>BNJU01005448.1_pt1 | contig 527656 bp, 643 predicted proteins | sample 8539281 | NCBI WGS metagenome assembly BNJU01 (sample SAMD00202456, study PRJDB9452) | human saliva metagenome | isolation source: human saliva | place: Japan
GATTTTACCCAGAGAATCGGAAAGAATCAAGAGCTTACAAAGCAAATGCAGCTCTTTCTGGAAAGTCCCAATACCCATAGAATCGCCACGGTCTTAGAAGAGGAAAAAAATCTTTGGGGAATCTATATGGCGCTTTTCACTTTGCCGGGAAGACCGACTCTGTATTATGGAGGAGAGTACGCTTTGGCGGGAAAAAGAGGGGAAAAGGAGGGAGAAATTCTTGCTCCGAAGTTCACCCTGTCCCAATATAAGCCGGATGCCTTTACCAGCTATATTGCAAAGCTTGCGGAGATTCACGGGAAGAACTCGGAGCTGCAAATCGGAGAATTTAAAGAGGTTTATCTGGATCATAGACTCTATGCCTATCTTCGATTGGACGGAAACAGCGCCGTGCTTACGGTGTTGAACAATGACAGCATGGATCAATATATTACCTTAACGCTTCCCAAGAAGGCGAGCATTGCCTTTGACCTGATGACCACGGAGCCGGTGGAGCTGACAGAGGAGGGGAATATCAAGGTATTCTGTGAAGCTCACGGAGGAAGAATCATTAAGTTAAAATAATAGGTATCAGATTGAGAGTGGAGGGAAAATTTATGCCCTCCATTTTCTTTGTAAAACAATAAAATAAGAGGACAAAAGCCCTGAAAATAAGGTATACTAAGAAGATAAACAAAGAGCATGATTCTCATCTGCGGATGGAAAGAGCTTATGTGTGGAAGCTGGGTATTTCATGGCTAAAGATGATTCCCATCTGCGGATGGAAAGAGGAGGAGAGTTCTATGGAAGGTTTTCTTTCAGAGTTAGACCGGTATCTTTTTGGAAACGGAAGGCATTATAAAATTTATGAGAAGATGGGGGCTCATCCTGCTTGCTTTGAAGGGCAGGAGGGAATCCATTTCGCGGTTTGGGCTCCCCATGCCAGGAGAGTGTCTATCGTTTGTGACCGAAACGGCTGGGATCCGGAGAGGAATCCCATGCTTCCCTTAGAAAGTACAGGCATTTATGAAGGCTTTTATCCCGGAATGGGAGTGGGAGAGCTTTATAAATATGCCATTTTGACAGAGGCGGGAGAGTGGATTTATAAGGCGGATCCTTATGCCTTTGCAGCGGAATTCAGACCGGGAACCGCCTCCATTACAGCAGACCTTTCTGATTTTCCCTGGGCAGACGGAAAATGGATGGAAGAGCGAAAGAAAAGAAATCCGGAAGAATCCCCTGTCCGTGTATGAGGTGCATTTGGGCTCTTGGAAAGCGGCACAACCGTCCGGAAAAATAACGGTTTTATCAATTACATCGAAGCAGGGAGAACAGCTGGCAGAGTATTGCAACTATATGGGCTATACCCATGTGGAATTGATGGGCATTGCGGAGCATCCCTTTGACGGCTCCTGGGGCTATCAGGTAACCGGCTATTATGCCCCCACCTCCCGATATGGCAATCCCAGACAGTTTATGGAGATGGTTAACATTTTGCATCAGCACGGTATCGGGGTGATTTTTGGACTGGGTTCCCGCACATTTTCCCGAAGGATGCCCACGGACTGGCGGACTTTTGATGGAACCGCATGCTATGAGCATCCGGACAGCAGACTGGGAGAGCACCCGGACTGGGGAACCAAGGTCTTTAACTATGAGAAGACAGAGGTGCAGAATTTCCTCATTGGCAATGCCCTCTATTGGTACGACATGTATCATATTGATGGCTTACGAGTGGATGCGGTGGCTTCCATGCTGTATCTGGATTACGGCAGAAAAGACGGAGAATGGCTTCCCAATATCTACGGGGGAAAATGGCAATCTGGCAGCCCATCGAGTTCTTTTAAGCATTTGAATTCCATTATCCGAAAAGAGAGGACGGCACCGTGATTATTGCGGAGGAGTCCACGGCCTAGCCGGATATCACCAAGTCTCCGGATGAGGGGGGCTTAGGTTTCCACTTTAAATGGAACATGGGCTGGATGCATGACTTCCTAAGCTACATGGAGGAAGATCCCATGTATCGAAACTATCATCATAATCAGCTGACCTTCGGCATGAGCTATGCCTATTCGGAGAAGTTCATTCTGGTGCTTTCCCATGACGAGGTGGTGCATTTAAAGCGTTCCATGATTGAGAAAATGCCGGGAAGCCGGGAGCAGAAGTTCCGGAATCTTAAGGCGGCCTATTTCTTTATGATAGGTCATGCGGGAAAGAAGCTGCTCTTTATGGGACAGGACTTCGGACAATACCGGGAGTGGAACGAGGACTGCTCCATCGACTGGCATTTGCTGGAGGAGAAGGAGAATCGCTCCCTGCATTCCTTCCTGCGAGACCTGTTACAACTCTATAAAACTTATCCGGCCCTTTACGAGGCGGATTACCTGTATGAAGGCTTCTCCTGGGTCAATGCGGATGATGCCAGCCGTTCTATTTACAGCTTTATCCGTAACCCGAAAAATCACCTTTCCCTTTCCGGAAAGCCGGGAGTTCAGAATGGTGCCCGTAGCGGCAGTGGCAGAAGAGGGACATATCGTAGAGAACGGCAATATAGCTTTAGAGGGCGGCAAGGGCGCTTCTGCTGCAAATCCGAAAGAGCATCGGGAAAGTCTTCTCTTCGTGGTAAATATGACTCCATGGATCACGAAGAATACTGGGTAGGGAATGCCGAAAGCCAAGGAAGCAAGACTGATTCTTACAGAAGAAGGGACTTTGCAAGGAAGAAAAACTACTACCCCGTGGTCAAGGGAGAATGTGATGGAAGAGACTATCACATTGCCTACCCCTTAAAGGGCTTCGGCTGTGCGTTATTTGCCTTTACGGAAGAAAGCGAGGATTCCTGTGCCAACGCTCTTTCTTCCCCAAAAGAGGAAAATCTTCAAGTTTCCAAAGAAAAGCAGGAAGGGCAGCAGGAGAAAAAAGAAAGCTCTAAGGTAGCGGAAAAAGACAGCAGAGAAGCCGGCGGAGAAAGGCAGAAGAAAAGCCGGCAGAAAAGTTGAAGAGAAAAAAAGGCGGAGAAGCCGGCAGAATACTTTAGTGAAGTCAGAGTCCGGGAGGAAGCCGGCTGAAGGAAAGTCTGGAAAAGGGTGAAAGCTCGACTAAGGGCGGCTCTTTTTCGGAAGAAATAAAGTAAAAAACCGGGTAAAAAAACTACTAGGATCATTAAGAAAGGAAGTAAGCCAATGCAATACAATTTTGATGAAGTAATCGATAGAAAGGGAACTCGCTGTGCAAAAGTATGACGAGCGAATCAAGAAGTTCGGTACAGAGGACTTTGATTCCCCTTTGGATTGCGGATATGGACTTTAAAACAGCCCAGCCCATTATCGACGCCTGCAAGAAACGGGCGGAAGAAGGAATCTTTGGCTACACTTCCAGACCGGACTCCTATTTTGAAGCAGTACAGAACTGGGAAAAAGGAGCGCTATGACTGGTGTCCCGGACACCGCACTCATGTCCTGGTCTCTAGGGCGTAGTACAGAGCCTCACCGCCATTGTCCGTACCTTTCTCCCATGTGGATGATAAAATCCTGATTCAAAGTCCCGGTTTACACAGAGTTCTGGGATATTCCGGACATGGCTGGCAGAAAGGTTTTTGACCAATGCCTTAGTGGAAAAAGGAAGACAGATGGCAGGTGGATTTTGCAGACTTTGAAGAGAAGGCAAAAGGAAGCCAAGATTTTCATTCTTTGTAATCCCCATAATCCGCTGGGACTGGTTTGGGAAAAAGAAGAGCTGCAGAAAATGATTGAAATCTGCCATAAGCATCATGTGCTGGTGGTTTCCGATGAAATCCACTCTGACCTTATCTTCCATGGGAAGAAGCATTTTGCATGCTGCAACCGTTTCTCCCTTGGCAAAGGAAACCGTGATTACCTGCGTATCCTTAAGCAAGACCTTTAACTTGGCAGGCTTTGCATACTCACCACCATCTTCCCGAATCAAGAACTGAAGAAGGATTTCGACCTGTTCTGGACGAGAATGGATATCCACAGAAACAATGCCTTTTTCTTCCGTGGCTATGGAAGCGGCTTACCGCGAGGGTGGAGAATGGCTTTCCCAGCTCCTGCCTTACCTGGAGGCAAACCTAAGCTTTGTGGAAGACTTTGTCAGTCGGGAGATTCCAAAACTTAAGGTCCATGTGCCGGATGCTACCTATCTGATGCTCTTGGATTGCCGCGGCTTAGGCATGAGCGATAAGGAATTGAATGATTTTTATGGTGCATAAGGCAAAAATTGGGCTAAATGCCGGCGTATCCTTCGGAAAAGAAATTTCCGGATTTATGCGTCTGAATGTAGCCTGCTCCCGGAAAGCTTTTTGGAACAGGGATTGATTCAGCTTCGGGACGCAGTGGCAAGCTTATAAAAAGTGTAAATAAAATTTCTTTGGATTAGTAATTACAAATCTATTCCAAATGGATTTAGAGAATTAGATAAGAGATATAAATCTATTAAAGATGGCTTTAGAGGGTTAAAGAAACGGAATGGCGAAAGGAAGAGGCAAAAAGAAAAAGGGAGTTTTCTCCTTTTTTCAAGGGAAAAAAGCGAAAAGGCAGCAGGGCAGAACTGCTTCCCTTTATGGAAGGCATCCAGCTTTTTTTCCGCCTTCTTCCTTCTCTTTCTTTTCGGGATTTTTTTATTCCGAAAAAGCCCATCAGACCCAATGGTATTTTTTCCGGCTTCCGTCCCTAAAGCACCAGGCCGCTATGGAGCGGGTAGCCAAAGAAAAGGGACTGGAAGAGGACCTGGATGTGCTCTTTGCCATTATGACGGTGGAATCCCACGGCAAATTAAAGGATGTGATGCAGTCCAGCGAGTCCAAGGGTCTACCGGTAAACACATTGGATACGGATGCTTCCATTGAACAAGGGTTAAAGTATTATAAGGATTTAAAGGAAAAGGCAAGGGCCTTTGGGGCTGGAGGAAAAAGCAGTGATTCAGGCCTATAATTACAGCCCCGGCTTTTTTTGTATTATGTGGAGAAAAATGGAGGCAAATACACCGATGCATTGGCAGAGGAATTTGCCAAGAACATGGCGAAAGGGAAGACGATAAAATACAGCCACCCCATTGCCAAAAAGGAAAATGGCGGTTACCGTTATCTCTACGGCAATATGTTTTTACGCCAGAGTAGTAGAAGAAACCTTACAGTTTCCACAGGAGAAAAAAATAAGATGGAAATCACCACAGTCCAGAAAATCCTGATGAGTGCTACGGCAGGATTGTTTTTTTATACATCATGCTTTTTGGAAACCTTTATGACTGACAGCGACAGCACTTCTCGAGTTTTCAAAATGTCGGTTCGAGAACTAAGAAATAAAAATATCAACACTCTATTTAAAAATCAGGGAATTTATAACGGTCTGCTGGGTCTTGCTCTTCTTTACGGTATGTTCAGTCCCGGTGCCAATGTGGAGCTTTGCCTTGTGCTATGCAGCATCATGTTTTTGGTGGCGGTATACGGAGCCATTAGCTCGGATAAGATGATTCTCCCTAAAAGCAGGGACACTCCCTTTTTGAGTCTCTTAAGTTTGATTTTGAAGTGGTAGAGAAAGACGGAATTGGATGGAACTTCAGTGCATAGGGAGTTGGACAGAGCTTTTTAGTACGAGAGAATTGGATGGAGCTTTTAGTACAGAGGGAGTTGGATAGAGTTTTAGCCTATAGGAGAAAAATATGCTGATTATTTTTGTGATTTTTGGAATAGCTATAGGGATAAGCCTTTTTGTGGGATTATCAGGAAAGAACAGATAACAGCCAGAGAAATATATGCAGGGGAAAAATAGTGTCAGGAAAAAATACGTTTGCAAAAACTAAGTTAGGAAAAAATATGACCGAGGAACACAAGTCCGAGAAGAATAAGTCTAATCAAAGAAAATCAGAAAAAAATAGTTCCGAAAAAACTAAGTTGAGGAATAAAGAGCATTCTCTCCAAAAGAATGATTTGATTACGCTGGAAATAACAGATTTGACAGAGGAAGGCCAGGGCGTCGGAAAAAAAGACGGCTTGGTTTTTTTCGTGAAAGACAGCGTGATGGGAGATAAGGTAGAAGCCAGGATTTTAAAGGCAAAAAAGAACTATGCTTATGCCAAGGTGGAGAAGCTTCTGGAAGCATCCCCTTACCGCATTACACCCCTTTGTCCTGTAGCGGGAAAATGCGGAGGCTGCCAGCTACAACATTTATCCTATGAAAAAGAGCTGGCATGGAAAGAAGATAGAATCGCCCAAAGCCTGATTCGCATTGCCGGACTTTCTCCGGAGGAAGTAGAGAGCAAAAAGGAGGGGATTCTGGGGGGAGTGCTTTCACGCTATCGGAATAAAGCCCAGTATCCGGTGCAGAGTAGGAAGGAAATAAGAAGTGGAGGGCAAACTCTGTTTCGGATTGGAAAAGTGGACGGGAAGTGACCTGGAAAGAATAAAATAGAAGCTAAAGAAAAATCTTCTGATCTTAGTATGGGCTTTTACGGCTTCCATAGCCACCGCATTATCGAAACCGAGGACTGCCTGATTAACAGCGCAGAGAATCCTTTGATTTTAGAGTGCATCAAGGAATGGGCAAAGGAATACAAGATTTCCGGCTATGAGGAAGAAACAGAGAAGGGTCTGCTTCGCCACATTTTCCTAAGAAAGGGCTTTTCTACCGGAGAAATCCTGCTTTGCCTTGTGCTAAACGGAAAGAGCCTGCCCCATGGAAAAGAGCTATGGGAGAATCTGCAGGGGCTTTCGCTCAGTGCTGAAGAAGACGATTTACAGAGAGGGGAAGATGTTTCCTGTGGAATGGGGGTACAAAGCCAAGAAAATGTGTATTACGGGAAAAATGGGACAGTTCAAGGAAGTATTGTCGGTCTTTGCGTGAATATTAACGAAGGTAGCGGCAACGCCATTTTAGGAAGAGAAACCCTTTGTCTTTACGGAAAAGATAGTATAGAGGATAAAATCGGGGAGCTGAGCTTCTCTATTTCCGTGCCTTCATTTTATCAGGTGAATCCTGCCCAGACCGAGAAAATCTATGGGAAAGCTCTTGAATATGCAGCCCTTACAGGAGAAGAAACCGTTTGGGACTGTTACTGCGGAATCGGCACCATTTCCCTATTTCTTGCCCAAAAGGCTAAGCAGGTTTATGGATTGGAAATCGTTCCCGAAGCCATTGAGAATGCCAAGAAAAATGCGGAAAAGAATGGTCTCCATAATACGGAGTTCTTTGTGGGTGCAGCTGAAGAAGTCCTTCCCAAGTGGGTGGAAGAACAGAAGAGGGAAGGCAAGGACGTGGGAAATCTGGTGGATGTGGTTTCCTTGGATCCTCCCAGAAAAGGATGTGACGAAGCTTGCCTTTCCGCAGTATTGGAACTTAGCCCCAAGAGAATTGTCTATGTAAGTTGTGACCCGGGAAGCCTGGCGAGAGATATGAAGTATCTAGGAGAAGGTGGATATGTGCTGGAGAAGTGGGTGGGAATTGATAATTTCCCAGGACAGGACATGTTGAGGCGGTAAGTTTGCTAGTCAGAGTAAAACGACGAAGATTAGCATTTACTTCCGCCCATGCGATAGCTGTCCGTGATTGACAAGTGCTAGCACGCAGACAGAACGGAGATAGCGAACCGCTGAGTGTGTCGCTCTGCTCGTAAAAAGCTAGAAACCTTTGAACGAAAAGGATAATGAAAAGCCTTGATTGCAAGGCTTTTTGTCTGTATGGGGGAAGTATCAGAGTGAGAAAATTTTTGGAATGAGTAGAAGTGATAGCTAGAAATTATCAGTTTCTATTTCCATTTACCCTGTGGGTACGTGTTTGTTTCCATTGACAAGGAGTTTGTGGGAATAGAAATGTACCCCACCTTGTTTGAATCAAGTGAAGTGTAGTTGAAGGAAATCTGTTGAAAGCAATACTGCATTTTACCGAATAAGTAATAATTTAGGCAACTTCAAATCGATTTTAAAAAAACTATTTTTAAAGGTTAAGAGTAGACAAAAATTGTCCACTCTTTTTTTGTAAACTCAATTTATCAATAAATGAAATGAGGGAATGTAAAATGAAATATTTTGAGGTTGAGTTAGAAAAATCCTGATGAATTTTTAAAACTACAAACAGAAGATTTTTGTGAAAGCTAATCGCTTGCTACTAAGGAAGATAATCCAGAGCGTTACAGTCTATGAAGAAAACTTCGTCATATCCTTTAAATCTGGCATCGAATTGGAAGTATGAGTCTCATTCCATAACTTTTATATTGAACATATCATCTTGTTGTGTTATACTATAAATTGATATAAACAAAGATGTAGGAGGAACCGAAACTATGACAGCCTCAATGCGTTTAAGATAAGCTGGCAATAAAAAAGCAGAATCTATACCCGATGATAGGCTTTTTGTTGTGCTTATTTATACGATATTGAGCATTCATTAGTTACGGTGAGGATATTGGTTATTTAACTATACCTTTATTTAACTATGTCTTTAATATGAATGTTTCCAAATTGTATGTATGCAGACCAAAAGCCACATTGTAGGGGTTTTGGCTTGCATTTTTATTGCCTAGAATGCTATTCAAAATAGAAATTCAAGCAAAAATAATATGCAGGAGATAATATAAATGGAAAAAAATACAACAATTGGAAACGAAAATTTTTATGCAATATGGGCAGGGCAAGCAGTATCATTAATCACTAGTGCCATCCTGCAAATGGCGATTATTTTTTTACCTTACAGAAAAAAACAGGATCTGCGATGGTCTTGTCTCATGGCTTCATTAGTAGGTTTTTTTACCCTATGCGATTTTTGGGACCCTGCCATTGGTGTGCTAGTGGATCGTCATGATAGGAAGAAGATAATGATTGGTGCCGATTTAATTATCGCAGCAGCTGGTGCAGTGCTTTGCTATTGTTGCATTCTGTATGGAGCTACCTGTCTGGATGATTATGATAGTATTGTTTATCCGTAGCATTGGAACAGCTTTTTCATACCCCAGCACTCAATGCGGTTACACCACTTTTTAGTACCAGAAGAACAGCTAACGAAATGCGCAGGCTATAGTCAGTCTTTGCAGTCTATAAGCTATATTGTTAGTCCGGCAGTTGCAGCACTCTTATACTCCGTTTGGGATTTAAATGCTATTATTGCCATCGACGTATTGGGTGCTGTGATTGCATCTATTACGGTAGCAATTGTACGTATACCTAAGCTGGGTAATCAAGTGCAAAGTTTAGAACCAAATTTCATAAGGGAGATGAAAGAAGGAGTTGTGGTTCTGAGACAAAACAAAAGGATTGTTTGCCTTATTACTCTTAGGAACACTATATACTTTTTGTTTATATGCCAATCAATGCACTATTTCCTTTAATAAGCATGGAACACTTTTAATGGAACGCCTGTGCATATTTCTATTACGGAAATTTCCTTTGCATTTGGGATGCTAGCAGGAGGCTTATTATTAGGAAGATTAGGGGGCTTCGAAAAGCATGTATTACTAATAACAAGTTCATTTTTTTATAATGGGGACTCAGTTTAGCCGTTTCGGGAATACTTCTCCAAATGGATTTGTAATATTTCGTAGTTTGCTGTGCAATAATGGGGCTTTCGGTGCCATTTTATAGCGGTGTGCAAACAGCTCTTTTTCAGGAGAAAATTAAGCCTGAATATTTAGGACGTGTATTTTCTTTGATCGGAAGTATCATGTCACTTGCTATGCCAATTGGGTTAATTCTTTCTGGATTCTTTTGCTGATAAAATCGGTGTAAATCATTGGTTTTTACTATCAGGTATTTTTAATTATTGGCATTGCTATAGTTTGCCAAATGATAACTGAGGTTAGAAAAATTAGATTTAAAATAAACAATATTGGAGGAATATTTATGTATCTTATTTTTCATGTAACTCTTCCTGCTAAAATCGCAGGGTTTTCCTGCATACAAAGCAAAATGAAAGCATGCGATTATAGACAGGAGGAAATGTTATGGAATTAATATTAAAAAGCAAAAAGACATTCGTGTGGAATTCAAAGGACGCGATGTTTTAGATATAAATGAATTAGAAGTATATGATTATGACCGTATTGGTTTAGTAGGAGCAAATGGTGCTGGAAAAAGCACTTTACTCAGGGTACTTTTTAGGAGAATTAACTCCCCCAGGATGTAAAATGAATCGTCTGGGTGAACTTGCCTATATTCCCCAGTTGGACGAAGTAACTCTGCAGGAGGAAAAAGATTTTTGCACTTGTAGGCAAGCTAGGTGTTGAGCAATTAAATATACAGACTATGAGCGGTGGTGAAGAAACAAGGCTTTAAAAATAGCACAGGCCTTATCGGCACAGGTTCATGGTATTTTTAGCGGATGAACCTACGAGCCATTTAGACAGTGAAGGAATTGATTTTCTAATAGGACAGCTAAAATATTTTTACAGGTGCACTGTTAGTTATTAGCCATGACCGCTATTTTTCTTGATGAAATAGTAGATAAAAATATGGGAACTGAAAGATGGCAAAATCACTGAGTATTGGGGAAACTATTCTGATTATCTTCGTCAGAAAGAGGAAGAACGTAAGAGCCAAGCTGCAGAATACGAACAATTTATTGCGGAACGTGCCCTGATTGGAAAAGGGCTCGGAGGAAAAAGCGAAAAACAGGCTCGTAAAAATAGAACAGAAGGCAAAAGGTTCTTCAAAGAAAAAGTACTGAAGACGGAGGGCGTTTAGCTCATCAAAAAAATCAATAGGAAGTAAGGAAAAAAAGATGTATAATGCTCGCTAAACCCTAGAGCACAGGATTGGGAGCCTTTAGGAAAAGTAGAAGCTCCGGAAGGCATTCTGCAGAATTCGTTTCAGGCAAAAGTAAAGCATTGGAGCTCCATAATCCATACCCTATAGTCGGTGCAGAAATTAATAAAGTATTTGGGGATAAGGCTCTGTTTGAAAATGCATCTTTTCAAATTCCGTTAGGAGCAAAAGTGGCGTTAACTGGTGGTAATGGAATCGGAAAAACAACTTTAATCCAAATGATCTTAAACCATGAAGAAGGAATTTCTATTTCGCCTAAGGCAAAAATAGGTTACTTTGCACAGAATGGTTACAAGTACAACAGTAATCAGAATGTTATGGAGTTTATGCAGAAGGATTGTGACTACAATATATCAGAAATTCGTTCAGTGCTAGCATCTATGGGGTTCAAACAGAACGATATTGGAAAAAGTTTATCTGTTTTAAGCGGTGGAGAAATTATAAAATTGTTGCTTGCTAAAATGCTCATGGGTAGATATAACATCCTAATAATGGATGAACCCAGTAACTTCCTTGACATACCAAGTTTAGAGGCTTTGGAAATACTAATGAAGGAGTACACCGGAACTATCGTGTTTATCACCCACGATAAACGATTACTCGAAAATGTAGCAGATGTAGTTTATGAAATTAGAGATAAGAAAATAAATCTGAAACATTAAATTTAAGGTAGTCGCTGGTCAGTATAGTCTGTTCTGGTTGGCGACTCCATTGTTAAAGAGTATAAAGACTTTAGATTTTATGAATATTAAAAAAATAGGAACAGTCAATTGAACTGCTCCTATTTTTTTCTGCTAAATATATTGTAGTTTTTCTTATATGTATAATGATAGATTAGCGGATTCTCATCTACGGTACTTACTTCAAATATGAAGAAGTGATCGCGGTTATCTCTGGACTTTTTCCTTATTGAGGACAAAGTAATTCTTACGTGAAGTCGCCATTGTTTTTAGGATATCATCAGTTAGGAAGGTCAATGGAATATTCATGTTAGAGTAGCGGTAGAAGTCACGTTCAAAAATCTTGGTAGCTCTCGCCATAATAGTCCATTTGCAGGTGATTACGCTGAAACTCAAGCTGATTCATAGAGCACCTCCTCGACAAGTTCAATACTAATAATGTCTTTTTAATTTCAAATTGATGTGACCTGTTGTAGTTTTTATCAAAATGAAATCTTTGGTCAGACTTGGTATTGTTCCAGTGTAGGAAACACGCTTGTTTTTCAATCACTTGAATGCGTGTCGTAGCTGCCCAGCGTATACTTGACTGAGGAGTAATTTCTTCTCTAGTGATAAGTCAGACATGTACGTTACTTTTGTTTGTATCATCAGAGAGTGCTGATGCATGTTCAGATAGGAAAAAGCCCATCCATTTTTTGCATCTTTGTATCCTGGTACTCTCTTGCTGATTGAAATGGTAAATATGAACGGTCAATCATATCAAATCCTTTCTATGCAGAGGCAAGGGTATTTTTATCAAATTGAATCGTAAAACCTTGAATTCCCCACCTGTGTAACATTCTTTAAAAGCGATTGATTACCCTCAGTATAGATTATCACAGATGAGCTTGTTGGCTTAATGCTAAATGTAAATTCCAATGGTAATCGGTTTTCAGATTTAGCATGTACTAGTCGTATCGATATTTCAGTTGTTTTGAGTTTTTCTCTGACGAAGTTTTGAAGTTGCTGTTTCAACGATTCCATGTAAAAAAATCTTTCAAGCATTTCAATATCATTACATCCTTTTGCTATGGATTTCTGAAAATTGTACTGTATTTTTTCTTGTTTTCATTTTAATCCCTCCAATCCACCAGCGGAATGACCGCCGATAAGTTTACTACGTTCAATATTTCTGGAACCTTTGGTTAGGACGGTTCCTTTTTTGTATACTAAAAAACCAAACTGTTCTCTGACAAACATCGATTGCTGTCTGAAGTCTATTTTCTTTTTCAATTTGTTCTACATCGTCAAATAGTGATAGTAGAGTATAATTTTCATCTACGAAGCCATGTGGAGATGGTAGCATTATTGTCCAAAATTGATGCCGATAAGCATTTAAATGTTGAAATTTGAGCTTGATGAGCTTTAATTTAACAAGTGTTGAAAGTCAAGGCAAGCTATGCACAAAGTCATGGAATAAGTATTAGAAAAAAATTTGCAGTAAAAAGTTCTCTAAATCATTCTTGATAATTAGGGAACTTTTTCGTATGATTCAAACAGGAAAAGTTCCTAAAAAAAGAAAGGAGGTGACAGCAATGGGGGCAAATTATTCAGAAATTCAAGAATTATTACAGCAAAGAGCAGATATACAGGCTAGAATGAATCTAATGCCATATGATGGAAATCCGGAAATTAAGGTATCGAATGATGCAAGATACTTGTACATGCGTAAAACGAGTGGCAGGAAAACTAACATCTACCTATGTGGATCTGTATTCAGACGAACTGTATCAGTTGCTTTTTGCGTAATGCTAAAGAACGAAAAAGATTTAAATAAAAGCTCTTCGTAAAATCAATAAAAGATTTAGCGGTGCTTGGTTATGAAGATAAAGAACTTTCGACCAGAGTGTTACAGAACTTGGATTTTGCCAGAGCCAATATGAAAGCCAATATCTATGATCAGGCAGTCTTAGAAGGTGTTGCAACCACATTTCCACAGACAGAGGACATTATAGAGAACAGAAAGGTTAGTGGAGTATCGGCTACTGACGTGCAAAAAATTCTTAACTTGAAACATGCCTGGGAATTTATTCTGGATAGAGATGTTATTCAAAGTGAAAGTAATTATCACATGCTCTGCCATATTGCAAAGCTGGTTAATGAAGGTTTCTTCTATGACGGAGGCCGTATTCGTGGTATTCCTGTACAGATTGGAGGAACAAGTTATGTGCCACCGTTGCCTGTTGAATCTGCTGTTATCGAGCAAATAGAAGGAATTAGAAGTCGGGACAGAGATCCAATAGAGATAGCGATTGAATTATGTATGTATTGTATGAAAACGCAGGTGTTCAAAGATGGAAATAAGCGAGCATCAGTTATTTTTGCAAATCATTATTTGATTGCACAAGGTATGGGGCTATTAGTTATACCGGAAAAGGATGTGCCGGAGTTTAAGAAATTATTAGTTCGGTATTATGAAGGTGAGCCACTAGAGTTTATTGGAGCATTCCTAAAAGAGCGTTGTTGGAAGCGTTTTTAGAGGGTTTAACAGCTTTTTCTAAAAATGATCCGTCTTTGTTTTTTTAATAGTATGAAGACGGCCAGCAATATATTCAGCGACAAAGGATATGGATGAAAGTTCCACAGTGTTCAATTGAAAAGGAAGAAGCTATTTTAGATGCGTTAAAGTGTTTTAAGATGATCAAAGACGATTTTTAGTGTATATGGGAGGGTAGATATGGATTCTAAAGAGATAAAGCAGCTAATTCAAAATGGAGAGAAGATAGATGTTGAGTTTAAAGAATCTAAAAATGCTTTAACCAAAGATGTCTTTGATACGGTATGTTCTTTCAACAATAGAAATGGCGGACATATTTTACTTGGTGTAAATGATAAAAGAGAGATTGTTGGTGTTAGTAAAGAGAAAGTTGATAAAGTGATTAAGGAATTTACTACGGCAATCAATAATCCGCAAAAGATGTATCCACCACTATATTTGCTTCCTGAAGTCTTTGATATAGACGAGAAAAAAGTAATTTACATCAGAGTTCCTGAAGGTTATCAGGTGTGCAGACATAACGGAAGAATTTGGGATAGGTCTTATGAAGGAGACATCAATATCACAGATCATTCTGAACTTGTTTATAAGCTATATGCACGAAAACAAGGAAGCTATTTTGTTATTTGGAAAAGACAACTCTATTATGTCTGTTCTTCCACAGCACAAAACAGATGCGATATTCAGGGTTGAAAACAAGGATAGATATGATGATAGAGATGTTGTCATAACAAATCTGATTGATAGTTATGACAGGCTTATTGAGTTTGGGCAAAAGCATTTGAATGATCTATTTGTATTGGACGGAATTGTGAATGTCAATGCAAGAGATAGGATACTTAGAGAAATAGTATCAAATACACTGGCTCATAGAGATTATTCAAGTGGATATCCTGCAAAAATGATTATTGATGATGAGAAAATTACTGTTGAAAACAGCAACTTGGCTCATGGTATGGGAGCGTTAGATTTGCAGAAGTTTGAGCCATTTCCCAAAAATCCAGCTATATCAAAGGTATTTAGAGAAATAGGTCTTGCTGATGAATTAGGCTCAGGAATGCGAAATACCTACAAGTACACACAGCTTTATTCAGGACAAAACCCGCTATTTGAGGAAGGAGATATATTCAGAACGATTATTCCTTTGAAGAAGATAGCGACGCAAAAGGTGGGTGGAGGGAATGTCCCTCACAGTGTCCCTCACGATGTCCCTCACGATGTCCCTCAGGGCAGAGATGAACTGATTGAATTTATAAAAGCACAAGTAAGATTAAATAATAAAATTACAAGACAGGCTATTGCAGAAGGTGCAGGGGTAAGTGTAAAGACGATACAAAGAACTTTGAAGGAAATAGATAATCTGAAGTATGTAGGAAGTGGTAATAGCGGACACTGGGAACTGAATGAATAGAAGTTCTAATGAAAGTGTGCAAAATGCTGAATTGTGATATAGTTGACATCATGGAATTACCCCTATAGAAGAAAATGAAATTACTTAAGGAGTGCATGATGTCTGGCAGGAAAAAGAGCGTAATCAATAAAGAAAATCTTCGTACAAGAAAATATATGAGAGATAAGTATTCTAAGTCTAACATTAATAATGTTTCAGGGAATGTTTTTAATGGGCCCTACTAATATTGTAGCAGGTAACAATTATTCTAAGAAAGATGAAGAAGATAAGGTTGCAAGATATACACCGGAACCTATTTTGGAGAAGTCCAATAACAATGGCAATACTTTCATGGGTGGGACTTATACTTTCTTTAATAGGGCTTTTTCCACTATATAAAATATTTGAATCTATAATTAATTTAATAGCCAATAAGAGGATTAAAGCGATTTAAATAATAATATTTATGTCGTAATTTTTGCTGTAATATTTATATTTTTTTGTACTTATCATGTCTTTGAGAAGTATTACAAAAAGAAACTAGACATCCGTTATTCTTTAATTATGCAATAAGTGGTCTGGGAAGAAGAATTACAATAGAAAAAAATCCATATTGATAAATGCCCTATATAGTGGTGGCACAATGAAATACTTCAATAAGGCAGTAGAATGGAAAGATATAAAATATTCAGATGGTAGAACAAAACGCGAGGTTATAAAGAAGGTGCCTGCTTTGCAATGCATGCGAAATTCGGAACATTGGTTTAAGGTGGATCCAGCCTCAGATAGAGTAAATAAAATAGGAGACTGAAATCTTAAATAACCTTATTGAGATTTTTATATTCAGTCTGAATACAATAGATGTAATGTTATTAAAAAAATTTTTTTATGAATATATCGTCTAGTATAGAAAAAGCTTAAAATTCTCGTATGGAGACGGTTGTCTTGATGTCACGATTTGAAATAGTGAATTAGATGTCAGGTATTTTGGAATGATTTTTTTGGAAAACGAAAAGGGCTGACAACCAATCCGACAACTCGACCATTTTGGATGGTTGCAGGCAGTGGATTGGATGTGAAGGAAAAAGTAGATTAAATCGGAGGTCAGAAAATGTAAAATGAATAAATATAGAATTGTTTTTAGCTCAACAGGTGGAACTGAAAAAGGTAACAAAGACAATAACAAAAATTCTGGAATGAAGTGAAAGACGTAGACCTTTCAAAAAAACAGATTTGGATTTTAGTTCCATTTCATTTACGAAAGAAGACATAGCTGTGACCGCAATGCCGTCTTTTTGGTGGAGTAGCACCACAGCTCGCATTAGATCGGCTTGCTAGGGATTAAAGGTAATCAGTGTAAGTGCGCAATTGTTGCTGTATACGGCAACAGAGCATATGAGAACACGCTTGTACAGATGGAAGATTATGCTGTGAAAGCAGGTTTTCATGTGATTGCAGCTGTATCGGCAGTTGCGGGAATGGTAATTAAAAAGGCTTGCTCAGTCAGAAAATAAAATGAATTGTACATATAAATTGGAAGTTTGGGAAGGTGAGTTCTATGGAAAACTTTAAAGAAAAAGAATATAAGGTATTTGAAATGTTTGATAAGCAGTGGGCAGTTGTTACAGCGGGCTCACTGGAACATTATAATAGCTGCACTGTTAGCTGGGGCAGTTTGGGGAATATTTGGGGGATTGTAGGTAAAAGCAGACCAACGGTTACAGTTTATGTTCATCCTGCTCGTTATACCAGTGAATTTTTGAAAAACAGCGATACTTTTACGGTAAGCTTTTATCCTGAAAGCTGTAAAAAGGCATTGGGCTATATTGGTTCGCATTCCGGCAGGGATGGGGATAAAGCTGTCGGTGCAGGACTGACTCCTATCGAAATCGGGCAGGGTGTAACCTATAAAGAGGCAAATTTAACATTTCTTTGCAAAAAGTTGTATCAGCACCAATTTTCCAAAGAGGATCTTGCAACTGAAGTTCAGGAGTACTATGCTTCCATACCAAAAGAATATCCCGATTTCAATGGAGGATGGCAACCACATATCGTTTTTGTAGGTGAAATTATAGAGGTTAGGGGTGAGCGGTAAATTCCCGCTTGTCGGGAAGTCGCAGAGAAGCTTCCTGGTTACGCCATTGTGCAGAAGCTCCTTGCGGATGTAGTAAAAATCCGGCATGCGTTTGTCAGATGTTGACTCCTCAGTTTTGTGGAACAGCCTCTCCTGCAGTTTTTGTTGGTCACCGTATTATCAAGTGGGTAGCTATTGTAGACGGCTGCGATCCTGGAAAAATTTTTATCAAGATTGTATTTCTGCTAGCACGAAATACTATAATTACTATTGCGTCGATGTATAGTGTTCTTATATGGAATGACTTTATATTCGCGAATACATTTATCAGTGACAGTAACGCTAAAACTGTTGCCATGGGACTTAAAGATTACGTTGGAGCTGGAAATGTGGACGGGGTCTACTTTTGCCGCAATCGTTATTTCCACACTTCCACCATTAATTATTTATTTTTGCCTTTAATAAGTGGGTTACTGCTGGTATGACAATGGGAGCCACAAAAGGTTAAATGGAGGTACGAAGATGATATTTCCAGGAAATGTAAGCATGATGCCATATCTGACACATGGAAAGAGCAGAGCAATAAATGCGGAAAACAGAACAGGAGAAAAGGGCAGAGGTGGAATGGCAGCGAGTCCTCTTGGGCCGTCTCGAAAGGGGAAACCCTGTCTTACGAACATTCAACCAGGACAGGAGGAAATTCTTGCTGATATAGAGGGGCCAGGTGTCATTCAACATATATGGATTACTGTTGACAAGAAAACCTCAGACGGCGATTGTTTTGTTCTGAGGGACCTTGTTCTACGTATTTATTGGGATGATGAAGAAAATCCCTCGGTTGAAACGCCATTAGGAGATTTTTTTTGTTGTGGATTTGGACAGGAATGTATTATTAATTCCGCGGTGATTACTGTAGTACCATCCCGCGGATTGAATTTCTATATTTTTCGATGCCGTTTCATAAACATGCTCGGATAGTACTAGAAAACCAGCATAAAAACGTAATACCAGCTTTTTTCTATCAGATTGATTACTGCCTGTATGATGCGCTTCCGGAGGATACAGCTTATTTTCACGCACAATGGAGGCGACAGGCAGTTACAGAAAAGGGAAAAGATTACGTTATTTTTGGATAATATAAAAGGAAGCAGCTAGTATATAGGGTACTTACATTGGACTTTCTGTTCTCCAAAGATACTGGTGGGGAGAGGAGAAGTTAAATTTTATATTGATGGAGATGTAAAAATATCCAACGATATGTGGGACAGGGATGGAGGATTATTTTTGGAGGCTCATGGAGTTTTGCTTCTAACGATAATGGAAAAACTGTAGAAAATAATTATTGTACATCGTATTTGGGATATCCTTTTTATTCAAGACATGATTCCCTTTGTATATAATCAATATCATAATGATGACTGTCCTCCAATGCGGGGATTTTACAGATGGCACATTCCTGATCCAATATTCTTTGAAAAAAAGATTTGAAGGTAACTGTACAACAGATTGGAGTCAGTCATAATGGGTTGTTTGAAAGACAGGATGATCTTTCGAGTGTTGCATATTGGTATCAGAAGGAACCTCATGTAACATTTCAGAAGTTATTATCTGCAGAACAAAGGTGGCTTAGATAAAATATGAAAAAAATACGATTATTAGAGTATGTGATTGTATAGGCTATTTTGTCGTGTTGAACTTATGCTGGATTTTATGCAGCATTTTTGGTTTTCGGATTCCTGCCATATTCAATATTGATAGCTTGTATCATCATAGTTCCCATAATACTTACCCTGTGGTCTTTTTATACATTGTATATCGGTTGCGTTTTATGGGGATTGGTTTGGTATCTCATGCGTTGGCTGGGGAGAACGAGTGGGTTGTTCTGCCAACCCGTATCTTCAGTTACTTTCTTGGCGTACAGCGGTATTCTCATGAATGCCCATTTGAGGAAACATCGCTGGTCGCATTCCGGAAAAGACTTGGATCAAAGACTGGCGGAACTAATCGAATTTTGTGGTATGCCACGTAGTAAGCGTGAGATAATGGATTTCCTTGGTCTTACGGATAGCAAGAATTTTAGAAAAAGATATCTTGTTCCTTTACTTAATGCAGGAAAAATAGAAATGACGATACCTGATAAGCCAAACAGTAGGAAGCAGAAATATAAAAAAGTGAACAGTAGTGCATGAATTGCTACCGGCTCCCAAGAAAAAGAAAGGATAGATATGATTTTAGAAACAGAGAGGCTTATCCTCCGTCCGTGGGAAGAAACGGATGCAGAGGAATGCTATAAATACGCAAAAGATCCGCGAGTAGGTCCGATTGCAGGGTGGCCGGTACACACCAGCGAAGAGGACAGCCGACAGGTTATTAGAGATGTGCTGATGGTACCGGAGACCTACGCTATTGTACTGAAGGAAACAGGACTTCCCATTGGCAGCATCGGCCTTCACCACAATGACCTTGCAGAAAAGGAGGATGAGGCGGAACTTGGTTACTGACTGGGAGTTGATTATTGGGGACAGGGTCTTGTGCCGGAGGCGGCAAGAGAGCTGCTGCGTCATGCCTTTCTTGATCTGAATCTTGTTCGCATCTGGTGTGGTTATTATGATGGCAACGAGAAATCAAAGCGTGTTCAGGAAAAGCTTGGGGTTCAAGTATCAATGGACTACTGGAGATGCGCCTGTGCCGCAGATGGGCGAAACAAGGAAGGGACACGTAAGCTTACTAACGAAAGACGAATGGGAAAACCTCATCACGCTATATACACCGTCTTTGGAAGATCTTTGGTTTCGACAGAAAATGATGGCAGATACGGAAACCATGTCGTATAACCAGGCATGGGGAGGTACAATTCCTTTTCCGAAAGAGGAGTGGACTGGATGGTATGATTTTTGGATTGCAAATCATGAGAGCAAACGTTATTACAGATATTTAAAGAATAACGCTGGGCATTTTATTGGAGAGCTTGCCTATCATTACGATAGTGATCGAAAGCTTTATCTCGCAGATATCATAGTCTATGCTCCATATAGAAAAAAAGGCTATGGCGGAATTGGATTGGATTTGCTGTGCAATGCCGCTAGACAGAATGGCGTAAAACTGCTCTATGACGATCTCGCCATAGATAATCCGGCAATCACAATGTTTCTAAAGAATGGATTTATGGAAGAATACAGAACACACGAAATTATCATGCTAAAAAAAGAACTGTGAAGATAGATTTTTTGCTTTTCTTGGGAATCTGTGCAATTAAAACAGTGGATATAGTTGCAATAGTGGCTTGCTTTAAGAGTTAGGACGGTGAGAACTATCACCTTTTTATTCTTAACAAGTGGCGCAGGCGAAGCCTGAGACGTCTTGTTTATAACGAGTACCGCTCCAAAGCGTGCGATATCGCGTTGTCAGAATAGAGGAAAAAAATAAGGGAAGTAATAACAGAAAAGAAGAAGTAAAACTAAATACAAAAAGGCGCTTATTCAATAAATTCATATAGCTTGACGATAAAAGGAGAAGAGGATACTATCAAAGAAAAGATTTTCAATAAATTCATAACATTACCCATGAGTTCTCCAAATAAGGTTTTCTTTTGCAATTTATAGAACTGAAAGCTTTTTGGAAAATTAGCTCTGCTCTTTTCAATTCTGTAGATTGCAAAAGTTTATTTTACTCATTTTGCAAATCTCTGCGGTTTTACCTAAGTCCATTTCTGCTCCCGGTCTCCAGCTTCTCGCAGGGCACGCTGTATGAAGGCGGTCATATGGGGGAGAATAAAAATATAAATAATTGAACAATGAGAGTCGCGTGCTAAGGCATTTGGTACAGTAAATACTGTGGTGTATGTAAAAATCTTTCCATGGAGATTTCTGGATGAATATGATATTAATGCCATTCGTGCAAATATTGCTTTGGATATGGTTCCTGGGATGTACGATTACATGGCGCTTCGGGAAACGAATTCTTGTTGAAGGAATGGGAATTCAGAGCGCAGAGTTTGCCATGCTTTGCCTGTATAGCATAGGACTGATTAGTTATCATTTTTTTCAGCCTACAGGTAAATGGATTTTGTTCACGATCCTTGTGTTGTGGTTTACGATTCAGTTTTTTTGCCATTGGTATTACACTATATTTGGTGCCTCCGAAAGAAAACTGAAAGGGGTACAATGCGTGCTTTATAGGCACGCTAAGGCTCGTTCCTATGAATGAAAAACGCGTGATACCGGACTTGTATCATATTGTTCTTCATATATTTATATTGTTAAACGGCATACTTTTGCTTGCTGTCTCGACATCCCACTTAAAAATAATCCGATTCCGTTTCTCAGATATATGCTTCAGCTTATTTTTGGCTTGTTATAAAGAACTTGAAGAGAGCGTCGGATTAATGAATGAAAATGGAAATGGCAGCACTATATGACGTTAATGTTCGTACAATCAACTAGCATATTAAGAAAATTAATTCTGATGCAGAGCTTGAGGAAGATTCAACTATCCGGAAATTCCGGATAGTTCAAGAGGAAGGATTTTGTCAGGGTTGGACGTGACATTAAGCACTATAGCGCCCAATTGATTATTGCTCTAGGCTAAAAGTTAATTCTGATCGTGAGATATACAGATAAACCTTACAAGGGATTAACAAAATTGAGTGGCAGTACCGAAAGGAAAATATTGTAAAAAGTGATATGAATGTCTCGAAGAATTATCTTAGCGCGAAGAAAATGCGTTCACTGGAGAGAGTTGTACCAGCTTCGATTTCATCTATTGTTTACAAATACTCTTTAAAAACTATAATAAAAAGTGTAATTGTAAATGGAGTGATAAAATGAACGCTTTGGAAAAACACTTTTTAGAAAAATAATATTATTACTAATAAACAGGCGGAAGAGATAGGCATAAAAAGGCATATCTTAGCTTCACTTGTTCATAAAGGCGAGCTGGAGAGAGTTAGAAATGGTGTTTATAAGAAAAAGGATGCCATAGATGATGACTTTGCTGCTATATCCGTTAATAATGAGCAAATGGTATTTTCTTTTCATACAGCTTTGTATCTTCTTGGATTTAGTGACAGAATACCTAATGTTTTTCATATCACTGTGCCTCAGGGGTATAATGCAGAGCACATCAAACGGAAATTTCTGAATATCAAGGTTCATTACGTAAAGAGAGATTGTTTCAATTTAGGACTTATTAAGACGAAAACCCCACTGGGATCAACCGTTAAATGCTATAACATGGAAAGATGTATCTGTGATATTGTTTTGAAAAGGAAATCTATTGATAAGCAGATTTTCATCAATGCACTAACCGGATACTTTAAGAGTAAAGAGAAAGAATACCAGAAATCTTATTAAATACAGCAGAATCTTGGTATTGAAGAGGAAATCAGAAAATATTTGGAGATTTTATAAAATGATCGGTTCGGAAAGCTTAAAAAGGAAGAATAAGAAACATTGCAAACTCTAAAAACCCTCAGTACCACAGGAAGTTCTGCAAATGTTTTTCTTTGAAAGATTTTTAGAGAGATTGTCAAAAGTCTAAGTATAAATTTAATTTTTGTTATCAAAGGTGGACTTCTGATATCTTCTATGATTGGAATTGATAACCGTACAACGATGGATATGGATACTACTATCAAAGGTGTGCCATTACAGGAAGAAGTTATACGAAATATCGTTTCGGAAATCATAAATGTCAAGGTAGATGACGGCATAGATTTTGAAATAACGGATATAAGCCTATACGAGAAGAAGACGAATATGAAAACTTTAGAGTGCATTTAATAGCTAACTTTGAAAAAGATTAAAAATGACATGAAGATTGATATTACAACCGGAGACGTCATAACACCAAAAAGAAATCGAATATTTATATTCTTGTATGTTTCAAGAGGAGAGTCTTAGGGTCTTAGCATATCCCCTGAGACGATATTGGCTGAAAAGTATGAGAGCGTTATTAAAAGGAATATTGCCACAACAAGAATGCGAGATTTTTTATGATTTATATAATTTATATAACTAAAAAGAGGAAATTGACTTTTGAAATTCTAAAACAAGCGATTTATTCAACTGCAAATAGAAGAGAAAGCTTGTCGCTTATGAAACAGGCAATGGAAATAATTGAGGATATAAGGAGGACGATTATCTTCAAGAACTGTGGAAGACATATTTATCGGACAATCTTTATGTAGGGATTTGGAGTTTTCAGAAACTCTAAAAGTAATTGCGATTATTGCTGAAAAGATTGCTTTATAGGAGAGATGATATGGCTGTTATCAGCCGGCAGGAGATTGGTCGGACGACATTTCCATGACTTAGGCGCCCCTGAAAAGTCTCAAAGAAAATTTACATACTGCTCAACAGGAATAGGAGGAATTGACAATGGCATTGCTGACGCTTAAAGATGTATCCTATTTTTATGAAGGAACTCACAACGGAATTTGTGACATCTCTTTTGAGGCAGAGAAAGGAGATCTAATTGCTGTTGTTGGCAAAAACGGAGCCGGAAAAACCACTTTTACTCAATGTATTATCCGGAATTTATACTCCCAACGCGGAAGCATTACTTGCTTTACCCAAGCTTACTTATCATGATTTAGGCATAAGTCCACAAAAAGCAATCCATTGATTGGTATTTAAATGTGCGAGATAACATTATGCTTGGAGCTGTATTGACCGGTCTTTCCAAGAAAAGAATCACAGAGCGGCAACAGATTCTATCTCTGAAATACTTGATCTTTGCAGATTTCTATACCCGTTCCCCGATTCACTATCCGGCGGACAACAACAACGAGTTCAAGTTGCACGTGCTTTAGTTCATAAGCCTGAAATAATGATTTTGGACGAACCAACAGCCGGTCTGGATTACCGTTACGCACATGGACTATTTGAATATTTGAAAGAGAAATGTTTTGGTGAAAAGAAACTGGCTCTTGTTTCATCCCATGATTTGGGAATGCTGGAAGATTACTGCAATAAAATTCTATTTCTAAACCAAGGTCAGCAGTTTTACTTTGGTAGTATGCAGGATTTTTTAAGTGCTCACCAATTGACAAGGGAAATCACAATTTCCTTCTCCGGCGAAATGAGCGACACGCTCAAAAAGGAACTGATTGACCAAGGAGTTAAGCTTGAAGAGCAAACAGTAAGTTTCATCGAGTCTTCTGTAGACTTGAACTGCATTATTGGGAAGCTTTTAGCCGAAGTATCGATTACAAGTATGGGTAGTGAACGCTTGGGTCTTAAGGAAATCATGATGCAAGAGGAGGAAACAGAAAATGCGTAAATTTCAAATGTATATTAAGCGTGGGCATCTCGGGCTAAAGGGTTTACCCATAATGGTCAATAATGAGTTGAAAGCACTTTTGATCCAACAAACAAATTATCTATAGTAGTTTGATTTCCCCTATTTTTATATTTCTTATTTTATTCTGTAGGTATTCAGGCTACATTTGGAGATATATCCTTCAACGGAACAACTGTAAGTTTTCTGTCCTATTCTTTAATCGGTATTTTTGCCATGTCGTTATTTAAAGAAATGTACCAATGCGTTTATCGCATGATAACGGACAAGCGTTGGGGACTTTTAAGCTTAAAGATTCTGAACGGCATTCACCCGGCAATTTATATACTCGGAATTGCAAGCTTTCCAATCGTAGGAGTTGTCATTCAAGCCAGCATTTTATATATTCTTTCCTTTTTGTTGGTGGATCTTTTTCGTTTTATAGATTTTGCATGATAATCGTTTTTTTAATGATTAGCGTGCTGTTTTGGGCGTCTATCCTGATTTGTGTTGCGCTACTGATAAAAAATTATAAGCAGCGAGACTTTGTGATGGACACCCTGTTAGTGCCAATTCTTTTTGCTGCACCATTATTTTTATTCTTTTGACAATGCGCCATTCATTCTAAAATCTATTTCTCGCATTAATCCCTTTAACATATCAAGTTGATGCCATGCGTGCAATCGCATTCGGCATTCCGGATTTCAATACGATTTGTATCGTTTTAGTTTTTCACAGTTGTGGCATATTTATTCGCTATATTCTGTCTTAGTAATACCAATTTCAAAAATGATGAACATTAATCAGAACCTAAATCCGGTGAAAAACTTACGAATTGAATTCTAAGATAATAGTGAACCGCTAGGACATCTGCTTTTTCTTTTTAATAAATTAATTTGGTATAATAATATTAATAATTTTGAAATGAGGAGGCTCGCTTTTTGAAAAATTTATGAAGATGACTCATCCAAAGAAGCCTGAAGTTTTACAAAAATCAATATACTCCTTCAGATTGGGATTTTTGGGAAGAATTTGATTTTGATAATGTGAAAACTCGTTATGAGAAAGATGGAAAATATAAAAATACCAGATATTTGTTATGGATTAGAGAGATAGCAAGCTGGTCAATGAATTAGGAGTTTATTTTCATTTGTGGTGATAAAGCGTTTAATTTTAAAACGCAATATTATAACTTAAAGAAGCTGGTAGATAATGACCAATCGGATAGTAATAATAAAGAATGTGTTATATCTCTTTTGACAGAATGTGAAAAATGCACTCTTCAGAACAAAAATTTGGCTATTCTTCCAACTACTGGAGGATTAAACAATGTAAAGGGGAGTGTATATTTTCGGTAAAAATCAAAATATCATGTATTCTTCAGAAAAACCTGGAAAGCAAAATGGATAGATTAGATACTTTTTATTGCTATAGTGGATGATTATTTTAAAAAGAAGAGTAAGTTGATACTAGTTATGTAGAAGGAAAAACCTAATGAACAATATTTGATAAATTTCTGGAAAAAGTTTGATAATGTATATGATTTTGTAGATAAAGATTTATAAACTAGATGACAAAAATTTGTAGATAAATTAATTTGCAATGGAAGAAAAGCCAATAGAGAAATATAGATGATATTGAAAGATACTGCCTTTTAGCAAAGGAGTACTGAAGTTTAAATCACATTGGAAGAGAGTAGACTTATACAATCTACTCTCTTCCAAACAAGACCTCGCCGATGATGGGCATTCTGAGGGCGTAGACTGTCCGACGATTTCACGAATTCAAAAAGGCTTTAGAGTACTGATTATGCTATTTCAAAAGTAAGAATTTATTCTACTCCCGTTCTACCGTGAAAATTACTTCGTGGAAACATATCAAGGGAGTGATGCATGAATTGCTTCCGGCCCCTAAGAGAAAGAAAGGATAGATATGATTTTAGAAATAGAGAGGCTTTATTCTCCGTCCGTGGGAAGAAACGATGCAAAGGAATGTTATAAATACGCAAAGATCCGCGAGTGAGTACTGATTGCAGGGTACTGCAGCATACAGGTGAAGAGGACAACAACAAAACAGGGACATTGAAGATAAATATGCTGTGACTTTTTTTGTCACGGGTTAAAGTGAACTACAGGAGGATTCAGTTATTCGAAAACTTCGAATAACTGCGCTTGATGAGAAAAGCTACAGTACAAAATCATTATTCTTGGAGATGATTATTGACCAGACTCAAAGTTAAATCAAGGATAGGCTATTATCGTCGACTCGATAAATACATGCTGAGCTGGAAGAAAATACGAAGAAATAGAGTTGTTTACAAATACTCTTTTTATTTGAAAAATTTAAAGAGTATCTGTAAGAGAAATAATACCGTAATAATTACAAAGGATTTGACCTCGAAGAAGCATTATTGTTGTGTAGTGGAATACATTGGCTTTTTTACAAAGGAGAAAGGGAGATACGATGAATAATGAAATCAAATTATTTGAAGGCAATCAAATCCGCTCCATTTGGGATAATGAACAGGAAGAATGGTATTTCAGTGTCGTAGATATTGTAGGGGCTTTGACAGATAGTAAAAATCCTCGTGATTATTGGTATAGAGTAAAAAAAAGGATGACAGTAGAAGAAAAAAGCCAGTTGTCGACAATTTGTCGACAACTGAAATTGGAGTCTTCAGACGGAAAAATGTATAATACCGATGTTGCAGATATCCAAGGTATTTTCCGTATTATTCAATCCGTTCCCTCTCCGAAAGCCGAGCCTTTTAAGATGTGGTTAGCTGAAGTCGGGAAGGAGAGACTGATGAAATTATAGATCCAGAGCTCACGATTGATCGCGCTTTGGAAACCTATTTAAGGAAAGGATACTCACGGGAGTGGATTAACCAAAGACTTCAGGCAATTCAGGTAAGAAAAGAGCTTACAGACGCATGGCAGGATCATGGAATAAAAGAAGGCACGGAATATGCCATACTTACCAACGAGATTTCAAAGCTGTATCTGGGATGACCACAAGAGAATATAAAGACTATAAAGGATTGAAAAAAACAAAAACCTGCGAGACAATATGTCTACAACAGAGTTGATTCTCAATATGCTTGCTGAGACTGCGACCAAAGATATTGCTAATGCATCTAATCCGTATGGCTTAGAAGAAAATAAGAAGGTTGCAAAACGAGGTGGCAACGTTGCAAAGGTAGCAAGGGATACATTGGAACGGGAAACCGGAAAATCTGTCATTACTACAAAGAATGCTATTGACTTTGGAAGGCTTATCAATGATGTGGGCAGAAGGATTACAAAATCAAGATAAGAGTCCGGAGGCAAAAGAAAATAGATGGGTAGAGATAGGCATGTAATGTAGAAAGTTGCTTTTTAAAAAGAGAGTTTTTAAAGTTCTTTGAGTTAAACTGGGGGAGTATATGCAAATTATGAGGATAACAGAATAAGATGCAGGAAAACCACTGCGGAAGCCTTTGATGACTTCTGATTCGGATGCGTATTTTTAAACCGATCGATTTTAGGAAGTCTCTGGGAATGGTATCCATACTAAAATCGACAATGCATTTGACTGATGAAGAAACAGAGTACCTTAGCTCACTTTTTGGATAAGTATAGTGATACAGGAGATGAATCAGAACATTTTGATATGATATTTACAGAAAAAGGAATAATTCTAAGGGCTTTTGTCTTCATTCTGAAAGAACTGGTTTTCCAGTTCTTTAGAATAGGGACCAATTTCTAAAGCTGACTGATTATCAAGAATATAATCACCTCGAGTTTAGTATAATAAAAAGCCATCGATTGATGACTTTCTCAGTGGGCTCCCTATCAGGGTCCTCTCAGATGTTAGCTGTCACCCACTACAGTTGACAGAGAGCCAGAATAGCTACTGTCTTATCTCATTCTTTACTTAAAGCCTTGATAGACTTGACAAATGGAAGAAAATAGCTCTATTAAATAACTATAAATTAATCAGCATCAACGCTGATAGCTTTTATACACAATGTATAAAACCCAATTTTGATTCTGCCTCACTTCAATTTTTTGCAAAAGCCAACATTTTTTAAAAATATTATCCAACGCATGAGTTGCAGTATATTCTGGCATATGATAATTTATTTTTCTTTTTCGCAAGCAATAATTAAAGTGGAGTGGCTAGACATGACCCGATAGATCTCCAGAAAGCTTTTTAAATCATCCCAGAAAAATATGTGTTTGAATGGCAAATACAAGGTCAAAAGTAGTCATTTTTGATAAGGTAGCGCGTCTACATTTCCAATCCTAAGATGAACATCACCATTTTTGTATAGCATCTAAATTAATTCGTTTTGCAACTTGATAAGATTCCTTAGAAATGTCAATGCCATGAATTTCAAGATGCTTATTCAAAGCAAGAAGATTTTTGATGGTGTCTGCACCTCCATAGCCGATTTCTAAAACTCGACTATTATCTATAATTGTAGTTTGTTTTTATTGTCCAAAGGCTAAGCTTTTTAAAAATAGGAAGTCCAAATTTTCGCAATCACCCTACCTCTACAATACCACTAGGTTTTTAGATTGATTAATAAGATATTGAATGAACATTTTTAGATACCTCTCGTTGTATTATTATTCTGGATTTCACTACAATTTGCATCGTTTTAGTTTTCACAGTTGTGGCATATTTATTTGCTATATTCTGCCTTAGTAACTGCGATTCCAAAAATGATGAACGTTAATTATAACTCTAAATCCGGTGAAAACTTATTAATTATAACTTTCATATTCTTTACTAATTTCTTTTGAACAAAAGATTTACAGATATTTTGGATTTTGAGAGGAAGCAAGATAAAAACATGATTATACTTAAGGAAAGTATAAAGGAGAAAGTTAAGACCGCCTAGTAGAGGCTAATGATAACTAAAAAAAGCAGTATATTAGTGGTGTAGAAAAATATGTAGGTGATAAATATGTTGGTGATTTTTATGTATTGATTTCATGATGGTTTTTGTCTCTATTTGATTATAGGTATTATATTTATTAGATCGAACGGCAGAGCAATTCGATATTTAACCGGACATAATCTTGACGAAGATATATCAAATAAAAGCAAAGAATTATGCAGCATTTGTGGTAAGCAAATTATGAAATGGAGCGTATGTTTCATTATAGGGTTTGCGATAGATCTGCTTTTGGGTTAAAAATGGTCTTATATTAGCGACTATTCTGAATGCTGTTCTAATATTTAGATTAATGGTATTAAGAGGTCATTTTGAAAATGGCAAATAAGTTGTCTGTCCAACAAAAATCTGCCGGCTCTCAGGCTGGCAGGTTTTGTTATCTGCTTTTATTTTTCCTAAAAGCTATCCGGCAATACCTCCGACCAGAGCATCAATTTTTTTCAATTTTTTCCTCAGGAAAATTTTTCTCTGGATAAAATGAAGAAAAAGATTGCAAACCTTTTATATTAGATGAGACTTTTGTCGGTTTTTTTCCGACAAAAAGTTCAGATGGAAGAAAACCGAAGATCTATACCTTGAATATGATTTTTGTCTGTTGGACATCCTTCCTACCTTGCAATATGATAAGTCATTCGATAGGCTTCATCGAATGCATCAGCTGGATCGTTCGAGATCAGATCCTCCGGACATGTGGTGGATACCTGGAAGCTGCTTTGCGGGCAATCAGTTATGTTGAGAAAAAGAGAAAAATGAGGAACAGATAAGACGGATAAGCAAGGATTATGCAAATTCCGTTTTATCCCCACTACGATTAAAGTAGTATTTTTTTGTCCAATAGATTGATTTTTTCCAAGTATATAGCATAATTGGACGAAAACAAAAGATGTTGGACGAAAGGAGTTCTAATGAGGTCGTTTGATTATAGCAGACTTTATGATAAAGCCTGGGATACAGATATTCTGAATTTGGTTGCGAAAATTCATGAGTGTAAAGGACGACAGGATTTATTCATCCGTCAGAAGCCTGTAGAGTTGAACCGTCTGGTTGAAATCGCAAAGATACAGAGTACGGAGGCATCCAATAAAATTGAAGGCATCGTCACAACAGGCACTCGTATGAAGCAGCTTTTTGAGGAGAAAACCACGCCAAGGAACCGGGATGAAGATGAGATTATGGGGTATCGGGATGTCCTGAATACGATTCATGAGAGCAATGAGTACATTCCAATCCGACCATCGTATATCCTTCAGCTTCACCGTGATCTTTTGAAGAGGGCCGGATTCTCTTATGGCGGACATTTTAAGAATGTTCAGAATTATATTAATGAAACAAAGCCGGATGGAACCGTAGTTACAAGATTTACGCCAATTGCACCCTGCGACACACCGGATGCGGTGGAAAATCTGTGCAATGCCTATGATCGGGCTATTGCAAACGAGAAGGTAGATGCCCTGATACTTATTCCGACATTTATCTGTGACTTCCTTTGCATCCATCCATTTAATGACGGAAATGGCAGGATGAGCAGACTGCTCACGCTGCTTCTTCTATATAAGAACGGGTATAACGTTGGAAAATACATCAGTATTGAAAAGCAAATAGAGAAAACAAAAGATCGATATTACGATACTCTTGAAGAATCCGATGTCGGATGGCATGAAGAAAAAAATGATCCAATACCATTTATCAGATATATGCTTCAGGTTCTTTTGGCGTGTTATACCGAATTTGAAGAGCGTGTCGGATTAATGAATGAAAGTAGAAACGGTAGTACCGCGTACGATATGGTGAAGAAGTATGCTGAAGAAAAACTAGGCAAGTTCACCGGTGCGGATGTTGTAGCGCATTGTCCGAGCATAGGAAGATCTTCTGTGCTGGCGTCATTGAAGAAACTTATCGAGGAAGGCATTATAATCCGGAGAGGAACAGGCAGGAATACATTTTACTATCGCGCAGACAGTAAATAATTTTCGTCCAAAAATAATCCGGATTTGGACGAAATGGATAGTAATCTATCAGCTACTGCGTTTAGGGCTCTTGCGGCATATCTGAATGCTAACTTCTATAATTAAAGGGGAAGAAGATTATGTATGCTACAGCAAATAAGAAAATGTTGAATATGCTTATCCTGAATATTTTGGAACAGTATTCAGATGCAGAACATAGATTGACTCAGCAAGAGATAATCCGTCTTCTAAAGAGCAATTATGATATGGAATGTGATCGTCGATCTGTGAAAAATAACATACTATACTTAAATGAACTGTTAGGTGATGTTATTGACATGGAAAATGGGTATTATTTGGCTGAGAGAGAATTTGAAAATGCTGAGCTTAGAATGCTTATCGACAGCGTGCTTTTTTCCAAGAATCTTACACAGAAACAGGCTAAAGATTTGATTGAAAAACTTCGGGCAAAAGGCAATCGATATTTCTCGACCAAGGTGAGCCACATAAAGAATCTTCCGGATATGCAACACGCAGATAATAAGCAACTTATGTATACCCTTGATACTGTGAATGATGCTATAGCAGAGAAAAAGAAAATATCTTTTGTTTATAATTCGTATGGAATAGATTTTAAGCTTCATCCACGGAGAGAAACCCGATATGTGGTAAATCCATATCAAATGGTAGCTAATATCGGTAAATTTTATTTAATTGGAAATTATGATAAGTATGACGATATTTCCCATTATCGTCTGGATAAGATGACAGAAGTAGAGATAATTGAAGAAAAATTAAAGCCACAGAAAGAGATAAAGGATTTTAAAGAAGGATTTCATCTCCCCAAGCATATGGCAGAGCATATTTATATGTTTAGTGGGCTGAGTGTCAGAGTAAAGCTTTTGGCGCCGAAAGACCATGATGGATGAGCTTATAGATTGGTTAGGCAAAGAGTTCAAGGTCAGTGAAACTGAGGATGAAAAAACAGATACTTGTCACATTGAGATGTAATGAAGATTCTATGTTTTTATTGGGCACTACAGTATGCCTATATGTTGAAGTTTTTGGAACCGGAAAGTTTAAGAACTCGACTCAAAAAGCCATTTTTGAAATGAACAATAAGTATAAAAATTGATTACAGATAATTTTTATTATCATTATGTAAAGATTGACAGCAGAAAAGGGGAATTTACGGTGAAGGTAATATTGAGTAGGAAGGGTTTTGATAGTGCTAATGGTGGTATACCTAGCCCGATATTTGAAGATGGTACAATGCTGTCATTTCCAATTCCGAGTAAGGATCATAATATGGATAAAATTTCATATAATGAATTGACCTGTAATAGAGTTCTGTTAAATAAGATACTGAAGATCTTGGCTATAGTGGTGATGAATGCTGTCACCTTGATCCGGATCTGGATATTACAAGAAGAGTAGTGCCGGTTAAAGGGTGGAAACCTGCATTTGGGCAAATAAATCAGTCTGCATCATATCTGTTAAATAATAAGATAGACGAAGGCGACTTGTTTTTATTTTTTTGGTAACTTTAGACATGTTGTTGAGAGTGAAGGAAAATATAAGTTTGCACGCAGAAATAAAAATTCAGAAGATTCATACTATGGTAGAGAAATGCAGGCTATATGGGGATATCTTCAGGTGGGAGAAATTGTATCGGACCCTAAAGAGCAAGAGAAATTATTCTGGCACCCACATGCTTGTGAGAAACGGTTATTTAAAGAAAAACAATCTGATATTTACAGCTGCAGAATATCTGTCATTTGCACCGGATATGCCCGGATGCGGGATTTTTTCTTATAATGAAAAAAGAGTACTTTCAATGCTTGGAAAACCCAAGGCAACCTGGAAGAAGGAAAAGGCATATGATGTAGACAATATAAACGAGGTAAACAATAGGAAGAGTAAACGCAAGAATTCAGCCAAAGACCCGGAAGGAATTTATTATGCAGGAATATGGCAGGAATTGGTTCTGAAGGATAATAAAGATTCGGAAAATTGGGCAAAAAGTATGTTTTGATGTGCACAATTATGTACATAGACTCTTATATACTGAGTTGTAAGGAATAGGAGGCGTACATTATGCTTTTTGACGAAGAAGAATTAAAAGTAGCTGAGGACCTGGCTTGGAAGATGCTTGATGGGCGGAATCATTCCTATATGCCAAATTTAAAAGATTATGCACATTTCTATTACAAAGGACAGGTTATTTTTGATCCATGGATGAATGAAAAGTCACAGAGATTACCTTGGCCAGATCACGAGAGCAAAGATGCAGCTGTTAATCCGGTTGAATATTATGGACAGAATACAATAGAAAAACTATATAGTTAATTTATTTTTATGTTAAGACCGGAATGGGCACCTGAAATTACAGAGATGATTAAGAGACATTTGGGAGATAATGGTAGATTATTAAGAATAACAAACCATTATGCCAGGGGTTTATATTGCTATGTCAGATGAACAAGCTGAGGAAGAAAATGGATCAGCTTGCATTGAATGGGAAATACCTGATTCTAAGAGAATATATTTTGATATGCTAGAGCTTCCGCCAGCATTAGTTACTGTAGTTGCGAATGGATGGCAGCGAGAAATATTTTTTGACAAAAAGAATGCGAAGAAAATTTTTGGGCTACTTTATCCTGAAGGGATAAAGTTCGACTACAAGAAAGCCTTAAATAGAATTAATGGTAAGAAAGTTAGATTGATAGGTTGGGGAGATTAGTTTGAGAAAATGAACTGAAGAGAAATTGTTTAGTGAGTTCTCTTCAAGAAAATAGGATTCATTAACGGAACAAGAGGAGGATTTGTTTGTTATCTGATAAAGATTCCCAAAATAGAAGGAGGGACTAGTGGAAATGAGACGATCTATATCAGTTCAGATTACAGATTCTTTAAACGAAAAGGATGTATTGCCGGATGATTTTCATCTAGAAAAAGAAGAAATAGTAGACGGATTAAAATTTGCTCCCGGTGCTATGGATGGTATAATTATTTATCACTGTGGCTATTCTGATTTAGATGATGTAGCTAAAAAAGATTTGGCAAATTTACTATATCTTATAGCTCAGGAGGGTGTCGAGCTATTCGATTTAGAAGAGGCAATAGAGGAATTTTGCAAGACTCATAGAGCCATTACCATTATTGATGATATTTTTGAATATATTAGGCTTCATCACAATGAACTTGATTCGCGTATGCTGAGGGAAAATGCTGAACGATTAGCACTTGGATCAGAGTCCATAGAGTGTGTCAAATTTGGGATGATACTACTTGAACTATTTAAACCGGATGACATGGTGGAGACAATTGCCAATATACTGGGAAGATATGATGAATTTACAATCTTTTCCATCTTTTTATTAAGACATTTTGAAAATGGTGATGAAAAAAATTCTTGAGCTATCAAAAGCCGTTACAGGATGGGGAAGAATTCATTGTATAAAATACATAGAGCCTGTAAGCGCTAAAAATTAAAGATTGGATTCTACAAAATGGTGTGGATAATGATATAATGCCTGCTTATTCGGGGCTTGATGCATTTCATAAAGCAGATGTGAGAGAAATCTTAAGTAGAGACCATGTCACCAAAGAAGAGATAGAAGCTATTTTAAGGATTATTAGTGCAATGCTTGACGAAATACCGGGCGAAGGAATTTTGGAATTGGAAGATGCCGAAGATGTGCTCGTTCAAGTTGTAGAAAAAGCATCGACATTATTGCCACTTGAGCTTTCTGACTATCAGATCATAAATTTCATTGATGAATGGCAAGAAGAAAATGAGGAAGATGATAATCCAAAGCTTGATAGTCTGATAAATGAGATTTTTTGTGATGAGAACGTTAGAACGCAGATAAAAAGGCTGCTGAAGAAGGTAAAGCCAAAAACTCTTGCAGATGCCATTGGACTTACATAGTAGTCTTATTCATTCTTAATCTTATATAGATGAAAATTCAAATAACTTTTTAATGGAAGCATCCAAAGGAGGCATTTAACTTGATTATCAATACGGGACAGAGGACGGACATTCCTGCCTTCTATGCGGAATGGTTTGCAAACAGGCTGAAAGAGGGCTTTTGTTTGCGTGCGAAAATCCCTACAATCCAAGTCAAGTCAGTCGCTATCGCCTTGATCCTTCCGTGGTGGATGTCATTGGTTTTTGCACGAAAAATCCCTCCCCATGTTTCCCTATATGGAGCTTTTAAGGGCTTATAGACAATACTGGTTTCTTAGCATTACCCCTTATGGAAAAGATATAGAGCCGAATGTGCCGGATAAACATTTACTTATAAAGCATTTCAAATATCTTTCCATGCAGCTGGGAGTGAATTCTATCGGCTGGCGTTATGACCCGATTTTTCTGTCTGAAAGATATAGCAAAGAATATCATTTGAAAGCCTTTCGAGCAGATTGTTACGGCATTGAGGGATATACGAAAACAGCCGTCATCAGTTTTGTAGACCTTTACCCAAAGGTGAAGCGGAACTTTCCGGAGCTTCAGGCGCTTGGGAAGGAAGACAGACTTTTGCTGGGGAAGGCCATGATTGAGATTGCTCGTTCCCATGGCATGACATTAAAGCCCTGTGCGGAGGGAGATGAACTGGCTGAGTATGGGGCAGATTGCGGTGGATGTATGCTTATCAGCGACTATGAGAAAGCCATTGGAAAACGCTTGCATGTTCCCAAAAAGAAGGGGGCAAGAGCAGCCTGTGCGTGTTACCTCTCCTGTGATATCGGCGCCTATAACAGCTGTAAGCACCTTTGCAAATATTGCTATGCCAATGCGGAACCCTCTACCGTTATGAAGCAAAGCCGACTGCATGATCCTAAATCCCCGTTTTTAATCGGAAATTACGAGAAAAATGACAGTATTCATGATGTGCCCCAGCAGTCCTGGGTGGATGGACAAATGAGCTTGTTTTAGCCCCTCGTTGACAGTAAATGTAGCGCAACTTATACTGAAGAGCATATAGAGTAGGAAAGGAAAGCAAAGGGAAGTAAGGAAGCAAGGAGAGCAAGTAAAGGAGCAAACAAGGAAGGTAGAGCAACAATCTCCATACCGAGAAAGCAAAATATTTTACGGAGTAACATCATGAAAGTAACATATCTGAACCACAGCGGTTTTTTGCTGGAATTAGAAGACTGCTATATTATTTTTGACTATTACAGGGGAGAATTACCGCCTCTCAACACGAAAAAAGAAGTACTTGTTTTTTGCAGTCACGTCCATGGGGATCATTATAATCCGAAGATTTTTTCCTTGCTCGACGGGCAGGGGATGAAGTATCAGGCGGTATTGGCAAATGATATACGGGATGAAAAAGAGGCTATCGAAGATTAAGCACAGCTTTGTCGAAGCCGATAAAAGCTATCCGCTGGATCATGAGATTCAGCTTGAGACCCTGCTTTCCAATGACAGTGGAGTCGCTTTTATACTAAAAACAAAGGAAGGCTCTATCTATCATGCCGGGGACTTAAACGACTGGTATTGGGGGGAGAAACCGAGGAAGATAATCGGAGGCTCTGCGAGATTTATTACAGGGAGATAGGGACGAATCAAGGGGAGACATTTTTGACCTTGCCTTTCGTTCCCCTTGATCCGAGACTGGAGGCGCACTACGCTGACGGGATTCTGTATTTTCTTGAAAATGTGGATTGTGATGCCATCTTTCCGATGCATTACTGGGGCGAGCCTGATGTGATTCAACGCTTTATTACGGAATATCCTAAAGTACCGCTCACGGATCAAAAACACGGAAACAGCGAAAGGAGAAAAAGCTATGAAGTTTAAGATGATTCACGAGAATTTGAAATGTATCCGATTTGGATCGTTCTCTTCGATTCTACGAGGAAGCCCTCGACTTACATGAGGTAAGACGAAAGACCAGCGAGGACTTTTATCATTGTGTACTTGAAAAAGCGATGTCGGTGATTTTGAGTTGAGCTACCTGGCTGAAAGACCACCCCCAGGCTTACGACCTGGGAGAGTGTGAATTCCATCTGGCATTTCAGGCGGATGACTTTGAGGAAGCACATAAAAAGCATGAGGAGATGGGCTGCATTTGCTTTGAAAATGAAGCCATGGGCATCTATTTCATTGAAGACCCGGATGGTTACTGGCTGGAGGTTTTGCCATAAGTTTACCGATTTGGAGCAGTAAAAAAATCAGAAGTTTATGCAGTATAGGTCTCAAAAATGCAGGGATGATTTGAGCTCATCAGTACTTGCGAAAAATCTACGAAGCGAAGGACTGTAGACATCAATAAGCTGCATCGGAGCTACTTCTTTTGATAGTTACAGTTTTTCGTTACGTGGCGAGGCTAAGGAGAGCGTGCCCTGTTTCATACCTATATTGCTTTAGAAAATCTTTTGATTTTTTACAGCTCCATTTAGAGACTTCCGATAAGAAAAATAACATCCATGTTTTCCAAAACCAAGAGCTCTTTTGCCTTTTAGACATGTGTTCTCACATCACTTTTCTTTAGATACAGAATACCGATGCCCAGTGCAGCGAAAATATAAAAGGAACAGCTTAGGAGGAGAATCGGAAAATTCAGCTCTCCGGTGATAGAAGTACTGCCCATGCCATAAATCAGCGTGGAATAGGGCAGGGCATAGTAGGCACCCTTAACGGTCAGTGTAAGGCCGACCAAGCTACCCAGAAAAGCCAGCGCAATGGGGAGGGCAAAGGAGTGGAAGAACATGGACAGGGTGCTTTGCAGGGCAGTAATTGCGGCAATGGAAAGGGCAGCGGATAGGATTCGCATCCAAAAGATTGCCGGAACAGCTCCCGGAAGGCCGAGGATTTTACCGCTCAGAAGATAAATAAAACTGATCCAGACCATGCAGAGCGTACTGAGGAGGGTTGCTGTAAACCATTTGTCCCGAAGCAGTTTTCCGGGGGTGGTGACGGTTAAAATCAGATTCCAGTTACTGCCCTGATGCTCCATTCGCCATAGAAGACTGCAGAGAATGCCGATGAGGGGAGCCAGGAAAAACATTCCCAGAAACAGGGATTGTTGAGTCCAGAGATCCTCCCAAGTATATTGTAAGACACCCTGATTTTGTACAAAATTCACCGTTCCAATCAGTGCCGAAATCAGAGGAATCAGAAGGAAAGGAATCCAGATGGGGTTCCTTTTTAACTTGATAAATTCCGGAGACAAACTGCTGTGCAGACTATGGCTTACTTTTTGCCTGTGGAGAGAAAACAAAGCTTCTCCCTGCTCCGTGCTGGTGAAAAGAAGGAGACCAAGCAGAAATGTGCCGATGAGATAAAGCAGGCTTAGCAAAATATCGGAAATAGGGATGGATCTTAGGCTTAGGCTCATGAGTCTTGATGCTTTGTCATAGTCCATACCGATAGGGCTAAGAGAGAAGAAAACGGACCAGGGAGTCCACATGTCTGTGCTGATAAAGGCCAGAAATAAGCCGGACCAGGGTACCGCCGAAGGCGATGGAAAGGGCTGCAAACTGGCTGGAAAACAGCAGGGAAAGCATGCATTGAAGCTGATACAGAATCATTCCGCCGATAAGTTCTGAAAAGAACAGAACGGGAACAATATGTGACGGAATATCTCCGGTAAAACCTAAGAACTTTCCCCCAAGAAGGACCATACCGATTTGAAAACTACAAAACAGGACAAGGGCAATAAAACCGAAGAAAAGCTTTCCCAGATAGATAGAAGCTCTGCTTTCCAAGGTGGGAAGAAGGTTCCACATAGCGCCTTTGTGTTCCATGTCCACAGACTGGGAGCAATTACAGCCATAAGTACGGACAGAACCAGAGTGTTAATGATGGGAAGAGCATAAAAGATATTTAACCATGTCTCGAATGCGCTTTTGTGCCATAAAAACAGATAGGCACAATCCAAAAGCAGAGCTGCGAGGAAACAGCAAAGGAAAAATGCTTATGGCGCGCTTTTTGAAACTCGATAGAAACAATTTTCGGATATTGCTTAGGTATTCATAAAGACTCCTTTCCGCCGGTCATTTCCAGAAATGCCTCTTCCAGACTTTTTCCGTTACATTCCAGATCCTTAAGAGGCCCTTCATAGAGCAACTGTCCATGGTGAATGATACCGACTTGACTTGCCATTTGCTCTATTTCACTGAGGAGATGACTGGAAATGATGACCGTCATATTTCTTTTCTTTAGGAAGAGATACAATCAACTCACGAATTTCTTGTATGCCGGCAGGATCCAATCCGTTTGTAGGCTCATCCAGGATCAGAAGCTTCGGATTTCCCAAAATGGCCATGGCGATACCAAGACGTTGTTTCATACCCAGAGAATAACTGCTGAGCTTCTTATCCCTTTGCTCATAGAGCCGGACGGTTTTCAGTGCCGAGGCAATTTCTTCTTCCTTCACGCCCTTTAATTTCTGCACAATCTGCATATTTTCCAGTCCGCTTAAATGTCCGTAACCGCCCGGATTTTCAATGAGACTTCCGGTCTTTTGGAGAAGAGAAAGGCGATTTTGGGAATTTACTGTTTTTTTCCCAGAAACTGAATTTTTTTCCTTCGCTCTGGTGAATCAAGCCCAGAATCATTTTTGAGGGTAGTGCTTTTTTTCCGGCGCCATTGAGATCTAAAAAGCCGTAAACGCATTTCTCCGGAACAGATAGAGAAAGGTCTTTTTACACGGTAGCTGTTTCCGCTTTTTTTGCTAAGATGCTGTGTTTCCAGAATATAGTTCATCATTTTTTTCCTCCATATTTTTTTCTCCATGTGTTTGTTTACGAGAGGAGAATAGCGAAGGAAGCTTATGGGAACCTTGAGCGTACCTTATGTTTACCTTAAGAAATGAAAAAAACTATGGGGAAAGAGGGGCAGAAAGGCTATAGTAGAAAAGGTAAGAGCAGACAGCAGCAGGATATAAGCTATAGTAGGATTGATGAGGGCAGTAGTAGAAGAAAGGCTATAGTAAGATTGCTAAGGGCGGACAGTAGCAGGAGACAGAATCATGGAAAAAGAAGATTGTAAAATATTGGTGGTGGATGATGAGAAAGAGCTTAGAGAACTTTTGCAGGAACTATTAAGAAAAAGAAGGCTATCTTTTCGGTGGAGGTCGCTTCTTCTTGTAAAGAAGCGGAAGCGAAGCTTTCAGAGAATTGCTATCAGCTTATTCTTTTGGATGTCATGCTGACCGATGGCAATGGCTTTGATTTTTATAAAAAGCAAAAAAGCGGAGGTCTACTTTCCGAGGTTCCGGTGATTTTTCTCTCTGCAAGGGACGAGGATAGGGCTCGCTTGCATGGTCTGGGACTGGGGGCGGATGACTACATTACGAAGCCTTTTTCTCCCGGAAGAGCTCATCCTGAGAATTGCCGCCGTGCTGAGAAGAACCTGTCATTTGGAAGAGAAAGAGCAGGGCGTGCAGCTTGGGGAATCGCTGGTTTCCATTGATGCAGGAACAGTGATACGACAAGGAGAAAAGCTTTTCTCAACGGCTAAGGAGCTGGCGCTTTTTCTATCCCTATACCGGAATAGGGGAAAAATTGTCACCACGGATACCCTCTGTGATGCCCTTTACTGGATGGGAATTTCGGATTGGAAAGCTCACTGCTTGTGCACATGCGGCATTTACGGGAAAAGATAGAAAAAGAGCCATCTAAACCCGTATTTCTACTGACTGTAAGAGGCCTTGGCTATAAATTGGAGATAGAAAGATGAGAGGGAATAGAGAACGGAAAATGCAGCTGATTGCTCTTGTGGTTTTGTTGACGATATTCCTACTGTTTGCAGACCTTTTGTTTTTGGAATTTTTTTATCTCGAAAACGGTATGCCTTCTTATCCCGACAGTGAGGAGATTATGGAGCATTTACATAAGGAAAAAGGGACGAGTACCGCTTAGAGGAAGAGGAAGCCGAAAAAGCTCTCCGGGGCTCGGCAATTTGCCATGCTTCTGGACAATGGAGGAAATATTCTTTGGAGCGAGTTCCTGCCGAAAGAGCTTCAAAAAAACTATACCTTACAGGATGTGGCAAAGTTTACCCGTTATTATCTGGAGGGGTATCCGGTGCGAACCTATGTGGTTCCGGAAGGCTTATTGATTATCGGACAAAAAGAAAGAGCAGATTTGGAAATATACTCTGGAATATGATGAGAATGCTGTTCGAAATCTTATTGAGCTTCTACCGCTTCTTTTTCTCGCCAATGCGGTCATTCTTGTTTCCGTTCCGATATGGATACAGAAGAAACGGGCAAAGCAAAAAGAGGAAGAGCGTACGGAATGGATTGCCGGGGTTTTCCCATGATATTCGAACGCCCCTTGCCATTGCTCTGGGAAATGCGGAAATGATTGCATCTACCACGGAATCGGAAGAGATCAAAGATCGCGCGCTAAGGATTGAGAAGCAGGGACTTCGTCTTCGTCGCCTTGTAGAGAACCTGAATCTTTTCAGTAAGCTTTCTTTTGGCTATGGGAACTTGGAGAAGGAAAAATCCAAGTGAGCCGTTTTTCTCGAAAGACGATTACGGAAATGCGGAACCAAACAGAGGATGAAAGAGTGCAGTTTCACCTTGGATATTGAGGAAGATTTGCAGGGCTTGGTACTGTGCTTTAATGAAAAATCTGATGGAAAGAGCACTGATGAATTTATTAAACAACGCTGTGCAGCATAATCCGGAGGGGTGCGAGATAACAGTTAAGTTATATCAGGATGAGAAAAGCCACATATTTCTTACTGTGGAGGATAATGGCTGCGGTTTAGAGAAAGCCGCTCTGGAAAGACTGAACCGAAAAAACTATGAGTGGGAGCCCAGCACAGGACAGCATGGATTGGGATTAAAAATTGTAAAACAGGTAATCAGCCGTCACCGATGGAAAGTGCAGTTTGAGGAAGGAAGTCAGGGCGGATTTTTGTGTCGCATACAGATGAGATAAAATGATTACTAAGGGATAAGGCTGTAGGAAGAGCAACAAAGTATATCAGACTGAAATAAAAATCATATTAAATTGACTCGCATTGTGCAAAGGTCTAAGATATCCCTGTATAAGTAAAAGGAGGGTGAAAGATATGATTTTAAACAATGAGAAGAAACTGAACCCTACGACAAAGACGGCCGGTGTGGAACAAGAGTTTCAGAAAATTGCCGGAAAAGAAGCTTCTTCGGTCTTACAGGAATTAGGCTGCACGACAAATGGAATCAGCGACGAGGAACGGGAAGAAAGACTCGCGAAATACGGCTATAACGACCTTTCCGCCATGCAGAAGCATGGCGTATTCTATTTTTTATTTCACAGCTTTGCCGATGCTTTTATTATTGTTCTGCTAGTTTTGGCTATCGTTACCTTTGTTGTGGAAAGGGATATTCTGTCCGGAATCATTATCCTGGCACTGGCCTGTATGAGTGCGGTGATTCGATTTACCCAGGATTACGGCTCCTATCTGGACATGCAGAAGCTAAAGGAGATGGAGCACGATACGGTAAGAATCCGGATTCCGGGAAAGGACGGTACGGAAATCAGAGAAGTGCCGGTGGAAGAGGTGGTACCCGGGGATATACAGCTCATCGGCTCAGGAGATATCGTGTGCGGAGATCTCTATCTTCTGGAGAGCAGAGACCTGTTCCTTTCGGTTTCCGCCTTTACGGGAGAGTCTATTCCGGTGGAAAAATATACCGGTGTGGATCAGAGAGCGGTCAATGCAGCGGAACTAAACAATCTCTGCTTAGGCGGCTCTACGGTGAATTCCGGCACCGGAGTCGGTGTGGTGATACGAACCGGAAAGAATTCCTATCTGGGAAAAATTTCTTCCACCATTCATACACAGAAGAAAGAAACCGATTTTGATAAGAGCCTATCGAAGATAACAAGAATTCTGATTAGCTACATGATTGTGGTGGTTCTTTTTGTATTGCTTATTAACGGCCTTGTGAAGAAAAACTGGCTGGAAGCCTTTTTATTTTCCATCTCCGTTGCGGTAGGCATTACCCCGGGAATGTTACCGATGATTGTGAATGGAACCCTTGCCAAAGGCGCGAAGTTCCTAGCAAAGAAGAAGACCATTGTAAAGAACATGTCCGCCATTCAGAACTTAGGGGCTATCGATGTGCTGTGCACCGATAAGACCGGAACCCTTACCATGGACAATGTGGTTTTACAGAAATATATCAATGTCAATGGAGAGGATTCCTATGTGGTTTTGAACTATGCATGGATGAATGCCTACTATTCTACAGGGGTTAAAAACCTCATTGACCGGGCCATCCTATCCTACGGCGCGGAAAGCGATGTGCAAAAATACGCCGGGGGCTATGTGAAGTCCGATGAAATTCCCTATGATTTTGAGCGCCGGAGAATGAGTGTGGTGATATCCAATCCGGGTGGGGAGCATCTGGGAGAGGAGACAGAAGAAATTCTTCCCAAACCCCAGGATGAGGTATTGATTACCAAAGGGGCATTGGAATCCGTACTTGCCTGTTGCAGCCGTATTCGGGTGAAGAAGGAATACATGGATATTCAGGAAGAAGACCTTCAGAAGATTAATGCCCTTTCCGAGAAAGCTAAATCATGAGGGAATGCATGTCATCGGCGTTGCGGCAAAGAGGAAAAATGCGGGTGACACCGCCGTTTTCCATGCGGAAGACGAAACCGACATGACCTTCCTGGGCATTATCGCCTTCCTGGATCCGCCCAAGCCGGATGCCAAGGAAGCCATTCACGGACTGTATGATGCGGGAGTACAAGTCAAGGTCATCTCCGGCGATGCCCCCGTTGTGGTGGAACACGTATGTAAGCTGGTGGGCATGAAGGTAGGAGAGCAAAATGCGGTAACAGGCTCCGACTTGGAAAAGATGAGTGAGGAAGAGCTGTCCCGTGTTGTAGAAGAAAAATGATATTTTTCGCCCGTCTCTCTCCCATGCAGAAGCAGCGTGGTGGACGCTCTTCGGAAAAACGGACACGTGGTGGGCTATATGGGAGACGGCGTAAATGACGCCCCCAGCCTTCATGATGCAGATGTAGGCATTTCCGTGGACAATGCCACAGACGTTGCGAAAGCCAGTGCGGATATTATTCTCTTGGAGAAGAGCCTAACCGTCATTTTAAACGGTATCTATGAGGGAAGGCGAATTTACGGAAATATTCTGAAATACATGAAGATGGCATTATCCGGTAACTTCGGAAATGTGTTCTCCGTATTGATTGCTTCGATATTCTTGCCCTTTTTGCCCATTCTGCCTCTGCAGATTTTAATTCAGAATCTGATTTATGACTTTACTCAGATTGCGATTCCCTGGGACAATGTGGACGAAGAATTCCTGCAGAAACCTCATAAGTGGAACAGTGCGTCCCTTGTGTCCTTTATGAATGTGATGGGCGGTATTTCCTCCGTATTTGATGTAATGACTTTCCTGGTGCTTTGGTTCCTTTTGGGCTATAACAGCCTTTCCATGCAGAACTATTTCCAGACAGGCTGGTTTGTAGAAGGCTTGATTTCCCAAATCCTGATTGTGCAGTTTATCCGCACTTCGAAGCGACCGATTCTGGATTCCAAGTGCGACTCCAGACTGGCGCTTGCTTCGGCATTGGGCATTTTTGCAGCTATCTCCATTCCCTATCTTTTTGATAACTTGAAAAAAACACGGTATTTACGGAGATGCCCATGGCGTATTTTTGTGTATTTGCTTCTTATTCTTGCACTTTTATAGCTTTTACCATCGAAACGGTGAAGAAGCTCTATATCAAGAAATACGGGGCGTGGCTGTAAGTCGAAGCAGAAAGATATTGATGCCGTATAGGTCGGAAAAAGAGGCAATCTGAGCCCGCCGGTACTTGCGAAAAACAAAGGGACTGCAGTTTTTCGCTTAGTATCCGTTGCAGGGCGAGGTTAGCGGGAGCGTGCCACTTTTCCGACCTATACGGCATCAAATTATGTATCATTCCAGCTCCATTGGCAACTTGAGCTTCTCCTCAAAAATCTCTACAATGGTTTTTCTGTTCCCCACCATGCCGGGAGAGGCGATTAAGCCCATATTTCGCATGGTGTCTTCCGGCGTTTTTCCGTTGATGCCGTGTACCTTATCAATGTGGACGCCCTGGAGGGCAAATGCCACGGAGCGAAAGGCCGCATCACAGGCCGCTACCCCCTTCATGGTACAACCTTGGTTTCCCCCGTCGCAGATCATCCCGGTGATGGAGGAGGCCATGTTGTTGAGGGTATATTCCATTTGCTCCACAGAGCCACCCTTCAAATAAGTTAAAGCGCAGGCCATACCGGTACCCGCCGCAATGGCGCAACCGCAGAAGGCGGAGAGCCTGCCGGAGTATTCTTTGATATAGGTGCAGATGAGATAGCTCAGCATAGTGACCCGGTAGAGCATTTCCTCACTGAAACCGTGAATCTTATAAACGCCGTACAGGGGCATGGTGGCAATGATACCGTGGGCACCGGATCCGGTAATGCTCATGGCAGGCTTGTCCAAACCGATAACACGGGCTTCTATACTTGCATTGCAAAGAAGGGAGGCGGTCATTTGCTCATCCGAAGATATGACCTGCCCTCCATTCATAGCCAGCAACTGTCTTGCAAAAGTGGTGCGGGGATTCTTGAGAGCCTCTTCGAAAAGCTCCAGATTCACTTTATAAGCCTCTTTTACAAATACGATTTCTTCCAAGGGAACCGTGTTGACGTAGTCTACGATCTCAGCCAAGGTATATCTATGGATGGAATGGATTTTTGCGGTGCCGGTTCCTGCTGCTCCCCTGTCCATCTCTGATTCTGAATCATCAGTCTTATGCCTATTTGCCGTTTCCTTTGCCTCTAAGGAGTCGGCTTCATCTTCCCTCTCCAGCACTGTCTCTCCATTCACCACAATCTTCGTGATATTGGTATGGGTGTCGCGGATTGTAAGAATGACTTTGCTCTCCTTTGTTTCCAGCGTGGCTTCCATAAAAATACGGCTGGAAATTTCACTAAGCTTTACCGTGATCTTCCCCTCATCAAGAAGCTTTTGCGCGATGAGATTGTCCGCAGGGGTAACATTTGCCAGAGATTCTAAGCCCTTATCCGGATTCCCGGCAACATAGCCAAGGGCTGCGGCAAAAACATTTCCCACCTCCTTGGAATTGGGAATACCGCAGGTAAAGGCATTTTTATACATGCCGCTGTTCATAGAAACATTTAAGTGAAGAAGCTCGCCCTTCGCATAGGATTTTGCCTTTGCCACACAGAAGGCAATGGCTCCAGGTTCTGTCACACCCAGTGCAAGAACCATATCTTTTTGGATTAGTCGTGTCAATTCATGCATACGTAGAAACCTCCCTGATTTTACATTTGATTATAGCATTTTTTTAGCATGGAGATATGCTTTAACCCATGAGTAAAAAAGATGCGAAAAGATGAAAAAGGAAAATAAAGCATGATATAATACAGTCTGCTATTCTTTGAAGTGTAAGTTTCTATGGGAAAATCTGTTAAGGAAAGAAGAAAGCAAGAGTAAGAAAACAAAATAAGAACAAAGAATAGTAAGAATTATGGGTAGAGTAGAACAAGTAAAATTAGGAACAAGAGAGGGTGGTATGGGAGAGAAAAAATAATAGAAGAGGCAAAAGCCGGTTAATCTTACCGAGCTGTTTTTATGATTTAATTTTTGTATTCGGAATTTCCAAGATTACTCATATTCTGGAAAGTTTGAGAATGGAATTTTTCAGTCTAAAAGAAATTATCATCTATGTTATTGTCTTTGTCTGTTTCATCAATGTATGGAACGTGCAGACCGTGTATATGAATCGCTACGGAAAAACATAATCTGTTGCACATTATCAGTATGACGGTTTTTCCAGATGCCTGCCTTGGCATTTATGGCGGCAAATGTCAGTCCCGATATGGAGGAAAGCTGGACCGCTTTTACACTGGCCCTTCTGTGGATTGCTGTAATACAATTTCTGCAATACACCTACGCTTATGCACAAAACCGAGATAGTGAAAAGGATCGAAAGCTGATTCGTAATTTTCAAAAGCTTCTTTTTGTGCGATTGCTTGCGATTCTTTCCAGCCTATTTTCTATCCGGAACCGGTCGCATCTTATTGACCGGCTTTTGGATTCATTTTTAAGTATTCTGGGCACAAGCTTCTTCCGAAAAAGATATGCTAAAGTACCGATTAATCTCCCCCATCTCATTGAACGTTTGACTTTGCTTACTATTATTACCCTCGGGGAAATGCTGATGGCAGCAGCGGACTTCTTTGAAATAGAGAAATTTTCGATTTATTCTGTTTTGATTTTATTTCAGGTGGTAGCATTATTTTTTTGTTTTATATTGCTGAATTCGATCATGCCATTGAGGAGAATCTTCCCTGTCAAAGCGGAACAGAACTCATTTATAACCACTATTTTTGTCTGGTTCGGGCTAAATCTTTGTACCATAGACCTGGATTATGCCAATGAAGCCATGGGCGTTTCCAGAGTGATTATGATGTTTCTGGGATTATTCCTCTTTTATATGGGCGTGTTTAATAATGCACATTTAAATAAAAAGAGTCACAAATTGAATAAAAAGCGAATGCTTCCTTTTTGTGCTTGTTTATCTGTTAGGTACTTGGCAGTTCCTTCCTTTTCCAGTCCAATGTTCCGGTGTCTATTATTTTTTTGTACGCTAACGATTGTTTTTGGAAACCGTATTGTTCGTGTCCTTCGTAGTGGGGCATTTTTCCGAAGGAAATCAGAAGAGAAATGATTGGAGCATAAAGGAAAAGAATATGTTCCATTTTAGAAAAGTGGTACAAGTACCTAAAATCTAAAATGGAGGAAGTTGCTTTTGCATCCTTGATATTCCGATTGACATTCCATATCATGAATTTATAATGAGTTTTTGGATTGATTAAAGAAGAATTTTTCTTTTAGCCACCGGTTTTGTCGCTAAATGAGGAAAAAAATTTTAGGAGGAAAACCATGGGACTTTTTAGACATCGTGAAGAAATTGCTACAGGAGCTCCGACGAGGGATAATCGGAAAAATAAAGCAAGGATGCGGGAAATCTTTAATTCGCTGGTAGAGGGTGGAGACGACTACAAATTAATTTATTGTCACTTGGAGAATTATAACGATGTAGTTGTGGCTAGCGTCACTGTCCACAGCAATTTCATCGTAGGCTATAAGCCCGGAGAAGTTGTTGTGATTCAGGTCAGTCCGGATTTGACGGAATATGGAGAGGCAGAAGTTTTCAACAAGGAAAATGGCGGTCAAGTCGCTGCTTCCTGGACAGGATTTTTGTTCGGTGGCGAAGGAAGGAAAGATGTATCAGCTTGAGCCGATTACCTATTCGCCCGGAATCAACAGGGGAGCGAAGTATTGTGTGGCGGTAACGCAGTCCAGTGAAGAAGTCTCAGCTTTTCATAAGTTTTGTAAAGCAGGATTTTAAAGCAATATAAAGAAAAAGAGTATTTGATAAGGCAGGCACTTGCATTTTTGCAGGTGCTTTTTTTATTTTCCGAAAATTGCGTTTGAAAAATACCGACTGATAGTCGAAAAAAACTTGACAGTCACCTCTTGGCGCTTTATCATAAAAACCGACCAATGGTCGAAAAATGGAGGTGGATATGAAAAAAGGGGAACAAAGAAAACAGGAACTTCTAAAGCTTGCCTATCGCATGTTCATAGAAAAAGGCTATGAGAATACCAGCATTGATGAGATTGTGGCTAAGGCCGGTATCGCAAAGGGCACTTACTATTATTATTTTGCAAGCAAAGAGGCAACGCTGGAGGCGGTCATTGAAATGATGATAGAGAAGGAGAGCGCTGTAGCCAAAGAGCTTCTTCAGGCACCGCTTTCCATACCGGAAAAACTGGTTGCGGTTGTAAATGCCTTTCGCCCGGAGAAAGAGGAAGTGGTGATTACGGACGTTCTGGAAAGAAAGGAAAATCTCGTCATGCACGATAAAATCTGCAAGAAAATTGTAGAGGTGGCGGTTCCGATTCTGACAGAGATTGTTCAAGAAGGAATAGCACAGGGAGTTTTTGCGTGCACTCTTATTGAAGAGCGAGTGAAGATGCTCCTGGTTACGAGTCAACATATGTTCGATTATGGAGATTTTGGGGAAAAAGATGTAGCGGTATATATCGACATGCTGGAGAAGTCACTGGGGGCAAAACCCGGAACCATGCATTTTATCAGCAAAGTCTTAGTAGAGGGGGCAAAGGAATGAGCAAAGAACAGAATAAAGAACAGAAAGAAGGTCTGAACAAAGAGCAGAACAAAGTGCAGAACAAAAGAACAGAATGAAGGGCTGAACAAAGAACAGTTCATGCAGGATAAAGATGAATATCGATACAGACCGTGGTTATTCTTTATCTGTGCTTATTTTTTCACATGGATATTCTGGATACCGGCAATCTTTATTTCTGAAGACAAGGCTGCAGGTATTGATGTTGCTGGGTCTCCTTGCGCCGGCAGTAGTCTCTACAGTATTTGTGCTTGCATCCGGCAGTGAGGACTTGAAGAGAGATCTTAAGGAAAAGATTATAGGCTTTTATAAAGTGAAGTGGATGAACGTGTTATGGGCAGTGGTTCTTTATGCACTGATTATTGTGTTTTCTATACTTTTATCCCTTTTATTTGGACAATCCTTAAAGCAGTTTTCCTTTACGGAAGATTTTTCCTTTACCGGAGTGGGAATAGGATCTGCTTTTGTGACCATTACACTGGCTTCGATTATTGAAGAAGTAGGTTGGAAGGGATATTGCGAAGACTCCATAGGGCAATATATGGACTGGTTTATTGAATCCCTGATTTTTGGAATATTATGGTCATTCTGGCATTTTCCCCTACTATTTATTAAGGGGACATATCAGGCAGGACTTATGGTTAATCCCTTGTTTGTCATTAATTTCTTCGTGGGTGCTATCCTCATGGGATATATCATCACATGGGTGTATCTGGTCAGCGACCGCTCCATTCTGGCCTGCATGGTGTTCCATTTGTTTGTAAACTTTATGCAGGAAAAAATCGCGATGACGGCGGAGACAAAGTGTGTGGAAACCATTGTGATTTTCATCGTAACGGCGATTATTGTACTGCTGAATAAGAAAATGTTTTTTGGAACGGAGCACGTTGGAAGACTCTTGAAAACACGATTTGGGGAGGGAAATTAAGATGAGTTCCGGAATGAAAAAGTTCCTCCTTCTTTGGGTTGGGGAGCTCCTATCGTCTATAGGTGGCGGACTCACTTCTTTTGGACTTGGGGTTTATGTCTTTCAAAAAACAGGCAGTGCGGCAGGAATGGCCTTAGTGACTTTACTTGGATTTCTACCTACCCTTCTTTTCACTGTTCCGGCAGGAGTGTTGGCCGATCGTTACGATAGAAGAGTTCTGATGATGATTGGAGACGGTTTTTCAGGACTTGGCATCCTTTACATTTTCCTCTGCATGCTACGAGGAGAAGCAAACCTCGTTCAGATATGTATAGGCGTGTTCGTCAGTGCCATATTTTCCTCCCTTTTAGATCCTTCTTACAGAGCAACAATCACGGATTTATTATCCAAGGAGGAGTTTTCCAAAGCCTCCGGATTAGTGTCTTTGGCAGGAAGTGCCAGATATCTGTTCTCGCCCGTTATAGCAGTACCTATTGCTGGCATATCATGACATTTCCCTGTTGCTGCTCATTGATGTATCTACCTTCTTTGTTACGATTACAACGACCTTTATTGTAAGGCGAGGAATAAAAGCAAAACAGCCTACAGAGAAACAGTCCTTTTTGGAAAGCATGAAAGAAGGCTGGAGAGCAATCCACATAGAGAAAGGCGTTTTTGTGCTTGTCCTGTGTTCTTCTCTGATTACCCTGTTTCTTGGGACCTTGCAAATTCTTGTTGAGCCGATGATTCTTTCTTTTGCAGATTCCAAAGTGCTTGGCATTGTAGAAACCCTATGTGCAAGTGGAATGCTTGTATCGGGAATACTTCTTGGAGGCATCGGGATTAAAAAGGAATATGGAAAAGTTCTTCAAATCTCCTTTTTTATGGCGGGAATCTTTATGATCGGTATGTCAATATTTGAAAAATCTGAGTTAGCATCAGTATATTTGGTTTCCTTTTCTTTGCTACCTTGCCTCTTTGCAACAACTGCATGGATTATCTTTGCAGGACAAATATACCGGATGCTTTACAGGGTAGAGCTTTAGGGGATTTATAGGCTTTTCTCGCAGCTAGGCTATGTTATTGCCTATGCAGTTTCCGGCTTAGCTGCGGATAGTCTTGGGAGTCTGAGCGGAATGGGTGTCGGACGGGGAGCAGCAATGATGATTGGTATTTCGGGTGTCTTTCTTTCCCTTGTGGCAGTCACATTTCTTCGTTTTCCGTCTATCAGAGAACTGGAAAAAGAGAACGGAGTAGAGGAATCGTAATAGGTAATTTCCAGAAGTCTAAGGCAATCTGTGAGTTTAAGGAGGCTTAGTCAATGCATCAGAAAAAAATGAATCTTTTCTTGCGCGTGCTGTTTATCATTCTCATCATAGCGATATCCGGTGCGGCGATCCTACAGATTTTCGCACCGGAATATATGGGAAGGCACGCCGCGTATGGCATTTCTACAGGATGGCAGAGAGAAATCGGCTTTTGGAATATTGCCGTTTTAGTCATATTGATTACGGCGTATAGGCACTACAATTGAATCTATCTAAAATCCATTTTACTGGCTCTCATTCTCGGTGGAATCGGTATCGGAAGCAATCATTTTATCCATTATCTTAAGATGCATCAAATGGTAAATTTGATTGGCGCTGTGGAAAATTATCTTCTGGTTCTTGCCTGGATGATTGGATGGAAAATAGAAGAAAGGAGGCAGAATTTATGAGAATATGCGTAGTAGGCCTTGGCGTTATAGGCACAACTTACGGGTATGTGTTCCAAAAAGCCGGGCATCAAGTCGAACATTTGCTGAGAGAAGAGAAAAAATCGAAAGTGCCGACAAGTCTAAATATCAGTTTATTAGATGGACGCTATAACAAAAAAGGAGAAGAAAAAGCGGATCAATACAAGGTGAATCTTGCCGAGTCGAATGCAGAGTATGATTTTATTATTTGAGTGTGGCAAGCGGAAAAATAAAGGATGCTATAACGACGCTTTCCCAAAACCATATTACAGGAAGCTTGATTTTGTTTTGTAACTTTTGGAATAGTCGGGAAGAGATTGATGAAATAGTGGGTGCTTATCCTTATATTATCGGCTTCCCTACTGCCGGCGGAAAGCTTGTGGAGAATGAGCTTGATTGTGTTCTCTTTGACCACATCATGCTGGAAAGTGAGGAAAAAGCAGGGATTTCCAATTACAAAGCTTTAACAGCTCTTCTCGCTTCTGCAAATTTGAAAACGGAGATTCCTCACGACATGGTGGAATGGATATGGCTTCATATGGCCATCAATGCAGGGGTCACCTCTTCTGCTGCCCGGGAAGGGAAAATTGAGCATCCGGCGCAGCTTGCTCTTAGCCTGATGAAGGATGCCCATGCCTTGTCTATTACAGTAAAGGCAATAAGAGAAACCATTCAGGTGGTCAAGGCAAGAGGCGTAGACTTAGGCTTCTATAAAAATGAACTTCTCCCGTATAGGATTCCGGCTACCTTTGCAGGAATTCTTATGAAACGAATGTTCAAAACGAATGAACTTACCCGAAGAATCATGACTTTACATAGTGATGTAGGGGATATGCTATATGGGTGCAAATGTGTTTATGAGACCGGGAAGTTAAAGCATCTCGAACTGCCGATATTTTACTCTACTATGGATAAAATCTTGGTATGATTTTTGATTGACTTTAGGGATTGGCTTTTAACATTTGTTTTCAACATTGGTGTTGGCTTCTACTATTTGGAGAACCCCTAAGCACTTATCCGCTTCAAATATTTTTGCAGCGTCTCTTGAATGCTGTCCAGAGAATCCACCATTCCCCGGTCAATCCATTTGAAAATCACATTCCAGATAGCTCCCACATTGAAGGCAATGAGGTAGTCCGGCTCCAGTTCTCCCATAAGCTTTGCAAAGGGATTGCTACTCATATCCTCTGTTTTACTATACTCCGGAAGAAATTCATTTAGGCGAATCAGGAGGAAATACAGCATTTTATTTTTGTGCAGTAAGGAAAGAAAGGCTTTATTTTTATCGCAAAAGGAGAAAATAATAGTGAGCGGATCAACATTTTCCTTGGAAAGTGCCTCGGTATATTCCCTGATTAATTCGTTCAGAATGGACTCCAGTACATCGTCCTTGGAACGAAAGTTCAGGTAAAAGGTTTTTCTTGCAAGGCTTGTTTCCATAATAATCTGCTTTACGGAGATTTCTGCATAGGGATACTCTTGCATTAGCTTGAGTAAAGCTGTGGAAATTTCCTGCCTTGACCGTACAGCGGATGGATTTTGGCTTTTCTTCATAGCATACTCTCCTAAAATACACAGAAAGCAAAGATTGTGTATCTTTTTTGAAATGATTTACTTTCCTTTGATGCTACAGTACCATGCCCTTGCAAGATACACAAGTGAGTAGTTTTGGAGGAGAAAATGCAGGTTTTAATCATCAATGGGAGTCCGAGAAAAAAATGGAGTGACGGCAGCAGTGCTTCATAGGATTGAAGAAAATCTTCGGGGAGCAGGTATAGAAGTGCTATTTTACAATCTGGGGGAAGTGAAAATGTCCCATTGTACCGGCTGTAATTCTTGCTATAGAACAGGGCATTGCTATATGGAGGATGATGCAGAGCTACTCTCCAAAAGAATTGAAGAGGCGGACGGAATCGTTTTGGGTTCTCCAACTTACGCAAGTAATGTATCCGGATTAATGAAAGATTTTATAGATCGAGGACATTTTGTGATTGAACAACTGCTTCATAAAAAGTACTGTATTGCGGTGGCAGGGGAAAATTACGGAAGTCAAGATACTTTGAAAGTTCTTAAGAATCTTGTGTTATTTTCCGGAGGAAGATTGAGCGGACAGCTTCGGATTCAAGCCGGCTTTAACGAACTTGAGGGAATGATAAGGAAGAGGAAAGGACAGATTGATCAAGTGTCGCAAAACCTTATCATGGCAATGAAGGGGAAGCAATACTATCCTATTCAGAGCATAGTTCATTTTTTAATTTTCCATCTGGGGATTAAGCCCTTTGTAAAGAAAAAGGCATGCTATATCAAGGGGTTAGGGAAAGATGGAGTAGTTGAGGGATTACCTGAATAAAAGGAGATTTTTGTATTGGATGCAGAGAATCTATAAAAATATTTGACAAAAAGCAAAAATCCCTTTATAATTGGTACGGCGTCAGTTACAAAAGGAACTAATTGACATTTTTTTAGTAACTTTACGACAAGTACATATGGAAAGGAGTCAGCAGATGTCCAAGCAAAAATCAATCTTTTTGTAGGTTCTATTGGAGCGTTTATCGGTATTTTTGTTTTTATTGCTTACATTCCCCAGATTTTTCGCAAACTTGCAGGGAGACAAAAGCTCAACCTTTTCAGCCGCTATTTGCAGCAATTTCTTGCCTGATTTGGGTTATTTACGGATGGACTAAGGAACCGAAAAAGACTGGATTCTTATTATTCCTAATTCAGCGGGAGTGATTTTTAGGAGGATTAACTTTTCTTACTGCTTTGTAATCCCATGTAATGAATATGAAAGCCGGCGACTCTTTTAGGAAGTTTGCCGGTTTTTATTACTTGCCATTTCGGTGGAATTAGTCTTAATAAGAGAAGAAGCTGAATATAGAGAAGAATTTAGATTCAACCGCCGGTGGAATAGGTAGAACTCAACCGCCGGTTCCTGTCATTTTCGACGGTTTCCGGTAAGCTTGTGTCGTGAAAGGAGGTGTCCGATATGGATCAAATCAAAATCGGAAAAATTTATAGCAGCTTGCAGAAAGGAAGAGGGCATGACACAGGCGGAGCTTGCGGAGAAGCTTGGTATCAGTGATCGGGCGGTATCCAAATGGGAAAACCGGAAAGTCTATGCCGGATTCTGGGATTATGCTGGAGCTTTGCGGATTTCTGAAAATCAACGTAAACGAACTCCTGTCGGGCGAAAGAATCATGGCAGAATTCTATAATAAACAATTAGAAGATAACCTTCTGGCAATGAAACGAGAAGTGGAGGAAAGGGACAGGAGAGCCCTTGTTGGAATACTGGCTGGGATTCTCGGCTGTACTCTCCGGCTCGGTCTTAATCCTTTTGGCATCCTTCCTGGTAATGCCCTTTCTGGCTGAGAATGGTACTCTCCGCCTTTGCCCTTATGATGATTTTACTGGTAAGCTTTATCGCAGTTGGCATTGAACAGAAAGCCGGGTACTATGAATGCGGGTGCTGTCATCATCGCTATGTACCCTCTTACAGCAAGGTCATTCTATCCATGCATAGGGGGCGGGCAAGATATATGAAATGCCCGGTCTGCGGAAAACGAAGCTGGCAGAAAAAGGTATTGGGAGAAGAATAAAAATATTCCATTTTATAAAAGTGCCGTTTACGGCAAAAATATGAAATGGGAATAGTTTGTTGATTTAATTCATGAAGAGTATCGTGTGGAAAGCCCACGATACTTTTTAATAACATTAAACTCGAGAAATTAAGGTGGAATTCCACCGGGATTTTTCGAGTTTGCTTTTATAAGAAACGGCGTGGGAAAAAGTCGGAGATACCTTATCTTTATTATCTTAATTGAGCCGCTTTATTGATAGGAACACAATAAAATGATAGAATAGACTCAGTGAAAAAAAGGTGGAATTCCACCTTAATTTTTTTGAGAGGAGTTACATATGCAGATTAGACGTGGTTTTTTTATCTCCATAAAATTATAGAGAAAAAGGATAACGGTAGAGTAAAGATTATCACGGGAATCCGAAGATGTGGGAAATCTTATTTGCTTTTTCCATTTGTATCGGGATTATTTGCTATCAAGCGGTATCGAAGATGGACAAAATCATTTCGATTGCACTGGATGAAATAGATACGCTGGAGTACAGGAATCCGTTTAAATTAAATGATTATATCAAGGAAAAACGCAGGATGAAACGAGAAAATACTATGTGTTTATCGATGAAATCCAATTGTCGATTGCTGTGAAGAATCCCTATATTGAAAGCGACGAAAAAGACGGTGACTTTTGTGGACGTGCTTTTAGGACTTATGAAGCGGGATAATTTAGATATATACGTAACGGGTAGTAATTCAAAAATGTTGTCCAGAGATGTTTTTAACTCAATTTAGGGATAGAGAGATGAAATTCATATCAATCCTTTGTCTTTTGCGGAAGTTTGTGAAGTAGTGAAGATAAGTCATTGGCATTCCAACATTACAGTATATATGGCGGAATGCCCTATATTTATAGTTTGAAAAGTGATGAGGAGAAAATCGTTATTTAAAAGATTTATTTCAAGAAACCTATTTAAAAGATATTCTGGAAAGAAACAAGGTAAAGAATGATAAAGAGGTTATGGAAGTATTATTGATTTTTACCTCTTCGGCGATTGGCCTCTTACTAATCCCAGTAAGCTTTTCTAAAAGATTTCTCTCGGAAAAACAAATTAAGATATCCTCCGGTACCATTTCAAAATATTTGGAGTATTTTGAAGAAGCATATTTGTTATCCCATGCAAATCGATACGATGTTAAGGGAGCTAAGTATTTTTACCACGCCACTTAAGTATTATTTTTACAGATATCGAGCTAAGAAATGCCAGATTGAATTTCAGGCAAGTAGAAGAGACCCACATCATGGAAAAATATAATCTATAACGATTTAATTCGTAGAGGATATAATGTGGATATTGGGGTAGTGGAATATGATTGCAAAAAGACGGAAAGAGGCAAAAAAATTCAGCTGGAAGTGGACTTTGTAATGAATAAAGGGCATGAAAGATATTATATTCAGTCTGCACTGCACATAGACAGTGAGGAGAAGCAAGAACAGGAAACCGCTTCTTTAAAAAAAATAGATGATTCCTTTAAGAAAATTGTTGTTGTAAAAGATAATATTATCCCCGACATGATGATGCAGGTATTTTTATACATTGGATTGGAGAATTTTCTTTTTGATGAAAAATGCAATAAATCTTTAACTGCTACAAAAGAAAACAGAATCCGAAAAGAGCACAACACAGAGGCAGATAACGAAAAAGAGCGAGGAATAGCATGGCAGCTTTAAAACTAAGCCTTATACAAAAATACAAGTTGGAATATTCATATACCTATGTGTACAGCACAGGCTTTCTTTCTCCTGCGTGTCCGGAGCAGGGCGCGAGAGCTCTCCTCTTAACCAGAAGAGAAGAAGCCCCCGGAGCCTACACTGTTCTTGTCCTGTCCGAGACTGGCATACAAGAAATAAAGCTAGAGGATTTCCTTGACCGGGAAAAATGATCCGGTACTTTTTCATTTGGAAACGACTTCGGGGTAATCAAAGCGAAGAAAGAAATTTTCTATTTTACCGGAGATTTTTCTTCACCGGAAATCATCCCGATTAAGAATGGATTTTTGCCCTTTAGCAAAACACTGCCGGACAATGCAAGAGAGCGGTATTTTCAGACTGTTTCAGACGGAAGGCTGGTTCCTGTCTGCTTTGAAAAGGAAGTGTATTACGGTCTGTCCCGCTGTTTTGCTTTATTAGACTTTGACCCTGTAAAAAAAGAAGCCAAGTGGAAAGGCTTTTCGGAAATGGAGAAAAATGCCTTTACCCATCATGATGATAGGACGAAGGACGCTCCGAAAATCGACAGCCCTAAAAATAGAAAAGAAGAACTTTACGCCTTTACTTCGGGAGAAAGCACAGGCTCGGTGAACAAATGGGGAATGGATTATTATGCTCTGGCAAAAATTTCCCCTGAGGGCAAGGTAAAGGAAAAGCTTTTGGAGTCGGAACAGTTGAAAGCGGAGGAAAAAAGTCCGGGGTGAATGGAATTTTCACCCATTCGGACTATCTTATTCTCACACCGCTTTTTAACAATGACGATTGGAAGGAAAGCAGAAGCTCTTTTTCTCTAGTAAGCGGGAATATCTGGACATTGCTATGCCAAGAGGCATGGCAAAGCATAGCTACACTAACATTTGCGGAGAGCTATTCTCACTGCTCTTTATGACAGAGGATTGAAAGAAATCGGGCTTAGTAAGATAGAAGCGGCAGAATAAAGCAGAATAAAACCGTATATGCGGAATTAAATTACCCTGTAACGAATCCGGAAGGAATAAAGTGATATGTTTTTATACCGACTTCTCCTTCTTCCTACGCCTCCCATGCTGTAAAAAAACCGCATAGATTCCCGACATTCATCCGGCTCAAGAATCACTGCCTCTTTTCCGAAACGCCGAAAATACGCCTCCAGCTGTAGTCTTGGCCAGTGGAAATACAGCGTATTTCCCTCTTTTTTCAAGACATCCGGTCTGTTTTTGGTGACAAGATGAAACTTCTGCATACCCTTATCGGTGAAGAGAACTTTAGCTTCTACACTTCTGGATGCAGATTGGGGACTCTTCCGGCAACTCTCCGTAGTTCTGCTTTGCGGCTTTCATCCGGAAGAAATTTATCGGAAGAAGTAAAGAGAGCATGAATTCTGGAGATACGGAAAGTTCGGGGAATTCCGCTGGCGTGATCCGTACACAGAAGATAATTGCATTGTTCTTCTTTGGATGCGTGCAATAAAATAGGGGCAAACCGTGAAATGCAGTTCGGGGCGGAAGTGGAAGAAAAGCTGATGATGCTGTTCTTCTGCATAGCGGCATTTAACTCAAAAAGGTATCTTGAAGAGAATTTTTCCCTATCTTTTCTGGAAATGGAAAGGTAGGAGCTGAAAAATCGTTTAAATATTGGGAGAGAGAAACCCGGGTGAGCATATTACTTTCAATGGAACGCATAATATTTAAGGAGCGACCGCTGACCGTTAAGGTGATGGCGGCGTTTCGCCCACTTTTTAATGTAGAACGAGTATTTCTCCCTGGAGCCTGCGGCAGTTTGCCTTGCAAGGGTATCCTGCGTAAAGTGCACAATATCCCGTTCCGGTCTTCTAAGATACGTATTCATGATTTTTATCCGCGATGGCATCGGCGTCTTCCGGAAATCGAGGAAAAATGCACTGAGGTCAGACAAAATAGTATCGAGAAGTCGCTCTTTCGTTTCACGATATTCATCAAAAATATTGGAAGCAGTAATTCTTTCAAAAAAACCGTTCAGATTTATAGAGCCATCCTTCTATAAAAATCAAAGAGCCCGCATCATTCAAAAAGGCGTAATCGCATCTCTTCCGGAATGTAAATTTTGTACTTCTCGTCATGATTTCCTCCTTCTTAAAAAGAAAAATACCCTATTCGAATTCTCCATAATGGAATTGTTCAAGGTCATAATAATAACGAAAAATACAATACTTATACAATGAATTTGGGGTTGAAAAATATTTATATTCCTCAGCTTTTTATCTCCTGAAAATCGGTATATCATAAAGGCACGAAAGACACATACAGCAAGCAATTATGTTTGGAATTAGATCAAATGCGGATGTTGAATCCGGTGTGTCTTGTATAGCTTAGGGGTATCCCCTAGGTAAAGTGAAACAGTCGGAAAGATACTAACAGCAAACAAAGTCATGGTGATATTTGGCTGAGATAGCCGGCGCAGGGCTAAAGTCCCGGCGCTTCCGGGGTGCAACTCCCCCTGCTGGAAGGGGCGAATACCCTTACCTTATAAAGTATCTTGTGGCTGTTTTTTAGAAGGAGGTAGGGAGCAATGTTTTTTAGAAGAATTAAGAAAAGAAGAGAATAGGACTTATACGGAGAATGGCGCTCTTACCAACAGGAGCACAAACTCTTATTGTCTGGATCTTTTTGCTACCATTGGGGCTCTGCGAAATGTTGAGGACAATGAAATCATTTCCCGATTTATCAAGCACTATACGGAAGACAGAAATATGGCGATGAAAATTCTTTTCTTCGCAAGGGATATCCGAGGAGGACTGGGGGAGCGAAGAGCGTTCCGGTCTATATTCAAGTGGCTTTCTCTTCATGAGGCGGACTCCGTTCGAAAAGAATATTGCAAATGTTCCCGAGTACGGAAGATCTGATGACCTGCTTTCTTCTGGACTGACCTTTGCGAAAAGGATATGCTTAGCTTCATAAAAAGAACAGTTGGAAAAGGATCTTTCTGCCCTGAAAACCGGAGAGAGTGTCTCTTTACTGGCCAAATGGCTTCCTTCCGTGAACACCAGCAATAAAGACACGGTAAAAATGGCAAAGAAACTTGCAAAAAGCTTTTGGGATTTAGCGATGCAGAGTATCGTAAAGTCCTTGTTTCACTGCTGGGGCAGAAATAAAGTTGATGGAGAATTATCTTCGGGAGAAGGATTATCCTTTTTCCTATGAGAAGCAGCCTTCTAAAGCTTTTGTATAAGTATAGACTGGCTTTTTCTCAGAAATGACAGGAGAGATACTCGCCTTTTGGATAAGGCGGAAAAGTAATCCTTCTGTAATGAATACGGGAACCTTGACGCCCTATGATATCGCAGCATCCATTATTCATAAAAATATAGTGGAAGCGGAAATTACGGAAGAAGAATGCCGTTCGATGGACGTCACCTGGAAGGCACTTCCCGACTATACAGGGCGGAAAAATGCTCTTGCTGTAGTGGATGGATCCGGTTCCATGTATTGTAACTGAGATCCGGGTACATGCCGGCAGCAGTGGCACAGTCTTTGGGGATTTATTTTGCGGAGCACAACAAGGGCTGTTTCCATAATCATTTTATTACCTTTTTCTGAAAAATCTGAGATTGGTGGAGGTGCAAGGGCGGGATATTGTGGATAAACTTACGTACTGCATGAGTTTCAATGAGTGTGCCAATACGGATTTACAGAGAACTTTCGACTTAATTCTGAAGACTACCATACAAAATAAGGCAAAGCAGGAGGAACTCCCGGAAAAACTCTATATCATTTTCGGACATGGAATTCGACTATTGTGCAAAACCATGCGGAAATGACGAATTTTGAGTGCGCAAAAAGAAGTTTGCAAAAGTATGGCTACAAGCTTCCGCAAATTGTATTTTGGAACGTGGAAAGTAGAAACCCGCAACAGCCTGTCACGAAAAATGAGCAGGGAGTACTTTGGTTTCAGGGACTTCCACAGATTTTTCAATGCTGTCCGAGGGATTTTAGATCCGTATTCCTTTATGCTGGAAACACTATCGTCCGAACGCTACGAAAGGATTTGTGCGTAGAAAGAGGGAAAAAAGCGGAAAAATGCTGAGACAGTACAGTATTTTCCGCTTTTGATTCATAACGAGTCTTGCTCGTAAAGCGTGCGATATCTCGTTCTTAATGAGTGCCGCTTGTGAAGTGTACGGGATTTAGGCTTTTCATTTAGAACATCTCTGCAAACTCTCTCGCTGAAGCCACTACAGTCTTTATCTGCCGGGCGGTTTTTCCACGTTCCATTTTTTTCCATGCCTTCTTATCCTTAGGAGGGGCAAATAATGCCAAGTCGCTTTTCACTATCAAGTAAATTCGGTCGTCGTTTAAGGAAAAACCTAACCCGGAAGAAATTTGTCTGTCAAACCAGGAAATCATAGTCGGTGTCAGAAATTTTCGCGCAGCCTGTTCATCGGTACAGAAGATATTGTAATGTTCATTGTGGGTAATATCTTCTACATCGATTTTTCTTTTTCTCCGTCACAGACAGGAAAATGCCCTCCATTTGTTTCTTTTCCCCACACTTTCTCCGTGGGAACGATTCTGAGTTGTCCTTCAAAAATGAGAGTGATACTGCAAAAGTATAAACTTGTCCCTTGAATTCGTATAACCCCTTTCCTGTCTTTTTCCCTTTTTGGGGAGAGTAAGCGTATAAGCGGTGATTTTCAGTCCATTTTGCTCCTGCAAATCCAGTAAGCCATAGGGGGAAATAATAAGAAAAATCGGTACAGCTTTTTAAAGTCATGAAGAGGAAGCGCTTCATTTCCGGCAAATTCTGCATCGGGAAAAAGAATATTAATCATCGGAGGAAGTATTTGATTCAAATATGTTTCTTCTGTATCCGGCAGTTTTATGATTTTAAAGATAAGACTACAGATTACTACCAAAATAAATGCGCAGATGATACCCAGGAAGGAAGCAATCACTATCCCTGAAAAACAATCTTTTGATAAAGCAGAAATGTGCTGAGGGGAGGATAGACTGCTCCTTAAGCTTATAAGAATCGGCAAAAACAAAAACACATAAGAACAAAAGCCCGGAGAACAATACAAAAAGGCACCATAGGGTTGTCTTTGTAGTAAAAACTTCTCTTCATTGCTTTTCGAGCTTTTTGAATTTCGGAGACGTCCAAAGTTCTCTAAGCTTTTACGTTCTTTCTTTCGTTAATTCCATTTGCTGCGTCCTTATTTCCTTCTTATATTTTAGGTTCTTATTGAGACTTTTTAAGTATAACATAAAGGAGCGATTTTTTTGATGCCAGTGATGAAAGAATTAACTTTATTATTTAGCAAGGAATAGGGGATTTAGTAAAGATACAGTAGGACTTAGCAGAATTTATATAGGCTAAGCTAGTTTTAGCAGGTCTTTTGTGTTATGATATTTCACAAAGCTTTTATAGGAGTGTGATTTATGCAAGTGACCATCAAAGATGATTTTGACTTAGAGAAAATAATTGATAGCGGGCAGTGTTTCCGGGGAAAATGTCTGAAGATGAAAGCTATCGTTTTATCTCCGGAGATTCCGCCATTTACATCTCATCTGAAGATAGAGAAGCCGGAGTATATACGGTGTCCTGTGATCAGAAAAAGCTGGGAAACGATCTGGTTCTCCTTTTTGATTTTGAAAGATGCTATAGCGAAATCGCAGTTTCGGAGAGCGGAAAGCATGAATTCGTGGATCAGTACCATTGCCCATGGTCGTGAGTACGACTTCTACAACAAGACCCTTGGGAAATGCTTTTAACTTTTATCATTTCCCAACGGAAAAAGTATTCCCGCCATTATCAAATCCGTGGAAGCCCTGTCGGAGAAATATGGCCATGATATTGTTACGGAACAGGAAAGACTAAAGGCATTTCCTCTTCGGAAGAAATGAAAGACGCTACAGAAGAAGAGCTGGCAGCCTGCGGTCTTGGCTATAGGGTGAAGTATATTTTGGACGCAATAAAAAGGTCAATAGTGGAGAGCTAAACCTCCAAGCCATCTGCAGAGCTTCCCGGATGATACATTGCTGGAAAAGCTTCAGACCGTCATGGGGGTAGGCATAAAGGTGGCAAACTGCATCGCCCTATTTGCCTACAGGAAGAACCGCCTGCGTTCCGGTGGATGTCTGGATTTTTCCGCGCCATTGAGAAGGAATGCGGAGGAGTATCTCCATTTTTCCTTATACGGGGAAAAATGCAGGGATTATCCAGCAATATATTTTTATTATGAGAGGGGTAATCGGGCGCAAAGATGGATGAAAATGAATGAGTGCTTAACAAAAATCCACTTTATACCATTGCAACTGCTTTTAGTTTTTTTATTGAAATATTTCCGTAAGTTGCATTGTTGTTTTGCCATAGCTTTTTATTCGCCATGCAATTTCTTCAATATTCCATTTCTCCCAAGCTGCTAGTATTCTTCGGTGGATCGAAGATAATTAGTTGCTTTGAATAGCCAAATAAATATGATTATCTGTTAAGAAGAAAGTTAATCCCTTCTAGGAACTTGTTTGTCAAACCAGGCAAGCATTGCTGGTGTTAGGAAATTTCGTGCTGCTTCTATGTTAGAACAGTAGATGTCATACTTTTTCGTTATGAGGAATATCTTTCACATCAATTTTTATCTTCCTTCGCAGGGGGCAAAATGTCCTTTATTTCTTCCTTTTCTCCAACAGTTTATCTGAGGAATAACCCGCAGTTGTCCGTCAAAAACGGAAGAATAGTTAAAGGAAAAATCTGTCCTTTAAATTCGTATGTGTGAGTGCCAACTGTCTTCTTTTTGTATTGTAGGCATATAAGTCTGTGATTTGTAGATTATTTTGATGCTGCAATTTAAGTAAACCGGACTGGAGATAATATGAATAATTTGGTAGAGCTTTTTTTAAGCTTTTAGTGGGAAGTTTTTCTTCATTAAATTCCGAGTAGGAAGAATAATATTTATCGTTGGAGGAAGTGAACGTTTTAAATATATTTCTCTTGGACTAAACTTCTTTAGTTGTTTTTCAATAAGCCTGGTGATAAGCAGTATGATAGCTCCCCCGGCGGCTATAGTCAGAACGAAAATAGGTATTAGAGGAGCCATACTAAAAACCAAAAAGGACTAATCAATTCATATAAGACATATGCAAATAAGCCGCTGAAACAATATAAAAATACATGCAAAAATAAGTAAACACAATATAAAAATAGATGGAATAGGATGTGATTTATAAATGCATATCTTCAAGATATTCCAGTCTTTTTAAATTGAGGGTTCTCCTAAGTTCTTTGAGTGTTTGTCGTTCTTCTTTACTCAAGTCAATTTGGTTCATATGCTTCCTTTCTGAAGTCTTATCGAAAGACAAGTTTTTCAATTCTTGGATGATCTTTATCGGAGTTGTTTAACATGATTTCCACTAAGTATATTTTTGACGATTTTATGTTTTTAAGCATAGCATGGGATGCGTTGTACATTGAAGAAAAAGAACAAAAATTATTAATATTGTACATCTTAGGGAAAAAGTCACACACAGAATGATAGACGAATTAAACATAGCCATGGTAGAATAAAAGACAGTTTTCTGATAGGACAGAACAGTGAAAATACAGTAAAGGAGTAAACATCATGGCAAATTACAACATCGATACCATCTGTGTACAGGGAGGCTATGAGCCGAAAAAGGGAGAGCCCAGAGTAGTACCCATCGTACAATCCACAACCTTCAAATACGAGACTTCCCAGCAAATGGGAGACCTCTTCGACTTAAAGGATTCGAGCTATTTCTATACCAGACTGGCTAACCCGACCAATGATGCTGTGGCAAATAAAAATCTGTCAGTTGGAGGGGCGGCGTAGCGGCTATCCTAACTTCTTCCGGTCAGGCAGCAAATTTCTATGCCATTTTCAATATTGCCTCTGCGGGAGATCATGTGATTGCTTCTTCCGCAATCTACGGAGGAACCTACAACTTAATCGCAAAGACCATGAAAAATATGGGCATTGAAACGACCTTCGTGGATCCGGATATTTCTCCGGAAGAACTTGATTCCAAGTTCCGTCCCAACACAAAGCTGGTTTTTGGAGAAGTCTTAGCGAATCCGGCCTTGAAAATCTTAGATATCGAGAAATTTGCCAAGGCAGCACACAAGCATGGTGTTCCTCTTATCGTGGATAACACCTTCCCCACTCCGATTTTCTGTAGACCTTTTGAATGGGGAGCGGACATCGTGACACACTCCACCACAAAATACATGAACGGCTTTGCCAATGCGGTTGGTGGCGCGGTTGTGGATTCCGGAAACTTCGACTGGACCAAGTATAGCGAGAAATTCCGGGCTCACTACTCCCTGACGAAACTTACCATGGAACAGTCTATACGGAGAGCTTTGGGAAGGCAGCTTATATTGTGAAAATGACCACCAACCTGATGCGTGATTTAGGCTCCATTCCTTCTCCGCAAAACTCCTTCTACCTGGGCGTAGGTCTGGAAACTTTGCACTTAAGAATGGAAAGACATTATGAAAATGCCTTTGGCTTTAGCAAAAGTATTTGGAAAAGCACCCGAAGGTATCCTGCTCTTCTCCGGTTTGGAAAAATGACAGCCAGCATGAAATGGCTAAAAAGTATCTGCCAAAGGGCTCCTGCGGAGTTATTTCCTTCGGTGTAGTTGGTGGAAGAGAAGCGGCTGTAAAGTTTATGGATTCCCTGAAGCTGGCTGCTATCGTAACTCACGTTGCGGATGCCAGAACCTGTGTGCTGCACCCGGCATCCACCACCCACAGACAGATGAATGATGAGGAGCTGCTGGCAGGCGTATCTCCGATCCCATCAGAATGTCTGTAGGAATTGAAGATGCAGGACATCATTGCAGATGTGGATCAGGCATTGGAGAAATAGCGGACGCTAAATTTCATACCAGAAAACATAACGGGCTATCAAAATCAAAATAATATATAGATTTTTCGGCAATATAGGTCTCAAATAAGGGTAGTCTGAGCCCGATATTTGCGAAAACCAGGAAGTGAAGAACTGTAAAATCAATAATTGAAGCGAATGGTGCAGTGTGAGTCTGTAATAGGGTAATCTGAGCCCGTCAGTACTTACTGAAAGCGAGCCAAAGCGAAGCTTAAAGTTAGTACTGTTACGAAGGCGAGGTTAGCGGAGTGTGCCCCACTACAGACTCACCTGCATTAGAGTGCCTTTCTATAACTTATAGCCCGTTATTTTTCCTATAGCACTTCCACCCTGACAAGAGCGTAGAGTCTCCAGCAGCTTCGTGTTTTTTCCTTCGTGACTCCTGCACAACACCGGCTATCCACAGAGATGGAACTTCCGGTAAAAATGCCTTTAGAAGAAGGGCATTGAAACCACGCAGATATCGAGTACATAGCTACAAGCTCGATAGAAAAATCCTGCCGCTTGCTTTTGGATTCTTGATAAAGGGCTTTCATAGCATTTGCCAATTCCAAACTTCCAAAAGCCGGGCTTTTTCAAAGAAATGATCCGCTAAGATTAAGCCTTGAAGAGCGCTATCCAACTGCCAGCCATCCGTTCCTTAATGCAGTGGAGACAGGAAGATTTTTCCCTCCTGAGTGGAGAGGTACTTTTCTTTATGGGTGTCTAAGGTTGCGTAGACGTCCTCCTTGGGATAGGAGAGGATCTTTTCTTTACTTTTTTGGACAATAGCTTCCGCTTCCTTTGTTCCTAAAGAACCGTCAATAAAGTCCTTCTGCTATATCTACTACAATAAGAATTTTCTATCTTTCTTGCCTTCTTTCCGAGTCGATTTTGATGACAATGGCTTTTCCGATTGAAGTATACACCTCTGTATAAAATCTTGCAGAGTTGTTATTGCGTCTGTTCTTGTTGAAAGCTTTTTGAAGAGCTTATTTTGTAAAAATATTGAGGGAGAAAAAGATATGTTTATGTGTGCGCAGGGAATGCTCTCTCGTACATATATACGATAGGAAATCTTGATTAAATCTATTGTGCACGATATTATAAAGAGCACAATGAGTAATAAACAAAGAGAGAATTCAATCTATTTTTACAAGATGTTTGTTTAGGAGGGCTGGGGATTCAATACTGCATAAAATCCGAATGAGCCTATGAAAAACCGCTAATTGAATAAAAGGAAAGCTCTAATCAAAGAACTGAAATTGCTAAATTGAAAAAGTAAATTCCAGTGCAGAAGTAAATTTCACTGAGCTTAAAAATCCCAAAAATCAGGCAGTTTGAAATTTCATTTCTGCCTGATTTTGCTATAATAGTGCATAACAACCTCAAAAAAATCTCTTTCCGGGCATGGGAAATAAGCCACAGGACAAGTCGTGTGTAGGACTAAATTCCACTGGCTATATCAAAAAAATGTAAAAGTTTATTTGCCCTGTCTGACAGCAGATATGCTTTGGGTTGTTGGGTTACTAAAGCGAATCAGCTGGTATCAGACAAACCTCGTCAGGATGAATGCATCGAGCTGAAGTAGCTAAGACATCTTCTCCATATCGGTTTAGTGCCCTTTGATAGGGCGTATCTCCGTTTAAGCTTTCCTGGTGTGGAATTGATGTGGTTCACGATACGATTCACATCCCATTGTGTAAGAAAAAGCAAAAGAAGAGCCTTTAGGAAGAACCATGCGAAGCATGGTATGGGCTTGCTCTAAGCCTCCTTTTTGCCCACTACGCATAGGGATCGCAATAATAGATGCTACTACGTTGGATTCCATTAGGGTTTGTTTCAAAAAGCGACAGGATCGCCAAACTCCGATCCTCGGTCTGTAAGGATATATTCAAAGATAGATTGAAAGTCAAGACATCTTTCAAAACGTCTTTCTAAACGGTCAAAGACTGCTTTGACTGCTCTTTGTACCATCGATTTAATAGATAAGCCAGGAAGAGCTTTTTCCTCAGTAAAGAAAAAGGTCAGTAGAGTTTTTGCGAATTCTGCATGAATGGACGGTATCCATCTCTACAAAAAGCATTTAATCCAAGCTTCAAGAAACTCATAGCTTCGACCATGAAATATCTCACGGTTTGATATCTGTGTTTTATGGCATTTCCTTGGTTTGAATGTCACCTTCCGTTTTAAATCGATATTTTTGGAAGTAAAAAATTCCTTTGGTCAATGTATGAGTACATGGTGCGAGACAGACATCTGTAATCCGGATGATTCACTAAAATCTGGTAGGGGATTTGTCCCTTTGCAATCAGAGGAGTAATGATGCTGTCCTTTTCTCTGCTTCCTTTTCGAAAGATTTATGCCCTCGACGAGAGTCTTCAGGGTTTCCTGTATTTTCTATCAGCAAAATCTGGCATCATAGGTATATTTATGGGCGATGCTGCAGTGATGAAGCTTTTTGTGAGCAGCCATTACAGACATAGGGAGCTTTTCATTAGGGCGATTACAGCATTCCTTTTTCAAAGTCCCCTACAAGTCTGATTGCAGCTAGGACAAGAAGTACACTTTTATCCCACAAAGAACAATCTTCTTACAGACATTTGTTTTACGACACTGGTAACGATGAACGCAAAAAGTTCTTTTTGTTCAGAAAGCTGCCCTTGTGATACCAGTTCGATGCTCGGTGTTTCTTCACTTCTTTAGAAATGGTAGAAGGGTCTTTGCAAAAGATACTTGGCACCTCCTGAAGGAAAGCCCTTGATTTAGACTTTGCTCTATAAAAAGAAGCGGTCTTCTAAAGAAAGATGTTTTTGGTTACCGGGAATAATTTTACTCATAATAAACTCCTTCCATTGCTGTCAGAAGGAGTTCAAAACACCATGATAAATGTGAAAGAGAAAATATCAACTGTGCAGAAGTAAAATCTACTGGGGATAGATGAGTAGAATTTACTTTTTCATTTTTGGAAGAACTGAAATTACGGATACTATAGTTGAAATAAAAATCATTCAAGACCTATAATTACATGTATATAAATCATTACAAATAATATATAACAGGATATTTAGGTGTAATTATGATGATTGAGAAAGAATTAGAAAGGGTATTTGCTTTTATCCTTTGGAATATCTGAACATAAAGAAAAGAATGGACTACCCAGATACTTAACTACAGGCAGGAAGATATATAAAGCACAATATGAGCAATTTGCTTTTTATATTATAAAAGCTTCCTTCTGCGATTGACAGTAGGGTACTTTATAAAGAAAAGCTGCTATATGAAGAGAAATTTACGTACCGGTCGCTTTCTGCTTTTGAAACGCTTACAAAAAGAATAACAGGAATGCATACGTGAAGCATCACATCCCCTTTATGATGATTCCTGCGCAGATTTATTTGCTGTTTTTAGGAATCCTTTTCAGTAAGAAGTTTATCGGGGCGGAAGGAAGTGCCTTACTGCAATTAACAGCCAATGCGCAGCTGATTTTTGCTTTATCTAGTATATAATAAAAAGCTGATTATACGAAGAAAGAATTAGCGGTATGATCTTGAGCTGGATCCTGTCTATGTAACAAGAGGTACAAAAAGAGCTTGTTTCCAGAGGATTTATTGCAGAGAAAAGAAAAGGAAGAAGTGTCGAGGTGGGGCTTGCAATTGATTCAAAAAGAGTTGTTTAATGTCGCAAGTTCAGTCCTTTTCCAGTCCTGTTCGTGATGTAATCTATGTGAGAAAAACAGAAGATGTGATAGGACTTCCAAAGGCTTTCGGATTTTGCTTTTTATCTGAAATTAGTATGATAAATCCACCTGAAATAGCTACGTATGCCTGTTTTAAGAAAAAGCAGAATTGTAGATAAATTTGAAATTGTTGATGAGCCTGGATGGAAAAAGTCTCAGAGATATGCAAAAGTGGAATTATGGAACTATGATCCGGTGAAGCTTTGTGAAAACGGAATAGTAGATAAGCTTTTCCTGTACGCTTCATTGAAGGATACAAAAAGATCCCAGAGTTCAGGGGAATTAGAAAATGTTTTGGAGGAATTAAGTGGCAGTAAGTGGTTTCAATGATTTTTGGAAGGTTTTGTGTCCGATTGGATAGGGAGAAGTTTATGCCAAATTTAAAAGCAAAAGAATATAGGAAGTTTGAAGATATTAAGTACATGCGAAAAGATGGGAGTGAGTATTGGAGTGCAAGAGAACTTGCTGATGTACTTGATTATTCTCAGTGGAGAAATTTTCAAAAAGTCATTGATAGAGCAATGATTGCGTGTGAGAGCAGTGGTCATGAAGTAGCATACGATTTTGCTGAGGTCAGCAAAATCGTAGAAGCAGGTGCTAAAGTAAGTCTATAAAAGATTATGAGCTTACGAGATATGCTGCTATTTGATTATGCAAAATGGAGATCCTAGAAAAGAGGTTGTTGCATTTGGACAGACTTATTTTTGCTATACAAACATATCGTCAAGAAATAGCAGATCATTTTAATCAGCTTGATGAGGATAGAAGAAGGCTTGTCGTTCGTGGTGATATTAAACAATGGAATCAACTTCGGTAGAAACAGCACATGATGCAGGAGTTATCACAAATGAAAGAATTTGCTATATTCCAGAATGCAGGGTATATGGGATTGTATGGTGGGTTAGATGTAGAAGATATACATGATAGAAAAGGACTGACAGCAAGACAAAAATCTTGGATTATATGGGGAAGTATCGAATTGATTGCTAATTTATTTAGAATTTCACAGACAGAAGAAAAACTGAGGAAAGACAAAGTTGAAGTGCAGAAGCAGCAACAAAGGTTCACTATACAGTGGGAAAAGAAGTCAGAAGTGCTATTGAAAAATTGGTGGCACGATGCCGGAAGATTGCCTGTTCCGGAGAAAAGCATTCAACAGATAGAAAAAGAACAGATGAAGCGTTTAAAAGATAAAGCCCAAAAGGGCAAGTTGATGCTGGATGAATGATATTCATAAAATGCCAATGAGGCGGATATGATTGTAAATGTCTATGCTTCACTCGCTGTAATGAAGGATTTGCAAACAGATTTCCACCACCTCGCATCCTGCTACTCCTGCAAAAGCGCATAGTCGTGAGAACACAATGAAGAAGATTCGATCCTCCAGAATAGCAGACTTTAAGAGACGGGCGATACGAAGCATATTTTTCTCGATCCCATGCCGCTGGTGGGTTCATCGAAAAAGAAAAAGCCTTGCCTCCTGATGAGAGAGTTGCGGTAATAGTCAGTCGTTGCTTCTGCCCGCCGAGAAAGACTCATGGGATGGCGGTCTTTTAACGCGGAAAGTCCCAGTGCGCTGAGGAGTTCTTCTTTGTCATGTGACATGGCTATCAGCTTGTTTTGTTCGTTTTCCTGCCCGTCTATTATCCTCGCATCTCTCTTTCAGACTTTGTTTTTGTCCTGTTTTCCCCAGATCCATCTCTTCTTCCACGGAGTCTCCGAACAATTGCTGATTCACGTCCTGCATAACCATCGCGGAAAGAGCAAGACGTCTGTCTTTTGAGAGTTCTTTTCTCAAACAGGGGAGAAATGACTTCCTGCATTCTCCAAGCCGCTGAGTTTACGAAGGAAGGTGGACTTGCCAATTCCGTTTTCTCCCACAATGCCGTAAAATTTTTCCAAAGGAAAAAGAGGCACGTTCTCTTCCTTATAATATCTTAGCGTCTCTTCATCCATTCCGGAAGAGAAAGGATCGGTTTTCGTTCTTGCGCGAAGCCCCATGGATTTAATATTTTCCTCCGGAAGTGCCGAAAATCCTCCCGGAAAATAACTTGCTGAGTCTTCCCTTTTCTAAAAAGTACCCGGTCAACGAAGTCCATCAGATAGTAAAGGCGATGTTCAGCCACAAGAATCGACATCCTTTTTCTTTCAGGGTCTGGAGCATGGTTTTAGAACGGCAATGGAGCCTTCGTCCAGGTTGGAAGAGGGCTCGTCCAGGACATAGGAAGGACAGCCGGAGAGATAGGCGGAAGCAAGGGCGAGAATCTGTTTTCTCCTCCGGATAAAGGCGAAGATATTTCGCCCCAAGCAGTTTTTCGATGGGGAAAATGGAGAAAGCGCTTCCATTCGCCTGTCCATTTTCCTCGCGGTTCAGTCCCATATTTTCCATGGTGAAAAAGTAATTCTCTTGTGAGTGTTTATATATGAAAAATGGGTTTTCGGATTTCTGAAAAACGGTGGCAATCCGTAGGGCGATTTTGTAAATGGGAAGGAAGATAAGTCTTCTCCTGAAAAAGCAGTTTTCCCTTGCTTTTTCCGTTGTAGTGCTGATAAAGCCAGACCGTTTACGGCATGAATCAGGGAGGATTTCCCGCTGCCGCTTTCTCCCGTAAGAAGGAGACACTCCCTCTTTCATCGAGAGGGTTATGTCCTCAGCACCGGGGCATTCTCCCCGTAGGATAAAGAAAAATCTTCGAAAGCAAGCATAAAAACTCCCTTTTTACCGTACCGCATTTTTACCAACGTAGTCAGCGAACTCCAAAATAGCTTAGCCCCAGTATCAGCAGGATTGAAAATAGAAAAACAGCGTCCACGATTTGCAGACGAACCGTATTAGGCGCGTCTTTTGACGGGATTCTCGATGCATTTGCACTCCGCCAGCCTTAGCGATATCCTCCGCAATGTTCGCGGAAATGATGAGGAGCGGAATGGAAACATAGAGCAGGTTCTGCATCGGATTCCAGGTCTGAATTCCCCGAATCTTCATGGCTCGTTCAATGGCTTTCTTCTCTTCCGTGAAGGCGGGAAAAACGGAACATCACGGCTATAGGGATGGAAATGAATTGGGGATATGGAGAAAAATCCATGGAACTTAAGATGGCGCCCACATCCGAAGTTCGCATGAAAAAGCTTCCCGCAAGATAGGGTAAAAAGCAGACGGAAAATATAAAGAAAGGAAAACAGAATACGTAAGGGGAATCGGGCATAAAATACTGGGCGAATACCCCGGAATAAAGCAGAGTGCGGCAAAAAACAAGAGGAGCGAACAGTGCAGTTCTTCGAAAACCGTTCCAGAAAGAAGAAGACGGAAAAGAAGCACCACCGCCCATTCTCCGTAAAGGGAGATAGTTCATAATTGCAGCCTAAAACAGTAAAAACGAGAAGCTTGGGTAATCGGGTTCGGATTAAAGTTCCGACTTTTCCCGCCCAGGTTTTTCTTTGATTGTCGCTTTTAAAGCTGCTTTTTCTTGCATTGTCTCTACTCCGTACTGTTCTACTCCGTACTGTTCTATTACGTATTGCTTAGCTCCGTGTTGCTCTGCTCTGCCTTGCTCTACTTGTATTACTTTGCTCCGTCTTGTTATACAATTCCCGCTTTTTCAAAATGTTTCTTCAAAAGCTTTCTTCCGAGCAAAGCACCGAGAGTCCGAAAAAGGAAGGTGCAGACATAAACGATAGCCATATTTTGTGCATGCTGAGCAGCTTTTCAATGGCATTTCGTAATTCTCTCCCATTTCTTTGATAACCATCTCCATATAACGCTCTTTCAAAAGAAGCATTTGCAGCAGGGAATTGCAGGGCCAGAGACTAAAAACCGCGTAGCTTAGCATCGTGGCAGAGCCGGACTGATACTTTCCCATCCGCCGGATGCCTTCTGCAAGGAGGCAGAAGAGAAGGAGAAGAGGGCACCACAGGTATGCCCGAATAGGAACATGATACAGAGGTAATCATGCCGAAAATGAGAAGCCCGAAGGGTTTATTCACCTTGCCATAAAGAGCATGACGATAGATTCTGCCGATAAGCGCGTAGGCAGCAGGGTAGACAAGATATAAAATCGGAACGACGCCCATCATCCCCACAGCAAACATACAGATAAAGTAAATCACGGCAAAAACACCAATAGACACCAGGTCTTTAATGGTCAGCTTATTTCTATTCATAAAGCAAATCTCCTTTTATAACGAAAAAGCTTCTTTTTATGATGTAGCTACTTTCATATCGAAAAAGCTTCTTTTATGATGTAAGCTACTTTCATATCGAAAAGCTTCTTTTATGATGTAAGCTACTTTCATATCGAAAAGCTTCTTTTATGATGTAAGCTACTTTTATAACGAAAAGCTTCCTTATCCTTTGTTCCGGATATTTCGGAATTCGGCTTATAAGGTCTTGGATTTTTTCTCGATACGGTTTTAATAGCTGAATTCCTCTGCAAGCCGACTCTTTTCTACCAGATTCCGATAGACCTTGGAGCGCTCCAGCAGTTCTTCGTGGGTACCCACCGCATCCACCTCTCCTGAGGACAGCACCAAGATACGGTCTGCTTTCTCGATGGACTTTAAGCGGTGGGAAATCAGGATGACGGTTCGGTTTTTCTCCGCAGATTAAGCTGCTGAGGCTTTTCCTGAATTTTCTTTCGTTATCAATATCCAGATTTGCGGCAATTTCATCTAAGAGAAGTATGGGAGCATCCTTTAAGAAGGCTCTGGCAATGGAAAGTCGCTGTCTTTCTCCGCCGGAGAGTTCTGCGCCGTTTTCTCCGATTCTTGTTTGGAAGCCCTCGAAGCTTTTCAATAAAAAGTCCAGGCAGTTGGCAAGACGTGCCGCTTCTCGCACTTCTTCGTCCGTGGCATCTGCTCTACCCAGACGGATATTCTCCAGAATAGTGGTATTAAAGAGTTCACTTCACTGGAAGACCATGGCGATGGAAAATGGAGTCTGTCGCCGTGTTTTGTAAATCCTTTCCGCCGATGAGAATTTTTCCGGCATCTGCGTCATAAAGTCTGGACAGCAGGCGTAAAATGGTGGTTTTCCCGCAGCCGGAGGAATGAGCAAAGCGAAAAGTTCCCTTCCTTTACCGACAGAGACGTCTTTCAGAATCGCCCTGTCTTCGTTGTAGGAGAAGGACACGTTCTGAAAGTCAGTGGAAGTCGGAAAGCGCTGCTCTGTCGCTTCCTGCTTCTTTGCGGTGTGATTTCGAATACGCTGCACCGCCGGCGCGATATAGAAGATTTCCATCAGGGCTTTCCTTGGAAATGTCGAAGATTTCCTTTAGCTTCATGGAAGCAATGATAAAGCCAAGAAGTAGAGGAGGAAAGGCTGCCATTTTGATAGAGCGGAAACCGACGAAAAATCACCATGTAGCAACACTCAGGAAAGCAAAAATGGATGAGCATCCCATGACAATAAAGGCCATTTCCGTTTTTAAGTGAAGTTTTTCTTGCTCGTCCATTTTTGATGTAAGGCTTCTCTAACCTTCCTGTCCGGAAGAAAACTGCTGATTTCCTGATGCAGGTCGATGTGTTCCTGAAAAAGCTTCCGCATTTTTCCCGCAAAAAGATGATAGTACTTTTTGATTGTTTTGCACTACGAGCTTTCTGGATAAAGGGAATCAAAAAGCTGAAAAATCGTGAGGAGAAAGGGTGGCAAGGACAGCTTCAGTTTGAGAAAACATGAGAATTCCATAATCGGGAAGAAAGAACATCATAGTACTGATTTTAGGGACGGAGTGGCTTAAAGCGTGTTCAATCCTCTCCACGTCGGACATAATGCTTTCCGACAAAATCACTTAAGTCATGCTTTGGAAAAATAGGCAATGGGAAGGTCTGCCAGGGGTTTCTGCAATATTTTTCTCAGGTTCACCGATTCTTTGTGGGTCGCATTATAGAGGCAGATACTCCTGAAAGACAGGAGGTGAGGAGGCAGGATACCCAGCTGAAACAATCAGCTCCCATGGTGAAAAGGTAGTCCTATCGCATTTTTCCAGAAGGAGCTTTGCGAGATAGATAAGGCATTACAGGCTCATGTTGATGCAATAGGTAAGAAAGCAGTAGAGGCTGGCTTTTTGCAGGTTTTTGCGCCCTGCTCTGTAAGGGAGAAATGTTTTTAAACCAATTCATCATTTGTTTATCCTCAATCTTCCGTAGTTTGATACAGTTCCCCAGAGACTTTTTATATGACTGTCTTTTTATAAAAAGCTCCACTGCTTCCCCGTTCCAGGATCTTTCCTTCTTCCAAAACCAGAGGATTTCATGCAGGCGCAGAATACTGGAAAGACGGTGGGCGATCATAATCACGGTTTTCCCTTGAATCAGATTCTTAAAAGGCATTTTGCAGGGCATACTCTTGATCCGCATCGATGGAGGCACTGGCTTCGTCCAGAATCACGATGGGAGCATTTTTCAAGATCGCTCTGGCAATGGCGATTCTTTTGCTTTTTCTCCTCCGGAGAGGTAAACGCCTTTTGCGCCGATTAAGGTATTTTTCCTTCTCGGGAAAACGTTCCAGAATTTCTGCTGCAGCCCGCCATATCCAAAGCGCGATGTACTTCTTCCGAGTAGCACCGGGTTTTTCCTAACAGCACATTTTCATAAATCGTCTGTAGAAAGAGCTTGCTGTCCTGGAAAACGAAAGGAGATGGCATACAAAGGCATTTTGCTGTAGCTTTCAATGGGAGATCCCCGATTCGAATCTGTCCTTTATCCGCTTTGTAGAAGCCGGAGAACAGCTTTGCAATGGTGGATTTTCCCGAGACCGGAGTGCCCCACAAGGGCATAGCTTTTTCCTTCTTCAAACGGAAGAAGCCCTTCCAAAAACTTTCTTGTCTCATAGGAGAAAATCTACATCTTGGAACTCCATGCTGTAATTTGGGAACTTTTCCTCACTTGCTGTATTGTGAGGCTGTCTTCCTGCATTGCCTTTGCAAAAGCTTTTTCCATTTCGTCGATGGCAAAGCTTGCATGATATGCATGCCGAGATCACTGCAGTTTTCATGAAAGCCACCATGATGACGCCGTCCAGAAAGAAAATCATAATTAGGTCGATAAGCAGTTTTTCGGGTTGAGGGGTTCTTTTTACCAGGAGAAAGGACAGGGGAATCGAAAAGAATCGGAATTAAACCTAAGAAGATCCATTGGTAGAGAACATAGGGGCGTTTACAGCTAAACTGTGATTCATAGGCGTATTTTGCATAGCTTTCAGTAGGCCTCTTTCATGGCTTTGAAGCTTTGCAGGCGGTTTCGAAGAGCTTTACGACTTGAATGCCTCGAACATACTCCACGGTTTCCCCGCTGAGATGATTTAAAGGATTCCTGGTACAACTTCATAGGGTGGCTCCCACCCATCATTTTCTGGAGGAAGAAGCCGCTAATGAGGAACCAGAAGCAGGAGAATTACCCCACCCGAAGACTCACAAAGAAGCCGAGAGCCAGGGTGAGTAGGGGGCACAAGAAAGTGCCTGAGCACTGTCCGGAATCATGTGAGCCACTGCCTGATGGGTTTTCTCTGCGTTACTGTCGATGGTTTTTCCAGAATATAGCCGGAAGAATGCAGGTCATAAAAACGAAATGAAGCGGATGCCAGATCCTTCAATCCCTTTCTTCCGGAGATTCGTCTCCAGGCGGAAGAGCAAAGATGTGGGATAAGACACCGGAAAAAGAGATAGCAAAGTCCCTGCCAGGGTAGGGCAAGAACAATTTTCAGACTCATGGCGTAGCTCTGTCCTTCATCTCGGAAAAGGATGAGGGTTTTCCAGAAAGAAGTAGAGGAGCATATAGGCGTAGACCAGAATCACTCCGGAAAGAAGGGGAAGTCAGGATAGAAAGGATTCCCCGGCACTGATTTTTCCGAACGTAGTGAAACACTTTTTGTAAACGTTCATGGGTGCCTCTAAAGATTGTTAGTAGAACTATTAGTAAATACTATGAGGCGAGATGCTATTAGTAGAAACTATTAGTAGAAACTATATAAAATTATTAAATGATATGAAAATGCTCGTTATTATGATACATTAGTTAGCGCTAACTAACAAGAGAAGAATGATTTTTGTATACTGCTTTTTATAAATAGTTTTTATGGAAGAATGTGAGATTTTTATAGAAAGCCATTTTTATGGAGAGACATCCTATGGAAAAGATTTTTGGACTATATCATTTCTATACCTTTCTATACCTTTGGGCTGTATCATTTGGCTCCCTCATTTCGCTAAATTGAAAAAAAGTAAATTCCAGTGCAGAAGTAAATTCTCACCGAGCTTAGTCCCTAAAATCAGGCAGTTTGAAATTTCATTTCTGCCTGATTTTTGCTATAATAGTGCATAACAACCTCAAAAATCTCTTTTCCGGACATAGGAAACCAAGCCACAGGACAAGTCGTGTGAGGGACTAAATTCCACTGAGCTATATCAAAAATGTAAAAAGTTTTTGCCCTGTCTGACAGCAGATATGCTTTGGTTGTTGGGTTACTCAAAAGCGAGATCAGCCGGGTATCAGACAAACCTCGTCAGGATAGAATGCATACGAGCTGAAGTGCTTATAAGACATCTTCTCTCCATATCGGTTTAGTGCCCTTTGATGAGGCGTATCTCGTTAAGCTTTCCCTTGGTGTGGGAATTGATGTGGTTCACGATACGATTCACATCCCATTGTGTAAGAAAAGCAAAAGAAGAGCCTGGGAAGAACCATGCGAAGCATGGTATGAAAGCTTCTCTAAGCTTCCTTTTGCCCACTACGCATAGGGATCGCAATAATAGATGCTACTACGTTGGATTCCATTAGGGTTTGTTTCCAAAGCGACAGGATCATCAAACTCCGATCACTCGGTCTGTAGGATATGTTCAAAGATAGATTGAAAGTCAAAGACATCTTCAAAACGTCTTTCTAAACGGTCAAAGACTGCTTTGACTGCTCCCTTTGTACATCGATTTAACAGATAAGCCAGGAAGAGCTTTTTCCTCCAGTAAAGAAAAAGGTCAGTGAGAGTTTTTGCGAATCTCTGCATGAATGGACGGTATCCATCTCTACAAAAAGCATTTAATCAAGCTTCAAAGAAATCCTCAGTAGCTTCGACCATGAAATATCTCACGGTTTGATATCTGTGTTTTATGGCATTTCCTTGGTTTGAAGGTCACTTTACGTTTTAAATCGATATTTTTGGAAGTAAAAATTCTTGGTCAATATAAGAGTACATGGTGCGAACAGACATCTGTAATTCCGGATGATTCACTAAAATCTGGTAAGGGGATTGTCCCTTTGCAATCAGAGGAGTAATGATGTTGTCCTTTTCTCTGCTTCCTTTTCGGAAAGATTTATGCCTCGACGAGAGTCTTTAAGGGTTTCCCTGTATTTTTCTATCAGCAAATCTGGCATCATAGGTATATTTCTGGGCGATGCTGCAGTGATGAAGCTTTGCGAGCAGCCATTACAAACGTAGGGAGCCTTTATCAGACGATTACAGCATTCGCTTTTCAAAGTCCTTACAGGGTCTGATTACAGCTAGGACAAGAGTACACTTTATCCCAATAAAGGATAATCTTTTTACAGACATTTGTTTTACGACACTGGTAACGATGAACACAGAAGTTCTTTTTGTTCAGAAAACTGCCTTTGTGATACCAGTCTGATGCTCAGTCTTCTTCACTTCTTTAGAAATGGTAGAAGGATCTTTGCAAAGATAGCGCAATCTCCTTGAAGGAAAGTCCTTGATTTAGACTTTGCTCTATAAAAAGATGCAGTCTTCTAAAGAAAGATGTTTTTGGTTACCGGGAATAATTTTACTCATAATAAACTCCTTCCATTGCTGTCAGAAGGAGTTCTAAACATCTCCATGATAAATGTGAGAGAAAATATCAACTGTGCAGAAGTAAAAATCTACTGGGGGATAAATGAGTAGAATTTACTTTTTCATTTTTCAAAAGCTCCATCATTTCTACAGATATTCTTGCCTCTTCTCCGTCTTCCATGGTAAAGTAGAGGCAATAAAAAGCAGGATGCAGAAAGGACGAAGAAGATGCAGGATTATCAAAAAGAGTATCAGCGCTGGATGGCAGCGGAGTTAGAGGACTTTGATTTAAAGAGAGACTGCAATGCATGGCAGGGCAGGAGGAAGAAATCAAAGAGCATTTTGCAAGAGCTTTTGAGTTCGGTACCGCGGGAATCCGAGAACCTTTGGGAGCAGGGAACCAACAGAATGAATCTTTTGTGGTGCATCAGGCTACAGAGGGCTTTAGCCAGATATATTTTAGAGGAGAAGCTGGAGAAGCTGGTAGCCATCAGCTATGACTCCCGTTTGAAGGGCTGGACACTGCCAAGGAAGCTGCGAAGGTTTTAGCGGCAAATGGCATTACCGTTCGGATGTATGATGCTTTGATGCCGGTGCCGGCTCTGTCCTTTGCCACCAGATACTATCATTGCAGTGCGGGTATTATGCTGACTGCCTCCCACAATCCGGCGGAGTACAATGGCTATACAGGCTTACGGCAGTGACGGATGCCAGATGACTGACGAAGCCGCAGGAAAAGGTTTATAAAAGATTCAGGAAACCGATGTACTTACCGGCTATAAGACCATGGAATTTGCAAGGCGGTGGATGAAGGACTGATTCGCTTTGTAGGGAGAGGATTGTAAGGAAGCCTTTTATAAGTCTGTCCTTTCCCAGCAGGGTGCATCCCGGACTTTGCAAGGATGCGGGATTGACCTTGGTCTACTCTCCCTTGAATGGTACCGGTTTGAGAGCCGGTAACCCGTATTTTCAAGGAAATGGGTATCGAGGACGTGAGTATTGTGCCGGAGCAGGAGTATCTAACGGCTATTTCACCACCTGCCCCTACCCAAATCCGGAATTTTTGCAGCTTTGGAAAAAGGGACTTGCCTTGGCAAAGGAGAAAAATGCAGACCTGATGCTGGCGACAGACCCGGATGCAGACCGTGTGGGACATTGCCATGCGTTGTCAGGACGGAAGCTATGAGCTGGTGTCCGGAAATGAGATGGGGGTTTTGCTTTTAGATTATATTGCGAAAGGCCGTAAGGACGAGGGTACCCTGCCGGAAAGACCGGTGGCGGTAAAGTCCATTGTAAGTACCCTCCCTTGCGGATAAGGTGGCAGAGTACTATGGCATCGAGCTCGCCATACCCTTACCGGTTTCAAGTGGATCGGAGAGCAGATTAAGCTTTTTGGAGGAAAAGGAGAGGAGAATCGCTTCATTTTCGGCTTCGAAGAAAGCTATGGATACCTGTCCGGAACCGCAGTGCGAGACAAGGACGCGGTGGTAGCTTCCATGTTGATTTGCGAGATGGCGGCTTATTACCGGAAAAACGGCTCTTCCATTAAGGAGCGTTTGGAGCAGATTTATGCACAGCACGGTTATTATCTGAATTCCGTGGACTTCTCCTTCCCGGGACTTTCCGGCATGGATAAAGATGCAGGGCATTATGGATTCCTTACGAAAGGAAAGCCCAAAGGATTTTGCCGGCAGCAAGGTAAAGGAATGTGTGGACTATCTGGATACAGAGAAGACAGGACTTCCTAAGGCAAATGTTTTGATTTACCACTTGGAGGACGGCTCAGCATTGTTACGCCCCTCCGGAACAGGCCGAAAGATTAAGGCACACACCACCTTAGGGAAAGAGAATAAGGAAGATAGGCAAGTAAAGAGAAGTATGCAAAGGCGATAGCACTCGATTTTTAGCTTAAAAGAATGAGAGCGGTATTCGGAATAGCAGAGAGCAGGTGAGTAGCACTGTAAATAGCAGTAACAAAAAGCACTTATGTTCGCAGTAAAGAAAGGACAGTATGGCAGGGAGAGAGTTGAGGGAATAGATGATACAAGGGCTTTTTAATCTTCCTTGTGGTGCTTGGACATTTCTCCTGCCGATAAAAGATAGCGACATGGCGCTGTTTTCTCAGGAGCTTTTGCAGGATATACAGCTTTCATATGTCTGCCTTTATCTTCCTGTCCGGATATCAACAAAAGCTTTTGTAAAGAGGGAAGAAAGGCTTCCTCTTTTTCGAATCTACTGTATTATTTTTATCTGCTATTTTTCTTAAAACATTGCTCTATCCTTTTGATGTATTTTGCTACTGGGGGTCAGGGAGGCTCTCGGATTATCTCCATGAATCCTCTACCCCTTGGTATCTTTTTGGGAGCTTTTCTTTTTGGCAGTTAGCCTGTCTGCCGCTTTGCTTTTTAAACAGAAATAGAGTTTATATCGGAGGAAATCCGGAGGATAGGGAAGAAAAATACTACCTTCTCCTTCTGATTTTCCTTTCTTTGTTCGCAGGATATCTGGATCAAAATAGGAGATTGTAGGATTTCTTGGCTGGATCGGGTCTTTGGTTTTGCTCCTTTTTTCTATTTTGGGATGCTCCTTTCCCAATCACTCATTTTCCTGGAAGAAAAAGAAGAGACAGGTTGCTCTCTTTGGGGGAGTTTCCTGCTTCTCTTCCTCCTGTTTTTTTCCCCGGTTTAAAAACTATACCCGAATTTTTCTATGGGGTATGGTACAGAAGGGTGAGTAAAGAGGAGATTCTTCCTTTTTCAAAAGCTTTTCCCATCTTGCTTCGCATTTTCTATATTCCTTTTTGCTTTGGGAATTTCCTATTTTTTCTATTGGATCCTCTCTTTTTGGGAAAAGTATCCTTTACACAAGAAAATCTTAGGAAGGAAGTCGAGCATTGTTTCAGCGCTTTGGGTGAAACTTGAGTCTTACCGGAGCTTAGGGAGAGACCAAGTTGGACTTTCTGAAGTTTTGGAAAATTTGAAGAGAAGCTTTCTCTTTGGGGAAAATATTCTTTGGTGATTTATCTTTTTCATCGCCCTTTCGGGACTTGTTCCTAAAGATGGGAGGCTACAGCTATTTCCTTCAGGAGAAAAGGGCTGTGCTTGTCCAGCTTCTTTTCTTCCTATTTTTGCTAGGGATTTTTCCGTGGCAGTTTGCGTTCTTTGGGAAGGAAATCCTTTACCGCTTTTGCAGAAAAAGATGGTAAATCTAAGATGTAGGATTAAATTCCCAGCTTTCCAAGAGATTTCCATGCTCAAAGCTTGGATCATATAGCTTATGACATAAATACCGAAACCCATACTTTTGCATATAGCGCTTAGGAGCTGTATTTTTAGAACATATATTTTAGAAAAACACTAAAAACTCGACAATAATGAAAAACTGCGATAAAATAGCTAAAAAATGATTTTTAAAAGCAAAGGAGTTTTTATGAGAGGATACACAATTTTACAGTGGCTGACCTTCTTCATGCTGTGACTGCATCCTAGGTTGGTGCTTCGAGTCTTCTTACTGCTCTCTGAAATCCGGTCATTTACAGAATAGAGGATTTTTGCCATGAATCTGGATTCCCCTTTGTATGGTGTGGGATCCTGCCTTTTTGGTCTTCTTCGCTCATGGACATGAGGGCATCTCCTCTATCTTTTGCTTGGATTTTTCGGCGGAACGGCATTGGAACTTATCACCGGTCTTCTGATGAATCATATCTTTCATATGCGCTGGTGGGATTATTCTCAGAATCCTTTGAACTTTCATTGGTTACATCTGCTTTTTGCTTCTATAGGGATGGGGATTGATGGCGATAATGCAGGTGGTGCATAGATTTGTTTCCTCCATTCCGGCAGATTGGAGCTATCTTACCTTCGTGGTGATAGACACCATGCTCTATACCCTTTTGTGGAAGATGTGGTGTTCTGCGTGATTGCGGCACTGGAGCTTCGGGAACGTCTGGGAAGACTGGCGAGAAATTCGAAGAGATTCAGAACCTGCGGCGTTCCATCGGAGAGCTTTGACCGCATCGGTGAAGCCAAGCAGGAGTGGGAGCAGGAGCGAAGAGCTCAGAAACGTACAGCAAAAGGAAGGCAATGTGGCTGCCGTGAAATATGTGATGGAGTCGAGTTTCCTGGCGAAAAATACGGTTAGCCAGGCAGCCAGCAATACCATCAGTACAGCAAGCCTTGCGGCGGATACCGCAAAGGGCGCTGTGGGACGAGGCAGCCAGCAGTGTAAAAGGAATCCGCCGGGAATCTGAAAGAATCTGCCGGTGCTCTTCTTAAAGGTCTCTCTAAGGATAAGGAAAGAATGGAGGAGGAGCTTGCGGTTTGGAGAGACGGAGAAATGCAGAAAGCGGAAAGATGCATTGGTGGCAAAACCATGCTTAGAAACAACCCGGATGCGGTTTCTGAAGAAGAGCTTTAAAACTTTGCAAAGGAAGTAGCTGGTGAAAAGGCAAAAGAAGGGAAAGGCAGACTGAAACACAGTCAAAGAAATAAATAGAAAGCAATAAATAGAAACAGTAAAATAGAAGCAATAAATTAAGAATTAGCGTTAAAATAAGCAAGTAAAAGCAAGTAAAAGCAAGCAAAAGGAACAAGCTACAAAAATAGTAAGCAATAAGGCAAAAGAAGTATTACCAAAAGCAAATCAAGAAACGCAGTAAAGAAAAAGAGCATACTCTTTGGGAGGTATTATGGCACTGGCAAAGACGAGTGGAACCCTTTTACAAGGAAATTCCGCCATTCGAAAGATGTTTGAACTGGGACAGAAATGACTGAGAAGTACGGTAAAGAAAAATGTCTATGATTTCAGTCTGGGGAATCCTGTGGCTCCCTGTGCCCTATGAGGTAAAAATGCCATTATTAGCCTTTTGGAAAACCAGGATCCCACGAGATTCACGGCTATATGAAAAATGCCGGCTACGTGAGGAGTGCGGAACAGATTGCAAGGCATCTGACAAGACGTTTTGAACTGCCCTATGAGAAGGAGCAGATTCTCCTCTGTGCCGGAGCGGCAGGAGGCTTAAACATTTTGATGCGTTGTCTTCTGGACGAAGAGGATGAGGTGCTTTGCTTTGCCCCCTATTTTACGGAGTACAATACCTACGTTTCCCACTACAAGGGAAAGCTTACCGTAGTTCCGGTGAAGGAAGATAATTTTTCTCTGGATATCGGCATGGCAGACCGTCTGATCCGCAGAAAAACCAAGGCGGTGATTTTAAATAACCCCAACAATCCCAGTGGAGTGGTGTATAAGGAAGAAGAGCTAAAAAGGCCTTGGCGGAGGTGCTGAGAGAGGCGGAGGAAAGGGTGGGGCATCCCATTTATTTGATTTGCGATGAGCCCTATCGAGAGCTGGTTTATGACGATAGAACCGTTCCCTTTATGCCCGGCCTTTATCACAACAGCATTTATCTTTATTCCTTCTCCAAAACCCTTTCCATCCCGGGAGAGAGAATCAGCTACCTGGCTATCAGGGCAGATGTGAGGACGGAGAAAAGCTGATGCGGGCTGCTACGATTGCCGGAAGAACCCTGGGCTGTGAGATGCCCCTTCTCTTTTCAAAGGTAATTTCCGAATGTCTGCAAGTGAAGGTGGATGTGGGATTTTATGACAGAAATCGTCGGCTTCTTTATACGGAGCTTACGGAAATGGGATTTTCCTGTTTGCCGCCGGAGGGAGCCTTTTATCTTTTGATGAAGTCCCCTTGGAGGATACGAGGCATTCCAGAAGATGGCGGAGGAAGAGCATATCATTATGGTACCCACTGACGGCTGGCTTACCCGGCTATTTCCGCCTATCCTATTGTATCTCTTATGAAACCATTGAAAGTTCCCTGCCTGCTTTTTCGGGCTTTAGGGAGAAAGTGAAGCATCGTAAGGAGACGGATGCAGAGCAGAAAGATAGCGATGTAAAAAATCAAAAAATTTTATAAGGAGTATAGGCATGAAATCGAGCACGCTCCCGCTAAGCTCGCTCTGAAGCAGTGTGGGTCTATAAATGGGGCACGCTCTCGCTAGCTCTCGCCTCAGTAGCAGTGCTAACTCAAGCTTCGCTTCACTCGCTTTCAGTAAGTACCGACGGGCTCAGACCACCCCTATTATAGACCCACACTGCTTCTATTTGCTTCAAATTTTGATTTTTGCAGTCCTTCACTTCCTGATCCTTCGTAAAGTATCTGGATCAGACTACCCTTCAATTCAGACCCTATATTGCCGAAAATTTCTTTATATTTTTGATTTTTACAGCTATTTTTGCCGCTTAATAGAAATGTAAGATGAAAAAGAAAAAAGTTAGTATTATATAATCCTTCTAAAGATATTCTTTCAAAAATACGGATTTATTTTCACTGTGTGAGGTTTTCCAAAAGAGCTCGTGGACAATGGAAAATGAACTTTGAAAGCAAAAGATAGCCGTGAAAGGCTAGTAATGAAAAGGAGGAGGCATGATAGCGTTTGAGGATTTTTGAACATTGGAGTGGCTGTAGCTTTCATTGTGTATCTCATCAGTAAAGATCAGGCTACAAAGATTTCTGCATGACTATGATTTTTGGCTTAGGAGCAGCTAGTCAGTTAGAAAGAAGCTTTGAAGGACGAAAAAGCATCTTTAAAGGAGAACAGAGTCTATCAGTTTTCCTTTGCTCTGCTTTTTCTATCTTATGGAGCCTGCATTTTAAACTACTTCGTTTTTCATACCAACCTTATCAATAGAGTATGTCTGATTCTTTACATCGGCATCATGATTTTTAATCTGTTTTCTTGAATAGGCAAAGTTTAGTTTCCTAGATAAGACGGAGCCTCATGCGAATAGGAATTGCGTGTAGGGGCGTCGGGTATCGAAATTAAGCGGTAATAAGTTTGAAAATAAGCAGAAAAGAAAAACGGCTGTGATTTCTCACAGTCGCTTTCTTTTGAAGGGGGACTCGAAACCATATTTTTCAGGAGAAGGTCACGGAGTTGAGTATGAAAAAGCTTTTTCTTCAGTTACATTTCTGTAACTGTGTATGAGATACAAGAAAACTGTGAGCAAAATATGTTTTTCAGCCTTAAAGATCCTAAAGAATATAAAGAAAAAGAGAAGGAATGAAACAAAATTCTTACCGTGAAAGGGGGAAAAATCTTCATGAGGATATTGACAACATACGAGTATTTCTTAAGATATTATATATACAAATTGTTGAGGCTGCCATAAGAGGCACTAAAGAGTGGATTCCCGAGGCAGGACAAAAGAATACGCAGTATAAGAAAATAAGCTTGAAAGTGCAATGATTTTTTCCCCTGAAGGAGTTTTTGGGCTATGAGGAGCGTCTGCCAAGGAGATATTTTTCCGCTATATAAACGAAGAACTACAGGGTGACCCAGAAAGTCATGTGTTCTATTTTTAATAAGGTTCGTGAAGGAAACATGACCGAGACTCGTATCAGTGAAATCAAACAGGGTAAGCGGAAAGGGTATCGCGGATTAAAAACTGCGGCTTCTCTTTGCTTTACAGAGTACTTTCAACAGCAGGATTCAGCCTACACCCTTCGAAATTTGCGTCAGTTTTTGAAAAGGGAAGAGCTTAGCTTTCCCGGTTCTGAAAATGAAGATGAGGACTTGAAAGCTGTGCCCCTTCGCTTTTTGTATGGGCTGGATAACTGCCTGTGTCCCGAGGGAGCTTACGGAGGAAAATGCTGTGGGAGAGGCATCTATGGATGCTTCCGTGGATAGGGTTGTCGAGCCTTCTACGAATATTCCTATGAATATTCCGATGGATTCTTTCGGGAATCCGGTAATGGAAACAACGCTTTTGAAAGCAGAGCAGTCCATCCCCCTTCTCCCGGAGCCTAGGGGAGCGGACTTTACGGCAGAGAACCTTGGGAAGAAAATCTTGGAGAACAGAATTGCTTTTTCTTTACCATAGGCGTGATTGCTTTGGTGTTCTTCGTATTGCATTTAGGAAAATGAATACCTTGGACATATTTTTGCAGTGCATCCAGCTTCCAGCCCTTTGCCTTTTTTTGCTTTGAGTTTTATGCTGGCGGTTTCCCCTTCTTTGGGACTGTTGGATACGGCAATAGCGGTATTTTTATTATCAAAAGAAATTCCGCAGTAGAGGTTAGAGCTGAAAGATATCCCATATATTGCAAAATATGGAGATAGCCGGAGTGATTCGGAATGGGGCGCTTATGATTTGTCCCCTAAAGCTCATCATTTACTCCTTGGGCTGTAACCTATTAGAGCCTTTTCCTCTATGTATTTTTACATTTTCCTAAACATTCCGGACTTTGCAAGCTATGTGGAAAGGACACTTTGTCCCTGTAGTAACATTTCCTGGCTTTTTAATATACTGGTAACCTTTGTGCACAGCTTTTTCTCTTCCAGGAACCCATGCATACATTTTGTGCTAGCGAGGAGAATCCGGATACCAAGAAAATGGATCGTTTGCATGTGATTGCCAACAACTTTTCATATGATATTCAATATGACCTTTAATGCGATAGGAATCCTCCTGGTTTTGGTTTACAGCTATATGCATGGAGAGAGAGGACGTACTTTTGTCTCCCGGATTTGCCATAGCGCTCTTTTTCATCTACGGTTTCCTGTGGTTTTCCTCCTGTTCTCCCTTTTGCAGTGGAGTTCAATGCGGAATGTGCCGGTTCCTTTATCTATTTTTCCCATCGTTTTTCGTGCTGAGCACCCTCTATGCCGATTCTTTTGCTTTTAAAAGCAGGACTGGGCACCTTCTTGGTACACGGGTAAATATGTTGTTGTGCTGGTGGTATGGTTGCTTTCTTTCCTGAAAGATCAGGGTTAGAAAGCATTTTCCCCTGATGCGAATGCATAGAGCCTACTTTCTTCTTTGCTTTTACTGATTTTTCTTTTTTTCTTACTGGCGGCACATCTCTAAAAGATACTTTAAAAATAGTTTTTGAAAATGCTATGGCGCAGATTTTGGAAAATAAATTTTCCCGGAATTTGCGCCTGTTTTCACGCTCCACTTACGCAAACTTACACCCCTGTAGGTGTAAGAAAAGGAAGTGTATTCCTGAATTTTTTGCTAGAACCAAAGCAACACTAGTGAGTAGATTCTCCGAGGCATACCGATAGGCTGTAGCTGTGACTAAAGTTCATCCGTCAGGATGTAGTTTATCTGCGGATATGCTGATGAGCTGAACACTACTACGTGAATAGGAAAACGTTTGTTTTTCAAAATGCAGGATAAGGAGGTTATGCATGAGAAGAAGACAGAAACAAATCCTTGCCTTTTTGTTTCTTTGGCGATGGTAGGAAGTGCTACGATTCCGGCGTATGCGGAGCAGGAAAATCTAGCATCTGAAACTATTGTGAAGGAAACAACCGAGACAAAGTCGGAGGAAGCAATTTCGGAAGACTCAGTCGGCTCTTTGGAAAAAGAAAGAGGGAGAAAGCAGAAGCAAAAAAGTACAGTACCGGAAGAAAAAGCAAGTATCAGAAGGGAAAAGTACAAGAAGAAAAAGGAAAGGAAGAAGCGGAAAACAAAAGAAAAATTCGAGAAAGGAAGCAAAGGAAAAAGAGGTAGCAGAAGGATCTGTAGCAAAAGAAGAAAACACCTATTCCATCGTGGATCTGAGCAAGCTGAAAAGTGGCTTTAAGGAGACGGAAGAGGAAGGCATTGAAGAAGCTCCCGCTGCAGAGACCGCGTCTCTGTTCGGATATTCCGGGTTTAGGTCGGTGGGCGGTAAGACACAAGCGCAGCATTAGCTTGGATTGATCAAAAAGTGGGTACAGGTACTGATTATGGATATGGCGTGCAGTGCGTTAACTTAATCTATGATTATTATAAGTTCCTTGGACAGCCATCTCCCGGAGGACATGCTTACTATTTTGTGACAAATGCTCTACCTGGAGGCTGGATAAGGCTCAATAATAGTGCTACGCCTCAGCCGGGGGATATCGTGGTCTTTGGAGCATGGACAGGATATTATAGAGAATATGGTCATATTGGCTTAGTACGTGAAGTCTCAAATAATCAGTTTAGATTTCTTGATTATAATGGAACAGGAAAATATGACCTGGGTACTTGGCGTTGGAAGTCCCTTCATGATTTTACTTGTCTGATTCGCCCTGATTTTGTTACACCGCCTCCCAAGCCGGATCGTTTACCCCTCCCGGCAAATGGTAGTGACGATGATATTGCCGATGGAGAGTATCTAATCACCTCTACACTTGCTGAAGGGCGATGTCTTGCCTATGGCGGTAATGGACAAAGTGGTCGAAAATGTTTTCATTAGAGATTACCGCACTTGAGGAGGCTCCGTATTACTGGCGTTTGGAAAGACAGCCGGATGATAGCTTTATTATTCGGTCTAAAGCAGGAACGGTTTTAGATGTGAATGGAGATCCGGAGCAGCTGGTAATGGACCGAATATTCAAGTCTGGGATCAAATAGGAACGAATGCCAATCAGCGCTTTTATATCGTAAAGCAAGGAGATGCCTATGAGTTCATTCCTCAGTGTTCCGGGTTTAGAATGGATGTGGATAACGCCGGTACTGCAGATGGCACAAATGTGAGACAATATGAACCAAATGGCAGCTATGCTCAGCGCTTTAAACTCTTTTAAATATTATAAACCCTAAAGTAAATGAAAAGAGCGCTCCGGAAGTGAAGAGTGCAGGATACGTACTTCGTTCTAAGCTGTCACCGGATAAAGCGGTAGTTGTGGAAAAAGGCAATCCCACAAAGTTGGGAACCAACGTACTCCTTTGGGATTACAATAAGACAGCGCCGGATGCTACAGCAGTTTGGAACTTGGAAAATCAGGCTGACGGTAGCTTTTTGGTAAAGAACCAGTACAATAATCAGTACTTGGATGTGGTAGCAGATAGCCTTTATGATCAAGTAAACATTTTAACCTGGGAGAAGCACAATAAGCCCAGTGAGCAATGGTACGTAGTATCTAATGGAGACGGAACCTATCGTTTTGTGAATAAGAATTCCGGAAAAGTGATGGACGTTTACGGAGGACAGACGGCGAATGGCACCAATGTTCAGCAATATCTTTGGCACGAACATGACGCGCAAAGATTCTACTTGGACAGATACCCTGCGGCAGTGTATTATAATGTCACATTTAAGGGAATGAACGGTGAAAACCTATCTACCCAGCGAGTAGAAAAAGGAGAAAATGCAAGCTATCCTTCAGCACCTCTTGTGCAGGGCTATGAATTTACCGGCTGGGATAAGGATGCAAGAAATGTGCAGGGAAATATAACTATTACGGCGCAGTATAAAAAGAAGGCACAGACCGGTGGCAATAGTGGCAGTTCTTCAAGCGGCTCCTCCGGTAGCTCTTCCGGTGGAGGCAGCAGTTCTTCCGGTGGTGGCGGAGGCAGCAGTTCCGGCAGTAGTAAGCCTTCAGGCGGAGGAAGTGGATCTTCCGGTGGCGGAAGCAGTTTCTCCGGCAGTTCCTCCGGTAGCGGTTCTTCCGGCGGCGGTGGCGGTGGAGGAAGCTCCTCCGGTGGCTTCGGAAAGCCCAGCGTTAGCGGTGGAAATGTAGGACAGGTTCTGGGTGTTGAGCGTTCTTTAGCAGGCGGGCAATGGATGCAAGACGGAACCGGCTGGTGGTATAAAAAAGCAGACGGAAGCTATCCCAAGAACAACTGGGGCAAATGAAGATTACAATGGTAAGACCTATTGGTATTACTTCCTGGATTCCGGCTATATGGCAACAGGATGGATAGAGTTAAACGGTAGCAAATACTATCTCTTCCCAACTTCCGACGGTTGGAAAGGAAGAATGGTAACAGGCTGGCAGTGGATTGACGGCTATTGTTACTACTTGGAAGAAGGAGGAGCAAACCAGGGAAGACTTTATCGTAATGAACAAAAAGACGGTTATCAATTAGATAGTGAAGGTCGATGGACTGTAAATGGAAAGCCGGTAAAGAGATAAGATTTATCGGGGAACTGATACCGGCGGTGGCTTTTTTGCTACCGCTGGTATTGTGGTAAAAAGATAGGGTAAAACTTAAAGCTTCAAAGAAGCCGATTTACTCGGAATTAGAGGGGGAAAATGATGAACTCTTCCAATTTTTCAAATGAGCAACGAGAAAATGCCGGTGGTACCGGGACTTCTCGTTACAAATTCATGCAGTATTTGCCATTTTTCGTGTTGTTTGTGGCGATACTGCTTCTTTTTCTCATGTTCTTACAGAGAAAGTCTAATGCCGTAGGGAAGGAGGAAGCATTTTCTTCGGATTATAGTAGAGCCCATGGCTCCTATCTTGCCCACTTGGAAGAAAAGGGAGAGGCCATTTCTTCGTATGTTTGGCAGTACAGCGGACAGGATACAGAGGATGCAGAAGAAGCAGAGCATAAAGAGGGAAAAACAGTCTTGCTTTTGGGATATTTTCGGTGATGATACCCCGGAGCTACTTTACATAGAGGGAAACAGCGGTAAGGAAGACGGCAGGGTAAGTCAGGCAGATTTACAGGTGTACAGCTTTACAGGGGGAAGACTTGAGCCCCTTTGCACCATGGACAGTCTGGATGTCTTCGCAGGTGGCGGTGTGAACTATACCCTGTTTCAAATTCAAGGAGAAAAAACGCTTTATCTCTATCGGGAAGAATATGACGGGCAAATGTTGGAGCGCCTTTATCGTTTGAATAACGGCAGTCTTCCCCTAAGCTTTGAGGAAATTGCCAGCCACTCCTATGAAGCCTTTGGCGGAGAAGATGCAGGAGAAGAAGCAGGGGAAAATGTTGAAGAATCAGCCGGAGAAACGGCTGTAGAAGGTAGTTCCGGACAATATATGCTACACGGAAAAGAAGTCAAGGAACAGGATTATCTGAAGCTATGGGAAGGATTGAAGAAGAAACAATCCCGTATACTATTTAGCAACGGCAAAAACAGCAAGTTTGAGGATTCTCAGGACACTGTAGATGTAATGCAAAAACTGAAGAGAAAGCTTCGAATACTTTGGGTGAGTCTCAGAGCCTGAAAATCAGCCTGAGAAAGCTACTGATACCTCAGATAATACTGCAAAAAGAACAGAAGAACAGCATAAATCAACCTGTGACCGCTTCTGTAAAAAATATAGCCTTATCCTATAATGAGGCCCTGTTCTTCCTGCAAGGACAGATTTTTGAAGGAAGGGATGATTCGACATTCTTCTGAAAGTCTTCCGGATTCTCTATTGCTTAGCATTTTAGAAAAATCTGGAGCAAGGAAGCCCTTCCACCGGAGAAGTAAAAAAATATGGAAATCCTTTTCCGTGAAAAAAAGGAGAAAAGGCTTATCGAATTCTACTCAAATTTATCAGCGAAAGCTTTCGGAAGAGCAATATCGCTCCTGCCTTGTATCGGAAAATGCAGGGAGAGCAGGGATTGACTTTCACTGTTCAAAGTATGGCGGAAGCAAGTTCGGAAGAAAAGAGCAAGATGGAAAGTCTGACTCAGGCACTGCAAGAGGAAACCGCCGAACAGGCAGGGGAAGGTTCTGATGCAAATGGCGGTGGACAGGCTGTAGAGACTGCGTCACAGACAGAAGCTGTACCCGCAGAAACGGAAGCCCCGGCAACACAGGCAGCAACAGAAGCGGTGAACAATGCAAGTGCCAATAAAGGGACATGGAAAGAGCAGTTCTATGAGTTTGTAAAGAATGAACGTTACCGTAATGATGTGGATATATTTGATTGGGCTAGTGCGATTATTGCTTTATATGACATTACCAATGACGGAGTTCCGGAATTACTGGTTGGTAACCAGAATGGATCCAGCTATAGCTATACTTGCTTCTACAGAGCGACGGAAAAAGGTGTGCGAAAAATAGAAGGGCTTATGGATGTATATTCCGGTACAGCTTATGCAGGCTATAGTAAGAATAGAAACTATCCCGGTTTGTTCGGTGGTATATGGGACCGTGGAAATAGTGATGATTATGATACGGGATTGAATCGTATGTATTATTACTATTATGATGGTTCAAAAATTACGTCCACAGAAATTGCTACTTATACATATACTGAGGATGATGTAAGACATGACGAACCGGTTACCACAGATGCCTCTTTATATGCTGCTTATTTGGATAAAGGATATATTGATTATATTCCTGCCCCGGATGCGTTAAAGATGGGCTGGGATAATTTCGTGAAAAAATATCCCTATTAAAAATGCTTTTCATGGAAAGAAGGAGTGTCCTATGACGGAACAATTCAATGAAAATAAAAGTATGGAAAATGCTTCCCGTGAAGAAGAGCATATTTTTCCGGAAGCTTTATCTTCAAAAGCGGAACCGAGTAATACGGAAGCTAAACCGGGACAGTATATACCAGGGTTGGTAATTTTTGCTTTAGCAGTGATGGCAGGAGGTGGATTTCTACTGCTTCGTCCGAAAAATAATGGGATTGATTTAAACGCTTACCTAAAAATTCAATCCATAGGAAGCGATGGACAAGGCACTTTAGAGGCGAAATGGACTGGGATGCTCTCTTGGAAAAGAGAAGGAGAAACATTCATTACTCTAAAGAAGCGGAGGAAGGCTTTCTTCCCTTCTTTATCCGGATGCCCGTTGACTATGCCAAAGAAATATCATTATGCTACCGGACTTTTAGCAAAACTACGGATTTGAAAAATGGAGATACGGTCCAGTATCATTGGGATTTTTCTGAAGAAAGTGCAAAGAATTTAGCCATTCCCCTTTCTCTTAAAGGCGGAAGCTATAAAGTATCCGGCTTAACAAAAGAGGATGCAAAGAAAACTTCTGATGCTACAGACCCAAAATAAAGAAAAAAGTTCAGAGCAAGCTTTCATTGCCAGAAAAATGAGAAGGAAAGGCGCTATGGAGCAGTCAACTGTTTCTACAGAAACGCAGGCTGATGCTCAATGCTCAGCCCGGTGCTAGATGTATCAGTCCGGTGCAGAGGGAGGCAAATGCAGCAGTGCAAAATCCTGCCACAGGAGAATACCTTTATGCAGAAAGTGCAAGTCGTTTGTTAACTACTGCGGATGTATCAAATTTCCAAGCCCGATATCCGAACAGTATGTTTCCCGGAGAGAGAAGCATTACCCAAATGATTATCAACGAAATGTATGCACGCTCACGGTTACATTTTCAAAGACCAGGCTCTAACGGATTATTTTGTGCAGAAGAGCTGGTACACCCAAGAACTGCCGATATGGAAGAAATCTATCCGGTAATGAATGCTGTGGAACAGGCAAATGTTACGCTTCTTAGAACATACTCTTAAATAGAGAAAATGGAGGGGAAAGTGAAAAAAGAATTTTTAAGTATAGTGTGGCTCAGTATTTTTATTAGCCACTTTATTTTTCCGGAATCAGCTTTTGCCGGCACTTTGGGTCAAAAACCGGAAGCCTATGGCGTTATCGGGTAGGAAAACATTTTTATCAGAAACCAATGGGCGGAAATCGATGGAGAATGGTACTACTTTAAATCCACCGGCTCCATGGCAAAACAGGAGTGGGTGGAACAGCAGGGAAGCTGGTACTATCTTTTGCCCAATGGCACCATGGCAAAAAATCAATGGATTGAAGACTACTATCTCTTGGGAGATGGCACCATGGCAAGAAATCAAGAGATTGACGGAAAGTATCTGGGAGAAGACGGCAAAAGAGACCAGGCACAAGAGCAAGCCATGGCAGAAGCGGCAAGGCAGGTAAAGATTCAGGAGGCGAAGAATAAGGGTATGTGCCTATTCAAGGAAAGATTGGTATTTGGACATATTATGACTGGAGAAAAGCTGGTCATGATGTTAATTTGCTTGCTGGTTACGACATGGAGTTTCTCAAAAAACATTTTGGAATTATTGATTTTACGAAACCGGAAAGACTGTGGATCAATCGTGCAGATGGTGATCCAAGTGAATATGTTTATCTGAAAGGTCTTGATTTTTATCCGGATTCTCTATGCTATCTTATCTAATGCCATATAATGGCAAGACAGTGTATTTAGTATTTGAAAATGACTTTTGGAGACAATCTGATGCATCTGCTCCTGTAGAAGAAAATTATCTTGTTACAGGAGAGCCTTTTATATGTCATTGAGTAAACTTTTAATATGTAGCTTTTTGACAGAAATAGTAGATCAATTTTATATATGAGAAAGCAGAATGAACAGAATTCTTTTCTGAACATTCAGGGGACTTTGCATTTCGCCTTCTTTATACCACCGGCTGGAACTTCTTTCTCTTCAGGTACTTTCCTGATTCTCCAAAAAGCACCTTGCCACCCTTGGCAACCAGTTTTCCTCTTAAGAACACTTCTTCGATGCAACCCTGGATTTCCAGGCCTTCCAATGGTGCATAGTCCGAGCGGGAAACCTGGTCTTCTTTGCGAATGGTTTTCTTCTTATCGGGATCCAGTAAAACGATGTCCGCGTCAGAGCCTTCCTGTAAGATTCCCTTTTCCGGATACATGCCGTAGAGCTTTGCGGGATTCTCGGAAAGAAGAGCAGCCATACGCTCCTTGGAAATTCGTCCCTTTACCACGCCTTCGGAGAAAATGACTTCTCCTCTGGTTTCCACGCCGGGCATTCCGCCGGGAATTTTCCGGAAATCCTCTTTGCCCAGATCCTTCTGTGCTAAGGTGAAGGAGCAGTGGTCGGTACAAATGGTCTGGATTTCTCCATCTGCAAGAGCCTTCCACAATGCTTCCTGATCGGATTTTTTCCGGAGAGGAGGGGCAATTACATAACGGGCAGAGGTCTCAAAATCGGAATTGTACAGGTCATCGGTCATGGTAAGGTACTGGGGGCAGGTTTCTGCAAATACCACTTGACCCCGTTTTCTGGCCTCTCGAATCTCATTTAATCCTTTTTCACAGGTCAAATGCACATCAATAATGGGTGTGTCTACCACATCGGCAATATATAGCATGCGATTGATGGCCTCCGCCTCCGCATCATCCGGACGGGAAAGGTAGTGGGAAGACACGGATTTTCTCGTATTCTCGTCAGCGCTGTATTTCTTCTGTAAAGCGGCAATCATACCGGTATTTTCACAGTGTACCCCGGTGATTCCTCCTACTTCCTTCAGCCTTTTCAGAATGTAAAACATTTCCTCGTCATCCACCTGAATGTCATAGGTCATATATACCTTGAAGGTGCTGAGACCTTCATCCATCATGTTCTGGCACTCTTTTTTCGTTTCCTCGTTCCAATCCGTAATGGACATGTGGAAGCCGTAGTCGCAGGAAGCACCTAAATCGGCCTTTTTCTGCCAATTTTTAAAGCCCTCCATCAGGGTTTCGCCCTTATACTGAGTGCCGAAATCCACGATACTGGTGGTTCCGCCGGAGATGGCGGCCTTGGTACCTGAGGGGAAATCATCGCAGGTTACAGTGCCGGCAACATGCAGTTCAAAGTGGGTGTGGCAATCAATAAAGCCCGGGAAAATGAGCTTTCCGCTTGCATCAATCCGTTCTACAGCATTTTCGGAAGCCAAAGCCTTATCCTTTTCCGCCTGAAAATTAGGGCTGTCCTTTCGGAAAATTTTCTTGATTTTTTCTCCCTCTATCAAAATGTCTCCAAGGAAGCTTTCTCTGGGACTAACCAGGGTTCCGTTTTCAATTAGAATCATGATTCCTCCTTATCTATACAAGCAATCAGTAAAATGATTTTGGAATCGATTGCAAAGAAATTCCTCAAAAAATTATAGCACAATGCAAAAAAATGCATAGGGGGCATTGCGAAAAGATAGAAACATATTTATTTTTCGCTGGACAAAGTTAGCATTAACTAATATAATCCATTTCAGAGTTAGTTTATATTAACTAACCGAAAGGGAGAGAGAATGGAGAAGGACAATTTTTTTTGCAAAAGAAAAGAGGGCATAGAAGATTATATTGCAGAGCATATCTGTTTGAATGCCCCGGTGATTACAGGATTAAAGCCTTCTGCCATTATCACGGTAACAAAGGCGGAGAAACAGATTTTGGAAGAACTTTTTTTGGGAACCGAGATTTGTTTGATTAGTCTTCATAGCGGGAAAAAGGAAAGCATTCTCCTGTATCAAAGGGAAAAGCTGGAGGAGCTTCTGAGCAGAAAGACTGTGCAGAGCTTTTTACAGAGCTTAGCTGTAGGCTATGAGAATTTCTCTTTAGAGGAAGTTTTCCGGCATTTCACGGCGCGTTTTGCCCGGTATAAGGAGAAACAGGCGGACTTTCCCCACGAGGTAGGTGTCTTCCTTGGCTATCCCCTTCGGGATGTGAAGATTTATATGAAGAATCCCCTGGCGAAGGCTAAGCTCACCGGCTACTGGAAGGTCTTTACCGAGGTGGAGAGCGCACTGGCTTGCTTCCAAGCCTATGATATGTGCATTCAAAGCTTTACCCTGATGCTGAAATCCGGCTTAAGCTGTAGAGATTTAGTGATGGCTTATCACATTAAGAAACGTCAGGTGGCTTAAGAAAAAAGCTATTAGAAAAGAGAAAGCTGAGAAAAATCAAAACTGATAAAAAATCGATAGTTAGAATGTTGCATTAGCAACAAATAAACCCTAGTAAAGTGCTAGGATATAGACAAGGGGAGAAATAAAGATTCCTCGAAGAGAAAAGTCTTTCGCAAAAGTGTTCGTAAACAATTGTTGCCAACAGTTTTGCCAACAATTTTCTCAAACAATCGATTCAATTCATTTTACAAACCCAAATATTGAATAATTCAATATTTTAGGCATAAAATCAAGGAGGACAAAAAGATGATTCATGTAGTATTTTTTAGCCAGACAGGAAACACAGAGGAGATGGCAAAGGCAGTTACTGAGGGAATCCAGGCAGCAGGCGGAGAGGCTAAGATGGTTAGCGTATCCGATATTTCCGCAGCAGACTTGGCAGGAGAGGCAGTTTATGCATTAGGATGCCCTGCTATGGGAGATGAAGTGCTGGACGAGGGAGAGATGGAGCCCTTCGTAGAGGATTTACTCGGTTCCGTTTCCGGCAAGAAGATCGGTCTTTTCGGATCCTATGACTGGGGCGATGGACAGTGGATGCGTGATTGGGAAGCAAGAATGACCGGCGCAGGTGCTGTAATGGTAGCATCTCCCGTTATCTGCAACAACACTCCCGATGAAGAAGGACTGGCAAACTGCAAGGCTCTTGGAGAGGCTTTGGCAAAGGCTTAAGAGCGATTAAAAACCCTGAAGAAAAGCAAGAGGGAGTAAAAAATCAAAATTTTTTTGATTTTTTACTCCTCTTTTGCTGTCTATTTTAATCTCTGATGAAGGAAAAACCGAAAAATCTGAGCCCAAACATCCCTATCTTAAGAAAAATTCAAGAAAGAACTTCGAATGTAGTTTCGCAAACTACTTGACGGGGTTTGTCAGATGATTTAAGCTATTAAAGAAATATAATTAAAAAAATATTGATACATGAAGAAGAATATTCCTTCTCCATCAGCAGAAAGGACGCGGAAAATGGACCAGTTGAAAAATAGAGGTTTGGAAATTCCTTTGATACAGGGCGGTATGGGAGTAGAGGGTATCCCTGTCCGGTTTAGCGGGCGCAGTGGCTAAGACAGGAGCCATGGGCTGTATCAGTACAGCAGACTGCGGTTATCGGGAAGAGGACTTTCGTCGTTTTTCCTGAGGAAGCCAATCTTCGCGCTTTGCGAAAAGGAAATCCAAAGAGCGAAGCTGCTTAGCGAAGGAAAAGGAATGATTGCCATCAACGCCATGGTTGCTACAAGACAATGGGAGGATGCCATAAAAGTTGCTGTGGAAGAGGGAATTGACGCGGTGATTTCCGGGGCGGGACTGCCTCTAAGTCTACCGGAGCTGGTACCGGAAGGAACTGCTTTGATTGCCCCGATTGTTTCCAGCGGAAGAGCTGCCAAGGTTTTGCTCAAGACCTGGAGCCAAAAATACCAAAGAACAGCAGATTTTGTGGTGCTGGAAGGACCTTTGGCAGGGGGGCATTTGGGCTTTAAGGCGGCAGAGGTGGAAGAAGCTACAGCTAAGCCTTTGGAAGAACTGATTCCGGAGGTGCTTTCTGTATTGCAGGTTTTCGAAGAAGAGTTCGGACGGGAAATTCCCCTCTTTGCGGCAGGAGGAATTTGGACTAGAGAAGACATTGTACGGATGCAGGAAGCGGGAGCTTACGGTGTACAGATGGCTACCCGTTTTATCGGCACCAGGGAATGTGATGCCAGCACTGCCTATAAAGAGTACCTCATTTCCAAGAAGGAAAATGACCTGGAAATCATCCATAGTCCGGTGGGTATGCCGGGAAGGGCGGTGAAGAGCCCCATGCTGGAGAAGCTGGGCCTTACCGGGCGGATTGCCCCCAAGCATTGCTCTCGCTGTATTCACGGCTGTGACCCGGGAACGGTGAAGTATTGTATTACTCATGCCCTCATTTCCGCAGTGGAGGGAAATGTAGAGGAAGGTCTCTTCTTCTCCGGGGCAAATGTGGAAAAGCTTCGGGAAATTGTATCGGTGCAGGAAGTGGTTGAAGAGCTTTTTCCGGAGAGGGAAGATGCGCAGACTTTACATTTTTTCCAAAGAGAGAAAAGCATTAGCTTAAACCGATAATTTTATTGCCGATTTTGGTCGAATAGAATAGTAAGAATTCTATGCAAAGGAGGCAAAATGGAGATTAAAAGCATTCCCCGGAGGTCGCGGCATTTCAAAGCTTCATACCGGGAGTAAGTCGGTTTCAAAGAACGAAAAAACCGAAGCTAAAGCCAAGGAAGGCTCTTCGGTACGGAAAGACAGTATTCAGCTTAGTGCGGAGTATGAAGCATTTTCCCAAAAAGCAAAGGGGCAGGAGGACGATACAGACCTTGCTGACGTCCTTTCCGATCTTTTGAAGGATATGGAAAAGGATGCGAAGGATATCAATAAGCAGAAGGACTTTCAGCAGGAATGGGCATCCCGGCTGGAAGAGCTTGAGAATGCAAAAAAATCCGGAGAGGAGGCATCCAAGGCCTTTAAGGATGAGACAGATGCCTTCCGAATTGCGCTTTTGTACGGCTCCGGAAAGGCCGTAAGTCCGAAAGATCTGGAATTTTTAAAGGAGAAAAATCCTAAAGCCTATGTCATGGCCATAGCCATGAGAAGCCTGCAAAAAACTGTCGAAGAGGATAAAAAGAAGAAATCCATTCGAGGAGAAGAAAAGGAAGAGCAGGGAGACAACAGCATGGACGCAATGAAAGATGCTGTCCAAGAGTCCTTAGAGAAAAAAGGAGACCTCGAAGCAAAAGGGATAAATCCGGCTGAAATGAATACGGAAGAAATAGAAGCAGAATAAAAAATTTTCGACAATGTCGGTCTGAAAATAAGACAATTTGAGTTTGGCAGAAGTTACAGAGCCCGGCGAAGTGACGGACTGTGACAATCAGTGAATTGAAGCGAATTGCAGTATAGGTCTGTAAGAGGGACAATTTGAATCTGCCGTTACTTGCGAAAACCAACGGAGAGAAGGACTGTAGAAATTAATTTATTGAAGCGAATGATGCAGTGTAGTCTATAAGAGAGGGTAATCTAAGCCTGCCGGAACTTACCGAAAGCCGACGATGTGATGGACTGTAAAAATCAATAATTGAAGCGACAGATGCAGTATAGACATGAAAGAGGGCAATCTGAGCCCGTCAGTACTTACTGAAAGCAAGCTAAAGCGAAGCTTGAAGTTAGTACTGCTACGAAGGCGAAGTTAGCGAGAGCGTGCCCGATTTCATGTCTATACTGCATTGGAGCTTCTTTCTTAAACAGGTACAACCTTTCATTACGAAGGCGAGCTTAGCAAAAGCGTGCCCGATTTCATGTCTATACTGCATCTAAGCGTATACCTTTAATTTTTCCAGTTCCTTCCCTTCGAAGGGCGCATTAAGCGGAATGCTCCTTTGCTTCTTCCGAAAGCTTCTCCTTCAGCCAGCCCTCCATAACGACGGCCTGGTTAAAACGCTCTTCTTTAGTAGCATAGAGAAGGGTAACATTTTCATGAGCAAGATGCTCTCTAACCAAAGCAATAAATTGCTCCTTCTCCGGATTCTTTTCCAGCTCTTCCCAATACTGTTTCTCAAACAAGGGGAAATTCTCCTCTTTATGATTGAAAGTTTTGCGAAGAAAAGTAGAAGGGCTCATTTCCTTCGCCCAATTATCCAAAGCGGCACGTTCCTTTGTGATGCCTCGTGGCCAAAGTCGATCCGTCAGGATACGAAATCCATCCTTATCTGTTTTTTCTTCATAAATTCGTTTACATTGAATAGAATACATTGTGTAGCTCTCTTTCTACTGCGTTTTGAAGATTTTCTCTTTTGTAAGAGATGTTTCCGGTGCTTCCCAGAAGATAAGATTTTGGGCAAATGATGTTTTGGCTGGAACTTGTTCAGCTTCCGAAAATAAAACGCTTTCTTATATCGGATTAACCGCCCCATAGGGGCGGCTTTCCTTGATTCTTAGCGGATATCGCGTGTGAAACATACGCTATCTCGTTTATGCTGTTTCCGGGAAGAAAATCTTCATATCATCTTCTACGGTTCCGATTCCGGCAATACCGAAGTTCTCTACGAGAACCTTGGCTACATTCGGAGAAAGGAAGGCGGGAAGAGTTGGTCCAAGGTGAATGTTCTTTACCCCTAAGTAGAGAAGGGCAAGAAGAACGATAACAGCCTTCTGCTCGTACCAAGCAATGTTGTATGCCAATGGTAACTTGTTTACATCATCTAAGCCGAATACTTCCTTCAGCTTTAAAGCGATTAATGCCAAGGAGTAGGAGTCGTTACACTGTCCGGCATCCAAAACTCTTGGAATTCCACCGATATCGCCAAGATCCAGCTTGTTGTACTTATACTTTGCACATCCTGCGGTTAAGATTACAGCATCCTTTGGAAGTGCCTTGGCAAACTCTGTGTAGTAATCTCTCTTCTTCTGTCTTCCGTCACAACCTGCCATAACCACGAACTTCTTGATAGCGCCGGACTTTACAGCCTCTACTACCTTATCTGCAAGGGCAAATACCTGCTCATGAGCAAATCCGCCTACGATGGTTCCGGTCTCGATTTCTGTTGGAGCGGGGCAGGACTTAGCCTGTTCAATGATGGCAGAGAAGTCCTTGATTTCGCCGTACTTTCCGCCGATGTGCTTGCATCCGGGATAACCTGCCGCACCGGTAGTCCAAAGTCTATCCTTGTAGCTGTCCTTTGGAGGAACGATACAGTTTGTGGTCATGAGGATTGGTCCGTTAAACGGCTCGAACTCTTCCTTCTGCTTCCACCAAGCATTTCCGTAGTTTCCTGCAAAGTGCTTATACTTCTTAAAGAAAGGATAGTAGTGTGCAGGAAGCATCTCAGAGTGGGTGTAAACATCTACGCCGGTTCCTTCAGTCTGGTCCAGGAGCATTTCCAGATCCTTAAGGTCATGTCCGGAAACCAGGATACCGGGGTTGTTACGAACACCGATATTTACGGTAGTGATTTCAGGATTTCCGTAAGCGGAAGTATTTGCTCCGTCAAGAAGGGCCATACCCTCTACACCGGCCTTACCGGTCTCTAAGGTAAGAGCTACCAAATCGTCTACGGAAAGGCTGTCATCCAATGTTGCGGCAAGAGCCTTCTGGATGAAAGCGTCAACATTGGCATCATCCTTTAAAAGCGCATTTGCATGCTTGGAGTAAGCTGCGAGACCCTTTAATCCGTAGGTGATTAACTCTCTTAAAGAACGGATATCTTCATTTTCAGTAGCTAAAACACCGACGCTCTGTGCAAAGATGGGGTAATCCTTTTCTGCTACTTCTACGGTTGCTGCCTTAGGAAGCTTGGAGCTGTCGGAAAGTGTTGCTCTAACCGCATCTCTCAAAGCGAAGGTTTCCTTGATGTTTTCAATGATAGCATCATTATCAAAGTTTGCATTGGTAATGGTGATGAAAAGGTTCATAGTTACTCTGTGGTTTAACTCCTGAGAAACTTCCTTTCCCTCAGCTCTTAACTGCTGAGCCACAGCGGATAATCCCTTGGTTGCATAAACCAAAAGATCCTGCATAGCAGCTACTTCCGGCTTCTTTCCGCAAACACCGGATACGGTACAGCCGGAACAGTTTGCTGTTTCCTGACACTGATAACAAAACATTTTATTTTCCATTTTTTTCCTCCTGAAGAAAAATTCTAGACTCATTACTTTGCCTATCATACCTAGGAATTGAGAAAAAAGTGTTGCAGAGGCAACAAAAATATTGATAAACTCTGTATCTATAAAAACAATATTTGAATTTTTAAGCATTTTTATGGATTATTTGGAGAAAAATGCATAAAAGATTCTTGAAAGAAAGAGGAAAATAGAGGAAAAATTACTGGATTATAAAAAAATAATGAAGTAAATATCCTTGGTTTTATTTTAGCTAGTCAGGGGAATTCGGAAAGAAAGAATATATATAAAATTTAAGAAAATTAGTGAAAACAGGAGAGAAGAAAAAAATGGGTCAGGAAATGAAGGAAAAAGAATAGTACTGAGGAGAGCTGTCAATGTGGAGAAGGCTATCATGAGCATACTTGCGCTTGCTCGGGAGGCACTGAGGAAAGCACTTGCGGATATGGGTTCGACTCCCATCAGCATTCTTGCGGCTGCTCCGAGGAAAATCATGGAGAGGGCTGTACCTGCCCGGATTGCGAGGAAAAAAGAACGCATCAAGGGATAGGAGATAAGGACTTTTCCGTGCTTAGTGGGAAGGAAAGAGAAGCATTGCAAAGGGGGGAAGTCTCCTTTACCTCCGTGCATAGTAGGGAACAGGAAAAGAAGAAGCATTTGAAAGGGGATGAACTTCTTCGCTACAGAGATTTGGAAATTTTCAATGGGGTGGAGACGGAGAATCTGAATGCCCTTTTGTACTGCATGAAAAGCTATGTTCGCTCCTATAAGAAGGGGGAAATAGTTCATTTGGAGGAAAAGAATGAGCAGCATGTGGGAGTAGTATTACAAGGCAGTATCCATATGTTGAAGACAGATGTGTGGGGAAATGAAACCCTTCTCACTTATATGAATGAAGGAGAAATCTTTGGGGAGACCTTCGGCAACAATACCGCCGCGGGAGAATATGTCAGCTTTGTGGCAGCCAGCAAGGCGGAGGTACTGTTTATTTCCTTCCAAAAAGCTATTCATGTCTGCAAAAACCGTTGCGCCTTCCACTTCCGCCTGATTGAAAATCTTTTTGATTTGATTGGAAAGAAAAATATTCAACTAATGGAAAAGATTGAGGTGACTTCTCGAAGCAGCCTTAGAGAGAAGATATTGGCCTACCTTTCCTTACAGGCACAGAAACAAAAATCCAAGTACATCGAACTGGGACTAAGCCGTACAGACATGGCTCAGTTTTTATGTACCAACCGCTCCGCCATGACCAGAGAGCTCTCCCAGTTGAAGGATGAAGGAATTATCGACTTTGACCGGAATACCTTTATTTTGAAACAGTAGAGGAAGAAAAGGATTTGGCGAATGCTCCGGCAGAAGCCTCTTGTACGGTCCGATAAAAAAAGAAAAAAAGATAAAACAAAAAGGAACTGTAGAAGGAGAAAAATCTCTTTCACAGTTCCTTATTTCTGTATCGCCAAGAGCAGTTCACATGCTGTCGATATATAAAAATACCCTATACAATTTCATGTCTAGTTTAGCATAGAAGGAATAAAAAGGGTAATGAAATTTTTCTAAAAAGCGCGTGATATCCGATGAAATAAAAAAGAAGCTATAAAAAAATCAAGATTATAAAGCAGGTTTTCAGCAATATAGGTCTGAAATGGGGTAATCTGAGCCCGCGGGTACTTACGAAAAACGAATAGCATGAAGTTTTTTCGTTTAGTACCCTTCCCGTTGGGCGAACTTAGCGGGAGCGTGCCCCTGATTTAGACCTATATTGCTGAAAACCATTTTGATTTTTCTATAGCTTCTTATTTGTACCTCTTTAGATATTACGCTTGCACAGCTGTCGGATACTTCTTCTCCAGCTTCTCCAAAATATCCAGGTAATGCTTCTGCACACCCTTGGCGGTTTGCTCATCCTCAAAGGCCTGGCTCTTCTCGTTGATGTCCTTGAAGTCTTCTTCGCTTAAGCCTCTTTCAGCAAAGGGGTATACTACGCTGTTTTCCTTCTCGATATGAAGCTGTAACAGGTGGGCGTAAGCCATAGCGTAGGACAGGATATCCAGCTTTAACTCCAGACGGGGATTTTTCTTATATTCATTTAATGCGGTTTCTAAAGATAAAACGTCCGCTCTGCCCAGGTCGTGCTCCACCAACATTCCGTTGGTTACCAGCTTCTCTCCTACAGGTCCCAACTTCTTGACCATCACAGGGAAAAGGAATTTCTCTTCCTTACCGTGGTGATGCTTATCCGCATATTCTCGAACAAACTGGATGATTTCCCGGAAATCCTCATCCGGAACTTCCCCACCCTGCATCAGCTGCAGGCAAATGTTACGGATAACCCCTAGAGCTCTATTGATGTTGGCATGGTCTTCTTCCATGAGAATTACACTTTGATTCATAAACTTCCTCTTTTCGTATTTTTTGAATTTTTGCAATAATAACAGGAGAAGGGTTTCTTCAAAGTGCTGACCCCCCTATACAAGATTTCTATAAACTATGGTGTTACGCTATTCCTTAAGCGGCTTAATCTGAACCGACAGCATTTTCCTTTATCTGTAAATGCTGTAATGGTTCTCATCAGGAGAATCCAAATGGAGCTTGGTATCCTTTAACATACCCTCCATAATCTTTCTTCTCAACTGATAGTAAACCTTGGGATCTCCGGAAACGGCCTCCCAGAAGGGGGCATGGATATCCTCTTCCTGCTGCCAGGAGGTTCTGTCCACATCCTGCTCTGTTAAGACATTTACTCTGTCGCAGGGCATACCGTTTAAAAGAGAATCGTCAATCTTTCTGTAGGCATCACTGGCATCGGAGTCAGCCTCCAAAGCGTGTTTCTGTCCAAACTGAAAGGCAATATCTTCTAAGGAAGAAAGACGGGAAGAATCCTCTGCCAGAACGGTAGTCACCAAAAGTGCGTAGCGAGCTTCCGCATCCTGTACTCTTTCCTGCAACCATCCGTGAATGTTCATTACGTCAATCAATTCATTTAAAGGACGTAACTCCTTATTTACCGTCTTTTCTGCCAAGCTTCCGTCAGCAAAAGCCTTCCATTGCTCTTTTTCGCCGTAAGCTACAATATCTTTAATCAGCTCTTCCTGAAGCTGGATCTTGTTGTATAACCAATAATGAATCGGCCCTAAAAATGCACTCATTACGCCTCTACCTCTCCTAACTTACTGTTTAATGCCAAAACAAGAGCATCCGGATTTAATCCGTGCACCATGCAAGCATCCTCCAGGGACTCCATCTGAGAGCTTGGGCAACCAAGACAATGCATTCCTGCCTCCAGTAAAGTATCAATCAACATAGGATACTCATTTACAATCTGTCCTACCAACATATCACTAGTAATCTGTGCCATTATTTTATCCTCCTGTAAACTCTGACTTACAATTTTTGAATCTGAGCAAAGTATAGCAAAGAGAAAAAATAAAGTTTGTTGCGATTGCAACATTTGGAGAAAAAGTATAGGGATAGAGGATTTTTTAGACTTTCTTGAATTTTTAGATTCTTTCCCTTGACAGGAAAGTTTGTCCTCACTACAATAAAGATTGTAAAAAATTGAATTGCCAAAAATCTTTTGCAAAAAAATCCGAAGAGGAAAGCTAAGAGGAATCCGAAGAGGAAAGCTAAGAGGAATCCGAAGAGGAAAGCTAAGAGGAATCCGAAGAGGAAAGCGAGGACGAAAGGGAATTCAAATAGAACGTTAGTATAGTATAGGAAGGAGTTTTTATGGGATTTTATGATTACAAGGTAGCGGACACCAAGGGCGGAGAGAAGGACTTAAAGGATTTCGAAGGAAAGGTAGTATTGGTAGTAAACACAGCAACAGGCTGCGGTTTTACACCCCAATACAAGGAGCTGGAGGAGATGTACGAGGCATTCCATGATAAGGGACTGGAGATTCTGGACATCCCCTGCAACCAGTTTGCCGGACAGACTCCCGGAACCGATGAGGAAATTCATGAATTCTGTACTTTAAACTACAATACTCAGTTCCCTCAGATGAAGAAGGTGGATGTAAATGGAGAAACCCAGATTCCTCTTTACCGCTTCTTAAAGGAGCAGCAGGGATTTAAGGGCTTCGGAGAAGGCAAGATGGCGGATCTTCTTCGGGATATGCTTCCCAAGATTGATCCGGACTATGAGAAGAATCCGGAGATTAAGTGGAACTTTACCAAGTTCCTGGTGGACAGAAAAGGGAAATGTTATTGCCCGCTTTGAGCCGACAGTAGACATGGCAGAGGTAAGAAAGGCTGTGGAAGCGGCACTGTAATGCTTCCATTTGTCAAATCGCTTAGAAGCTGTTTCTCCGTACATATAGTATTGAATAAATAAAAAACAGTATAAAACAGATCGTTTTGCATAAATAGCATAAAAGAAAAGCCCGGACGGTATTTCAAAGTCCGGGCTTTTACTGTATAATGCCATTCGGGTGTCATGAAGTATTTCAGTGATCACCTGTTCTTGCAAGATTAGAAAGGAGTCTATATGCCGATAGACAAAGAAGAACAAAGCATAAACCGTAAATTAATGGACTTTTTGGACCAAAGTCCCAATGCCTTTTTTGCTGTGGAAAATATGAAGCAGGCTTTGGAAAAGGGCGGTTTTAAAGCTCTCTATGAGGGAGAAGCCTGGAATCTGAAGGCAGGAGAAAAGTATTATGTGACAAGGAACGGCTCTGCTCTGATTGCCTTTGTCCTTCCCAAGGGGGACTTCAAGGGCTTCCAGATGATGGCCAGCCACAGTGATTCTCCGGTTTTCAAAATCAAGGCCAATGCGGAAATCGGGATTGACAAGGAGTATCTGAAGCTGAATGTGGAGAAGTATGGCGGAATGATTTGCTCCCCCTGGCTGGACAGACCGCTGTCTTTGGCGGGAAGAGTCATTTGCAAGACAAAGGGAGGGGTAGAGACGAAGCTCTTAAATGTGGATAGAGACTTAATGATTATCCCGAACCTTGCCATTCACATGAATCGCGAAGTCAACGATGGCTATGCCTTCAATGCCCAAAAGGATATGTTGCCTTTATTTTCCTCCTTCCAGGAGAAGGGAGCCTTTCTGGAATTTATCGGAAAGGAACTGGGGGTTAAGCCGGAGGATATTTTGGATACGGACCTCTTCCTTTACAACAGGGAAAAAGGCTTTGCATCTTAGGCGCAAAGGAAGAATATCTTTGCAGCGGAAGACTGGATGATTTGCAGTGCGGATTTTCCTCCTTACAGGGAATCCTTGCGGCTAAGCCCAAGCAAAGCGTAGCGGTTCATTGTGTCTATGACAATGAAGAGGTAGGTAGCGGTACCAAGCAGGGTGCGGCTTCCACCTTCCTAAAGGATGTGTTAATGCGGATTATCCGTGCCTTCGGAAAAGACCGAAGACGAGTATTTGCAGGCTTTTGCAGAACAGCTTCCTGCTTTCTGCGGACAATGCTCATGCGGTACATCCCAACCAGCCGGATAAGGCGGATCCCACAAACCGTCCTTACATCAATAAGGGAATTGTCATTAAGTACAGTGCCAACCAGAAGTACACCACAGATGGAATTTCCGGTGCCATTTTCAAGCAGTTCTGCGAAAAGGCAAAGGTTCCTTTCCAGATTTTCACCAACAGGTCCGATATGTTGGGAGGCTCTACCCTTGGAAATATTTCCAACAGCCAGGTAGCCCTGAATACGGTGGACATCGGCCTGGCCCAGCTGGCTATGCACTCCCCCTTCGAAACAGCAGGGGTAAAGGATACCAGATATATGGTGGAAGTGGCTAAGCTGTTCTACTCCTCCTCTGTTTTGGGAAGGGGAGACGGAAATTACGAAATCATCTTTTCGTAAAAAGATTTTTCTTCGGCACTGAAAGTGGAGAACAGGGTCGGAGGAAAAAACGCTCAACCTGTGTTACGGAAGCTTCGTGACACGATTTCAGCAATTAGAATTGAAGAGGAAAAAGTATGGATCAGAAAAAAATTAGTTGGAAAATGCTGGCGTTTATGGCCTTTTCCACAGTATGGGGATTTGGAAACGTAACCAACGGCTTCGTATGGTTCAACGGAATTCAGGTTATTTTCAGCTGGATTTTTATGTTTGCCCTTTATTTTGTCCCCTATGCCTTAATGGTAGGAGAGCTGGGCTCTGCATTTAAGCATGCAGGAGGCGGTGTGAGCTCCTGGATCAGAGAAACCTTAGGCACAAAGCTTGCTTACTATGCAGGTTGGACCTACTGGGCTTGTCACATCACCTATATTGCCAGTAAGCCAAGTGGCGGACTGAAGGCATTGTCCTGGGTAATCTTCCGTAGCGCAGAGCTTTATGATAAGCTCCCCACGCTCATGATTCAGTTGATTACCTTTGCTTTACTCATTATCTTCTGCTATGTAGCCAGCAAGGGCTTAAACCCCTTGAAGAAGATGGCTACCCTGGCAGGTTCCAGTATGTTTATTATGTCCCTGCTCTACATCGTAATGATGTTTGCGGCACCGGCTATCAATCCTCAGGGAGACTATGTTTCTTTGGATTTTAGCTTAAAGAACCTTATCCCGAACTTCCGTTTGGAGTATTTCACCTCTCTTTCCATCCTGGTATTTGCGGTAGGCGGATGTGAGAAGATTTCTCCTTATGTAAATAAGGTAGAGAACCCCAGTAAGGGCTTCCCCAAAGGAATGATTGCCCTGGCTATCATGGTTGTGGTTTGTGCTATGCTGGGAACCATCGCTATGGGTATGATGTTTGATCCTGCATTAATCAACGAAAGCAAGGAAGCCTTCGATTCCTATGCGGCAAACGGATCCTACTGGGCATTCCAGAAGCTTGGCCAGTACTATCATGTTGGAGATGCTTTGTTGGTGATTTATGCTCTTTGTAACGTAATCGGACAGTTTGCGGTTTTGATTATCAGTATTGATGCTCCCCTTCGTATGCTTTTGGACAATGAAGAGACTCGTCCATTCTTCCCCAAGAAGCTTTTAAAGCAGAACAAGGAAGGAAGCTATGTAAACGGTATTGTCATGGTAGCTGTACTTTCCGGCTCCATCATCCTGGCACAGTCCTTCGTTCCGGGTGCAGCAGCAGTATTAAAGCAGCTGACTAAGTTAAACTCCGTATGTATGCCTCTTCGTTACCTTTGGGTATTCGTGGCTTACATTGCTTTAAGAAAGGCCGGAGACAAGTTCCCAAGAGAGTATTACTTTGTAAAGAACAATGCAGTGGCTCTGGGCTTCGGTGTATGGTGCTTTGCCCTTACCGCAATCTGCTGTTTAATGGGTATGCACTCCGATGATCCTTTCACCATGGCCTTGAATATCATTACCCCGGTAGTGCTTTCCATTTTGGGAATTATCATGCCGATTTTGGCTAAGAACGAAAAGGCCTAAGTCATGGCTTGGACAGAGCAGAACCATCGCCATTCCAGAAGCTTTCATTTTCGTAGAAAACAAAATTTCTTCCCTCTTCCCTCTGTACAGAGGGGGAGGGAAGATTTATTATCTTTAAGTAATAGGAAAGAAACGAAGCAGACCTTACTGCATAACGGAAGAGACAGCCACATGGACAGGCAGGAGTCGGATAAGGGAAGATCTTTCCTGCCGCTATAGAGAGAAAAAGAGGGATGGAAAAATGAAGGAAGGAAGAGAAGCGTATCAAAACCGGGAACTATCTTGGCTTTTATTTAATGAGCGCGTTTTAGATGAGGCAGGAAATCCGCGAGTACCCCTCCTGGATCGTCTGCCCTTTATTTCCATTTACCAGACCAATCTGGATGAGTTTTTTATGGTGCGTGTGGGTACCTTGATGCAGCAAATGCGCTCTAAGAAAACCACCCGGGACAATAAAACGGATCTTACTAGTGAAGAGCAGGTGGATTTGATTTTAGAAGAGGTTCAACGCCTAGAGCAAAAGCGGAAAGAAATTTATGAGCAGGTCATGGGAGAGCTGGAGCCGGTGGGCATCCACATCATTAACTTCCAAAGACTGTCCAAGGCGGAGCAAAGTCAGCTGGAAATTTACTTTGATCAGGCCATTCGTCCCTACCTTTCTCCCATGATTGTGGGAAAGACACAGCCCTTCCCCTTCTTACAGAATCGGGAGCTTTATGCGGTGGTACGTCTGGAAAGCAAGAACGGCAAAAAGAAGCTGGGAATTGTGCCCTGTTGGAACCCGGTATTTAAACGATTAATCGAGATTCCCGGAAGAAAGGGCTATCACATGTTGTCCGAGGAGTTGATTTTACACTTTGTTTCCAAGCTTTATCCCGGCTATCAGATTAAGGAAAAGTCCATTCTTCGAATCACCCGAAATGCGGATATTGACGCTACGGATGTCTACGATGAGGATCTGGATTATCGAGGCATGATGGAGCAGCTTTTAAAGAAGCGAAACCGTTTGAATCCGGTACGTTTGGAATTTACCAGAGAGTTGCATAAGTCCGTGAAGAAAAAAATAGCGGAGCATCTTGGCATTTCCCACAAGCACATCCTGCACTGCGGAACACCCTTGGATTTGTCCTTCCTCTTTACCTTACAGAACAGCCTTCGAGAGAAGACGGAGCTCTTCTATCCGAAGTACAGCCCCAGAAGCTCTGCTTATATTCAAAAAGGGGAATCCGTCCTTTCTCAGGTAGAACGTCGGGATTTGATGCTGTCCTACCCCTACGAAAGTATGAAGGGATTTTTAGGCTTATTGCAGGACGCCGCCAGAGATCCTTCCGTGGTTTCCATTAAGATTACTCTCTATCGGGTAGCCAGCCATAGCCAGATCGTGGATATCCTTTGTGAAGCTGCGGAAAATGGAAAGGAAGTGCTGGTGTTGGTGGAGCTTCGGGCAAGATTTGACGAAGCCAACAACATCGAAATGTCCCATCGCTTGGAGGATGCAGGCTGTCAGGTAATCTACGGTCTGCCCAATTATAAGGTACATTCCAAGCTTTGCTTAATCGCAAAACAGACGGAACAGGGTATCCACTACATTACCCAAATCGGAACCGGCAACTACAACGAAAAAACAGCTACTTTGTATACAGATCTTTGCCTAATGACGGCAAATCAAAGCATCGGAAAGGATGCGGCAGAGGTTTTCCGTACCCTTCTTTTGGGAGAAACCGTGGAATCTACGGAGGCTCTTTGGGTGGCTCCCCACGGTTTACAAAATCGCATCCTGGAAAAAATCCAGGGAGAAAAGAAGAAGTGCGAAGAGGGCAGAGGCGGCTATATCGGTTTAAAGTTAAATGCTCTTACGGATAAGGATATTATTGATGCCTTGATTGACGCTTCCAAAAGCGGTGTAGTGATTCAGCTTCTGGTACGAGGCATTTGCTGTCTCATCCCCGGAATTCCGGGAAAGACGGAGAATATCTCCGTTCGAAGTATTGTGGGCCGGTATCTGGAGCACTCCCGGATTTATCGCTTTGGACAGGGAGAGGAAGAGGAGCTTTACATTGCCAGCGCGGATTGCATGACCAGAAACACCCTTCGAAGGGTGGAGGTGGCTGTGCCCATCTGGGATCCTGAGAATAAGAATCGGGTTCGGAAAATCTTTGACTTAGGCTTCCAAGATACGGAAAAAGGAAAATGGCTTCTTTCCGACGGTCTTTATCACGATCCGGATCCTATGCCGGAGGAACGATTGGATTCTCAAGATTATTTCTACCGGGAAGCCTATCGGAGAGCAGAACAGGAGAAAAGCTAAGGAATAAAGCTAAGGAATAAAGCTAAGGAATAAAGCTAAGGAAAAAAAGCTAAGAAGTAAAGCTAAGAAATAAATCCAAGGAACAAGCTTGAGAAATAAAACAAAGGAATAAAAATGGTCTATATCTTTGCGGCCCACAAGGGAGAAGTAGAACATCTTATCAAGAAACTAAGTCTGGGGAAACGAAAAACTTCGTTTCCCTTTTTGCAGTATGAAGGGGAAGAAATCCTCCTGACCATTACCGGACAGGGACAGATTAATGCTTCTGTATCTGTTGCAGGCTACTTTGCAAGAGGAAAAAGCAAAAAGGGAGATCTGCTTCTATCCTTGGGAAGCGCGGCGGCAATTTTAGGAAGAAACCAGGGCGGCAGAAGATTTGTTAGGCCGTTGGTTTTTGGATTCAAAAGCTGGAACAGCAAAGTACAGGTCGATGCTTTTATCCGGATTTACTGTATAAGCTGGATTTTCCCGAAGCAAAGCTTTTAACGGGGGATAAGATTTTAGAGATTGATTCTATGGGGCGTAGAGATACCGTCTCCGAAGGGCACAGCGACTCCAAAGAAGATATCGTCTCCGAAGGATACAGCGACTCTAAAGAAGATATAGTCTCCAAAGAATTTAGCGGATTTGAGAAGCTGTTGCTTTACGATATGGAAAGTGCCGCGGTATTTCAGGCGGCGAATTTCTACCTGGCTCCAGAAGACTTCTTTTTCCTTCGCTGCGTAACGGACTTTGGCGTGAATCCCGGTGAAGAAACGGATTTTCTCTTCCTCTTCTCTGTTATGGAAGGAAAAAGATGCAAAGTCTTTTGCAAAAAGGAAGAGGAGAAGGTTCTTCGTCTCATTAGATTTTTACAGGAAAAATCAATAGAAAGAAGAAAAGAAGAGGAAGGGGAGCTTGCTTTTCAGCAGCAGCTTCAAAGTCTTTCCGAAAGCCTGCATTGTTCCTTTGTGATGGAAAAGCAGCTGGAAAGACTGCTTCGATATGCCGTCCTGCAAGGGATTTCTCCGGAAGAAGTCTGGGAATATTTAGAGCGGAATTTTGGGGAAAGGAAGGCGATAAAGAGCCGGAAAAAGCTCTTTCCTCTTTGAAAGAATGGATTTTGTCCGAAAAGAACTTTGCAGGTAAAAATGTGACGGTTCAGGGATTCCTTGCAAAGCAATCGCGGCAGTTCAGGAGATTCCTTGCAAACCCTATTGGGGCAGTTCGGAAACTATATTGATGAATCATTGCGGTTGCTTCGGAAGCACATTGCCGGAAGGAAAATGCGAAAAAAGCTATCCCTATCAAGAGCATTTTCAGCATATTTATGTGGAGGAAGCCATATTACAGAGCCCTGATGTGGAACGGGTTTTACGGAAATTCCCCAAGGCAAAGGTCGTTCCCATTAAGCATTACAAGGATATTTTTAACCGAAAGAAACAGGGGCGTTTTGCCCAGTCCCGAAGCAGAAAGCTGATTTTTGGCAAAGAAAGAGGGGCAAAGGCTGTATGACGGTGCAGTGGTCTGCCAGGATTTTTCGGAAAGCCATTTTTGCTATGCTTCCCTTCTGATGAACTGTCCCTTTCACTGTTCCTACTGCTATTTGCAGGGGATGTACCCCAGTAGCAATCTGGTGATGTTTTTAAATTTGGAGGATTATTTTTCCGATTGTAAGAAGTGGATTGCAGAAAAGGGAAGCCTTTATCTTTGCATCTCCTACGATTCAGATTTGTTGGCTATGGAGGGAGTTTATCCCTATGTGGAGGGATTTGCCCGCTTTTTAAATCAGGAAAATGCTCTCCGTATCGAGGTGCGAACCAAGGCGGGGGGAGAAGGTCTTTGGCGGAAAATGCAAAAACTGCCCCTATCTTTAGAGGGAAGAAAACGAATGATTTTCGCCTTTACCCTGTCTCCGGAGGAGATTATTGAAGAGGCGGAGGAGGGGAGCGCAAGGCTTTCTTCCCGAATCTTTGCCATTCAAAAGGCATTGGAGGAGGGATATTTGGTGCGACTTTGCTTTGACCCTATGATTTATCATCCCCGTTGGAAGGCGTTCTATAGTGATTTGCTTCAGGAAGTTTTTGAAAAGATTCCCATGGAGCAGATTCATGACTGTAGTTTGGGAAGCTTTCGGATTTCGGAAAGCTATTTAAAGGCTATGGGAAAGGCTTTGCCCAGCTCTCCCCACACCCAATTTCCCTATGAAAATACCGGGGGCTATTACCATTATCCCAAGGAACTGATGGAGGAAATGGAAGGCTTTTTGTATAGCCGTTTGCAGGAGAAGCTCCCGAAGGAGAAAATCTTCCGCTGGGACAGTCAGGGAGAAGACAGTGTAAACGAAAAATAGAGGCAGGCAGGAACTAAGACTTGAAACAGTACTAAGGTCAAGCTTGTAAAAAGACAAGGGGCACGAGAAGAAAAGAGGTGGGAAATTGGACAATTTAAGCAAGCTGAAAAAAGAAAAACTGGCTTTGGTCACCGGAGCCTCCGGGGGCATTGGCTTTGCTATAGCAGAAAGCCTGCAAAAACTGGGCTATACCGTCTATGGCATTGGCCGGGATTTTTCCGGTCTTGATCCCTCTTTTCAAGCGATTTCTTTGGATTTACGAAAGAAAGAAGAAAGAGACAGTTTTCTAAAAAGCCTTCGGGAAAAGGGAAAGCTTACTCTTTTGGTTCACTCTGCCGGCGTGGCCTACTATGGCTTACAGGAAAATGTAGATGAAGCAAAAATTGTAGAAATGACAGAGTTGAACTTGGAAATCCCCATGATATTGACGCAGCATTTTTTACGGGAGTTAAAGGAAAATCAGGGGCATATCATTTTCATCTCCTCCGTAACCGCTTTGGAGCGAAATACCTATGGGGCGGTGTACGGGGCAGGAAAGGCAGGACTGCTGTCCTTTGCCAGAAGCCTATTTTCCGAATATAGAAAAAGCGGTCTAAAGGTACACAGCATCTTGCCGGATATGACGGATACCAAGCTGTATCGAAATGCGGACTTTACCGTAGGAGAAGAAGGAAGCTACCTCCTGCCGGAGGATGTGGCTTCGGCGGTGGAAATGCTACTCAACCAGAGAGAAGGGGTGGTTCTGGAAGAGATACTCCTCCGGCCACAACGCTTTCAAATACAAAGAAAGAAGAGACTATAGATGTTCCGGTTCAATAGAATAGGTCCGAAAGAGGGGCAATCTGAGCCCGATACTTACCGAAAGCCGATGAAGTGAAGGACTGCAAAAATCAATAAATGAAGCGATTGCAGTAGGGGTCTGTAAGAGAGGCAATCTGAACCCGCAGGTATTTACGAAAACCGGCGGAAGGAAGGACTGTAAAAATCAATAAATGAAGCGAATGATGCAGTATGGGTCTGTAAGAGGGGCAATCTGAGCCCGTCAGTACTTACTGAAAGCGAGCTAAAGCGAAGCTTGAAGTTAGTACTGTTACGAAGGCGAGGTTAGCGGGAGCGTGCCCCGATTACAGACCCATACTGCATCAGAGCGAATCGTTACAAAGAATGCAGTCCTTCACTACGAAGGGCGAGGTTAGCGGAAGCGTGCCCCTCTTATAGACCCACACTGCATCAGAGCGAATCGTTACAAAGAATACAGTCCTTCATTGCGCAGGGCGAGGTTAGCGAGAGCGTGCCCGATTTTGGACCTATTCTATGGATAACGGTCTATGTCTTTTCTTTTTATTTTAGGAAGCCTGTGGCCGGATTAGTCGTCTGCTTCCTCCGCCAGCTCTGTTCCTTCCTTTGCGGGAGGCATGAGGATGGAGAAAACCATAAAGCCGATGAATGCGGCAATCAGTCCGGGAATAATGGCCTGACTAAAGTGGATGCCGAAGAGCATTCCCTTGGACACATGCTCCAGATAAACTACGGTAATGGTTCCCAGCACCAAAGAAGCAATGGTTCCTGCTGTGGAGGCCTTTTTCCAGAAGTGTCCCAGTACATAGGGGAAGAAGGAACCGGCAGCCCGGAGCGTAAAGCAGAACATCAGGATGGAAACGATGCTCTGGGTATTGAAAAGGGCGATAAACATGGAAGCCACACCCACCAAAACCATGGTGATCTTGGTCACGTTCATAACTTCCTTGCTGCTGGCATTTGGCTTCAGGAAGATTTTGAAAATGTCATTGGCAAAGATAGAGCCTGCTCCCAAAAGGTCTGAATCGGAGCTGGACATGGTGGCGGAAATAACACCGGAGAAGAGCAGGCCGCAAATGATGGCCGGCATGGTACGAATCGCCAGAATCGGCAAGGCATACCGTGCGCCAACGGAAGCAAATTCGTCGGCGGAGAATTTTCCCATATTAATCAGTGCCAGTACAATCAGTCCCAAAACAGTAGGGATAAAAGCATAAATAAAGTTTAACAGTGCGGCAAGCCAAGCGCCCTGCTTTGCCGCCTTTTCATCTCTTGCGGCATAGAAACGGGAAACCGCTTCCTGTCCTACGGAGAAGGTTCCTACGTACATAATGACGAGAGACAGAATCCCGAAGAAGTCATAGCCTGCAAAAAGATTCAAGCTTTCCTTAGGAACATTTTGAATCACGGCCTCCACGCCGCCGGCATGGGAGAGGGCGAAGGGCACTGCCGCCATCATACCGATGATAATCAGGAAAACCTGCACGAAGTCGGTCAGGGTTACGCTCCAAAGACCGCCCATAATGGAATAAACCGTTACCACCACCGCAACAATGATTACGGAAAGCTTATAGCTTAGTCCCAGCATGGTGGAAAGAATAACGGAGGAAGCGATAAACTGTCCTGCGGTAAGACCGATTAGAGGGAGCAGCATAATGATTGCCGTCACCAATCCGGAGGATTTTCCGTAACGTCTCCGGAAGTACTCCGGTACGGTTTTTACCGTGGCTGCTCGGAACTTCGGCGCCATAAAGGATAGAATGACAAAGGCAATTCCCATGGTGATAATGTACCAGGCGGCACTTAAGCCATAACCGGACATTCCGTTTTGCACAACGCCCAGAGAGCTACCCCCTCCGATTTCCGTTGCGGCAAGAGTTCCTGCCATCAGCATCGGACCCAACCTACGCCCTGCGACCATAAAGTCCGTGTTACTTGTGATTTTTGTGGAGGAGTACCAGCCGATAAAGAGCATGGCCAGAAGGTAAATCACCACCACAAGACAAACAACCCAATTTGCACCCATAAAATCTCCTTTCTGTTTTTCCAACTTGTAGATTGTTATGATTGTAACATAGTTCTATAAATTTGTATTTATTTTTTTGAAAAAAATCGAGCGTTATTTTATGCAATTTCTCCTGTTTAATATGAAAATTTTTTTCGTTTAATCCTTCGTCTTGAAAAACTACCTAAATAGCCTAAAATACAGAAATACCAATAGTGAGAACTTTAGCAACACAATCAGGAAGAGAAGGTAAGGGATTTAGGAATGGCAGAGGGAAGAAGAGGAAGCATTGTAAGAACAATCGCCGGTGTGGGAATCGGTCTTCTTTCCCTTTATTTTTCTTTTGTTTTTTCGTGACTCCGGCAATCTGGAGCGTTTTTTAGAAGAGAAAACACAAGTTGCTTTTCGGGAAATGCTTTGGCTTTTTGCCTATCTCTTCCTTTGTCTTATGGGCTTTTTTCTCAAAAGGAAAATGCAGGATGCCCCGGAGAAAGGGACTTTTTCGAGAAGGGAAGCTTCAGGAAAAACATTAAATAGAGCTTTTCTTAGCTATCTCTTTCTCCTCTTTATTTTGCCGGCGCTGGTTTTTGCCTACCTTCATCGTATGCTTTTGCCCATGCTTATTTCCGGCTTATTGTTTTTTGTGCTTGCCCTATTGTTTCGCTTTGTTAGCACAGGAAGACCTTTGCAAATATTTGCAGACATAAAACAATTCTTTTCCTTTTTGGAAAAGGACTTTCAGGAGGGGGCGTTGTATCCCTTGGTTTTTGCCCTTCCCTTTTTTATCCTGCAAATGAACCGCAGCAATGTGGCATTGGACTATGACTCCCTTCGTTACGGGCTTAGAAGTGCTTACGTCCTGTTTCCGGAGGGCTTTTTCTCTGCCCACGGGCAAATCAACAGCGTTTACAGCTATCCCAAGGGACTGGAGCTTTTGACCTATCCTTTAAATTACCTTCCGGGCTATGGCTTTCTTTTGTCCTTCAGTCTTTGGACCTATCTGGCCTTGGCTTTGGTTTTTGGGCTACTTCTCTTTCATTTTCAGAAAAACAGAAAGAAGCTCTACATCGGCATACTTTCTTTCTTTCTCTTATCGTCTGTGGGGAACATGTCCCTTACCATGAAAAACGGATTTATTCACCCTTTTGCTGCAGCTCTCTGCCTTGTATTTCTTCCTAAAGGGAAAGAGACTGCAAAGTTGCTTCCTGCTCTTTTTTAGCTACAGCTTTAAACCTACAGCGGTGGTTTTTTCTACCCTTCTGGGAATCGTTTTTCTCTTCACCATGCTTTTGGAGTGTTTTGGGAAGAGGAATACAAAGGCAAATACGAAAGAAAATATCAACATCAATGGGAATACCGGCATAAATAGCAACACAAATCCTAATACGATTCAGGCGAAGGGAGAGAAGTGGACTTCGGAGCTTCCCTTTGTCCTGTTCTCTCTAATTTATACAGGACTGATTACCCTTCGGACTTTCTTAATTACGGGGCTTCTTTTTTCCACCACCTTTACCGGCATTTTCAAGGCAATCGGATTTCATGTAAACTGGCCCTTTAATCTGGATGCCCATGTGGATTACAGCGGAGAGCTTTCCCTTTCGGAAAGTACATTCTCCTTTTTCCGTAGATTCTTTTCTTTCCTTTTTTATCCGGTGGGAGAGGATATGGAGCATGTGGCCATTGCCTGGAGTGGCGTGCTTTTTCCGCTGATTTTAGTCTTCGGGATATGGCAGTGCTTTTCCTTAGGAAGAAAATGCTTACCGGGAAGAAATAGTTTAGCGGGAGGAAATAATTTACCGGGAAAAAATAGTTTACTTGGAAGAAATAGTTTACCGGGAAGAGAAGCCATTCTTTGTGGGAGAGTGAGAAGCTTCCCTTTGGGACTACCTTCCCCTTGCCTTGTCCTTTCTTGTGATAATGGTATTTTTCTCTGCTGAGCTTTTGTGATGCTTTGGCAGATTGATGGGAATTACTATATTTTATGGGAAAGTCTGGCATTACTGCTATGTTTTAGCATGGGAAGTGCTTCGGAAATAAGTTCTCAAGAAGAAAGTGCAAAGGGCTCCAAGCTTTCGGCTTTTCTTTTAAAATCCTTTGCCTTCTCCCCCTTCTATCTTGCAGCATTTCTTACTACCATCACCACCAGCTGGGCGGGGGCAGTGGGCTTTACCCCCATTGATTTGGCTAACAAGGGCTATTATGACCATGGCCTGGTGGAGCTGGAAAATCAAGGAGAAAAGGGCAGCCTTCCTGCCTTTTCGGAAATGGCAAAAAATCCCAGGCACCATGTTTTGGCCTTTTCGGAGACACCGGAATGTTACCGAATCCCTTGCAATGTACAGAGCATTACGGACGTGGAGGGCTCCGGAGGAAGTCCGGGACTTTACGATTCCCCCCTCTACTTTGCCTGGTTCCTAAAATGGTCCGGCACCGACTATGTCTATTTGGAGCAAAGCTTCCTGCATGATGAGAGGGAAGAACGGGCTAGGGAGATGCTTCTGCAAATGGCGGAGGAGGGCATTTTCCAAAGCCCCATGCTGGTGGAGAAGAATGAAATCCTGCCTCTTGATGGCGTAAAGGCATTTTCAGAAGCCAATGGCGAAGGGGCGGAACAGCTTTTGCTTTTACAGATTCGGAAAGAGCGTTTAGAATATCCTTGGAACAAAGAGCCCTATCCCGCCTTGACTAAGGAAGAAATAGTGGAAAAAGATAAGATCGTGCAGTTGCTGTCGGAGTATTTGCAATAGGGTTTCCGAAGGCATGAAAGCGGTAGTTGACAGTAGGATGAGAGTGGCAGCCTCGCTATATCTCTAGGGAATAAAGAACAGGCGGATTGTATTACGAAATCCGCCAATAGAAAGGTAAGGAGTAAATGAAACAAGAAGGAAATAAAGCTTTTATAAAAGGAATACCGCTGGGGGGCTATTTTCTGGCCTTTTCTCTTCCTATTAGGCTCTGCCTATTGGATTAACCGGCAGATTCACATCAAGGCTCTCTACATGGACGACCTGTATTTGTTTTCCTTTTTCCGGGAGCAAAATTTCTTTGAATTCAGTTTTCCCATTGGACAGGCAGTGCGGTTTCGCCCGGTGTATTGGGCGATTTCCTATATCGAAATGGCTTTGGTGGGGGCGGATCCCAACCGTTACTTGCATTTCAATATTTTCCTGAACAGCCTGCTGGCCTTTTTCCTCTTCTTCTTTTCTTTGAAAATGACGAAGAAGCGCATCCTTTCCCTGTCCCTTGGGCTTCTCTTTTTGTCCGCCCACTTTGCCTACTACCAGATCGGGCAAGCCATCGGCATTTTGGAAACTCTGGCTTTGGGCTTTGCCCTTTTAACCCTGTATTTCCTTTACCGACAAATCGACTGCGAGGAGAGAGCTTTTGGGAAAATGCTTCTCTTTTCACATCTGTTTTTCTTCCTCTTGATTTTTACCCATGAGCGATATGTGGCTTTACTGCCCTTGTTTTACATTCCGCTGATTTTTAGAGGAAAGAAGGCGGGAGGAAATACCGGTGTCGTGGCGCAGAATAGAGGACTAAGAGAAGCCGGAGAATCGGAAAATTCGAAAGCTTTGGATAGCAGGAAAGCTTCAGATTATGCAATGGCTTCAGATAGTTCTTTGTCAGGGAGTGCTACTGAGAGAAAGGGGTACATTGTAGTAGAGCAAGGCGAAAGTGAAAGTACAAGTGTAAATACCGGTGCAAGTACAGGTGCAAGTACAAGTGCAAGTACAAGTACAAGTGCATATACAAATGTAAGTGAAAGTGTAAATGCAAGTATAGGGCAACAGGATAAGTCGGATAGGGAATCTGTGAAAAAACCGAAGCTTCTTCCCTTCTTCCTGCCTTTTGTACAGGCCTTTTTGTTCTTCAGCATTCGCAGCCTGGCCATCGGTTCCTTTGTACCGAAGGGAACGGGAGGAACGGAAGTACAGGACGGATTTTCTCTGACGAAAGCTCTGTCCCATGCCTTTTCTCAGGTATTTTATATTTTTGGCATTCAGGCGGGGCCGGATTACCTAGCGGGAATTCCCTGGGAGGAAGTAGGTAGAAAGCATCGCTATGTCATTTGTGCTTCCATTGCAGTTTTAGCCTTTAGCATTCTTTTGGCTCTGGTTTTTGCCATTCGTAAGGGAAAGCTGAAAAAAGAGTTTTTTGGAAAAAATATTTTGTTCCTTTGTTTTATTGCCCTTTGCATCGGTTGTTCTTCCATCACCATTCGCGTGGAAATGCGTTGGGTTTATGTAAGCTTTGCGGCGGCTCTTTTATACTTTGCCTATCTGTTGGGAAATACCGGCATGCCGATTCCCACATTTTTCGCCCTGCTCTTCGTTTGCCTGCGATTCCCGGCAGAAATGAAATATCGTGAGTCCTTCCCCAGAATTTACTTCTGGGAGGATCAGGATCGGATGAACTCCTTGGCAGAGCAAACCATAGGGAAGTATGGTCGGGACTATGTTTTGGGAAAACAAGTTTATATTTTGGAAAATAACTACAAGATGAGTAAGTTCTACGGAGATACCTTCTTCCAGGTCTTTGATCCGGAAATGTCCGGACAGGGCACAAAGATTCATTTCATCAAGGATTTTAGGGAACTTCCGTCGGAAGCGAACTTCTACAACAGCCTTGTTTTAAAGGAAGTGCCGGAGGAAAGGGCCTATAGGGATATTACCCAGGAGGTATTTCCCAACCTCTGATGTTAAAAGATTCTCCGGATCGGAGAAAGGATTAATCTGATTTTTGAAATGTAGAAGTGAAAAAATGGATTTGCTTCTATGCTTCGAAAGCAGAAAAATTAGAGCAGTTTAGCCAATAGCATAGATTTGTTCTAAAACTGTATTTATGAAAAATGGCTTTGCGCCAAAGGACTATATAAAAGATGATACATAGCGGAGAAAGGGAGGAAAGCATGGCAGAGCATGAGGGACAAAACAGAAATATACCGATGGCCGGATCGGAAGTTTCTACGGCATCGACTTCCGGCGTAAAAGCTTCCGGAGAGCAAGCTTTTGATGTGAAAAGTTTCGGCGTAGAAGCTTCCGGAGAGCAAGTTCCCTTAGGGCAAGGTTTTGGGGCATCATCTTCGGGCAAGCATCTGCTTTTCAAGGGGAAAGAAGGAAGCTCCCTATTGCTTTATTGCTCCTTTCTTTCCTTATGGCGCTTGCCATTCTTTTTTATGTTCTTCTAAGTACTACGGATGTGTTGTATTCCGACTATATCCGACTGGTAAATTCCTATTTGGGAAAGCCCTTTCAGCTCGGGGATTTACTGCAAAAGGATATTTTAACCAGAATTCCCTTGACCTATTTTTTTAGGGAAATAAACCGTCATTCTTTTGGTTATACCCTGATTTTTGACCGGGTACTTAGGGGTGCTGGGACTATTCTTAGCCAGCAAACCCTTACTGCTTTTTATGAGAAAAAAGCAGCTGTCCTTTTTGCAGCAGCTTCTGTTTTTGATTCTTTTTTACAGCTTAAATAAGTGGGAAATGCTTTTAAACGGCTCGGGTTATATTCATTTTCTGGCCTTTTCAGCATTTTATGACTATTTCTATGCTTTGGATCAAGCCTTCAACAAGAAAAGCTCCTTGCTTGTTCTATCGATTTATCCGCCATTTATTTTACTGGTGGCAGGGCCATATTGCTTGGCGGTATTCCTTTCCTGCTTTGCCCTGTTCTTCTTCCTGGCTTTGGGGAAGAAGCTATGGGATATGAAGGGGACAATTCTTCTCCTAATTTCCAATGGACTTTGCCTCTTTCTGTATCTTCTCAGCAACCACTATGCGGTGTATGAATATGCCGGGGCGGAAAGCATTTCCCTAAGGGAGGTACTGCAAAATCATCTGCTTTTTGTAGTGAAATTTATCTTTTACGGCTTTTCCTCTATGCTGGTTTCCGGGGAAAATCTGGAGCAGCTTCTTAGAGAGGGGGCGATACAGGGAAAAGGAGTTGTTCTGCTTGGGGCATTTGTGCTTTTCTTCTATGCTCTTATGGCAGTGCTGTATCTTTGGAAGTTTTTTGCATCTTCGAATAATTCGGGAACTAAGACATTTGCTACGAAAAATAAGGAAGCCTTCTCGTCGCAGCAGAGGCAAATGGATGAGCAAAAGCAGACAGATAAGAATGCTTTGACAGGGGGAAATGTTGGAGAGTCTTTCTGCTTCGGTTTATTGCCGGGACTACTGCTTCTCCACGGCTTAGCCAGTCATGCTTTGGTTTTCCTCACTCGCTATATGTTTTTAAAGGAAAGCTATGCCTTTCAAAGCCGTTATGCCCTGCAATATCAAAGCGCTTTGCTGGGAGCATTTTTGCTCTTGTTCTTATGGAAAAATGAGAACCGAGCAAGTTTGGGACAGAAATCAAGAACAGCACAGGGCAGACTTACCTTTTGCCTCCTGATTAGCGGAATCTTCCTTTTGGGAACCCTGTGGACAGATAGCAGTGAATGGGGAAAATCCATGTATCGGCGGGAACATTATGAGCGTATGTGGAGCTATTCCCATGACCTTTCCGCTTATTCCGATGAGGAACTGGAAGATGTTTTTGAGTATCATCATGGCGGAGAACGAATTCGGAAGGCCTTTACCATCTGGGAGCAGGTGAAAAAGGAGTGGAGAGCAGGGGCGGTAAAGTGATTAAGCATTAGCGCTGCTTTTATTCACAGGAAATTATGAATATGTAGGATTGCTTTATAAATTTGCATTAGCTCATTAACATACAAATTAAAATTGAGGGGAAAGCATGATAGTTGTTTTTGTGGCAGTAGCCGTAGCATTTACGCTGTTTGATTTACTGTCCTTGGTAGTTGTAAATGATACCATAAGGGTTATTATTTCAATTTTTTTGACAGGCTTTTTGTATATTAGGGTATAAAATACGAGTCTTGGGATATGGATTTAAATGTTTAACTAGTATGCTTTTCTTCTTATAAAGTTATATTACCGATAATAACCTTTGCAGCTTCATTTTTTTGTCCAGGATGCAAAGTTGTTAATTGTGCAGATTATTCTTACTATTGCTGGTGGTGTAATGCTCACTAAATGGCAAATTAATACTACTAAGCACACTTTTTTTAATACTGAATCTATTGGAGAGTATGATAGATATTTTTCTTCTTATGAAGTATAGGAGGCGTATCCAAGCCATTCGATTCCCAAAATTCAAATTTAAATTTGCTGAGAAAAGAAAAACTGGAACAGCAAAAACTGGAAGAAAAGGGAACAGCTAAGAAGGGAAACTCAGCAATTAAAAGAAGAACGGGAATATATCGAAAAATTAAAAGCTCAGCTTGAGAATGAAAAGCGTGAGATGAACAATAAAAGGGAACAAGAGTCTGTAGGCTTTTTTGACGGTTGTAAAAACGAAGAGGAAATAAAAGCCAGATACCGTAAGCTTGTTCAAGAATATCATCCTGATGGCGCAAGGGGGAATGCGGAAATGTTCAAAAAAATTCAGGCGGAGTATGAGCGTTGGCGGAGTGAAAATAAATGATTCTTCTAGAAACATTACATACTTGAAGAAGAAAGCGGATGCTCATTGAGGATATTTTAAGGGAGGGGAAGGGAAACAACCGTTCCCTGCATTGACAGAAAACTGCAGGATAGGTAAAATCCCGTCTTTGACAGTTGCGAAAGAGTCAAGAGCCCATAAACGGCGTAATTACGCTATTTATGAGCTCTTGTTTTCTTTTTGAATTCTAGCAATATTTCTACTTTCTCGTTGCAGTTATAATCTTTTTTATTTCTCTTTGAGATACAATCTCGTAATCCGTTCTAAAACCAAATGTGTCGTGGAGTTTGTCTGTAAGGTCGGTTCGTGTATACTCAGGGATATATCCTTCACCGGGAGCTATCAGCATGTTCATTTCTTTCAGTGTTCTTATAATGCTTTCAGTGGTATAACTCTTACCCTAACTTCTTCTCTAGAATGCGATAAAGAATCAGGGCGGTGAAGCAGGTAATGAAATGTGCCGTGATTCGATCTTTCCTACTGAGATATACCGGTCTGGCCTGAAATTCACTCTTCATAATACGGAAACATTCTTCAATCTGCCATCGTTTTTGATTAATACTTATAATCGTTGCCACGTCATCTTCCAGGTTTGTGCATACGGCATAGAAACCGTCATAACGTTCCTCTTCTGTGGCAACATCTTCATCTATCGAAGGGATCATTTTATCTGCAATCTCGCCGTCAGAAGTACAGTGATTCTGACGTATAAAACGCTTGGGATCGTTTGGACGTTTTTTATTCAGAGAAGAAGGATTTTCGACGAGCTTTTCAGCGCGTTCAAGCTGACGATTCCGTATCTTTCTCATATAGTCCCGATATTGAAAGGAAAAGGTGACAACGAGATGTTGCTCCAAACCGTCTTCATTAATCCACCGGTCTTTATAGAAAGTCTTCTCGTAATTCTCGACCCTCATCTAGTTCACTGAGCTTGTACTCTTTTTTTATCTCCAATAAGGTGCCATCCGTCTTCATCAAGACAGTAATCCTTGAGGTATCCTTTCAGCTTTTTTTGATTGCTTGCGTGGTAACAAATTTTCGGTTTGGAGTGTTGTTGAAGACACGGTTTGAAGTTGATGATAGTCCCTGCATCTGTACAAACAATAAACTTCGTCATTCCAAAAGTCAGAAAGAATCTTTTTTTCTCCAATGGTTTCATCGAAGGTTGTTCATTCTCGTTTCCGTTAAAGAGGGAGAAGGTGAGGGAATCCCATCTGCATCCATAAATAGCCCCATCTGTACAATCGGATTCGGACGGTTTTCTTTGAATGACCATATTTTTCTGAAATCATCCGCTTCCTCAATCTCGAAGTAATAGTTAGTGCAGTCATAGTAAAGAACTCTTTTATGTCGATTCAGTACCATTTCGGAATTCTTGTAAAGTTGAGACTGGAAAAAAATCATTCTCTTTGCAAGGATTTGCATGCACGGTAAACGTGATGGAGCTTGCAGTCAGGCTTTTTCAAGAAACTTTTTGAAAGTTCAAGAGAAGATCTCTTGGACCCGGGATAAATAATCCTAGAGAAAAGTAGCATAGACAGGATTTGATTCAGGTCAAACTCAAACTTGTACTTTTTCGGCAATCTGAGCACAGATGTCATGGATTTTTAAATCATAGTAGATGTCCTTCAGAAAGAGGTAGCCTACGTTTACGCTACGGCAGCTTTCTTTTCTTAATCAAGGTCGAAGAGGAGTACTTAAGCATAATGTCTTTTTTTGAAGCTTTTTTTCTTCTGCGGAGCGTTTGGCAGCGTACTGCTTTTGCTCCACTCCAGCGGAGTAAGATCTCCGCAAACCTTCAGAAGTTCATCTTCCGAACCAATCTTCTCTATAGTCTTAGTAGTGGATTTACCATCTACCCAAACTGATTTACTTTAGATAATAGATTGTCTGATTTTTGATTTTGATACAGATACTTTCATGACGCAGTCCCTCCATGCGCCCATTATACCATATATAGCCAAATATAGCTAGTGCTATTTTCATAAAATTTGACAAAAATACAGGCTTTTCAAGGCCTGAGGAGATTTTTGGAACTATTTAACTGTCAAAACTACCGAAAATTCAGGCTGAGTATGAGCGTTGGCGGAGTGAAAATAAATGATTCTTCTAGAAACATTACATACTTGAAGAAGAAAGCGGATGCTCATTGAGGATATTTTAAGGAGGGAAGGAAACAACCGTTCCCTGTAGGGGAAGGGAAACAACCGTTCCCTGCATTGACAGAAAACTGCAGGATAGGTAAAATAATAGAGTTCCATTGTTCCCTTAGTTAAATGGATATAACAAGCGCCTCCTAAGCACTAGTTGTGAGTTCGATTCTCGCAGGGAACATGGCTTGGCGGTGATGATGGAAAATCATTACCGCCTTTTTGTATATAAAAATCATTTTGGATTTATATGCGAACAATGGAGATAAACTATTTTTTATATAAAAATACTCTTTGCAATTCGACTACGGGAGATTGAAAGTGTATGAAAGACGAGGGGATTTATGCAAAAGTGAGAATCATGAATTATTAGGGATAGAAGAGAGAAAAGAAATAGAAGACAAGGTTAAAGAACTTAAAATGAAAATTGAGAATATGGAAGGCTACTCGGAGGGGCTGAGGGTGTGATGAGCCTATTTCCGATTGTGATGAGCCTACTCCACCTTGGGTTGAGAATGATATTGAAATAAGGTGCCTTTTATGCTAAAAATGGAGGAATTAGAAAATCAATTATATGAAGATGATTACAATAAAGAATATGGCAATTTATTAATAAAACAAAAATATAATAACAGTTTTTTTATTTCCGTGGAAATGTTCTTAATGATTATTTACCAAAAAGATTTACTTAATAGAGAGTAAAGCTAGTGAAATTGCTCGTATTATATGTTCTGATTTATCAAGCAATTCTTTTAACGTAGGGTGTAATAGGTGAGTGGGAATCTGGGAAAAGTACATTTATCGAATATATAAAAAAATTTGTGAAAGAAAAATGAAAAAAATCTGAAGAACTGATTGTACTATCGTATGATGCATCATCATATTCAGATCAAAATCAAATTTGGGCAAATTTTTTTCAAAGTTACTTTTTGAAGAATACGAACAAAAACGTTTTATTTCCAAGATTTAATTACCAAAAAGAAAAAAATAATAAAAAAACTATAAATATTGTATATCACAAGTTTTATTGAATCTATTTATTATTGCCATTACTTTTTGGCATTATGTATGGCACTAGAATTTTTATTTTCCTATGATAGACTCCTTGCTGAATTTGCCGGATATGGACTATCTATAGGTGGAATTCTTTTATTTACAACGCAAATTATCATTCCAAGTACCCAGAAATTATTATCAGTTTCAATTCCGTTTTCTCAAAGAATATTAGGAAGAATAAAATTACCGTCTTACATCGAAAACTCTTGGAGCTCGTGAACAAATAAATAAGGAACTAGATATCTTGTTTAAAAGTATGGATACAAAACCAAATCAAAAATCATTATTTTTTTGTTGATGAGTTGGATCGTTGCTCGAGTAAAAGGAATTTCCGAATTTTTTTCAGTCAATACAGTTATTTGCACCAACAAAAAAATAATCTTTGTTTTTGCTATTGAACCACTACATCTTAAGACTGCGCTTTTTAAAAATACATGAGATTTCACCGAATGAAATTGATTCCTTTACGAGGCAGTATATGGAAAAATATGTATCCATTGTTATACCTCTTAATAACGATTTCTCATATAGTAAACTTGCAGAACAACTAATACGTGATGTTAATGCAGGTGACAGCGCTAATCATAACAAGAAAAATATGTATCACGAATGAAGAGATAGAAATTATTAGAAAATGCATTGATATTTTACCTCAGAACATGTTGACACCAAGAAGAGTAAAAAGTTAGTTAATCTACTTATAGTTGCTAAAGATTATTGCATAAATTATAATCCTGGTTCTCCGATAAATTACAGTCAGCTTTTTTCGTGGATTATATTGAACTTGTTTTTTCATGACGTGGCTGAGGATATTGCTAAACTATATACGGAGCAAAAACATTGGTTCATTAAAAATATTGTGAATGATCGGATGAGACTATTATTGCAAAAAATTAAGTGGAACTCCTTATTTGGAAATAATAGATAACTTTGTAATGCTTGATATTATCGTATATCGTAGGATTGCTAATGAATTTTCTATATTAGTTTATTGAGTTTATTTTTGTATTAAATGGATTAGTTATTGCTGGCCAAATGCTGTTTGGCATTCTCCTAATTTACAAGCTTTAAAAATCGCTAAAAATCTAAATTTTAATAATAAGAGAGTATAATTGTTACTGCTATATTAAAGAAAGCAGTTGTCATAATATGAATAAGTCAGTGAATGGAATATATGTAATCCAATGCGACAGTGCTATCTATTGTAAGCAAAACCGATGTAGCTAAAAATGATTTTTTTCGGTTTTTTTGATTTGAGTGAATTTATAAGAAAATGATAAAATCAAGACTTTCCTAGACTGGGAATAATTTTTATTATCGTGCGCTTGTATACCTTCCTAAGCCCCTAGTTATGAGTTCGATTCTCGCAGGGAACATGTAGCCTTGCAGCAATGACTAGAATTATTCATTGCTACGATTTTTGTTTAAAATGGCTAAATTGAAAAAGTAAATTCCAGTGCAGAAGTAAATTCTACCGAGCTTGAAAATCCCAAAAATCAGGCAGTTTGAAATTTCATTTCTGCCTGATTTTTGCTATAATAGTGCATAACAACCTCAAAAAAATCTCTTTCCGGGCATGGGAAATAAGCCACAGGACAAGTCGTGTGTGGGACTAAATTCCACTGGCTATATCAAAAAAATGTAAAGTTTTTGCCCTGTCTGACAGCAGATATGCTTTTGGGTTGTTAGGGTTACTTAAAGCGAATCAGCTTGGGCCTCAGACAAACCTCGTCAGGATGAATGGGCCTGAGCTGAAGTGCTTTTTAAGACATCTTCTCCATATCTGTTTAGTGCCCTTTGATAAGGGGTATCTCCGTTTAAGCTTTCCCTTGGCGTGGAATTGATGTGGTTTACAATCCGATTCACATCCCATTGTGTAAGAAAAGCAAAAGAAGAGCCTTTTGGAAGAATCATGCGAAGCATGGTATGGGCTTGCTCTAATCCCCCTTTTTGCCCACTACGCATAGGATCGCAATAATAGATGCTACTACGTTGGATTCCATTAGGGTTTGTTTCCAAAGCGACAGGATCCCCAAACTCCGATCCTCGGTCTGTGAGGATATATTCAAAGATAGATTGAAAGTCAAAGACATCTTCAAAACGTCTTTCTAAACGGTCAAAGACTGCTTTGACTGCTCCCTTTGTACATCGATTTAACAGATAAGCCAGGAAGAGCTTTTCCTCAGTAAAGAAAAAGGTCAGTAGAGTTTTTTGCGAATCTCTACAGGAATGAACGGTATCCATCTCTACAAAAGCATTTAATCCAAGCTTCAAGAAATCCTCATAGCTTCGACCATGAAATATTTCGCGGTTTGATATCTGTGTTTTATGGCATTTCCTTGGTTTGAATGTCACCTTCCGTTTTAAATCGATATTTTTGGAAGTAAAAATTCCTTGGTCAATGTATGAGTACATGGTGCGAACAGACATCTGTAATTCCGGATGATTCACTAAAATCTGGTAAGGGGATTGTCCCTTTGCAATCAGAGGAGTAATGATGCTGTCCTTTTCTCTTGCTTCCTTTTCGGAAAGATTTATGCCTCGACGAGAGTCTTTAAGGGTTTCCCTGTATTTTCTATCAGCAAATCTGGCATCATAGGTATATTTATGGGCGATGCTGCAGTGATGAAGCTTTTGTGAGCAGCCATTACAGACATAGGGAGCTTTCATTAGGCGATTACAGCATTCCTTTTCAAAGTCCTTACAGGTCTGATTGCAGCTAGGACAAGAAGTACACTTTATCCCACAAAGAATAATCTTCTTACAGACATTTGTTTTTACGACACTGGTAACGATGAACGCAAAAAGTTCTTTTTGTTCGAAAGCTGCCCTTGTGATACCAGCTCGATGCTCAGTGTTTCTTCACTTCTTTAGAAATGGTAGAAGGGTCTTTGCAAAGATACTTGGCAATCTCCTTGAAGGAAAGCCCTTGATTTAGACTTTGCTCTATAAAAAGGCGGTCTTCTAAAGAAAGATGTTTTTGGTTACCGGGAATAATTTTACTCATAATAAACTCCTTCCATTGCTGTCAGAAGGAGTTCAAACATACCATGAGTGATGTGAAAGAGAAAATATCAACTGTGCAGAAGTAAAATCTACTGGGGAATAGATGAGTAGAATTTACTTTTTCATTTTTGATGTTTTTAAAATGGATTGTGGAGGCCTGAAGACGATAGAGCAGTTATGATATAATTTCATAGATAGATGCTCAAAACATTTTGAAAGAAGGCGTAAAGTGAAATATAAGGATATGAAAAAGACTGTGAAAATCTCTGGGCAAAAAATAAATATTTTGTGCTGAGCAAATCCCATAAGGCATATCTGGATATCCGAGAGTATTTGAAAGAAAAGGAAGTGGATATTGCATATCTACAGAGAAAAAAATACAAAGCGTAAAGGATATAGAGAGAGTAAAAAGATTTTAATAATGCTATTCTTCACGTATGGGGATATTTCAAGAAAGACGCAAGTGAAACGGAAAAAAACAAGGATTATTTGTCCTATTAGAAGAATATATGAAAGGTGAAAATAGTCAGGAGGCTGTGATTCAATATCTTAACGCTTTACTAAGGAAATATCCCAACAAATATTTGCAAGAATCCACTTTATTAACAGGAGAAAACAAATGAGACTATGGCATGAACAACTGATTCCCTTATTGCCGAAAAATCAGCTTCTTGGACAACATAGAGAGTGCTGTGCCCTTAGAGGAAACGGGTGGAATAAGAAGCATAAAACAGTAGATTATGCATTTTCCTATTCTCCATATCACTTATTTATCTATCATTCCTTGGTCATGGATGAAATGGAACAAAGAGGCTATAAGGTTTCTGAAGAGTGGAGATAAAAAAATTATAGAGGAAAGACAGCAGAAAAAAATATGATAATCTTGAAGAAAAATGATAGAAAGCCCAATTTACCAAGAGCATAATGGGGAATATCTGCTCGAGTGTATAGAAAACCTGCGAAATAAGGGTATAAAAATAGAACTATAAATGTTTTAATGGTTTATATTACAAAAGCTTATTGCTCTCCAAAGGAGAGATAAGCTAATGATTCTTGTAGCATCTTTTTATTCAGACACAAACCGCTGTTAAAGGAGGATTACTATGTTGGAAATTGGAACAAAGGCACCGGATTTTACATTGCCGGATCAGAATGGAAACATGCACTCTCTGTCTGAGTACAGAGGAAAGAAGGTCATTTTATATTTTTACCCAAAGGACAATACCGCCGGTTGCACGAAGCAGGCTTGCGGCTTTGCAGAACGATATCCCCAGTTTACAGAGAAGGGTGCTGTGGTTCTGGGAGTCAGTAAGGACAGCGTGGCTTCCCACAAGAAGTTTGAAGAGAAATACGGACTGCCATTTACTATTCTTTCCGATCCGGAGCTTGTGGCAATTCAGGCCTATGATGTATGGCAGGAGAAAAAGAACTACGGTAAGACCTATATGGGCGTGGTTCGTACCACTTATTTGATTGATGAAAATGGAAAGATTGTAAAGGCATTTGACAAGGTAAAGGCGGCGGATAACCCGGAGCAGATGCTGGGAGAATTGGGATAGTAAGTATCGGGCTCATACTACTCCATATTCAGACCTATATTGCCGAAAATTTCTCTATTATTTTGATTTTTGCAGCTCTCTTTTGTTGCCTTTTAAAGGAAATCCCTAATGCCTACCAGTTGCAAGTTTCCACATGTTTTTTGCTACGTTTTTTGACAATGATTTCTGATATTTCCGTATTATCGGCATTTGTCTTAATAAGAATCCAATCATCAAAATACTTGTAGACATAGGGATATCTTTCAAATAGTTTGTAGCTTGAGGCTAGTCCGTCTTCGCTAATTTCCCCCAGGATTGTTTCTGCATCATAGCCTTTATTTTTCAGAAAGTCTGTAAATGCAGAATCATATTTTTGATAATCTTGCAATATAAAGCTGACCACCTTAGCCTCGACTTCGTCTCGAAAATCAAATTCATAATCATCTTCGTCAAGCCTGTTTTTTATTAGTTCTAAGGGCATTTTGATTCTGAAAGGACCGGGAATAACATAGTACCACCTATGGTCTATATCATAAAAATAGCCATAATCGACAAAATCCAATTCACTGAATATTTCCCTTTCCGTATTGCCTTCGGAAAAGGTCTCTCCGGTAGGGGAATGGGTATCAAACCATCCATATCCGCCATTTTCACTACCTATCTGTCCAATTAAAGCGGTTGCTCCCAGTGAGAAAAGATATTCTACATCCTTTGGAGATTGATACCACCAGAGAAGTCTGTTCCCGATATTTTTAAAATATCCTCCGTTTCCACTCCATCCATATTGCACGTGTCCATTTTTAAGTCTTCTGGCAATAATACTGGTATCTCCCATTGCTTCTTCCTCCTTTCAAACTTATTAGTAAAATTACTGAATGTATCGCAAAATATTACATTACTGCACTGCTCTATAGCGAGTGGTAAGGCTTCCGCCCAGTTTTATAATCTGCCCCCGATCCACCATGGTTTTTAGAATGCGGCCCGCAGTAGACTGGCTGACTTCCAATAGCTCTTGCACTTCCTTTCTGGTGATTTCTTTTTGTCTGGAAAGGACTTGCAGGATTTGCTCCTCAGCGGAGGGCAGGGTAGAAGAGGATGCGACAGAACAAGGAGCTACAGAATAGATGACACTATCCTCTTTTACGACTTGTCCTGCATTGGTATTGGGAAGAACGATTTTAAAGGCATTATTGCTACAGATAATGGAGGGCTGTTTCGATTTTCCAAAGTAGCTGTCCATGATTTTTTTTATGCCGGTTCCATAGGCTTCTATTAATTGCAAACGATAGAAAATATTGGCAAGATGGGGGTTTCGGCAAACGGAAATCCCTAACTTGATATCCGCAAGTTCCAATCCTGTGGGTAGACCGCCAAGAGTGACAAACTCCATATGATCCGGATAAATACTGATAAGGGTAGCGGCATGGAAGGCGTAGTCTCGGTGTATCAAGGAATTGAGCAGTGCCTCCCGGACGGCCACTTCCGGATAGTCCCGATTATCAATCCGCAGTAATTTATCAAAGCTTGCATGCACTTGGTTGTGAAGGTCGATATAGTCGTATACATCATGAAGCTGTTGCATAAGAGAACTGGAAAACTCTCTACGATCTTTAAAGACAGTTTCCGTACCACCCTCAAAAACGGCAACTTTAATAGAGTAGGGACATTGATCGGAAAATAATAGGGCAAGATTTGTATAAAGCTTGTCGGCGGATTGCATGTGGAGTGTTTGCATTTGGGCCTGTGCGAAAGGAAGCTTACGCGTTTTAAATTCCTGCTTTAGGGCATCAAAGCTTAAGGCTTGATTTAGGGAACGCATCTCTTCGAAACTGTCACCATCGGTTTCCTTAATCATTTGCCGGATGGCAGTATCGCTTGCAGGAACGGAAGAATATCCCTGCCTTACATAGACTCCTTCAGGCCGTAGTCCTTTTTTGGCTAGATAGTACGGACGGTTGGTCCCTCTTTGGATATGGACTGCGATAACGGATTTTCCCTCCAGCTCCAGTGTCTCATAGTGGATGAACATGGTGACATCCGGCTTAACACTGTCTCTGACCATGTTGGAGATTTGTGACGCGGAGTCATCTGCATTTTCTACGCCAATAATTTCTCCTTGATCTGTTATACCAACATAGATAGTCCCCCCGTTGCAGTTGGCAAAAGCAATAATTTCTTTCTTGATATCATCTTGTACGATTGATTTTTAGTTCGACAGTTTCTGATTCTTGAAATTTCATTTCATCACCTTAGGATTTTTATCTTTGTTTCCTCATATGCTAATCATTCTCTTAATTCTGTTCTTGCTAATCATTCTAATCACTCTAACCATATTTGTCAATAAGAGTGATTAGAATATGCTATTTCGTGTCTTTCTTATCGCAACCTTGTTTTTTCACAAGGGAAATGACCGCTGCCTATTAGTGGTAAGAGCCTTATTTTTTGAAAGACAGGGAAACTTGCTCCAGAAATTTATTGGCGATTGGTGTGAAGGTCTGATATTTATTCCAAATAAGATAGAGCTTGGTTTCGCATTTAGGGAGACAAGGAATAAAGGTCAAATCACTTTTCCTTAGAGCAGTTAATGAGGTTTTTTAAAGCTAAGAAGGATGCCAAGACCTTCTGCAGCGAACATAGATCAGTTATATGACAATCGAAATGAACCCTCCAGGTGAAGATGAGAGAAATTCTCCTTTGCCCAGGAGGGTATTTCATTTGCCCAGCTTTGATCGGAGCAAAATAGGGCTTGTCCGATTAAATCTTCTGCTTGGATATAACGTTTATTTGCCAATTTATGGTCTTTACGCATAATTGCTCCCCAGAGGTCTGTTCCGGGAAAGGGAGATAGTTGAACTTGTTGATATCAGGGAGTTTCGCAAATCACTGCAAAAATCTAAAAGTCCTTTTTCCAATCTTTCACTTACCTGCTCTGTATCACCACTGCTCAGTCAGGCTAAGCTAGCGAGAGCGTGCCCCAAATTTAGACCTATATTGCTTAGAAAAACTATTTTTGATTTTTTTACAACTCCTTTTTCCTCATTTATAGAATTTTCTAACTGGGATCAAACTAAGGATTATACTGATGCAGATTATGCAGCATTAAAATAATCTAAATTCTAAAAAGAGACTCTTAAAATTGGTGCGATTCTCAAAAATGCTGAATCGCATCATTATTTTATTAATTCATGGAAGGAAGACTTGGAAGTGAAAGAAAAATTTGTGGATGCGTATCACTGGATTAAAGAAGAGGAAATGCTGCGATGCCGCTTATTCAAGGGCAGGTGGTGGCAGCACGTGGGTGGCTATCGATAGCAGAGTTTACGGATTTAATTACCATATCCCAAATGACACCCGGACCGATTGCGGTTAACTCAGCTACATTTGTTGGACTAAAAATTGCCCGGAGTACCAGGAGCCATAGTTGCCACACTAGGTTATCTATGGTAATTCAAAAATTAATAGTTGTAAGAATAGTGGGTAAAAGTAGTCTGCGTAAAATGTAAGCAGCAAATCAAAAAGGCGGTAATACAGGTTTTTGCTAACGACTGTTCTGCATTCCGAGGAGAGAAACTGCAATCTCGAGTATCTTTTTGCGCTTTTTAGAAAAAAACCATAGCAAGATTTGTTCCTGCTGAACCGCTTGATTCAGAGATTTTACCAAATGTTATAGCAAAAAATGATAAAAAGAAGAATTGGCAAAATATACCTTTGTTAAATATATTATTTTGTGCATGTTTAAAATAATTTAGGATATTGTCACTTGTTTCTATATGCTGTTCTATAACGGATGATTATCTATAGTATATACAAAAAGACGAAGGAGGACATAATATCTAATGGACGAAAAAAAGTATTTGAAGTGGTATAACAAGCTTGGTTATGGTTCCGGTGATTTGGCAGGAAACATAGTTTATGCATTTCTTTCGTCGTTTGTAATGCTATATCTTACCAATACAGTAGGGTTAAATCCCGGTATCATAGGAACTTTAATCATGGTGTCGAAATTATTTGACGGCATAAGCGACATGTTTTTTGGAACGATGATTGATAAAACAAAGAGTAAACTGGGGAAAGCAAGACCGTGGATGTTTATGCATATATTGGCTGTGCCGTGACTCTTGTGGCCAATTTTGCCATTCCGGATAACTTAGGAACGACGGCACAATATGCTTGGTTCTTCCTTGCCTATACACTCCTAAATGCGGTGTTTTTTACTGCTAATAACATTGCGTATGCTTCTCTGGTTACCTTCTGCACCAAAAATAGTAAGGAACGTGTGGAAATGGGTTCACTTCGTTTCATTTTTGCGTTTTCAACAAGCTTAATCATCCAGTCTGTTACTGTTCAGTTTGTTCGATATCTTGGCGGTGCTGCTGCCGCATGGAGAACGGTTGCCATTGTATATGCCGTTATAGGATTGGTAGTCAATACAATTTCCGTTTTCTCTATTAAGGAGCTGTCAGAAGAAGAATTAAATGCAGGAAAAGAGCATATCGAAGAGAAATACGGTTTAACCGAAGCTGCCAAACTCCTTTTCTCCAATAAATATTATCTTATGATTTGCATGGCTTTTATTTGCCAGCAGATTTATTCTGCTATGCTGAATATGGGTATTTATTACATGATTTATATTCTTAAGAATGAGAATTTGTATTCCGTGTTTTCTTGGGCAATTAATATTCCGGTAATTATTGCCATGTGTATTACACCGATGCTGGTTGAAAAAGATGAATGGTCTATATCGGATGAATCTTGCCGGCTATATATTAGGTACGGCAGGTCGTGTTGGTGTGATTTTTGCCGGCTATATGGGAAGTGTACCTTTGATGCTGGCCTTTACTGCAATTGCCGCACTGGGAATGGCGCCTTGGCAAGGAGACATGGGGGCAGTTGTAGCAAGCTGCTCTGAATATACCTATCTTACAAAACGCAAGCATATTGATGGAACGATGTACTCCTGTACATCTTTTGGAACCAAGATTGGAGGTGGCATAGGAGTTGCTCTTTGCGGATGGCTACTGAAGCCAGCGGTTTTGTTAAAGAGTCTGCCGTACAACCGGAATCCTGTTTGAGTATGCTTTATGTCATGTATTTGTGGATTCCGATGATTTTGTCATTATGTATAACTTTTATCATGTCTAAAATGAATGTTGAAGAGGCAAATCAGCAGCTGAAAGCACAAATAGAGGGACATTGATATGACGGATCCTGCAATCACCGCGGAGCTAAGTCAGCAAGAAGATTATGGATCTTCAACATAAGAAAAACGAAAAATGCTTGAAGTGCACATTGAAGATTCGAGAGTAGCACCTATCATTTTCCTTTGTCGGAGTTTATTAAAACAGTAGAGTATTGTTCACGAATGCCCTTGAGGATAGGTATCAGAGGTTTGCAAAAAAGAAAGGAGCCCTATGAACGCTTGCATAAAATGGTTGGATAATCCGGAAATTTTTCGTGTGAATCAATTGGATGCACATAGTGACCATTCATACTATATGGATTATGCGGATATGGGAAAAACGGATAATCCTTTATCACAGTCACTGAATGGTCAGTGGGAGTTTGCTTTTAGCAAAAATGCAACGAGTAGGCCCGGCAACTTTTATGAAGAGGGATTTGATGCTTCCGGTTTTGATAAAATCATGGTGCCGGGGCATATCGAACTAGCCGGATATGATCAGATTCGCTATATCAATACCATGTATCCATGGGAAGGCAAAGAGTACCACCGAGGTGCGTATAGCCTGGACAGCACGGGAGCAGAGGAAGGAATGTTTTCGGAAGCGCGCTATAATCCGGTGGGCTCTTATCTTAAACATTTTGATTTAAAACCGACGATGCTTGGAAAAAGAATCCGCATTTGCTTCGAAGGAGTAGAGGAAGCGATGTATTTGTGGATTAATGGGCAGTTTGTGGGTTACGCTGAGGATAGTTTTACACCCTCTGAGTTTGATCTTACACCGTATATTCGTGAAAAATAATATCCTTGCCGTACAGGGTTCATAAAAATGAGTACAGCAGCATTTTTGGAAGATCAGGACTTCTTCCGTTTCTTTGGAATCTTTAGAAATGTTACGTTGAAAGCAGTGCCGGATGTCCATATGGAGGATGTGTGGTTTAAGCCTGTATTGAACCCGGACAATGAACATGGAAGTGTAGCGGTGAGCATGAAAGTATCTGCCTGAAAGCAAGTCACTGTCCATGCGCAGTTTGTGTTGAGGGATAGAGAAGGAAATGTGGTTGCAGAGAGCAGCACTCCATTGCAAGGCTTAAACGGAAACCTCACGGGAGAAATATATACGGATGTTGGTGCAATTCATTCTTGGGATAACCACCACCCCTATCTATATCAAGCAACAATTGCGTTAAAAAATGCCGAGAATGGAGAGTTACTGGAGCTTGTGCCGTATGATATTGGCTTTAGAAGAGTAGAAATCATTGATAAGGTCATTTATCTAAATGGAAAGCGTCTCGTCATCACAGGGTTAACCGTCATGAATGGAGCCCAAAGACCGGAAGATGCATCGGAATGGAGGAGATGCATTCCGATATAGCATGTATTTTGAAAAATAATATCAATTCCGTACGTACCTGCCATTATCCGGATCAAATCCCCTGGTATTTTCTTTGCGATGAAGCCGGAATTTATGTCATGGCAGAGTGCAATCTTGAAAGCCATGGAAGTTTTCAAAAGCTCGGTGCTATTGAACCGTCATGCAACGTGCCGGGGTCTATTCCCCAGTGGAAAGAAGCTGTTATGGATCGTGCAAGAACCTGCTTTGAAACTTTTAAAAACCATACTTCGATTTTATTCTGGTCTCTAGGAAATGAGTCCTATGCAGGCGATGACATTGAGGCTATGAATGTTTATTTTAAGGATAAGAAGGATGGACGTTTAGTTCATTATGAAAGTTCCTATTATAATAGAGCATACGAAGATACAATTTCAGATATTGAGAGTAGGATGTACGCAAACCCCAAGGATGTAGTGGAATATTTAAGTGATAAACCGAAAAAGCCGTACATTTTATGCGAGTTTATGCACGATATGGGGAACTCAATGGGCGGCCTTGGGGATTATCATGAAGCTGATTGATGAATTCGACCTGTATCAAGGCGGATTTATTTGGGATTTCATAGATCAGGCAATCTTGGTAAAAGATCCGGTTACAGGGAAGGACGTTCTCCGTTATGGAGGTGATTTTGAAGATCGACCTGCTGATTATGAATTTTCTGCAAATGGTATTTTATTCGCAGACCGTAGAGAGAAACCGGCAATGCAGGAAGTGAGGTATTACTATAACTATACAGATAATGATAAATTAAAGGGTGGTATATGGCGACTTTACTCTTGGCGTACATGGAGAGGGGTTTAGTTACATTTTTCCCTATGCCCAGGGGGGGCTTGAATCGATAGTGAAGGATGGATATGAATGGCTATTCCGGTGCCCTAAGCCTACATTTTGGAGGGCTTTGACAGATAACGACAGAGGAAGTAAATTTCACATTAAAAGTGGTCATTGGCTAGCAGCGGATATGTTTATTGATTGTCAGGACATTACGGTCATTATGGATGGAGTGGTGCAGAATTGTAAGGCACCGGATAACAACAGCTATGGTGGAGATGTATCGGCAAATGAGATTACGGTCAAATATCTGTATAAGACCATTTCTGTTCCCGCTACGATCGTTATCGTGTCATATACCGTCAATCCGTCCGGAAAAATCAAAGTAGATGTGCACTATGATGGAAAGAAGGATCTTCCGGAACTTCCGGTTTTTGGAATGCGGTTTATTATGCCCACACTTGCAGAAAAGTATATTTATAAAGGCTTGTCAGGAGAGACGTATCCGGATCGAAAAGCGGGTGCACAACAAGGTGTATTTGAAGTTACCGACCTGAGCCTGACCCCTTATATTGTGCCTCAGGAATGTGGTATGAGAATGGATACGGAATGGCTTGAGTTACACGCCGTACAAGTCTGGACAACAGCAAAACGGATGTATCTAATCACACGCTTTCGGATCGAAAAAGGCAGACGCCAAATTCGATTTTTTTCATGCCTGCCCTATACTGCAAGTGAAATTGAGAATGCTTTACATCATGAGGAATTACCGCCGGCGAGAAGAACGGTGTTGTGTATTTATGGTGCAGTTCGTGGTGTTGGTGGCATAGACAGTTGGGGAACCGATGTTGAAGATGCTTATCATATCAGTGCAGAAAAAGATATCGACTATTCGTTCTATATTTGCTGATAGGAAATGACATAGCATGTATCCGGTTATAAAAGGCCAAGGCAAGGGATGAGGTAATTTGTCTAAAATTTTACGAACTATCGATGCCTCTTTGATTCTTGGTGCAAGATAAATTCTTGACACCTTCATTTTGATAGGTATAATGCTAGATAAAAAGCATAAAATGGCGACTAGATTGTGTGCAAAGTCGCCAAAAACTTGTTGAAATTGGAGGAATAATATGAAGAAAAGAAAACTCTTATCCCTTGCTTTGGCTTTAGTCCTGGGGCTTTCCCTGCCGGGCTGTGCGAACAATGCATCCAAGGCGGAAAGCGAGAAGGGCAGTGCTGCGGCAGGAGAGACAAAGGCTGAGGAGGCAGGCGGAGAAAAGGCGGAAGCCTCTGAGGGAGTTAAGGAGATGAAGCTTCCCACCTTCCTGGCAGGAGAGAATGTTGGCGCTAAGTTTTTCCTTCCTCAGGTAGAGCGTTTTAATAAGAAGTATGAAGGAAAATATAAAATCACTGTGGAAGAGGTGGTACAGGATTCTTATGCGGAGAAGATTAAGCAGTTGGCTACCCAGAAGAAGCTTCCTGCTTTGGTTCATAGTCCCGGCTCCGGCGGAATCGATGCCCAGTGGTTTAAGCAGGTGATTTTGGACAATGACCTTGCCTACGATTTGACAGATTTTGCCAAGGAAACTCCGGAGCTTTCCGATTTGTGGATTCCGGAATCCAAAGAGTATTGTACCTATAACGGTAAGCTGGTGGTTTCTCCCATGCTGGTGATTCGTCCTATCGGTATGTTTTACAACGAAGACCTGTATAAGCCGGAGAAAAGTCTTGGAGAGCTTAGTTATGACGAGTTTGTTTCCTCTTTAGGGGACAACAAAATCGCTTTTATGACCTCTGAAAATGCTTGGACCACTACTTTGATGCTTTCCGCTCTTGTAGGAAATGAAGAGGGTGGAGCAAAGCTTTTACAGGATAGCGTAAAGGATAAGCTTTGGGATTATACGGAAGAGCCATTTGTAAAGGGCGTAGAAAAGCTACAGACACTTTTACAGAAGAATGCTTCCGCTAATACCTTGGGAGCAGCTTATGCAGATGCAGCCAATGCTTTTATGAGCAATAAGGCGGCCGTAATTCCCAACGGTTCCTGGATGGTTTCCGAATTCAACGAGGAATCCAAGGACAAGTGGAGTAACGATTTTAAAGGATCCTCCGTGCATGCCGGCATTTATCCGGGAAATATTGCATTAGCAAATCCTGCAGGCTACGGAGATTTCTGGATTCCCGCTACTGCAAGCGATGACGAGAAGGAAGTGGCGAAGGCATTCCTTGCTTTCCGCGGCAGTCAGGAAGAGCTGGAAGCCTATCTTTTGGCAGAGGGCGGAACCGCACCAAAGCTGAAGTATAGCGAGGATTTCCTGAATAAGCTTTAAGGAAAACCCATTGTTATACGAGTACAATCAGAGCGTAAATGATGATACAAAATATGTACCTATCTTAGGGGATGTATTCCCTGCTTCTATCGGAGATCAGGAATTCGGAAAGCTTTTACCAAAGCTGATTGACGGAAGCTTGAGCCCGGAAGAGTTCTGTAAGGAGCTTACAAAGAAGGCAGAAGAGGCAAAGCAGTGATACTTTAACAGTAAAAGGTTAAAGTATTGCTATTCTGAAGTACGAAGTGGAACAGCCGGAGAGTGTATTAGGCTAAGAGAAAGAATAGTACGTAGGATATTGGCCAATAGAAATTTAGTAAAACAGATTAAGCAAAACAGACTAAGCCAAACAGACTAAGCCAAACAGATTAAGCAATAGAAAGAGTAAAGGGAGTAAAATAGGATGAAAGCATCAAGCTTGGAAAGACGGAATTATAAGTGGATTGCCCTGTTTTTGCTCCCCTCCTTTTTGGTTTTTCTCTTCTTTTATTTACAGCCGATTCTCAGTATTTTTCTGACTTCCTTTACGAAGTATGACGGCTTTAACCGTCCCCGTTTTGTGGGATTGCAAAATTACATACAGCTTTTTGGGCAGGAATCCTTTCAGCTTTCTATGAAGAATCTTTTTTTGTGGTCTCTTATTGCCACCATTCTTCATGTGGGCTTCGGAACGATTCTTGCTTTTATTTTGTTCCAAAAACCTAGAGGCTGGAAATTCACCAGAGCGGTTTTTATGGTGCCCAATGTGATTTCCGCAGCAGCTTGGGCTCTGATTTATCGCTTCATTTTCAATGATGAGATGGGCTTTATGAACGGGCTGATTCGCCTCTTCAATAAGGACTTTCATCACCAATGGTTCTTTGAATCTCCCTATGCCTTTTGGGCGGTGACGCTCACCTGGCTTTTTTATGCGGTGATTGTAACCCTCTTAGTGATGAATGACCTGTATTCCATTCCGGAGGAGGTATTTTCCGCGGCGAAGGTGGACGGCGCCAATACCCTTCAGATTCTTTGGCATATCGAGCTTCCTATGTGTCGTATTTCCATCGGAACCTCCATCATTGCCTCCATTACAGCCAGAATTGCCATGCATGAGCAAATCGCCCTAACCACTTCCGGAGGGCCGGGAAACGACACCATGAACCTCCCCTCATCCTGATGAAGAACATTTTGGACTTAAAAATACGGCTTGGCCAATGCCAGCGGTGTGATGATGTTTCTGGCGGGAATTTTTGGTGCTGCTTTTTGGTGCATAAGGCCTTTCGTTTAAAATGAAGGGATTTTATGACTAAAAGTAGAGGTTTAGAAAGTGTAGAGCTTTCAGATGAAGTGAAGCATTACGGTCTAAGCGAAGGATTTATCAAAATGAAAGCATTTTTGCAAAATAAAGAAAAATATCAATGTAAAGAAAAAAAGAAGGGTTCTTATCCTCCCTTTTCATTGGAATGCTTTTGTGCTTTACCATTTTGATTTCTCTCTTCCCGATTGTATGGGTGATTTTATCTTCCTTTAAAACCAATGCGGCGATTTTATCGATCCCTTTTTCCTGCCTACAGGGCTTCTCTTTAGAGCCCTACAGCTATATTTTTTTCCAAGTATAATTTTGTGCAGTATTTTTTGAATTCTACCTTGGTTTCCCTTTCCGCAACGCTACTGGCTTTGTTGATTTATGCCATGGGAGCCTATGTCTTTGCCAAGTATAACTTCCCGGGGAAAAATCTTCTTTTTATTCTGTATTCCATCACCCTTTTGGTACCGGCACAGTCTAAGGCTCAGCCGATATTTTCCCTTTTGATTCATCTAAATCTTTATGATTCTCTGCCGGGACTTAGTCTAGTGTATATTTCCATGGGACTGGCCATGAGCATCTTTGTATTAAGGCCTGCCTTCCTTGCTATTCCCAAGTCTTTGGACGAAGCAGCGATACTGGAGGGCGCAGATTTCTTCACCGTCTTTTGGAAAATCAACCTCCCCTTGGCAAAGGGCGGTTTGACCACAGCGGGAATTCTTTTGTTCCTTGGAAACTGGAATGAGTATTTCTATGCCTCATTGCTGATTAGCTCGGACAAGGCAAGAACCCTGCCATTGGCCTTACAGTTTTTCACAGAGTCCTTCTCCTACAATTACCCCAGACTTTTTGCGGCTTTAACCGTGGTGGTTTTACCGGGAATCTTGCTCTATGCGGTTTTAGAGGAGCAGGTGCAGACGGCAATGGCTAGTTCAGGGATAAAGGGATAGAAGATAAAAAATTGTCGTAAAATTTATAATGCTTTATAACTTAAAATCTTTATCAAACAAGATTACCCCCTCGAATTCGAGGGGGTTTTTAATGGATTAATTCGGCTATGTAATTAGTAAATGTTGCTTGTTGCAAGGAAAAAGCTTCTTTTCGGATTTGTCCTAAAGAAGTATGATAAGATGGCGGCGATAAAGAGACAGAGCTATGATTTTCTCTTTGTGTAGGAAGACGGCAGACAACTGGAGAAACTAGGCGAACTTTTCAATGCGGAAAATCCCTTAGAAGCTTCCGTGGATACAGCATTTTCCTTAGAAGAGGTAAATGAAGTTTTAGACAAAGTAAGGCAGGGAAAATCAAAGGGGAAAAACGATTCTGAAAATTGAGTAGGAGGTATTTTTATGACAGGAGTAGAGAAGGTTGCAGAATATTTAGAGAAGGCGAAGATTTTTTATCTTCTTACAGCGGAAGATGGAAAACCCAGTGGCAGACCCTTCACCTTTTTTCTGGTAGAAAATGGGGATATTATTTTCTTGACCGGGCAGCACAAAAAGGTTTATCAACAGATGAAGAAGAATCCTATGTGGAGCTTTTTGGCCTCGATGCCGGGAGTTTTATGAGGATTGATGGGGAGGCTGAGTTCTTCGAAGAAGACAGCCTATGGGATAAAAATCGTGGCAAGAGAGCCATTGATTCCAAGGTTGTATAATGATGAAACAGGTTTTTAAGGTGGCTCTTTTTCGATTAAGACACGCCAAGGTAGAGATTGGCGGGGCAGTGAAGATTCAAGATAGCTTTGATTTAAATTAATACAATGGGCAACGGTTCAGTCCGTTGCTCATTTTCAATATATTATTTTTCTGTTTTTGGGAAACTGGAATGAATATTTCTATGCCTCATTGCTGATTAGTTAGGATAAGGCAAGAACTTTGCCATTGGCTTTACAGTTTTTCACAGAGTCCTTCTCCTACAATTACCTCAGACTTTTTGCGGTTTTGACCGTGGTGGTCTTACCGGGAATCTTGCTCTATGCAGTTTTTAGAGGAGCAGGTACAGACTGCAATGGCAAGTTCAGGGGATAAAGGGATAATTCATAAACAGGTTTTATAAAATCATACATAGAAGTATAATAAGGACATAAGATATTGGCAGGAAATAAATTGTAAATATAAAGGGTTAAGTCAATGGATGAAATAAAGCTATATGAAAATAAACAAATACGCTCCGTTTGGGATGAGGAAAAAGAAGAATGGTATTTTAGTGTGGTGGATGTCGTAGGAGTGCTTACAGAGCAAGAAAGTGCAAGAGGCTCAAGCACTTATTGGGCGGTGTTAAAAAAGAGACTGAAAGAAGAGGGAAATGAACTGCTTACAATTTGTAAGCAGTTGAAAATGAAAGCGGCAGACGGCAAGATGCGTTTAACGGATGTAGCGGATATGCAAGGCATTTTCCGTATTATCCAGTCAATTCCATCACCTAAAGCAGAACCGTTTAAGTTATGGCTTGCAGAGGTTGGAAAAGAGCGAATTGATGAAATTATTGATCCGGAACTTACAATAGACAGAGCCTTGGAGGCCTACTTAAAGAAGGGGTATAAAAGGGAGTGGATAAATCAAAGACTGCAAGCTATTCAAGTCAGAAAAGAACTTACAGATGCATGGGATGATGCAGGAATTCAAAAGGGAATAGAGTATGCAATCCTTACAGATGAGATTACTAAGGCTTGGTCGGGGATGACAACAAGAAGATATAAAAATCTTAAAGGACTTAAAAAAAGAAAACTTAAGAGACAATATGACAACTCTTGAAATCGTTTTGAATATGCTTGCAGAGGCGACCACAACAGAGCTTACGAAAGCGACTAATCCCAAAGGCTTGGAAGAAAATAAGAAGGTGGCAAAAAAAGGTGGTGGTGTAGCAGGAAATGCAAGAAAGGAAATTGAGAAAGAAACAGGGAAAACCTGTTATTACATCGAAAAAAATGCTATGGATTTATCAAGACTTATTGAAGATGTGGTGAAAAGAGCCTATAAACAAGACAGAGGCTAACAAAGAAAAATAAATAAAAACATTCATTTGGAGATAGCAAAAAGTGGCTATCTCATTTTTTTCGTATTCCGAAATTGTTATTTACTGATGAAGCATTTAGGGTTCTGAGCAGTGGTGCTAAAGTGCTGTATGGAAATTTCCTTGGATATTTAGGTTTGTTTAAGAAAATGTCTTCCCCTGTGTTTATCTAATCTGTTATTTATAAAGAAGGAGGCAACTTTCTACCAAAAAAATCAGGTAGAAGCGATCTCCTTCTTTTTATTTTTCAAGATGATTGTTAAGGTATATATTCGTATTTTTTTCTTTGCCTGTTGAAGATCGTGGAGCATGAAGTTTTGATAGGAATATTCTATTAAGATTATTGGGAAATTGTGTGCAAAAATGTTTAGAAGAGATGAAAAAAATATGATTTACTATAGACTTTAGAATGTTATAGATACGGTGACAAACTTACCCTATTTTTATAGAGCAAAGGATAAAAAACCTTGAATTCCCCCTGAAAATAAGAGATAATTTTTCTGTCAAGTTCAAAAATGGAATAACGACAAGAAAACCCTATTTCACAGATTGGAGGATTTATGCAGCATCGTATATTAGGAGATAATGATTGTCCCATTTTGGAAATTCAGTTAAACCCGGGGGAAAGGGTGAAGATTGAGAGAGGCTCCATGGCCTATATGGCCGGTGTGGAGTTGCAGGGAAAGATGAATTCCGGCGCTAACGGCGGCGGTCTGGGCGGTTTGTTAAGCGCTGTGGGAAGAAGCATTGCCAGCGGAGAAAGCATGTTTATTACTGAGGCTGTCGGCGTGGCTAATGGGGGTAGAATCGGTGTGGCGCCTTCTATTCCGGGTAAGATTGTTCGTTTAGAGATTGGAGAGAGGCAGTACCGCCTGAATACCGGAGCGTTTTTGGCCGGGGATTCCACGGTGAGCTATGCCATGAAAATGCAGGATTTGGGAAAGGCGTTCTTCGGCGGCACCGGCGGCCTCTTCGTCATGGAAAGTCAGGGACAGGGAGATCTGTTTGTTAATGCCTTTGGAGATCTTTTGGAGCTGGAGGTACATCCGACAGCCCCTTAACCATCGACAATGACCATGTGGTGGCTTGGGATAAAAGTCTGGATTACCACATTTCTGTAGCCTCCGGAACCTTCGGATTCACCACAGGGGAAGGCCTGGTCAACCGTTTTATTGGAGAGGGAAAGGTGTATATCCAGACTAGAAACTTAAGCAGTCTGGCTTCTGCCCTACCCATTGCCAGAAATAATAAGAACAACGGCAAAGGCGGCTTCGGCTTATAGTATAGAGCTTTCTATGTCCTATAAGCAGTTTCGCTTCCACCGTAAACAAAAATACTTTAAAATGAAAAAGGAGTGTCATAAGCCGAGCTTGTGACGCTCCTTTGCATTAGTGAATTCCTAAACTTTATCTGAAAAAGAATATTGATATGTGGAAGAGAAGGGAAAAGTAGGATATACTGCAAAACAGTTTTTGTGAAAGCGAGTTTTTATCCTATGAAGAAAAATGTAAGCGGGCGTGAGCTCTTATTCATTGCCTCCCTTCTCTTCGGCATGTTGTTCGGGGCCGGCAATTTGATTTTCCCGGTATCTCTTGGACAGAAGGCCGGAAATACGGTTGGTTTAGCCACTCTGGGCTTTTGTATTACCGGAGTGGGGATGCCTCTTTTGGCGATTGTGGCCATGGCTCGTACGGAATCCGCCAGCATGTTGGAACTGGCATCAAAAGGGGGAAAAGGTTTTTCCCTCTTTTTTTCCAGTCTGCTTTATCTTTGTATCGGACCCCTGTTTGCCATTCCCAGAACCGCATCGGTTTCCTTTCAGGTGGGGCTTTATCCCTTTATCGGAGAAGCCCATCAGAGGCTAGGGCTGCTGATTTTCACCTTCCTTTTCTTTTTGGCGGCACTGTATTTCTCCCTTCGTCCGGGGAAAATCCTGACCTATGTGGGAAAAATTCTGAATCCGCTCTTCCTCTTCTTTTTGGGGATTCTTTTGCTCACTGCCTTTCTGCATCCTATGGGGGCAATTCAAAGTCTTCCCCCCACAGGAGAATATGCGAAAAACAGCTTTGTCACCGGGCTTTTAGAGGGCTACAACACCTTGGATGTGGTGGGAGCTCTGGCCTTCGGCAATATTTTGATTGAGACCATTAAAAACCGGGGAGCGAAGGACGGAAAGGAAGTCTCTCGCCTAAGTATTATTTCCGGAAGCATTACCACGGTGATGATGGCCATCGTCTATTTCGCTTTGGCCTTTACCGGAGCGGCCAGCAGAAGTCTTTTTTCTTTGCAGGAAAATGGCGGAGACATCCTGCATTCCGTTTCCACCCATTACTTTCCACGCTTTGGCGGAGTGCTTTTTAGGAATCATCATTTGCCTTTCCTGCCTGAAAAACGGCGGTGGGGCTGATTACCTCCACCAGTCTGGCCTTTGCGGAAATGTTCCCTAAAGGGCTTCCCTATAAAAAGCTTGTGCTGCTGTTTACCTTCTTTTCCTTCGCTATTTCCAACCTGGGCTTAAGCAGAATCATTCAATTTACCGTACCGGCACTTTATTTTATTTATCCCATGAGTATCGTGCTGATTGTACTGTGTCTGATTGGAGAGCATTTTCGATTTGAAAAAAAGATTTTCCAAATCGCCCTGTATGTTACGATGCCCTTTGCCCTGTTGGATGCCTACAAGGCTCTGCCGAAGGAGCTACTGGGGAGAATTCCCTTTCATGGGAAAATGATGGAGCTTCTTTCTTATATTCCTCTTTTTTCTATCGGAATGGGCTGGCTTATACCGGCAGTTTTTGCATTCCTTCTTTCGTTTGTTTTATGGAAGTTTGAGGGAAAAAGAAAATGAGGCTTAGCACCGTCTATGCAATCAAGGAGTGTAGAGAGGATAGTTCAGAGTTTCCGGAGGATCGGAGAAGCTAAGAATAGCTAAAAACAGCGGAAAAATAGCGGAAGGAATCCCTAAAGATATCTTTCCGCTGTTTTTCTAAGGACTCTGTGCTATACTCCCGACTTTGACAGTATACATAGTAAAAAGCCCTGTAAATCGTTGAAATCAAGCGGTTTACAGAGCTTTTTCTTTGTTATCAGATGTGCGTACAGATTTTTTTATTTTTTTAGTCTGATGGCAAAATATTTCTCATTTTTTCTATAGTGACGATCTGCAGAAGTATTAATTCAAAGGCTTTTTCTAGATCGTCTGTAAATTCTGTTTTTGCATATGTCAGGATAAATCCTCTGCCTTCAATCTTTAGAAAGTTCATATCTTTTAGACCATGTAACAGCTTTTTCACATGAATACTTGCTTCCAAGTTGTTTATCCAGGTATCTGTAGAGAATTAATGAAAGGAAGCAAATCATAAAGTGTGCCTTAATCCTATCATCTCTGTGAAGGTATACCGGTCGTGCTTGAATTCACTTTTCATAATGCGAAAGCATTCCTCGATTTGCCAGCGTTGTTTGTTTACTTCAATGATAGCTGAAGCATCATCTTCCAAGTTAGTGCATACAGCGTAGAAACCGTCATACTGTTCCTCTTTTCGGATGACATCTTCATTGAGTTCTAAAAAGCTCTGCTCAGCCAGCTCTCCCTCCGGCGTGACACTGTTTTTTTTAACAAACCGTTTGAAATCGGTTTGGCGGTTGTGATCTATTTCTTTGGGATTATTGGTAATAAGGTTTTGGGCACGATTGATTTGTCCGCTCCGAACGTACCTTAGATAATCCCTGTATTTGATGGAATAGGATACAATCAGATGTTGTTCAAGTCCATTTTCATTTATCCACCGTTCTTTGTAAAAGATTTTTTCTCTGTCTTTTTCTTCGTCCAGTTCGGAAATGTCATACTTTTGCATACTGCCTTTTAGGCGCCAGTCTTTAGAATCGAGACACCATTCTTTCAGAAATCCTTTTAACTTCTTTATGGATTGTGTTGTGATAAAACCACGATTCCCCTTGGAGTTATATCTACGATTGGATAAGGCTGAAAGACCTGCATCCGTACATACGACCAGTCTAGATAAGGAAAAATCTTCAAGAAGCTTTTTTTCCAAAGGAACCATTGTTGTCTGTTCATTGGTGTTGCCGGGATTGACACTGAAGGCAAGAGGAATACCATCACTGTCCATAAAAAGCCCCATCTGAACAATGGGAAGAGGCCGGTTTTCTTTAGAGGCTCCATACTGTTTTAATCCATCTGCTTGCTCAAGCTCAAAAAAGTAGTTGGTGCAGTCATAGTAAATCACTCCGGTTTTTCTTTTTGAAATCTTTAAGCTGTTCCGATAAAGTGTGGACTGAATGTAATCCGACTCTTCATTAATGATGGATAGGGAACGGTAAATATCTTCGAGAGAAAAATCCGGCTTTTCTATGAATCTTGAAGAAAGCGCGAAAGAAGATAGTTTTGAAGAAGGATAAAGGATTCTTGTAAAGAGCAGCCTTGAAAGAATTGAATTGAGGTTGTACTTAAATCCATGCTTTCTGGCAATAGCTTTGCAAATCTTATCAAAACCCAACTGAAAATAAATAGCCTGTAGGAAAAGATAGCCTCCATTGAAGAGCCTCTGATCGTTCTGAGTGAGAGGAATTGAGGGATCAAACGAGATCTCAATAGGTTTATTCATTTCAGCATTCTTATTTAAATTGGCGACGTATTCTTTTGCCCATGCAAGAGCATCAGAAACACCATGTTTTTTACAGATTTCTTTTTCGTTTCCCAGTTTTTCGACGGTTACAGTCGTACGTTTTTTATTGATATAAGCAGATTTGATAACAGAGTAAGAAACTGAGTGAGCAGATTTAGTGGCTCTAAGTCTCATAGGCACCTCCTTAAAAATGAATTATATTATAGCACAATACGTAACAAGACGTAATACAAAGAACATAAGTTTGTGTAAAAAAATAAAGGCTTTTCAAGCCTCTCGATACTGTTTATGTTATTTTAGGTGTCAAAGTTCCGAGAGGATAGTTCAGAGTTTCCGGAGGATCGGAGAAGCTAAGAATAGCCAAAACAGCGGAAAAATAGCGGAAGGAATCCTTTAAAGATAACTTTCTGCTGTTTTTCTAAGGACTCTGTGCTATACTCTAAAGAAAAAAAAGAAAGGACGGAAGAGATGAAGGTTGTTCTTCTTGCAGGAGGCTTAGGCACAAGAATTTCGGAGGAATCCCATTTAAAGCCGAAGCCCATGATTGAAATCGGAGAAATGCCCATTTTATGGCATATCATGAAATATTATTCTTCCTACGGCTTTAAGGAATTTATCATTTTGGCAGGCTATAAGCAGTACCTGATTAAGGAATATTTTGCCAACTATTTTCTGCACAATGCGGACATTACCTTTGACATGGGAAAGAATACCATGGAAGTTCACAACAGCGAGGCGGAGGACTGGAAGGTAACCGTGGTGGATACCGGTCTACACACCATGACCGGCGGAAGATTAAAGCGGGTGGAAAAATACTTAAAGCATGAGCCCTTTATGCTGACCTATGGAGACGGGGTTTCCGATGTGAATCTGGAGGCTCTTTTGGACTTCCATAAAAAGCATGGCAAGCCGGCCACCATCAGCATGGTAAACCTTGCTCAGCAAAAGGGCGTTTTGGATGTGGATGCCGAAGGGCAGATTCGTTCTTTCCGGGAGAAGGAAGAAAAGGACGGCGCGGTGATTAACGGCGGCTTTATGGTGCTGGAGCCGGAAATCTTTGATTATCTTCAGGACGACAATACCATTTTAGAGCAAAGTCCCATGCAGAATCTTGCGGCGGAAGGCAAGCTGATGGGCTATTATCATGACGGCTTCTGGCAGTGCATGGATACCCAGAGAGAGAAGAAGCTTTTGGAAGATTTGTGGGCAAGCGGCAAGGCGCCCTGGAAGCGTTGGTAGCAAGGGCTCTATAGCGTGTACGTTTGTCATGAATTGTTATTAGGAAATCAGTAAATCAGTATAGGAAGTATCGGCTTTAAGGGAGTAGGGGGCAAATGCATTTTCAAGAATTAAAAGCCTTTTATCAGGGGAAGAAAGTATTTTTAACAGGCCACACCGGTTTTAAAGGGGCGTGGCTTAGTTTGATTTTGCAAATGATGGGAGCGGAATGCACCGGCTATGCCCTAAAGGAAGAGCCGGGAGCCTTATTTTCCCTCTTAAACTTAGAAAAGGGGATGCATTCCATCGAGGGAGATGTGCGGGATTATGACCATTTAAGGAAGGTGATGCAGGAGGCGGAGCCGGAATTGGTTTTCCACTTGGCGGCACAGCCCCTGGTGCGGGAATCCTACCTTTTCCCCAGAGAAACCTACGAGACCAATGTGATGGGAACGGTGAATCTTCTGGAAGCGGTACGGCATTGTCCCTCTGTTCGTTCCGTATTAAATGTTACTACGGACAAGGTTTACGAGAATCCGGATCAGGAGGGACACGCCTTTATGGAGGAGGAGAAGCTGGATGGACATGATCCCTATTCCAACTCCAAGTCTTGCTCGGAGCTGGTAACCCATAGTTATCAGAAGTCCTTCTTTTCCGAGGATTCCGCCTATGGAAAAGGCAAAAGCTTTCTTCCGCGGATTTCCACCGCAAGAGCCGGAAATGTCATCGGTGGAGGGGATTTCGCAAAGGATCGTATTATTCCGGACTGTGTACGAAAAAGCATTAAGGGAGAGCCTATCGGCATTCGAAATCCCTATTCTGTCCGCCCTTATGAGCATGTCTTGGAGCCGCTTTTTGTCTATCTGGAAATTGTAGCTAGACAGGCAGGGGAAGAGGGAAAGCAATTTGCCGGCTATTACAATGTGGGACCGGAGCTTTCCGATGCCATTACTACAGGAGCCTTGGCAGAGCTTTTTGTGGAGTTCTGGGGAGAGAATGCAAGCTGGGAGAATCAGGCGGAGCCCAATGCCCCCCATGAAGCCGGATTTTTACAGCTAAGTACAGAGAAGCTAAAGAAAGTCTTTGGCTGGCAGCCCCGTTATACCGTTAAGGAAGCGGTGGAGAAAACCGTGGATTGGTACAAGGCATGGCACAGAGGAGAGGACTTACGGAAGTTTTCCGAAGCACAGGTTTTGGCCTTTGCCTCGGAGCAATAAGAGTAAAGCTATTTTAGGGTAGAACCGTAGAAAGGGTAGGGTATGGATTTAGCGGAAAAGCAGAGGCGGGGCTTCGCCATTTTGGAGGAGATTCACCGTATTTGTGAAAAACATAAAATCAGCTACCGCTTAGATTCCGGAACCCTGCTGGGAGCCATTCGCCATGAAGGCTTTATCCCCTGGGATGATGATGTGGATCTTTGTTTTTTACGGGAGGAATGGGAAAAGTTTGAAAAGGTGGCGAAGGAGGAACTTTCGGAAAACTTTGCCCTACTGATGCCTAACAGCTATAGAAACGGTCGTTCCTTTTATGACTTTGTACCCCGTATTGTGGATCTTAACAGCAAAAGACGGGAAGTTGAGGGAGAAGAGGATGCCTTTTACGAAGGAAAGCTGAATCATCTTTGGGTGGACTGCTTTATTTTAGATGACTGCCCGAGAAATGCCCTTTTGGATAAGCTGTATCGTTTTCGACAGCAGATGATTTTCGGCCTGGCCATGGGGCATCGGAGAAAGCTGGATTTTCAGAAGTATTCTCCCATGGCAAAGCTCTTTGTGGCGGTTCTTGCCACTTTGGGAAAATGTCTTTCCCTGCCCTTTCTTTTTTCTTTGCAGGACAAATGGGCACAGGGGGCACGAAGAGAGAAGAGTCAAAGAAGAGGAGAGGATTTCCTTTATTTTTCCAATTATCAGCCGGACTTCCAGTATTGTAAGGTGCAATACAGCTGGGAGGAGCCGGTGCAGTATAAGCCCTTTGCCGGAAAAGAATTTCCGGTACCGGCAGACTATGACAGTGTATTGAAAATGCTATATGGGGATTATATGACACCCCCCAAGAAAGAGGAGCAGGTACCTAGCCACGAGGAAATGATTTAAGTCGGTGATGGATAAAAGACCTTGCTAAAGTCGTTGAACAGAGATGGCTAAAAAGTTAGGACGGATAAGGAGCTCAAGAAAAATCATTTCAATGAGGGATTGTTTTAGAGAGAAGGGATGAACTTGGAAAAGATTTGTAGTGTTATTGTTTCCGTATATAACGAGGAAGACAGCTTGGAGCAGTTTTACCAGCATTGCAGTCAGTCTTGCGAAAAATTACAGGAGCTGGGCTATGGCTATGAAATTGTCTTTGTCAATGACGGCTCTCAGGATAAAAGTGCCATTCTTTTAGAAGATTTTGCAGAGAGAGACAAGGAACACGTGCGGGTATTGTCTTTTTCCCGGAATTTTGGCCATGAGGCGGCTATGACCGCAGGCCTTGACCATGCCAAGGGAGATTTCCTGGTCTTTATGGATGCGGATTTACAGCATCCCCCCGAACTGATTTCGGAAATGCTGAAAAAGTCGGAGGAGGGCTATCAGGTGGTGTCCATGGTACGCACCAAGAATCCTTCCGCAGGCCTTGTGAAAAATGTTACCTCCGCCCTGTTTTACTGGATTTTAAACCACGTTTCTCCGGTGCATTTTGAGGAAAATGCTTCCGATTTCTTCGGCATTTCCAAAAAGGTGCAGGAGGTTTTAAAGAAGCATTACCGGGAAAAAGTCCGTTACCTTCGGGGTTTTGTCCAGTCCGTAGGCTTTCCCAAAACCAGCATTCGCTATGAGGCGGCGGCAAGGCAGGCGGGGCAAAGCCATTACTCTCTAAGTAAGCTTTGGCGGTTTTCCAAAAACACCCTCTTTACATTTTCCAATTTGCCCTTACAGCTTGGGATTTTTGCGGCCATTTGCAGTGGAGGACTGGGAACCCTGCTTTTGATTTACACCCTTTTAACCAGAAAGGGCGCCCCCTCCGGCTATGCCACCATCGTGGTGGTGCTTTGCTTTATGTTTGCGGTGCTCTTTTTTGTCATCGGAATTATCGGAGAATATATCGCTATTTTGTTTGAAGAACTGAAGGATGAGACCTCTATACATTTTTATCGGACAGTAAAAAAATATAGAGGAGGGGCGAAAGCTAGCAAAGCGTGCCCCCTTTCAGACCTGTATTGCATAGAAAACGAGTTCTTTTGTAGAAAAACACCAAACTTCCGAATTCTAAAAAAATTCTAAGAATGAAAGAAGAAAACTCTATTTTTTTAAAAAAAGAAAAGCTATAATCCTCCTTGTTATTAAACATAGTCGAAAGTTATTTCGAACAGGAGGAAAAAATGAAAAGAATTTTAAGCACTTTGACAGTATCCGCATTGGCCGTATCTATGTTAGCTGCATGTGGCAGCAGCAATGCAGGAAAGACAACTACCGCAGCTGCTGAGCAGAAGGAAAGTGCAAAGGCAACAGAGAAGGCGATGGAAGGAACCAAGGCCGCTGTAGAAGAAATGAGCGGAGACTTCAGCGACAAGAAGGTTGGCGTATGTATCTATCAGTTCTCTGATAACTTCATGACTCTCTTCCGTACAGAGCTGGAAAATTATCTTGTATCCAAGGGATTCAAGAAAGAGAACATCAAGATTATGGACGGTGCTAATGACCAGGCTACACAGACCAACCAGATCGAGAACTTCATCACCGATAAGGTAGACGTTTTGATTGTTAACCCTGTTAACTCTTCCTCTGCTGCTACCATCACCGATAAGGTACAGGCTGCCGGAATTCCATTGGTTTACATCAACAGAGAGCCGGATCAGGACGAAGAGAAGAGATGGGAAGAGAAGAACTGGGATGTAACCTATGTAGGATGTGACGCTCGTCAGTCCGGAACCTTTCAGGGAGAGATTATCGCTTCCGTTGGAATGGATAAGCTGGATATGAACGGCAACGGAAAAGTTGACTACATCATGATCAAGGGTGACCCTGAGAACATCGATGCACAGTATAGAACAGAGTTCTCCGTTAAGGCATTACAGGATGCCGGCATGGAAGTAAACAAGTTAGACGAGCAGGTTGGTAACTGGGATCGAGGCTCTTGCACAGTCTTTGGTTGCTAACGCATTGGCAAAGAACGGTAAAGATATCGAGGTTGTTTTTCTGTAACAACGACTCCATGGCTCTCGGCGCATTACAGGCTATTCAGGCAGCAGGGAAGAACCGTTGGAAAGGATATCTACCTGGTAGGTGTTGACGCTCTTGAAGAGGCTTGCCAGAACGTATGGCAGGAACACAGACCGGAACCGTATTTAACGACTTCCCTACACAGTCCCACGCAGCAGGAGATGCAGCTATCAACTACCTTAGCGGTAAGGGAAATGACCACTACATCGGTTGTGACTATGTAAAAGGTTACCAAGGACAACGCACAGGATGTATTAAATCTCTTAAAGTAATAAGATTTGCAGGAAAACTTTTTCAAAGCATGGATTTTCAGGAAAATGGAGATTTGCTAAAGAAATAGGAGCAGAAAACATTTTCCCAATACAGAACGAATTTGGGGAGTGCAGATGCATTGTGTATTTGCCTCCCCGATTGTTTTTCATTCTAAGAGTAGTGTGAAGAAATGGAGGAGGAAATGGCAGAGTATAAGTTAGAAATGAAAAATATCTCCAAATCATTTCCGGGTGTAAAGGCCCTAGACCAGGTGCAGCTGTCCGTTCGTCCCGGAACAGTGCATGCCTTAATGGGAGAAAATGGAGCCGGAAAATCCACCCTGATGAAGTGCCTGTTCGGCATTTATAAGATGGATCAGGGAGAGATTTATCTGGATGGAAATAAAGTAGAAATCAACAATCCTGATGATGCAATGCTGCACGGTGTAGCCATGGTGCATCAGGAATTGCAGCCGGTACTGGCCCGTTCCGTATCGGAAAATATGTATCTGGGACGTTTCCCGGTGAAAAAAATCGGACCGATTCAGATGATTGACCATAAGAAGATGAATCAGGATACGGAGAAGTGGTTGTCCGAGCTTGGTTTATCTTACAATGTGAAGGCGCCTTTGTCCTCCTTATCCATCGGACAGATGCAAATGGTGGAGATTGCCAAGGCGGTTTCCCACGATGCCAAGGTCATTATCTTTGACGAGCCTACCTCTTCTCTTTCCGATAAGGAAGTAGAATTCCTCTTTAAGGTTATGGGAGATTTGAAGAAAAAAGGGCGTAGCCATGATTTACATTTCCCATAAGATGGATGAAATCAAGCGGATTTCCGATGATATCACCATCATGCGTGACGGAACCTATGTAGGAACCTGGCCCGCAGAGGAGATGACCACCGAGCAGATTATTGCCAAGATGGTAGGTGAGAGTTAAGCAATATTTATCCGGAGCATCATCACAGCATTGGAGAAACCATTATGGAGGTGGAGGATTTGACCTCTATCCATGAAAAAAATCCTTCCGGGGAGTTTCTTTCTCCATCAAAAAGGGCGAGATTCTGGGCTTCGGCGGACTGGTAGGTGCCCAAAGAACGGAGCTGATGGAAGGAATCTTCGGTATCCGTCATTTGGCTAAAGGAACCATCAAGGTTCACGGTAAAGAAGTGAATATTAAAAAGACCCAGAGATGCCATGGATGCGGGTATCGGTATGATTACCGAGGATCGCCGGGGAAACGGTATTTTTCGGCTGTCTCTCCATCAAGGACAATGTGGGTGTTTCGATTTATAAGAAGTATTTAAAAGGCAGGAATTATGCTGGACCATCCTTCCATTAACAAGGTGGTGGATGACAATATCAAGCGTCTGTCCATCAAGACCCCCAGCATGAAAGAGCATATCGGAAATCTTTCCGGAGGAAACCAGCAGAAGGTAATCATTTCCCGTTGGCTGGCCAAGGATCCGGATATTCTGATTATGGATGAGCCTACGAGAGGTATTGATATCGGGGCAAAAGCATGAGATTTATGAAATCATGGAAGAGTTGGCAAAACAGGGCAAGGCGATTATTATGATTTCTTCGGAAATGCCGGAGCTTCTGGGTATGGCGGACCGTATCTGCGTAATGTGTAACGGAAAGCTCACCGGAGAGCTGAATCAGCAGGAAGAAATGACCCAGGAAAATGTAATGAACTTTGCTACGATGTTTTAGGGGGAAAGAAAATGGAAAAGACACAAAAACAAAAATTAACGGATTTTCTGATTAATAACGGCGTTATTATCGTTATGTTCATCCTGGTCATTTACACAGGATTGACCACAAAGAACTTTTTAACCGCGGATAACGGAATGAACCTTCTGGCAAATATGTCTTATCGTCTAGTTATCGCCTTAGGAATTGCAGGTTGCGTTATTACCGCAGGCTGTGACCTTTCTGCAGGACGTATGATCGATTCGGTGCCTGCCTTGCAGGAACTCTTCTGCAAAAGGCGGATTATTCCGGACGTTTCTTCCAGTCCGAGCCCTGGGCTTCCATGGGAAATGGAATTTTACTTAAGATTAGTCCCATGAATCCCTTCGTGGTATTGTTCCTGGTTATGCTGATTTGTGCCCTCTTCGGCACCATCACCGGTTGGTTTATTGCTTACCTTTCCGTACCTCCCTTCATTGCTACCCTGGCAATGATGGAAATCATCTACGGTTTAGGTCTTCTCTACACCAACGCAACTCCTTTGGGAGGCTACATTGAGTCCTATACCGTTTTCTCTACCGGAAAATTCTTAGGCTTAAGCTATTTAATCTGGATTGCTCTTTTGATGGCTGCATTAACCTGGTTCATCTTTAACATGACCAGACATGGAAAATATATGTATGCTATCGGTGGAAACCCACAGGCGGCAGAGGTTGCCGGTGTTCCTGTAAACCTTACCTTGGTATTGATTTATGCGAAGGCGGCAGCATTTTACGGCATGGCAGGCTATATGCTGGGAGCAAAGCCGGAGGTGCTTCCGTAAATACCGGACTTGGTTATGAGATGGAGGCTATCGCAGCCTGCGCCCTGGGCGGTGTATCCGTAACCGGAGGACGAGGTAAGGTATCCAGTGCCTTCATCGGTGTGGCGGTTTTGGAGCTTTTAAAGACTGCACTACAGTACCTTGGTGTAAATGCCAACGCGCAGTACATCGCCATCGGTATCGTAATCTTTATTGCCGCATCCTTGGATATTCGTAAGTATCTGACGAAGAAATAAAAATAAGCTATTTATGCGGTATCTGTCTACAAGAGGAAAGCGCTCAGACCGTTAGGGTTTGGGTGCTTTTTTGGTTTTATTGAGTATTGCAGGCGAAGCTTGCGCTCTTTTTCCAATGGCACTAGGTAATGGATACTAGAAGATAGTACTCCTTCTACAGAAAAAGGCTACAGGGTGTAGCCCAATTTGATGAAAGAGTAATTCATTGTGTCAAACAAATACCGTGCGGGCATAATCAACGAATCATTAACCAGTGCAAGAATATAGAAGCCATATTTTATATATCAATCAGACCTAGCGAGACAGACGTTAAACAATCCTTATATGTTTGACTTACTTACTATATGCGAAGGGTATGACGAAAGGGAATTGCAAAAACAGAAAAATAAACTGTGAAAAAGTAAAGAATAATAGGAAAGCGCTCAGACCGTTAGGGTTTGGGTGCTTTTTTGGTTTTATTGAGTATTGCAGGTGAAGCTTGCGCCATTTCGTTTCATTAATCTTTAAAATGGTTTAGCAAACCTTTGGGAGAACATATGGAATAAGTCATTAAAAGCATGCCATAAAGATATAAGATTAATTATTAATATAGCAATGCCTACGGAATGGTGATAAAATAGCTCTTAACAGTATAGTACAGGCTTACAGGAGGTGCAGATGAAAAGAAGCAGAATAGTATTCGCGGCATGTATGGGCATTGTGCTCTCTTTTATGGCAGGGAAGATGAGCGTTTATGCGGGGGAAAATGGGACGGAATTTCGAGCCAGCTCTTCAAATATTTCTTCCTTGCATGGGACACAATTTTTTTCTGCCGGAGCTAACTATGGATATTTCGGCGAGACTCCGCCTGCAGGAAAGATAGTCATTGACGGGATTCAACTACGTGAACCACTAAAAGATTTGATGCCTAATGCACCGAGAGACAGGATGCGGGTGCAAGAGCTTGATCTCAGAGGAAAGAACTTGAAGCTGAAGATTCATCGGAAGGGGGATGCCCCGAATCAGTTCATAGATGTAGACGATATCTACATTTCCTCTCCTATCTATTATAACAAGATGACCGGGGAAAGTGACTATAGAGAGGTACACGGAAAGGAATTTACCCCCGGAGTCTATCTTTATGACATGGAGTTGACCACGACAAACAAGAATTACTGGTTCGAGAATGATTTACGGAATAGCTTTTTCTCTGAAACCGTTTATGGACAAGCAAGCAATAGAGTTCATCATACCTATTCTTTCTTGTTTGCGGGAGAAGAAGAGAATGCAAACAAACTCGTTCTTTATTTTTTTCTGGAAGGTCTATGACTTATGTAGAAGAAGATTATCCATTTAAAGAAATCAGGATGTTTCTTCCGGAGAAAGATTTACAGTATGGAAAAATTGGGAGATGAGGTACCCCATACACATGGAGTAAAATGGGGGATGGACTGCTTGATAGAAATGGAGAGGACCCATGGCTGGAGGTGTCCATTCCGCATAAGGGTGAAAATAAAGTAAACTGTGAGTATGCATTAGAGGATGTTTCGAGGGGCGGATACTACGGAAGTGATCGAAAATCACAAAAGCCGGGCACCTATCGCCGTGTGCTTCGGGATTTTTACCCTGAAGATGAATTCTATCAGCCATTATCGTCTCACCTTCGGTGGTATAGATGGAAGTCTTGTAACCAAGTTCTACATCAATGATAAAGAATGGAAGATGGATCCCGAGAACAAGCTCTTTGGATTCAATCGATCCTGTGACAGGAAGCCTGAAAGTTACCTTGTATGACCCGGACTACATCACATTAACGGGTGCAGGTGGAAATACCGGTGGCTCCTCTCATAGCGGCGGATCAGGCGGTAGCTCGTACAGCGGCGGAGGCAGTTCCTCAGGTAGTGGTTCATTTAGTGGCAGCAGCAGTGGAGGTTCTTCGGGTGGAGGCTCATTCAGTGGTGGTGGCTCCGGTGGAAGCAGCGGCGGCTCAGGGGGAGGCTCTTCTATTGTTGGTGGAAGTCCTGCCGGGCAAGTTTTAGGAGTAGATCGTTCTCTTTCCAATGGAGAATGGGTAAAAGACGAAAAAGGCTGGTGGTACAAGAGAAAAGACGGAAGCTATCCGAAGAGTACCTGGGGTTATGAAGCCTACAATGGAAAGTCCTATTGGTACTATTTCTTAGATAGCGGCTATATGGCAACAGGCTGGGTAGACTTGAATGGCAGTAAGTACTATCTCTTCCCGGGATCCGACGGTTGGATGGGAAGAATGCTGACTGGATGGCAGTGGATTGACGGCTATTGCTATTACTTTGGAACGGACAGCGGAAACAACGAGGGGCATCTCTATCGAAATGAAAAAACGCCGGAAGGCTACCAAGTGGATTCGGAAGGAAGATGGGTAGAGAATGGTGTTCCACAGATTAAAAAATAGCTACGAAAAGTATACAAAACAATAGCTTAGAAAGAGGAGAAGTTGTTTGATTACGGCTTCTCCTTTTGTTTTTAACGGAAATTTGCAGATACATAAAACATCCTTAATATCATTAATTATAAATTAAAAAAATACAGCTATTTTAATAAAATTATTGAAAAAGAGCCTTTCGGATAGAATAAAGAGCGATAATAAAATGTTTAAGCTTATGTAGTTGTATAGACACAGATGAATAACAGTTTTATGTTAAGGGCGTAAAGACGAGACAAAATGCAAAAAGACCGGTAACTTATCCGGGGATTCTCTGCTCAGCGGGAAAAGTACGATTCCTTCCTTTGAAAATGAGAGAAACGAGAAAAACAAAAGGATAAAGGTATAGAGTAATTTTACTGTCTTTATAGATTCGCTTTTGCAAGGGAGGGCAGATGAAAAAGTTATTTTTAGGAATTCATAAAAAACTGAAGCGGTTTTTGTATTCTCATATAAATGGTGGAAAGGGAATGATTTCCATTTTTTTGGCATTGACTGTTTCTCCTTTGCTGATGTGTACATTGATTTTTGTAGAATATGCCAGAATACAAAGCGCACAAGCCATTATTGAAGAGCTGATGGGAAGCTCTATTTTTTCTGCCCTTGCCCATTATGACCCCTACCTGGATGAGCGGTTCGGTTTTATGGCGGTGAGACAGGATCAGGAAGAGTCTTTGGATTCTCGTTATCAAAGCTATCTGGAAGCGAACGTCCAAGGCTTCGGAAAAGCAATTAGCTTAGCGGGAGGATCGGCAGAAGGAAAAAATTCGCTTATTGAACCTTTGGCATTAAGACAGGAAGTTTATGAATACAGTGAGCTTTCCGTACCTATCAATACTTTGGTGGAAGGTTTAAACATAGAAGATTTATTATCTAACTTCTATAATTTAGATTCCCTAAAGGTATGTAAAAATGTGATGGATGGCGGAAAGAACGCCATTGATATTACCGATTCCGCCATTAATATGGCAAAATCTTTAAAAGAATACTCCGATGAAGCAAAGAAATACGGAGAGTCTTTAACAAAGTATAAAGAAGCAAGAAAGGCCTACGATGATGCTTATCAAGCGCTGGAAGAGGCAAGAAGCAAGAAGGATAATGGTGAGGATATTTCTTTAGATTCCTACATTAGTGATGTAAACAGCAAAGCCGGAGCCTTTGGTACAGCTACCAGAGATCTAAAAGAGAAGCTTTCTTCTTTAAAAGAGAAGGAGAGAGATTTTGTAAAGAACCAGGAATCGTTTAGAAAAGCAGCGGATGAACTGATTAGTAATGCCCAAGAATATGATAAGAATAAACATGATGTGGATACGTTATAGGATCCTTTGTTCGTGACTTATCATGAAATCAATAATCAGGTTCAAAACAGTTTAGATTCCTATCAAAAAGACTAACTATTAATAGTCAAGCAAAAAATTAAGATTTTCAGAATAAAATACGGAAACGTATTTTAGATAGATTAGTACATTGAAAACTGTATGACGAATAGAGCATCAGCGATGATGCTCTCAGAAAAGATTATGAGCTAATTTAACTTATAAAGGCTGATATGACGTATGGGTTATTTCCATCCGAAAGATGGTCCCTAACAAGCTTTTTTTAACCACATGACTTATTGCGACATAGTAGTGCTTGCCCTCTGCCCTCTTTTTTGACAGATAGAGCCTGAATCGCTCGTCCCATGCAGAAGCATATTTAGCAGCATTGAAAAGTGCGTAACGCAGATACTTAGAGCCACGTTTTTCCATGTGAGCATAAGAGGATATTAGCTGTCCGGACTGGTACGTAGACGGAGATAGTCCTGCATAAGCAAGAACCTGATCTGCATTGCTAAAGCGTGTAAAGTCTCCAATCTCTGCTAGAATCATTGCACCCATACGATACTTGATGCCGGGAATAGTTGTAATTGGAGAACCACACTCATCCATGATTTTCTGAATGGACTGCTCGATTTCTTTAATATCGGAAGTCAGTGTGTCAATTCGGCGGATTGTCTGCCTGAGTTCCATTGATTTAGCAGGCATAAGTGATCCGATAGAAGATTTTGCAGTCTCTCTGATTACGATGGCCTTTTCACGACCATAGCGCCCTTTTTGAAGCATCAGCAAGTAGAGCTTTCAGGTGGGTGAGATTAGAACTTGCGATAAAATGTGCTCCCGGCAGTTCCTGAAGAAGACGGTATACCGAGTTTATGTGCAGAGTCGGAACAAGAGGCTCAAGCTCCGGGAACAGGATGTTTACAAGCCTAGATACTGAAGTTTTCAGTTTCGCACGTTCTTTGACAAGCTCAAAACGATAACGAGTTAATGACTTCAGCTCCTCGCTGTGGTAGGATGTACCTGTATAGGGCTTGAGTGTCTTATCAGTCACAAGCATTTCAGCAATGGAGCAGGCATCAACTTTATCCGTTTTTCGTCTTTCTAAGGCTTTGACCTTTTCTGTAAAGATTTGTATGTAACGGATTGATTACAAAGGTGTGGTAGCCATGGTCAAGAAGTGATCCCAGAATGTTGTAGGAATAGTGGCCGGTAGCCTCGAGTCCTATTTTTTTATCTGAGATTTGTCCTTTGAGACAGACTCAATCTTGTGGAATAATTCTCCATAGCCATCGCTATTGTTCGGTACCGTAAAGACTTGGAAAAAGTTCTTCGGTATCTCAGCCCAAGGATACAACAGTCATGCTTATCCTTAGCAACATCAATTCCAACGTAAATCATTCAGCAAATCCTCCTGTATTAAGTGTTTGATGCTGTTATCGACCCACAGGGCTCTTTTGCTGATTGTAACCTCGTTCTACATAAACCGTCATGCGGTATCTAACTAATCAACAATGTGACAAAGAGGCTGTGGTTGGAGCCTTTCGAAAACCGTCGCGCGGTAGGAGTTTACAACCAATCCACAGCATCAGATAACAATAGTAGCTGATTACCAAGAACAGGTAAAGAAAAGCTACAACTTAATAATACGAGGAATTATACAATGACGGAAAAAGAAGATGATGGAAAATTAGAAGAGCAGGCGAAAAAACTGGAGTCTTACTCTGCTGAAAAAGACGAAAAAATTGAGGGCTATGTAGTCCTGTCGGAAATAGAGGATGTGGATCAAAGAACAGCTGCTTTATATGGAGATTTACAAAACATCATTAAAGGTTCTGATGACAGCGTGGATATTGCAACACAGCTTAAGGATTTGTTGTATGAGATTTTAGGGGTAAAAATTTTGTATGACGGTTCCCTAGATTCTAATTTGGATCCCAATGAACTGATAAATCAAAGTGGTGTACTGGATCTGGGATCAGCAGAAATGACGGACAGTATTGTAAATTTGCTCTCCTCTATCACCGACTTCATTACAGCGGTAAGCGGAGCGGATTTTTTGGGGATTTTGAAAGCTCTTGGGTCTTATTTGACCAGCATGGTTACTTTTTTCAAGGGCATATACGATTGGGCAAGTAGCAGACTCCAAAATCTTGGTCGACTTCTTATGTTCAAAGAAAACCTGGGGAAGAACTATCTTCTCTATGGTTACGGTGTCTACAACATGCCTAACAGAACCAATTACAGTGATGGCTCCACTTTAACGGGATATGATTATAGCAATATTTTTGAAATGGCGGGCGGTACCTATAACATAGGCTTCTTAGACGGAGATTTTTGGAATTATCCCAAGATGGACAATGCAGGCGGAAGCGACAAATTATACAAGGGAGCAGAATTAGAGTATCTATTTACCGGTTCCAACTCGGAAAAAGGAGCACAGGTAGGTACCTTCTTTAATATCTTTTTATTAAGATTACTCACGAATCTTCCTGCTATTGCAGAATCAGATTGGCTTCAGGCAACAAGCGTTACAGGTCCCTTTATAGCACTATTTTTTTGTGATTCTTCTTATAGTGGAGGCCTTTATTGATATGATTCTTTTGGTTAACAAACAATCCGTTAGTTTTATTAAGCTAAAAGCCTATATGTCTACCGCCGGACTTCCGGATTTAATTGCTGACCTGTTGCAATGCACCGGTATAAGTGATGCTTTACAGGGTAAGATTAAAGAAAAGACAGAGGGCTTTGGCGAAAAATCCAAAAAAATAACAGTGAAGAAACGCAGGGCTCCTCGGATAATGCCGGTGACTCCTCCGGTACCGGTGACTCATCAAGTACAAATAACTCAGGTGGTGACAGTTCCGGAAAGACCGGAGGGAATGATTCCTCCGGCGGAAAGGATGGTGGGGGTAAGAAAGAAAAAAATAAAGATTTCAAAAATCCCACAGAGGCCATGGGCTTAAAAGATGAGAAAGGCTTTATGAAGCTGGACTATGGGGAGCATTGTTTAATTTTGATGCTTTTAGGAACAAATCAAGATCAGTATCTTATGCGGTTACAGAACCTTGTGCAATTGGAGGCAAAGGAAAAGTATAAGGAAAAAAACGGATTATCATTTGAGTAAAGCTTTATACCGGAATTACCGCTACCACAGAGTATCAATTAAATGAATTTGTGCCCATTACAAAAAAAGTACTGGCGGGTTTAAACTTGATTGTACGAAAACGCTTGGGTATTAGAGAATAGTATTATTAAAAAAATTTAAAGTATATATCGGAAAGTCGGAGAAAGTTGATGGAAAAAGATTGTATTCACTTAACAAGTGAAGAAAAAAAGAAAGATTAATAGAATTTAAGAAATCAGATAAATTTTTTTAAAAAGCTTATAAACAAATTAAAGAGGAAATCGGACTTGAAGAAAGAAAAAGCTGTATTTTTCGTTTAAAGGTTTTATTTTGCTTATTTCTTCTTGTGAAATTTTTTTCCATTGGGGATTTATCTGAGTTTCTTTGCTTTTTATTATTTTTTATGACATATGCTGTGCTGAAGGAAGAGAAGAAGAGCAGTTTAGTCGATACATATGCTCTCGGTATCTTAAATTCAATTTTGCAAATCCTTGATCCGAATGCAGAAATATGCGTTAAAGGTGACTTCGTACTTAACGAATATATAAAAGTAGTTCCCGATTCTTATTATTATGCCCTAGGATGGATGTTTAAATATAATGATGACAGATGCCTTAAAGTTTGTGACCTGCGAGCATGGCATGAAGTGAAGAATAGTGAACATGACACAAATCCTAGAGAAGTCACTGATTTTCGAGGACTATTATATGGACTGATATTACCCCATTCTTATGCAGGTCAGTTACGAGTTGTTCCAACCAAGAAATCAAAATTCTTAAAAAAAGAAATCCAAGGAAGATATCTTGAAGCATTGGAAGGTGAAAGAAAAATAGATGTAGAAGATGTTTTACATAATGAGAATTACAACATTTACTGTACTGATGAGGTATCTGCCAGAAAATTTCTTAATCCCAGTGTTTTAGCTTGGTTTGATCAACAGATTTCGAAACAAGGATTATCATTATATTTGAAAGAAAATAAGCTGTTTATTTCAGTATATCAGGATCACTATCTGTTCCAGGTGCCATATACAGAAAATGCTGGATGCATGGTCAATAGAAAAAGCAGCACTCAGCCTTAAAGAGTTGAATCAAGAGATTAGGGATACGGTGGGTATTTTTTATCAGTTATCGATGTAAGACAGTAGGAAGGGAAGGCCAAGAAATTGCATCAGGGGTGAAAGAAGCAGCGGAAGTACAATTTTAGGGGAGAAAATAGGAAAATGGCATTAACAGCTGAAGAAGTAGAGAAATTAAAGGAACTTAAACGCACTGAAGAGTTTAAAAAAAACTATAAACTGATAAAAGACGAACTTGTAAAAAGAGACAGGCAAGGTGTAGACATGGCTGCCAAGGGATTAATTTGTCTCTTCGTGTTGTGCTATCTGCCTCGTCGTGCAGGCTTTCCTTTGGCAGTAGTCCTGCTGTTTGTCTTAATCATCATCCCCTTTTTTAAGAGCAAAAGTGATATCGATTTGGATGATATCTATACAGAACAGATTCTTAATCTGATACTGGGGGCAATACTTCCGAAGGCTAAGATTCACTCCTGGGGAGAAGAGCCTATAGAGGATGTAAAATATGCGGTTCCCAAGTCAGAGAAGTATAATCAATTCTATGCACTGAAATTTCATGATGAACGAAACCTTAGTGTTTGTAATTTGTATACCTGGCATGAAGAAGAGTACAAGAGTGGAGATGAAAAACGAATTAAGAAAGTGACGGATTTCCAGGGTATTTTGTATGCTCTAACTCTGACGGAAGTTTATCAAGGGCATGTACGGATTGTGCCTACAAAGCAGCTTGCGCATCTGAATATAGAGACCCAGGGAAAATATGCGGGAGCCTTAGAGGGAGAGCAGAAGATTGATGTGGAGGATGTGCGGCACAATGAGAATTATAACATTTACTGTACGGATGAGATTGCTGCCCGAAAGTTCTTAAGTCCAAGTGTTCTGGCTTGGTTTGATGAGCAGATTTCAGATCAGGGACTTTGTGCCTATCTAAAGGGAAATAAGCTTTACATCAGCAAATATACCAATGAATATATGTTTCCGGTGCCGGACACCAAGAAGAAGCTGAGTGAGTGGTCGGTGGAAAAAGCGGCTCTCTACCTAAAAGACTTAAGTCAGGAAGCAAAGGCTATGGCATCGGTTTTTTCTAAATAGAAATGAAAACAATGGGAACAAAAGAGGTGAGTTATGGATGTTCGAAGTGAAGAGGGAACCATAATGCTGGAATGGGGGATAGGAATGATATTTTCTATCTTTATTCTTATGTTTTTTTTGGCCTTATCCGTTCATTTGTATCAGCGAAACATGTTTACAGCGGCCTGCAATGCGGCGGTAGTGAGAGTGGCAGAGAATTATAAATACGAAGGCTTGGAATACAAAGAGGAGATAACAGTACAAGATATTGAAAATATAGGCTTGTATCGCTATCTCAGTCTGAAACAAATTAATCTTCTCATACACGGAAATGAGAAAGCGAGTAGATTTTTGGGATTTAGACTTACGAAGTACAGTGGTGGAAATGGTGGCGGTAAGGAAACGGTAAGGGTAAAAGCGAGTTCCGGATGATCTTGGACGATGCCATTATGTACTGGAAGCGGAGAAAAGCTTTGATTTTTCTTTTTGCACCCTTGTTGGAGAAAGTCGGCTTAAAAAGAGTCCAACAAAGTAAAAAGTAGTGGCAGTTGCCTCAACCCTGGATGTTCTCCATTATGTAAACACAGTTCATTTTAGCCAGTATTTTAATAATAAAATAAGTGATCTCTCCAAGATAGCAGGATTGGTAGATTCCTTTATCAATCTTGGAAAGGATTTGTTCGGTTTTGTTACTTCTTTTGGAGAGGATTCATGATGGGAAAAGAGGAAAACGATAAAATGAAGAGCAATCGAAATCACGTTGAAGATACCGTTGAAAACAATCTTAAAGAGACGCTTCTTAGAGAAAGAGCTTCCGTTACCCTAGAGGCGGCGATTATCTTGCCCATATTCTGCTTTCTATTTATGGCATTGAATGGTGTGTTCTTTGTGTTTTCGGCGCAGAATCAAGTGATGCATACTTTGGTGCAAACGGCTAATAGTCTGAGTCTGGATCCTTACTGGAATGAAAAAATCAGATTGGAGAATACCAGTGTGAGCACTATTTTGCAAAGATTTGAGCGTTATGCTGTACGAGACCAAAGCTTTTCTTCTGCGGAAAGCTGGCACAAGAATGAAACAGTGTCTTCCGGCGTGCTGGAAGACAGATTTTATTCTTATTTTACCGGGGATGGAAATAAACTCAGTGCTTATACTAAATTAAAAAAATTGGGCGTAGTAGGGAACATGGAGCTTAGCGGGACAGTCAATAACGGCGACTTAACCCTTGTTGCCAAGTACAAGATGAAGTTTTGGTTTAATCTTTTTAAAACAGAACCGTTGGACTTATCCCAGAAGGTGAAGGTTCATTTGTGGGGATTGGAAGACTATTAAAGGGGAAAACATGGCTTTAAAAATCGGCATCAGTGTATTGTATCTGCTTCTCTCTGCATTAGCTATTAAGCTAAGCCACACTTTGATGGTATGGCATCAAAAACAGCAAGAGGAGAGAGGAATACACAACAAGGAAACCCATCGGATTTTCGATAAAAAAGCAAAAAATATATTGTATGTATTGTTTATTCTGTTTTCCGCTGTATTGGGCTATTTCACGGCACAGAATGCAGTAGATACTTTTGCTATCTTTCGTCTAACACTGCTGTACTTTATTTTGGCAGTAGCGGCCATTGTAGACGGGGAAAAATATATCATTCCGAATATCTTAGTGCTCATCTTTCTGGTGGCAGGGGTAGTGACAGGACTCATTGAAATTTTGTATTATCACCTTGGGTGGAAAGAATTCCTTTTCCAGTCCTTAGGTTCCCTGTTTATTTTATTGCTCTTTCTTCTTCTGATGGTCTTTCTCTCCAAGGGTGGACTGGGAATGGGAGATGTAAAATTATATGCTGCGATTGCCTTTTATTCCGGCATCAGTGCAGCTTGTATTATTCTTCTTTTCTCTTTTATTCTGTGTGCGATTACGTTCATCCCCTTTCTGCTTCTAAAGAAAATAAAGATTAAAGATGCCTTTCCTATGGGAGGCTTTGTTTTTGTGGGCTATGGTATCAGCTTGATGCTATCCTTGATATAGTACGGTGCTCTTGAAGGGAACAGAGGAAAGTTGCCCCAAAGAAAAAAGACCGATAAACCATCGCTATGCGGGTTTATCGGTCTTTTTGATGGACTTTCCTAAAAAGGCTCTTTTTCTTTTAGCTTTGGAATACCTTCGTAAAAATCCAAAAGAAAATCCAGCTGCTTCCGAAGCTCCTTATATTCCTTCTCAATGGACAGGCCGTCTACTTCTTCAGGAGTCTGAGGTGTGGGGAAGATGAAGTTATCGGTATATAAGGAGATATACAGCTTATTTCCCTCCAGATAGACGCAAAGACCGTTTTGAGAAATGTGTTCGTCAAACCAGGTCAAGACTCTTGGGCTTAAGAACTTTCTTGCGGAAAGCTCATCGCTACAGTAGATGTTGAAGTTTTCGTTGTGCTGAATATCTTCCACATCAATTTTTCTGCTCTCCGGGCAGGGTTCCGGATAGGCATCCCTGTACTTCTCGTTTCAGAACTAAAGTTTTTTTGGTAGGAACTACTCGAAGCTGTCCGTTAAAGTTTACGGGGAGCTGCATGGAAAATACCTGTCCGACAAAGTCTGTCACCTGAACGTTTTTTGCATATTCCTTTCCGTCTCTGGTCTCAATTCTGGTTTCCGTGTGGGAAGAATAGAGATTACACATGCGAGTATCCTGCTCATCTCCTAAAGACAGGAAGAAGAAAGGCTCATATTTTTCTGATTTGGGCGTTACCTTTTTTTCATGGCCTGTAGAGGCAGGCTTCCTCTTTGTCCAAGATTTGCTTTTGGGAAGATTTTCTGAAGAATGGGCTTTAGGAATTCCTCCGCATACAAATCATCGTTATTCTTACCGCCTTTTGCAAAGTAAGCGTTTCTTTGCTCTTTTTTCGGACGATAGACAAAAAAATAAAGGAGCCCTACAAGCAAAATTCCGAATAACTTAAACACAATAATCAGTAAACCGGCTACGATGGCTGCAACGATAAGATAATTTTTTTCCATTTAATATTTTTCCTGCATTTCCCCGCGAATCTTTGTGAGTCGTGCCTGTACATCAGGATCATCGGCCAGCTGTCGTACCTGCTCCTGCTCCTCCTGTCGATTTGTTCCTAGGTAATTTTTCTTGAAAATCTGCCATGCAATCCTCCTTCATAGCTTAAAAATTCATCAGCAAACAAGAAAAAAAATACAACAGAACTATTTTTACAACAGAGGGAGGAGACAAACAACAGAAAAAAACGGGATAAGAATATGAAAAATCAGAATCAGATACAACAGAATAAAAAAACACAGAAATAAGTAGAGCAAGAAAAAGAATAGGAAAATAGAAAAAAAGTTTGATTGATAAATACCCTAAACTTGAAAAATAAAAAGTTTAAGGTATTCTTATTATCAAGTTTTGCAAGGAGGTGTAAGAGGTGGGCGAGAATAGAAAATTAAAGGAACGTGATATTTACTTGAATAAATTGATTGCTTTTTCAAGACACGGAGCCGGTGAAGGTTATCACGGGAATCAGAAGGTGTGGTAAGTCCAGTCTTTTAAAAGCTGATGCAGGAACATCTCTTGCAATCGGGAGTAAAACAAGAGCAGATTATAGCGATCAATTTTGAATCCTTAGAATTCCAAGAAATGAGTTATAAGGATTTATATGCTTATGTGAAAAACAAGATTTCAAAGAATCAAAGAAGCTATTTGTTTTTTGATGAATTGCAAAAGAATTTATCAATGGGAAAAATGCGATTAATTCCTTTCGCGTAGATTTTTAACTGCGATATTTATATTACAGGTTCGAATTCCTATCTTTTGTCTTCGGAGTATTCCACCTACTTGGCCGGAAGGTATATAGAAGTGAAAAATGTATCCGTTGTCCTTTAAGGAATTCATAGACTTTCATGGTTATATTTTGAAAGACTATCAGACCCCTATTGGGGAAACAAAAAAACGTGCCTGGAAGGAAAATGGAGAAATCGCAGAAACAAGAGATTTACTTGATGCTTACATGCGATATGGCGGAATGCCCGGAATTGCAGATTTTGGCTTGGAGCAAGATAGAGTGATGACTGTGCTGGACGGCATCTATTCAACGGTGGTGCTTCGAGACATCTTGGAACGGGAAAAAAGAAGAGGACAGCGGCAGATTACGGATGCGGAGCTTCTTAGAAAAATCATACTATTTTTAGCTGATAATATCGGCAACACTACATCCTTAAATTCCGTGAGCAATACTCTGGTATCGGAAAATTTGCTGGAAAATCGTGAGAGGCAGGGGAGGCCGGCAACCCAAACTATAGCAACTTATGTAAGCGCTTTAAAAGAATCCTTTATGTTCTACGAAGTCAAGCGCTTTGATATTAAGGGGAAGGAGTATTTGAGAACTCTGGGGAAATATTACATCGTGGATATCGGATTAAGAAATTATCTCTTAGGTTTTCGGGATAGAGATAGGGGACATAGCTTGGAAAATATAGTGTATTTTGAATTATTGCGCCGAGGCTATGATGTTGCTATTGGGAAAATAGCTAGTTTGGAGCTTGATTTCGTTGCTACAAAGGCCAATGAAAAGCTCTATGTTCAAGTTACGGAGAGCATGCTGGAGGAGACGGTAAGAAACAGAGAATTGAAGCCTTTTACAGCAAATTCCTGATAATTATACAAAAATGGTGATTACTTTAGACAAAGCATTGGACGAGGAATATGAGGGAATTCATGTTGTAAGCTTAATTGATTGGCTACTGAACTAGAAAAAGAGCTTACAAAAAATCAAGATATCCATAGTCTTCATGCTGTATAGGAGACAGTTTTGATTTTTTGCAAGCCTCTTTTTTCTTCTGTTTCTTCCGCTTTCTTTGTGTTTTGTTCTTCTGCCTTTTTGTATTTTATGCAGAATGAGATTCTTTTACAAAGTCGGTAAAGTTTTTGTTTAATGCAAAACCATTCCCTACAAAGATTCCCAGATAATTTCCAATCACATAGCCCAGAGTTCCGATCAGAAGTCCCGGGATAATCAGCTCTGTCCAGCCCTTGAAACCGCCATGGCAGCTGCTGTTGTGGGGCCGCCGATATTGGCATTGGAGGCAATGATGATTTCTTCGATGGAGAACTTGAAGATTTTTCCGAAAATCAGGGAAATAATCATATTTACCGCTACCATAATCAAAGCCAGAACCAAAAGCAGTGGGGATTCTTTAATAATCAAAAGAATGGAGGCAGGGGCACCGATTACCGCAAAGAAGAGGTAAATCAGGAAGGTACCGATTTCCTGAGAGCCTTTCACGGAAGACATTTGCTTCGGGAAGAATGAGGCAATCATCATGGTAATGGTGGTAATCAGCAGGTATTTGTTTCCAAAGAAACCGCCCATAAACTGACTGAAGGCGTCTTTTCCGGAGAAGAATCCGCTGATGACTCCGGAGAGCTTGGTGGAAACAGTTACGATGGTAAAGGCAATGCCTACCGCAAAGGCAATGTCCTTTAGGGAAATGCTTTTTGCCCCCCAAAACTTCGCTGCCATGGTTTTGTTTTTATCCCGGTCCTCTTCGGACTGTGCCAAGAGGGCCTCCTCATAGGGCTGCTTATACAGCTTTTTGATGATGGCCATGGAAGGCAGGGAAATGAGAACAAAAACATAAAGCGCCATCAAAAGATTATCCGCAACGATGGCAGCGGATACGGTTTTTCCCGGGACAGCATATTGTTCGGACATGGCTACGAAGTTTACCGCGCCGCCGGTATAGGTTCCTACGAACATAGGAATAATATCGTTGAGCTTGGGGATAGCATTTTTCAAGCTAAAGTAAGCCACAAAGCCCCCCAAGAGAGTTCCGGCACTACTCAGAAGATAGATGGCCAGCATTCTGCCGGATTCCTTCAAGATCTTTTTTACATTGGCATTGAAGAGAAGCAGGGGCACCGCCAGGGGAACCACATAGCTCCATACCGCATCATATACCGGTGATTCTGTAGGGATGATGTTCAGATTTGCCAGCACCAAAGTAAAGATTGTGGCTAGAATACAGCCGGTAATCTTGTTGGCCCAGACATATTTTTGTTCCAGGTAGATAGAGATGGCCACGCTAAGGGACAGAATCGTCCATAGCGCCCAAGTATCTTCCGCGGAAATCAATGTTGTCATAAATATACCTCTTTCTATAATGGGGAGTTTCCTCTTATCCTGGGGCATTACGCTTCGCAATTAGGCATTGCCTGTCATTGCCTTTTGGCCGGAAATATTATTGCTTGGCCTATGCCGCCTTTACAGTGCCTCTAAGCATCGGAGCGGGAATAGGAGTTTTTCATCACGCTGCTGGCTTCAAACAATACCTTGTCCAAAAGCTCGGCGGTTTCCTGCTTGGCACAACGGGCAATCTTTTCATTGCATTCTTCCAGCATTGCTCGAATTTCTTCCTGATTTCTTTTTTCTTTGCAATTTCCTTCTTGCACTCCAGAATCAGCTGATAGCACTTGGCTTGTACGGAGTTCTGATAGCGCTCCACGTGGAAACGGCTGATGGCGTAGGAAGCATTTGCCAAAGCGCCGATGAGCCGGTTGTTCCAATAAAAGCTGTCGGTGCTGACTTCCTTCTTGGTGGTGCTGAAGTAAGCGGGAATCTTTCCCACGGAGGAGAAAAAGGGGAATCAGGGCATTAAAGACATTGCTTCCGAAGGCAAGCCAGGTAATGCACTCCAAGTCCTTAATCTTTTCTTCTTTGTTCTGATGGAGAGACAGGAAGCAGGTGCGCTCGATGCCGATGGGGCGGAACTGTCCCACATGACTCGTATCTCCGTATTTTCCGTAGCAATCATATTTGGTGCCTTGGAAATGAGAGGAGAGCACGTATTTTACATCCATGGGACTAATCTTCTTCTCCGGCACCATGCTCCAGGGGATGTCATCGGAATCCGGGGTGAAGTCTGCATTTTCCCCTTCATAACGGAAGCAGTGGGGATTCAAGGTCTTCAGCATATACCAGGTTCTGGGAGTGTTATACACATGGTCCGCATCGGAGTGACTGCCGAAGGCGTCTCTGGGATTGAACTCCTCTTCGTAGGAAAGATTCAAATGATGCTCTGCGATAAATTCCCTTAAATCCTTGGAGCAGATATGGGATTCCTGCTTTCCGAAGGCATCCTTTAAATCGAAGGAGTCGATGCCCTGCTGGTTGGCCATCATCACATAGGAATCATCCGGCACTCTTTTGGCGATAAAATGATGTCCGCCGATGGTTTCCAGCCACCAAATCTCCTTGGTATCGGAGAAAGCGATTCCATTCATTTCATAGGTGCCGTATTTTTCCAAGAGCTCTCCGAGACGAAGCACTCCTTCTCTTGCGGAATGGATATAGGGCAGCAGTAAGCTTACCATATCTTCTTCTCCGATGCCTCCGGGAATTTCCGTCCTGCCTTCCTTATGAAGCACTACCAAGGGATCCGCTGCCAGCACCAGCTCGTTACTGGTAATGGTTTCCGTAGCGGAAACGGAGACATTGGCACTGTTGGTGCCGGCGCCTGCCCAGATACCGCTATCGTTTAAGGCATTGGGGAAGCAAATATAATCCAGTGCCTTGTCCGGCAAGGGAATCTCCACATGAGAAAGCACGGAACGGTATTTCTTGGGAGGATTCTTTCCGGAAACGGAAATCATTTTCTTCAGAGTATACTCTCCGGAACCGGAATCCATATTACGGGCAATCATGGTGGAACCGTCGTAGCTGGCATCCTTACCAACCAAAATTGTTGTACAAGACATAGCAAATTCTCCTTTCAAATTTTTCTTTCTATTATATAATGCACAAATTCAGAAAGCAAACGATGGTTTTTTCCCCTTCTAATGGATGCTGTATCGGATTCGGCCCGTGCCTGTGTGCCTTTGTCTGTCGTTAGAGCGCCTTTTTTTCTGCCATCGAAAGCCGATTCATGGTATAAACAAAAGGGTTGGAGAAGGATTGGAAAAGGACGGTATAAAGGAGGCACTATGGAAGAACAGGGATACGAGAATAATAACGGTACTGTAGGCGGAGAGCAGCAGAGCATAGAAAAACAGTACAGCAGAGATACTTTGGAAAGAAAGCCGGGCCCATGGGATATTTCCGAGGAAGAGCTTCCTGAGGAGCTTAAGGTAGTACCGGCACTTCACTTCTTCCTATATCAGGTGGTTTTTGCGATTCCTCTGGTAGGACTTATTGTGGTGATTATCATGAGTCTCGGAGCTACGAAGAATAAGAATATTCGAAACTTTGCCAGAGCCCAGCTGATTGCCATTGTGGTGGGAATTGTTCTGACAATGTTGTTCGGAGCGGCAATTCTCAGCTTTTTCCTGGCTTTTGTGGGCCCCTATTTGGATCATCCCCCCATCGTATAAAGAGGAATTTCCATCCTAATCTCGATACAATGAATTGTATTGTTTTGGAAGAAAGGAAACTCTATGGCCAAGGAAATGTGGAAGCCCGGAAATATGCTGTATCCGGTGCCTCCTGTGCTGGTGACTTGTCAAAATAAAAAAGGGGAAAGCAACATGCTTACGGTGGCCTGGGCAGGTACCATTTGCTCCACACCGGCTATGCTATCCATTTCCGTTCGGAAGGAGCGCTATTCCCATGCTATGCTGATGGAAACCGGGGAGTTTGTGGTGAATCTTCCCACGGAGGATTTGGTACAGGAAACGGATGAGGCCGGTGTACGTTCCGGAAGGGATATCAATAAGTGGGAGAAACTGCATTTGCATCCGGAAGAGGGGAAAATGCTTTCCGTTCCCATGATTTCGGAGTGCCCGGTAAATATGGAATGTAAAGTAAAGCAGGTATTGGAGCTGGGAAGTCACGACCTGTTTTTGGCGGAAATCCTGGCGGTTCATGTAGACTCTTCCTTATTGGATGAAAAGAAGCGCCTGCAACTGGAAAAGGCAAAGCTTTTGGCCTATTCTCACGGACAATATTTCGGTCTGGGAAAAGTATTGGGAAGCTTCGGATTTTCCGTGCGAAAAGAAGCAAAGAAAAAAACAGCAGGAACAGAAAGGAAAAAGCATGGCAGCAGAAGAAAATAAAGACATGGAAGAGGAGCTGGTAGGGCTTTCCGAAGACTTAGCCAGATGGAATGCCAGAAGGTCCAAGGAGGAGCAGTACCATCTTATAGAAGAAGAATCTGAGAAGCTTAGGGCTAAAAATCAAGAAGAATTTTTTGAGGATAGAAGAGGACAGAACAAGGAAGGAATCACCGAGACCGGACAGAAGTATGCTTCTTTAGAGCAGGACGGAGATGGCTTGAAAAATGGAAAATGGACTACGGAAGAGCTTCATCGTTACCGCCGTGCAGGGGATAAAATTCCGGAATATACCGCGGATATCTACCCAGTGAAGAGAAGTTTATCCGTTTTACGATGGCCTATTATAAGAAGAAAATCTGGAGCTTGGTTTTTATCTTTTTGGCTTGCTCTAGGCCTTTTGGCATTTGCCCAGTATTGGATGGGAAATAGCTTTTTTGCCATTTGTATGGTAATTTTATAGCTCTTGTTCCGTTTTTGCTGTTTTATCTTTATAAGGGACAACTTCAGAATCTGTATCGGTCTTCCAATAAAAAGCTGAATTTACCGGTAAGCATCGCCTTCTATAAAAACTATTTTTTGATGAAGACGGAACGCAGCAGTATGGTTGTGTACTACGATGAGCTGAAAAACATCGTGGATATGGAGACGTTGTATCTTTTTGGACATCGGCGGCAATGCGCTAATTCCCGTAGATAAGGACAGCTGTAGCGAGTCCTGCAGAGACTTTCTGGAGGCAGTACGGAAGAACCTTCTTATAGGAAGAAGATAATGTCAAAGGAAAAATGAAAATAAAGAGCTGAATAAAGGCTATTATTTGGCTTTTCAATACAAAATAACTTCGAAACAGGGGCACGCTCTCGCTAACCTCGCCTCGCAGGGGTTCTAAGCTTTTATAAGACAAAAGCCAAGAACCCGCGGGCTCAGATTACCCCTTATTCCGAAGTTATTTTGCTGAAAAGCCTTCTTATGTCTTTACTGATTCAGCTCTATTTTATTTCCTTTTTTCTTTGAACATTAGCCTTTCTTATGGAAGGAACCGTAATTGTGTCCTGCCTGCAGGTCTACGCCTTTGGCTTTAGCCAGCTCGGATACGGTTACCAGCTGGAAGCCTCTTTCCTGTAAGGCGGGAATCAGAACCTCTGCCGCATCGGCACTTTGAGAATAGATGGAATGCATTAAGATGACATCTCCGTCCTTTACGTGCTGTAATACGGTGTTAATGGTACTCTTAGAGTTTCTGGTTTTCCAGTCCAGGGTATCAATGCTCCAAAGAATGGAAGGCTGTCCCTGGTTTTGTAAAGCGGCCTTCACGCTGGCGGAGGTAGCTCCGTAGGGAGGACGAACCAGAGAAACGGACTGGCCGGAAAGTTTTCTTAAAATCTCGGTGGTTTTTGCCAAAGACTGGCTTGCTCCTGCCTGAGAAAGCTTTGGAAGATTCTCATGCTTATAACTGTGGTTACCAACTTCATGTCCTGCCTCTGCCACACGCTTTACTACGGAAGGATATTTTTCCGCCTGGGTTCCTACGAAGAAGAAGGTTCCTTTTCCGCCATACTTTTGGAAGGCTGCCAGAATACGGTCTTCATATTTTCCGGGACCGTCATCGAAGGTCAGGGCAACCATGGGCTTGGAAGCGTCCACATTGCTCTTGGAGACCTTGTGGCTCTGCTCCGGCTGTTCCTCTCTGGGACTTTCTCCCTTTGCAACCACAGTGACTAAAATACCGTCAATGTGCATTCCTACACCGATTTTTCCGCTGTCTTCTCCGTTTTTCGCCCAATCCTGCCAGGTGCCCAGTACCGCGGTTTTGTAGTACACATCATACTGATCCTTTAAACTGCCGTTTAGGGAAATGCGGATACCCTCTAAAGGCATGCTCTGTCCTTCACCGGCGACCTGTCCATTCTCATAGGTATTACTCCAGCCGCTACCGGAAATGTTGACCTGATACTGAATGGTACCGGTGCTTCCCTCCGGCTGATGCTTTAAAAGGATTTTAACTGCGGTGGGATAGTTCCCCGCCTTCATCTGCCTTTGACTATCGTTACTGTAGCTTTGGAAGCCGGTATCCGCTCCGTATAAACTATAGTAGGACTTCAAATGATGCTCCTCCGCAAAGCTTTTTCTTACTCCGAATAGAGGGAGAAGGGCAAAAAAGCAAAGAAAGAGGAAAGAAAGAAGAGCTCCTTTCATAAAAGAAGGCACTTGATTCGTCTTATTTCGATTCAACATTTTCATCATAACACTCCTTATAGAATTACAAGCTCCTATCCCTTCTTTGGTTCCTAGAATCCTTAGAATTACGAAAGGCTTTCAAAGCTTAGTTCTTATTACTCAACTTGTCCTCAAGACATTGTAAACTCTTAAAAAAATATTAGAATAATTAAGAAATTACAACACCTTAAAATGATAGCACATTAGGAAAGACAGAAAAGGGAAGATTTGGTTACAAAATAAAGAAGAATGGAAAGAATTCCTATAGAGTTTTATTGAGCATCTGTGAGCGCTTTGGCTTTTACTAGGGTTTGCCCTAGTCATGTGAAGGACTGTGAAAATCTATAAATGAAGCGATAGATGCAGTATGGGTCTTGTAATAGGGGGCAATCTAAGCCCGTCGAAACTAATCGAAAGCCGGTGAAGTGAAGGACTGTAAAAATCAATAATTGAAGCGAATGATGCAGTATGGGTCTGTAAGAGGGGCAATCTGAGCCCGTCAGTACTTACTGAAAGCGAGCTAAAGCGAAGCTTGAAGTTAGTACTGTTACGAAGGCGAGGTTAGCGGGAGCGTGCCCCGATTACAGACCCATACTGCATCAGAGCGCATCATTACAAAGAATACAGTCCTTCACTACGAAGGCGAAGTTAGCGAGAGCGTGCCCCAATTACAAGCCCCATACTACATCATCGCGAAACTTCTGAATTTTTACAGTTCTTCACGCTAAAAGGCGAGCTCTGTGAGAGCCCGCCTTAGCTTTAGACCTGCAACTGCATGGAAAACATAACTTTTTCTGCAGTCCCTATATTTCTTTTCTATTAGATTAAGAGGTAAGAATAATCGTTGTAAACGGTATCTACCAGTTCAGCCAGACGATAGAAGAGCTTTGTATTCTTATCGCCTACCTTGTAGTTCATCTTCTCGCCGCCTACGCGTACAATGGCATTTCCATCATTGTCAACGAATGCAAATCCGTCGTTGGTGGAGTCTTCCATTTCCTCGGCTCTGTGGAAGAGAGTGAACTTCTCCTTGTAAGGAGCGGAATCGTATGGGCAGAAGGTCTCACAGTTACCACACTCGTTACACATATAATCCACGTGGATAATCTGGTGCATCTCTACGCCGGGAACCTTAATGGCGAAGTTTGCACGGTTAGGACATACGTCGCAGCAGTTCTCGCAGATGTGGTCGCAGGCAAGACAACGCTTGTCAGGATTTAATCCCTTCTCCGGCTCTACAAGATTACCCTTCTTTCCGTAAATCTTCTCATCTGTTGTCTGAGAAGGACGGTCGGTTCCGATGGTCTTGTTTAAGATTGCTTCGCAAGCAAGCTTAGCATCGGCAATAGCCTTTACGATTACGGAAGCGCCGAAGGCACCGTCTCCTGCAGCGTAAACGCCGGCTACGGAAGTCTCGTTGCTTTCCTTCTTTAATACAGGCAGTCCCTTCTCGGTAACGGCAATGCCGTTCTTCTCATAGTAAGAACCGTCTACCTTCTCACCGATGGAAGCGATTACGGTATCGCAGGGAATCTCAACCACTTCGTCGCTTTCCTTAACGGAACGTCTTCCGGAAGCATCCACATCGGAGAGTACCATGCGATGGCAAAGTAACTTGCCGTTCTCATGGGTAAATGGAGCAAGAAGTTCCTGGAAGTTTACGCCCTCTTCGATAGCCTCTTCCAATTCTTCCTGATCTGCAGGCATGTAGCGCTTTGTTCTTCTGTAAACCAGATAAACATTTTCTACTCCTGCATTTCTCTTAGCGGCTCTTGCAACGTCCATAGCGGTGTTTCCTGCACCTACTACAACAACGTTCTTTCCTAAGTTTAACTTGCCGTCCTGTGCCTTGAAGTCAGCAAGGAAGTGAAGGGCATTGTAAGCCTCTCCCTTTTCCAGAACAAGGGGAGCTTCCTTGTGGGCACCGATAGCAATGATTACGGCATCAAAGTTATTTTCCTTACGGAAAGCGTCAATATCACTAACTTCCTGTCCAAGGTGGAACTGAGCGCCGTACTGCTTAGCCAGGTTTACGTCCTTCTGAATTTCTTCAGCAGGGATACGGAATCCGGGGATAACGTTGGCTACTACACCGCCGGCTACAGCGTCCTTATCGTAAACATGAACTTCTACGCCTGCTCTTGCCAAGAAGAAAGCGGCAGAGATACCTGCAGGACCTGCTCCGATAACACCAACCTTCTTCTGAACAGCGCCTTCCTGCTTTAATCCGGGAAGAACGGCATCATATCCGCCTCTTGCGGCGATTAACTTGTTGGTACGAATCTGTACGTCTGTCTCATAGTGATTTCTGGTACAAGCAGACTGACAGGTATGAGTACAGATGTTTCCGGTCATGAAGGGAAGCGGGTTCTTGTCTAAGATAACCTCTAAAGCTTCCTGGAACTTGCCTTCATTTACCAGGCGGCCGTAGCTGGTGATATCCTGGTGGATCGGGCAACGGTCACGACAAGGCATGGTATAGCAATCTACCAAAGGAACCTTCTTGTCGGACTTTCTGTTGGGAAGTGGTTTAACAGGCTTTACCAAGTGCTTATCGCTCTTAGCGTCTGCAATCATCTTCTCCACTAAGGAAAGCTCAACCTTTTCCCAAGGCTTTGCAAGGTTCTTCTCTAAAAGCTCAGCCATCTGGATGAAACGAAGGTATCCGCCGGTCTTTAAGAGGGTGGTTGCCATGGTTACAGGCCAAATGCCGGCTTCCACGATACGCTCAATGTTGAAGTAATCCGCACCGCCGGAGAAGGAGATACGAAGACTTCCGTTAAAGTCTCTGGTCAACATCTTCGCTACGGACATGGAAAGAGCGAAGAGGGACTTTCCGGACATATACATTTCCTGAGAAGGAAGCTCGTTGTTCTTCACATCTACAGGGAAGGTGTTGGTAATCTTTACACCGAAAGCCAAGTTCAAACTCTTAGCCAATTCCTGCAAACGCTTTAACATAGGTACTGCATCGCTGTACTGTAAGTCATCCTTGAAGTGGAAGTCTGTGAAGGCGATGTAGTCGTAGCCCATCTCATCTAAGATTGCACGAGCGGTTTCATATCCCTAAAAAGGGTAGGGTTACACTTTTACGAAAGGTGTGCAAATGCTTTTCCTGAATCAGGTAAGAAGCAATCGCCTCAATCTCGGAAGGAGGACAGCCGTGAAGGGTGGAAACGGTAACGCTGTTGATGATTTCGGACTGAATAGCCTCTACATCTTCCTTGGTCACCTTCTGGAAACGGTCAAGGTTAGCCAAAAGCCATGCCTTACACTCCTTAAAGATTTCGGTGTCCTTAGCGTCCTTCATCTCATTGATGAAACGGTCTACCTTGGGAAGCTTGATTCCTTCCAGATCATATCCTACGGAAATGTTGAACTGGAAAGCGTCCGGATCACCTAAATCGTACTCCTTCGCCATAACCTTACAAGCGAACCAGCCCTTTACATACTCTGCAAAAGCCTGTGGTACTTCCAACTCTGTGGACCACTCACAGTTGTAACACTCGTCCTCTGCTGTGATACAGGGCTTTGCTACACAAGCTGCCAGCTCTCTACCGTCCATCTTCTGTACGGTCTTTAACTCGAAGAAACGAGCTCCGCCGTAGTAAGAAGCTACGATGTTCTGAGCAAGCTGGGTGTTAGGTCCTGCAGCGGGTCCAATCTGTCCTTCCAATTTTCTGCCAAAAAGAGTGTTTGGCTGAAGGTTTTTTGCCTGGTAGCATTTCTGCATACCAAAAACAGCTCCCTGTTGATGCTCTACCAAAATACGGTTCATCAATCTGTCAAAGGGAATCGGGGTCATAATATCACTCATGGAAATCTCCTTTTCGGGAATTGTACCCTCCTGCTTAAGATCCTGCGTCTTCTCCTGATAGACAGAAGGGCTTTTCCCTGATGGGGTATTCTTGCCTGACCAAGAATGGCCCATTAATGTTGCGAACAAAGTTTCCAGAAGAAAAGGGTTCTCAGCTACCCTTTTCTTCTATAGAAATACTTTTGCTTTTTGTGAAATTCCGTTTTAACCGTTAATTTTCTTCTCTAAACGAGCTGCACCCTCGCGAATCTTGGCAAGGCATCTCTCTTCGTCGATTCCCTGAAGCTCTCTGTTCTTCATGAGAACCTTACCGTTTCCTACGGTAGTAACTACGGAACGACCGTTCATACCGAAGAGCATATGGCCGTTTAAGTTGCCGGCATTCATCGGTGTTGGCGGGATATAGTCGGTGATGATGATATCCGCAGCCGCACCCTTCTCTAATACGCCCAGCTTCTTTTCAAAATAACGGTTAGCGATACGAGCATTGCCCTGGAAAAGCATTTCCGGAACCTCTGCCCAAGCGGCACCCGGGTCTACCAAATGATGCTTATGGAGAATATTAGCCACCTTCCAAGATTCTATCATATCATGGGTGTATCCGTCTGTACCTAATCCTGTAAGAATCCCTTTATGTACAATCTCCATGGTAGGAGGACATCCGCAGGCATTACCCATGTTGGATTCCGGGTTATGTACTACCATAGTGTTGGTATCGCGAATCAAATCCATCTCGTGAGGATTTACATAGATGCAGTGGGCAAGGAGAGTCTTCTCCCCCAATACGTCCCAGTCATAGAGTCTGTCTACGATTCTCTTGCCGTGCTCCTTTAAGCAACGGTGAAGGTCTAAGATGTCCTCTGCCACGTGGATGTGGTATCCGATCTCCTTCGGCTTCTCCTTACGGCAAAGCTCCATGGTTTCATCGGAGATGGTAAAGCTTGCATGCATACCCATCATTCCCTTAATGAAGTCGTCCTTTAGGGAAAGAGCGTGCTTTGCGAAGTCAACATTTTCCTTAATAGCGGCATGTGCCTTTTCCTTACCGTCACGATCGGAAATCTCATAGCAAAGAACGGAACGCACGCCGAAGTCTCTGGCAGCCTCTTCGATGGCGAAAAGGGAACCGGAAATCTCTCCGAAGGAAGCGTGGTGATCGAAGATGGTAGTTACTCCGTTCTTGATACATTCTAAATAGGTAGCTTCTGCGGAAAGTTTGGTTAAGTCGTTGTCCAGATTCCGGTCAATAGTCCACCAAAGTCCGTCCAGAATCTCTAAGAATCCGTTAGGAGCATAACCCTTGATGGATAAGCCTCTTGCCAAAGCAGAGTAGATGTGCTCATGGGTATTGATAAAAGCCGGGTGAATCACACCGCCCTTTGCATCAATAAATTCCGCGTCTGCGTATTTTTTTCTTTAATGTCTCAAAATCTCCTACTTCTACAATAGTGTTGTCTGTCCAAACTACTGCGCCATTCTCGAAAAAGCTGTTCTTTTCGTCTCTGGTGAAAAGACGTCCATTTCCGATTAAAAACATAGCTCAATCCTCCTTTTCTTTCTAAGAGCCCTTGGCTCAGTGCGAAAAATTGTATACAGTTTTCCCTAAAAAAATCGCTGTAAAGCCTTGAAAATTCTAGGGAAAAACATATTTGATAGGATTTTATCATTCCCTGAAAGTAATTGCAATGGAGAACATAAAAAAATTTTTGGAAGCTAAAAAATTTTTTGAAAAACTCATTGCAAAAGTAAAAACCGTGCTAAGATAGGGGTACATAAAAAATTTTTAGGTAGTGCATTTCGATAGATTTTGAAAGCATAAATTCCGGTAGAAAGGAGGGAAAATGACAGAGGATAGCAGCTTGGAAATGCTGGTGAGTACGGCTCACGGTATTGCCAGACAGTTCGGAAAGGATTGCGAGGTTTGTATCCATGATCTTTCCGTAAAGGATTTGGAACATACCATCATTTTCATCATCAACGGACATGTGAGCGGAAGAAAGATAGGAGACGGCGCCTCAAAGGTGGTACTGGAAACCCTGGAAGCGATAGAAAAGGGAGACATCATTGTGGATCATCTGGGCTATCGCACCACTACCCAGGACGGCAGAATCCTAAAGTCCTCTACAGTTTTCCTGAAGGACAGCACCGGAAAATACCGCTGGGTTCTGGGCATTAACTATGATGTAACCGCACTGATGAATGTGGATGCGGCATTGCAGTCCATTACCACGGTGGAGAGCCATGACAGTAGCGGGGACGGACAGATTCCTTTGAACGTGAATGACCTTTTGGACAACCTGATTAATCAAAGTGTGAAGCGGATTGGAAAGCCGCCGGCTCTGATGAATAAGGAAGAAAAAATCCAAGCCATCCAGTTCTTACGGGATGCGGGAGCCTTCCTGATTACCAAGTCGGGAGACAAGGTTTCCAATTTCTACGGCATCAGCAAATTTACTTTATACAGCTATATTGACCAAAGCAAAAAGTAACAGTATAGTGGCGAAAAAAAGGAGGAATAGCCATGCAGGATTTAAAATGGAAAATTAACGAAATGCCAAAGACAGAGGACAAGAATCTTCCTCTTATGTCTATGGAAGAAGTAAAGAAGGCAAGAACCTTCCACGAGAGCTTCCCTCAGTACTCTGAGACCCCACTTTGCAAGCTTCCCAATATGGCAAAATATCTTGGCCTGGGCAATGTGTACGTAAAGGATGAGTCCTATCGTTTCGGCTTAAATGCCTTCAAAGTATTAGGCGGTTCCTACGCTATCGCTCGTTACATTGCCGAGGAAACCGGAAAGGATATTTCCGAGCTTCCCTACAATGTTTTAACCTCCGAGAAGTTAAAGGAAGAGTTCGGAACAGCAACCTTCTTCTCCGCTACCGACGGAAACCACGGAAGAGGAGTAGCCTGGGCAGCTAATAAGTTAAGACAGAACTGTGTAATCATCATGCCGAAGGGTTCCACTGAGACCCGTTTGAACCACATCAAGGCTGAGAATGCCAAGGCATGGATTTCCGATGTAAACTATGACGAGTGTGTAAGACAGGCTGCGGCTCTTGCTGAGAAGGAAGAACACGGCATTGTGGTACAGGATACCGCTTGGGAAGGCTATGAGAAGATTCCTGCATGGATTATGGAAGGTTATGGAACCATGGCGGATGAGGCTGCCGACCAGCTGGGAGAAAGACCCACCCACGTATTCGTACAGGCCGGCGTAGGTTCTTTGGCAGGTGCTGTAGTTGGATACTTCGCTAATCGTTACAAGGAGAACCCTCCTATTATGGTTGTGGTTGAGGCTTCCGTTGCAGATTGTCTTTACAAGGGCGCTGTGGCAAATGACGGAAACATCCGCATTGTAGACGGCGACATGATTACCATCATGGCAGGACTTGCTTGCGGAGAGCCAAACATTACTTCTTGGGATATCTTGAAGAACCATGCAAAGGCATTTATCTCTGCTGAGGATATCGTTGCTGCAAGAGGAATGAGAATGTTGAACGCTCCATTAAAGGGAGACGATCAGGTATTTTCCGGAGAGTCCGGTGCAGCAGGCTTCGGTGCATTGGCTGCCATCATGTTGCAGGATGACTTCAAGGATTTAAGAGAGAAGTTACAGCTAACGAGAACAGTAAGGTGCTTTGCTTCAATACCGAGGGAGATACAGACCCTGAGCGTTGGAAGAACATCATCTGGGAAGCAAAAGAGAAGTAAGATAGAACTTCATTTTCAAAGAAACAAATTGTGCAACACCCTGGATAACAGGCTTATATATAACTAAGGAGGATATTAGTATGGGACAGTTAAATAAGGAAGTTTTGGAAGAGATTAAGAAGAGAGCGGAAGGCTATAAGGCTGACATGAGTGCTTTCTTGAGAGCAATCGTAAAGAACCCCGGAGAGTCCGCTGACGAGGCAAAGCACGTTGAGACCATCAAGAACGAGATGGAGAAAGTTGGCTTTGATGAGGTTAAGGTTGACCCACAGGGTAACGTAATGGGATTCATGGGATCCGGAAAGACTCTGATCTGCTTCGACGGACACATCGATACCGTAGGAATCGGAAACAGATCAAACTGGACATTTGATCCATATGACGGATACGAGGATGACACCAAGATCGGTGGAAGAGGTGTTTCCGACCAGCTTGGCGGAACCGTTTCTGCAGTATACGCTGCTAAGATCATGAAGGACATGGGACTTCTGAACGATAAGTACCGCGTTATGGTAGTAGGAACTGTACAGGAAGAGGACTGTGACGGTCTTTGCTGGCAGTACATCATCAACGAAGATAAGATTCGTCCTGAGTTCGTTGTATCTTCCGAGCCTACTGACGGTGGATTATACAGAGGACAGAGAGGACGTATGGAGATCCGCATTGACGTGAAGGGTGTTTCCTGCCACGGTTCCGCTCCTGAAAGAGGAGACAATGCAATCTACAAGATGGCTGACATCCTTTCCGATGTTCGTGCATTAAACAACAACGGAGATGCAGAGTCTACTTCTATCCGCGGATTGGTTAAGATGTTAAATCCGAAGTACAATGATCAGTGGAAAGAGGCTCGTTTCTTAGGAAGAGGAACTGTTACCGCTTCCGAGATCTTCTTCACATCTCCTTCTCGTTGTGCAGTAGCTGATAGCTGCGCTGTATCTTTGGATAGAAGAATGACTGCCGGAGAGACTTGGGAGTCTTGCCTTGAGGAAATCAGACAGCTTCCTGCAGTAAAGAAGTACGGCGAGGATGTAGTAGTTTCTATGTACAACTATGATCGTCCTTCCTTCACAGGATGTGTATACCCAATCGAGTGCTACTTCCCAACATGGGTACTTCCTGAGGATCACAAGTTATGTAAGGCTTCCGTTGCTGCTTACAAGGATCTTTTCGGTGAGAAGAGAATCGGTGAAGTAGATACAGTGGCTGAGAGAGAGCCAAGACCTCTTCTTGACAAGTGGACCTTCTCTACAAACGGTGTTTCCATCATGGGAAGAACGGTATCCCTGTAATCGGATTCGGACCCGGAGCTGAGGCTCAGGCTCACGCACCTAACGAGATCACATGGAAGAAGGACCTTGTAACCTGTGCGGCATTCTACGCAGCACTTCCACAGTACTACTGTGACTAAGCTTTAGAGTCTAAAGTGTAAATCAGGTACTATACTTTTCGGTCATGCCGGAGTAGAGGGTACAAAATAAGAATAAAGATTAAGCCATGTGGCTTTATCGGATAAACACATTTTTAAAGGAGATTAAAATGGATAAGAAGCAGCAGTTTGAAGAGTTAGTAAAGGAAATTAAGGGACTTAAGACTGACAAGATGTACTTAAACGATTTCTTCCTTACATGGGAAAAGTCTGATGATGAGTTGAAGGCAGTATGGGATGTAGCAGATGCTCTCAGAAACTTAAGAGAGAGAGAAACATCTCCACTAAGGTTTTTGATTCCGGCTTAGGAATTTCTTTATTCCGTGATAATTCCACCAGAACTCGTTTCTCCTTCGCTTCCGCTTGTAACCTTCTTGGATTAGAGGTTCAGGACTTGGATGAAGGAAAGTCTCAGGTTGCTCACGGTGAGACCGTTCGTGAGACCGCTAACATGATTTCTTTCATGGCTGATGTTATCGGTATCCGTGATGATATGTACATCGGTAAGGGAAATGCTTACATGCACGAAGTTGCTGATTCTGTTGAGGCAGGACACAAGGACGGCGTTTTAGAGCAGAGACCTACACTGGTTAACTTACAGTGTGATATCGACCACCCGACACAGTGTATGGCTGACGCTTTACACGTAATCCACGAGATGGGCGGAATCGAGAACTTAAAGGGTAAGAAGCTGGCTATGACTTGGGCATACTCTCCTTCTTACGGAAAGCCACTTTCCGTACCTCAGGGTGTAATCGGTCTTTTCACAAGACTTGGTATGGAAGTAGTTCTTGCTCATCCGGAAGGATATGATGTAATGAAGGACGTTGTAGACGTAGCTGAGAAGAATGCTAAGGAGTCCGGCGGATCTTTCAAGGTTACCAACGATATGAAGGAAGCATTCAAGGATGCTGATATCGTATATCCAAAGTCTTGGGCTCCATTCGCAGCTATGGAGAAGAGAACCAACCTTTACGGTGAGGGCGACACAGAGGGCATCAAGGCTCTGAGAAGGAGCTTTCTTGCTCAGAACGCTCAGCACAAGGATTGGGCTTGTACAGAAGAGATGATGAAGCTGACCAAGGACGGAAAGGCTCTCTACATGCACTGCTTACCTGCTGATATCACCGGCGTATCCTGCAAGGAAGGTGAGGTTGACGCAACTGTATTCGACCGTTACAGAGACCCACTTTACAAGGAGGCTTCCTACAAGCCATACGTTATCGCAGCTATGATCCTTCTTGAGAAGTTCAAGGATCCTGCAAAGGTATTAGAGGAGTTACAGAAGCGCGGACAGGATAGAATCTTCGAAGCATAATTCATGCAGACAGATAGAACCTTTGAAGCAAAACGAGATATCGCACACTACGCGTGCGATACTCGTTAAGAATAAAAGCTTAGAGGGAGAATGATATAGCGTCCCGATTTGTTCGGGGCGCTATTCTTCCCTTAAAAAGGATTTGAAAAGCCTATTTTTCCTGTTTCAGGAGTATAAATTTTTATTGGAGAATAATTATGGGAAAGAAAATTGTTATCGCCTTAGGGGGAAATGCCCTGGGAAATAATTTGCCGGAGCAGATGGTAGCCGTAAAGACCACCGCAAAGGCTATCGTTGATCTTGTAGAAGACGGAAATGAAGTAGTAGTTGTTCACGGAAACGGTCCTCAGGTTGGTGTTATCAACAATGCTATGGGAGAGTTTGCTTCCGAGCATAAGGAAGATCCGACTCCTCTTTCCGTATGTGTAGCCATGAGCCAGGCGTACATCGGTTATGATATCCAGAATGCCTTGAGAGAGGAATTCTTGAACAGAGGAGGAAAGGTACCTCCAGTAGTAACCGTAGTAACTCAGGTTCGTGTAGATAAGGATGACCCTGCTTTCCAGAATCCAACCAAGCCAATCGGTCGTTTCATGACCAAGGAAGAGGCTGAGGCTGAGGCACAGAAGAGAGGCTGGAACATTAAGGAAGATGCAGGACGTGGATACCGTCGTGTAGTTGCTTCTCCAAAGCCAAAGGAGATTGTAGAGCTTTCCGCAATTAAGGCTATGTCCGATGCGGGAGAGCTGGTAATTTGCTGCGGTGGTGGCGGAATTCCCGTGGTTTCTGAAGGAAAGCACCTTGCCGGAGCCGCTGCGGTTATCGATAAGGACTTCGCTGCAGCCCTTTTGGCAGAGAGTTTGGAAGCAGATATGCTGATTATTTTGACTGCTGTAGAGAAGGTTGCTATCCGTTACGGTAAGCCGGATCAGGAGTGGTTAACAGACCTTTCCGTAGAAGAGGCTCAGAAGTATGCAGACCAGGGCGAGTTCGCTCCCGGATCCATGCTTCCAAAGGTACAGGCTGCTATCCAGTTCGCTTCCGCTAAGAAGGGAAATGAAGCTATGATTACCCTTTTGGAGAAGGCAAGAGAAGCATTACAGGGTAAGACAGGAACCAAGATTACCAAGAAGTAAGAAGTAGCTTTTCTTCGAAAGTCTACATTTACTGACAGTTAGGGAACTGTAAAGAATCAATAATTTTTTTCTAAGCAATATAGGTCTGAAACGGGGCACGCTCTCGCTAGCTTCGCCACGTAGCAGTACTAACTTCAAGCTTCGCTTTACTCGCTTTCAGTAAGTACTGACGGGCTCAGACTACCCCGCATTCAGACCTATATTGCCGAAAAAAATATGTTTAAATTGATTTTTTACAGCTCCTTTTTAGTTATAAAAATTTTAGAACTATGAATGTGGAAATAAACAATGGTCGATAATAATCTGTGGTAGAATTTTTCTTCTGAAAAAGAGTTAGACTAAGGTTTTTAGAGTAAGGGTTAAGGGAGAGAAGATGAGTCAGAATGCATTTTTAATGGAAGAAGCCAACCGTTGTTTGTTATGTAAAAATCCACGATGCTCCAAGCATTGTCCTGTAAATACCTCTATTCCGGAGGTTATTGAGCTGTATAAGCAGGGTGAACTGAAAAAGGCGGGAGAAATTCTTTTTGAGAATAACCCGCTTTCCGCCATCTGCGCTTTGGTTTGCGAGCATGAGAAGCAGTGCGAGGGTAATTGTATTCGCGGAGTGAAGGGGATTCCCATTCCCTTCTATAAGATGGAGGAGGAAATCTCTTTAAAATATCTGGAAGAATTGCATTTTGAAAAGGGCGCAGAGGACAAGGACCGTATCGCGGTAATCGGTGGCGGCCCTGCCGGAATTACTATTGCCCTTTTGATGCAAAGAAGAGGATATAAGGTAACGATTTTCGAGTCCCGAAACAGAATCGGCGGTGTACTTCGTTACGGTATTCCGGAGTATCGTCTTCCGAAATATATCATTGACCTTTTGGAAAAGCATTTGCTGGATCTTGGGGTAAAGATTCGTCCCAACATTCTGATTGGACCGGTGCTTTCTCTGGATAAGCTTTTTGAGGACGGTTATGCCGCGGCCTTTATCGGTACCGGCGTATGGAACCCGAGAACCCTGGGCATCAAGGGAGAAAGCTTTGGAAATGTGCATTTTGCCATTGATTACTTAAAGTCTCCGGAGACATATCATTTAGGAGAAAATGTTGCTATCATCGGTGCGGGAAATGTAGCCATGGATGCTGCCAGAACCGCAAAAAGAAGCGGCTCCAGAGCTACCATCATTTACCGTAAGGGCATGGAAAATATGACCGCCAGCAAGAAGGAAATCGCCGAGGCGGAGGAGGATGGCGTAGAATTTCTGCTTCATCACTCTCCGGTGGAAATTACGGACGAGGGCATTATTCTGAAGAAGCAGGAAGAGGGACAGCCGGAGGAAGAAGTATTCTTCAAGGCGGACAGCATTATCGTAGCCATCAGCCAGAACCCCAGAGCCAATATTGTTTCCAACACTACAGATTTGGACACCAATAACTTAGGGCTTACTGCTTACGGATGAGAAGGGGCATACGACGAAGGAAGGAACCTTTGCTTCCGGAGACGTGGTAACCGGCGCCAAAACCGTAGTGGAAGCGGTGCATCAGGCGAAGATTGTGGCGGAGGAAATGGAAGCCTACTGTGAGGCGAAGAAGAATCTGAAGGAAATGACGGAATCCGCCGAGGAAAGTGCTTCATAATTTAAGGATAAAATCAGAAAAGGACTGTAAAAATCAAAAATAAAGAATTTTCGGCAATATAGGTCTGAATGAGGAGTAGTCTGAGCCCGTCGGTACTTGCGAAAAACAAGTGTAACGCAATTTTTTTCGCCTAGTATCCGATACGTGGCGAAGCTAGCGAGAGCGTGCCCCTGATTTCAGATCTATATTGCTAGAAAAATTTATTGATTTCTTTGCAGTCTTTTTGTGAGCTTTTTGGAAAAAAATACCGGGGTGATATGGGCAACAATCTGTCTTTGGCCCTAACCGATGCTGAGAAACTTCGAACTTAAAGAAAAGCGAATATGTTATTTAATTTATAAATAGCATTATTAAAAAAACTACAATAGTCTTAAGAGAAATTTAGCTTAGTTTTTATGATATATTATTAAAATCGCACAATATTCATTTGAGGGAGAGAATGAATTTTAGACAGAGGGACAGCAAGTTGACTTTGAAAGGAACTAAGAAGAAATGGTTAGACGCGGTTTGAAGACGACAGTCATTGCCACAGTAATGGCAATGATGCTTGCACCGAGCTTTTCTGCATTTGCCCAGACAGGTAAGAGCAATACTTCGGGAAGCTGGCAGGTAGAAAACAATGCATGGGTATTCCGGAATGCAGAAGGACAGTCTGTAAAGGGCTGGGTAGTATATAACCAGGAATGGTACTATCTGAATCCGGAAAACGGACAGTTAAAGACCGGTTGGTTACAGCTGGATGGAAAATGGTATTTCCTCAGCACAGAATCCGGCGCACAGCAGGGTAGATTATTAACCGGATGGCAGTGGATTGACGGTTATTGCTACTATCTGATGCCTACCGATGACAGCAATTACGGTGTTCTCGTAGTAAATGGAAGAACTCCGGATGGCTATTATGTAAATCAGAGCGGACAGTGGCTTCACGGGGAAAATGGAGATGCTGTCTATGAGGCAGGCAAGGGACTTCCATCCGCAGCTTCTTCCCAGCAGGTAGCGGGAGCAAGCCGTGCTCTTCCCGGACAGGTTCTTGGAGCAAGTAGAGCCATTGCAGCACCCGGAGGCGGAAGCTTCGGAGGTGGTGGAGGTGGCGGATCCACCGGAGGCGGAGCAACTGCATCTACTACAGGAGGAGCAGGAACTGCCACGACCGGAACTGCTACAACCGGAACCTCTACAAGAACAGCAACCGGAGGAAGTGCCGCAGGAACTGCAGGTACAGCCGGTGAATCTGCTACAGTCGGTGGAGCAACCGGTGCATCTACGGGAACAGAAGCTAATGCTACCACAGGTGCGGAATCAAATGCTTCCGGAAGTACAGGGGAAACAACAGGAACCACTACTCCTTCCACAGAGAAACCGGGTGAAACCGTAACTCCGGGAACTTCCGAGAATACAACTCAACCTGGTGGAAACACTACAGAGACACCGGGAACAGAGAATGGCGGAAATACAGAGAAGCCGGGAACAGAGAATGGCGGAAACACAGAGAAACCGGTTGAAACGGAAACTCCGGGAAATTCTGGAACTTCCGAGAATACAAACCAGCCCGGAGGAACCACAGAGAAACCGGGAACAGAAAATAGTGGAAACACCACAGAGAAAACCGGGTGAAACCGTAACTCCAGGAACTTCCGAGAATACAACACAGCCCTGGTGGAACTACAGAAGAGAAGCCGGGAACGGAGAATGGTGGAACCACTACAGAGAAACCGGGTGAAACTGAAAATTCGGGAAATTCTGAGAATACAACACAGCCCGGCGGAAACACAGAGAACTCGGGAACAGAGACCGGTGGAACCACAGAGAAACCGGTTGAAACGGAAACTCCGGGAAATTCTGAGAATACAACACAGCCCGGCGGAATCCCAGAGGAAACACCCGGAACTCTCCCAGAGAACAATTTAAAGGATTGGCCTATTGCCTATCACTTTGAGTATGATGCTGAGAAGAAGTCATTCCTCTTGTTCTTTGGGAAAAATGAAAATCCAGCTCTTGTAAAACAGTTTTTGTATAGAAACGTAGATGTTATGGTGAATGACAGTCTCTATGAGTTAGGGGATTGGGATGAAGATTTAAACATACCAGAAAATAAATATATCTATGCGCTAAAGTGGGATATTAAAGAGAAAGGATATTTTAACGCGCTTCGTCTAAACCGTGCTGCCTTCCATGAGGGAGTTAATACTCTGGAGTTTGCACCAGATGGATACAAACCGGTAATTTTTCAATTTCAATGTAACTAAAAAGAATGCTTCAAGATCTTAAGAAATTGGATAAGCTACAGTATCATTTTTGAGTACAAATCAGTTCCCGGAAGCTATAATGTGAAGATTGTAAAATTCGAAAAGCTTAAGCAGGAGCAAAAGCAATACTTGAAGAGTCTAAAGACTTTGGAGGTAGATGGTGTAAGTTATACTAATGTAGTCGATCAACGGTATGAAGACCTATGTGCTGGAGGAAGACACGCATTTATGGTACAGAAAGATTCATTGGATTTAGCTATCGGTAATCCTCCACAGGAATATGGTGTTCATCGAATTATCTTACATTCGGAAGATTATGAGGATATTGAGATCTCTTATGAAGAGGAGAAGGCTATGTCCGCACCTGTAATGAAAAAAAGCTTAGAAGAAAGACGCTCAGGGATACTACGAGCTTTCCTTCGAAGGAGATAGAGCAGATGTTCAGAATTATTTAAAGAGCATCAAGAGTCTGATGGTTGCAGGAAGAGCCTACGGACAAAATGGCACCTTTCCATGCTGATTTGTTGAAGATGGGAGAAGTTCAGCTTCGGAGATTCCAAGTCAGAAAAAGAAGGTAGAAGACCTGCTCTTATTCTCCATTCCTACAGCCAATGCGGATAAAAAGCAGGAAATCCGCATTGAAGCGGAAGGATACGAAGTAGCTACCATTCCTCTTTCCTAATGGCCTTTAGGCGAAAAAGTAGAACGTTTGTGAAAAAGTAAAAAGAAGCGGTGAAAGAAAAAAACGGTACAGAAACCGGGACGACCTTTCGCCGCTTTTTTATTTCCAATCATTTAATTTCAATAATCGTCGGCTCCGGGCAGCAGGAAAACACTTTAGTTTATTAAAGCAATAAATCGTATTTATATATTAAGACAAATGCATAATATTTTTTTCTATACTTCTTATTCTTTTCTTTGCTTGGGACGAAAAACTTAGGAGTCAGCAGATGAACAGCTGTGTTTTAGCACTTAAGGAGAAGAGAAATGAAAAAAGGAGTGGAACAAAAGAAAAAAAGAGCCGAAACCGAAGAAGGGAGGCTTTGTTCCAAAGCTTGCGTTTAAGCAGTAAAATGTCGATTTTAATCGGCCTTTGCTCGGCGATTGCACTTATCGGGACAGGCTCTATTCTAATTAATATTAGTAAGAGCAGTATGGAAAAGACCGTTGACAGCAATATGGTGGATAAAACCCATATGGCTATCAATGATATTGAAAATATTCTCTACCAAAATCAGGTGGTTGCGGAAACCATCCGAGAGGGTATTATGTCGGCTTATGAAACCCAGGAAGAGGTAGGGGCAGTGCCCGCCAATATCTGGAATATTGTGGATGGGAATGGAAATGCCGTTGCCACCAAGGTGATGGGACCGACTACTTTCCAGTCTCGGGTAAGAAATGTTGCCATTCCGGCAAATCTTTATAATGCGGAGTCTGCCATGCTGGACTCTCTTTACGCGGCGGTAAACAGTGATGACAGCGTATTTGGCGTAGGAGTTTATTTTGATAAGGGCGCCTTCATTCCCGGAGTGGATGACTATTCCCTCTATCTTAGCAAGGAAAATGCCAAGACTCGTACTGTGCAGACCTATTCCGCAGGTTATCAGGAAGAAGAGGATTTTAAGCATTTAAAAGAGACACAAAAGCTTAGCGTTAGCAACATTTATCAGGATGCCTATACCAAGGACTGGGTCTTTTCCATTATGGTTCCTATCGTTATTAAAGAGGAATTTAAGGGCTATGTTCTTGTGGATATGAAAATGGATGTTTTCGGACTTCTGCAGCAATCGGACGAACGTTTTCCATCCTTGGCGGTTGATTTGACAGATCATGATGGAAATATTGCTTATTCTATGGATGCGGATGCGATTGCAAAACCCGTGAAGGATACTTTACCGGAGGAGGCATACAATACTCTGGAAAGCATGAAGGCAGAGGGAAAATCTTTTAATGTGGTTACCGACAGCTTGGATAAGGGTCAGGTAAAGCGTTTTCTTGCCCCGGTAGAAGTAGGAGATGCAGATTGGTGGGTGAGTGTCAGCCTTTCTGAAGCAGAGTACAATGCCACGCTGATGACTTTGGTCAAGACCGCCATGCTGACCAATTTATTGGGAGTGTTGGTTTTAATCGCTCTTACCCATTTCCTGATTCGGACCTCTTTAGCGCCTTTAAAGAAAATTTCTTCTTCCGGCGTGGAAGTGGCCAAGGGAAATTTCGATGTAGATATTCAGTACAATAAGAAAGACGAAATTGGAGAACTGGCAGAGAGCATGAGAGAAATCATGCAGAGAATCCGGACTATTATTTCCGACTTGCAAAATAAGCTCAGCGAGCTGTCCAAGGGAAATTTCCGAGTGGATATGGAAGATCAGGAGTATTATGCCGGTGCCTATGCACCTCTTCTACAGTCTCTTAGGGATATTCGGGGAGACCTGTCCAATACTATGAAGGAAATCAGAAATTCCGCAGAGCAGGTACAGGAAGGCGCGGATCAGGTCAGCAATGCCGCCCAGTCTCTTTCTGAAGGGTCTACGGAACAGGCTTCTTCCATCGAAGAGCTTTCCGCTACCATGGATGATATTTCTCATAAGATTGACAGCACGGTAAAGATTACCGAGGAAGTGGCAAAGTTAAGCAATGATGCGGAGAAGGCTGTAAATGTCAGCACCAATAAGATGGATGAGATGTCCAGAGCCATGCAGGATATTACGGAGAAATCTCAGGAAATCAATAAGATTATCAAGACCATTGACGACATTGCTTTCCAAACCAATATCCTCTCCCTAAATGCTTCTATAGAAGCAGCCCGTGCCGGAGCGGCAGGAAAGGGCTTTGCGGTTGTGGCAGATGAGGTAGGAAACCTGGCTCAAAAATCTGCCAAGGCAGCCCAGAATACCAGCAGTTTAATCGAAGAGGCTATCGATGCCATCGGTAAGGGTGCAAAGCTTTCCGAGGAAACTGCCCAGTCTTTGGTGGTGGTTTCTGAACAGAGTAAGAAAATCAACAGTATGATTACAAACATTTCCCTGGCATCGGATGAACAGGCCAAGGGCGTAAAGCAGGTAAGCGTGGGAATCGACCAGATTTCTTCCGTGGTACAGAATAACTCCGCAACAGCGGAGGAAAGTGCCGCAGCTTCCGAAGAGCTTACAGGACAGGCCCATACCTTAAATGAGCTGATGGAAAGGTTCCAGTTGAAGGAAGACTAAAGGCTAAGCTAATGAAAAGAGAGGCCAACCGGATTAAAGGATAGTTTAAGCAATGTCTTAAAAAGATGCTTCAAATAGCTCATTTCATTTAAAGACAAAATGTATAAATATTTACAGAATATTGAAGAAAAAGCGTACAAGTGCTATAATTCCCCTTAAGAATTTATTTTTGCTTGCCTACATTTTCCCCTAAAAATTCTTTCTTTCCCCGAAGAAAGAGTGGCATAAGGAGAAGAGGCGAGGATAAGGGTTAAACCTTAAGGAGAGGAGTGTTTATGGACAGCACAGCAAAAAGAAAGGGAGGGCTAGGGTTCTGGATTTGTAACTTTGCCTTCACCCTGGAGCGCTTTAGCTTTTACTCTGTAAAGTGGCTCATCGTACAATTTTTAATCGCCACCGCGGCCAATGGCGGTTTAGGAGTAGCGAAGGAAAATGGTGCTACTTACCAATCTTTCTTCGTAGCATTTACCTATTTAGCGCCTTTATTCGGTTCCTATATATCCGACCATTTTGTGGGTGCCAAATATCTGGTTCCTATTGGTATGGCTTTGATCAGTATAGGATACTTCTTCGGCTTTAGATCTTCCAATTTGACTGATGTGGCTATCATGATTGCATTAGCTTCTATCGGAACCGGACTCTTTAAGCCCCAGACCAACTCCATCACCGGAAAGTTATTCTCCGATCCTAAGGATTTGGATATGGCCTTCTCTACTCAGTATTCCATGGTAAACTTAGGTTCCTTCATCGGAACCACCAGCGTGGGACTGATTGCAGGAGCAAGAGGCTATAGAATCTGCTTCCTGGTTTGCTCCATCGTTATGTTGGTAAATGCTGTTATGTTCTTCTTAGGTTGGGGACCCTTGGGAGAAGCAGGAGCAAAGCCCTTTAAGGATAGTGCAGAAGCAGCAGCATCCAAAGAGACCATTAAGACAGCTGAGCCAAGCAGACCTCTCACAAAGATTGAGAAGCAGAGAGTTCTGGCTATTATCGCCGTTTCCCTCTTCTCCTCCGTTTTCTGGATTTTCTGGTATTTAGCATATCTACCTGTTTATGATCACTGGGGAGCAATGAACGATGCTAAGGAATTCATTAACATGAACTGGAAGCTTTTCGGATTCACGATTCCGACATCCTTCTTTGACTCTGAGAATGGACTTCTTTGTATTCTGTTAGGACCTGTTTTAGGACTCCTTTGGGCTAGAGATGCAAAGCGCCCCGGCGGTGGACTCAGTATCTTTAAGCATACTGCATTAGGTATGGGAATTTTAGGACTTGCTTTCGTGGTTTCCGCATTTGCAGAGATTACCAGAGCCGGAAGACCTGCAAGCTTACTCTGGGTTGTAGTATTCGGATTCTGCCTGTCTCTTGGTGAGATGACCTTCTCTCCATTAGGAAATTCCTTTATTTCCAAGTTTGCTCCCGGAAAGCTCCTCTCCGCAATGATGGCGGTATGGACCTTTGCCATCTTTATCGCAGGACTTTCCTACGGAACCTTGTATAACATTATTTCCAAGATGCCATTTGCGGCAGCAAGCTTCGGTATCGCAATTCTCTTGATTGTTCTTGCAGCAGTTCTGTGGATTATGGATAGAAAGCTGAACAGCTTGATTACCAATGATCAGGTAGAAGAAACGGCATAAGAAGATATAAGATAAAGCATTTAAGAAGGGGAGGGCTTTGAGCCCTCCCCTTTCCTTTTTCAGACCTATATTGCTTAGAAAATTTTTTTGATTTTGTATTGACCCTTCTTTCAAGCTCTAGTCATTCTGATTCAACCACTCCATCAAAACCTTCTTGTAAAGCTCCTCTTCATCGACAAAGCACATGTGCCGAGAATAACGGAAAAGCTCCCACTTGGCATTGGGGATAGCATCAAACATTAATTTTGCGATATAAGGAGAGCAAAGGTCTTCGCCACCGTTACAGATTAGGGTTGGCTTGGAAAAATCCTTCAGCTGATCCATGTAATTATAGTCCCGAAGAGAACCGGTGGGGGTAAATTCATTTGGACCCCATCCTGCCACATAGGCTTCGGTTCCTGCCTTCTTCTTTCTGGTTAAGCATTCTGCTGCATCGGGACCGAAGGGGCCGGCACAGTGACGTGTCATAAACTCTGTAATGGCTACGTCGTAGTCCGGATCACTGTAGTTTCCGGTCTTTTCCGCCTTGGCAATAGCTTCCTGCATCTCCTTGGGAAGATAGCCCACTCTTCTTTTCTGCTCACTTTCCCAGATGGCATTGTAGGGAAGGGTACTGGAAAGAATATAGCTGGCAACTCCCTCCGGCTTACATTCGCATTCGTAGATGATAGCCAGCATTCCACCCCAGGACTGTCCTAAGATATGTACTTCATCCAATCCCAAATGCTTTCTCAGTGCGATTAATTCGTTTAACCAGGTCTCCTTGGTCCAAAGCTCCGGATGTCCGTCCAGGTAGGAATTTCCACAGCCCAGCTGGTCATACATAATCAGCTGACGTCCATCCTTTTCTGCAAGGTCATCCAAAACCTCGAAATAGTTGTGGGTGGAACCGGGTCCACCATGGAGCAGAAGAAGAGGCTTTTTATTGCCCTTATTCTCTCCAACAATACGATAATACGTTTCATAGCCTAAATAAGGCATGCGTCCTTCTTGAATCTTTGTCATAATGTCCTCCGTTTCCACCGGCTGAGCCGCTGGTTTTCTGTAATGATTCTTTTTTTATTATACCATAATTCCCAAGGGATGTTAATTATTTAACGGGAAATACTATGAAGCGGAAGTCGTTTAATACTAAAAATCCCCCAAGGGAGAATGACTGTCCTTTGGGGGGATTTTACAAATCTTCTAATGAGAAAACATCGAATTCGATAAAGGGAAAGCTACGAAAGTTCTCCGGGAAAACCTACGAATTCGATAAAGGGAAAAACTATATTACTCTCCCTTAACGATGCTTCCGTCTTCCTTTACAATCAGAAGATCCTTGGTGTAGTGGTTTAATACATGGCATCCGTCCTCGGTGATAATTACCAGGTCTTCTACACGCACACCGATATTTTCCTCAGGAATATAGATACCGGGCTCTACAGAGAAGCACTGTCCAACCTCGATAATCTCTTCATTAACGGAGGAAACGTCTCCCACCTCATGATCCTCGATACCTGCGGAATGTCCGGTTCTATGGGTGAAGTATTTACCATAGCCCTTCTCCTCGATATAGTTTCGGCAAGCCAAATCCACATCGCACATTCTGTTGCCGGGCTTTGCCATGGCGATTCCGCGAAGGTTGGCATCTCGTACAATCTGATAAATCTCCTTATGTCTTTCACTGACTTCTCCAATGAAGACGGTTCTGGTCATGTCGGAGATATAGTCATTTAAGACACCGCCGATATCCAGGATAACGCAATCTCCCTTCTTTCCCTTGGTGTCGTCGGTAACGTGGTGAGGATCTGCGGCACCGTGTCCGTAAGCGGTAATGGGATCAAAGGAAACGCCGGAACAGCCGTGCTTCTTGTACAGGTCTCTGGTTACGGCATTTAACTCCTTCTCGGTTAATCCCTTGACTACGTAAGGAATCAATTCCTCCATAACCTTATCATTTACCAGGGAGGACTGAATCATCAGCTCCTGCTCGTGCTTGTCCTTAATCTGACGAACCTTGTCTACGATTACGGAACCGTTGACGAAGGAGGAGCCTGCCTTTAACTCCTGCAAACGAAGAAGGAAACGTGCCGGCCAGGTCTTGTCGATACCCATGGGCTTATCCTTATCAATTACCCGGGAAAGAATCTCTACACCGTCTTCCGTATCATCAAAATAGGTAATCTCAACGCCAAGGTCTCTCTCCTGAGGAAGCATACGGTTTACGAACAGATGCTTGTCACCCTTTGTGTTGATATACAATGCCAACATTCTTTCGCCGGGATGAATCCACTTTCCGGTTAAATAGAAAATGGCGGGTGGGTCGGTAATAATCATCTGAGAAAGATTCCGCTCCTCCATCTTCTTTAAAATCCGCTCTAACTTGCCTTGATCCATGTTGTTTCTCCTTTCTATAGAGGGAGAAGGGAGCTTCCTGCTTCCTTGCTCCAAAGAATAATGTGTTTGGCATAACTACCTAGATTATAGCAAAAATTAACGAAAATGGCATATTATATGCAAATTTTTTGCAGAAATTGTAAAAAAATTGAAAAAGCCTGATATAGATGAAATTTATAACTAAACATTTGAAATAAGAATTAGCATAGGAAAGCTCCTTATGCTATAGTACAGAAGTCCTAGTTGATTAGTAGGTTTATAGGAATACAACTAAGGGCAGAATAAATACGTATAAAAAAGAAAGAAGTAGTAAGGAAGAACTTGACCGGTAAAAAGCCGGAAAGAGAATCACCGGCAAGTGTGAAGCTGGCAAATGCAAAGGAAGCAAGTTCAAAAGTAGCAAATCCGAAAGTAGTAAGCGGAATGTATGGGAGAAGAAGGAGAAGAGAACTATGGGTAACGTAAAGAAGAAAAAGATAGCCTTAGGCTTACAATTATTGATAGCATTGTTTTTAGGAGGGGTAGCAGGATATTTCCTTCCCCAATTCGCAAGCTTTTACCAGTTTCTGGGACAGGCTTTTATCCGACTTATCAGTATGCTGATTATTCCTCTGGTGCTTCCCCTTGTGGTGGTGGCTGTGGCAGAGGTGCTGGGCAAGAATCATTTTCAGAAGCTCCTGGGAAAGACCTTCCTGTATTTCTTTGCCGTAACTACAGGAATTACCGCCCTTTTTGTCTTTGCTTCCTATTACTTAGGCTTTGGACAGGGGGTAAATATCGGCCAGGAAGGTGCCAGCTTGGAGGGCATTGCCACCGGTGTGAAGATTGATGAGTTTTTCTTAAACTTCATTCCTTCCAATATTTTCAAGGCACTTACAGACGGTGCATTACTTCCGATTCTGATTTTCGCCATTTTCTTAGGCTATGGCGTAGGACAGCTGGAGCAGGAGAAGAAGGACGCCTTCCTTTCCGGCACAAAGATTTGGATTGCCGCCATTTACAAAATTTTAGATGCAGTGATTTTACTCTCCCCTGTGGGCGTATTTGGCTTTATTGCCAAGGACGTGGCAACAACCGGAGTGGACAAGCTGGTGGGACTTGGACAGTTTGTTCTGGGAATGTACCTTGGCTACGGCGTTTTGGCACTTGTAATCTTCCCTGTTATTGCTATTCTATATAAGGTGAATTATGTAAAGCTTTTCAAGAGTATCGGAGATTTGGTGACACTGGCCTTTGTGTCCGGCGGCTCCAGCGTGGTTTTACCCCCACTTTTGAAGCGTTTGAAGAAGGAAGGCTATGACGAGGCGGTAACGGATTTCGTGGTACCTCTCGGCTACTCCTTTAATCTGGAAGGAGCGGCAGTGTATTTTGCCTTGGCAAGCGTTTTCTTGGCAAATGCTTACGGCATTACTTTCACTCCTCAGGCCTTACTGTTTACGGTTCTCCTTTTAAGCTTGATTGGAAAGACCGCGGCAACCATCCCCTCCGGGGCCATTGTGGTTTTACTGGCGGCAGCTCCCCAGTTGGGACTTCCGGTGGAAGGTGTAGCCCTGATTCTCTCCGTGGACTTCTTTGCAAATGCAGGAAGAACCGCTCTGAATGTGGTAGGACAGGCTTTGGCAGTGGCTGTACTGGACAGTAAAAAAGAAAATGCGGAAAAAGTAGAAAAGATAGCAAAGGTGGAAAATGCGACAGGCAAGGAACTTGTTGCCAATGCAGGCTAAGGAATCCTATAGAAAGAATATTCATTCGGCAATGCGAGCCAAGATATCCTCATAGAAGGAATATTTAGTGACCATGCATGAATCCTCTGATGAAAAATTATTTGTGAATAGAAAAGTTAGGAAAGGAAAGAATATGGCAGAGAAAAAGGTATATGTAATCCATGAAAATCTGGAATGGACCCAGCATTTGGTAAAGTGGCTGGAAGAAAAGAAGATTCCCTATGAGCTATGGGATTTATCCAAGGGAATCCTGAATTTGCAGGAGGCGCCCCCTGAGGGCGTGTTCTACAACCGTATGTCTGCTTCCTCCCATACCAGAGGCCACCGCTATGCACCGGAATATACGGAGCAGGTGCTTTCCTGGCTCACAAGACACGGCCGTAAGGTGGTAAACGGTTTAGGTGCCATCAATCTGGAAATCAGTAAGGTAAAGCAGTATCTTGCCTTAGAGGAAAATGGCATTCCCCACCCCAAAACCGTGGCGGTTTTAGGACAGGATCAGATTTTGGAAGGCGCAAGACAGCTAAATATTTACCCTCTTATTACCAAGCATAATCGTGCAGGAAAGGGCTTGGGAGTACAGCTTTTCCAAAATGAAGGAGAGCTGGAGGTCTATGTCAACAGCCCGGCCTTTGAGCCTTCCGTAGACGGCATCACCCTCTTGCAGGAGTACATTAAGCCCGCTGACGGCAGAATCCGCCGCTCCGAGTTTATCGGACAGAAGTTCCTATACACCGTATCCATTGACTCCTCCGACGGCTTCCAGCTCTGCCCGGCAGACGGTTGCCAGATTGGAAAGAAGAAAGAAGAGCTGGAAAGCTCCGACAAGTTCCAAATCACAGAGCCCTTGGAGAAGGAAAGAGAGCAGGCTTACACAAAATTTGCAGCACAGCGGCATTGACGTTGCGGCGATTGAATGGGTGCAGTCGGTAAACGGAGAGATTTATGTTTATGACGTAAATACCAACACCAACTATAACCCCACCGCGGAGAAGAATGCCAATATTTATGCTCATGAGCATTTAGCAGAGTATCTGGGAAAGCTTTTAAAAGAGCAGGGGTAAAGGTTCAGCACAGGCGATATAGAGAGTCTAAGACTTCGTCTTAAGCATAAAAATTATTTTCTGAGAATAGAGGGAAGGGGATGTTCATTCTCCTTCCTTTTTGCTATAAATAAAGACATAGGATGAAATATGGTAAAGAAATAGATAGATGAATGGGCTTGGCAAAAAGCCCTATTATCAAGTTGAAACATATTCTTTGTGGTATACTAAGAAAGATATTAAGAACGTTTAGGAAAGGATGCTTTGTATGAAGCTTTTTCATGGGAGTAATGTTGTAGTGCAGACACCTAAGATACTTTCCGGACTTCGAGCATTAGATTTTGGTGCAGGATTCTACTTGACGTCCAGTAGGCTTCAAGCACAAAAATGGGCCGGAGCAGTTGCCAGAAGAAGAGGTGCCGGGGAGGGTATTGTCAATATTTACACATTGGATGATTATTTTCGCTCGGCATTGAAAGTTTTGGAATTTCCTACAGCCAATGCAGACTGGTTGGACTTTGTTGTACAAAACAGAAAGGGGCAAATCGTGAGTTCCTACGACTTGGTTGTAGGTCCTGTTGCAAATGATTCCACACTTCCGGTGATTGATGATTATATGGATGGCAAGTATGATAAAGAGGAAGCGGTGAAACGCCTTATGCCGCAAAAATTAACAGATCAGTATGCGTTTTTAACGGAGAAAGCCATTCAATTTCTACGTTTTGAAGGGAGTGAGCAGTTGTGACGGAAATCAGTGCAAGACAAAGGGATTTTTTTGATCGTCAGGTGATTTCTTTAATAAAAATGAAGTACGGAATGGAGGACATGAAAGCCATTCGTTCCTTTTTGTTCTCGGAAACATACCAGATGCTACTGGATCCATTGACAGAGGTATATACCTTTAGTCCGCAAATTGTATTTGAAATGTGGGAAAGTGAAATGATTACCGGCAATCCTCGTAATTCGCAATATATCAGAGGTGAAGAAAATGAGTAAAGAAGGGGAGTTTTTTATTTATCTTTTGGAAAGATATGCGGATTTCAAGAAGCAAAAAGCAAGTGATATTTTAAAGTTATGGGATGAAGTGGACTTAACCAAGCTGATTTATGATTTATATGAAATCTACCATGTGGAGCGTCTGGAGAATGCATTTGAAGATATAGATATCTTATTAAAAGAAAGAACCGGCTTAGTAGAAGCCTAAAACAGAAAGGAAAAACCATGAATACATTTATTTGCTATGACCGTTGCAGCACCTGCAAAAAGGCGGAGGATTTTTTAAAGGTTCACAATGTTTCTTTTGAAAAGCGCCCGATTAAGGAGCAAAATCCAAGCGCCAAGGAAATCCATGAGATGAAGGAACGTTCCGGCCTTCCCTTAAAGCGCTTCTTTAACACCAGCGGACAGTTATATAAGTCTATGGAATTAAAGGACAAGCTCCCCAATATGTCCGAGGAAGAGCAGGAGGCATTACTGGCAACAGACGGTATGCTGGTAAAGAGACCAATATTCCTTTATGGAGATAAGGTTTTGGTGGGATTTAAAGAAAAAGAATGGTTAGAGGCTTTAGGAAAATAAGATTTGGACGTCGCGGGTGATAATCGTTGATATTTTCGGCAATAAAGGTCTGAATATGGGGGAGTCTGAGCCCCAATTTCAGACCTATATTGCTTAGAAATTTTTTTTACAGCCCCCTAATGATCTCACAGCATTTCTTCACATCCGCTTCTCTTGTGGACCAGCTGGTACAAAAACGAATCACGCTGGAGTTTTCATCGTAGCGTTCCATGTAGGCGTATTGCGCCTGCTTTTTTAATTGTTCCATTTTTTCATGGGAAATGACAAAGAAGACCTGATTGGTGGGATAGTCTCCAAAGAGGGGGAGCCCGGCATCCTTTAAGGCTGCCTTGATTTCTCGGGCGTAGGCATTTGCCTTTTCGCCGATATGGAGGTAAAGCTCATCCTTAAAGAGCTCATCAAATTGCAGGCCCAGAAGCCAACCCTTGGCAAGGAGGGCGCCGTGCTGTTTGATGGAGGTGAAAAAATGAGGAAGTCTACCGGCATCCGGAATGACTACCGCTTCTCCGAACATGGCGCCACACTTGGTGCCTCCGATATAGAAGACGTCGCAGAGCTTGGCCAGGTCCGGAAGGCAGAGGTCATTTTCCGGGGCAGCAAGGGCGTAGGCCAGCCGGGCACCGTCTACGAAAAGCAGCAGCTGATGCTTTTTACAAAGCTCGGAAATGGCAGTAAGCTCGGCCTTGCTGTACAGACTGCCGTATTCCGTGGGCTGAGACAGGTAAACCATGCCGGGCTGGACGGTGTGGGCTTTGTTTTCATCCAAGGAAAAGTCGGAAAGAAAAGCTTCCAGTGCTTTGGGCGAGAGCTTTCCGTCTTTTCCCTTTAGGGGGAGCACCTTGTGTCTAGTCAGCTCAATGGCTCCTGCTTCGTGCACCGCGATATGTCCGCTGTCCGCACAAAGTATACCTTGGTAGGAAGGGAGGAAGGAGTCAATCACCGTAGCATTGGTCTGGGTTCCGCCCACCAGAAATTCCACCTGAGCGGTAGGGCATTGACAGGCCTTTCGGATTTTTTCCTTTGCAGCTTCGCAAATGCTGTCGCTTCCGTAGCCCGGAAAGGGCTTTCATATTCTTCTGTCAGGCGTTTTAAGATATTTTCATGGCAAGTTTCTTGGTAATCGGACTGGAATTGCAGGATATCGGTATTCATTTTGCCTCCTTTTTTCGGAAAATATTTTTTTCGATTTTTTATTTTAAATAGGGAAGAAGAAAAACGCAAACCGGAAATATCGAATGAAGAAAAAAAGCCCAAACTGAAAAATCCATAGGGGAAAAGACGTGAAGAAAAATCCCTGATTCGATATTTACCGGAGTAGGAAAAGAAATAAAAAATTAAATCAAACGCTTATCTTGTCAAAAACCTTGCCGATTATAATAAAGACGGATTCTTCCAGGGATTTCGGATTTAGAGACGAAGGAGAGTCTTCCGTCGAGGAATGTTACGCATTTTCCGGCTTTGCAGTTTAAGATAAAGCATTTTCCTCTTGTAAAGACAAGAGCTTTGCGAAACATTGGCCTCGACCTTTTTAGAGGTATAGAGTGTTTAAGGGAGTAGTTAAAAAACGGTTACGTTGGCTCAAGGCTTTGCAGCATATTGCAGAGCCGAATTACCCCTTAGGAATAGAGAAAAGTCGGTCAGGGAGGTCCTTCTTTTTTCCGGAATGGAGGCAAAATGAAGAAACAAGGAATAGACAGAGTACTGTTTCCCTTGGCTACGGCCATTCTGCTTGGTTTGTTCAGCGGACAGGCTTTCGCGGAGGGACAGGGTACTGCGGCTTCTGAAGGAAGATGGCAACAGGATGGAAACAACTGGAAGTACGTGGACGGAAACGGTCAGGAGAAGACCGGTTGGGTGGAAAGCAAGGGACAGTGGTACTTTGTGGATCCCCAGAGCAAGAATTTAAAAAGTGGATGGATGGAGAAGGACGGAAAATGGTTCTTCCTGGACACCAAGGCGGATTCTTTGGGAAAGATGGCTACAGGTTGGCAGTGGGTTGACGGCTACTGTTATTACTTTGCCGGTGATTCCGGAAGAATGTATCACAATGAAAAGACACCGGACGGCTTCTTTGTACAGGAGGGCGGAAAGTGCGCCAATGAGAAGGGCGAGCCTTTGTTCGATCTTTCCAAGGGCGTACAGAGCACGAAAGAAAAGGAAGCGGTAGCGGAGCAGGCCAGAAAAGAAGGCAAGAGTCTGGAGGAAATCGTAAGTCTTGTGGCGCAGGTAAAATCTGAGGCTACAGGAGCTTCCCAGTCCCAGGCTGCAGAGGCCAATGCAGGAGGGGTGAAGTTCTCCGGCGTGGTGAAGAGTGCAGGAGGCTCCGGCGGCGGAGGTGGCGGTTCCAGCTCCGGTGGCGGTGGCGGAAGCTTTTCCGGTGGCGGGGGAAGTTCTTCAGGAGGCGGAAGTTCCTCCGGTTCAAGCAGCAGTTCCTCCGGTTCAAGCAGTAGTGCTTGGCAGATCAGCTATAACCCCTCTACCAAGAATCCCTTTGCAACAAAGGAAGAGTTGTATAGCTTCCATGAGCAAAACGAGTTGCTTAGGAAAATAGGACAGGAGGAGCGTTATAGACAGGAACAGTTAAGAAGGGAAGAAAAAGAACGCTTGGATCGGCAGATAATAGAGCAAAGAAAACAGGCTGCCAGAGAAGAAAAAGAGCGGAGAGACCGCGAAAATGCTGAGCTTTTAAGACAGCAGCAGGCTAAGAGAGATGAGGCTTTCCGAAAGACAAAGGAGAAATTCAAAAATGGCTTAGCAGAGCCTGATCGCCTTCAAGAGATTAATAGGAAGGGAGAAAGCAGATTCGCTTTATTTGCCAAGGGTGTCGATTTACATGCAGGAAGCTTCAGAAAAGATGAGAATCTGGTTATTGCAAAGAATACTTACGCCTTTGAAAGCATTCCCCATACCGCTTCTTCCGGATTTTATGATACAGCGAATGTGGCGGAAAGAGTATATGGTGCAGGAGAAGAGAACTATATTTCCAGATTAAGCTACTATGCAGCAGAGCGAGATGCTTTTACGGCATGCTCTTTACAAAGACGTGAGGATGTAGAGGAATTGAAGGGAACAAGCCCTCAAAGCGGAAGCTTTAAGGCAAAAATCTTTGGAAAACTTCATAGTCTGGATGAGCTTTATAGCGAGGCCGTTACTCCTACAGGAGCCAGTGCTTATGCCCTGTATCCAAAGATGCAGGAAGCCGGTCAAAAGCCAAAAGAGCCAGTGCTTCCACCCTGTCTCGTTCAGAAGCAACAGCTTCCGCTTCCAACCTGGGAAGAGAAGAAGCAAGAAACAGTACCCTTCCCCAGAACTTAAAAATATGAAGCTCTCTTTAATGAGAAGAAAAGTCAATCCTTCCGACTTTTTCCGAGACGGTTTTGGAATATTTACAAAAGGGAGAGGTTCTGCTACTGGAGCATAGCGGCTTTAATACAAGCGGAAATCAGATTGCCGTAGTTTACGGTGCAGAGTGGGATATCTACGGAGAATTAACCGCATTATATCTTACCGAGCCGGATGATAACTTACAGGCAATGAAGCGTTATCCGGTGAAAAAGCTGAGCGGCAGTAACGAAGAAAAGCTGGTATTCATGCCGGAGAAGAACGACAAAGTACAGTCTAAACTGAAGTACTTCTATACGGTAAGTCTCTATGAAAAAGAACCGGAGAAATTATTCTTTGACGTAACAGGCTAAAGCTTTGGAGCAATAATTTTTCAAAACAAGAGAAAGAAAACATATAAAAAAGAAACGCTGAAGTAGCGCTCAGAAGTCTAGAGCACTTTTGCTTTTCGAAATATAGCCTGTAATAAGGGACAATCTGAGCCCGCGGGTTCTTGGCTTTTGTACTATAAAAGCTTAGAACCCCTGCGAGGCGAAGTTAGCGGGAGCGTGCCCCTGTTACAGGCTATATTGTTGAAAAGCGATAAATCACTACTTCAGCGTTTCTTTTAATAATGGTCTTTGCAGGAATAGATGTATAATACATCATCCTCAATAGCATAAATCAGCCGATCTTCTTCCGTGATACGTCTGGACCATTTTCCGCTAAGCTCGTATTTTAGAGCTTCCGGTTTGCCGATTCCTGAGAAGGGGCTTCTTTCTATCGCTTCAATAAGGCGATGAATCTTTTTGATGGTACTTTTATTATTTTGGGCATACCAATAGAGGTAATCTTCCCATGCCTCATCGGACCAGGCTTTAATCATCTTCTTTTACCTCAAGCAAGTCATGGGTTTGGAATTGTTTTTTTCGGAATTGTGTATCTCCACGTCGTATTTTTTCCATTAAATAAGAATTGGATAGAATTCTAAGACTTTCTTGCAAACTGTCATATTCTCTTTTAGAGAGTACGACTACGGTATCCTCCGCATCCTTTGCGGTTACAATCAGCGCATCAGCATCTTCATTTACCTGCTTCATGTATTGCTTTAAATTCTGTCTGAAATTGGAATAGGCAACAGCTTCCATAGTTTTTCTCCTTCGAATTAGTTGTACAAAATATTGTACGACTAAAGCAAAAGAAAAGCAAGAGTAGCTCTTGCTTTTCTTTTCTGTATGCTTAACAAGTACTACCTGCAAAGCATGTAAATTTTCTTTTATTTCTCTTCTTCTACAGTCTCGGTAAGTTTTTTTATTTCTCTTCTTCAACAGACTCGGTGAGCTTTGCCACCTCCATGTTCTTAGGCAAAATCGCACTTAAAATCAAAGCAACAACAAAGACTACCGCTACGACATTTTCCCCGAATACGGTCTGTACGATGGAGGGGAAGATGTGCCAGATGCTACTCTCCGTGCTGGAGGTAAATCCGATACCTACTGCCAAGGAAAGAGAAGCGATGACGATATTTCTCTGGCTGAAGCCGCAGGAAGCAATCATTTGCATTCCGGATACTACGATGCTGCCGAACATCATAATGGTACATCCGCCCAAAACGCTCTGGGGAAGGGAAGCAAAGAAATGTCCTACAGGAGGCAGAAGTCCTGCCAAAAGCATGGCAACCGCACCGGTTGCAATGGTGAAACGGTTTACCACCTTGGTCATAGCGATAAGGCCTACGTTCTGGGAGAAGGAGGTTACGGGAGCACAGCCGAAAAGTCCGGAAATGCTGGATCCGAATCCGTCACATGCCAGAGAACCGGAAATTTCCTTTTCGGTAATTTCTCTGTTTAGTCCGGAGGCTACCATGGCTGTGGTATCTCCGATGGTCTCTGCTGCGGAAACCAGGAAGATAATACAAACGGAAAGGATGGCTCTGATATTAAACTGCGGGGTAAAAGGGGAAGAGTCTTGGTAAAGAAACAAAGCCGTCAGAGAAAATCAGGCTTAAATCCACCTTGCCCATAAAAATGGAAAGAATATATCCAACAATCAAGCCGGCCAATACGGAAAGCTGCTTCATATAACCCTTTACGAAGATGCTCCAGCCGATGCAGGTAAGTACAGTTACGGTGGCAATGATTAAGTTTTCTTTGGAACCGAAGTCATCTCCGTAGCCTCCGCCGAAGGAACGAGCACCAACGGTAAAAAGGGAGAAGCCGATGGCGGTTACTACGGTTGCGGCAACGATGGGAGTAATGATTCTCTTCCAATACTTTGCTAAAAGTCCTAAAACACCTTCAAAGCAACCGCCTACGATTACGGCACCGATGACGGTGGGGTAACCGAAATTTGCGGCAATGGTGGACAGGATGGTCACAAAGGTAAAGCTTACACCCATTACGATAGGAAGCTTAGCGCCAATCTTCCAGACCGGATACAGCTGGATAAAGGTGGCGATACCTGCGGCAAACATCGCGTTTTGTAAGAGCATGGCAATTTCCTGCTGGGTAAGGGCGGGTTGTGCAGCTCCTGCGATAATAGTAATAGGGGCTAGGTTGGATACAAACATGGCTAAGACGTGCTGTAAGCCGAAGGGGATGGCCTTTCCGATGGGCACTCTTCCGTCCAGCTTGTAAATGTTCTCCATGCGTGCTACTGACTTTTCTTGACTCATTTTTCCTCCTTCGTTTGTTTGAAAAAGAAAAAAGATTCCTGAAATATCACCGGGGAATAGATATTTTCAATGGTTTGTGCCTAAGGAGCTTCCTGATTTGCTCCCAAGCAGCATTTTCCGATGTCGGACTGTAGAGCTTTCTTCCTTGAAAATGTAGCTATTCCTTTTTGTGATTTTTCATAGAAATCTTTCCTGTTTTTTCAAAAAAATAAAAAATCCTATAACAAGAATCTGGACTGTATTGTAGCACCCTGTAAAGTGCTTGTCTATATTTTGACAATACGCCAAAAAAATTAGACAAGTTCACGGAAATTTCTAAAAATAAAGGAAAAAAACCTTGGAAATATTAAAATGGCATTTTTGACAAAAAAATCCAGTAATATCAAGCTTGTAGGAAGATGCAAGGATAAGCTGTAATGGAAGGGATTTTTGCCAGTCAGTACAAAAATTTTAGATTATCTAAAAAAATTTTTGTTAAATCTATGACAGAAGCACCAAAAAAAGCTTGGCAAAAAAACTGTGAATAGACTCCAGAAATGGGTGATTTTATACTTAGACAAAGCCATTCCGGAGGAAGAAGGCCTTGTATTTTTCGTAACCAATGGATGCATTTGCAAACAGTCAGGAGGGTTTCCATGCGTGCAGTAGGGAAAGATAAGATTCGTGTTGATGCCTATGGAAAAGTCACAGGCGAAGCAAAGTATACTGCGGACTTAGAGCCGAAGAATATTTTGCACGGTAAGGTTTACCATTCCACCATCGGAAATGGTTTGGTAAAGAGCATTGATACCAGTGAGGCGGAGAAGGTACCGGGAGTCGTAAAGATTCTTACCTGCTTTGATGTGCCGGATATTCAATTCCCCACAGCAGGACACCCCTGGTCTGTAGAGAAAGCCCACCAGGATATCTGTGACAGAAAGCTTCTGAATCAGAGGGTCCGGATTTACGGAGATGATATTGCCTGCGTCATTGCGGAAAATGAAGTGGCCTGTGACCAGGCTCTTCGCCTTTTAAAGGTGGAGTACGAGGAATATCCTGTGATGACCACCGTGGAGGAGGCATTGGCGGAGGGAGCTCAGGCGCTTCACCCGGATCTTCGTAAGGACAATGTTATCGTTCATAGCCACATGACTATGGGAGAGAAGGATTATACCTTTGAGGAAGGTCTTAAGAAGGCGAAGGAAGAGTATGGAGAGGAAAATATCGTCACCCACGAGCAGGTTTATGATACGCCGAAGATTTCTCACTGCCATATCGAGCTTCCGGTGTCCTTTGCCTATGTGGATGTCAATGATAAGATTACCATTGTCTGCTCCACCCAGATTCCTCATATTGTTCGTTTATATACAGCGATGGCTCTCGGGGTTCCTGCAGGAAGAGTTCGTATTATTAAGCCCTATATCGGCGGCGGATTCGGTAACAAACAGGACGTATTGTATGAGCCGTTAAATGCCTACATGTCCATGCAGGTGGGAGGAAGGCCGGTGCGCTTGGAGATTTCCCGTGAGGAAACCATTTACGGCACCAGAACCAGACACCAGATTACCGGACATACCAAGGCTGTGGTAACAAAGGACGGACAGATTCTTAGCAGAAAGATGGAAGCCTTTGCCAACAACGGAGGTTACGCTTCCCATGGCCATGCCATCTGTGCTAACTGCGGAAATGTGTTTAAGGAATTATATATTGATAAAATCGGTACAGAGGTAGACTGCTGGACTGTTTATACCAACGCGCCTACTGCGGGAGCTATGAGAGGATACGGTATTCCCCAGTCCGTATGGATTACCGAGTGCTTAACCGACGATTTGGCTAGAGAAATCGGAATGGATCCTCTGGAGATTCGTTTAAAGAACTGTATTCCTGCAGGATTTAAGGATCCGCACAATGGCATTACCTTCCACTCCTATGGATTAAAAGAGGCTATGTTAAAGGGGGCGGAGCTTGCCAAGTGGAAGGAGAAGAGAGCGGAGTACGATAAGCCTCAAAGCGGAGACAAGAGAAGAGGTATCGGTATGGCGATTTTCTGCTATAAGACCGGCGTTCATCCTATCGCTTTAGAGACTGCTGCGGCTCGTATGGTATTGAATCAGGACGGTTCCTGCCAGCTCTTTATGGGAGCTACGGAAATCGGACAGGGTGCGGATACCGTATTTACCCAGATGGCAGCAGAAGCCTCCGGTATTCGTTATGAAGAAGTCTATGTATGTTCTACCCAAGACACCGATACTGCTCCCTTCGATACAGGAGCTTACGCTTCCCGCCAGACCTATGTTTCCGGTATGGCTTGTAAGAAGGTGGCAGAGGAGTTTAAGGATCGTATCTTAGACTATGCGGAATATATGTTAAACAATGCGGTACAGGATTTCTCCAAAACCGTATATGTGGAAGAGGTTACCGCTGCGGCAAAGAAGATTCGAGAGCTTCTTGACCTTTCCGAAGAGACAGAGATTTCCAAGGATTCCTTGGATTTGGTGGATTCTCAGATTGTGGAAAAGAAGAGCGGAAACCCATTACTTCCTCTTGGTATTTTGGCAGACACCGCGTTCTATTCTTTGGATAAGTCCGTGCATATTGCGGCGGAATGTACCAACCACTGTAAGAGCAATACCTTCTCCTCCGGTGTGTGCTATGCCGAGGTGGAAGTGGATATGCCCTTAGGTTTGGTGGAGATTTTACGAATCGTGGAAGTGCATGATTCCGGAAAAATCATTAACCACGATACGGCAAGGGGACAGGTTCACGGCGGAATGGCACAGAGCCTTGGCTTCGGTTTATCCGAGGATTTACTGGTAGATCCGAAGACCGCAAAGGTATTAAATGCCAACCTCTTAGACTTTAAAATTCCTACTGCTATGGACGTTCCCGATCTGGAAGTGGATTTTGTGGAGCTGGAGGATCCCACCGGCCCCTACGGTAATAAGTCCTTAGGAGAGCCTCCTGTTATTGCAGCGGCTCCTGCAGTAAGAAACGCTATCTTACAGGCTACCGGCGTTGCCATGAATGTGGCGCCGATGACCAGCCAGAGACTCACAGATGCCTTCCGCGAGGCAGGATTAATTAAGACAATCTCTGTAGACTAAGGAGGAAAGCGATAGGGAGGGCTTCCTCCCTATGCCGGTTTCTTCTCAAGATTGTATAGAACATAGAGGACAGGGGCTCCTGTTTTAACCGGGATTCCCGTCCGTAAAACACAAGAGTGATATTTATCTTATGGTAAAGGAGAGGATAAAGACATGTTTGATTTACAGGGATTTCATGAAGCAAAGGATGTAGCGGATGCGGTGCAGGCCTTAACTGCCAATCCCAATGCGGAAATCATTTCCGGCGGAACCGATGTATTGATTCGTGTTCGTGAGGGAAAGGATGCGGGGAAAGCGCTGGTATCCATTAAAAATATTGAAGAAATAAAGGGCGTAAAGCTTTTGGACAACGGAGATCTTTTCATCGGAGCAGGAACCTGCTTTACCCATTTGACCAACGACCCTCTGGTACAAAAGCATATCCCCATGCTGGGAGAGGCCGTGGACACCGTTGGAGGTCCCCAGATTCGAAATATGGGAACCATCGGCGGAAACATCTGTAACGGAGCAACCTCCGCAGACTCCGCATCAGGCATGCAGGTTTTAAATGCCATTGTTTGCCTGACAGGCCCCAATGGGGAGAGAAGAGTTCCGATTTCCGAGTTTTATACCGGCCCGGGAAAGACTGTCCGTGAGCAAAATGAAGTTTGTACCGGCTTCTTAATCAAGAAAGAAGATTATGAAGGCTTCAGCGGAAAATACATTAAGTACGGAAAGAGAAAGGCAATGGAGATTGCCACTCTGGGTTGTGCGGTAATGGTAAAGCTGGACAAAGAGAAGAAGCATATTGAAGAAGTAAGACTGGGCTACGGTGTAGCGGCGCCTACTCCCATTCGTTGCCCGAAGGCGGAGGAAAGCCTGAAGGGTGCGGCTTGCACCGATACGGAAAGAATTGAGAACTATGTAAATATCGCCTTAACAGAGGTTCGTCCCAGAAGCTCTTGGAGAGCTTCCAAGGAGTTCCGTTTACAGGTGATTTCAGAGTTGGCAAAGCGTGCTTTAAAGGAAGCCATTGTTTTACAAGGAGGACAGATCAATGCTTAAAATTATTCATTTTAAGGTGAATGGAAGAGATGTGGAACTGGCTGTGGATGAGAGAGAGTCTCTCCTGGATGCCTTGAGAGTGCGTCTTGACTTAACTTCTGTAAAGAAGGGCTGTGAGGTAGGAGAGTGCGGAGCTTGTACCGTTTTGGTAAACGGAGAGGCAGTGGACAGCTGTATCTACCTGGCTATGTGGGCAGACGGAAAGTCCGTTCTTACCGTAGAAGGTCTTAAGGGGCCAAACGGAGAGTTAAATCCGGTTCAGACCGCATTTATCGAAGAAGCAGCGGTGCAGTGCGGCTTCTGTACTCCCGGACTGATTCTTACCGCTGTGGAGATTGTGGGAACAGGAAAGGACTATACCAGAGAAGAGTTAAGAAAGCTGATTTCCGGACATCTTTGCCGTTGCACCGGTTATGAAAATATTTTAAATGCCGTAGAAAGAGTAGTGAAGGAAAATCTTCAGAAAGCAAACTAAAAAATATTTTGGTTTTTGCCTAAAAAATTGTTAGGCAAATCGCACAAAAGTTTTTACTCTCTTTTGGAAAAAAGGGAAGTCTTTGCGGTGAGGGTGGCAACTCTCACCGCTTTCGTTTATAATCATATTGTTAATTTGTAACGACATAATTATTTTTTTAGATTACAGGAGCGACCTAAAAAATAAAGAGATATCCTGCAGGGGTACAGATTGCGATAAGCAAGCGAAGGCTTTTCAAAATAGGGAAAAGCCTAGTCGATAAGAGAAGGAGAAATACCTTTATCTGCATTGGCCTAGGAGAGAGTAAAAAGGGAAGAGGATACCTTTGTCGTTAAATTGAGTTTAGGAAGTAGGAGATGCTTATGGAAGAGATGGATGTATTTCGTTTTATTGTAAACGGAAAAGAGGTGGAAACAAAGGAAGATAAGCCTTTGCTTCGTTTTCTTCGTGACGATTTAAAGTGCAAGTCCGTAAAAGACGGTTGCAGTGAAGGAGCCTGCGGTACCTGTACCATTTTGATTGATGGAAAGGCTGTGCGTTCCTGTATTTTGTCTACCAAAAAGGCGGTGGGAAAGAACATTGTTACCGTTGAAGGACTGAGCCTTCAGGAGAAGGAAGCCTATGTCTATGCCTTTGGACGTGCCGGTTCCGTACAGTGCGGATTCTGTATTCCCGGAATGGTGATGAGCGCCAAGGCTTTAATTGACGTGAACCCGAATCCCACAGAAGAGGACATTAAGAAAGCCATCCGTTCCAACATTTGCAGATGCACAGGCTATAAGAAGATTATCGAAGGAATTGCGCTTGCGGCAAAGGTACTTCGGGGCGAAGAAAAGATTCAGTCCGATCTGGAGACCGGAGAAGACTTCGAGGTTGGACAGTCCGCTTTCCGTGTGGATGTTCGAGAGAAGGTTCTGGGAACCGGAGAATATCCTGATGACGTGGAAATGGAAAACATGGTTTACGGTGGGGCTGTTCGTACAGAGTATCCGAGAGCCAAGATTTTAAAGATTAATACAGAGGCGGCGGAGAGCCTTCCCGGTGTTCTTGCTATCTTAAAGGCTGCAGATGTTCCCAACAACAAGGTGGGACATATTCAGCAGGACTGGGATGTTATGATTGCTGAAGGCGACACTACTCGTTGCATCGGAGACGCCCTTTGCCTGATCGTTGCTGAGACTCCTTCCATTTTGGAGGCGGCGAAGAAGCTTGTAAAGGTAGAGTACGAAGTGCTGGAGCCGGTAAGAAGCATTGCAGAGGCTAAGGCGGAAAATGCGCCTAAGCTTCATCCTAACGGAAATCTTTGTCAGCAAAGACACGTAACCCGTGGAGATGCCAAGGCGGCCATTGCGGGAGCAAAGTATGTGGTAACAGAGAGCTTCTCTACTCCATTTACAGAGCATGCCTTCATGGAGCCGGAGTGTGCTATTGCCTTCCCTTATAAGGACGGCGTGAAGGTTTATACCAGTGACCAGGGTGTATATGATACCAGAAAAGAAATTGCCATCATGATGGGCTGGGATCCTTCCAGAATCGTGGTAGAGAACAAGCTTGTAGGCGGCGGATTCGGCGGTAAGGAAGACGTTTCCGTACAGCATATTGCCGTGCTGATGGCTTTAAAGGTGGGAAGACCGGTAAAGGTAAAGTTCACCCGTCAGGAATCCATCAATTTCCACCCCAAGCGTCATGCTATGGAAGGTACTTTTACTCTGGCTTGTGATGAAAATGGTATTTTCCAGGGCTTGGATTGTGAAATCTACTTTGATACCGGAGCCTACGCATCCCTTTGTGGACCGGTATTGGAGAGAGCTTGTACTCATTCCGTTGGACCTTACACCTATCAGAACACCAATATCTATGGATATGGTTATTATACCAATAACCCACCTGCAGGAGCTTTCCGCGGATTCGGTGTGTGCCAAAGTGAGTATGCATTGGAAATGTTGATTGATAAGCTGGCTGAGGAGGTGGGCATCAGCCCCTGGGAAATTCGTTTCCGTAATGCCATCGAGCCCGGAAAGGTACTCCCCAATGGTCAGATTGCGGATTCCTCCACAGCCCTTAAGGAAACCTTATTGGCGGTAAAGGACATTTACGAAGCCAACAAGGGCAGAGCAGGTCTTGCCTGCGCCATGAAGAATGCCGGTGTAGGTGTAGGTCTTCCGGATAAGGGAAGAGCCAGAGCGGTTATTAAAAATGGTGTGGTAGAGCTGTACACCGCGGCTTCCGATATCGGACAGGGTTGCCGTACCGTATTTATGCAGATGATGCATGAGGGTACCGGTCTTCCGGTGGAGAAGATTGATCTTTCCAAGGGCTCCACAGAGGATTCTCCCGACTCCGGAACCACTTCCGGATCCCGTCAGACTCTGATTACCGGTGAGGCGGTAAAGGGCTTAGCCGTAGAGCTTAAGGGAGATTTGGACAAGGTAGGCGGAGACCTTTCCGCATTGGAAGGAAAAGAATATTTCTTCGAGTTCTTTGATCCCACAGATAAGCTGGGAGCAGACCTTCCTAACCCCAAGTCCCACGTGGCTTACGCTTATGCCACCAACCTGGCGATTTTGGATGAGCAGGGACAGGTAACGGATGTGTATGCGGCTCACGACTCCGGAAAGGTTGTAAACCCGGTAGCCATTCAGGGACAGATTGAAGGTGGAGTATTGATGGGAATGGGCTATGCTCTCACCGAGGACTTCCCCTTAAAGGATTGTGTACCTACTGCTAAGCTTGGTACCTTGGGACTGCTTCGTGCGAACCAGATTCCAAACATCCATGCGATCTATGTGGAGAGAGATACACCTATCCCATTTGCTTTTGGTGCGAAGGGTATCGGAGAGATTGCCAGCATTCCTATTGCTCCGGCAATTGCCAACGCATACTATGCCTTTGACCATGAGTTCAGAACCAAGCTTCCTATGGACAATACCTTCTATAGAAAGAAGAAGGCATAATCCGGTTTGGAAGAGTGATGTAATACAGAAGGGACTATAAAATCAAAATAGTTTTCTAAGCAATATAGGTCTAAATTTGGGGCACGCTCTCGCTAGCTTCGCCACGGAGCGATACTAACTTCAAGCTTCGCTTTTACTCGCTTTCAGTAAGTACCGCCGGGCTCAGACTACCCCTCATTTAGACCTATATTGCCGAAAATCTATTTTTTTTGATTTTATAGTCCCTTCTTATAATTAAAGGAAAACCCGGAGTTAAAGGAAAAACCCGGAGTTAGGGAAAAAACCTGGATTATGGGGAAAAAGCTTCCGCAGAACGGTGGAAATGAAATTAATTTTTTGTTAAAATAGGAACATTATGAATCTTACCGCAATGCCAAAGGAGTAAAAATGGATAAGGAAGCATTGAAGAAAAGAATATTTGCAGAAGGAGAGAAGGCTAAGGGCGGTGTAAACCGCTTTCTGGAGGAAGAAAAAGCAGGAGCTGTCTCATCAGTTGGATGGAAGGTCGGAACGCTCTCAGAATCCTGTTCGAGAGCCTGAGCAGCTTCAGAACGCGGAACAACTTCAGAACTTGAGTCTACTTCAGAATGCGGAACGAAAGGCAGAACAGCCACAGTCTATCCTTCAGAAGTCGGAAAAGTCGGGGCTTTCCTTTAAAGCGCGAAAAGCCAGAAGATGCAGATTTTTTAAGACGGCAAAGGAAAAAACCGAGGCATTTATCGAAAAAGTCGCTGCCCATGCAGAGGAAAGAGGCGGAAGGGGACTTCCGGAAAGAAAGTTTATCGCTTTAAAGAAGAGAAAGAAGGTGCTGCATGCTTTCGTGATTCCCTGCTACGGAGAATCCTCTTATTTGGAAGAATGCATTCAATCTCTTTTAAAGCAAAAAAACCCATCTCCCATTTACCTATGTACCGCAACTCCCAATGCCTTTTTAAAGAGGATTTCCAGAGAATATCGCCTGCCTTTATTTGTCCGAAACGGAGAGCCCTCTTTGGCAAGGGATTGGAATTTTGCATTGGAGGTAGGAAGAAAGAGAGCAAAGCTGGTTACCCTTGCCCATCAGGATGACCTTTATCATGAAGATTACTCGAAGGCTGTGGAGCATGCCTATTCCCTATATCCGGATGCCAGCTTGATTTTCACTGCGGTGCAGGACATTGACGGTATGGGACAGAAGCTGCCGAATGTTGCCGAGAAAGTAAAAAGAATCCTGCGACTTCCCTATCATTTTACCCATCATACGGAAAATAGCCTCTGGAAAAAGCTTCCCCTGCTTTTTGGAAACAGCATTCCTTGTCCCAGCTGTACCTATGTGACAGCACATTGCAGAAGATTATTATTCAAAAATGACTATCGTTTTATTACGGATTGGGATGCCTTCCTGCATTTGGCGGAAAAAGAGGGGCGTTTCCTCTATATTAAGAAGGCTTTGCTTTCCTATCGAAGACATGGAGAAGCGGAAACCAGAAAGCAAATGAAGAACAAAAACCGCCTAAAGGAAGAAAGGGAACAATTCCGGAAGCTTCACGGCAAGTTTTTTTGGGAGGTCTTTTTAGCGAAGGTTTACAGCCTGTCCGGAAAATGGGCGTAGCTTCTTGGCATAAAAAGAAAAGGGATACAAACAGAAATAAAAAAACAAATATTATAATACATGCAAAACAGCATAGGTCTAAAATTCGGGCACGCTCCCGCTAACTTCGCCTTGACTGAGCAGTGGTTTATGTTAACCACTGCTTACTTTGCTTCGCAAAGCAACTTCCTTCGGAAGTTGGTCTGCATCAGGACGACTTTTCTGATGAAAAGTCTCGTCCTTGCGATACTAAGTTCAAGATTCACTTCGTTCGCTTTCACTAAGTACCGGCGGGCTCAGATTGCCCTCATTTTAGACCTATGCTGTTTTTGCATGGCGTTAATCTGTCGTTTTATTCGATTACTGTTCGTTAATCTTTTTATCTATTCTTGTTATTCGTTTTTTCCCTCTTTTTTTAGGCCAAGGAAAGGCTTCGTTTCATGGCTTCTCTTTGTAAGAGGAGAGATACCAGCACGCAGGACAGTAATTTATCCACTAAGTTTCCGCTGACTGCCCCAAGGTAAACGGAGGTAAAGAGCTCTTGACCGGATTGCTTTAAGGCCATAATCACCAAGTCCGTTCCGGATCCGGTCAGTCCCCCGAAGAGGAAGATACGAATGGGAGCTCCCACCATTGGGCACAGAATGGCTAAAAGCAGTCCGGCAACGATTGCCTTAGGAAGGCTGAAGCCCTTCTTTCCTGCTTTACTGATTAAGGCGACTACTACCGCAACCACGACATTGACCAGGGCAAAGGGGATTGCGCTGGGGCTGGCCGTAAAGCCCATCAAGAGGTTGGTGGCCACTCCGGTAAGGATGCCGTAGCCCATGCCATAGCATGCCGCAATAAAGATAGTGCCGATGGTATCCATAAAAAGAAGCGGTATCTTTAGCATACTGACAAAATCGCCAAAAACCACATTTACCACCACCGCCAGCGCGCAAAATAACAGGATCTTCGTATTCTTATTCAGCTTGTTCATCTTATTTTTCTCCTTCATTGTTCTTTAATCTCTTTACTATCTTTATTCTCTTTTGCTCTTTTTTTGATTATTACCTTTCGTTTCTTGTTCTTATCATTGCCTTTTTCTGCATTTATCTTCCGCAAGCTTCGAGCATTCCTTCTAAGAAGGCGACAAAGCGGGCTTTATATTCCGCCCATTTTCTGTCTGTCTCCTCTTCGTCATAGAATACCGGCACTTCGAAACATGCCTGAGTCCAGTTTCTTCTTTCCATTTCCTCCATATATTTTTCCATAAGGATGCCTTTGGGAAAGGAAAGGGAACAGCTGGGGCTTTCCTGAATTCCTAAAACGCCAAGATAACTATAAGCGTTTTTCTGATACTCCTCCAACTGCCAAAACACAGGTTCTAAAATTCTCCGGCAATGTTCGGTATAGCCCTCCGTCTTCTCATACTCAGCCTTATTCATTGAAGGACGATTGCTTCCCAGACACAAGAACTCCGGACAGGGTAACTGAACAATGCCTATCCCCCTCTTTAGAATTTCTTCGACCAGGGGAAAGGCACCTTTTGCACGCTCCAAGCCATGCACTACAGCATTTTGATTCAAAACACAGTGACTGACTACAATGATTTTCTTTGATGGATAAATAGCTATATCCTCCTTATAAACATTTATTCTAAATGCTTTTTCCAATCTGTATAGTTTTTAAAACCCTCTTCTTTAGCTTGAAAGAAAAGGGATATAAAAAAATAGAAAGATGAAATTATTTTTTTCCACATGATACTATCAAGATTAAAAAAATATTTGTCCAATTTTAAAAACATAATAGACAGTCTTAATTATTTAAAATGACTATAATTATAAAGAAACTATAAAAATCCTTAAAAAAAGCAAAGGGAAGGAGCAGTTTTCGAGAAAAGAGAAAAAAACAAATTATTATTAAAAAAAGCTTATATAAAATTGCAAAATGTGCCGATAATATAATTACTTATCAGAATATTGTGAAGATAAGGGAAAGAACTGCCAAAGAAGGCAGCTCGTAGAGAGAGTAAGAAGTACTAAGCTTAGCGGTAAAGAAGAAAGTTATTTAGGAAGAAAGTCGCTAAGAAAGTCACTAAGAAAGTCACTAATGAAGTGTGCCGCTAAAGTAGGAGGAAAGGAAAGAGGAAAGAAAGCATGAAGGGAAAAAAGAGAATACAATTTATCGGTTTTTTTCTCTGCCTTTTGTTGGGGAATTCGTTGTTTGTTCCGAAGAGCTATGCCGCCGTTGCTCCGGTAAAAGTGGAGATTCCGGTGAGCTTGTATGCCGCGGGAGATTCATTCCCGGAGGAAGAATTTACGGTGGAGCTGGAGCCGGTGATATCCGGTTCTAATTTGGTGCCGGATGAGAAAGAGATTCATCTCACTTTAGGGGCAGGAAAAACAAAGGAGGAGAAACGTTTTGCCCCCATTTCCTTTTCAGAGGAGGGAGTTTATCAGTACGATATTCGTCAGAAAAAGGGTGATACGGAATATATGACCTATGATGATAGGGAATATCTGGTTTCCGTAAAAGTAGAATTGCAAAACAAGGATAGTGCGGGAAATCCAAGACCTGCCTATCTCACTGCGGTATTGATTGTAACGGATCGAAATGATCCTCTAAAGCAGGATATGAAAAGAGGGGAAATTGCCTTCCATAACCGTTATGACAAGCCGAAGCCGCCGGAGCCGGAAACGCCCCCGGAGACAGTGCCGCCGGAGCCAACTCCTCCGAATCCGAACACTCCGCCCGGTCCGGGTAAGCCTCCCGGGGAAAGCGGCAAGCCCCCCGCTCCCATTGTGAGCCATGATCCCGGCGTTTTAGGGGTAAAGAAGCTGGAAATTTTTAATCCGATAGTGGAGATTCCGAAGATTTGTACCAAGATTTATCGTACGGCCAGAAATGTGGCCACCGGAGATGAAAGCGGAATGTTTTTCTTCGGTGTGTCCTTCAGCCTTTCCCTCTTTGGCATCAGCCTATATTTTTATAAGAGAAGAGGAAAGGATTTATCTTCCGAATAAGCATTTTGGAGAGAAAGAGAAAATCTTCCGAATAAACATTTGGAAAATAAGGAAAAAGAGAATCTTCCGAACATACTATAGGAAGAAAAGAAAAGGAATCCTCTTTTCGATAGGCCTTGGAAAGAGGCGGAAGAACGTCGAAATCGAAAGAATTTCTAAAGACCTTGACACCCTCTTAGGAGGGTGTTATTCTTTGAAAAGGTTTAGCACTCGAAATTGGAGATTGCTAACAAATGAGACAAAACGTAAAGGAATGAGGAAGAAGAGTAGAAGCTTTTTCCTTGTTTCAGAAGGGATATGTATATGAGCATGCAAGATGTTTTGGAACAAATCCGTTCCCTTTTAAAGAAGAAGAAAAGGGGACGGATTTCTGCCATTTCCCGAGAAATTCCTCAGGAAATGCTAAAAAAGCAGAATTCTAAGCAGGAAAATGAAGCACAAAGCTCTCTGGGACAAAGAGCCCAAGGGCAAGGTTCTGAAGCGCGAAACTCTGTAGGGCAAAACTTCGGCGGGCAAAGTATCGGAGCACAAAGCTCTGAAGGACATAATGCCGTAGCGCCTGAGGCGGTAGAGCAGAGCCCTGTAAGGCAAGAGCAGAACACAGCGGTCCGGAGCGGAGAATCGAATACAGCAGCCCGGAGCACAGGGCGGAATCCAGAAACCCGCAGTGCAGAGCAGAATACAGTAAGTGGGAGCGCAGAACCGAATACAGCGGCACAAAGCACAGGACAAAACGTAGTGGAGCAGAGTGTAGAGTCGCAAAACGGTATAGAACGAGCGAAAGACAATATGACAGAGTATAGAGGAGGAAATGTGATGCGGGTAATTCCGGTTTATAATATGATGGTTCTTCCCCATTCCTACATTTATTTTCAGGTACAAAGCTTTAAAAATATTGCAGGACAGGAAATCAGACAGGACGACCATGTGTTACTGGCTGTTTTAAAGGAAGACAGTTTTAATACAAAGGATTTAAGAAAGGAAGAGTTCCACTCCGTTGCGGTAGAGGGAAGTGCTACGGAAATCAGCGGAGACGGCTACGTGGTGGTTCGTACAGGACAGAGAGTTAAAATTCTGGAGTTGGCTCAAAAAGAAGGGGAGCCCCTGTTGTTGGAAACCGCTCCATTAAGTGATATTGAGGACTTGGATCGGGAGGATTCCGAGCGTAAGCTGAAGGAAATCAAGGCGGAATTAAAGACGCTGGTAGATCGTTTTAGAGCCGGAAGCATTATGCAGACTATGATTGACCAGTACGGTTCCATTCAAGAAGTGGCATGCATTCTTTCTCCATGGCTCAGTTTGAAAAATGAAGAGCGCTATCAGGTATTAAAAGAAGACAGACTTTCCGTTCGTACCAAGATGCTGGAGCAGATTCTTTATGAATATGTAGAGGTCACCAAGGTTACCTCCGATGCCAGAAATCAGCAGCAGGAGGACTACCAGAAGCTCTATAAGGAGCAGGCTTTACAAAAGCAAATCGACTATTTGCAAAAAGAGCTGGATGAGATGCATCCGGAGAAGGTTTCCGATTTACGCAAGCTGGAGCTCAAGATTGAAGAATCCGGCATGAATGAGATTGCCAAGAAGGAAGCCTCAAAGATTTTAAATCGTTTGAAAAATGAAGGTACCAATGGTCAAGAGGCAGGTATGCTCTATGACTATATGGACTTTGTGACAGGGCTTTCCTGGAAGAAGGAAGAGCAGAAGAGCATTGATCTGGATGAGGCGGAGAAGATTCTTTCCGAAGACCACTTCGGATTAAAGAAGGTAAAGGAAAGAATGATTCAGCAGATTGCTGTCATGAACTTAAAGAAGCAGCAGTCCGGCTCCATCCTCCTTTTTGTGGGTGCTCCCGGAACCGGAAAAACCAGTATCGGAAAGAGCATTGCCAAGGCTCTTGGCAGAAAATATGTCCGGGTAAGCCTGGGCGGTGTTCGAGATGAGGCGGATATTCGCGGCCACAGAAGAACCTATCTGGGAGCTATGCCCGGAAGAATCATGGACGGTATCCATAAGGCGGGGGTTTCCAACCCGGTAATGGTATTGGATGAGGTGGACAAGCTTTCCTCCTCTTACAACGGAGATCCGGCAGCGGCATTGTTGGAGGTACTGGATCCGGAACAGAACAATACCTTTACGGATCACTATATGAATGTACCCTACGACCTTTCTGATGTACTCTTCATTTGTACCGCAAACACCACAGACAGTATTCCCGCACCTCTCCTAAACCGTATGGAGGTGATTCAGTATCAGGGCTATACCCCAAGGGAGAAGTTTGAAATCGGTAAACGGCATCTGATGAAGAAGGCTCTGAAAAATGTAGGTCTTCAGCCGGAAAATGTGGAGCTCAGCGATGAAGCCTTGGAAAGCATTATCTCCGACTACACCAGAGAAGGGGGTGTGAGAGGGCTGAAAAAGCGCCTGGATACCCTCTGCAGAATTGCTGCTGTCCATTTGGTAAGAGGAAAGGGCGAGAAGATTACCGTAGGAAAAGAGGATCTTCAGGAGTATCTGGATATGAATCCGCTCCATCATAGAGCTGTGGAAGAAAAGGGCAGAGCCGGTGTAGTAACAGGCCTTGCTTGGACTGCGGTGGGAGGAGAAATTCTCTTTATAGAAACCCTTGCTACCAAGGGAGAAGGCAAGCTCACCATTACCGGACAGCTGGGCAATGTAATGAAGGAATCTGCCCAGATTGCCATCAGCCTGGTGAAGTCCATGTTCCCGGAGAAGGCAAGCTTCTTTAAGGAAAATGACCTGCATATCCACGTTCCTGACGGAGCAACTCCGAAGGACGGTCCTTCCGCAGGTGTAACCCTTACCGTAGCATTATCCTCCTGGTAACAGGACAGGCGGTTTGCCCGCAGATTGCCATGACAGGAGAAGTATCTTTGGAAGGAAAGGTAAATCCTATCGGAGGACTTCCCGAGAAGCTGATGGCAGCAGAACGTGCCGGAGTAAAGACAGTTCTGATTCCTAAGGCAAACGTGGATGACCTTCGAGATGTGCCGGAAGAAGTAAAGGATAAGCTGGAGATTCGTCCTGTGGAAAATGTGGATGAAGCTTTGAAATTTGTGGAATCGAAAAGAGCACAGAAGCTCCTTCCGAAGAAAAGTCCGAAGAATAAAAATGAGGCTGTAAAAATCAAATTGAGGCTGTAAATAATCAAAATAATTTTTCTAAGCAATATAGGTCTGAAATTGGGGCACGCTCCCGCTAGCTTCGCCACGTAGCGGATACTAAGCGAAAAACATCGATTCTCTCGTTTTTCGCAAGTACCGACGGGCTCAGACTACCCCTCATTCAGACCTATATTGCCGAAAAATTCTTTACTATTTTGATTTTTCACGGCCTCATTTTTTTGTTTTAGGGGGACAACGAATAAAGACAAAATAGATAATAAAAATATCACATTGAAAATAAAAAAATTATTCATATTTACAAATCTGTTGTTTAGAGATATAGTCCTTAGTGTTAGAAAAAAACTAATTTATCCCCTGAAAGGAGTTGCACATGTCTACAACAACTGTACAGAAGCATACGAAATCCGGTTTTACTACCTTGGGTATAGCCATCACGGCGGTTTTGATTGCGCTTTCTACACTTCTTACGATGTTTACCAAGATTCCCGTGCCGGGAATACGTGGATATTTCAATGTAGGAGATGCGGTGATTATGTTGGCTGCTCTTCTTCTGGGACGAAAAGAGGGAACGCTGGTGGGTGCTATCGGTCCTGCTTTAGCGGATTTGCTTTTGGGCTATGCGGTATTTGTGCCGATTACCTTTTTGGTAAAGGGAATTGAAGGCTTTTTGGTAGCTACCGTCTACGGCAAAAAGAAAAGCTTTTCCTCCGCTCTTTTGGCGACGATTATCGGCGGAGTGATTATCGTTGCAGGATACTTTGTAGCGGAGAGCTTCGTCTTTGATTTTGGTGTAGCCTCTGCAGGAATCCTGACCAATACCATTCAGGCGGTAATGAGTGTGTTGATTTCCATGCTTCTCTATACCGCTCTTCGGAAGATTCCTTTTATTGCGAAGCTTTCCAAGCAGGTGCAAGAGTAAAGCCAATCTAAGCATATAGAAGATTCAATAATAAAGTGAATTCAATAGTAAAGTGAATCCATGCATAAAGAAGATCATAGAAATTTCTTGAATTTTTCAAGTTTCTTAGTATAATAGGCAAGGAAACTATTTTTTACTGTTTTCTGCCGAGATTTAAGAAATCCACTTGAATTCTTTGGCAAAGAAGTTTTGCACGTAAGTGCCCTGAACTTAGGAAAAGAGCTTAGGGCGACCGGAAAAAAAGGAGGAACTGCATATGGTTTTAGTACCCGTTATCCTTATCGTAATTGTTCTTGTTTGGTTTATCGGACAGAGTAATATGCTGAATCGTTACTTGGTTATTATTGAAGAATCCAAGAAGACCGTGGATATTACCTTGGTGAAGCGCTACGACACCATTTCGGAAATGTTAAAGGTGGCTAAGGCCTATGCCAAGCATGAGGAGAAGGTATTTACCGAGCTGGTAGCTTTGCGTCAGGGAGGAAGTATTCAGGATACCAACCGTGCGATTGCCAACCAAAATGATGTATTAGCACAGATTCGTATGGTAGGAGAGAATTATCCGGAGCTCCTGTCTTCCAAGCAATTTTTAAACCTGCAGTCCGAGATTGCCAGTGAAAATGAAGATTTGGCAGCAGCAAAGCGGATTGTCAACAGTAATGTACGTGTATTCAATCAGGCTGTTGTTTGTTTTCCCACAAGTCTGGCGGCAGGAATCAAGGGACTTCGCAAGGTGGATTTCCTGCAAGAGGATTTAGAGGGTAAGAGAGATTTGAAGGATTTGGATTACAATATGGATTAAGAAAAGCATTTGCTCAGAACGGGCAAACAGCTTTAAGCCTTGAAAAGTATGTATGGCAGGCGGAAAAGTCGGGATATTGGGATTTTTCTGCCTGCTTTTCTAATCGTAAGGAAGCTGAACAGGGAAGTTTGGAAGAGACGAAACAATCCATGAAGACTAATGAAAGCTGGGGAGGAGAACTATGGAGGATAGCCAAGAGTTTCAAATGAAATATCAGACCATGCGGAAGAAGGTACTGGCATTGATGAAATGGGCTGTTGTGAAGCCCTTAATGGCTCTATCCTCTTTTGCAGGATTAATGCTTCCCGGAGGAGGATCTACGTCGGTCATTCTTATGATAGCCTTTCCGGTCTTGATTTTCCTTTATTTTTACAAGACAAATCCCGGATTCTTTAGGGAGAAGCGAAAAAATATTCAAGATGTTTATATGGAAGAGTTCATTGAACCCATGTTAAGGGAGTGGTATCCTGATGTAACTGTTGAGGAGAAGGAAAAATACCCTTTGAGGAAGTCAAGAGTTCCTTCCCTCTACTGAAGAATATACACAAAATACAGCAATACAATTTCATGATGAAAAGGATCTTAGAATACAAAATTGTTCTGCCTGGCATCAAAAAAATCGAGAAAAGAATAGAACGTATATTCATGATTTTTTTAGGACAGGTTTTTTTGTATGAATAGTCCTGTTTCCATAGAAGGAGAAGTCCGTATTGTGCCCACGGACCGATCCAAATTCATGAATAAAGAAGTGCAAAGACGTTATCCTCCTTGTGAAAGAGGGGAAAAGAAAATTGATACGGAAGATATTCAAAATAATGAGAGATACGATATTTACACTAACGATGAGATGGGCGCCAGGCGTTTCTTAACGCCGGGAAGGCTTAGGAAGTTTACGGAGCATTTTTCCGAAAGGGAAATCTCGGTTTATCTAAAGGGGAGCAAGTTGTATGTTGCTGTTAATAGCGGATATTCCCTGTTTCGCGTTTCTTTGAATAGTCTGGAATTTTGGCAAATGAACTATGAAGAGGAATGCGAAAGATTTCGTGATTCTTTAGGGGATATTAAAGATATCTGTGAGGGATTTGAAGAATAAGAAAAGATATTTAGGAAATAAAGGATAAGCGCTCGAGGAATACTTTAACAACAAAGATATAGTTTAGCAGTAGCCTTAAAGAATAGAAAGGACATTTATGTTAGGAACTTTGGAAGAGGATTTAAAGAAAATTGAGGACATGGAGGACAGTGCGGAGTTTCAAATCAAACTCCAAGCACTTCGTAAGAAAATGTTGGAAATTAAAAGGTGGTCTACAGCAAAATACCTTGTTCCGTTTTTTCTGATTCTTATGCCTCGTCTTATCGGGCGGGACAGTATGATCCTTTGCTTTATTTTGATTGGTAGCGGTCTTTTGTTTTATTATCTAAAATACCATAAGATGCCGGAGTTCTTCAGTAATAAGGAAAGCCTTCAGGATGTTTATGCCAAGGAGGTGCTGGAGCCGCTGCTACAGAACTTCTATCCCGACCTAACGGTGGAAAAGAAGGGAATTGCCCTGGAGGATGTAGTGAGGTTCACCCCAAAGTCTCAAAAATATCTGCAAGATACCTTTTTGTTCTTTCATGATGACAGAGGACTCCTTATAGGAAATCTGGAGTCCTATCATACAACAGGCGGAAAGCATTCCACCACGGTGTATGATTTTACAGGACAGCTGTATTGTATGAAGAGTCCGGTGGCGGTGCAGGGAGAAGTTCGCATTGTCCCTACGGATAGAGCCTTTCTTTTAAAAAATGAAGTCCAGTACAGATATCCTGGCTGCGGAAAAGGGGAGATGAAGCTGGATACGGAAGACATTCAGCACAATGAGCATTTTGACATCTATGCCACGGATGAATTTGGAACAAGACGCTTTTTAACCCCGGAAGTGCTCAGGGTATTTTCCGAGAAATTTGCTGGACAGGAGCTTTCAATCTATATCAAAGGAGATCTGCTCTATATCGCCATTTACAGCGGACACAAAATGTTTAGAGCCCCTTATACAGAAGCAGATATTAACAATCTCTCCTTCACGGAGGAGTATAAGAAGCTTCGGAGCTCCTTAGAGTATATCGAAGACATTTGCAAGGCCTTTGAAGAAAAATAATAGAGGGATGGAAAATAATAGAGGGATGGAAAAACAGCTAATGCATTTCATACAGTACAGGTCTAAAATTCGAGCACGCTCCCGCTAACTTCGCCCTTGACTGAGCAGTGGTTTATGTTAACCACTGCTCACTTTGCTTCGCAAAGCAACTTCCTTCGGAAGTTGGTCTGAATCAGGACGACTTTTCTGATGAAAAGTCTGTCCTTACAGCACTAAGCTCAAGCTTCACTTTGTTCGCTTTCACTAAGTACCGGCGGGCTCAGATTACCCTCATTTTAGACCGTTATTGTATGAAATAGAATCACGCTATGCTTTGTTTTCCATCTCTCTATTTTTACCGAAAAGAGGATTTAGACCTACACTGTATGAGATGCGTTTGCTACAATTTCCATCCCTCTATTTTTATCAAAAGCTATTTTTATCGTAAGAGACCTTGCAAATGTCTTTTACTCCTCTAAGCGCTCCGGAGCGTAATATAACACCTGCGTGCCATCGTTTTCAAAGGAGAAGGGCACGTGAATCAGGTTCTTCATAGCTTCCAGTACCTTTCCCTGCTTTTCCTTCTCCACATAGAAGAGGAGAAAACCGCCGCCCCCGGCGCCAAGGAGTTTGCCGCCAAGGGCTCCTGCCTTGCGTCCCTTTTCGTACAGGGCATCAATGCTGTCGGTACTGATGGTTTTTGCGGTCTTTCGCTTTAGTTCCCAGGTTTTATGCAGAAGACGGCCAAAGTCGTTTAAATCCTTGTGTTTATCCTGTAAAACATCCTCTGCCTCCACCAACAAAGCCTTCATCTCGGACAAGAGACTTAGCTTGTCCTGGGGGGAGGATTTTTTATTTTCCTTTTGTACCTCGGAGGAAAAGCGGGTGAAGCCGGTGAAGAAGAGCATAAGATTCTCTTCCAAGGCCTTCTTTCTTTCCGGGAAAATGAGGATGGGGCTTACGGTATAGCCGTTTTGGGAAAATTCGATATGGTTTAAGCCCCCAAAGGCTGCGGCAATCTGGTCCTGCCAGCCGCCGGATTCCTGACAAAGCACTCTTTCCAGATAAATGGCTTCATCAGCCAGGGTTTTCTTTCCCACATACTTTCCCTTTAAGGCATGGAAGGCATGGAGCATGCCCACCGCGAAGGAGGAGCTGGTGCCAAGGCCGGAACGGGCGGGAAGATCCGCCTCATAGTTCAAACGAATCTTCTGCATATCCAACATTTTCATAGCCTCTCGGATAGCCGGATGTTGGATTTCCTCAAGAGAAGAGACTCTTTCCGTCTTGGAGTAGGAAAGTTCCGTACTATAGTCGAAAAATGGCGGCAAATGCCGGACATTCACATAGCAGTATTTGTCAAAGGTGGTGGAGAGCACCGCTCCGCCATGCTCCTTGAAATAGTCTTCCATATCGGTGCCGCCACCGAAAAAGGACATTCTAAAGGGGGTTTTGGTAATAATCATGTTTGCTCCTTATTGGAATTTGATTTTCACTTTTACAGTATAGCATTTAATCGGAAATATCCAAATCCCGGGTAATCAGGAACTGGTAGTCGGGGAATTTTTCTTCCAATTCTTTCCGAATATTGGCAATGAGGCCGTCACTGTCTTTTTCCTCAAAGTCTACCACGATATCCATGTGAATTCGTTTCTTCTCTTCTTCCACATAGAAGCCGTGCATTTGCAAAACATGCTCCTTGGACAGAACCAGGTCATGAATCTCTTGCTGAAGCTTGAGGAGCTCCTTATTTTCCGTGTTTCGGGAGTAAATGCTGATTCCCGCCATAACCACGTGGAACTTTTTGTATATTTTCCGCTCGATTTTTCGCATGAGAGCATCCAGCTCTGCGGCGTGCATGGTATCCGCCACCTCGATATGGGCGGAAGCCAGGTAGGTATCCGGGCCATAGTTATGGAGGAAGAGGTCATAGGTACCGAAAACCCCGGGAATGGCATTGATGGTTTCCTTAATCTCTTTGGTGAACTTGCTGTCCGCTCTGGCTCCAAGAATCTGGGAAAGGGTTTCCTGTAAAAGCTCCCAACCGGCCTTCAGGATAAAGACGGAAATCACCACGCCTACATAAGCCTCTAAAGAAATCTTGGTAAAACGGAAAAAGAGGGCGGACAGAAATACGGATAAGGATAAAATGGCATCATTTCCCGCATCTTCCCCGCTGGCAATAAGGTTCTGGGAATTTACCTTTTCACCCCTGGACTTTACAAAACGGCTTAAGAAAAATTTCACCAAAACCGCTACGAAAATAATTACCAAGGAAATCATACTGTAGCTGGGCTCTTCCGGGTGGAGGATTTTCTTTCCCGATTCGATTAAAGATGTGAAACCGGCGTAAAGCACTAAAAGGCTGATGATGCTGGCGGTAAGATACTCGATACGACCATGTCCTAAAGGATGCTCTCGGTCCGGTGCCTTATTGGCCAGGCGGGTTCCCACAATGGTGATTACGGAGGACAGGGCATCCGTTAGATTATTTACTGCATCCAGAGTAATGGAAATGGAGTTGGAAAGAAGTCCGACTCCAGCTTTTAAAAACCGGCCAAAAACAGATTGGCCAGAATACCGATGATACTGGTTTGTACAATGACTTTTTTTCTCTATTGTTATTCATAAAGTTACTCTATTCTATGTTTTGCAGAATTCCTTTCGCTTTCTCTCAACTGTTTTTCTGCAGAAATCTCCCTTCTCTTTGCTATCTTATTTCCAAAAGATATTTTTCGGAAGCTTTACCTCCGGCTTGTCAAAAAGCTTGTCTTTAATGGCAAGCTTCTTCGCCTCTTCATCGTAAATGGCCATAGGCTTCTGTCTGTCCTTGATGGCAAGGATAATGGGCACAAGGAAAATGGCCACCACACCTCCGGCAAAGCCGTTGTTATAAAGATTTGTCCCATTATAAAGAATTCCAACATTTAAGGCAACGGAAGAATGAAGAAAACCGGCTGCAATTCCCCAGAAAATGCCGAATTCTCCTGCAATGGGAGCCAAGGTAGTCACAAGAATCAGGGTGAGGGTAGAGCTGGGATCCTGCACGGACCAAACCTTCAAGAATCCTGCAAGAATTACGCCGAAGATTACCGGTAAAATATTTCGCAGATGCTTTCCGGTGGCGCTAAAGCCCACCAGACAGAAGATGGAACCGATGGTGGGGCCGTTAAAGTCTCCTCCCAGAATGTAGAGAATCAAAGTCATGGCAAGACCGTTTACCCCCATGTTGAAATGGTGGGATAGTCTCCGTATTTCTTTAAATAGTCCGGATTTCCCTGTCCGCTTTCCTTCAGGATATCCCGATAGCCAAGAATTGTTTCCTTTCGCCCAAAGAAAAGGGAAAGGAGCATCAAGACGAGAAAGAGCGCAAGCAGACTGTAGAAGCCAAAGAGTCTGTGGTCGGTATCCCAAACCAGTCGGGACTCGATTTTTACCCCGAAGGATTTCATCAGGGAAATGACGATGGTGGCGATAATACCGCAGGCGAAACCGGCATTGTAGAGGGAATAGCCCATGTGAGCGTGCTTGGTGTGGAGGGAAATGGGAACCAGAACATAACCGATGACAAGCCCCACAGCAAGCGCCAAAAGAAGCTGCAGGACATCCGGAATATTGGGAATCAGCAGAATCTGGGTGATAATCGGAGAAAGGGTGGTACCGCAAAGCCCGATATGAAGATATTTTCGGAAGGGAACCCGGTGAATTTTGGCATAAAGGGCATAGCCCAGAATTATCGCCCAGATATTTAAAAGATTCTTTCCGAAAAGAGAAAAGCCGAACATCAGGCAGGAGGCCATAATACAGCTTCCGTCAAAATTGGATTTGGCGATACAGAGTAAGCCCAGGGAAATAATGGTGAGGCATCCCGCATTGAAAAAGGCTGCGCCCACGCCGCCTACCACAAAATAGTCCGTAATCAAAATATCCGGTTGCACAATGATTTCCCGTACACCTTCAAAAATGCTCATAGGGTTTTGCTGGGTAAGACTGATGAGCATAAAATAAATAGGCACGATGGACATTAAAAGATAACGCTCCCAGTTCGGGAGAAAATGATGTAAAAGCAACTTGCTGTCTTCTGTGTTTTTCATGAAAAAATTCTGCTCCTTCACTGCCGGGGGAGGGGGATTTTCCTAGCCGATTCTCCAATATGAAACTATTAAAATAGTACAAGAAAAAGAAAAAATAAGCAATTATAAGATTCTAAGCAATTCCGGAAGAAAGACTTGCCTTTCTTTAGACTTTGTGCTATCTTGGTACGGCTAAGGGGTACGCCCTGACAAAGTGCTATTATTTATAGATAGCACATGCATTATGAAAACCAAGGAATCCCCAAGAGGGATAGACGAACCGCATGGTTGGCAATCATGCAGAAAGAGGGAGAAAATGAGAGAAGGTATTCATCCAACTTATCACCAGGCAACCGTAACATGTAACTGTGGAAACACATTTGTAACAGGATCCACAAAGCCGGAAATTCACGTGGAAATCTGTTCCAAGTGTCATCCGTTCTACACAGGAAACCAGAAGCTGGCATCCGCTAAGGGTAGAATCGATAAGTTCAATAAGAAGTTTGGAATGCAGCAGCAGTAAAAAGCAGGGCCTCGGCCCTGTTTTTTTGTTAATCTTTATGAAAAAAGCGTGATACTTTCTTGGGAACGATTGTTCAAAGGCCGGTACTTTAGTATAATTCTTCCTATTCCGGAAAGATAATTGGTTTATTTCCCGTTGGAACTTCTGTGTGTTTTTGAAAAATGCTTGAGCTAGGAGATTATTTTTCAAAATAGAAAAGAAAGAATAGAAATCTTTTTGTATAGCCGGATAGTAAGAGCTTTGGAAAGGAAGAATTTTGGAAAAACAGGTATATAGCGGTATCGGCGGTCAGGCAGTGATCGAAGGCATTATGATGAAGAATAAGGAGGACTATTCCGTTGCGGTACGAAAGCCGGACGGCAGTATCGATGTGATACAGGGAGAGTATCTGTCTTTAACGGACAAATACCCTTTCTTCCGCCTTCCTTTTTTACGGGGAATTTTATCCTTTTATGATTCTATGGCACTGGGGATGAAGTGCCTTAGCCATAGTGCCAGCTTCTATGAGGATGATGAGGGAAGCGAGCCGGGAAAGCTGGAGCAGTTTTTGGACAAGCTTTTCGGAGAGAAGGTGGAGCAGGTGCTTTCCGCCTTAGTGATGGTCTTTTCCTTTGCTATGGCTCTGTTTATTTTTGTGGCTTTGCCCACCATTTTGCTAAGCTTTGTGAAGAAATTTCTTCCTATTGAATCGGCTCTGGCCTTCTTGGAGGGCTTACTTCGTATTTTGATTTTTGTTTTGTATATCAAGCTGATTTCCCGGGCGAAGGATATTCGCAGGACCTTTGAATACCATGGGGCGGAGCACAAATGCATTAACTGTGTGGAGCATGGACTGGACTTAACCGTGGACAATGTGATGGCGTCCTCCAGGAGCATAAGCGTTGCGGTACCAGCTTTATCGTCTATGTGATGATGATTTCCATCTTCCTCTTTATGTTTTTTGCATTTTGACAGCCTCTATTTAAAGATACTGTCTCGTCTTCTTTTTGATTCCGGTGATTGCGGGCATCAGCTATGAGGTGCTTCGTCTGGTGGGAATGGTGGACAACCCTCTTACCCGCTTGCTCTTTATTCCCGGTATGTGGATGCAGGGCTTAACCACCAAGGAGCCGGAGCGGGACGAGGTGGAAGTGGCCATTGCGGCGGTGGAGCGGGTCTTTGACTGGAGAGCCTTTTCAGAAGAAGGCCTTTCCGGAGAAGGTAGTTTCTGAGAAGGTAGTTTCCGAGCAGGCGGTTTCGGGGAATGCGAATTCAGAGCAGACGGCTTCAAAACTGGCTTCGGGGAATGCGGTCTCGGAAAAATATGATTTCCGAGCAGGCGGTTTCTGAGGAAGGGAAGCGTGATGGAAGATTGGATGGCTTCCCGGGAAGCTTTGGGCTTTCCTAAATTTAAGGAAGCAAGCTTACAAAAAATAGAAATAACGGGGAAGAAGCTCTTTGTGGAAGCAGGGATAGAAGAAGAGGAGGCGGCATTGGAAGTCCGCCTCCTTTTACAGGAGAGTTTTTCTCTGAATACCGCCGGCTATCTCCTTAGAAAGCAGGAGCCCCTTATGCAAGGCGGACAGGGAAAAAAAGTGGAAGCAGCCGGCATTGAACAAACGGAAATATTGGGAAAGCTTCATTCCTTTTTGAAAACTTTGAAAAGCGGAGAAGACGGATTCCCTTGGCGCAAATTCTGGGAAGACAAAGCTTCTACGGACTAGATTTTTTTGTCAATGAAGATGTACTGATTCCTAGGGCAGATACAGAGTGTTTGGTGGACCTGGTCTTGGAAGACTATGCAGACTTGGCGAAGCAGGCCGGATCTTCTTCCTTAAATATTTTGGATCTATGCACAGGCAGCGGTTGCATCGGGATTTCTGTGGCAAAGCATTTGCCCTATCAGGAACTGCTTTTGGTGGATCTTTCGGAAAAGGCTTTGGCGATGGCCAAGAAAAATGCGGAAAAGCATTTAGGGGAAAAATGTTACGCTCTTGCAAAGTGATTTATTGACGGAGGTGCGGGGAAAGAAATTTTCCCTATTGCTCTCCAATCCTCCTTATATCGTCAGCAGGGTGATTCCCGGCTTGGATCGGGAGGTTTCGGAGTATGAGCCTAAGATGGCATTGGACGGGGGGGAGGACGGACTGGTCTTTTATCGCCGGATTGCCAAGGATGCAAAGGCGGTTTTGCTTCCGGGAGCAAGGCTTTACCTGGAAATCGGCTACGACCAAGGTGAGAGCGTAAAAGACATTTTCCAAAAAGAAGGATATGAAGCGGTGGAAGTTTTTCCGGATCTTTCCGGAAATCCCAGAGTGCTTCGAGGGATTTTCCCCGGAAAATAGTTCGTTTTTTCTACTGAAGAAAGAGTGATTTTTTATTTTTAAAAACTTAGGCTTTTTAGGGGGCATTATCAGGAGAAACAGTAGTTCTTTCTTGACACGATATGCCCAATCTATTAGTATAAGGATTGCGATTTAATCTATGGATTCTTAAAGGAATCTTAAAATTGGTTTCTGGCAAAGCCATAGGCTTGCAAGAGAAAGAGAGGGTAAGATGAGCTACTTAGAGATTGAGAAGGTCATTGGAAGAGAGATTATTGACTCCAGAGGAAATCCAACCGTTGAGGCGGAGGTTATGCTGTCTGACGGAACTATCGGAAGAGGAACTGCTCCTTCCGGTGCATCCACAGGAGAATTCGAAGCATTAGAGTTAAGAGACGGAGATAAGTCTCGTTTCGGTGGAAAGGGTGTTGCTAAGGCTGTTGAGAACATCAACACCATCATCAACGACGTTTTACTGGGAATGGATCCTATGGACATTTATGCTGTAGATCAGGCTATGATCGAGGCTGACGGAACCAAGGACAAGTCCAAGCTGGGCGCTAACGCAATCCTTGCTGTTTCTATCGCAACCTGCAAGGCTGCAGCAAACGCTTTAGACATTCCTCTTTACCGCTTCTTAGGCGGAGCAAACGGAAACCGTCTTCCTGTTCCTATGATGAACATCTTAAACGGTGGAGCACACGCTACCAACTCCGTAGATACTCAGGAGTTCATGATTATGCCGGCAGGCGCTCCTTCCTTCCGTGAGGGACTTCGTTGGTGTACCGAGGTATTCCATGCTTTACAGAAGATTTTAAAGGATGAGGGAAATACCACTGCAGTAGGAGATGAGGGTGGTTTCGCACCAAACTTGGCTTCCGATGAAGATACCATTGAGCACATCTTAAAGGCTATCAAGGCAGCAGGCTATGAGCCCGGTAAGGATTTCGTTCTGGCTATGGATGCCGCTTCCTCCGAGTGGAAGAGCGAAAAGGGTAAGGGCTTCTACCATCAGCCAAAGTCCGGTAAGGATTTCACCTCCGATGAGCTGATTGCTCACTGGAAGTCCTTAGTGGAGAAGTATCCTATCTACTCCATCGAAGACGGTCTGGACGAGGAAGACTGGGAAGGTTGGGAGAAGATGACCAAGGAGCTTGGCGACAAGGTTCAGCTCGTTGGTGATGACCTTTTCGTAACCAATACCGAGAGACTTTCCAAGGGAATTAAGTTGGGATGCGGAAACTCCATCCTGATTAAGTTAAACCAGATCGGTTCCGTTTCCGAGACCTTAGAGGCTATCAAGATGGCTCACAAGGCAGGATACACCGCTATTTCTTCTCACCGTTCCGGAGAGACAGAGGACACCACCATTGCTGACCTTGCAGTAGCATTAAATACCTGCCAGATCAAGACCGGTGCACCTTCCCGTTCCGAGAGAGTGGCAAAGTACAACCAGCTTCTTCGTATCGAAGAAGAGCTTGGTGCAGCAGCATGCTATCCAGGATTCGGCGCATTCAACAGAAAGTAATTTATACCTAATAAAGAAGTCTTCTGTGCTTTGCACAGAAGACTTCTTTTTAAGTGTGGAACTGTAAAGAATCAAAATACAAAGATATTTCCGGCAAAATAGGCTTGAAAATGGGGTATTAGTCCAATACTTGCGAAAGACCGGCGAAGTGAAGGGCTGTAAAAATCAATAATTGCAGCGAATGATGCAGTGTAGGTCTGTAAGAGGGATAGTCTGAGCCCATCGAAACTTACCGAAAGCCGATGAAGTGAAGGACTGTAAAAATCAATAATTGCAGCGAATGATGCAGTATGGGTCTGTAAGAGGGGCAATCTGAGCCCGTCAGTACTTACTGAAAGCGAGCTAAAGCGAAGCTTGAAGTTAGTACTGTTACGAAGGCGAGGTTAGCGGGAGCGTGCCCCGATTACAGACCCATACTGCATCAGAGCGCATCGTCACAAAGAGTACAGCCCTTCCCTGTGCAGGGCGAGGTTAGCGAGAGCGTGCCCCACTTATAGACACATACTGCATCAGAGCGCTTTCTTATAACAAGTTCAGTCCTTCACATTTTCAAACTTACACTATTTTGTCTTAAAAATTCCTTATATCCCCAATTCCTCCCGCCGATACTGTTTATAGAATTGTTATAAATGTTCTTTCTTTTTGCGGCATGGAAGTATTAGAAAGAATCGACCAAGGAGGGAAAATGAAATCATTACGGAATACGCTTATCTTATCCATCTTGCTACCAATATTGGTAGTTTTTCTTTTGCTGGGATTTGTGTTCCTGCAGTTTATGGAGAAAAAGAGTACAAAAGAAGGGGATGCGGCTATGGAATCTGCAGCGGTGCAGATGGGAAGTGCCGTGGATACTGTTTTATCTGAAATTGAAACCAGAATCGGTGTTATCGAATTGGCGGTAACGGATATTCCCGATCAGGATAGAATTCAGGCAAAGGATTTGGACTACTTTAAGTCCTTTGAGGGAAATATGAACAATCTTTTGGTGGACGGCACCAAGGATATTCCCGGCCTGGTAGCTTCTTATGTTCGTTATGATCCGGCATTAACCTACGGTACCTCCGGAACCTTTTATACCGATACGGACGGAGACGGAAAGCTGGAGGCAGTTACCCCTACAGATTTGGCGGCTTATGAGCCTACCGACACGGAGCATGTAGGCTGGTTCTACACCCCCTTGGCCAACAAAAAAGCCACCTGGATGGAGCCTTACTTTAATGCCAACATTTCCAAGACCATCATTTCCTATGTGGTTCCCTTCTATCTGAAAAATGGAAACAACTACGGAGTGACCGGTGTGGACTTCGACTTTGCTTATTTGGATGATTTGCTAAAGAAGAATCAGAAGTATGAGGGAGACAGCAGCTTCCTCATCAATGCGGAAGGAAAAATTCTCTACCATGCCCAGTATCAAAACGGTGAGAATTTCCAGGAGATTGAAGACGGTAAGTATGCCGATGCTTTCAAGGAAATGCAGGAAAAGGACCACGGTTTTATCCATGAAGGAAGCGGGAAATCCTCCATTTTAATGGGCTTTACCACTCTGGAAAACGGATGGAAGATTGTGACGGTTCCCAGCTATCATGAAATCTATGGAAGCTTAGAGAACTTTAAAATGACCTTTGCGGTTTTCTCTATTTTCTTTGCGGCATTTATGTTGGTTTTGGCTGTTTTGGTAGGAAATCGTATTGCTCGCCCCATCGTGAAGCTTTCCAAGTCCGTGGAAAAGATGTCTCAGGGTGCATTGGATGAAAAGATTACCGTAAAGGATCAGACAGAGATTGGCGCTTTGGCTAAGTCCTTGGAGAGCCTGGGCGGACAGCTGAAGAATTATAAGCTATACATCGGAGAAATTTCCGAGGTATTGAATCAGATGAGTGAAGGGGAACTTTCCATTTCCTTACAGCATGAATACAATGGAGAGTTTGCTTGCATCAAGGCGGCTTTAAATGCCTTGTCCGGAAAGCTTACCGATTTGATTGGTAATATTCAGACTTCTTCCGAAAGAGTTTCCGAGTTTGCAGGAAATGTGGCAAACAGTGCCCAGTCCTTAAGCCAGGGCTCCATTGAACAGGCTGGCAGCATTGAGCAGTTGTCCGAGAGAATTCGTGCAATTTCCGACCATGTGGAAAAGAGTGCGGAAAATACCAAGCTTGCCAATGCGGAAGCTCAGAGCACCCAGGGCGAGGTGGAGAAGGCTGACCAGCAAATGCAGAAGATGCAGAAGGCTATGGAGGAAATTTCCGATAAGTCCGGAGAAATTTCCAAGATTATCAAGACCATCGACGATATCGCCTTCCAGACCAACATTTTGGCTTTGAACGCAGCTATCGAGGCGGCAAGAGCGGGAACATACGGTAAGGGCTTTGCAGTGGTAGCGGATGAAGTAGGAAACTTGGCACAAAAATCCGCCGATGCGGCAAAGGATACCACCACCCTGATTGAAGAAACCGTACGGGCCGTGGAAGAAGGCGCAAAGCTTGCAGAGCATACAGCAGTTTCCCTGCAGCATGTGGTTAAGGGCTCCGGTCAGGTCAATGATTTGGTAAATGAAATTGCCAAGGCAACAGAGGAGCAGGCAAAGGCTGTATCCGATGTACGAGAAGGCATTAACAGCATTTCCGATGTGGTACAGAGAAATACCGCAACTGCAGAGGAAAGCGGTGCTGCCAGCGAAGAGCTGAACCGGGAGGCTAAGGCTCTGGAGAAGCAGGTGGCGGAATTTAAAATATAAGATAAAGCAGGATTGACTTTCAGTCGCGTCCTGCAGCATAGGTTTGAAACAGGGGCACGCTCTCGCTAACTTCGCCTCGTAGGGGTACTAAGCTTTTATAATACAAAAGCTAAGTACCCACGGGCTCAGATTGCCCCTTGCTTCCAAACCCTATCCTGCAGGACAGCTAGACTTTAGGCTTTCCTGCTTTTTGGTATAATGAAAAAAACTCGCGCCACCGGTGCGAGAAATGGAAATATATTTTTTTATAAAGTCCTGATAGGTATAATTTAGAAAATCGGTGGTTTTTTTGGAAGGGAGTTTTTATGTTTTCCAAATGCTTTGTGACCGGGGGGAGCGGTTTTTTGGGGAGGACTCTTTTGGAGAGATTGCAAGAGCACTGTCAAGAAATTTATGCTCTTGTGCAAGAGGGAGATCCGCTGAATTCTTATATCCCGAAGGGGGTTCATGTGATGAAGGGAGACCTGCGGGAAGAGGAGAGCGTGGAAGCTTTTTTTGGCTACTGCGGATTTCGATTCCCTGGTCTTTCATTGTGCCGGTATTATTTCCGTGGCAACTAAGCCCGGAGAGCAGCTGTATCAGGTGAATGTGGAAGGCACAAGACGGATTCTTAGACATTGTCTTCGGAAAAATGTGAAAAGGCTGATTTATGTTAGCTCCGTCCATGCCATCCCTGAAAAGAAGGAAGGGGAGTATATCACGGAGGAAAGTGCATTTTCCCCGGAAACGGTACGAGGGGCTTATGCGAAAACAAAGGCTATGGCGACGGCTTCCGTAATAGAAGCCATGAAGGAAGGTTTAAGGGCAAATATCATTTTCCCCAGCGGAATCATCGGCCCCGGAGATTACGGTAGGGGAAGCTTTACTTCTATGCTGCTATCCTTTATGGAAGGAAAACTTCCCCTTGCTGTGGGAGGAGGCTATGACTTTGTGGATGTGAGGGATGTGGCGAAAGGCATTATCCTTGCAGCGGAAAAAGGGCGAATAGGTGAAGGCTATATTCTTTCCGGAGAGTATTTAAAGATGGAAGAGATTCTGTCCATGGTAAAGGAAAAGCTTTCTCTTCCGAAAATGCCTTTATTCCTGCCAAGATTTTTTTAGCGGAGGGTATTGCGCCTCTTTATGAGAGGGCTTGTATCATCGGAAATAAGCCTCTTTTTCTTTACGCCCCTACGCCATTTCCGTCCTGTATTCCAATGGATATTTTAGCAGAAAAAAGGCGGAGGAGGAGCTGGGATACGCTCCGAGAAGGGGAGCGGAAAGCATTGGAGATACCCTGCAATGGTTAAAGGGCATAAAAAATCCTAAGGCTTAATATAAATTCATAATAAATATAGACTTAATATAAATTCTAAACAAATTCATTGAGCTTTAAGAATCTCCATGCTAAGATTACAGAATGACACCGATGACTAGATAAGGAGGATGCTATGGGATTTTTTGATGATTTAGGAAAGAAGCTTTCAGATGCAAGTCAGGATGTGATGCAGAAGGGAAAGGAAATGGCAGATACTGCTAAGTTCAACTCCCAGATTCATGATGAAGAGAAGAAGATTACAGCTGTTTACGGCAAAATCGGCAAGAAGTATTTTGAGGTTTTTGAGAATGCTCCTTCCGAGGAATTTAAGGCTTTCATTGAAGAGATTCATGCCGCACAGGCTAAGATTGCAGAGATTCAGGAAAAGCTGAATGCTTTAAAGAATGAAGGCAAGGCTGCGGTAGAGAATGCAGCAGCGGATGCGAAGGAAGCTGTAAATCAGGCTGCGGATAAGGTGGAGAATGCTGCAGAAGGTGCTGTGGATGCAGCAAAGCAGGCTGCGGAGCATGTGGAGAACGCGGCAGAACAGGCCGTAAATAAGGCAGAGGATGCTGTTGACAACGCAGTGAACGGAAACTAATTGTTTGCGTGCTATAAAGCATCATAGTTAGGCATGGAGGAAAGAAGAGTATGAAAACAAAGTTAGGAGTATCCGTAGGCTTAGCGGCTGCCGGCGTTTATGTTCTGGCGGTGCTGGGAAACTACACTGCGATTTTACTTGCTGTTGGCTATATTTTCCTGATGGAAGAGGATGCTTGGCTGAAGAAATCCGCATTGAAGGCTTTAGCAACTATGCTTTGCTTCAGCTTTCTGCTGAGCCTCTTGGGCTTGGTTCCGGATGTGTTTAAATGGGTGGGAACCGCCTTGTCCGTTATCAATGTCAATGACGGCACACGTGCCATTACCGCGTTTTGGTCCTTGATTACCCAGGCGATTGACATTTTCAAAACTTGTATTTTCCTGGCTCTGGCTTTTAAAGCACTGAACCAATCCACCATCACAGTTCCCGTCGTAGACGAGCTACTCAATAAGCAATTTGAAGAATAATCCGGGATGGAGACTTCCACAAGGACATAAACAAAATTAAACAAAAGATACTTTAAAAAGAGCGGTGTTCGCCTAGGCGACGCCGCTCTTTTTGCATAATTCTTAACAAGTATCGTTCACGGATCGAGCGGCATTCCGTTTGCCTTGATATAATAAAGAAAGGTGAATAATCCGAAGTTCCACCAATAGCCTTGAAGAAGAGGCAATCTGAGCCCGTGGGTACTTGCGAAAAACAAAGGAACTGCAGTTTTTCGCTTAGTATCCCCTACGAGGCGAGGTTAGCGGGAGCGTGCCTCTGTTTCAGAATCACTATGTAGAAAGGGGAGCAAGTATTCTTATGGTTTTCGATGCTCAAAAAGGCAACCCCTGCTCTTTCCCCTTCCTGACGACATTTTTATTGACTAGTGAAAAATCTATGTTAGACTAGGAATGTTTATAGAATATAGAATAAGAACAGAAAATTTCTGCAAAAAGGCATTTGAAAAAAAGCGCCGAAAAGAGAGTTCTTTGCAGGATGAGGAAGATAAAAAGAGATAAAGGAGATAAAGGAGAGTCTATGGAAAAAAAGCCTTATTATATTACCACTGCCATTGCCTATGCCTCAGGAAAGCCCCATATCGGGAATACCTATGAGATTATCCTGGCTGATGCCATTGCCCGCTTCAAACGTTACGAGGGCTAGTGATGTATTTTTTTCATGACCGGAACCGATGAGCATGGTCAGAAAATCGAGGGGAAGGCCAAGGATGCGGGAAAGACTCCCAAGGAATTCGTGGATGAGGTGGTGGGAGAAATTCATACCATCTGGGATTTGATGGACACCTCCTATGACAAGTTCATGCGTACCACAGAGGAATATCACGAAAAGCAAGTGCAGAAGATGTTCCGAAAGATGTACGAGAACGGAGATATTTATAAGGGAAAATATGAGGGTTGGTACTGTACTCCCTGTGAGTCCTTCTGGACCGACTCCCAGCTTGTGGACGGAAAATGTCCGGACTGTGGAAGAGCGGTGGAGAAGGCCAGTGAGGATGCCTACTTCTTTAGAATGTCCAAGTATGCGGATCGTCTGATGGAGCATATTGAAAGTCACCCTGAGTTTATTCAGCCGGTTTCCCGGAAAAACGAGATGGTGAATAACTTTTTAAAGCCGGGCTTACAGGACCTTTGCGTGTCCCGTTCCTCCTTTACTTGGGGAATTCCCGTGGATTTTGACGAGAAAAATGTAGTTTACGTTTGGCTGGATGCCCTTAGCAACTATATTACCGGTATCGGTTATGATGTGGACGGAGAGCATCAGGAACGTTTTAAGAAGTATTGGCCTGCGGATCTGCATTTGATTGGAAAGGATATTGTTCGTTTCCATACCATTTACTGGCCCATCTTCTTAATGAGCTTAAATGTTCCTCTGCCCAAGCAGGTTTTCGGACACCCCTGGTTACTTACTGCTACCGCCAAGTCGGATGAGGGAACCAAGATGTCCAAGTCCAGAGGAAATGTAATCTATGCCGACGATTTGGTAAGACTCTTCGGTGTGGATGCGGTGCGTTTCTTCGTTATGCATGAGATGCCCTTTGAAAATGACGGTGTTATCTCCTGGGAGCTGATGGTCGAGCGCTTCAATTCCCAGCTGGCCAATATTTTAGGAAACCTGGTAAAACGTACCATTTCCATGAGCAATAAGTACTTTGACGGCATCGTGGAGGATAAGGGCGTAACAGAGCCGGTGGATCAGGATCTGAAGAACACCGTTTTGGAGCAGGCAAAGCTTGCCGCATCCAAGATGGATGAACTGAAGGTGGCGGATGCTTTAACCGCAATCTTTGAGATTTTCAGACGCTCCAACAAATATATCGATGAGACAGAGCCATGGGTTTTGGCTAAGGAAGAGAGCAAGGCGGACCGCTTAAGAACCGTGCTGTATAACCTGACAGAGTCCATTGTCATCGGCGCATCTTTACTGAAGAGCTTTATGCCCTCCACAGGAGCGGAGATTTTAGAGCAGCTTTCCACTACGGAAAGAGACTTTGCTTCCCTTTCCGACTTCGGTCTTTACCCCTCCGGTAATAAGGTGGTGGCGGACCCCAAGACTCTCTTTGAGAGAAAGGATTGGAAAGAGGTAGAGAAGGAAGTAGAAAAGATTACCGAGGCCCAGATTGCCAAGGCACAGGCCGAGGAGAAGAAGGAAGAGGCCAAGAAGGCGGCAAAAACAGCCTGTGCTTTAGGAAGCTCTCAGGCAGCGGGCAATACGGATTTGGAAAAGGGAATTGATATTCCCTTTAAGGCTGAGATTTCCTATGAGGACTTTGACAAATGCGACTTCCGTATCGGAAAGATTATCCATGCAGAGGAAGTGAAGAAGTCGAAAAAGTTACTGCTTTTCAAGGTACAGGTAGGCTCTGGAGTAAGACAGATTCTTTCCGGCATTAAGTCCAGCTACAAGCCGGAAGATCTTTTGGGCAAGAAGGTTATGGTGCTTTGCAACCTTGCCCCCAGAGAGATTTGCGGCTATCAGTCCGAAGGAATGCTTCTTTCCGCTATAGACGAAGAAGGCAAGCTTTCCTTAATGAGCCCTCTGGCAGATATGCCTGCGGGAGCAAGCATTTCATAATATGACGAACTACCAGGCCATTTTAAATACCAAGAAAAAAGGGGGAGGAGTTTCCGCGTTTATGCTGAAGCTCCTTGCCCTTATTTCCATGACTATAGACCATTTTGCCGCCATCGTAATCCTAAACGGAAAACTCTACGGCTATTCCACGGAGTACTATCAGATGGCTATTGCTACGGAGGAGGGGCACAGACTGCTCCAAATCTATAGAATCTTTCGGATTATCGGCAGATTGGCCTTTCCGATTTATGCCTTTCTCCTGACAGAAGGCTTCCGTCATAGCCACGACCGAAAGAAATATTTTTTCAGACTGCTTTTGATGGGCATAGTATCGGAAGTGCCCTTTGACCTGGCATTTTTCAATCAGGTTTATAATTTTACCGTTCAGAATATCGGCTTTACCCTGGCTTTGGGTGTGCTGTGTATGGAGGGAATGCACCGTTTTCGGAAAAATGTTTTCTACAAATGGGCTGCGGTGCTGTCCTGTGCCGCCATTGCGGAGCTGATTCGGGCAGACTACGGAGCTTTAGGCATTTTCCTGATTGCCGCACTGTATAACTTCCGTAAGGAAAAGGCACTGCGCCTGTCCTCAGGGGCTGCGCTGTCAGCGGCTCTGTCCTATGGAAGCTACTGTTTTGCAGCATTGAGCTTTCTCCCGATTGCCTTTTACAATGGTGAAAAGGGGCGAATTTCCCTCAGTCGTTTCTTCTACGTGTATTATCCTTTGCATCTTGGTTTTTTCTATCTTTTGATATACCTAGGGGCAAAGATTACGGCGTAGAGGGATAGAGTCAGTAAGGAAAACAGAAATCAAAAAGGAGAAGAAGATGATTTTTGATACCCATTGTCATTACAATGATGAATCTTATGCGGAAGATAGAGAGGAATTGCTCCGCTCCCTTCCGGAGCAGGGCGTGGATCGGATTTGCGAAATCGGTTATAACCTGGAAAGCTCCAAGGCGGCTATTCGTTTAGCGAGAGAGCCTTTTATTCCGGGACTTCAAAAATATGCAGCGGTAGGTTTTCATCCGGAAAATGCGGATGAGCTTACGGAAGAATCTCTGCCGGAGATTTATGCCCTGAGCCGGGAAAAGGAAGTGGTGGCCATGGGAGAGATAGGCCTGGATTATTTTCGGATCGATAAGCGCTCCAGGGTGGAAAAAGAGCAGGAGGCAGAGGCCTTTGCCAAAGGGGAAATCACGGAGATGCAAGAGTTCAATCCGGAACCGGAGGTGCAGAAGGACTGCTTTATCGCCATGATGGAACTGGCCAGGAAAAGAAATCTTCCGGTGGTACTCCATTCTCGGGATGCGGCTATGGACACCTACCATTTGCTTAGAGACCATAAGGGCTATGTCAATGGGGGAATTGTGCATTGCTTTTCCTATCCCTTGGAAGTAGCCAAGCAATTTATTGATTTGGGTATGATGGTGGGAATCGGCGGTGTACTGACTTTTTCCAATGCCAAGAAGTTAAAGCAGGTGGCTACGGAGATTCCTTTTGGACCACATTGTTTTTGGAAACGGATTGCCCTTACATGAGTCCGGTTCCTCTTCGAGGAAGCAGAAACCATTCCGGAAACCTTCGCTATGTGGTTTCCTGCCTGGCGGAATTGAAGGGAATTTCAGAGGAAGAGGTTATCCGGAAAACCACGGAAAATGCCTTACAGGTATATCGCATTAAAGATTAAGAAAAAGAACAACGCAGTATAGCACTGCATCGCAAGGAATATGATAGTGAAAAAATTTGCTATCGATATCTCGGCAAATAAAAAAACTTCGGGAACTCCACCCAGGATAACCCACGGCACATGAAAGGTTTACCTTAGTGCTGCTATGTTCCCATCCTGACACGGTTCGGTATCTCCCATTGCGTGGGGCCCAAGCTTCATCGCCCCCGAAGCCTAATGAGTATAACGGATTTTTAGAAAATTGACAAGGGAAAGGTTTGCAATATGCAGTTTTCGCAAATGATCTTTGTGGCGGGATTTCTCCCCCTGTTTTTGCTTTTTGTATTTCGGGAAGAAGGAACTTGCTTGGAAAAATGTGGTGTTTTTCCTGGCATCTTGCTTCTTCTTGCTTTTTCAGGGACTCTTGGCAGTAGCCTTTCTTTGCGTCTTTAGCCTTTTTGCTTTTTTTATGGGAAAAGCTTTGGGACAGGCTGCAGAAGAAAAAAAGGAAAAAATATTTTTCTTATCCTTAGCGGGAATTATCCTGCCGCTGGCTTTTTTTAAGTACAGTGCAGCTCTGCCCTTCCTACCGAAAATGGTAAAGGGCTGGATGCCCTTTGGCATCTCCTTTTACAGCTTCCGTTTTATAGCTTACCTTTACGATTGCTATCAGGGAAAGGAGGCGGAGCAGGACATTTTTTCCTTTTCTCTTTTTGCCTTTGCCTTCCCGGTGCTTTCTCAGGGACCGATTCTTCGTTATTCGGAAATGCGGGAAGAAATCAAAAATCGTGCATTTTCCTATGAAGCCTTTTCCCACGGACTGTTCCGATTCACCTTCGGCCTTTGGAAAAAGCTGGCTTTGGCGGATGCGCTGGGCTCCCTTTCTGTAGAAGTTCTTAGCTTGGACAGTCTGAAAAATGCTTCTATGCTACAGTCTTCTTCTCCGTCATTTTCCTTTCTGGCAGTATTCCTTTCCGGTATTTCCTATATGCTACAGATCTTTTTGGATTTTTCCGCCTATACGGATATGGCTATAGGAATCGGAGAAATCTGCGGCTTTACCCTTCCGGAAAACTTTCAGGCACCCTATAGCGCCCGTTCCATTCGAGACTTCTGGAGACGTTGGCATATTTCCCTATCCATGTTTTTCCGGGACTATGTTTATATTCCCCTGGGAGGAAATCGCGTTCCCTTTCCTTTGCAGGTGAGAAATCTGCTCTTGATTTGGGTATTAACCGGAATCTGGCACGGCTCCACGGCAAATTTCATTCTTTGGGGACTGTATTTCTTTGCTTTTATCCTGTTGGAGCTTTGCTGTAAGAAGTTGTGGAAAAGAATTCACAAATCCGAAGGAGGAAATTTTTCCTTTGTTCTGAGATGCTTACAACACGTTTATACTCTGGTGGTGTTGTATTTTTCCTGGATTCTTTTCCGCTTTTCCGATTTCCAAAGCCTGAAAAACATCCTGTGGCTTCATACCTTGCCGAAGAGCCTGGCTTTAGTGGACGGAAAAACCCTGCTGATTGCAAAGAGCAACATTTTTCTTCTTCTTGTAGCCATTCTCTTTTCCGGTAATCTTTTGAGCAGTTTAGAGGAAGAATGGCAAAAGCTCCTGTTCCGGGGTAAATCCCTGTTTGGCAAGGAAGAAAAGAGCAAGTCTTGGCTTTTTACGGTATGGAGGATGCGGAGGAAGATTCTCCGAAGCAGAGAAAGATTCTCCGAAAGTAGGGACGGATTCTACGAAAACCGTAGTAGATACTCCGGAAGTAACGGCGATAGATGCCGGGGAAGCTGCTTTGAAAGGAGTTCCGGAAGCTACGATAGAGGAGTCGGTTTTTGGTGCTTCTTCCGATAGAAAGGATTTATTTCCTGAAGAAAAATATCCTATGCTAAAGCTTAGCTTGGACGGGGAAGGCGATTCTCGCCCTGAGGAAACATCCGGGGAAACGGAAGTACAAAAGGAAGAAGCTGTTTCACTTGCAGAAGAGGTAGAAGCAGAGGCTAAAGCGGAAGAGGAAGAAGCAGAGATTAGTCAGGAAAATCAAGAGGACTTGCTTCGCCATGAGAAAAATCCTTCGGAGAATTCAAAGAAGAACAAAGCTAAACATTTTCTTCTTAGACCATGCGGAGCAGCTGTATTTCTGGGGAAAGCTTTTGGCGGCGATTGCCTTTTTGCTCTTGTCCTTCGCCCTTATGGCAGGGCAGAGCTATATGCCGTTTTTGTATAATCAATTTTAAAAGAGTGCTGTTCTTATCTTACGAGAAGGAAAGAATGGCAAATGCATAGACGGCGAGGATTGCACAGGGAGTAGATGGGAATGGACGATCAGGGAAGAGAAGAACAAAGTACAGAAGAACAAATTACAGAAGAAAAGATTATGGAAGAAAAATTAACGGAAGAGAACATCATAGAAGAGAAAATTACAGAAGAGAACATCACAGAAGAGAACATCACAGAAGAGAAATCTATAGAAGTTGAAACGCTTAAAGTTAAGAGCGCAGAAGAGACGAGTCCGGAAAAGCCCAAGAAGGATTTTCCTTATGCCAAGATATTTTCACTGGCCATGATGGGGCTCTTGTGCTGCCTTTTTGTGCTGGGGGTGCTTCTCCCCTTAAGACCGAGATATTCCGATGCGGAAAAAAGAGAACTGAAGCAGTTTCCTGCATTTTCCTTACAGGGACTTTTTGCGGGAAGTTATTTCCGGGATATCACATCCTGGTATCAGGACAGCTATCCGGGAAAAGAGGAGTGGATGCTTTTGGCTTCGAAAACCAAGGCTTTCTATGGCTTGCAGGGAGAGCAGATTTACGGAGCCGCCGAGCAGGTCAAAGAAGAAATTCCCACAGGGAAAGGGGCTTTGGCGGAAACCTTCGCATTGAAGAAGGATACGGAAGGCGGACAGAACGGGGCAGAAGAGAAAAAGGGAGTCGGAGAGGAAGCTCAGGAAAAAGAGGAATCTCGGGATAAGAAAGAAGGGAAAGAGCAGACAGAAGAAGGAAAAGGAACAGGGGAAAAGCAGGGAGAGGCAGAAGCAAAGCAGAGCGCGGAAGCAAAGCAAGGCTCCGATGCAAAGCAAGACACAACGAAAGGAAAAGAAGAAAACAGCAATTTTGAAACGGATGCGGAGGGAAATCTGCAGATTAAAAAGGCGGATAAGGCGGAAAATGTAGCCGGCGAACAGATTGGAAGTCTCTATCTGAACGGAGATTCCGCCTATGAACTGTTTTATTTCAGTGAAAAGGCGGTTCGTGCCCACGCTTCCTTATTAAATACGGTGCAGGCCATGTTTCCCAAGGTGAAGCTTAGTGCCATGATTGTGCCCAATTCCTTTGGCGTGATGCTGGATCCGAAGGTGCAGGAAAAGCTGGCCTCCTCCGGGATGGATCAGGCTATTGCCTACAGCTATAGCCTGATGGATAAAAGAGTCAATACGGTAAATGTTTTTGACGCCCTTTCCGCACACAAAAAGGAATACATCTATTTCCGGACGGATCATCACTGGACTCAGCTTGGGGCTTATTATGCCTATCAGGAATATTGCAAAAGTATGGGCTACAGCACCAAGCCTTTGTCTGACTATCAAAAGCTGGATTTCCCGGAATTTTACGGAACTTTTTACTTCTTTATGAATCGTCCGGAAAGTTTGAAGGGGCATCCCGACCAGGTAACGGCTTATCAGGGAAGCATGAACACCATGCAATATACTGACAGCAAGGGAAATCTTCAGGAAGGAAAGTTGATTAATGATGCCAGCCAAATGCTTCCCGGAAATAAATACAACTGCTTTATGCTGGGAGACCATGGCTATGTGGAAATCCATAATGAAGGGGCTCCCCGGAAGAAGAGCATTTTGGTCTTAAAGGATTCCTACGGAAATGCCTTTGTGCCCCTTTTGGCACAGGATTATCGGGATGTTTATGTGGTTGACTACCGGCATTATCAGGGAAATGCGGTCTCTCTGATTCAGGAAAAAGGCATTGAGGAGATTTTATTCCTGAATAACATTATGGGAATCGGAGAAAGCCTTTCTCAAAAAAATGTTGGCGGTATTTCAGTAGGTTTTGAAGCCGGCCCGGGAAATCCTAGCGCCCACCTCCACTTATATGGTAAACTAGAAGCAAAAGCACAACCGCAAGATGGGACATGTGACCTTGTTTAGTGATGTACCGGATGAGGTTGAAGAGTTTGGGAAAGGTTAAATTACAGAAGGAATATAAGACATGGAAAATAAGGTATATTATGGAGAATATTCTTTGGAACATTGGAAAGAATTGATTTTTAAAAAGAATATTATTTTTACCCAGTTATCAACGTTATTTTTGTTTGGGATGCTCAGAAAGCTAAAAAGCTGATTGAAAGTTTTTGAAAAAAATGAGTTTGTTCCGCCGGTGACAATAGGATCATACGTGACGAGTGAAGGACGTGAAAATTTAATACTTGATGGACAGCAAAGGTTAACAAGTATTTTATTGAGCTATTTGGGAATTTTTCCAAATAAAGAGAAATATAAAAAAAGTAGTTCAAACTTTGGCAGATGATAACGATACAGAGCTTGATGATGACGAGTATGACAATGTTTTTAGAATGGTCTTTGAATTATCTGACAGATAAAGGTAGTAATAAAGAAAAGATACTATCTGAAATTGAAATAAGCACTTATGATGAAATTCCTCCGGTTGATGATAAGTTTATGAGAAATCATTACCTAGGATTTTTCTTACTTAGTACCACAGAAAGATAGTGGGAAAGCAGATATAGAATTTTATTCTGAACAGCAAAAATTTTTTTATTCTTCTGTATTTCGTAATATTAATATACAAGGAGAACCGTTGTTGCCTCAAGAAAGTAGAAAGTCTCTATTTCCTAAAAGATACATTAGTAGATTTCTTTGAACCAAAATTTTCAAATCTAGTGTTTGTAAATGATTCTAAAAATGGATTTTTGTGCGATATATAGCCATTCTTTCTCACTATAGAAAAGTTGGGGGAATAACTAAAGTGGGATATGGATATGCACGACGAATGGAAAAATTTATATGAAAAAAATTCATATATGCAGTTGCTAATGATGAAAAATCAAAAATCTATTTGAACAACTACCGAAAGAAACAATTGAAGGGGACTATAAAATTATTTTTGGATGAGATAGAGAGCACTATTGAGCAATTATTTCCTGAAAGACGTTTTAAATCAATTATTGATTTAGATGTTAATTTCTTTGGTTTATTTGAGTATATGATTTTTTTCAACGGAGACAAATTGATATATCAAAAAAATCGAGCTTGATACAAGAATTACAAAAATACGATATTAAATTTTAAGGAAGATAATAATCATACTAAGAATCCAGCAGCTTTTAAAGCATTTGAGAAATAGAATGGAGAAATCTATAGAAATTTATGGGAAGTATACACTATGATTAATCATGAAAAGTTCATTCTAGCATCCATTGAAAGTGTATTAAAAGAAGCGATAGTTGCTAATTATGGAATTGGTAGTGGGATTGAAACCTACCCTGTTAATGAATATGTTATGAATTCAGTTTTTTTAAAAATGACTGGTTTCAAGAACAAAAAAATTAAAAATTCATTACCTGGGAAATCGCTTCTAATGATTTAGAATATAGAAGGAAGTTACTAAATAATGATGATAAATTAGGTGAATGTTCAACATTTGAGGCAAAAAAACAAAGTATTTCGCAGATTAGTGGAAGCGATTACGTCATTGGATAGAGAATTTAATATTTACGAAGTTTTAGACAAGAATAATCTTCAAAAAAACGATAGACTATGTAAAGAAACTCTTTAAAGATACTAATCTATCAACATGGCATCAAAGAAAATTCGATTATTTTTTTAAAACGAATGTAGATAAAAATAATTCCTGTTAATCAATTTCTACAACCTACTAAAAAAAAGGAGAGCTGGGACCACTGTTTCAAAGTGTCGTCCAAAGTAGATATGATGAACTGTATGCTCAGAGAAATACACTAGCTCATAATTTATCTTCTTATAAAATTAGTTCTCAATCTTTTTAGAGTTGGCTATTAGCACAGATAAAGATAAAAATTATTTTATCTGGTTTTCAATTTTGATACTAATTGATAAAATAGTTATTGATTTATATAATATATATGTGGCAAAATTGTTAGAAGAATATTAACATCTTACTACTTGGTTTCTGTAAAGCAAAAGGAGAAACAACATGATTGAACGTTACTCTCGCCCTGAGATGGCGAATATTTGGAGTGAAGAAAATAAATAACGTGCTTGCTTGAGGTGGAAATCTTGGCTGACGAGGCATGGGCTGAATTGGGAGAAATCCCTAAGGAAGATGTGGCTTTGATTCGCGAGAAAGTGGACTTTGACATCGACCGTATTTTGGAAATTGAGCAGCAAACTCGTTATGATGTAGAGGCCTTCACACGTGCTGTTTCTGAGACTCTTGGTGAAGAGCGCAAGTGGGTTCACTATGGCTTGACGTCGTAGATACTGCCTATGGTTACCTCTACAAACAAGCCAATGAAATTATCCGTAAGGACCTTGCAAACTTTACTAAAATCGTGGCAGATAAGGCGAAAGAACACAAGTTCACCATCATGATGGGTCGTACCTACGGTGTGCACGCTGAGCCTACAACTTTTGGTCTTAAATTGGCAACTTGGTACAGCGAAATGAAACATAACATTGAGCGTTTCGAGCACGCAGCTGCTGGTGTAGAAGCTGGGAAGATTTCTGGTGCGGTTGGTAACTTTGCCAACATCCCACCATTCGTTGAAAAATACGTCTGCGACAAATTGGGTATCCGTGCCCAAGAAATTTTTACACAGGTGCTTCCTCGTGACCTTCATGCTGAGTATTTTGCGGTTCTTGCCAGCATCGCAACTTCTATCGAGCGTATGGCAACGGAGATTCGTGGTCTTCAAAAATCAGAACAACGTGAAGTGAAAGAGTTCTTTTTATGAAAATATGTCACTTTGGCATGAACGGGATATCTCTCACTCATCAGCTGAGCGGATCATCACACCAGATACAACCATCTTGATTGACTACATGCTCAACCGTTTTGGAAATATCGTTAAGAACTTGACAGTCTTCCCAGAAAATATGAAACGCAATATGAACTCTACATTTGGTCTTATCTTCAGTCAAAGTGCTATGCTGACTTTGATTGAAAAAGGCATGACGCGTGAGCAAGCTTACGACCTTGTTCAACCGAAGACAGCTCAATCATGGGATTATCAAGTAGACTTTAAACCACTTCTTGAAGCAGAGCCAGAAGTCACTTCAAGTTTGACTTAGGAAGAGATTGATGAAATCTTCAACCCTACTTACTACACCAAGCGTGTAGATGAAATCTTTGGCCGTATTGGATTGTGAGAGTAAATAATGAATGTAGATAATATACTAAATTGGTTTGCTAATATAATTAAAAACAACGCCAGATGGAGTAATTCAGGGCTTAATTACAACTGGTGCATTCTTTATTTTTAAAAAAAGTATTGAAGAAACTACCGGTGATAGGTCAAAGGTTTTTCTGAATGGAGTAATAAACTATCAAACTTTTTAATAAGAACGCACTAGAAATTTCAGAAAAATACAATAATAATTCCAACGCCTAGGTATAAACCAGGATTGGATTTTAAAAATTAGAAAAGAAACCTAAACAAGATCAAACTAATAAAAATATGAGTTATGATGATTTTTTTGGGAAATATTGTTTTATTGTTAATTGTTATTGTTCTTATAATTTATTTCTTTTTTGAGATATACAAATGAGATTTCACTATTTTTAAAATGGTACGGTCTAGTTCCTCTATTTTTCCTCAATCGTAATTATATTCATTGTTGCGATTAGTGGCCGTGTTCAAAAAAATCTACATTAATTTATCTTTTTATTCAATCCCTATATCCATACTTACTATTTATTATGGAAATAATCTACTAACAATTTCTGAAGGAATGTCAGCAACTGTGACAGATAGCAGATTTATTAGCAGTATATATATAATATTTGGTTTATTGATTGCGGTTGCACAACAATTTATAGCATATTCTATGATGTTTAGGAATTTGTTAATTCATTTTGCAAGAAAAAGAAAAAGTTTCTGAGTTTATAAAAAGGACTATATATAATTTATCTTTTTGGAGTCACAAATTTTTTTAATTATAATGATTATTGTTTTCTCAGTACTATCTTACTTGATGACTTCGGGCATGTTGATTTCGTGGATTCAAAATTGGTCAAAATAATATAAGCATACATATTATAAACTTTTTAAAAATCATCAATAAGCAAATTTGCTATGCCACAAAAAGCGCATGGGACTGGATTAAACATAAAAGATAGGCACTTCAAAAGAAGTGCCTGTTTCTTTATCTTAAATTTGACTGGCCAGCTGTCCGATTTTCGTAAATGGTAAATAACCTGTCATCTTTTTCTATCCATAAAAATTGAGATAATCGTGAAAAAGTGTGAAAAGTTGAACGCACTTTTTTTCCAATTTACAAACTTTTGCCACTTTTGCACACTATCTCAGGGAGGAATTCAAGATGAACACAAAACTCGCTACAAGTAGGATACGAATAGGGCAATGGGCTTACATTATTAAAGATTGTAAGGAGAGTGGTCTAAAAGTAGATGACTATTGTGCACAGCATAGCCTCTCCAGAAATGCCTACTTCTACTGTCTTCGAAAAGTAAAGGAAACTGCTCTTACACAGAGTGGATTTGTGGAAGTACGGCAACAGGTGGAGGTTTCCTCCTGCTATCCATCTCCAAAGTTAACAGCGTCCGTAAATGAAGTAGTTTTAGGAATTGATGAAAACACGCCGATGGATTTACTGGCAAATGTTATAAAGGTCTTGAAAAATGCTTAACGATGCTTCCGGATTCAAACACATCTACCTCTGTACCGGATACACAGACCTTAGACGTGGTATTGACGGCCTTATCGCAGTAGTCAATGCCGGTTTTCAACTTGATCCCAGGGAATCAGGCTCCATCTTTTTGTTATGCGGTCGAAGATGTGATCGCATAAAAGCTCTCCTGTATGAGGGAGACGGTTGGCTTCTTTGCTATAAACGATTTACAGATGGAAAGCTGCAGTGGACACGGAGTACCAGTGAAGCCCGTACTTTAACCCCTCAGCAGCACCGATGGCCCATGGAGGGCTTTTCCATTGATCAGAAAAAGGCCATTCTTCCGGTAAAACCGGACTTTACTAGCTCGTTTTTTTAAGTTTTTTTGAAAAAAACGTCAAAAAAAGAATAAAAAAATCTCTTTGAAATCCTTGTGAAACAGGAAATAGTTCTCATTGACACAAGTATTTATATCCCTTAAAAATAAAGCTTGTTAAAAGGTTGAATATGGTAACAGAGATTTTTTTGCAAGGGTTTTTGGCGTGGCCAACCCTGCTTTGCTTCACATATTTGTACATTAACAAAAGAATAGTGAAGGAGGTACAGACATTGAACCCATTGGGAATCGCCATCATTGTGATTGTGGCGGCAGTGGTGGGGGCAATCATGTTCATCCTTGGACAGAATAAAGAAAGAACCAATTATGCTCGGAAGGTAGGAACAGCTGAGGAAAAGTCCAGGGAGATTATTGATGATGCCATTCGCACTGCGGAGAACAAGAAGAGAGAAGCATTACTAGAAGCAAAAGAAGAAGCACTGAAGGCTAAGAATGAGCTGGATAAGGAAATTAAGGACCGTAGAAGAGAAATTTCCGACCTTGAGAAGAGAATTTTGAAAAGGGAAGAAAGCTCCGAGAAGAAAGCGGCAAACTTAGAGAAGAAGGAATCGGATCTTCAGAGAAAAGAGGAAGGATTACAGACCAGGGAAGGGGAAATCGAACAGCTTCATAGCCAGAAGCTGATTGAGCTGGAAAGAGTTTCCGGCTTAACCAAGGATCAGGCCAGACAGGAATTGTTGCATTCCGTAGAGGAAAGTATTAAGCACGATACCGCTTTTATATATTCGGGAATATGAGGCCAGAGCTAAGGAAGAGGCGGAGAAAACCGCCAGAGAATATATCGTAGAGGCTATTCAGCGTTGTGCGGCAGACCAGGTAACAGAGTCTACCGTTTCCGTTGTACAGCTTCCCAACGATGAAATGAAGGGAAGAATCATCGGTCGTGAGGGTAGAAATATCCGCACTTTAGAGCAACTGACCGGAGTGGAGTTGATTATCGACGATACACCGGAGGCAGTGGTGCTGTCCGGTTTCGACCCGATTCGTAGAGAAGTAGCCAGAATTGCACTGGAAAAGCTTATTGTAGACGGCAGAATTCACCCTGCTCGCATTGAAGAGGTGGTGGAGAAGAGTCGTAAGGAAGTGCACGACAGCATTAAGGAAGAGGGAGAGTCTACTCTCTTGGAACTGGGGGTTCACGGTGTGCATCCGGAGCTGGTGTTCCTTTTGGGAAGAATGAAGTTCCGTACATCCTTTGGACAGAACGCTTTACAGCATTCGATAGAAGTAGCACAGATTTCCGGCCTTTTGGCGCAGGAGCTGGGCTTGGATGTTCGTATGGCTAAGCGTGCCGGTCTTCTCCATGATATTGGAAAGGCCATTGACCATGAAGTAGAAGGAACCCATGTGGATCTTGGCATTGAACTTTGTCAGAAATACCATGAGCCCGAACCCGTTATCAATGCTGTGGCATCTCACCACGGCGGAACGGAGCCCACATCCTTGACTTCCTTCATCGTGGCGGCAGCGGATGCCATTTCCGCAGCAAGACCGGGAGCCAGAAGAAAGGCTTTGGAGACCTATACCAACCGTTTGAAGGAATTGGAAGAGATTGCCAACTCTTATCACGGAGTAGAGAAATCCTTTGCGGTACAGGCAGGACGAGAGGTTCGCATTATGGTAGTTCCGGAAGAGGTGAGTGATGATGATATGACCATTATGGCCAGAAACATTTCTCAGCAGATTCAGGAGCAGATGCAGTATCCCGGCGTGATTAAGGTAAACATCATCAGAGAGTCAAGAGCGGTAGATTACGCGAAATAAGGCTTCGGCACAGGGTTCAAAAGAGCTTTGTGCCGATTCTTTGATTTTCCGAAACTGATGCAATCCGCTATTTTTTATAGGCGGATTTGGATAAAGAAGTAACGAGTTTAAGAGAAATTTGTCATATCCTAAGAAGTTCTTTCAATATTTTTTTCTGATTCTCCACAGAATTTTTGTTAAAATTCCGGAGAGAAATAGAAGGGATAAGAAATACAGTTTTGCTAAATTAACAGACGTATTGTTGGAATATGAGGTTCAAGAATGGGAAGAGAGATAAGAGAAGGAGAAAGAGGACATAAGAGAGGAAAGAAGAAATCCTCTGCCTTTCGCTTTATCCGGAGGCTGTTTCTGGGCAGTGTTTTGTTTCTGTTTGTGCTTTCTGTATTGGGCTATGTGATTTTTTTATCCGTCCGGAGGTGAATCGTCTCCGGGGATTGCCTATGATAAGCTGGCAGGCAGCAATTTAAAGGATTTAACCAAGAGAGCGGATACGGTGGTTTTTGATACAGACGGACAGCAGCTTGGCACCATTAATGCCGGGCATTTTGTGTACGATAAAATCGAAGACATTTCCCCGAATCTGCAAAATGCCTACATCGCCCAGGAGGATAGAAATTTTAAAACTCACCACGGAGTGGATTATAAGGCCACACTTCGTGCGGTTTTTCAGCTGGTCAAAAATCGGGGAAGAATCACCCAGGGCGGTTCTACCATTACCCAACAGGTGGTGAAGAATACCTATCTAAGCCAGGAGAAAACCTTTACCAGAAAGATTGTAGAAATCATGTTGGCGCAAGAGCTGGAGAAGATGTACAGCAAGGCCGACATTATGGAGATTTACTGTAATACCAACTTCTACGGAAATAACTGCTACGGTGTGGAAGCGGCCAGCCAGTATTACTTCGAAAAGCCTGCAAAGGACTTGACGGTGGAAGAAGCGGCTATGTTGGCGGGGATTTCCAACGCACCGTCCCGATATGAACCGGTGCGCCACCCGGATTTGGCTTTAAAGAAGCGAAATCAGGTATTAAAGTCTATGGAGACAGTGGGATATATTACAGAGGCGGAATATGAGGAGGCCATCGGAAAGCCTTTACAGATTTCCCAAAATGTGCAGAAGGGTACGGATGAGGATTATATGAACTCCTATGCCCTCTATGCGGCTACCATCCGTATGATGGAGGTTAATAAATTCCCCTTTACCTATCATTTTGAAACCCAGACAGATAAGGAAGCTTATCAGGATCAGTACGAGGAACAATACAATTTTTACAATCGGGAGCTTCGGGCGGGAGGATACAAAATCTATACCTCCCTGGACCCTAAAATCCAAAACATTTTACAGGAAACGCTGGACAAGGGGCTGTCCAAGTTTCAGGAGGTGCAGGAAAACGGAAAGCTTTCCATGCAGGGAGCCGGCGTAATCATTGACAATAAAACAGGTTATGTGGTGGCTACCGTTGGAGGAAGAGGCACCGAGGACAAATATAACCGTGCTTACTTAAGCTATCGTCAGCCCGGTTCCGCGATTAAGCCTTTGCTGGATTATGCACCGGCCTTGGATCTTGGAGAGTACAATGCGGCTTCCGTTATTGACGACCACAAGTTTGAAGACGGGCCCTCTAATTCCGGTGACCACTACTATGGTGCTGTGACCATGAGAGAGGCGGCCAACCGTTCCTTGAATACGGTGGCTTGGCAGATTTTGGACGGAATCGGCATCCAGAACGGTTTGGATTATTTGGAGAAAATGCATTTTTCCGGAATCAGCGTGAAGGATAATGATGCCCTGGCAGTTTCCATCGGCGGCTTTACCAACGGTCTTCGTGTGGTGGATATGGCGAAGGGCTATTCCACCCTGGCCAATGGGGGCGTATACAGCAATAAAACCTGCATTCTCAAGATTGAATCCGATAAAGACGGGGTGGTGGCAGATGAGAAGACCATCCAGAATACCCAGGTCTTCCGAGAAGATACCGCCTTTATTATGACGGACATTTTAAAGGGAACCATGAATACGGAGTATGGTACCGGCCGTGGTTTACAGCTGAAAAACAAGATGCCTGCGGCAGGAAAAACCGGAACCAGTAACGGCTCAAAGGATACCTGGTTCTGCGGCTATACCAAATATTATAGTGCGGCAATCTGGGTTGGCCATGATATGCCTGTGGAAATGCCGGGAATCTACGGTGCCACCTATGCCGGAAAAATCTGGAAAAATACCATGGATATTCTTCATGAGGATCTGGAGCCGGAGGATTGGGAAGTGCCGGATACTGTAGTCAAAGAGGCGGATGAAAAGTCCGGCATTACAGACTACGTTTCCAAGACCGCAAAGCAAAGAGGCGAAGAGAATCGTAAGAAGAAGGCGGAAAAGGAAACCAAGGCACAGATAGAGAAGGACATCAAGACCTATGAGGCTATGAAGATTCAGAAGCTGGAGGATGTCTTTACCGCCAGAACCCTTTTCGGAAAAATCCGGGATTCCTTAAATGATATTACGGATGAAAAAAATTCAAAAAGGAATATCAGGAGCGGCTCTTTACAAAGCAAAAAGAGTTCCTGGTGATTGAGGATAAATGGAAAGACGAGATTGATGCTTACATTGCCAAGAAGGAAGAAGAATCCAGAGTACAGGAATCTATAGCGGAAAGTAAGGCAAAGGAAGCGGAGGAAAAGGCGCAGAAGAATGCCAAGCGAGAGTCCTTTTTATCCGCTCTGACCGGTTTACAGAGCTTAGAGTATAGAGACGGAGATACGGAGGCATTGATTAATGATGCTATCGAACGTTTGCAGGAGTTGAACGGCAGTGAAGACTATTACAGCTTAAGCCAACAGCTGGATGCGGCAATCCGCCGTGTTCGAAGCCTGCCCAAGAAGGAAGAAGAAACTCTCGAAAGTAAGAGCGGAGAAGGATCTCCCTTCTATAGCGGCCCGGGACCGGGAAATTACCTGGGAGAGCGAGACAGCAATAACGGCCCGGGAGTAAGCCCATAGAGGGATGGATCCACGAAGGAACTAATCCGGGAGGAGTTCTTAGGAAGGAAAATGGTTTATGGCAATAGGGAAAATACATCCGGCTTGTAAACAGTATTTGTGGGGAGGAGAAAAGTTGATTCGGGAATACGGGATATCCTCTCCTAAGACTCCCCTTGCGGAAGCTTGGGTGCTTTCCGCCCATCCGGATGGAGATAGTCGAATCAGCTTTTTCTGACGAGTCGCGTTTTTTTCTGAAGGAGCGGAATCTTCTGAAGGGACGAAATCTTCTGGAAGGAACGGAATCTTCAGAAGGACGAAAATCTTCCGAAGGAACGGAATCTTCAGAAGGAGATTTTTTTCCGAAGGAGAGAGTTGTTCCGAAGGAGAAAGCTTTGCCGATTATCTTAAATCCCATCCTGAGGCAGTAGGAAGTTTGGGAAAAGCCTTTCCCTTTTTTTCCTACGCTGATTAAACTGATTGATGCGAAGAAAGCCCTGTCCATTCAAGTGCATCCCGATGACAGCTTTGCTTTATCCCGGGAGGGGCAATACGGCAAGACGGAGATGTGGATCGTTTTGGAACGGGAGGAAGGCGCTTTTCTTTATTTCGGCTTTCAAAAAGACTATACGGAAGAAGAAATTCGAAGAGCGATAGAGGAGGAAAACTTCCCTTCTCTTCTTTGTAAGGTGATGGTAGAACCGGGGGATGTATTTTTTATTCCGGCAGGAACCGTGCATGCTATCGGAGCCGGCATCCTGCTTGCGGAGGTACAGCAAAACTCCAACCTGACCTACAGAGTTTACGATTACGGCAGAAAAGATGCCCAAGGAAATACCAGAGAACTGCATGTGGAGAAGGCTTTGAGGTGATGGACCGAAAAACAGCTTTCCTCTTATCGGCAAGAAGCCTTTAAAAAGCAAGGAACAAAGGCGGTAGAAGAAAACGCGGCAGAAAAAAGCGCGGAAGGAAAAGACGCGGCAGGAAAAAACGTCTACCTGGAACGAATCGGTTCCTGTGAATATTTTACAGTGGATAGACTTTTCTTAGAAGACAATGCTTTCTACAGCGGAAAACTGACAGAAGAGAGTTTTCTTTCCCTCTTGGTTTTGGAGGGAGAAGGGGTACTTACAGAAGAAACTAAGTGCTGTAAGGACATGCATCAGGAAAGTTCTACGGAGTGTAAACAGGAAAAAAGCTCTTCCGCGGGGAAAAAGGAACAACGATTTGTGAAAAAGGGAGAAAGCTATTTCCTCCCTGCAGAAGAGGGGCAGTGGTCTTTGAAGGGGACAGGAAAGTTTTTATTGACTTTCCTTAGCGAAAAGGACTGCGTCCGGGAGGGTTAAGCAGTTTAAAGTATTCAGTAACGTTGAAGGAAAAAAACAATACTGAAGGAAAAAAAGCAATATTGAAGGAAAAAAAGCAATATTCAAGGAAAAAAAGCAGTATTTAAGGAAAAAGCAATATTCAAGGGAAGGGAAAGAAAAGTATGAAAACAATTTCTGTAAAGCAAATGAGTTTAGCAGCCATTATGACAGCGGTAAGCTGTATTTTATCGCCGATTTCCATTAATATCGGGCCTGTACCGATTTCCTTAGGAACCTTCGCGGTTTGCCTATCGGTAACGATTTTAGGAAGAAATCTGGGAATGCTTTCTTATCTTTTATATCTCTTGCTGGGCTTCATCGGCTTACCGGTTTTCTCGAATTATGGTGCCGGTGTAGAAAAGCTTCTGGGACCCACAGGAGGCTATTTAATCGGAATGATTTTCCTTGCCTTTTTTGGCGGTTATGCTGTGGATCGTTTTTTTCCAAAAAGCTTTTATCAAACAGTATCTGGGCTTGGCCTTCGGCATTGTCCTTTGCTATTTACTGGGGACGTTATGGTTGGGAAAGGTTTTGTCTATGGATTTTGGAAAGGCCTTATCTGTAGGCGTGCTTCCCTTTATTCTTCCGGATGCCGTTAAGGTCTTTTTGGCACTGGCTTTGGGAAGAAAAATCAGAAGCAGACTGTCCTTTTTGCAGGCAGAATAAAATTTTGGTATAGGGAGTAAGGATGGAAGGTCAATTTTCAAGAACCGAGCGATTGCTAGGGTCTGAGGCAGTGGAAAAGCTAAGTAAAGCGAAGGTAATTGTTTTCGGTATCGGCGGAGTGGGAGGCTATTGTGTAGAGTCTCTTGTGAGAAGCGGAGTCGGTCAAATCGATGTGGTGGATGATGATGTGGTTTGCTTAAGCAATTTGAACAGACAAATCATTGCCACAAGGGATACCGTAGGAAGAGCCAAGGTGGAGATTGCGGAGGAGAGGATTCATTCCATCAATCCGGACTGTAAAGTCCGAGCTTTTCGCTGTTTTTATTTACCGGAAACCAAAGATCAGTTTGACTTTTCTGCTTATGATTATGTGGTGGATGCAGTGGACACGGTGGCGGCAAAGCTGTCTTTGATTGAAGCGGCCAAGGAAGCGGGTGTACCGATTATTTCCGCCATGGGAGCAGGCAATAAGCTGAATCCCGCCGGGTTTAAGGTGGCGGATTTGTATGAAACCAGGATTTGTCCTCTGGCCAAGGTGATGAGAAGAGAATGTAAAAAAAGAGGAATAGAAAGCCTGAAGGTAGTGTATTCTGAAGAAATACCCAGAAAGCCATTAGAGAAGGCGGAAGAAGCGCTTCCCAAAGCTAAGGGGAAACGGTCTGTCCCCGGTTCCGTTGCCTTTGTCCCTCCTGTGGTCGGTTTAATTATGGGAGGGGAAATCGTAAAGGATTTACTGCAGTAATTCTCTGATTTGACGGGAAGTAGAGCATTATATTTTAGTTGAAACCGGAAAATCTTATGGCTTTTGGACTTATGATTTATCCCTTTAAAGACGAAAATCTTTTAGATAGGATAAAGGAGTGGAAGGATGTCACTGAGAAAACCCAAGGATAAGGAACTGGAAAGCTATATAGAGAGCCATATCGAAGAAGCCATTGAAAAAGAGTGGATTCAGGTGTATTTGCAGACCAATATTCGAGGATTATCAAAGCGTGTCTGCGGAGCGGAAGCTCTATCCCGTTGGATAGATCCGGTATATGGGATGATTTCTCCGGGGGAGTTTATACCCGTGCTGGAGAAAAAAAGAAAGATACATCTTCTGGACCGATATGTAATGGAAACGATATGTCGGGAGCTTGGAGAAAGAAGAAGACGAGGACAGTTTATCGTACCGATTTCAATGAACTTTTCCCGCCTGGATTTTGATGTGCCTAAACTTCTTCAAGAGATGGAAAAAATCATGGAAAGGAATTCCTTGCCGAGAAATTATCTTCATATTGAAATTACGGAAAGTGCCGTAATGGAAAATGAAGCCTATATGAAGGATACCGTCAGAGAATTGCACAATCTGGGCTATAAAGTATGGATGGATGATTTCGGCTCAGGATATTCTTCCTTAAATCTTTTAAAAGAGTTTGAATTTGATACCTTCAAGATTGATATGCGTTTCCTCAGTGATATGGGGAAAAAGTCTCTTATTATCATTTCCTCCATTTTGTATATGGCGAAGGAAATCGGGATTCATACGGTAGCGGAAGGTGTGGAAACGGAAGAGCAATATCGTTTTTGAAGGTGGCAGGTTGTGAAAGAATGCAGGGCTATTATTTTGCAAGACCTGAAGCCATGAAGGAGTGGTTTGCTTCCACAAAAGAAAGCTGCGAAATGGAGACGGAAGAAGATTGCTACCTGTACGATGAAATCGGCTTTGTCAATATTATCAGTCCCGTGCCCTTTGACTTGGAACGCTCCGATTCGTCTCCCAGTATTCACGGCTTTGAAACAGGTCAGCCGGTGGCAGTTATGTCGGAAATGGATGGGGTATTAAAACACTTGAATTTTACCAAGCCATACCGAAAGAATCTTTTGGAGTTGGGCTATGAGGGAACGCATCAATTTCAGGATTTGTTGAATGACAGGTCCATTCTTTTTACGGATAAAATGCGGGATATTATGGATTTAGCCAGGAAATCCGGAAGAATTGAAGCCATGGATTTTTTGTCCGGGGGCAGGCATTGTCAATTTCAGACTAGATTGGTAGCCAGCAAAGGAAATAAAAATATCTTCTTGGTGCGCTTGGATATTCTGTCCAATATTAGAAGATTTCAAAAGAATAAAGAGTTTCAGGAGGCATTAAGCCCACTGTATACCGTCTATGATATGGTTTTTGTTTTTGACTTAAAGGAGAATTTGTTAAATCCGGTTTATGTCAATGAAATCTATGAAGGGGTTCATGAGAGCAGCAATCTTCGGGGAGAAATTGAAAAGTTTGTGGAAAATAAAGTCTATCCGAAGGACAAGGAAGCCTGCTGGCAGTTCTTGAATCCTGATACTATGGCGAAAAGAGTGGAAAGTGCGGAGAAGGACTTTATTTTGGCGTATTTCAGGAGCAAAAATCGTAAGAACGAATATGTATGGAAGCGTTTCGTCTTAATTCGTTCTCATGAGCGCTCAAAGCAGGACAGGGTGATTTTCGGTATTCATACCTTGAATATGGATAAGGTATCTATGATGCATAAAGAAGATCAACAAATCATTCAAGAAGAGGATTTTTTTGATCGCTAGAAATCTTTGTATGGGTGTAGAGTATTGATGTGTGTAAGTGTAGAGTATTATGTTTAAGTTCGGAGTAGTACCAATTTAGATATAGGGGAACAGAGTAGGGGAAAGTTTTAAGAAAGGATAAAGAATGAGTGACAGGGCAGATTCATGGTTAAATCTGGATTATGACACCATTACGTTACGACTTGAAGAATTAGCATCCGCATTTCATGCCGTCAGTATTGTTAACCCGCGGAACAAAAAGGTGGTAAAGCTTTACCCAAACCGCGTAGAGGAACTACATTCGGTTTGTGATGCACGATGGAATCGAAGAGGAGATTGTAGATTTTGTATTGTTGCTAAAGCCGTGTCTACCAAGGGTCGGGCAGAGAAGTTTGAATTTATTGATGATGATATCTATTTTGTGATTGCCCAATATACGGAAATTGAAGGAGTGCCTTATGTTATTGAAATGGTGTCTTCCATGGAAGAATCTGCCTTTAATGGGGGTTTCCGGAACCGGTGGGGTGATTGAAAAGATAGCTCATCTGGATATGGCCATCTATGCCGATAGTCTTACCAAGGCCTGGAACAGAAGATTTTACGATGAAAAGGTACAGGAAAAGCAATATCAAGCCCTGGCCATGATTGATATTGATCATTTTAAAGATATAAATGACGGCTATGGTCATGCAGTGGGGGATTTGGCTTTGAGAACTTCTGCGGATTTGATTCAATCTTGTGTTCGAAGCTCGGACCAACTGATTCGCTATGGGGGAGATGAATTCATTCTTTGCTTTCCCAAAATCACAGAAGAAGCTTTTCGCAGAAAGCTTCATCGTATCCGTAAAAAGGTGGAGCAGCTGTGCTTCAAAGAATACCCGGATTTGCATATTACCTTAAGCATCGGGGGCTACTATGCGAAATCTATGGTGAAAAGCCTTATGCCTCTTGCGGATCATATGCTATATTCTGCAAAAAAACAAAGGAATACCGTGAAAATTGGCAAAACAGTGGTGCTGGGATAAAAATACTTATTTATTTTGAAAAAAAGGTCGAAAAAAATACTGTTCAAAAAGGAAATAGCAAAAAGAGAAGGAGAAACAATGGAGAATTTGATGGACAAAAGGAAATTACTGTTTTTATTCCTGCCGTTACTTGTATTATTTGTTTATGACCGCATTGGAGATGTTGTCATCTTTATCATTCATAAAGCATTTGATGTATTTGCCGTAAGCGAGTCCTTTATCGATACCAGTGCCAGCTTTATCGATGCGACTACTGCTGTGGTTTTATCGGTGATATGCTATCTGTTTTATCGTAAGGTCTTTCCAAGAAAGCAGGCAGAAGTAAGTCTACCGCTTTGGCAAAATATCCTCTTTGCCATTGTCATTGGATTCGGTGTAGGAGGATTGGCAACCATCTGGTTGAATTTTGCGGAGTTTGTGGGAAATAATATCTCCTTTTTAGGAAAAGAATCAGAGGCCTTTTCCACACTATACGATGATCTGGATCAGGGACCCTTTATCTGGACATTCTTAGCCATCGTGGTTGTGGGACCGCTGGTAGAGGAGATTTTATTCCGCGGCATTATTTTTAGCAGCTTTGAAGAAGTAACGGATATTCTTTGGTTCCCTGCTGTGCTTTCCGGTGTGATGTTCGGTGTATGGCACGGAAGCTTTATTCAGGCCGTTTATACCGCTATGACCGGTATAGCCCTTGGTTATTTCATGAAGAAAAGCAGATCCTTGTTTTTCACTGTACTGGCCCATGGCGTGAATAATTTAAGCGGAACCTTGCCTCCGTTTTTAGATACAGCTTTAGTCAACGGATTTATCAATATTATGTCTTATCTTTGCATTATTCCGATGTTTTGCATTTTTGCTTATCTTCACTTCCGGGGGAAGAAAGAAGCAGAATTAGATAATCCAGAGCTGTATACAGAAGAAGAGCCAGCTCCAGCAGAATAACAAAGGGAAGATAACGGAATAAAAAACCGGAGCCCTTGAAATAGAATAGAGCTAAAGGAAGGAAGAGCATAAGGAAGATGCCCAGCAGCATTTTCTTTCTGCCTTCCTTTTTTCTTTTCTTTTGTTCACGATCCGAAAGGGAAGAAACAGGGGGTGAAGCTGGAGAAGAAACAGGATAAGATAAAGAGGAAGAAGCTGAAGAAGAAACAGGCGAAGAAAGAGAGGGAGAATCCGGAGAAGAAGCAGAGGAAGAAGCAGGAGAGGCAATAATAGAAGGCAGATGAAGAGATGCCAGGAATCCCTTTTTCTTCGGAATGGTATTTGTGGCATCCGCAGGGCAATGCTTTTCCTGAAAACGATCGGAATTTACATCGGATTGTGTAGTAAACACAGGCGTTTCCTGTTCCTGTTTTTGGAAGGAAGAGCTGGAGCATTGGCATAAATCCAATTCCGTATAATTGGTTTCGGATTCTTCAGAGGATGGAGAAGCTGTTGTTTTTCCACCGAAGGGCTTAGGGCTGACTTGGGACGATTCTCTGTCACTGAAAAAAGCATGGGATGAGATCCGGGGACTTTTTTGCATGGTCTTGGAGAAGCTTATTGCCTTTTCTTCCGATTTTGGAACAAGCTGTTTCTGCTCTTGAATATGAAGGATTTGCAGGATACGGGATAATTGCAAGCCGCCGTGTTTTTGCTCTTGATACAGTAAAAAAGCCGCTAATACTACAGCTTCCTCTTCTTCATCAATATTTTCCAATACCTGCTCCAAAAGGGAGGACAAGCCTTCTTCCGGATATTCTTCTTTGAAGGGAATGAGAGGAAAGAGAAATTGCTGATTTTCCACATCATAAAAGATTTCTTCCCAGTCAATGGATAGGAGTGAAGGAGAGAGAAGATATTCCTCCATATTTCGTAGAGCATTCTGTAGGGAGAGGAATAGTGCACTAAGATGTGATAGCCGCATTTTTCTTTGAGAAAAATACAGGCAGGCCCTTTGATAGGGGGAAAAATCATATTGTAAGAAATTCTCCCCTCCCTCCTCCAACAGGCGAAAGGACAAGGTTCCCGGAATTTGACATTGCCGAAGAATCTTTTGCTCATGATTTTCCTCTTGAGGAACACTTTGAAGATACATAAAACTGTGTTGAAAATCATTTTTAAATTGAGGACTGTAGTTTGACATGGATATTCCTTTCTCTATCTGCGCTTTTATAGGAATCTATTTAGGAGCACTTGTGAATTAAAGGCTATGGGAGTTCTTGATTTTCTGTCTTTTCCGGATTGTTATCGGCATCCTTCGCATCTTCCTTTCCTTCTGCTTGAGAGCTTTCGCCTTTTTTTCGTATGAGTAAATCCTCAGCAACGGAAAAGAAGCGAGTATAGAGCTCCACCTTAAAATAGTCCTTGGGTTTTTCCAGACTATGGCTTTCTACTTCCTCGTGATAGGCTGCTTGTGCCTTTTCCCGTATACGTTCATGCAGTTGAATATTTTCTTGTAAAAGGATTAGGAGGCATAAAAAACAAATACCTAAGAGCACAGTGGTTTCAATGGTATGCATAGGGACTCCTTTCTAGAGCATGCATAATCAATTATTTTGGAGTACAGATTATCCATTCCTTTTCGTTTAGAAAAAGGAAAGACCAAGCAAATACAGTACACCGGGAAGAAAACAGGGAAGGAAGGGGAACCGGAAGTTTTTAGGATTTTTCTTCTTCAGCTTGCAGGAACAAAACAAAAACATGGATAGCATGGTGGAGAAAAAGAAGGCGGTAATAATCAAAAAGAAGAAATGATAGGCATTACAATAAAAAGAGGAAAGCAGAATAAATAAACTGTCACCGTAGCCGATGGCTTCTCTACTCCACTTGGAAAGGAGAAGAAGAAACAAAGCGAAAAGAGTGGGGAGAAGGATCAAAGGAAATTCCCCGATGGATAGGGAAGAAAAGAAAGCATAATAAACCTTCCCAAAGAAAATACTATGGATGACGAAGATTCCCAAAAAAATAGCAAAAAAATCATAGCGGGTATGCTTCGCTTTCGACAGTCAAAAAAGAGGGTGAAAGCAAAGAAAAGGAGAAAAAGAATTCCTTTGCTGATGGTAAAAAGCTGTAAATTTGCCATGATTTCTCCTCCCGCCGATCTATAATGTTTAGGCTGTGTTTGTTGATATCTTATTTACCGCATCTGGGACAGGGATGTCGGCCCTCCGCCAAAGCCTGTTTGAGCGGAATTTTATGAACACTGGAGCGCATGGCCGGACAGTCGGTAGTGCTGTGATATCTTCTTCCGGCTTCGGTGTAGTACACTACAGGACTGTTTGGATCCGGATGGCAGGCTTTGCAGGGGCAGAATTTTCCGCCGTATTTTGCGTTTGTACCGTCGATTCTTCTGGCGCTGCAGCTTAGAAAGTCATTGGAAATATAAGTGCAATCCGAGGACAGGTGATAGACCTTGGAAGGCCCGTCTATCACGTAGACCATTTCCTCCTCATTCTCTTCTTCTGCATTTTCTTCTTTTTCCCAACGGGCGCCTTTGCTGCCAATCCAGGCTCTTCTATGGGCAACGATTTCCTGTCTCATATTCTTCTTTTGTAGAAGTCCGAAGGGAATGGGTTCGTCATACTGTAAATTCAGATAAATATCCTCCTCGGTAATATGGGAACGAAAGCTTTGAATATTTTCCATTCCCTCCGTGGGAATAGTATTCGGCAGGAGGATATCTTCCACTGCGGTTTCCGAAATTTCCAGAATCTGATCAATGTGCTCTATATCCGCGATATCCGTTTTTTTCAATCCATAGTGTTCCAGATATTTAGCCATACATAGGATTCTGGCGTTCTTCTCCATTTCTCGGCTGATACGGATTTCCCGGTTCAAGATAAAAAGGGGAGTCATCAGAATGATAATGGCAAAAAGAAAAAGACTTAAGGAAAAGGCTGCTTCTATCGTCAGAGAGGCAAGAAGATTCTTTTGAAAGAAGGAGGAGAAGTGCTCCTTTCTCTTATCCACTTTTTCCCTACACAGTTTTTGTTTTCGAAAGGGAAGAAAATTGTTTTGGGCTTTCATAAATCCTCCTCTTGCTGTTCGCTATAAAGAAAAGGCTATATAGCTTGTTTAGATCCTTTGCCGCCGGCGTGATATTCTGCATTTGGAATGTTTAATGGCTGAGATTTTTGTATTTATAGTCGGAATGAAGGGTGAATTGGTATCGCTCTTCCGGGCGAAGTCCAAGACTTTCCAAAAAGCCTTTATGGTAGAGGCTGTGTTTAGACTTAATTCCGGCGTCTGTGGAAAGAAAATACAGGCAATGATCTAATTGAAATTGACTTTCCTTTTCTGATACGGTGCTTTGGATATTCTTCTCCATGCAATACAGCATTCTGTCATTGACTTTGCTTTGGGACAAACAGCCGGAGGCAAAAAGAAAGGCTCTGCAATAGTCTTGATAGGATAGCCCGTGCGTTCCCTGATTTTCGTCGCCACCTTCTTCGTTTAGATTAAAAGTAAGCAGATGAGATAGAGAGAGCCGCCAGCTTTCTTCACTATGCATAAGAGGAACCCGTTTATCATCCAGAAGCTGTCTGACATCAATCAGGGATTGGGCAAAGGCCCAAATACCGATGACGAAGAGGGTAAAGACCTCTATCACGATGGGGTTTAAAGTAACGGCGAGAAAGGCTGTGACAAAGGCTTTGGCTTCCTCCCGCATCTCCGGACTTTTCATGATATAGATAAAGTTCATAGCTTCTCGGAAAGCTAGAAGAGACAGGACCTGTGCCGAAAGGTTTGCATAGTCGCTCTTTTTTTGGTGGATAAGATACTCCACCTCCATGCCGTTTGCTCCGCTATAGGGAATGGACTTATCGTCATCCTTTTTATGATAGGAATGGAAGTACCGTAAAGAGTATTCTCCCAAAAGCCCCACCTGTAAGGGATTGGCCTTGGAGTTTGTAGAAAATCCGGGAGGGTACGGCGTATTTTTCATCATCACTTGGACAGGGCACTCCCTCGGGAAGGAGATATTCCAAGAGCTTTTTCTTACCCAGGTTTCTAAGGTTTTCCAAGGCCTTTCTATTTTGCTTGTTGATTTTTGTGACCTGTCCGTTGTAGGCCGGAAGGGAAAAGCTGTTCCATTCTGCTTCTGCGGAATGATAAAAGTCTTGAATTTCTTGGGATAAGTCTTCTTCATCATCGTCCTCCTCGTCTTCATTTTCCCTTCTGGCTTCTCGTTCTTCCTCCAACCATTCCTCAAAGTCTTTTACTTCTTGCTTCACCGTTTCTGCCTGCGCTTTTAAGCTGTCACACTTTGGCGGAAGAGCTTCAATGTTTTGCCTTATGCTGCCCTCCGCATCCAAATATTGGTCATAGCTGCTTAATTCGGCCTCTATAGCGGCAATGCCGTCTTCTTCCAAATTCGGCTTTTCTTCTTCAAAGTGTTGCCGTAACTCGGCTACTTTTTCCCGAAGAGAATCGGCAGTGGATTGGTACCTTGGAACAGTTTGCTGAATTCTTTCCAGCCCGGCAGTAAAGCCTGCACAGGAAGAATAAAAAGCTCCCGGATTGTGGGCAGAAAGTGCTTTTGCGGCGTTTCTTTATGCTGTGTTGCACAAGCTTTTGCACTCCATATCGATTGTCTCAATCAGTCCTTCCAAGGCTTCAATATCTCGATGGCTTAGGAATAATTTTTTTGTAATTCTTCTATACTTTTGGATTCTTTTTCTTTCTTTTGAAAATCCTCCAGAGAAGCAAGAGCTTCCGCGTCTTCTTTCTTCTCTCCTAAAAACTCTATGGCATCCTTTGCCAGAAGTGCCGGCATGTATTCCAGCACTTCTTCTTCAAAATAATGGTCTGCGCAAAGGATTCCCCGATTTGGGAAAGAGAAAGTCTTCCTTCTCCACCTTGCATGGAAAGAGATCCTTGGCTTCTGTATAAAGGGAGGTGAAGCCCTCCAGTTCTTCTTGCAGCAGCTTATCATCTCGATATTCCAGAGCGTATATACGGTAGTTTTCCCAAAGAGGCCTATGAAATTCCGAAAAAAGGGATTCCATGGCACTGTTTAAGGCGGTTTGCATATAAAGCTTTTTGGGAGATTGTTCTGGCGGATTCCGCAATGGTAAGCACCAGTGCAGCTACCAGAACAAAGATTAGGGAAAGAAATACCGTAATCGATGCGGAGAATTGTTTTTTCGCCATAAACTCTTCCTTTCCAAAAAGGGGAAGTATCAAAAAAGCACTTTAAATACCCGTTACTTTGATCTTCAATTTTTCTTCATAATGGCTTCCAAGACTTTAACAATTTTGGCTTTGAAGATAATGACTAAACCGATTAAGACTACCATAATGAGTACCAGCTCAATGGTGCCGATGGCCTCATCACCATTAAGCAAATCCCTTCGTTTTTTCCTGCATTGTTCTATTCTGGAAAAAAGCCAGGCGTCCACTGCATAATGGGCATCTTCTAATGCGTATTTGTACATCGTAACCTCCTTTTTGTGCGGCATGATTGCCGAGTGAATGTATGGGCAAAGAGAATGCTTGCTGTTTTCCAAGAACTCTCTTCGTCTTTTTAGTGTAGGGATTGCATGGCCGGATACAGAATCATCAACATGATGACAAAGAGCTGCAATATCAAAGGAAGCAGAAGCTTGGTTCCGGCCTCCTCTCCCAGACGCTTTGCCATATGTTTTCGTACGGAAAAAGCTTCCTCCATTTCCATATGGAGCTGACGGGAAAGATCCTTGCTGCCATTTTTCCTGTTCTGTTCTATGAGACTGATGAGTTTACCGTAGGGCTTTAAAGCAATTCTTTTCGAAAAATTCAGATAGGCCTCTCCCTCCCCCACATTGCTTGCCAGCTGGTTTAAGAGAGTATTTAACTCCTCATATAAGGGGTGGGATTCCTGATGACAATTTTTCACCAGATAGTTGTAGTGCTTGGCAATTTCCGAAAAGCTGTTCCGTATGGCCAGGCCTGCTCCAAGATAAACTACTAATTTGGAAACCAATTCTGCATAATCCAGAGTAAGGGAGGACAGTCTGGTTTTTTGACGTGTTTTCTGTTGCTCTAAAAGCTTGCAGAGGGAGAAGAAAGCAGGCAAAAAGACCTAGAAGCGGAATCAAAAGATAGCGAAAATTCTTTTTTTCGGAAAAATGAATTTGATGCCCCATAATTTCTTTAGGCAAAAGCAGTTTATCCCTGGAGCGGGTATGCTCATTACTGTACTGTAATGTATTTTGAAGGGCCATTTCCAAGGCCTCGGTTTCACTTAGCTTTAAGGGCAAAATACGAAGGGCATAGGAATAGGTGGGAGAGTTGTAGGTGATTTCATTATTTTCATTAAAGAAACTGCTGATTTCATCTCCTTCCACCTCCTCTTCAGGATGAATATTGGCGCTGAGAACTACTTCCAATGTTCCTGTAAGAATCTGGTTTTTTTCCAGATATTCATGATGGACTTGCCCTGAGTCTTCTAAAAATATCTCTATACTTTTGTGTAGCTTTTATCGTTATCTTGAAGGGGAGTTTCCTTCTGATTCGTCCATAAGCTTTCCGGACGAAAACTCCAGGTGGCTTTGATATTTTCCGGGCTAAAGATTTTTTTGAGCTGTATGTTTCCGGAGATGCCGTCAAAGCTGTCTTCCTCGCTGAGAATCAAGCTCTCCATTTTTTCTTGCAGCTTCGCAAAAGCTTTATCCGCTTCTTCCTTGCTATAGAGTCTTGGAGATACCGTGACATAGATTTCTTCCTTTTTCTTTCCTGAAATTCCCGTAACATTGAGGGGAATTTTTTTCTCTACCCCTCCTATAGGCTCTCTTTGAATTTGATTTCCGGGGAGAAGGAATTGCTGTTCCGTTCCCTGCATGAAGAGGAGGGCAGCAAGAAGAAAGGAAACAATCAGAATAAGGATTTGCTTTTTCAGGAGTTCTGTTTTAGATCCCGGAATACGAAACCACAATTTTTTGAGTTCTTGCTTTATAGTGTAAGGGTTCATAGATAGTCCTTTTTGGGTGACGCCCGGAGAGGGGAGACATGATAGAAACAGCAGATGCGAAAGAAACAACTGACACGAAGAAATGCCGGAGACGAGGGAAATGCCGGAAATGCCAGAAATGGGGGAAATGTCGGAGATGGCGGAGATGGCGGAAATGTCAGAGGAAATATATGTCCTCTGATAAGCCTTACACGGGGATGGCAATAATCTTTTGGGAGAGGTAAATGGCCAGAAGGTATATACAGAGACAAAAGCTCATTACTCCTCTTCCCATAATGGTGGAATAAAGAATCCGAAAAAATTCCGGAGAGCTGGCATTTAGATAAAAAAATCATAAAGAAAGGTACACCGTTCATTATCTTTTTGCTCGAATCGTCTGGAAGCATTGAGGGTGATGATTTCTTCGGTAATGGTCAGTTTATCCCGAATAATTGTGCTGCTCTGCTGAATAATCTGAATCAGATCTCCTCCGGAGCGCTTTGCCACCAGGAAGATTTCCGAGAAATTATGGATATCATCAACGCCGGAACGAAGAGCAAATTGGGAAAGAGCTTCTTCCAGAGGGCGATTCATGGAAAGGGAGCGTTTGATTTGCTTTAGCTCCTCCACCATATAACATTTCTTTCCCAGAAGATTTTCCAGATCCGGGATGCAGGCGAATAAAGCATTTTCCAAAGAATATCCGGCACTTAGATAGGCACTGAGGATGGAAAGCATTTCTTTAAATTGAGAAACCAATACCTCCTGACGCTTCTTTCTTAATTTATCTCTTTGGAGAAAAGGATAGAAAAAGCTAAAGGGAAGTAGAAGCAAAAAGAAGAGAATATGCTGATAAAAGGCATAAGAAAAGAGAAGAAGGAGCAATAGAAACTTGACCCATAGGAAGAGATATTCCGGGAGATAAATGATGTACTCTCTATAATCGACTACGGAGTTTGTCTTCGTTATGGAGATCCGACAGCTTTTTCAAGAATTTTTGCCATTGTATTGATATAATTTTTTGAGTTTAACTTCTCCATTTTCAATCCCCATAACTTCCGATATTTCCAAAACCCGCCGTTTGTGATCTTTGGTTCTTCCAAGGTGCACCATGATTTCAATGGCGGAGGCAATCATGTTTCTAATGGATGGGAGAGGGAGGTCTGCGCCTTGCAACACCATGGTTTCCATACGCTTTAACATATCCGTAGAGGAATTGGCGTGACCGGTGGAAATGCTGCCGTCGTGACCGGTGTTCATGGCATTTAACATATCCAGACATTCCTTTCCTCTAACCTCTCCAACGATAATGCGGTTCGGGCTCATTCTGAGGGAGGCTTTAATTAAATCGGAGATACTGACGGCTCCTTCTCCCTCTGCATTGGCATTTCTGGTTTCCAAAGAAACCAGGTTTTCCACGGATTGAATCTGCAGCTCCGCGCTATCTTCAATGGTAATAATGCGCTCCTCCTTAGGGATGTACTGGGAAAGTGCGTTTAAGAAGGTAGTCTTTCCGCTGTTAGTACCCCCGGAAATGAAGATGTTGTAGGAGGAACGAACCAAAGTCTGTAAAAATTGACATGCTTCCTCCGTCAGACTTTCCAGCTGAATCAGCTTTTTCATGGTAATGGGCTCCGGGAATTTTCGTATCGTGACGGTAGGCCCCTTTAGAGCAATGGGGGGAAGCACCACATGAACACGGGAACCATCTTCTAAGCGGGCGTCTACAATGGGACTTTTGGTATTTACCGCACGATTGATTCGGGAAACAATCTGTTGAATCAAATCCGCAAGCTGTTCTTCGCTTTTGGAAGGAGCTCTGCCAGCGCTCCATTCGCCCCTTTCTTTCCACAAAAATTTCTTTTGGGCCGTTAATCATGATTTCACTGACAGTGCCGTCATCCAACAGTTCGGAAAGAAGGTCCAGCCTTCGGAAGCTGTCAAAAACCGCGCTTCTTAAGTAGAGTTTTTCCCGTAAAGCCAGATCCTTTCGGCTTAAAAGGGCAGAGTCAATTTCCTGATATAAATGGCTGTCACTGACTTGTTTTTTTCTTCCAAATCCAGCAAAAAGCTCCTTTTTTTGATTTCTTGTTTTACCCTGATCCAGGGCCAGCACTTTAAGCTCCTTTCCGATTTACCTTACGGTTCGCATTAAGATTCGCATTAAGGCTCATATTAAGATTCACATCACATTATGATTCTTGTATCCATTCCTATTTCGATTTTTATCTCACAAAGGCTTATAAAGCCATTTTTCGGTATTGCTCCGCTTCTATCTGCTCTTCTTCGTATACCTGTCGTAATAAAAGTTCCCGACAGTATTGTTCTAAGGCGGGGAGGAGGCGCTTTCTTCCGTTAGAGCGGGGAGATTGCATTGGATGAATTTTTCCGCTACGCCTTCTCCTGCATTTTTCTCCAAGTATTGTTGAAGAACGGAAAGCTTAGCCTTGCTTTTTCGATCCTCCAAAACCGGAAGAAAGACTTTTCTGGCCAGGGTGAAACATTCCAGATAACGACTCATACTGCTGTCGGTATCAACAACCAATGCATCGGCACCGGCCTCTTCCGCGATTTTTTCCAAGAAAAGAGAAAGGTCTCTTTGGGAGACACTGCTGATATCCTCCGGACTTCGAACCGGATGAATGGTGACATAGTTATCCTTTGCATAGGAAAGGGCTCGCAAAATCATCGGGGTCAAATGATTTTCCTTAAAGTGATACAGGGCTTCCGTTAAACATTCCTTCTCCTTTTCCTGATCCTTTGGAGAGAAGGCGGACTCTTCCAGACTGAGATAGAGTGTCTTTCTATTCTTTCCCAATTCTTTAGCTAAGGCTTGGAAAATGTGGTTTTTCCCAAACGACCAAGGGGGCTGTAGACCAGAAACACATCCGCACGATGCTGGCCGCCTTCCGCTAAAAGTTCCAACTCTCCGTACTGCACCAGAATTTCCCGCATAATTTGGTCTCCGGACTGGTATTTGTAGATACAATTCTCCTTCCGTTGCTTGGTAAGCAGATTTTCTTCGGAAAGATAAAGGGTTTTGTGGGATTTTGGAGAAAAATGGAGGTTTTTCGCATTCTTTTCGGAGAGAAGCAGAAGATCCACTTCCTTTTTCTTGGAGAAGCTTTCCAGGCTTTCTTTGTTAAGAATCGGATAGATTTGGAAGGGGAGCTTGGTGTTTTGTCGAAGATAAAGGCTAAGGCGCTTGCAATACAGGGCATCTTCATCGTAGATGGCAAGAATTTTTTCCATGACGAATATCCTTTCTGTGGGAATTGAGAATTTATCCTTTCATCAGCATAATCGGGGTGTAGCTGAGAAAGAGAGAAAAAGCGTAAGGAATGTCTTCTATATGACAAAAGAAAAATAGAAGGAAAGAGAAAAGGGATGCCAGGAGGAGAAGAGGAAGACTTTCTTCCAAGGGTAAAAGGGGGATAAGAAGGGAGCATAGTTTCCAGTCAGCTCCTCCGGCGGCGGTGAAATAAAAGAGGGGATAGCTTACGAAAAGACTTAGAATCCAGTAGATAAGGGTAATAAGGGATTTTTTCAGATCTGCGGCTTCAAAGGGGAAAGCAAGAAGGAAGAAAAAGAATGAGGGAAAAAGTATAAAATAGACTTTGGGGATTTTCCGTTCTTGTAAATCCTTGATGGCTGCATAGAGTAGAAAAAGATAAAGAAAATGGTGTTTGAGATAAGGCATATCCACCTCCTGAAAAGGATTATAGCGTTAGCCTTAGGGAATCTCCTATACTCCACATTCGGATAATATCCACTTACGGATAATATCCGAATGTGGAGTATATAGGGGAAAGTGTAAGGATATGCTGTTCTCCTTTGCTCGGCGGGAGGAAAAAGTCATAATGAGAGAAAAAAAGACAGTCTTTGTGGAAAACAAATAAGTTTTGACAGAAAATTTAGTGATTATTTTGTGCTGAAAACCGCTATCATATAAGTTTAGACGTAAGGCCCAAGGGGGCTTTTTTTAAAGAGGGTGTCAACAGGAATTTATCAAAGAAGCTTTTTCAAAGATACTTTCCAAAGAAGCTTTAAAGAGATTAGGAGGATGACCGTTATGCTACAGATTCGAAAAGCAAAGCCGGAAGATTTACGGCAGATTATGCCTTTATACGAAAAGGCCAGAGAATTTATGGAGAAAAACGGGAATCCTACCCAGTGGGGAAAGAATAATCCTCCGGAGGATTTGATTCGAAAGGATATCAAAGAGGGCTATCTCTATGTAGGAGAGGCGGAGGAGATTGAGCTGGTCTTTCATTTTCATGTGGGAGAAGAGCCCAATTATAAAGAAATCTATGAAGGAGCTTGGCACAGGAATGAAGCCTATGGCGTCATTCATCGGGTGGTATCCTCCGGAAAAATCCCCGGTCTTGCCCAGTTATGCTTTCAGTTTTGCAAGGAACAGCATCCCTACCTTAGGATTGATACCCATGAGAATAATCAGGTCATGCAAAGGGCCATTCAGCGTTTTCGGATTTCAATATTGCGGAGAGGTTATCGTAGGAGATGGAACCAAGCGTTTAGCCTACGACTATTTTTACGTAAAGATTTCAAATTTTCGAAAAGGAATTCTAAAGGAATTCCCGCGGGTAAATCCCATTGTGGAACCTAGTTTGAGAATTAACTCTTCAAATCTTCCAAACTTTTTTGAATTTTTACTGCCCCCGTATTGACAAGCAGGGGAACATTCTGTATTATCGTACTGTTGCAAAACAATGCGACGTTTTCAGGGAAACTTGAAACGCCGGCGTGGCGGAATAGGTAGACGCACAGGACTTAAAATCCTGCGGGACAAAAATCCCATACCGGTTCGACCCCGGTCGCCGGCATTGTGAAGGAATGGCGAGACTGTCTCGCCGTTTTTTTTACAAAAAATCAGGAGATATACCCAAGTGGTTGAAGGGTCCGCACTCGAAATGCGGTAGGTCGGGAAACCGGCGCGAGAGTTCAAATCTCTCTATCTCCGGGATAGGCCGGGAAAGGAAAGCGCGTAGAGAGCATTTTTCTTTCCCGGCTTTTTTAAACGTTAGGAGGCAAGAGGATGCAGGAATTCATTTTAGTAGCGGAAAAGTTATTTATCGGCTTTTTAGCTTTGATTTTTGTCATTAACATCTCAGGAAAAGGTAATCTGGCACCCAGTACAGCCTCCGATGCAGTACAAAACTATGTATTGGGTGGTATTATCGGCGGTGTAATTTATAACGACAACATCAAGATTTGGGAATATCTGGCGGTGTTGGCGATTTGGTGCGGTCTGGTTCTGCTTCTTCGCTACGTGAAGATGCACAATGTGAAAATGAAGCAGGTCCTGGACGGTATTGCCCTTCCCGTGGTGGATGAGGGGGCTATTCTCTATGACAACTGTAAAAAGCTGGGGCTTTCCGCCCATGATCTCTCCTTTAGATTACGAACCAATCGGGTGTATTCCGTAACGGAGGTGAAAAGGGCTGTTTGTGAGCAGAACGGACAGTTGATTATCGTAAAATACGGAGAGGAAAATCCAAAATTTCCCCTGATTACCGATGGACACCTTCAGAAAAAAACATTCTGACCATTATCGAAAAAGACAAGGAATGGCTTCAAGAGGAATTGAAAAAGCAGGGCTATCAAAGTATACACGAGGTATATTTGGGAGAATATAACAAAGGAGAGCTTAAGTTATTTCCGTATAAATCATAGAGAATGCTAAAAATAGAAATAAGCTTCTTTTCCATAATGCAGACTGGTTTAATCTGTGGGGAGAACAGTTCAGTTCTGTCGGAGGAAAGTGAAGCTTTTTTTTGTGAAGAAAAAATGTTATAGTAAACTAACTTTGTTACAGAAGACATCTTTAGTTTTTCTTGTTGAAAAATGGATTTAAAGGCTAAACCGGAGAGCGGTTTTGCTGTTTTTTGGAAAGGAGCAGTTTATGGAATGGAAAATAGAGAAGCATCAGATTCGCTATGAAGAGGGAGGAAAAGTATTGGCGGAAATAACTTTTCCTTATTATATAGAAGAGGAAAAGGTCTATGAGTTTGACCATACCTTTGTGGACCCCTCTCTCCGAGGACAGGGGATTGCAGGAACCTTGGTGGAAAAGGCTATTGCAGAGGTTAAGGGACAGGGCGGAAAAATTCTTCCCACCTGCCCCTATGTAAAGACATGGTTTGCCCGTCACAAAGAGGAAGAGGGGATTTTGTATCGTGAGCACTAAAAAGACATTTCCTCATGCTTCTTTTTCTTTTTTTCGACTTCGCAAGTCCTGTCTTGCCCTTGGCGCTTGCCTTGTCCTCACTGTCTGCCTTCTTCTTAGCGGTTGCGGAAAGAAGAATCGTTATCAAGACCAGTTTATGGATGTCTTTGATACGGTTTCTCTGGTCATCGGCTACGAGGGAAATGAAGGGGATTTTCAGAAAAACTTTAAGGCCGTGCATAAGCGCCTGCAGGAGCTCCATCAGCTCTTCGATGTGTATGACGATTATCCCGGGGTACAGAACTTAAAGTATGTAAATGAAAATGCCGGCACGGCTCCGGTGAAGGTGGATCCGGAGATTATGGCCTTACTGAAGTTCGGAAAGGAAATCTATGAAAAGACAGACGGAGAGGTAAATATCGCCTACGGGGCTGTTCTTCGCATCTGGCATGACTATCGGGAGGCGGGTATTGCCAATCCGGAAAATGCAAGTCTTCCGGAGGAAACTGCTCTTTTAGAGGCGTCCAAGCATTGTAATATTGAAGATTTGATATTGGATGAAGCAAACTCCACCGTGTACTTTCAAGATCCGGAGCTTAGGCTGGATGTAGGCGGCATTGCCAAGGGCTGGTCCGTGGAAAGGGCAGCAGAGCTTTTGGAACAAGCCGGTGCCAAGCATTATTTACTGAATATCGGAGGTAACCTCCGGGCTATCGGGAAAAGGGGAGACGGAAAACGCTGGGTTTGCCCCGTGGAAAATCCCTTTTATGTGGATGGACAGGGATGACGAGCAGTTTGCGGTGGCAGGAGAAATTGAAGATACTTCTTTGGTGACCAGCGGAGACTATGAGCGTTTTTATGTGGTAAACGGTAAGCGCTATGCTCACATTGTGGACCCGAGAACAGGGATGCCGGCTGACCGCCACCGTTCCGTAAGTATTTTGACCAAGGACTCCGGCCTTGCAGATGGACTTTCTACAGCTCTTTTTATTCTGGATGTGGAAGAGGGAAAGGCGCTTCTGAAGAAGTTTCAGGATGGCGGAACGGATGTGGAAGCCATGTGGATCGAGCCGGATGGCACCCAGGACTATACGGAGAATTTTTTGACGAAAATATCGGCAGAGGCGGATTCCTGATTACAGCCGATAGCAGAGCAAAAACAGTTTTTCCGATACCAAGCAAATCTAAACTTTTCATAATCCGAGAGAAAGAAGTCTTTACAAGGCTTCTTTTTTCTATTATACTTATGCGACACGCACGGTGGCGTGGAATTGAATCCGGAAACAAGGATTCTTGATGATACGTTGATTTGCTTATGTTTTTGATTTTGTGCAAAAAAAGCGGGATAAATCTTGCTTTCCGGCCGGGGATATGGTATTTTAGTACGGCTGTGGCATGATAGCGTTGAAGGAAAAGATTACTATAGAAATGAAAGCAGTAATGTATAAGTTTCTACAGAGAGCTTTCTGGAGCGAATGTCAAGTTTTGAAACTGACGGCAGGTCACTGTACTACAATCTAAGCACCAAGCAGCGGGTGCGGCGTGTGTATTTTTATAAGATACGCGCGGAAACGTGTACAGTCACCAACTTATCGTCAATAACCCGATAGGAGGCGACTTTTTTTATGGCAAGTCAAGTAATGAGAATCACCCTCAAGGCTTACGAGCACGGCCTTGTGGACGAATCCGCCGCAAAAATCGTAGAGAACTGCAAGAAGACAGGTTCTCAGGTTTCCGGCCCAGTACCTCTTCCTACCAAGAAGGAAGTTGTAACAATTCTTCGTGCAGTGCACAAGTACAAGGATTCTCGCGAGCAGTTCGAGCAGAGAACCCACAAGAGATTGATTGATGTCATCAATCCTAACCAGAAGACCATGGACAGCTTACAGAGATTGGAGATGCCCGCAGGTGTTTTCGTAGACATCAAGATGAAAAACAAATAATTCTAGTATGAACCGATTACGGTTCCGCTGTAGAAAGGAGAACAGATGAAGAAAGCTATTTTGGCAACAAAAGTAGGAATGACACAGATTTGGGATGAAAATGGTGTGTTGATTCCAGTAACTGTACTGCAGGCCGGTCCTTGCGTGGTTACCCAGGTAAAGACCCTTGAGAACGACGGTTACAAGGCAGTTCAGGTGGGATTTTTAGAGAAGAGAGAGAAGCTGGTGAACAAGCCTCTTAAGGGACAGTTCGACAAGGCCGGCGTTTCTTACAAGAGATTCTTAAGAGAATTCCGTTTTGAGAATGCAGAAGAGTATAAGGTTAAAGATGAGATTAAGGCAGATATCTTTGCTGAAGGAGATAAGGTAGACGTAAGTGCTACTTCCAAGGGTAAGGGATTTGCATCTGCTATTAAGAAATATGGACAGCACAGAGGACCAATGACCCACGGTTCTAAGTTCCATCGTCATCAGGGATCTAACGGTACATCTGCAACACCATCCAGAGTACTTCCCGGTAAGGGAATGCCCTCTCACATGGGTGCGGTAAAGGTTACTACTCAGAACCTTACTGTAGTGAAGGTTGATGCAGAACAGGGATTAATCCTGGTAAAGGGTGCGGTTCCGGGACCAAAGAAGGCTCTTGTAACCATCAAAGAAGCTGTTAAGTCCTAAGACGAGAAGGAAGGAGGAACATACTAATGGCTAACGTATCTGTATTTAATATGCAGGGTAAGGAAGTTGGCAAGATGGATCTGAATGATGCGATTTCGCAGCACCGGTTCATGAGCACTTATTACACCTCGCAGTAGTTGCACAGCTTGCTAACAAGCGTCAGGGAACACAGAAAGCCCTTACTCGTGCAGAGGTTTCCGGAGGCGGAAGAAAGCCTTGGAGACAAAAGGGAACAGGTCATGCAAGACAAGGTTCCATTCGTGCCCCGCAGTGGAAGGGCGGCGGAGTAGTATTTGCCCCGACTCCAAGAGATTACACCACCGGCATGAACAAGAAGGAAAAGAGAGCAGCGTTAAAGTCTGCACTGTCTAACGCAGTAGCAGAGAACAAGCTTATTGTATTGGATGAGATTCGTTTCGACGAAATCAAGACCAAGAACTTCCAGAGCATGTTAGACGCTTTCAAGGTAAACAAGGCTTTCGTTCTTCTGGATCAGAATGATCAGAATACTGTGCTTTCTGCAAGAAATATTCAGAATGTAAAGACAGCTCAGGTTAACGAGTTAAACGTTTACGATGTTTTGAAGTACGGCACTGTATTAGCTACAAAGGCGGCTCTTTTAAAACTTGAGGAGGTATACGCATAATGGCTAACTTACAATATTTCGATGTGATTCTTCGCCCTGTTGTGACTGAGAAGTCCATGGCAGACATGAGCGAGAAAAAGTACACCTTCCTGGTAAATCCTGAAGCTAACAAGATTCAGATCAGAGAAGCTGTAGAGAAGATGTTCGAAGGAACAAAGGTAAAGGCTGTTAACACCATGAACCTTGACGGAAAGAAGAAGAGAAGAGGAATGGTATTCGGAAAGACAGCTAAGACTAAGAAGGCAATCGTTACATTGACTGCTGAGTCTAAAGAAATCGAGATTTTCAGCGCACTGTAAATTGCTAAGAACTGCGTGAAAAAATTTCTCAATTATACGCAGAAAGAAGGAGAAAAAGGAAAATGGGTATTAAGACATATAAAGCTTATACACCGTCCAGAAGAAATATGACCGGTTCCGACTTCGCTGAAGTTACCAAGAAGACACCGGAAAAATCTCTTTTGGCTAAGAATAAAAAGACTGCCGGTAGAAATAACCAGGGTAAGATCACTGTTCGTCACCACGGTGGCGGAAATAAGCAGAAGTACAGAATTATCGACTTTAAGAGAAACAGTAAGGACGGCATTGTGGCTACTGTTGTAGGTATCGAGTACGATCCAAACCGTTCCGCAAACATCGCACTTCTCTCTTATGCAGACGGATCCAAGGCATACATCCTTGCACCTAACGGTTTAACTGACGGGATGAAGGTTATGTCCGGAGCAGAGGCAGAGGCAAGAGTAGGAAACTGCTTACCATTGTCCGCTATCCCTGTAGGTTCCGAAATTCATGCTATCGAGTTAAAGCCCGGTAAGGGAGCACAGCTGGTTCGTTCCGCAGGAAATGCAGCACAGCTTATGGCAAGAGAAGGAAAGTATGCAACCTTTAAGACTTCCTTCCGGAGAAATGAGAATGGTTCCTATCGAGTGCCGTGCAACCATCGGTGTAGTAGGTAACGGAGACCACAACCTCATTAATCTTGGTAAGGCGGGAAGAAAGCGTCACATGGGTATCCGTCCAACAGTTCGCGGATCTGTTATGAACCCTAACGACCACCCACACGGAGGTGGAGAAGGTAGAGCTCCTATCGGACGGAGCGGACCTAGCACACCTTGGGGTAAGCCTGCACTTGGTTTGAAGACCAGAAACAAGAAGAAGCTTTCCAATAAGCTTATCGTAAGAAGACGTGATGGTAGAGCCATCAAATAATTGAGGAGGAGAAAGAAAAATGGCACGTTCTATTAAAAAAGGACCATTTGCAGATCAGAGTCTTTTAAAGGCTGTGGATGCACTGAATGCACAGAATCAAAAGACAGTAGTGAAAACTTGGTCTCGTCGTTCCACAATCTTCCCGTCATTTGTTGGACACACCATTGCGGTTCATGACGGAAGAAAGCATGTACCTGTATACGTTACAGAGGACATGGTAGGACACAAGCTGGGAGAATTCGTTGCAACAAGAACTTACCGCGGACATCACGGTAACGGCGACGAAAGAAGAGGATAATCTGCATAGAGAAAGGAGGACATGAAAAATGTCAAAAGGTCATAGATCTCAGATTAAAAAGAGAGAAATGCAAATAAAGATAAAAGACCTTCCGCTAAGCTTTCTTATGCTAGAGTGTCTGTACAGAAAGCTTGCTTTGTTTTAGATGCTATTCGTGGCAAGGGCTTGGAAGAGGCATTGGGAATCGTTACCTATAACCCAAGATATGCTTCCACATTGGTTAAGAAACTTCTTGCGTCCGCAGCTGCTAATGCAGAAAACAATAACAATATGAATAGAGAGAATCTTTATGTTGCAGAGTGCTTCGCAAATGCAGCTCCAACATTAAAGAGAATCCACCCAAGAGCACAGGGTAGAGCTTACAGAATCTTCAAGAGAAGCTCACACATCACTGTTATTCTGGACGAAAGAAAGTAAGGAGGCAAGGAATGGGACAGAAAGTCAATCCGCACGGTATGAGAGTCGGTATCATTAAGGACTGGGATTCTAAGTGGTATGCAGACAAGAAAAACTTTGCAGATAATCTTATCGAAGATCACAAGATCAGAGAATTTTTAAAGAAGAAGCTGTATTCCGCAAATGTCTCTAAGATTGAAATCGAGAGAGCGGCTGAGGATAAGGTTCGCATTATCGTATTTACTGCTAAGCCCGGATACGTTATCGGTAAGGGCGGAGCGGAAATCGAGAAGTTAAAGAAGGATGTTCAGAAGATTACCAACAAGAACATCTTCATCGATATCAAGGAAATCAAGAGACCGGATAGAGATGCACAGCTTGTTGCAGAAAGTATCGCGTTGTCCTTAGAGAACCGTGTATCTTTCCGTAGAGCTTTGAAGCAGGCTATGTCCAGAACCATGAAGGCAGGAGCTTTGGGAATTAAGGCTTCCGTTGGTGGACGTTTGGGCGGAGCGGATATCGCAAGACGTGAGTTCTATAGCGAGGGAACAATTCCTCTTCAGACTCTTCGTGCAGATATCGATTATGGATTTGCTGAGGCCGATACTACCTATGGAAAATTAGGAGTAAAGGTATGGATTTACAAGGGCGAGGTACTTCCTGCCAAGAAAAATAAGGAAGGGAGCGAGAAATAATTATGTTAATGCCTAAGAGAACGAAATTCCGTAAGCAGATGCGCGGAAGAATGACCGGTAAGGCTACTAGAGGCAATACCGTTAGCCATGGAGAATTCGGAATTATTTCCACTGAACCTTGTTGGATCAGATCCAATCAGATCGAGGCAGCCAGAGTTGCCCTTACAAGATACATTAAGCGTGGCGGTAAGGTTTGGATCGACATTTTTCCAGACAAGCCTGTATCTGCAAAGCCCTTGGGAGTACGTATGGGATCCGGAAAGGGTGCTACAGAGTACTGGGTTGCAGTAGTTAAGCCGGGACGCGTGTTATTTGAGATTGCCGGTGTACCGGAGGAAATTGCAAGAGAGGCATTACGTCTTGCTTCTCACAAGCTTCCTTGTAACTGCAAAATCGTCGCAAAGGCAGATCTGGAAGGCGGTGATAACTAATGAAAAAGAAAACATATTTAGAAGAGCTGAAGGCAAAGTCAGCTGAGCAGCTGAATGAAGAGCTGGTTTCCGCAAAGAAAGAACTTTTCAATCTGCGATTCCAGAATGCAACCAATCAGTTGGATAATACAGCCCGCATTACCGAGGTTCGGAAAAACATCGCTCGGATTCAGACTGTTATCACTGAGAAAGCGAAAGCGTGAGAAGGGAGAACAGAATAATGGAAAGAAATCTGAGAAAAACCCGTACCGGTAAGGTGGTTAGTGCAAAGATGGACAAGACCATCGTTATCGCTATTGAAGATCACGTGAAGCACCCTCTTATTGGAAAAATCGTAAAGCGTACCGTTAAGATTTACGCTCATGATGAGAACAATGAGGCTGGTGAGGGAGATACAGTTAAGGTAATGGCAACCAGACCTTTATCTAAGACCAAGAGATGGAGACTTACTTCCATCATTGAGAAGGCGAAGTAATATAGGAGCAAGGAAGGAGCATATATGATTCAGCAGGAAACAAGACTTAGAGTTGCTGATAACACAGGTGCAAGAGAGCTTCTTTGCATCCGTGTTATGGGAGGCTCTACCAGAAGATATGCCGCCATCGGAGACATCATTGTAGCTTCCGTAAAGGACGCTATTCCCGGCGGACAGGTTAAGAAGGGTGACGTTGTAAAGGCCGTTGTGGTTCGTACAGTGGATGAGACCAGAAGAAAAGATGGTAGCTATATCCGTTTCGATGAGAACGCAGCAGTTATCCTCAAGGAGGATAATACCGCAAAGGGCACCCGTATCTTTGGACCGGTAGCAAGAGAGTTAAGAGATCATGGTTACATGAAGATCGTATCCCTCGCACCGGAAGTATTATAAGGAGGGGAGCCAGATGCGTAGAATTAAGAAAGACGATATGGTAAAGATCATTACCGGTAAGGACAATGGTAAGCAGGGTAAGGTTTTATCCTTCGATCCAAAGACCAACAAGGTAGTGGTAGAAGGTTGCAACATGGTAACCAAGCACCAGAAGCCAAGTCAGGCTAACCCACAGGGCGGAATTGTTCGTAAGGAAGCAGCTTTGGATGCATCCAATGTAATGCTTGTTGTTGATGGACAGGCTACTCGCGTAGGATTCAAGCTTGAGAATGGCAAGAAGGTTCGTGTGGCTAAGAAGACCGGTAAGGTTATTGACTAAGAGAAAGGAGGAATAAAGGATGGCTAGATTAAAGGAAATTTACAATAGCGAAATCAAAGAAGCTATGCAGAAGAAGTTTAACTATAAGAATGTTAACGAAATTCCAAAGCTTGAAAAAATCGTCATCAACATGGGTGTTGGTGAAGCAAAAGAAAATTCCAAGGTTCTCGACAGTGCAGTACGTGATTTAGAGATCATTACCGGACAGCATGCTGTAACAACAAAGGCAAGAAAGTCCGTTGCGAACTTCAAGATCAGAGAGGGACAGGCAATTGGATGTAAGGTTACTCTTCGCGGAGAGAAGATGTACGAGTTCGCTGATCGTTTGATCAACTTGGCTCTTCCTCGAGTAAGAGACTTCCGTGGTGTGAACCCCAATGCCTTCGATGGTAGAGGAAACTATGCCCTTGGAATCAAAGAGCAGATTATTTTCCCTGAAATCGAGTTCGACAAGGTAGATAAGGTTAGAGGAATGGATATCATCTTCGTTACAACTGCAAAGACTGACGAAGAGTCCAGAGAGCTTCTTACCCTGTTCAATATGCCTTTTGCGAAATAATCGGAGGAAAAAATGGCTAAATTATCAATGAAATTAAAGCAGCAGAGACCTGCAAAGTTCTCCACAAGAGAATACACAAGATGTAAGATTTGTGGACGTCCCCACTCTGTACTTCGTAAGTACGGAATCTGCCGTGTATGCTTCCGTGAGTTAGCATATAAGGGAGAGATTCCAGGGGTGAGAAAAGCATCTTGGTAAAATGATTGTAAAACGAATATCGATTGCATAAGCATTCGATATTTCGTTTGCAAAGAGGATAGTGCATAGGGCGCATCCTCATAGATAAAAAGAAAGGATATCCGTAAAAATGAGTATGAGTGATCCAATCGCAGATATGCTTACAAGAATTCGTAATGCAAACACTGCAAAACATGACAGCGTATGTATCCCAGCATCTAAGATGAAGCAGTCTATTGCTGAGATTCTTCTGAAGGAAGGTTACATTTCCAGCTGCGAGTTAGTTGAAAATGGAAAATTCCAGGACATTAAGATCGGACTGAAGTACGGTTCCAACAAGAATGAGAAGATCATTTCCGGAATTCGTAGAATTTCCAAGCCGGGTCTTCGTGTATACGCCGGCAAAGAAAATATGCCTAGAGTACTTGGTGGACTAGGTACAGCAATCATTTCCACAAACCAGGGTGTAATCACCGACAAGGAAGCAAGACAAAAGGGTGTAGGCGGAGAAGTCCTTGCCTTTGTATGGTAATCTGTCGGAATATATTTTCTGAAAACAGTATTTTACTGAGAATTTAAGAGAGGAGTATACTATGTCACGTATCGGAAAGTTACCGGTCGCGATCCCGGCAGGCGTTACTGTTGAGATTAAGGACAATGTAGTAAAGGTAAAGGGACCAAAGGGAACCTTAGAGAGAACCTTTGCAAAAGAAATCACAATTAAGGAAGAGGATGGCCACTTAGTGGTTACTCGTCCAAATGACAATAAGAAAGAGAAGTCTCTTCACGGATTATCCAGAGCTTTACTGTTCAACATGGTTGAAGGTGTAAGCAACGGTTACGAGAAGAAGCTGGAAATCAATGGTGTAGGATACAGAGCGGCAAAGCAGGGCAAGACCTTGACTTTGACTTTAGGATATTCTCACCCTGTAACCATGGAAGATCCGGAAGGCTTGGAGACCGTATTAGAGGGAGCCAACACCGTATTTGTCAGAGGAATCGACAAAGAGAAGGTTGGCCAGTATGCTGCGGAAATCCGCTCTAAGAGAGCACCGGAGCCTTATAAGGGTAAGGGAATTAAGTACTCTACCGAGGTCATTCGTCGTAAAGTCGGTAAGACTGGTAAGAAATAATAGGAGGAAAGTAGAATGGTTAGCAAGAAAAATAAAGCCGAGCTTCGTCAAAAAAAGCACGCAAGAATCAGAAACCGTTTATCTGGTACTCCTGAGAGACCACGTCTTGCGGTTTTTCGTTCCAATAAGCACATGTATGCACAGCTTATTGATGACGCTGCAGGGAACACCCTGTGTGCAGCTTCTACCTTAGATAAGAATGCGAATTTGCAGTTTACCGACAATGTTGAGGCAGCTCAGTATGTAGGTAAGGCCATCGCTGAGAAGGCTTTGGCAAAGGGAGTCAAGGAAGTGGTATTCGACAGAGGCGGCTTCCTGTATCATGGTAAGGTTCAGGCCCTTGCAGATGCTGCAAGAGAAGCCGGACTAGTATTCTAATCGAGAGGAGAAATCACTAAGATGAAGCGCGAAAAAATTGACGCAAATCAGTTAGAGTTAAATGACAGTGTAGTAGCCATCAAGCGTGTTGCTAAGACTGTTAAAGGTGGACGTACCATGAGATTCTCCGCTCTTGTAGTAGTTGGAGATGGAAATGGACACGTTGGCTGCGGTACCGGTAAGGCAACTGAGGTACCTGAAGCGATTCGTAAGGCAAGAGAGGCTGCAGTAAGAAACATGGTTACTGTACCTGTAAATGAGGATAAGTCTGTACCACACGATTACCTTGGAAAGTTTGGAGCTTCCACAGTTCTTCTGAAGAAGGCTCCTGAAGGAACAGGTATCATCGCCGGCGGACCTGCACGTATGGTGTGTGAGTTGGCAGGAATCAGAAACATCCGTACAAAGTCTTTAGGATCTAACAACAAGACAAATGTAGTTTATGCAACTTTACAGGGACTTACTTCTATGAAGACTCCTGAGCAGTTCGCTGCACTCCGTGGCAAAACTGTAGCAGAAATTACAGGTTAAGAGGGAGGGTAGAAATGGCAGATAAATTAAAAATTACTTTAGTGAAGTCTCCTATCGGTGCCATCCCTAAGCAGAAGGCAACCGTTCAGGCTCTTGGACTTAAGAAGATTCGTCAGTCTGTAGAGCTTCCGAACAATGGCACCACTAAGGGAATGATTCAGAGAGTCAATCACTTGGTAAAAGTGGAAGAGATTTAAGGAGGCGACTATGGAGTTATCAAAGTTATCACCTGCAGAGGGCTCTAAGCACTCCCAGAATTTCCGTCGTGGCAGAGGTCACGGTTCAGGAAATGGTAAGACAGCAGGTAAGGGACACAAGGGTCAGAAGGCTCGTTCCGGAGCACCAAGAATCGGTTTCGAGGGTGGACAGATGCCCTTATTCCGTCGTATTCCTAAGAGAGGATTTACAGATCCCAACTCAAAGGTAATTACAGGAATTAACGTTTCCGTATTGGAGGATCGTTACAATGCAGGAGATGAGGTTACTTTAGAAAATTTACTGGAGAAGAGAATCATCCGTAAGGTAAATGACGGTGTTAAGATTCTTGGAAACGGTGAATTAACAAAGAAGCTTACTGTTAAGGTAAATGCTTTCTCCGAGAGCGCAAAGGAGAAGATTGAGGCTGTGGGCGGAACCTGTGAGGTGATCTAAATGCTTCAAACAATACGAAATGCATTTAAGGTAAAAGATTTAAGAGATCGTCTTATTTATGTTTTCCTTATGCTCGTAGTAATTCGTTTTGGATCAAATCTTCCTATCCCGGGTGTAAATCCGGGATATTTTGGAGATTTATTTAAGAGCATGGCCGGAAACGATGCTTTCGGTTGGTTTAATACCATGACCGGAGGATCCTTCGAGCAGCTCAGTATTTTTGCATTATCCATTACCCCCTATATCACTTCCTCCATTATTATTCAGCTTTTAACCGTGGCGATTCCTGCCCTGGAAGAAATGCAGAAGGATGGAGAAGAGGGAAGAAAGAAGCTGACAGAATACACCAGATACGTTACCATCGGTTTAGCACTTTTAGAGTCTACAGCCATGGCAGTAGGATTTGGTGGTTCCGGACTTCTGATTGGATATGCAGAGGGTTCAGTCTTTCGTAAGATTGCCGGCGTAGTGATTTGCGTAGTAGCAATGACAGCCGGATCTGCACTTCTGATGTGGATTGGTGAAAGAATTACGGACAAGGGAGTGGGAAATGGTATTTCTCTGGTTCTTTTGTTCAATATCTTATCCTCGGTTCCACAGGATTTTCTCACACTTTATGAGAGATTTATTATGGGAAATAACACTGCGAAGATGGTTGTAGCGGCTATTATCATTGCTGCGGCAATCTTCTGTATGGTGGCGTTTACCGTAGTTCTGCAGGATGCAGAAAGAAGAATCCCGGTGCAGTATAGTAGAAGAGTACAGGGAAGAGGACTTGTTGGCGGACAGCAGTCTCAGATTCCTTTAAAGGTGAATACGGCAAGCGTTATGCCGGTAATCTTTGCTTCCTCCTTAATGACCATGCCGGTGGTTATCGGACAGATTATAAGGGTGGATCAAAGCTCTATTGTAGGACAGATTATCATGGGATTGAATTCCGGTTCTTGGGCAAACCCCAATGCTCCGATTTATTCCTTAGGTTTAGTTCTCTACATTGCCCTACTGTATTTCTTTGCTTACTTCTATACTTCTATTTCCTTTAATCCCTTGGAAGTAGCAAACAATATGAAGAAGCAGGGTGGTTTTATTCCCGGAATCAGACCGGGAAAGCCGACCAGTGATTATCTGGAAGGTATTCTTCGATATATCATCTTTATCGGCGCCACCGGATTGGCTATTATTGCATTAGTTCCCATTATCATTTCAGGCGTATTTAACGTCAGCAGAATTTCCTTCTCAGGAACTTCCTTAATCATCATCGTAGGTGTTGTTTTGGAAACCTTGAAGGCCATCGATTCTCAAATGGTAATTAGAAACTACAAAGGATTTTTAGACAACTAATCTATAGCCTCCTTAGTTTACTAAGGAGGCTCATAGTGGTTTATCCCATCATGAAAGAGGCCCATATTGAAGATTATCATGCTAGGAGCGCCTGGTGCGGGAAAAGGAAGCCAGGCAAGTCGTATTTCTAAAGTTTATGCTCTACCCCATATTTCCACCGGAGACATCTTCCGTGCAAATCTTAAAGGGGAAACGGAGCTCGGATTAAAAAGGCTAAGGAGTATATGGATCACGGAGAACTGGTTCCCGATGAAATTACCATTGCTATGCTTTTGAATCGTTTAGAAGAAAAGGATTGTGAGAAGGGATATATTCTGGATGGATTCCCCAGAACCATTCCTCAGGCGGAAGCTTTAGAAAATGCACTGGCTCCCAAAGGAGAAAAGATTGATCTGGCATTGGACGTAGAAGTACCGGATGATGTGATTATTCACAGAATGGCCGGCCGCAGAACCTGCCCCCATTGTGGCGCGATTTTCCATTTGGAAACCTTGAAGCCGAAAAAAGAGGGCATTTGCGACAACTGCGGTGAGCATCTTGTGCAGAGAAAAGATGATGAAGAGAATACGGTAAAAAATCGTTTGAAGGTTTATCATCAGAGTACCGAACCATTGATTTCCTTCTATAAGAAAGAGGGAATCTTGGAAGAGATTGACGGAACAAAAGATTTAGAAACGGTATTTGCAAGGGTAAAGGAAATCTTAAGCCAAGTGGAAAGGAAAATCCATGATTGAGATTAAGTCCAAAAGAGAAATAGAACTGATGCGGGAAGCGGGCAAGGTTCTTGCAGAAGTACATGAGAAAAGTAGGAGAGGCGGTAGCTCCGGGAAAGAGCACCTACGAACTGGATAAGTACGCAGAGGAGCTCATCCGAAAAGCAAAATGTACGCCAAGCTTTCTTCATCTCTATGACTTTCCGGCAGCTTGTTGCGTATCCGTGAATGAGGAGTTGATTCACGGAATACCGGAGAAGACAAGGATTTTAAAAGAGGGAGACATCGTTTCCTTCGATATCGGAGTAAATTACAAGGGCTATCACAGCGATGCCGCAAGAACTTGGGCGGTGGGAGAAATCGCTCCCAATGCCAAAAGACTGGTGGAAACTTGTAAGGAATCCTTTTTCCGGGGAATCGAAAATGCGGTTCCCGGAAATCATTTAAATGATATTTGCGGAAGCATCGGAGATTATGTAGAGGCCCATGGCTACGGCGTAGTTACCCAGTACGTGGGACACGGCATCGGCCATCAGGTTCACATGGATCCGGAAGTCCCCAACTATCGCATGAAGAAGAAAGGCCCGAAGCTACAGGCAGGAATGACCTTGGCCATAGAGCCCATGATTACGGAAGGTAATCCTGCGGTCAGGGTTTTATCCAATGACTGGACGGTGGTTCCCCTGGACGGTAAGCTTACGGCACATTATGAAAATACAATTTTAATCACAGACAACGGACCGGAAATCCTAAGTCTATCGAAAGGATGAATTGAGTATGTCGAAATCAGATGTAATCGAAATTACAGGTAAGGTAATCGAGAAGTTACCAAATGCCATGTTTCAGGTGGAACTGGAAAACGGGCATCAGGTATTGGCTCATATTTCCGGAAAATTAAGAATGAATTACATTCGTATTTTACCGGGAGATAAGGTGACTATTGAGCTTTCTCCCTATGACTTATCAAAGGGAAGAATTATCTGGAGAGATAAGTAGGGTTTCGCTTTACATTTCAAGACTGTTTTGCTAGAATGATACGGCAACTCTGTTCAAATTCGTAAAGGAAAGGGGAATTTTACTTATGAAAGTAAGATCATCAGTAAAACCTATCTGCGAAAAATGCAAAGTAATCAAGCGAAAGGGCTCCATCAGAATTATCTGTGAAAACCCTAAGCATAAGCAGAGACAAGGTTAATTAACAGGAGGAAATCAAAGATGGCTCGTATTGCAGGTGTGGATTTACCTAGAGAGAAGCGAATCGAAATCGGTTTGACTTACATCTACGGAATCGGAAGACCCTCAGCAGACAAGATCCTTGCAGAAACCGGCGTAAATCCGGACACAAGAGTAAAGGATTTAACTGACGATGAGGTAAAGACTCTGGCGACCTATATTGCAGAACACCAGATGGTAGAAGGTGACCTTCGTAGAGAGATCGCTTTAAACATCAAGCGTTTGCAGGAAATCGGTTGCTACAGAGGAATCCGTCACAGAAAGGGACTTCCCGTAAGAGGTCAGAAGACTAAGACCAATGCAAGAACCCGTAAGGGACCAAGAAAGACCGTTGCTAACAAGAAGAAGTAAGGTCTGAACAGTAACTAATGGATCTTCATGTTTTAAATACAGGAAGAAGAGAAAAAGGAAAGTAGGTTAGTTTAACTATGGCTAAGTCAACTGGTAAGAGAGTGACAAAAAAGCGCGTAAAGAAAAACGTTGAACGCGGACAGGCACATATCCAATCATCTTTCAATAACACTATCGTTACTTTGACAGATGCTCAGGGAAATGCTTTATCATGGGCAAGTGCCGGCGGTCTGGGATTTAGAGGTTCAAGAAAATCTACTCCATATGCAGCGCAGATGGCTGCTGAGACTGCTGTAAAGGCAGCTTTGGTACACGGCTTAAAGTATGTGGATGTAATGGTTAAAGGACCGGGATCCGGAAGAGAAGCAGCAATCCGTGCTTTAGCAGCAAACGGATTGGAAGTAACCTCCATCAAGGACGTTACACCGGTTCCACACAACGGATGCCGCCCACCAAAGCGCAGAAGAGTATAATGCTCTGTGCCCGGGGAATTATAGAATTTCCTTTAGCGGCATAAGCTTGTACAGAACAGTATGACCATGTGGTCAGCCTGAAGAAGCCTTATCGGTGTAAAGGGCGTATCAATTTTTTAGGGATGTTGGCTTGTTGAGTCGACAAAACTTGATATTTAGGAGGATAAAATGGCAGTAGATAAAGTTCCTGTGCTTAAAAGATGCAGGTCACTTGGACTGGACCCCGTATTTTTAGGAGTGGATAAGAAATCCAACAGACAGCTTCGTAACCCAAGAAGAAAGATGAGTGAGTACGGTCTTCAGCTTAGAGAGAAGCAGAAGGCAAAGTTCATCTATGGCGTATTAGAGAAGCCTTTCCGTAACTACTATGCTAAGGCAGAGAAGTTAGCAGGACAGACCGGTGAGAACCTTATGATTCTTTTAGAGTCTCGTCTGGACAACGTTATTTTCCGTATGGGAATGGCTAGAACCAGAAGAGAAGCTAGACAGGTTGTAGGACACCGTCACGTAACCGTTAACGGAAAGATCGTAAATATTCCTTCTTATCTTGTATCTGCAGGAGATGTGATTCAGATTAAAGAATCCATGAGAACTGCACAGAGATATAAGGATATTGTGGAAGTAACCAACGGCAGAATGGTACCGGCATGGTTAGAGATGGATGCTGAGAAGCTTAGTGCAACCATTAAGTCTCTTCCACACAGAGAAGACATTGACGTTCCTGTAAACGAAATGTTAATCGTCGAGTTGTATTCTAAGTAATGATAGCCTAAAAAAGGAGGCAGCATGTTTGATTTTACAAAACCAAACATTGAAATTCTTGAAATTTCAGAGGATAAGCGTTTTGGTCGTTTCGTATGTGAACCACTGGAACGAGGCTACGGCTCAACCCTAGGAAATTCTCTTCGGAGGATGATGCTTTCCTCTCTGCCCGGGGCTGCGATTTCTGCAATTAAGATCGATAATCTGTCCGGAGACAAGGTTTCCGGAATTCAGGAAAGTTTCCCTGAGCTCTTAACCAATATTAAGAGCATTGCGGTAATTTTGCCGGAGGAAGTAGAAAGTCTGGAAGTTTCCGTTGATTTATCCGGAAAGTCCGAGATTCTGGCTGAAGATTTTATTGGAGAGTCGGAACTTAAGCTGAGTAATCCTGCAGAGCATATTGCTACTGTAGAGGCGGGAGCCAAGGGCTCCATTTCCCTCTTTATCAGTAGAGGACAGGGTTACTCCGGAGAAAAGGCAGAAGGAAGAGTAGAAGCACCAAAGGACTATCAGGACATTGATGCTTTATATACTCCGGTGGAAAGAGTGAATATGTCCATCGAGAATACCCGTGTAGGTAATATGACGGACTATGATCGATTGACTTTGGATGTATATACCAACGGAAGTATGTCTCCTGAAGATGCGATTTCCAAGGCGGCACAAATGCTTTTTCAGCACCTGGATTTGTTTGTAGCGCTTTCTGAAGAAGTGGCTGCAACAGAGCTTATGGTGGATAAGCCCGAAGATGAAAAGGGCAAAGTGATGGAAATGAATATCGATGAACTGGAATTAAGTGTCCGTTCCTATAACTGCTTGAAGAGAGCAGGTATTAATACGGTATCCGAGTTAACCTCCAAGACACCGGAGGATATGATGAAGGTTCGTAACCTGGGAAGAAAGTCTCTTGAGGAAGTTTTGGCGAAGTTAAGAGATTTGAATCTGGGATTATCATTTCCGGAAGAATAGATAACAGTAAGGCCAACCGGTAAGACTAAAAAGCACGGATAAGGAGAAAACATGGCAAATTATAGAAAGTTAGGAAGAGCTTCAAACCAGAGAAAGGCAATGCTTCGCGCATTAACCACTTCTTTATTGGAGCATGGAAAGATTTTTACTACTGAGGCTAGAGCGAAGGAAGTTCGCAAGCAGGTAGAGAAGCTTATTGCTTTGGCAGTAAGAGAGAAAGACAACTATGAGATGGTTGTCGTTAATGCAAAGGTTGCAAAGAAGGATGCGGATGGAAAGCGCGTTAAAGAAGTGAAAGACGGTAAGAAGGTTACCGTTTATGAAGAAGTAGAGAAGTCCATCCAGAAGGATAAGCCTTCTCGTTTGCAGGCTCGTCGCCAGATTCTTGCAGCGACCTATGTTCCCACAGTTAGACCTGCAGAAGCAGCCGGAAGAAAGAAGAACACCAAGAAGTTAGACTTGGCAAAGAAGCTTTTTGAAGAGATTGCACCAAAGTACGAGAACCGTCACGGTGGATATACAAGAATCGTAAAGGTAGGTCTTCGTAAGGGAGATGCTGCTATGGAAGTTCTTTTTAGAGCTTGTATAATATTTTACAAAAACGAATAGAACAAAGTTGCTTTAAAAAGAGGAAGCTTGCTTCCTCTTTTTAATGTCTAAAAGCGTAAAAACTGGTGTATTTGCATAAGGACTCAGGAAAAATTACTGAGTAATATTTCTAAAAACAAAAATAAAAGATAGAGAGCTTATAGAAAAAAATGAAATATCAAAATGCAAAAAAATAATAAAAGCTTCTATAAATAAAATTGGCAAAATAAGAAAGAAATTATAATTAGGAATATCTCTTATTCTATAAATATAATTGACGTAGCATAAAAATACAGGTAAGCTATGGGTTAAATTATTGTGAGATACAAGGAATTTTTCTTATTTTTAAATCATGAACTAATTAAGTGAGAAAGAATAAGTTTCAGGAGATCACAATACTTTTTTTCATTATAGGACGGAACAACGAGCAAGGAGAAAGACTAAAATTCAAGAAAAGGTTGAGAATCAAGTAAAAGTCGAAACAATGGAGGAGAAAGCATGGGAATGTTTAGGACGCCCTATGGAAAAAGGCGGCGTTCTTTCCAAGGAGGCAGATGAAGCGAGAAAAAAAGCTGTATAAAGATATACGGCCTTTGGAATTGCAAAAAAAGAAAAACAGCTTCTGATTGCTTGTTATTTCTTTCAGCTTCCTTTTCTCTTAATTCCGGGATTTTTTTCTCGAAGGTCGCCTTATCCCACAAGCTATTCCTGACCTTGCCCTATGGGATGTGCATCATTCAAGTGCTTTTAGCCTCTGTTCGTTTCCTGAGTTATCTCAGGAAGAAAGGCACGGTGGACGGTTGGACCTATCAAAGAAGCTTCATTCCTTTGGAGGGAAATGTGGTTCTTTCCTTCCTGTTTGCAGGATTCCTTCTTCTATTCCAGGGGATTTATCTCCTAAGAGGAGGAAGAGATGGAGGGCTTTTAGAGGAGGCAATGGTTTTTGCTTTAGTTTTGGGATTTATCGTTTTTTCCATCCTGTTTTGGCGGAAGTTAAAGCAGAGCTTTTCCTCTTGGAAGATGGAGGAAAGAACGGCCTATAATGAATGAAAATGCAGTTTGAAAGGAAGCCAAAAATTACTAAAAGGAGGAAGTAGTATGAAGAAAAGAAAAGCGATTATGGCATCACTGCTTGCATCAGTGATGGCGCTTTCCGCATTGGCAGGATGCTCTCCCAAGAAGGCGGAGGACGGAACAAAGGCTCAGGGCGAAAGCGGTCAAGAAGCTGCCGGAAATACCGACGGTTCCCTGGTTTTTGCTCAGGATGAGTTTAGCTCCAAGTTTTCTCCGTTTTTCGCTGAGACTGTACCGGATCAGGATGTGGTAAATTTTGTCACAGCCCCACTCTTACCCATAGATCGAAGCGGTGCCATTATTTACAAGGGTATTGAAGGGGAGACCAAGGAGTATAACGGTAAGGAATACACCTACAAGGGAATTTCCGACCTGGCTGTTACCGAGAATGCAGACGGAACCGTATACTATGACTTTACTATTAAGGATGGTGTAAAGTTCTCTGACGGTAAGCCTTTGACTGCTGATGATGTGATTTTCTCCATGTATGTCTATGCAGATCCTACCTATGACGGATCGAGCTTCCTTCTATTCCGTACCGGTTCAGGGTATGGAAGAGTACAGAAAAGGGTATGGAGCCCCTCTTTAAGCTGATTCTGGCTGCAGGAGAGGATAATAAGGACTTCTCCAAGTGGACAGAGGAACAGCAGACAAAGTTCTGGGCAGATTACAAGAAGGCTGCAGAGGCCTTTGTAAAGGAAATTGAGGATTCTTTAATTTCCAGCGGAAGCAACAAGGAAGGAGATTCCGTAGCGGCATTTGCGGCAAACTATGGCTATGAAGGTTTGAAGGAAGATGCAACAGCTATGGATTTCTTTAATGCCATGGTAGCAAAAGTACGACGGTAGTGTAAAGGATATGAGTTCTGCAGAGGTGCGGGTACTCCCTTTACCGAGTTAATGGAAAGCTACAAGGATTATGCTGTCGGTGTGGAAACCGGTAATTCCGCTCCCAATATCAGCGGTATTCAGAAGACCGGAGACAACACTGTACGTGTTATTACCACTAAGGTGGACGCTCAGGCAATCTATCAGCTTGCTATGGCCATCTCTCCATTACACTACTATGGAGATCCTGCCCAGTATGACTATGCGAACAATAAGTTCGGTTTTCCCCAAGGGAGATTTAAGCAGTGTTCGTGCAAAGACCACTCAGCCTTTAGGGTGCAGGTGCCTACGTTTTTTTGAGAAATATGAAAACGGTGTGGTTTCCATGAAGGCAAACGAGAACTACTTTCTCGGCGCACCGAAGACCAAGAGTTTGAAGGTGAACTATGTTGCACAGCCTGACCGTGTAAATGCAGTCTTGACAGGAACAGCAGATGTAACCAACCCAAGCTATACCAATGAGATTGCCGATGCCATTAAGAAGGCAAACAGCAACGGAGAAATCTCCGGAGATAAGATCTATACCTCTGCTGTAGATGCCTTAGGCTATGGATATATCGGTATTAATGCCCACAATGTTTCTGTAAACAATGAGCCGGGAAGTGAAGCTTCCAAGAATCTTCGTCGTGCCTTTGCCACTATTTTCTCTGTATACAGAGACCTTGCGGTAAGCAGCTACTATGGAGACAGAGCAAGTGTAATCAATTATCCGATTACCAATACTTCCTGGGCAGCACCTCAGCCTACCGATGACGGATACCAGATTGCTTTCTCCAAGGATGCAAAGGGAGAACCCATTTATACCTCCGGAATGTCCGATGAGGATAAATATGCAGCAGCAAAGAAGGCGGCTTTAGGCTTCTTAGAGGCGGCAGGCTATACCGTGGCAGACGGAAAGATTACTGCAGCTCCTGCAGGAGCAAAGATGGAATATGAGGTTATCATCCCCGGTTCCGGAACAGGAGACCACCCCTCCTTTATGATTTTGACAGAGGCGCAGAAGGCCTTTGCGGAAATCGGTATGAAGCTTACCATTAACGATATTTCCAACAGTGCCGACCTGTGGAACAAGCTTCAGGCTAAGCAGGCAGAGATGTGGTGTGCGGCTTGGCAGGCAACACCGGATCCAGATATGTTCCAGATATATTACTCCGATATTGCAAATGGTGGTGCTAATCCCGGAGGTTCCAACTACCAGTACCAGATTGAGGATGCGGACTTAGATGCCATGATTCTTCAGGCAAGAGAGTCAACTGATCAGGAATACCGTAAGACCATGTATAAGGCTTGTCTTGACAAGATTATCGACTGGTCCTGCGAGGTACCAATCTACCAGAGAAAGGAAGTAACCATCTTCTCTGCACAGCGTGTTCAGGTGGATACCATTACTCCGGATATCAGCCCATTCTATAAGTGGTATGCTGAAGTTGAGAATCTTCAATTAGCAAAGTAAAAGTAAACGGATTGTTCCGTCTACATTTTTCGGGTAATAGCCGCGTTTCCTGAAGCTTTAGGAATGCGGCTATTCTTGATATGGAAGAGTAGGTTTTTCAGTGAAAAAGTATATTATCAAACGATTATTATGGTCCGTAGTGATTCTGTTTATCGTGGCTTTCTTGCTTTATATTTTAATGCGATCTCTACCAACCTCCTATTTGGAGCAGATCGCCAGACAGAAGTCTCAACAGCCCGGCTCCAAAAGCTTTGAAGAGTGGATGCAGCAGTTGGAGGCTACTTACGGCATGGACAAGGGAATCGTTCCCGGATTCTTTGCCTGGTTGGGCAAGGCTCTTCGAGGAAACTTCGGAGACAGCTGGAAGTACACCGTGCCGGTTACCCAGAAATTTAAAGAGGTAGTGGGTATTTCCTTTATCATGAGCTTTGTGGTTATGGTTTTGGAATTTGCGATTTCCGTGCCCTTGGGCATTATTGCCGCAACCAAGCAGTATTCCTGGCAGGATAATGTGATTTCCATCGTAGCTTTGGCGGGAATTTCCCTTCCCACCTTCTTCACAGCTTCTCTTTTGAAGCTGGTATTTTCCGTGAAATTACAATGGTTCGACTTAGGCGGACTGGTGGGAAGAAATTACGATATTCTTTCTCCAGGCGGAAAGAAGATGGATATTGCTTTACACCTGGTTTTACCGATTCTTACCCTTCTGATTGCCAGCATCGGAGCGTATATGCGATATATTCGTACCAATATGCTGGAGGTATTAAATTCGGATTATATCCGTACTGCAAGAGCGAAGGGCCTTTCCGAGGGAAGAGTAATCTATCATCATGCATTCAGAAATACTTTGATTACGCTGGTAACCATCTGGGGCACCTCTCTTCCCGGATTATTTTCCGGAGCCATGATTACGGAGCAGCTCTTTTCCATTCCGGGAATCGGCTACACCTCTTATCAGGCTATGATTTCGGGAGACATTCCGTTCTCCATGTTTTACTTAGTGTTTATTGCCGTTTTGACCTTGATTGGAAACCTGCTAACGGATATTTTATATGCCGTGGTAGATCCTCGAGTTCGCATTGATTAGGAAAGGAGGGGAAAAGATGTCTGATTTAGAAAATTCTGTAGATAAAACCACACAAGAAACTGTGCAGAATACGGAAGAGTATAGCGATGCTAATGCATCGAAGAATGCTGAATATTCTTTAAGTGATGACCGTCGTGTCAAAACCCTCTCCCCCGGAGCAATGGTGGCAAAGCGTTTTTTCCGAAACCACATTGCGGTTTTGGGTATGGTGGTTTTGATTTTCATGTTTCTCTTCTCTTTCTTAGGAGGAGCCCTAATGCCCTACGGAGAGTCTCAGCTCTTCTATCGTAAGGACAGCCAAAGCCAGAAGTATGCCGGTGTTAAGGTAAACACGGAGCTTCGTTATCAGCAGGCGGAAAAGGACAGTTTCCCTGCCCTTGCTCAGGCCCAGTTCGTATTGGCCAAGGGAAAGAAGCTGACAGAGTTTGCCGCAGGAGGTGTAGACTACAGCTATGAAGAGGCGGGAAAAGACTTCTATATCATTACGAAGAAGGGCAGTACAGACCCGGTAGCTTTTGCGGCAGTAGATACCGTGACTTCCGTTTCCGGAGCAGGACAGATTCCTTTTGCAGAGCAGTTAAGCATTTTAAAGGCCTTGACGAACGGAGAAAAGGAATTTACGGAGGGGGGCAGCAGTTACACCCTTTCCGAGGATGGAACCGTAACAAAGGACGGAACAGCTTATGCCTATGCCAGCCGCTATGTGGTAAATGCCATTATGAGCGATGTGACCTTCTCCCAGAAGTTTAAGGAAGAGCTTCTGGAGCAGATTCAGGCGGGAGCTACCAGTTTTAGCTTTACCGACGATGACGGAGTAGAGGCAAACTATACCATGGAATATGATGCCACCTCCAAAACCTATAATATTCTGCAAAGCAGAGAGCAGATGGTCTATGACTCTTATTCTCCACCCAGCAAGGCCCATCCTCTGGGAACCGATAAGAACGGTATGGATATGTTGACCAGACTGATGTACGGCGGAAGAGTTTCTCTTTATATCGGCTTCGTAGTTGTGATTATCGAAACCGTTTTGGGAATGCTTCTGGGCGGTATTTCCGGATATTTCGGAGGCTGGATTGATTCCTTAATCATGAGAATTGTGGATATTTTCTACTGCATTCCCACCATTCCTATCTACATCATCATCGGTGCGGCTATGGATGCGATGAGGGTGGATCCTCAGATTCGTATGTTTTACCTGATGATTATTCTGGGATTTTTCGGTTGGCCTTCCATCACCAGATTGGTGCGTGGACAGATTCTTACTTTAAGAGAGCAGGAATTTATGACTGCGGCGGAGGCTACAGGCATTAAGCCCGTAAACCGAATCTTCCGACACCTTTTACCAAACGTTATTCCTCAGCTCATTGTTACCTGTACCATGAGTTTGGGAGGCGTAATTTTGACAGAGGCGGTATTGTCCTTCCTGGGACTTGGTGTAAAGTTCCCCTTTGCTTCCTGGGGAAATATCATTAACGATGTTAACAATACCTATGTCTTAAGTAACTATCTCTTCATTTGGATTCCTGCCGGTGTCTGTCTGTTGCTTACCGTGTTGGCCTTTAACCTGGTGGGAGACGGCTTGCGAGATGCCTTTGACCCGAAGATGAAGCGATAAAAGGTTTCGGTAAAAAATCATGCTTTCCGGCATTTGCCTTGGAAAGCTGTAGGAAGATAAGTTGAGGATAGAAAATGGCAAGAGAAGACGGTTATCTTTCCGGAAAAGAATCCCGGAGGATATCGAAAGAAAATAGAAAAATTACCGCTGCCTTAGAGAAAAAGCGGAAGCGGAAAAATGTCCCGGAGTCGGAGTATTTGACGGAAATGAAGAATCCGGAGAATACGGTGGAGTTTGAGAATCTTCGGACCTATTTCTACACGGATGCCGGAACGGTAAAGAGTGTGGATTCCGTGAGCTTTTCCGTTCCCATGGGAAAAACCGTAGGGGTAGTGGGAGAGTCCGGTTGCGGAAAATCCGTAACCAGCCTTTCTCTGATGCAGCTTTTACAGCGGCCTCAGGGACAGATTGTGGACGGAGCCATTCGCTTAAATACGGGAGATAAGGTTTACGACATTACCAAGACCCCTGAGACAGTGATGCAGCATCTTCGGGGAAACTTTATGTCCATGATTTTCCAGGAGCCTATGACCTCCTTAAATCCGGTTTTCAAAATCGGAGACCAGGTGGATGAGGTGCTTTTGTTCCATAAGAGCGGTTATGAAACGAAAGAGGCGGCAAAGAAGCGTACTATTGAGCTTTTGGAAATGGTGGGTATTGCCAACAGCGAGGGCGTTTACAATATGTATCCCCACGAGCTTTCCGGCGGTATGCGGCAACGTATCGTAATCGCCATGGCGTTGGCCTGCTCTCCCAAGCTGATTATTGCGGATGAGCCCACAACAGCCTTGGACGTAACCATCCAGGCACAGATTCTGGATTTGTTACGAGGCTTAAAGGACAAGATTAACTCCTCCATTATGCTGATTACCCATGACCTTGGGGTAATTGCGGAAATGGCGGACTATGTAGTGGTTATGTATTCCGGTCGTGTGGTAGAGGCGGGAACGGCAAAGGAAATTTTTTCCAATCCCTCACACCCCTACACCATCGGTTTAATGGCTTCCAAGCCTGTGGTAGGAAAGCATGTGGATAAGCTCTATTCCATTCCCGGAAAGGTGCCCAACCCCATTAACATGCCGAATTATTGCTACTTCCGAGATCGTTGTGACAAGCGGAAGGGCTGCTGTGACGGGGCCTATCCCGGAGAAATCAGCCTCTCCGAGACCCACAGAGTGAGCTGCTACCTGTATGATGAGGAAGCGAGGAAATAATGGAAAATAGCATTTTAAAGGAGACAGAAGCTAAGACTGTCCGGGAAAATGAAGACAATATTTTAGAGGTTCGCGGCCTGAAGAAATATTTCCCTATCCGAGGAGGCTTCTTTAATACGGTGGTGGGACAGGTAAAGGCCATTGACGGCGTTTCCTTTTCCATCAAAAGAGGAAGCACCATGGGGCTGGTGGGAGAGTCCGGTTGCGGAAAGACCACCACAGGAAGAACCATCCTGCGTTTAAGCGGAGAGAAGACAGCGGGAGATGTGCTGTTTAACGGAAAAGAGGTTTACGATATTCCCAAATCCGAGTTAAACGAACTGCGTACCAAGATGCAGATTATCTTCCAGGATCCCTTCTCCTCCCTTTCTCCCAGACTTCCTGTAGGAGAAATCATCGGAGAAGCGGTAAAGGAGCATCATCTGGTTCCCAAGGAGGAATACGAGGATTATATTGACCGCATTATGGATAACTGCGGTTTGCAGCCCTTCCATAAGGGCCGTTATCCCCACGAGTTCTCCGGAGGACAAAGACAGAGAATCTGTATTGCCAGAGCCTTGGCCTTAAATCCGGAGTTTGTGGTATGTGATGAGCCGGTATCCGCCTTGGACGTATCCATTCAGGCGCAGATTATCAACCTTCTGAAGGATTTACAGGAAAAGTATAAGCTGACCTACCTCTTTATTTCCCATGACTTATCCGTGGTAGAGCATATTGCGGATACGGTTGGCGTAATGTATCTTGGAAATCTGGTGGAGTTTGGAAATACGGAGGATATCTTTTCCAATCCCCTCCACCCCTATACCAAAGCTTTGTTCTCCGCGATTCCCATTCCGGATCCGGAGGCGAAGATGAATCGTATCATTCTGGAAGGAAGTATTCCTTCCCCGGCCAACCCTCCTGAAGGCTGTAAGTTCCATACCCGTTGCAGTCAGTGCATGGAAATCTGCAAGAGCAAGGTGCCGGAAGAGAAGGATATGGGAAATGGGCATAAGGTTTGCTGTCATTTGTATGATGATGGAGCTGTGAAGAATTAATAAGGTTTTCATGGACAATAGGGCTGAAAGTGGGGCATGCTCTCGCTGACTTTGCCTACAAAAGGAGTTGCAAAGAGGCAGGACGGTTTTCTATGCAATATAGGTCTGAAAATGGGGCACGCTCTCGCTAGCCTCGCCTCGTAGCGGATACTAAGCGAAAAACTTCAGTTCCTTCGTTTTTCGCAAGTACCGACGGGCTCAGACTACCCCCTTTCAGACCTATATTACTGAAAACCTGTCTAAGATAAATCTTCACAGCTCCTTTTTTGTTGGCTGTTAGTGAGTAAGGCATAAGTAGGGTTGAGCCCGGACTTCCCTTTCAGACCTATATTGCCGAAAACCTGTCTAAGATAATTTTTCACAGCTCTTTTTTGTTGGCTGTTAATAAGTGCAGACATAAGCAGGATTGAGCCCGGACTCCCCCTTTCAGACCTATATTACCGAAAACCTGTCTAAGTTAATTCTTCGCAGCTCTTTTTTGTTGGCTGTTAGTGAGTAAGGCATAAGTAGCGTATGGTTCAGACTCCCCTTTTCAGTCCTATATTGTTGAAAATCGGTGTGTAATAATATGCAGTAGTTATGGTGTTTGTATGCCTACTACTGTATTTTTTTGTTGAGATAAATTAAGAGGAGATGGATGTTCGCTATATAAGTACTGTATGCGATAGTGAAAATCTTTTATCCATAGGGGAAAGCTTTCTGAAATGGAATCGTGATAGAATGATGGATAGAAATAGGACAAATGGCACGATATTACGGCGGGAAAGGATGCGTTATGGGAAAGATGGTGAAGCTTGGGGTAATCGGTCTTGGGCAAAGAGGGGCGGACTTGGTAAAAAATGTGTATTCCGAGCACCCGGATGTGGATTTTGTTGCACTCTGCGATGTTTATGTGGATAGGCAGCAGGAAGTGGCGGATGCTTTAGTGGAAATGGGAAGAAAAAGACCTAAGACATTCTCCGACTATAGGGAGATGCTTTCCATGGAGGATTTGGATGCGATTGTGATTTGTGCTTCCTGGGATACCCATAGCGAAATAGCCATGGCGGCCATGCGGGCAGGAAAGGCGGTGGCCTCCGAAGTGGGGGGAGCGTATACCCTATCGGAGTGCTGGAAGCTGGTGGATTGCTATGAAGAAACGAAGACTCCCATTATGTTTATGGAAAACTGCGTTTATGGCAGGGATGAAATGATGGTTTACCGCATGGCGGAGGAGGGGGTTCTGGGAGAGATTGTGCACTGCGAAGGGGGCTATAAGCACGATTTGCGGGAAGAAATCTCCTTTGGAAAGGAAAACCGCCATTACCGTTTGGAAAATTATATTCATCGCAATACGGAAAATTACCCCACCCATGAGCTTGGACCGATTGCCAGGGTGCTTCATATCAACCGGGGAAACCGTATGCTAAGCCTATGTTCCATGGCTTCCAAGGCGGCAGGTCTTAGAGAGTATATCAAGGAAAAGAAGCCGGAGGACAAGGCGTTGCAAAACACGGTATTTCAGCAGGGGGATGTGGTTAATACCATCATCAAATGCAGTAATGGGGAAAGCATTTTACTGACCTTGGACACCACACTGCCCAGAGCCTATTCCCGGGGCTTCACCGTACAGGGTACGAAGGGGATGTATATGGAGGACAATGCCTCTATTTTCCTGGATGGGGATGAGGGAGCAAAAGATCATTTTGAGTGGAAGAAGCAGTGGGGAAATGTGGAGCGTTTCCGGGAAAAATATGAGCATCCCCTGTGGAAGGACTATCTGAAGGCGGGGGTGAAGAAGGGACATGGGGGCATGGATTATCTGATTTTCTCCGACTTTATCCGTTGCCTGCAGGAAGACCGGCCCATGCCCATAGATGTGTATGATATGGCCAGCTGGATGAGCATTACCGCCCTGGCGGAGGAGTCCATTGCTCTTGGGGGACAGCCGGTGGCTATTCCCGACTTTACCAATGGAAAGTGGATTAAGAGGACTTAAGAAATCAAATCGCTATTATATGCATATAACAGAGCTACGGGATTGCAGAATGTCTTAAGGTCTGCGGCAAGTCGGCTGTTCCGGAATCGTAAGAGAAAAGCACTTGTTTTCCCCTGTGCACCCGCCTTATACTAAGAGGAAATGTGAACAGGAGGTTTTGTATGATTAGATTTTTTCAAAATACAGGAAAGCGCCTGGGGCTGTCTTTAGCCTTTATGGCCACAATGCTTTTTTCTTTGAGCATGCCTGCTTTTGCGAAGGATAGCATCAGCAACATCAATATGATTCGGATTAAGGTGGAGGAAAGACTTCGAAATCTGGATCCGGGGGACAGTCTTGGAAATATCAGCGAAGGCGATTTTTCTACAGGGGACAGCGACAAATACCACGTGGATGCGGTTCAGTGGGTAGACAGTGGAAATGCAGGGGACATTACTGTGGGAAGCACTCCCAAGGTACAGCTTTATCTTGTGGCGGACAGTCGGGATAAGAGCAATGGAGATACCCTCTATTACCAGTTCTTCGGTGCCTATAACAGCAACAATGTTCGTGTAACCAACGGAACTCTGATTAGTGCCAAGAGAATCAGTTCCACAGAGCTTGAGCTTCTGATTCAGTTAAGAGCGGTTCAGGGACAGTATTCCATGGCGGATAATTTGCAGTGGGACAGTAATTCTCTGGGAAGAGCTCGTTGGACTGCTCCGGAAAACGGTTCCGGTGTCTATGAGGTAAGCCTGTTCAAAGAAGGTAGAAGACTGGCAAAGATTACCACAGATGCGTTAAGCCTGAATTTTTATCCTTGGATGACAGAGGAGGGGAAGCTATACATTTTCCGTAAAGACCATTCCTTATACCGAGGAGCAGAAGAAGGCGGGAAAGTCCTCCGAGGAAGCGGAGTCCGAGGTTTTGGACATCCAGCAAAGCACCCGCTCCAACGGAGAAGGAAAATACAGTGAAAATCAGGTACATGGACAGAGCGGACAGAACAATTCCGGTACTGCCAATATTCCGAGTACTATCGGTTTTAGTCAAAGTAACGGAAAGTGGTATTTCCGTTTCCCCAACAGCCAGCCTGCCATCAACACCTGGGTAGAGTGGAATGGACATTGGTATCATTTCAATGGACAGGCGGAGATGGAAACCGGATGGTTTAAGAACAGCTACGGGGACTGGTACTATTTGGATCCTGTAAACGGAGATATGAAGACCGGCTGGAGATTGATTGACCAGAAGTGGTATTATCTTCGTCCGGAAAAGGATGACCGCTGTGGGGCTATGCTTTCCAACGGCATCATGCAGATCGGCAAGGAGCAATATTACTTTGACAATTCCGGTGCCATGAGAACAGGTTGGATTTCCTTACAGGAAAATGGAAACACGGTTTACTACTATTTCAGAGAGGACGGGGCAATGGCAAAGAACACTACTATTTCCGGCTTCCGTCTAAATGAAAGAGGGCAGTGGGTAAAGTAATTCAAAAAAATATAGTATAATGTGCTAAGAGATTTTCTAAAGCATATCTGTTTGGGCCTTCCGGGATAGAGATATCTTGGAAGGCCTAAAAATTTTATAGAAAAGTATTGCCTTTTTTGGGGAGATAAAGTTTAAAAGAAATAAGGGCTGCAATCAAGGAAAGGAGGTAGTAAATGCTGGAAATTAAGGACTTGAAGAAAAGATTTAAGGCAAAAGAAGTTTTGAAAAATCTGAATTTTTCCATAAATGAAGGAGAAATCGTCTGTTTGCTGGGGAATAATGGAGCCGGAAAGACTACCCTAATTAACTGTATTCTGCGAATGATACAGGCAGATTCGGGATCTATACTCTTGGACGGACGAGACATTTTTACGTATAAAAACAAGGAGTATTTTTCCAAGGTAAATGCTTTGCTGGAATCCAGTGTGAATGTTTATGATTATCTTACCGGATGGCAAAATATTGAGTACTTTTCCGGACTTCTGAACATCGATTCCGGGAACGAGAAAATCAAAACGTATATTTCTCTATTCGAATTGGAAGAAGCAATCCATGAAGCTGTAGGGACTTATTCTCGAGGAATGCGACAAAAGCTGGCTTTATTGATTGCCCTAATGTCCTCTCCGAAGCTCTTACTCTTGGATGAGCCTACTTTGGGGCTGGATATACAGAGTAAGTTATCCGTTATTCAGATATTGAATACCATTATAAAAACAGAGAAAATTGCAGTATTACTCACGTCTCATCAAATGGATGTGGTACAAAAGCTTCAAAGTAGAATACTGATTTTAAAGGATGGAGTCGTACATGAATTCGATAAAACGGATTACGAAGACAAGGATTTATATATGGTTTCCTTTATAAAGGATAATGTGCCGGAATGTGACACAGTTCGGGGAAGCTTTCAGGATATTTATCAAAGCTATTATGGAAAATATGAAATTCTGGAAATAAGAAACAAAGAAAGAGACTTGGAAGAAATATTGCTGGAGGTTTTCCATGAAACTGATTAAGGCTGAATTCAAAAAAAGTCTGATAGAGGCGGCCAGCTATTATCCGGATTATATTGTGGGCATATTAACAGATATTTTGTTACTTGTAATAGTCATGAATACTGAGGGGGAACAAGAGGAAAAGCTCTTTGCTTATGTTTTATGGATTTTGGTAAATGGTGTTTTATCGGAAGCGTCTTTATGTATATCCACGGAAAAGCAGATGGGAACTTTGCAAAACCTGATGATTAAACCCTATTCTATTATGCAAATTATTAGCGTAAAAACCTTGGTTTGGTTTTTGCTAAATAGTGTTAAAGCTTGTATTTGCATAGGAATAGCCTCTTTGTTTATAAAGCTTAGCTTTCGATTTGAATCGTTTTATATTGTTATGCCGGTGTGCTTTGGCTGTATGGGGATATCCTATATACTGTCTGCCTTAACCCTCATTTTTACGAAAATGGCCTCTTTTGTCAGCATTGTTGGCTACCTGTTTTTATTTCTTTCCGGCAGTATCCTTTCTTTACCGGGATATCTGAACTATACCAATCCGCTATCGGCAGGTTCCCATTTTTATGCCCGAATGATTCATCACACAGCAAGCGTTAAGGATTTTTTTATTCTAATGATGCTATGTGCAGCATATTTCTTTATAGGAAAAAGCATTTTTGCCTTTGTGTTTCAAAGGAGTAAACAATTCAAATGGACTTATTGAGACTATAATGAAGCATGAGCTGACGCTTAGCACGGCATTTCATTGCCTTTTCACACGCTAAGGGATATACTGACTAGGATTTATTGTGTATTTCTTTAGGAGAAAATTTTTGAATAATATAGAAATAAAAGATTGTACTTACGAATACGTACGAAGGGATGAAAATGATGAGGTAGTGGAGAAGCTTTCCGCTATTTCTCATTTGAATTTCACAATCGAAGAGGGAAGCTTTGTCTGTGTGCTGGGCCATAACGGTTCCGGAAAATCCACACTGGCAAAGCTTTTTAATGCTTTACAGATTCCTACGGAGGGATGCGTGATTATTTCCGGTATGGACAGCCGGGAGGAGGCCAATGTTTTCCCAATCCGGGAAAAGGTGGGCATGGTTTTTCAAAATCCCGACAATCAGATTATTGCCTCCGTGGTGGAGGAGGATGTGGGCTTCGGTCCGGAAAATATCGGTATTCCTACAGAGGAAATCTGGAAGAGGGTGGCAGATGCTTTGGAAGCCGTCAATATGGAAGCCTACCGCCTGAAATCTCCGAATCACTTATCCGGTGGACAGAAGCAAAGGGTAGCTATTGCAGGAACCCTGGCTATGGAGCCGAAAACCATTGTACTGGATGAGCCCACCGCCATGCTGGATCCCAGCGGTAGAGCGGAGGTTATTCGGTCCATTCGGGAGCTGAACCAAAAGAAGGGTATCACCATCATTTTGATTACCCACTATATGGAAGAGACCGTGGATGCGGACCGCATTATTCTTATGGATCAGGGAAAGCTGGTGTTGGACGGCACGCCGAAGGAAATCTTTTCCAAGGTGGAAGAACTAAAGTCTTTACGGATGGATGTGCCTTTGATTACGGATCTGGCCCATGAGCTTCGCCTTTCCGGCATGCCGATTTCGGAGGGGATTTTAAAAGAAGAGGAACTGGTGGAGGAATTGCTTGCTATCTTCGGGGAGGATTCCTTTGTGGAAGAGGAAAGAGAGGAGGTAGCTTCCCAAGCATCTACGCCCTCTTTAGAAGAAACGGAAAATGAAAAAGGACAAGGAAAAAGAAAAAGACTTTATCCTGAAAGTAGAGAATCTTTCCTGCATTTACCAGAAGGGCACTGCCATGGAAAGCTATGCCTTAAAGGACATTCATCTTTCCATTAAAAGGGGAAGCTTTTCTGCTCTGATTGGCCACACCGGTTCGGGAAAATCCACTCTTTTACAGCATTTTAACGGTCTGATTAAGCCGGAAGAAGGAGAGATTTCCGTACATTTTCGGAAGAATCCTGCCCTGATTTTGCAGGACAAGGGCTTTTTGTTCTGGAAGGGAAAGAAGAGAAGGGTAGAAAAGGAAGGGGTACTTTTCCTTCCGGGAAGAGGGCTTTGATTTTCAAGGACTTCGTTTCAAGGTGGGCTTGGTCTTCCAGTATCCGGAGTACCAGCTTTTTGAGGAAACGGTTTTCGAGGATGTGCTTTTCGGGCCGAAGAATCAGGGCTTATCTTTGGAGGAAGCCAGGAAAGAGGCGGAAGAGGCTTTAAGAAGTATGGGAGTGGAAGAAGCTCTATGGCAGAAGTCTCCCTTTGAGCTTTCCGGCGGACAGAAGCGAAGGGTAGCTATTGCAGGCGTGCTGGCTATGGAACCGGAGCTTTTGATTTTGGATGAACCCACCGCAGGGCTGGATCCGGCAGGAAGAGAAGAGTTGTTTCAAGTGATTGCCCATTTGCAGGAGCGCTATGCCATGACCATCCTCTTGGTTTCTCACTCCATGGATGATGTGGCTCGCTATGCAGAGGAGGTTTTTGTCCTAAATCAAGGAGAATGTATTCGACAGGGTAGTCCGGAGGAAGTATTTTTCCCATAAAAAGGAAATGGAGGAACTGGGATTAGGACTGCCCCAGATTCGCGCCTTTTTGTATAGCTTGGAGGAAAAGGGCTTGTCCTTCCCTAAGAAGAATACGGTAGAGGAAGCGAAAGCAATGATTCTTTCTGCCTATAAAAAGAGAAAGGGAGGGGAAAATGCTTAGAGAAATTACTTTAGGGCAGTACTACCCGGTAGACTCCCTTCTTCATAGACTGGATCCCAGAGTAAAGCTGGCAGGAACCTTTTTGTTTCTGATTGCCTTGTTTATTGTCAATTCCTGGACAGCCTATATTTTTTTCTGGCTCTGGTTTTATTTTTTTATTGATTAAACTTTCCAATGTTCCTTTTTCCTTTATGGTCAGGGGCTTGAAAAGTGTCCTCTTCCTGCTTCTCTTGTCTGTGAGCTTTAATCTTTTTTTGACACCGGGAAAAGAGATTTTTCGCTTTTATATGTTTAAAATCAGCCAAGAGGGATTGCATATTGCGTCTATGATGGCGGTGCGATTGATTCTTTTGGTATTAAGCAGCTCCTTAATGACCCTTTGCACCACTCCCAATGAGCTGACAGATGGGATGGAGAAGGGGCTGTCTATCTTGAAAAAGCTTCATTTACCCATCCATGAGATTGCCATGATGATGTCCATTGCGTTACGTTTTATTCCGATTTTGGTGGAGGAAACGGATAAGATTATGAAGGCTCAGATGGCCAGGGGGGCAGATTTTGAAAGCGGAGGAATCGTTCACAAGGCAAAGGCTATGGTGCCGATTTTGGTGCCCCTCTTTGTTTCCGCCTTCCGAAGAGCCTATGACCTGGCTTTGGCTATGGAATCCCGTTGTTATCAGGGAGGAGAGGGGAGAACGAAAATGAAGCCTCTCCACTATGAAAGAAGAGACTATCTTTCCTACCTCTTCCTGCTTATAGTGTTGGCGCTTTCCATTGGAAGCCGATTTGTCTCTCTACCATAAAATCAGAAATCGGAGAGATAAAACGGACAGGGTTGTAAGGACGGTATTGCCGGATAAAATCACAAGGAGAGTACGACAAAGATAGAATGCTTTTTGGCATGGCAGATATTTTTTTCGGGAAGGTAAAGAAGATTTGTTTTCTGCCTGCTGATTAAACAACAGAAAGGAAGAGATGGAACAGCGTATTGTATTAAAACTGGCCTATGAGGGCACGGCCTACCATGGCTTCCAAAAGCAGGAGGGGCTTTCCACCATTGCCGGCACCGTAGAAGAGCAGCTCCGTAATCTTTTTCCATGGAAAATGGAGAACTTTATCGGAGCCAGTCGGACGGATCAGGGGGTGCATGCTCTTGGTAATCTTCTTTCCTTTGATACGGAGGGGAAGGTTTCCGGAGAACAGATTTTACGGGCATTAAACAGCTATTTGCCGGAGGATATCCGGGTGATGGAAGCCTACTCCGTGGAGCAGAATTTCCATCCCCGCTTTACCCCTCATAGGAAGGCTTATCGTTACAGCATTTGTCGAAGCAAGGTGGAAAATCCTCTTCGCAGAAGGACAGCCTATCACTATACCTTTCCGCTGGATTGCGGGAAAATTTCCGAGGGAATGGCGCTTTTAAAGGGAGAGCATGATTTCCGAAGCTTTGCCAATCCCAAGGCTCAAAGTCTTTTGCAGAGGGGGAGCTCTGTGCGGGAGATTTATCGTTTTTCTTTGGAAGAGGAGGGGGATTATCTTCATTTTTCTGTAGAGGGAAATGGATTTTTGTACCACATGATTCGGATTCTGGCCGGAACTCTTTTGGAGCTGGGGAGGGGAAGGATAAGCCTTTCCCAATTAGAAGAGATTTTGGAAATGAAGGATCGCACTCTTGCAGGTCCCACTGCTCCGGCAAAGGGGCTTTGCTTAATGAATTTAGACTATGGAGATTTTCAGACTTTTCTTTTATAGTATAGAAGAGTTTTCGAAAGGCCATGGAATTGTTTTTTTAGAGAACAGCACATTTTTGTTATAAAGCTGTGATACAGTTTTTATATAGGCTATGGAACTGTCTTTATGGAAAGTATAAAATAGAGCTTTAGAGTGGCTTGAGGGGATGAAGAGGAAAGAAGGGAGTAAGGCATGGAGAAAGGGCAGATTTCCTTTTTTGATTTTCAAGGAAGATATGGAAAAGAAGAGTATCGTTCTATTCGGGAAAAGGGCGTGTATTATCCGGAAAGCTTGGAGCAGGGCTGTATGGGCTTTCGGAAAAGTCTTTTGGAAAAGGATATATCTCCCTATGGATTGCATTTCTTTGACTGTGCTTCGATGCACTTTTTGACGAAGTTTTTCTTGGAGAGGCTTCGGGAGGATTTTATTCTTCTCCTCTTTGACCATCAGGCGGATGTGAAGAAGCCGGAGGTTCGGGGGCTTTGCCACCATTCCTGGCTTCGGGAGGTCATGGTAAGACTGCCCCATTGTAGGGGAATTTTACTTTTGGGAGCTACCGAAGAGGAAAAAGCCACCATCAATGATGCCTTGATGACCCTGGGAGATGAGTATGTTCCCATGCAGGGAGGCAGAGAAAGCCTGGAGTCCAGAAGAGAGGTGGCTGCAAGGCACCCCGGGGTACGGGATCCCTTGATGCATACCAGTCTTTATTGTTTTTCGGACAGAGATTTTCAGATCGGAAGAGCCAAAACCCACATTCCTTCCCTTCTTCGTTTGGTGCAGCTCCCCCTATACTGTTCCATGGATAAGGACATTTTCGGGAAAGGCTTTACCGAGCAGGAATATCGCACCGCCATGGATTGTGTTTTAGCTTCGGGACAGAAGATTTTGGGAATGAATATCTTTGAAGGAGAGGGAGAAGCTGCTCCGGGAGAGGAGTTTAACCTTTCTCTGATTCGGGAATATAAGGAAAATGCCTGTGGGCTATTCCAAAAGACAGAGCTATAAAAGCATGAAGATGCTGAAAATAGAGTTTAAAAAGCAGTAAGGACGAATGCAGTAAGCCGCTTAGAAAAAGCTTGTTGGAAAAACTTGTAAAAAACAGAATGCTTGTAAATAACAGAATGCTTGTAAAAAAACAGAATGCTTGTAAAAAACAGAATGCTTGTAAAAAAACAGAAAACTTCTAAAGCATAGAACAACTGGTAAAACAAGTATAGTGTAAAGGAGAATCGGCTTACAAAGTGTAGGTAAGGTATGAAATGTAAACAAGAGCAGGAGGAAGCAGGAGATGAAGATTCGTGTAGCAGACTACATTGCCCAAAAATGTTATTCCATGGGACTGAGCAGAAATTTCTCTGTGGTTGGCGGAGGGGCAATGCACCTGAATGATGCCTTAGGACACCATAAGGGAATCAAGACCTTATACCAGCACCATGAGCAGGCCTGTGCCATGGCGGCGGAAAGCTATGCCAGAATCCACAATGTGCCGGGGATTGTATGTGTGACTTCCGGCCCCGGGGGAACCAATGCCATCACCGGTGTGGTGGGAGCATATCTGGACTCCATCCCCATGCTGGTTCTATCCGGTCAGGTGCGTCACGACAATACCGCCCGTTGGTCAGGAAGAGCCCTTAGAGCCATGGGAGACCAGGAATTTGATATTCTGCAATCCGTATCCTGCATGTGTAAATATAGCGAGATGCTGATTGACCCTTATCGGGTACGCTACGCCATTGAAAAGGCAATTTACCTTAGCCAAACAGGTCGTCCCGGACCTTGCTGGTTGGACGTTCCTGTGGATGTGCAGGGCTTTATGGTGGAAGAAGAGGATTTGCTGGGCTTCTCCCCGGAGAGTTATGCAGCAGGAGGAGACGGCTGGGAAACAGGCAGCGTAAAGAATAGCCATCCGGAAACCGCCACCGCCCTTAGAAAGTATTTTGCTAAGGAAGAGGAAAAGGAAGCTCTCTTAAAGGCCTTATCTTCTGAGAAGAATCCTCACATTTTGGAGGAAGACAGCAATGAGCAGAAGGAAAAGACCGGGATTCAGAACTGGCAGGATTTCCTTCCTCTGGCAAAGGAAGTTTTAGAGAAGATTCGAAGCAGTGAGCATCCTATCTTCTATACCGGAAACGGTATTCGTATTGCGGGAGCGGAGGGCTTGTTCTTAGAATGTGCGGAAAAGCTGGGAATTCCTGTGGTTTTAGGCTGGAATGCTCCGGACATTTTCCCCACCAAGCATCCTTTAAATGCAGGTCGTCCCGGGGAAGAGGAGACCGTCCAGGGAAATCTGGCGGTGCAAAAATGCCGATGTGGTTTTTAAGCATTGGCTCCCGTTTAAATATTCGTCAGGTGGGCTACAGCTTCTGGGAATGGGCGCCTAAGGCCTATGTGATGCAAAACGATATTGATTTGGAAGAGATTGCAAAGCCCTCCGTGCACTGTGACATGGCGCTTCACGGAGATGCCAAGGCTCTCTTAGAGGCTTTACTGCATTTGCTGAATCAGGAAGAAAAAGCTTCCGCTTTTTGCCGGCGGAAAAGGGCATTTCAGAGAAAAGGCAAAAGGGCTTTTGTAAGGGAAGAGGCAGCAGGAAAGATTTTTGGCGGAAAAAGCAGGATGCCAACTTAAGCTGGCTTGATACCATCCGTTTTTATCAGGCAAACTACCCCACCGTGCTTCCGGAGTATCTTGAGCAGCGAGAGGGAGAACTGACCAATGTTTACGCCCTTGTGGAAAAGCTTTCCGAGAGGGCTTCGGAAGATCAGATTACCGTGGTGGGAAATGGTTCTCCCTGTGTTGCCGGCGGACAGAGCTATATCATTAAAAAGGGAACTCGCTTTATCAGCCAGGACGGTGTGGCTTCCATGGGTTACGGATTACCTGCGGCTATCGGTGCCTACTACGGAGTAGTGGATTTTACCGAGGATGAGAAAAAGCGTCTTTCGGAGAACCCCTATTGGAAGGGCAAGGGAGAAATTTATCCGCCTTATCAGGGCAAGGATATTCTCTTAATGACCGGAGACGGCTCTATCCAGATGAATTTGCAGGAATTGCAAACCATTATCCATCATCAGATGCCCATTAAGATTTTCGTGGTAAACAATGGAGGCTACCATTCCATTCGTCAAACCCAGAACAGCTTCTTCGGAAAGCCCTTGGTGGGAATCGGTGTGGACTCCGGCGTGGAGGGCTGTGACCTGTCCTTCCCGAACCTGGAGAAGCTGGCTCATGCCTACGGCTATCCCTATGTTTCCATTAAGGAAATGCAGAGCTTGAGCAGGGGATTGAAAAGACCTTAGGACAGAGCGGCCCAGTTATTTGTGAGGTGTTTGTAAGCATGGAGCAGCAGTTCCTGCCCAAGTCCAGTGCCAAGAGAGATGCGGAGGGGAACCTCTTCAGCCCGCCTCTTGAGGATATGGCGCCCTTCCTTCCGGAGGAGGAGATGGAAATGTTGATGCTCTATCCCAGAAAGAAATAGGGGAGAGATAAGGAATCAGGGAGTTTTGTGAAGATATTAATCAGTGGGGTAAGTAGTTTTCTGGGGATTTATACCGCGAAGGAGCTGCTTTCCCAAGGCCACGAGCTGTATGGTATAGTTCGAAAAGAGAGTAAAAACCGAGAGAAGCTGGAGTCCCTTAGGGGGGCTTCAGCTCATTTCCGTTGATATGAAGGCGTTTTCCTGCTTTGCAAGGGAAGGGGAACTTGCTTCGGCAGAAGCCGTCAGGAAACAAGAAGACAGTTTCTCCCAGGAAGCAGCATTCTTGCAGGGAGACTTTGCTTTAGCATCTCTACTCCCAAAAGACTTGGATGCCATTATTCACTTTGCTTGGGATGGGGTAGGCTCCAAGGGAAGAGAAAATCCGGAGATTCAGGAGCAAAACCTTTTGATGAGTAAGGGCTTTTACCAATGGGGGGCTTCAAAGGGGCGTGAAATATTTTCTCTTTGCCGGCTCTCAGGCGGAATATGGCAGAGGTACACGGAAAAATCCGGAGCCGGTAAGTGCCTACGGGAAGGCAAAGCTTAGCTTTTCCCGCTACGGCCTTTCCGGGGGAAAAGGGGAAGAAGCTTACAGCCTTCAGGAGCAGGAGCCAAAGACCGTTGATTCTTTTGGAGAAGACTACGCAAGGGAAGAATCCGGAGAATAGTCAGGAAGAAGGAAGAAAGAGAAAAATGGACTTTTTTGACCTTCGTATCTTTTCGGTTTACGGTATAGGAGACCATGAAAGCACCCTGGTACAGACCTTGGTACAGGCGGTATTGGCAGGACAGTCCATGGATTTAAGCCCTTGCAGTCAAATGTGGAACTTTATGGAAGCAAGAGATTTGGTAAGAGCCATAGCCTTCTTATTAGAAGGAGGCTTCGGAAGCGGTACCTATGACCTTTGCGGGAAGGACAGTCGCCCTCTAAAGGACTATGTGTTGGAGATTGAGGAGTTGGGAAAAGGCATTCTTAGAGAAGAAAGAGGGCAAGAAAGCTTGGTCTACGAGTCTTCTTCGTTTCGGTGAAAGAGCTTCTAATGCAGAGGGGCCTGTGGATTTAAAAGCCTTCCGTAAAAAGATTTATACGATAGGGATTCCAAGAGAAAATCTCCTTTTCACAAGGGATAGAAGAGCTGTATCAGTATTTTTTTATCAGAAAAAAAGAGGAGGAAGCATGGCAGAGAAAAGATGTTTAGCCTGTGGAGAAAACCTGGAGGAATTGGCTGTTTTTCATAATATGCCTAAATCCGCCCAGGAATTTCCCACAAAGGAGGAGCTGGCTACAGAGAAGGGGATGGACCTTTCCCTTTGCCAATGCAGATCCTGCGGTCTTGTGCAATTTGATACGGAAGCTGTTCCCTACTACAAGGATGTGATTCGGGCCGGGGGTGGCAGCAGTACCATGAAGGCTCTAAGGGAGGATGAGTACGGAAAGCTCCTCTCTTTTTTGGAAAAAAAGGAAGAAAAGCGTCCTTTGATTTTAGAGCTGGGCGCCGGTGCGGGCGAATTTCTGGCCATGTGGTCCGGGGTGGATAGCGGTTCAGATATAGCTTCCAAACTTGAATCCTATGTGCTGGGGATTGAGCATAAAAAGGAGCTGGTGGAAAAGGGGCAGGCAGCAGGCCTTTCCCTGTATCAGGGCTTTCCGGAAGCAGGCTTCGAGCTGGAAAATATGGAAGGAAAGCATTTGCAAAGCGGAAAAACCCGTCCGGTAGAGGGGCAGTTAGATGCCATGGTACAGTTTAATTTCCTGGAGCATCAGCCTAATCCCGGGAAATGCTCTCCTTGCCTATGAGCATTTAAAAATGGGGGATATTTCTACTGACCGTTCCCAGCTTTCAGTATATTTTAGACCACTGCTCCTATTATGAGCTGCTTCGGGACCATATTGCCAACTATAGCGAGGAAAGCCTTCTTTGCTTGGTACAGGACCAGGGATTTTCCTTGGTGGAAAGCAGGGTCATCAACCGAGATACCATTGAATTTTTGCTGGAGAAGAGTGAAAAGGAGAGCTGTACCTCCTTCCGTTCACTTGGACAGAAGGTAGACATTGGACCGATTTTGGAAAATGAAAGAGCCATTCAAGAGGACATCAAAAAGCATTTGGAAGGCCTTAGGCAGAAGGGGGAGAGAATGGCGGTGTGGGGTGCCAGCCACCAGGGCTTAACCCTCCTTTCCACCACAGCTTTACAGGAGGAAGTGGCCTATATTATTGACTCCGCTCCTTTCAAACAGGGAAAATACAGCCCCGCCTCCCACCTTCCCATTGTGGATAAGAGCCATTTTCAAAAGGAGCCGGTGGAGGAGATTTTGATTGTGGCACCGGGCTATACGGAGGAAATTGCCGGAATTATTCGAAGAGATTTACGCCCCTGTCCCAGGGTTTTAGCCTTAAGGGGAGAGAAGATAGAGGAATTATAGACTGTCTTTTCGGGGAGATTTTCCCCCTGATAGATGGATGCTATAGGATAAACGCCGACAAGAAAGAGCAAGAAACAATAAGCAGTAGGAAAAGAAATAGTAAGTAGTAGTAAGTAATAGTAAGCAGTAGTAAGTTATAGAAAGGGAAATGCGGATGAAAGCCTTTGTACTGGAGGGGAGAGGAAAAGTCTCCTTTATCGAAAAGGAAGAGCCTAAGCTTTTGGAAGAGCATGGTGTATTGATTACGCCGGTTCTGGTTAGCCCCTGCACCAGTGATGTGCATACCATTTGGCAGGGATCTCCGAAAAGAAAAGACCTGACATTGGGGCATGAGTGCATTGGCAGAATCCTGAAAAAGGGGAGAGAGGTAAAGGACTTTTCCGAGGGAGAGATTGTGGCGATTTCCGCTATTACCCCGGACTGGGGGAGTTCTGAGGTTTTGGAAAATGAAGCCCATGCTGGGCATCCCTTTTCCGCCCATAGCCTGGGAAAGTCCATAGACGGAGCCTTTCAGGAGTGTTTTTACCTTCCCTATGCGGATCAAAATCTTGGGAAAATTCCAAAGGCTATGGACTTGGAGGACGCCCTCCTTTCTGTGGATGTTTTGCAAACCGGCTTTACCGCTGCGGAAGAAGCGGAGGTAAAGCCGGGAGACACGGTTTGTGTACTGGGGATAGGGGCTATCGGCCTTGGGGCAATCTTTGCAGCAAAGTGCATGGGAGCCAAGAAGATTTTCGGGGTGGGAAGCCGGGAGGACAGCAAGAGGATGGCGGAAAGTCTTTCTTCGGAAAGCTGTCCGGTAGTGGTGCTGGACTATAAGACTTGTAAAGCCTCCCTTCCAAAGGATAAGCACCCTCTGGCAAACTCCACCCATTCCCCTATCGTCAATGCCATTTGGGAGGAAACGGAAGGAAAGGGCGTGGACAAGGTTCTTATCTGCGGCGGAGATGAGTATGCTCTGGCGCAGGCCTTGGACATGGTAAAATACGGTACCGGCATTGTCAGCAACGTAGCCTACTTCGGTTCCGAAGAGGATGTGGAAGCCTTGGAAATGGCGGGACAGGATATGGAGCTTTTACTGGGAGAAAAGAAAAAGCGGAAGAAGGCCATCGACGGCTATTGCTGCCAAAATTTTTCCCTAGGAAAGGGGATGGCAGGGAAGACCTTACGCTTTTTCCCTTTCCAAGGGGGCAGAAAGCATTTGGAATGGGTACTGGAAAAGGTACAGGAATCCGGCTTCCATCCAAGCATTTTTCCTTACAAAGCGCTATCACGGCATGGACAAAATTCCGGATGCCCTCTATGATATGAAGGAAAGAAGAGCCATTAAGGTGGCTGTATATATGGAAATTTAGAAGATGCCCCTAAGCAGAACGGGCATTTTAGAAAGAGGTTTCTTTTGAAAAAAACCATTAGTATCGTTGTTCCCTGTTATAACGAAGAGGAAAATGTTGTCCCTTTGGCAAATGCGCTCAGGCTCTGCTTTTAAGGAGCAACTTCCGGAGTATCAATACGAAATTCTTTTTTTATCGACAATGATTCCTCTGACAAAAACCAGAGAGAAGATTCGGGAACTTTGCAAGCTGGACAAGGGAATTAAGGCGATTTTTTAATGCGAAGAATTTCGGCCAGTTTAATTCCCCCTATTATGCCATGCTGCAAAGCACGGGAGATGCCACCATTTTAATGGCGGCGGACTTCCAGGATCCGGTGGAAATGATTCCCCGCTTCGTTCATGCCTGGGAGGAGGGCTACCGTATCGTAATCGGAGTTAAGACCGAAAGCAACGAGTCCAAAATCATGTACGCCCTTCGCAGTCTGTACTATAAGCTGATTCGGAAAATGTCTTCCGTGGATCAAATCAGCCAGTTTACCGGCTTTGGTCTTTACGATCAGGGCTTTATTTCCGTGATGAAATCTTTGGACGATCCCACCCCCTTCCTACGGGGCATTGTGGCGGAGCTGGATATAGAAGAAAGGACATTCCCTATACCCAGCCCAAGCGCCGGGCGGGAGTGACCCACAACAACTTCTATACCCTTTATGATGCGGCCATGCTGAGCTTTACCAGCTATACCAAGGTAGGACTTCGCATTGCGGTATTTTTCGGTGGCATCTGCGCCGGCCTTTCCATGCTCTTCGGATTACTGTATTTAATCATGAAGCTGATTTGGTGGGACCGTTTTCCCGCAGGAATGGCCCCCATGCTGATTGGAATGCTTTTCCTGGGCTCGGTGCAAATCTTTTTTATCGGACTTTTGGGAGAGTATATCCTTTCCATTAACCAAAGAGTCATGAAGAGACCGCTTGTGGTGGAGGAAGAGAGACTGAATTTTTCGGAACAGCCGGAGAAAGTTGCAGGCGAAAGCAGTGCTTCGGAACAAGCAATCAGCGAAGAGAGTTCTTCAAAACAGCCGGGGCAGGATGCCTGTGAAAGCGGTTCTTTAGAACAGCCGGCGCAGATTGAAAGTTCTTCGGAAGAGGTGTAAGAGAAAATGAGAGCAAAGATTGATATTGCCTTAGTAAGAGAAGGAAAACTGCATATTCAGGGCTGGGCCTTTGGAAGAGATCCGGAGACTCCTGTGAAACTGTCTGTCCAGGGAAGACAGGGAGAGAAAAGAGAATTTTCCTATGAGGAAGTGGAGCGGGAAACCGTAAATGAAGCCTATTTTCCGAAGTACGAGGAGGAAAACGGGAAGAAAATCAAGAGGAAGCTGGGCTTTTCCTTGGATACTCCCTACGAGTTAGGGAAGGGCGAAAGGGTGGAGCTTTTGCTTCAGGTGGATCATCAGCTTCGTCGTTTTGCCTTTGACGATAAAAAAATCGAGTCCTTTAACTCCCATGCCCACAAGAAGATGGAGAAGTTCCTGGCCCTCTTCCAATGGGAAACGGTGGAGGCGGTGAAGGATACCCTGAAAAAGGGCGGACTTTCCGCTCTTTGGCATAAGAGTGTGCGAAAGCTAAAGAGTATTGAAGAGGATTACGACTATAATGAGTGGTATAAAAAGGAAAAGACCGGAGCGGAAGAGCTTTCGAGACAAAGAGCGGAGGTTTGGGAGAATCCCCTGCTTTTTTCCATTGTGATTCCGGTGTATCGTCCCAAGGAGGCTTTTTTACGAAGACTCTTAGACAGCATTTTGTCCCAGACCTACCCCCATTTTGAAATTTGCCTTGCGGATGCTTCCGAGCTTTCCGAGGATTCCTTGGAAAATGGAGAAAAGTCCCCCCTTGCGGTTTTAAAGGAGTACCAGGAGAAGGACAGCAGAGTGCGTTTTACCGCCCTTCCCAAGAATCTGGGCATTTCCAGTAATACCAATGCCGCTATTGCCATGGCAAAGGGGGATTTCATCATTTTCTCCGACCATGATGATGAGCTTACCGAAGATGCTTTATATACCATTGCGAAAACCATTAAGGAGCATCCCAAGGCGGAGCTTCTCTATAGTGATGAGGACAAGATTGATTTTGCCTCCGCCTATTATTTTGAGCCTCACTTTAAGCCGGATTACAGCCCGGAGCTTCTTCGCAGTGTAAATTATTTCTGCCATCTTCTGATTGCGAAACGCTCCTTACTGGAGGCGGTAGCAAAGGAGGGAGAAGAGGGAGAGAAGATTTACGAGCAGAAGGAATATGACGGTGCCCAGGACTATGACCTGATTTTGCGACTTTGTGAGGAGGCGGAAAGAAGGGAAAGGGCGGCAGGTCTTAGCGAAGAGGAGAAAAAGAGGCAGGAAGAGGCGCTCTTTACCTCTTCCACCATTATCCATATCAGGAAGGTGCTCTATCATTGGCGTTCCCACCAGCTTTCCACAGCCCAGAATCCGGAGGCAAAGCTCTATGCCTTTACTGCCGGAGAGCGGGCGGTTTTCGACCATGCGAAGCGTTTGGGCCTTCCCATTGAAAAGGTGGAGCGAGGCATTACCTACGGCTATTATCATTGCCACTATGCCTTGGAGAAGAAGGAAGGGGAGCTTCCTCTGATTTCCGTGATTATCCCCAGTAAGGATCATAGCGAAGATTTGGACCTGGCGATTCGCTCCCTCTTTGCCGGAAGCTATCCATATCTGGAAGTGATTGTGGTGGAGAACAATTCCGTAGAGGAAAAGACATTTGCCTACTATGAAAAGATTCAGGAGGAATTCCCGGCACGATACGGAGAATTCCATACTAAAGGCGGTACGGGTGGTGCGCTGGGAGAGAGTTCAACTACTCCGCCATCAACAACTTCGGGGTAAGTTTTGCCCACGGAGAGTATCTGCTCTTTATGAACAATGACATTGAGTGCTTAAAGGCGGATTCTGTGGAGGAAATGCTTCAGTTTGTGCAACAGGAGGAAGTGGGCATCTGCGGCGCAAGACTCCTGTATCCGGATAAAATGATTCAGCACGCCGGTGTGGTGATGGGCTTTGGTGGTATTGCCGGAGCCACCTTTATCGGTACCCATGAAACGGAAAACAGCTATATGCATAGGGCGGCCTGCATTCAAAACTATTCTGCTGTCACTGCCGCCGTTTTAATGACTAAGAAATCTCTCTTTGACAAGGTGGGCGGTTTCCGGGAAGAGCTTGCGGTAGCTTTTAATGATGTGGATTTTTGCTTGAAGATTCGTGCCCTTGGGAAGAGGGTGGTGTATACCCCCTATGCCCTTTTTACCCACTATGAGTCCAAGTCCAGAGGACTGGAAGATAATCCGGAGAAGGTAAAGCGTTTCAATGGAGAGATTGTCTGCCTGGCAAAGCATTGGCCGGAGATTTTGAGAAAGGGAGATCCCTACTATAACCCGGCACTGACCCTTAGGAAGTCCAACTTTACGCTTAGAGACCTTTCCGTAGAGAAGGTGGGAGAGCCGTTTCCTTTGGAGATTTTGAAGGATATCGTGTAAATGAGGTTACGATGCTTCAGGTATCCCCTCTTTTAAAAAGACGCTCTCGCTCGATTCCGACGTAGCGGATACTAAGCAGAAAACTTCGCTGTGCTTGTTTTCTGCCAGTACCGACGTCTCCATACGCTTTTTATCAGAGAGGATGGCCTGAAGCATCTGTATACCGGCATTTTCACGATACCAAAGCACGAACCGATTAAGAAGGTATATGTAGAAATGGTGCGGCAGATTGTAGAAAGTGAGGCGAAAAATGATGAAGACGCTGAATGATTATTTGGCAATGTCTTATCGTATGGAAATTGTAGAAGATAAGGATGAAGGCGGATTCGTAGTTTCCTTTCCGGATTTACCCTGGTTGTATTAGCTGTGGTGAGACAGTAGAAAGTGCAGTAGCGAATGCAATGGATGCAAAAAGAATGGCTCGCAGCAGCATTGGAAGAAGTAAGATAAACCATAGATGAAAAGCTCATTTTCGCTTCCAAAGAAAATCGTCCATCCTTTCTAATAATTTTTTAAGTCATTCTCAAGAAATTGGGAATGACTTTTATTTTTTCTTAGATATAATGAGAGAAATAAATATACTCTAGCTACACAAAAAAACAAGTAACGAATGCTCTTCAATCTTTTTTGAGAAAGGACGGTGTTTATGGACGAAGACAGAATTTTACACAAAAATTTGACTTTGATTTTTTGCTATGTTCTGGCGGTTCCGGTGGCATTTTCTTGGACTATTGCTACGCTTACAGGGAAAAATCTTCTTCCTCTTTTTCTTCTGGCCTTGTTTATTCCTTATCTTTTCTACCTTCGTAGGGTACAGGGGGCTTTATATCCGCAGGAAGAACAGGAAGAAGCCGGAGGAAGAAATATTCGTAAGCAGGGAAAAGAGGGGCTTGTATTTATTGGCTTGATTTCCCTCTCTATGCTCGATCGTGTTTCTAAGCTTAATTAATATGGATTTTTGCCTTTTTGGATTGATTTTTAGTGAAAGTACTAAGCTTTTATAGGGGGGCGGCATCAGTCTCTATCGCTGTTCTCAACGCTATTTAGAGCGAGCTCCTATGACTAAGCCCCTTTGGCTTTATTCTTCTTTGTATTTCTGGCTCATAGCTATGAGATATTGCTATGGATGTCCTTTAAGGCCAGTGTTCTGCTCTTAGAGTTAGGATTTTAGGATTGTCTTTTTATAAAGGTCGGTAGAAATAGTTTAACTATTTTCACCGGCCTTTTTCGGTGAATGGACTATGAAATCTTGGAAAAGTGTCAAAATCAGGCTAAAAAAATACCTTGGAAAAGTGTCAAAAATCAGGCCAAAAAAACACCTTGGAAAAAAATGTCAAATAGGAGGAAAATGATGAAAACTGCAAAGGAGTATAATGTTCACCTCGACAGTAAGAAGCGAGTTACTTTGCGCGGTGCTTTATACCAATATTATAACGTTAAGGAATATGAAAATGGTTGTATTATGCTAGAGCCTCGTGAATTAACGGTTCCGGATACTATTTCTGCACGTACTTTGAAAGATATGGATAAGGCTATCAGCAATTATAAACAAGGATACGTATCAGACACTATAGATCTCTCGGATTTTGGATAGTGTGAAAATAAAACAAGCAAACATAAGTGTGAGTTTTTTTCTTTGGTCTTATAGCGTCACGACTTTTAATAGATGGGGACTGTAAAAATCATAATAACTGAGGAATTTTTCAGACCCTATATTGCTTAGAAAAATCATTTTTATTTTTACATCCCCTATTTTTTTCTGTGCAAAAGGCTAAAGGAAAAAAACACAAAACTTATGGAATATTCCCATAGAAAATGTTATGCTTATACCGATTGTTTTACATTGTGCTTTATGAATTGGAGGAAAATATGAAATTTACCGAATTTCCCTATGAGAGAATTGATTTTGATAAACTGAAGGCTGATTTTTTGGAGCTTTGTGAGGGGGTAGATAAGGCGGAGTCAGGAGAGGAGCTTTTTGCCCTACATCAAAAATACTATAAGCTGGTGGATGATGTGATGACGGAAAGTGTGATTGCCAGCATTCGAAATGACATTGACATGACCGATCCCTTCTACGAGAAGGAGAGAGCCTTTTATGATGCCAATATGCCCATTTTCCGGAATCTCTTAGTGGACTACCAAATGCGGGTTTACCATTCTTCCCATAGAGCCTATATGGAAGAAAAGCTTGGGCATGTAGCCTTTAAAAACATGGAGCTGGCACAGAAGGCGGTGGACATTTCCCTGATTCCACTGATGCAAAAGGAAAATGAACTAACCACCGAATACAGTAAGCTTCTGGCTTCCGCAAAGATTCCCTGGGAAGGGGAGAACCTGAATCTTTCCCTCATGACACCTTACCTTACGGCAGAGGATAGAGAGGTGCGTAAGAAGGCATGGAAGGCCTATACCAAGTTCTTTGAGGACAATAGGGAGAAGCTGGACTCTATCTATGATGCCTTGGTCAAGAATCGTACCGAGCAGGGACAGATGATGGGCTATCCGGATTTCACGGAAATCGGCTATGCCAGAATGAATCGAAACTGCTATGGGGAGAGGGAGATTGCATCCTTCCGTCAGCAGGTAAAACGGGATTTGGTGCCATTTGTTCAAAAGCTTCATGAAAGAAGAAGGGAGCGTCTTGGGCTGGATAAGCTTAATTACTATGATGAAGGGGTATTTTTCAAGGAGGGAAATCCGGCTCCCATCGGAACACCGGAGGAAATCCTGGCAGCAGGGCAGAAGATGTACGATGCTCTTTCTCCGGAAACCTCCAAGTTTATGCAGGATATGATGAAAATGGAGCTTTTCGATGTGCTGGGCAGAAAGAATAAGAGAACCGGCGGGTATATGGAAATGCTTCCCAACTATCACATGCCTTTTATTTTTGCCAACTTCAACGGCACAGCCGGAGACTGTGATGTGATTACTCACGAATGCGGACACGCCTTCCAGGGCTATATTACAGCGGATTTACCCATCCATGAGCATAATGAATTGACTATGGAAACGGCGGAAACCCACTCCATGTCCATGGAATTTTTTACCGAGCCTTGGATGGATTTATTCTTCGGGGATCGGGCAAAGGACTACCTTTCCATGCACTTTGAAGAGTTCCTGATGTTTATCCCCTACGGCACCATGGTGGATGAGTTCCAAAACATTGTCTATAAGAATCCGAAAATGACTCCGAAGGAGAGAAAACTGCTTTGGAGAACCCTGGAACAGGAATATAAGCCCCATTTGGATTATGCGGACAATGCTTTTATGGAAGAGGGTGGCTTCTGGCAGAAGCAGCACCACATTTATGACCTGCCTTACTACTACATTGATTACTGCATTGCCGGCATCAATGCCTTACAGTACAAGGCTTGGATGGATAAGGATTTTCAGGGGGCATGGAAGAGCTATATGGACTTTTCCAAGTACTCCGCATCCCTTTTCTTTACGGAACTGGAGGAAAAGGTTGGCCTGATGAATCCCTTTAAAGAGGGAACCATTAAGAAGATTGTAGAGGATTTGGAGAAGAATCTGTAAAGGAAAGAAAATGAAGAATCAATCGAAAGAGGGCGGAACCCTTCCGCTTCTCCTTTAGAAAAAAATATTTTCAGCACTACAATGAAAAACTCCTGCCTCTGCACATGCCGGGGCACCAAAGAAAGAGGGACATGGGTACAGCCCTTCCCTATGCCTACGATTATACGGAGGTAGACGAGCTGGATAATCTTCATGCCCCGGAGGGAATTTTGCAGGAAGCCATGAATCGTACTGCCGCCTACTACGGTTGTTCGGATTGCTTCTATCTGGTAAATGGCAGTTCCTCCGGCTTACAGGCAGGTATTTTTCACTCTACTGGAAGAAGGAGATGAGGTAGTGGTGGCAAGAAATTGCCACCGCTCTGTTTTTATGCCCCTATCTCTCCGAAAAGGCAAAGATTCATTTTTCTTCTACCGGAGTTTTGGGAGGATTTTTCCTGCTTCGGCTCGGTTTCTCTGAAGGAAGTGGAAAGACTGATTTCTACGTTCCCTAAGAGCAAGGCCTTGATTTTTACCAGCCCAAGCTATGAGGGAGTGGTCTCTGATGTGGAAGCGATTGCAAAGGCTTTTGCCATGAAAATGGCCTTTCCTTCTGGTGGATGAAGCTCATGGAGCCCATTTTTTTCTCCGAAAAAGGGAGCATCTTTTCCGGAGTCGGCCATTGCCCTAGGGGCGGACTTGGTGGTGCAAAGTCCCCACAAAACCCTTTTGCTCCTTAACCCAGAGTGCCTGGATATTGGGAAATGGAGAAAGATACAGTAGGGAAAAAGCTGTCTTTCTACCTTTCCGTATTTCAAACGACCTCTCCCTCCTATCCTCTGATGCTTTCTTTGGAAAAAGGCTACGACACTTTTTGGAAAGAGAGGAGAAGCACTATTTTTCCCGTTGGAAGGAAGTGATGAAGGGCTTTCGGGTGAAGACAAGGACGCTTTCTTATTTTTCCTTTCTTTGGGAGAAGGAAGAAGCCTGCTTTGCTATGGATTTTTCTAAGATTTTCCTACGAGCCCTAGGAATCCCTAAGCTTAGACTGGGACGGGAGTTGGCTAAAGCTGCTTCGGGAGGATTACGGTATTGAATCGGAAAATGCATAGCGGAGAAAATCTACTTTTGATGACAGGCCCCTTTATTTCGGATGAGGAACTGGAAAGATTGTTTTTTGCCCTGAAGGATATAGAAAGAAGATTTGGGGAGGATAGGGAGAAACAGTCAGGAGAGGGAAGACCTGAGACAATAGAACAGTCACTACAGTCAAAACTCCTACCCTCTGCCCTTTATCAAATTTCTGTAGCGGACAACAGTTTGCAAATTTCAGAAGGCTTAAAAGATGGAGAGGAACTTAGTCTTTATGACGGGGAAAGTCGCATTTGCCTGGAATATCTTAGCCTTTATCCGCCCGGAATCCCCCTGTTATTCCCCGGGGAAAAGCTTACAGCGGAAAAAATCCAGGCGATAGAAGCCTTGGAAAAGGAAGGGATAGAGCTTCAGTATTCCCGGCATGGACAGGGGGAGAAAGGTAAGATTATTTTTCAAAAGGTATAGGGAAACAGTATAGAAGAAAAGTATAGAAGAAAAGTATAGAAGCGTGACAAGAGAGTACGTAAGGGTATAAAAATAGGACAATAGAGTGACAGCAGGAAGGAAAAGTTATGAAACAGCGTAATCCCTTAAGTCAAAGCTTTTTTCAAGGCAATCGGAAAAATCTATTTATGGCGGTTTTGGGTACCACGGTTTTGTCCGTGGGGATTCTTTCTGTACCTCAACTGATGCAGATTTTGATTGATTTCCTATCCGGAAATCGCCGTTACAGTATACATCAAATCATCCTAATGGCCGTAGCGGTTTTACTGATGGTGAGCTTTTCCGGTCTTTGTACCTACTATTTTCGGACGAAGTTCAGCACCAAGGCAGTTTTGCAGTACCGAAAAACGGCGTATCATTATCTTTCCAAAAAGAAGGTGACGGAGTTTTACGGACAGAATACGGCAGTGTATCTTCTGCCTTGAATACGGATTTACAGAAAAATCAAAAGAGGACTTTTTAGACCAGATTCCCATACTTTCGCAAATCGTCATTTGCGGCATAGGGCTGTATTGGTGATGATTCGCTACAATCTTTTCTTAGCCATGATGGCCTGTCTCATTTCCCTGATTCCCTTTTTTGCCGCTCTTTTCTCCGGAAGAAATATGGAGAAGATTGAGGAGAAGCTATCCAAGGAAAATGCGGAATATCTGGCCTTTTTAAAGGACTTTTGCCGTTAGCTTTTACCATCATTAAGTCCTATAAGGTGGAAGGAATCTTTCTGCCCTTCATGATAAAACCTGCCAAAAGGTGGAACGCCGCATGGAAGAGCGGGAAAAATGCGTGAGAAAATCAATTACTTTTGCCGCCATTTCCGGCTACATTACTCAATTCGCCATTTTGCTCTTATGCGCTGTTGTGGCCTATAGAAGCAAAAGCATTTCCGTGGGAACCGTACTGGCCTTTTCTAGACTGATTAACTATATCATTGACCCGGTGACAGAGCTTCGGGAATGCTCAGTAAGGCAAGAACCGCCTACGCCCTTTCCGGAACAATTTTGGGAGAAGATAGGAGAAGGGGAGAAGTCGCAGAAGGAGCAGCAGGAGCAGAAGGAACAGCAGGAGCAGAAGGAACAGCAGGAGCAGAAGGAACAGCAGGAGCAGAAGGAACAGCAGGAACAGAAAGAGAGGCAGGAGCAGGAGAAGAGCGGTGAAATTGTTAAGGACGATTATCATAAGCATATCGATACAGACTCCCATGAGAAAGTCCTTCCCATCCCGGCTTTACAGGGAGATATTTGCTTCTCCCATCTTTCCTTTTCTTATACTCCGGAAAAGCAGGTTTTGAAGGACTTTACTCTACAAGTAAAGGAGGGAGAAAAGCTGATTCTTCTGGGAGCTTCCGGCTCCGGGAAATCCTCTATTCTAAAGCTTCTTATGGGGATAGAGCGAAGCCAAAGGGGGGAGATTTCCATTGGCAACAGGGCTCTTTCTACCCTTCCCGAGGAAAGCCTCTTTCGTTCGATTTCCTATATTCAACAGGAAGTCTTTATTTTTTTGACGGCAGTATCTATGAGAACATTACGCTCTTTCAAAAATACAGTGAAGAAGAGCTTAATCAGGCCATTGAAAAGGCCGGTTTAAAAAATCTGATTTCGGAGAAAGGCTTGGACTATCCCTGCGGGGAAAATGGAGCGGCTCTTTCCGGTGGAGAACGGCAAAGAATCAATATTGCCAGAAGTCTTCTTCGAAAAACCCCTATTCTTCTTGCAGATGAGATTACTGCAGCTTTGGATAAGGAAAATAGCTATCTGGTATTGGATTCCTCTTATCCTGGAGAATATCACGGAGATTTTGGTACTCCATGATTTGGATGCCAGAATTTTAAGTCGTGTAGATCGGATATGCGTGTTAAAAGAAGGAGAGATTTTGGAGGAAGGAGTATTCTCTGAGCTTATGGAAAAGAAGGGATACTTTTACTCGCTCTTTACGATGGAGCAGTAAAATGACTCTATGTAAAATACAGTACATTCTTAGAGGTAGAGAAAACAATGAATAAGGATAAGATGATAATACAGAATGCAGGTAGTGGGAAAGAATATCATCAGTTTGATGATATTGTTAATATTGTCGAAAGTGCAAAGGATCGTGCTTATAAAAAAGTTAATGAAGAACTGATTTTTGATGTATCAAGAAGTTGGAAAATACATTAGTGAAAAAACTGAGGAGGCATCTTATGGTTCCGGTTTCGTTGATAATGTAGCTGAATTTTTCTCAACCAACTATCCTGAATTAAAAGGTTTTAACCGCAGAGGTTTATATAGAATGAAGCAATTCTATGAGCTATATAAGGACGATGAAAAAGTGTCAACACTGTTGACACAATTGAGCTGGTCTAATCATTTGAAGATAATGTCCGGAGCAAAAAATAAAGAGGAAAGAGAATTTTATATTAACTTGGCAATTAAGGAGAATCTGACTCACCGGGAGTTGGTAAGACAGATGGATAGCGGATACTATGAACGCTATGCGCTTTCAAAGAGCAATACTTTTGCCTGCTATACAAAAGGGCAAAACAGGAAACACATAATTTATTTATGGATAGTTATGTATTGGAATTTCTTGATGCTCCCAAGATTGGAAATGAAAGAGAATTTCAGAAATCAATTCTTGACAATTTGAAGAACTTTATCTTAGAAATTGGAAAAGATTTTTCCTTTATAAGTAATGAGTATAGAGTACAGGTTGGAAACCATGATTACTATATTGATTTGTTATTTTATCATAGAGGTCTGTCCTGCTTAGTGGCTTTTTGAACTTAAGATTGGAGAATTCAAGCCGGAATATATTGGGAAAAATGAATCTATATTTGGAAGCATTGGATAGAGAAGTGAAGAAACAAAGCGAAAATCCAAGTGTTGGAGTCATACTTTGTGCATCAAAAGATGATGAGGTGGTAGAGTTTGCATTAAGCAGAAGTCTTTCACCAACAATGGTATCAGAGTATACATTGAAACTTATTGATAGGGGGTTGTTACAAAGAAAGCTTAGAGAGTATACAGAAATTGCTGAAGAAGCAAATGAATAAAATCATATTATGGTTATGATAAGCTACAGATTTTTTTCATGAAATGTGAGAAAAAGGCGAAAAGTGGCTCATGAAATGTGATGAAAGGCGTTGAAGTGGCTATTTTTGTGATACCATCCCTCTATGGAGGGGTGAAAAATGTATTTTAAAAGAAAGATAGATGATTTTTTGCAGGAATGGAAGGCGGATGCCAAGCATAAGCCTTTGATTATTAAGGGCGCCAGACAAATAGGAAAGACGGAATCCATTTTACATTTTGCAAAACAGAACTATAAAAATATCGTTTATATCAATTTTGCTCTGGAAAAAGTTCATGCAGATTTTAGCAGATGGGTATGATGTGGAAAGTGTGACCAGAAATATCACATTGGCAGACCCGTCTATTCAGTTTATTCCGAAGGAAAGCATTATTCTTTTTGATGAAATACAGGAAAATCCTGATGTGGCGACTACCTTGAAATCCTTCCATAGAGATGGAAATTATGATGTGATTTGTAGCGGTTCCATGCTGGGCATAAATTATAAAAGAATTCACAGTAATAGCGTTGGCTCTAAAACGGACTATGAAATGTTTTCTATGGATTTTGAAGAATTTCTTTGGGCAAAGGGCTATAGGGAGGAGCAGATTGGCAGTATCCTTAGCCACATGCTGGAAAACAAGTCATTTAACGAGAATGAGCTCTCCATTTTTAAAGAGCTCTTTCTCACCTACTCAGTCCTGGGGGGAATGCCGGATGTGGTAAAGCAGTATTTGGAGACAGGGACATTTTCCGGTACTCTGGATTTGCAGAATCAGATTCGATTGGACTATGAAGAGGATGTCAGAAAGTATGCAGAGGGCTTGGATCAGACAAAGATTATCAGTGTCTATCGAAGCATTCCCGCCCAGCTGGCTAAGGAAAATAAGAAGTTTCAGTTTAATAAGGTGGCGAAGAATGCCAGATCCCGGGAATATAGCGGCTGCATCGACTGGTTGAAGGATGCAGGCATCATCATGGAATGTAACTGCCTCCAATTCCCCGAGCTTCCTTTAAAGGGAAATATCGAAGAAAGCAAATACAAACTATATTATATGGATACCGGTCTACTGATTTCTTCCTTGGATGAGGAGGCTCAAGAGGACCTTAGAGTCAATAAGAATCTGGGGGTGTATAAGGGGCTTTGTGAAAACTTTGTTGCAGAGGCTTTTTGTGAAGCAAGGCTTAGGTCTCTATTACTATAAGAAGGAAAATGCCAGTCTGGAGGAAGATTTTTGTGCGTACCCAAAATGCTTTTGGTTCCGGTAGAGGTGAAAGCTAATAGCAATCAGTCGAAAGCTCTTTCCGCTTTGATTAGCAATAAGCGATATCAGGATATTTCCTTTGGGATAAAAACTCGGAGATGTAAATGTGGGATATGCCAATCAGATTTATACCTTCCCTTATTTTTGTGCCTTTTAAATTGAAGGAATATTTGAAGAAAAAGGATTTTCATATGGACATGTGAGTTATAGAAATTGAAGAAAAGTATCGATGTTAGCTCATTAGAATTTGGTTAGTTCCTTAGAGTAATGTATGAGCATTGTGTATTGTCCGATGCTCTAAAATTGTTCTAAGACCTTATATAGAAAGTAAGAGAATATGGGTAAAAAAGTAGTAATTATTGGAGCAGGTGTTTCTGGCTTGAGTGCTGGAATATATGCATTGCAGGCTGGATATTCAGTAGAAATATACGAAAAACAAAATGCCCGGTGGTGAGTGTGCAGGGTGGAATAGGCAAGGATATCATATAGATAATTGCATTCATTTTCTCGTTGGATGCAATAAGGATGAACAATTATATAAAATGTGGGAAAATCTAGGAGTTCTTTCTGATAGTTTGGAGATTTATCGTGAGCCATATTTTTATTGTATGGAAATGGACGGGTAACACTACATTTGTGGAGAAATTTAGAGAAAGCAAGAAAAGAGTTTTTTTAGAACTTGCTCCGGAAGATACCAAAGAATTAAATTTATTTTTTTGACTGTGCTAAAAGCTTAGAGTGTATAAAGCCGCCATGTGATATTTCAATTGCTCATATGAACCTAATACAATTTATTAAACTAGGAATGAGTATGAAAGATGCTAATAAGGCTATAAAGGAATATGGAAAAACAGTCTATGGAAGACTTTTACAAATCGTTTTACAAATCATTACATTAGAGCGATTTTTAAAAATTACTTTAATAGCAACTTCATTGCCCTCTCCTTTGTTGCATCGTATGCTTTTTATACAAGCAATACAGCAGCTATTCCAAAGGGAGGTTCTGTTAGCTTTGGTTAGTAGAATGCTTGCAAAAATTTGAATCCTTGGGTGGAAAAACTACATTTAGGCGTTAATATTGAAAAAAATAAATATTGCAGATAAGCAGGTTGTTAATATTATTGGTAATAACGGAAAGGTTATCAACTCAGATAACTATATTTGGTGTGCAGATCCATATTCTCTTTTCTATGACTTAATTGATGAAGGATATTTGGATAAAAATCTTAGGTACATGTATGAGAATCCGGAGGGTTATGTTTCTAATACAGGTTATCAGGTTGCATTTGGAATAGTTACTGAAGCGGATTTGAAATTACCTGAAGGAAGCATTCTTTTTCCTTGTGACGGATATGATGTTGCAGGAGAAACACACAATTTTTGTGGAATGCGTGTTTATGATTATGATGAAACACTATTTCTATGGGAAAGAGAGTTATTCAGTGTAATGTTTTACAAAATGCTGAAAAATTATGCTTACTGGTTTGGGCTAAAAGATAATAAAGAGAAATATAATCAGGAAAAACAGCGAATTGCAGAAGAATTGAGATTAAGAGTTGAAAAAGTTCCCTCAGCTTGAGGGTAAACTCATCGTGCTTGGAACGTATTCTCCAGTTACATTCACAACTTGGTGTAATGCTTACAAAGGGGGATATATGAGCTTTAATCCACAGAAAGGTTATAAAAAGTAAGTATGTTAAGAGCATTATCAAAGGCATAAACAATTTATACCTTGCAAGTCAATGGATTCAAACTGGTGGAGGGCTTCCTATAGCTGCAGCAAGTGGAAAGTTTGCCATAGATAATATGAAAAACTCATAGATAAATTAGAATATACCGAGGTAACATAGAATGAAAAAAAGACGAGAGCAATAGTGGAAGAAAGGCGCACGGGTGTTCCAAGACCGTTGTTTTTTTGATTTTTGATGACCATTTTTCTTCTGACTGGTTGTTCGGTAAATACTGCCGGTTCAGTGCAAGAGGTCGCGAGTTATCATCGATCGATCAAGAGATGGCAAAGCAGATGATGACCCGGGATGACGGGCATGTGATTGTAGATGTCCGCAGGCAAGATGAATACGATGCAGGCCATATTCCTGGCGCAATTCTAATTCCGAATGAGAGCATTGAAGCGGAGCGGCCGAAAGAACTCCCGGATCTGGATCAGATCATCCTGATTTACTGCCGGAGCGGGAACAGATCCAGCAAGCAGCGCAAAAGCTTGCGGACATGGGATATACCAACATCTACGAATTCGGCAGGGATCAACACCTGGTCCGGAGAGATCGTGACTGGAGAAACTACTATGGAGATACCGGAGAATATGAAAACAATCTATCTTGCAGGCGGCTGTTTCTGGGGAACGCAGAAGTTCTTTGATCAGTTTGTCGGCGTAATCCGAACAGAAGCAGGTTATGCAAACGGACCTGACGAAGCTCCGACCTATCAGGATGTCTGTAACAGCAGCGGGCATGCTGAGACAGTGCGGTCGACTATGACCCTGCTGTAATTTCCCTGACTGATTTGCTGAATTACTATTTCATGGTGATCGATCCGCTCTCTGTAAACAAACAGGGCAATGACCGAGGCATCCAGTACCGGACGGGAATCTATTATACGGAAGAAGACCAGCTTCCGGAGATCGAAGCGGTTTATCGGGCGGAGGAAGAGAAAGCCGGAGCCGGGCTTGCTGTTGAACTGCTTCCGTTGGAAAACTTCTTCCCTGCAGAAGAGTATCACCAGAAGTATCTGGACAAGAATCCCGGCGGCTACTGCCATATCCCGCGCAGTTACTTTGATCTTCAGTAAAACAGCGCAGAAGAATCTGTGGATGAACTTCGGGTGCAGATCGGCGTTTTTGCATCAACTCGGCAGCTCTTAGATTCATTCCCTACGATGAGCTTAGTATCTCTGAGTATCGTCAAAAGATTTATGAGTATTTTTACACACGGTATAAAAATATCGCATAACCATTCCCCGTCCTTCCCCATCTCCCTGTTGACAAGCCTGGCTTTGTCCCATAAAATTAAATTTACGAATAAATTAAGACTTGCGAAGACGGACTAGAAAGAAAAAAGGGGATGCTAGGAGCAGGATTCCCCAAGATTTCAGGAGGAAGACAATGGGGCTTTTGCAGAATTTCTCGAAACCCAGAGGATTTTTTGGGAGAGTCATTAGCCTATTAATGAATTATGGAGAGCATGCTAAGTTGGGTCGCTGGGGCATGTCCTTTGTGGAGTTGCCGATTCAGGCGGATATTTTTGGATTTGGGCTGCGGGGAGGCGGAAATCTGGAGCGTTGGTTGGAATGCTATCCGGATGCCCATGTCAGCGGCATCGATCGTTCGCCGGTATCCGTTTCCATCGCCACAGGATGGAATGAGAAGGCCATTTCGCAGGACAGATGCGAGGTGATTTTTAAGCGGAGTGAATAAGCTTCCCTTTCGAAACGACAGTTTTGATGCGATTTCCAGCTTTGAAAGCATTTACTTTTGGAAGAGCATGGACAAAGCTTTGGCAGAGGCGTATCGGGTATTAAAGCCGGGAGGGGTACTTCTTTTGGCGGTTACCCATGATAAGGAAAGTAAGTGTTGTTCCATGATTAAGAAGATTCATGGTGTAAGACTTTATGATGAGGCGGAATTAAAGGCATATCTGGAAAATGCCGGTTTTCTGAAGTTTCGTTATATCCGGGCAAAGAAAAAGCCTTGGCGTATTGCTCTATGCCGAAAGGGAATTCCGGTGGAACTATAGCCTTTATCAAACGCCATGGAATTCATTGTAGAAGTAACTATGATATTCACGATGGAATAACCATCTCAAGCTGGTTTTCTCTCGGATTTGACAAAAGTAGGGAGATTCCGTATAATGCCTGTATTCTTTTCAGTTGAGGAAAGAGACAAGAAGGGGAAGAACATGGACGAAGACGGGGACGCGGATAACGGAAGTCCTAAGAATCATATAGCAAGAAGGTATAGTGTAGGACACGCTATACCTTTTTCTGCAATTCATTTTTCGAGTATTCCCGGAACAAAAACTATTCCAAGAATTTTTGGAGTTAGGAGGATTTTTAAACACAGCTATGCTTGGTCGAGTCATACTCTTGTTTGTACTGATTTTCATTAACGGATTCTTTTCCTGCGCGGAAATTGCGGTTTTGCAGATGGGAGAGGGAAAAATAAGAAAGCTTGCGGAGGACGGAAGCATAAATGCAAAGCATCTTTTAAAGCTTGTGGAAGAGCCTTCCCGCTTTTTGTCCACCATTCAGGTGGCGATTACTCTGGCGGGATTTCTCTCAGTGCCTTTGCGGCAGAGAGCTTTGCGGGATATTTGGATAAGCTCCTTGTAAAGCTTCCTATCCCCAATACGGAGAGCATGATGCACCCCTTTCTATTGTGCTGATTACTCTGGTTCTATCCTATATCAGTATTGTTTTCGGAGAGTTGGTGCCGAAACGCTTGGCGCAGGTATATAAAGAGCCTATAGCGCTTTTCATTGCTCCGGTACTGCGGATTGTGTCTATTATTTCCATGCCCATCGTTTTTCTTTCTTTCCGCATCAACGAATGCAGTGCTTAGGCTTTTGAAAGATCGACCCGGAAGAGATATTAATTCCGTTTCGAGGAAGACATTTTGATGACGATCGATGAGGGATTGAAAGCGCATCTTTGAATCCAGTGAAAATGAGTGGATTCAAAATGTGTTCGAATTTAAGGATCTTTACGGTGGAAGACGTTTGCACCCACAGAACAGATGTGGCTATGCTTTTATATTGAGGATACGGATAGACAGTGAGACATACCATCCATGAAAACCGTTTTGCCAGTTACCCGATTTGCGGTGAGGACAATGACGATATTATCGGTGTCTTGAACACCAAGGATTATTTCCGCCTAAACGACTTAAGCAGACCGAATGTTATGCGGAATGCGGTGGATCGCCCCTTCTTCATTTCTCAGAATATGAAGGTTTCCGACCTTTTCAAAATCATGCAAAAGGAAAGAAAGTACTATGGGATAGTGCTGGATGAGTACGGCGGAATGACGGGAATTGTTACCCTCCATGACCTGATTGAGGCCTTGGTGGGGGACCTTCATGAGGAGGATGAGCTTCCGGAGCCGGAGCCTATTGAACAGATTTCTGAAAATGAGTGGAGCATTCTCGGCTCTGCGGATTTGGAGGATGTGAATGAAGCCCTGAAGATTCATCTGGATTTAGAGGCTGCGGATACCTTCGGCGGCTATATCATGGGAATTATCGGTAGAGTGCCGGAGGACGGCTCCTCCTTGCACTTGGATACGGACGGTCTGAGTATCGATGTGGCGGAAATCAAGAACCACCGTATCGGAAAAGACTATCGTACACAAGGAAGAGACGGAAGAGGAAGAAGAAAAGGAAAAATAAGACCCGTTGCATCACGATAGGAAAAATAAAATTTTTCAAAATTCCTTGACAGAAGAAAAACAAGAGACTAAACTAAAGAAGTTAGACATAGCTAATGAATTTAAGCAAACTTGTTTTTCAGAGAGGAAGAACAGCATGGGGAAATTTTTGTCATCTTGGCACTGGTAGGCGTAATTATCGTTTTTTGCGGTAAGAAGTGTCATTAAAAGAGGAAAAAAATGGTTGTTGCGGCGGAGGAGAATGCAGTGTGATTCCGTAAAGGTTTCCGACAAGGTGGAAGGACATTATCCTTTTAAAGCCATGATTTCCGTAGACGATATGCATTGCGGAAACTGTAAGAAGAAGGTGGAAAATGCTTAAATGCCATTTCCGGTGTCTGGGCTACGGTGGATTTAAGCAGTCATACAGCGGAAGTGCGGATGAAGGAAGAGCACAGCGAGGAAGAGCTTAGAGAGCATATCAACAAGGCGGGATACGGAGTTTCTAAGGTGGAGTTTTTCCAAGCAAGATTACTGAAATTAATCTTTATAGGATTTTTGGGGAGATTTTTAAATGGAATTTTCCGAATGGAATTTCCAATTTTTCCAAAGTGAAATTTCTTAATTGATTTTCCAAAAGGGTGAAGAGAGGAAGCGTTGCTTTTCCTTCTGTTCATCCTTTTTCGTTTCTAAAGGGAGTTCTTTCGACATCCGAAGGGGAAATCTTTCGTTAAATCATGGAGATATCCCTATAAGTATGTTAGAATAAAGAAGTTTGAGGAAATCTTATAGAGAATTTCAAATCAAAATCTTTCGGAATAGGAGTGTTTGAAAGATGGAAGAAAAGAAAAAACAGGAAGAGAAGAAGGAAGAGGTTCCGGTTCGTTTACTGGAACGAAAGCTCCGCTACAAGGGCTCGGTGCTGGAGGTCTATGAAGATACGGTGGATGTATCCGGTCATGTGACCCACTGGGACTTTATTCATCATATGGGAGCCGCGGCGGTACTTCCGGTTTTTAGAGGATGGAAGGCTTCTTATGGTTCGGCAATACCGTCATGCTCTGTCACGTTTTACCCTGGAAATTCCGGCGGGAAAGCGGGATAGCGAAGAGGAAGATTTTCTTCTTTGTGCAAAGAGGGAGCTGGAGGAGGAAACCGGCTATAAATGCGAGGATTTGGAGCTTCTTCTTTGGGTCAATACCACGGTGGCTTTTTTGGATGAGAAGATTGCCATTTATCTTGCCAAGGATTTGAAAAAGGGACAGCAGTGCTTCGATGAAGATGAGGAGATCTTTTTGGAAGCTTGGGCGCTGGAGGACTTACTGCAATTGATTTCGGAAGGGAAGATGACGGATAGCAAAACGGTGGCGGCCATTCAGGCCTATGCTATAAAGAAGTTGAGGGGAGAACTATGAAAAGAGAGCATTTAGCAGATTATGTATTGTCCATTCCGGATTTTCCGGAGAAGGGAGTAATTTTCCGTGATATTACTTCTTTGATTCAGGATCCGGACGGATTGAAGGATTCCGTAGATGGCTTAATCCATTCTTTAAAGGATGTGGATTTTGATCTTGTCATCGGCTTGGAGAGTCGGGGCTTTATCTTCGGAACCGCCATCGCCTATGAGTTGCATAAGGGCTTTGTGCCGGTACGTAAGAAGGGAAAGCTGCCCAGAGAGACGGAATCCATTGCCTATGATTTGGAGTATGGCAAGGCTGAGGTGGAGATTCACAAGGATGCCATCCAGAAGGGAACCAAGGTTGTTATCGTGGATGACTTAATTGCAACAGGAGGCACTTTGGAGGCTGCCTGCAAGCTGGTGGAGCGTCTTGGGGGAGAGGTAGCCAAGATTTCCGTAGTGATGGAGCTTGCCGGATTGGAAGGCAGAAAAGAAGCTTGAAAAAGTATTCTCTGAATCCCTCATTTGCTACGAAGGAAAAATAAAGCTTTAGGAGAATAGGATGAGTGAGGAATTAACCCGGGAGGATGTACGGAAAATCGAGGCGGAGATTCAGAAAAGAAAGCTGGAGATTCGTCCGAAGCTGATTGAGGCGGTGAAGGAGGCCAGAGCCCAGGGAGATCTGTCGGAAAACTTTGAATACTATGCTGCAAAGAAAGAGAAGAATCAAAATGAATCCCTGGATTCGCTATTTGGAGCGGGTATTAAAGTTTTGCCAAAGTGATTTCCACAAAGTCGGAAGAGGGCGTAGTGGGGATTAATGACACGGTGGTTGTGTATTTTCCGGAGGATGAAGAGGAAGAGTGTTATCGCCTGGTCACCTCCATTCGAGGACAGTCCCTGGAAGGAAGAATTTCTAATCAGTCTCCCTTTAGGAAAGGCACTGATGGGAAAGCGTGTGGGGAGGAAGTGGAGGTTTTCCTGGAAGGGGAAGCAGTTATACCGTTTTGATTCGCAGTATTGAAAAACAGGAGAAAAGAGGAAGAGGAAACCGAAAAATTCTAGGATTTCCTCTTCCTTTATTTTTACCGAGTGCCCCTCAGGTAGTATGAAATATCTTGTTTTACCGGGTGTTCCTCGGGTAGTATGGAAATATCTTGTTTTGACCTGAGTGTCCCTCCCTGGATGTTCCATTCTGCTTCTTATGCTTTAGCCTGTTAGGAGGTATCCTCCGCCATTAACATGGATTCTTCCTTATCCAAAGCCACGAAACTGCATGACGGTACAGATAGTCCATCAAATCTCGACGTTTTACAATGCCGATAAAGTGCCCCCAGATCATCCACCACCGGTACAAAGTTCTGGGTAAGAGAACGAGCCACCAGCCCTCCATGGAACTGTTGATTCCCACTGCCTCAAAATGCTTTCGCATAGGGATGTCCTTTACCAGTACCTTCTCCGCCTCTTTTAAATCCAGATTCAGTTGGTTTTTAATTTCCCAAAGAAGATCCCCTCCGTCAGGGTGCCGGCAAATTTTCCGTCTTTACTTTAATACGGGAATGGCTGAATACCGGTGAAACTCCATTTTCTCCAAGGTATTTCGCAAACTGTCTTCTTCCTTTACGTATGCCACGTCACATTTTGGAGTAAGAAAGAAAAGTATATTCATGCTGAGGGACCTCCTGTCATTTTCTGCTCATAGAAAGGGACAAAAGAAAATATCCTTTTGCTCAAGGTAGTATATCGGCAAGAAAGAAAAAGAGTATGAATTTTTTTCTCTATAATTTTGTAAAAAGAAGAATACTTATACATTTTCATCTTATACCGATAGTACTATATTTTATTTCTACTATAAAAAGATATGTACGAATTGTGACAGGCTTTATTAAAACTTCCTGCAAAATAAAGGCTTAAATTTTTGAAAAACTCGATTTTGACAAGGAAGAGGAGACAGGGTAGAATACAAGAATAGTGACAGATTGAGTAAAGTATGACAGATAAAAAGGAAGACAAGCCCTTAGAGAGGCCAAGGGATAATACCCTCCTGAGGAGCTTTTTAAAGATACTTTTTATAAATGTTCGTTCCTACCATCCTTCAGACGACCTTTCCATGATTGAAAAGGCCTATGAGGTAGCGAAGGAACAGCACAAGGACCAGAAGAGAAAGTCGGGAGAACTCTATATTATTCATCCCTCTGTGTAGCCATCATTTTGTCCGACCTGGAAATGGATAAAGAAACCATTGCGGCGGGACTCTTACATGATGTTGTGGAAGATACGGGGATGAGCCTTAAGCAGGTAGAGGAAATGTTCAATCCGGACGTTGCCGTACTTGTGGACGGGGTTACCAAAGCTGACTCAGTTAAATCTAAATACCGATAAAGTTGAATTGCAGGCGGAGAATCTCAGAAAGATGTTTGTATCCATGGCCAGGATATCCGGGTCATCATCATCAAGCTGGCGGATCGCTTGCATAATTTGCGTACTTTGGAATACCAGAGTCCGGAGAAACGAAAGGAAAAGGCCAGAGAGTCCCTGGAGATTTATTCTCCCTAGCGGATCGTCTGGGTATCAGTAAGATTAAGATTGAGATGGACGACCTTTCTTTGAAATACTTGGAGCCGGAGGTCTATTACGACCTGGCGGAGAAGGTGCATTTTAAAAAGAGAGGTCCGGGAAGAGCGAATCGACAAGATTGTGCAGGAGGTGTGGGAGCATATCGAAGAGTCTGGCATCAGAGCCAACATTAAGGGACGAATCAAGCACTTTTTCTCCATTTACAAGAAGATGGTAAACCAGAACAAGACCATAGACCAGATCTATGATTTGTTTGCCATCCGTATCATCGTGGATACGGTAAAGGATTGTTATGCGGTGCTGGGCTTTATTCACAAGCTCTATACCCCCATTCCCGGGCGCTTTAAGGACTATATCGCCATGCCTAAGCCCAATATGTACCAGTCTCTTCATACCACGGTAATCGGACGGGACGGAGTGCCCTTTGAGATTCAGATTCGTACCTTTGAAATGCACAGAACCGCTGGAGTTCGGTATTGCCGCTCACTGGAAGTACAAGGAAGAGGGCGGCTCTGAAAAGTAAGGCCACTGAGAATGAGATGACGAAAATGAAGTGGCTCAGCGAAATTCTGGAGTGGCAGAAGGATGAGTCCGATTCAAGGAATTTATGAAGATGGTAAAGTCCGACCTTTCCTCTTCAATGAAAGCGTGTACTGCTTTACTTTCCCTACGGGAGATGTGAAGAATCTTCCGGCAGGGCTCCACCCTATTGACTTTTGCTTATTCCATCCACTCCGCTGTAGGAAATAAGATGGTTGGAGCTAAGGTCAATGACAAGCTGGTGCCCATTGAATATGTGCTCCATAACGGAGACAGAGTGGATATTATTACCAGCCAAAACTCCAGAGGACCTTCCAGAGACTGGCTGAAAATCGTGAAGTCCACCCAGGCGAAAAACAAGATTAATCAGTGGTTCCGTCACGAGCAGAAGGATGAAAATATTGACCGTGGTAAGGATCTTCTGGAACGCTATGTGAAAAGTAAAGGGCTGAATCTTCCGGACCTTACCAAACCGGAGTATGTGGAGGCGGTACTTCGCCGGTACAGCTATCGGGATTGGGAAAGTGTTTTGGCCGGTGTAGGTCGAGGGGTATTAAGAGTCTCAGGTTATTTCCAAGCTTTTGGATTCCAAACAAAAGGCGGAAAGCAAGACGGTGGATGACAAGACCATTTTGCAAAATATCGGGGAAATGACCAATAAGCCGGAGGTTATCCGGAGAGCCAAATCCGGTATTGTGGTGAAGGGAATCCATGATTTGGCAGTGCGCTACGCAAAGTGCTGTAATCCCGTGCCGGGAGATGAAATTGTGGGCTTCGTGACCAGAGGTCGAGGCATTACCATTCACTGTACCGACTGTATCAATATGATGAACCTTCCGGAAGCGGAACGGAAAAGAATGATTGATGCGGAATGGCAGAGAGGACCGGAGCAGGAAAGCTATGCTACGGAGCTTACCATTTATGCCAATAACCGTATGGGACAGATTGTGGACATTTCCAAGGTTCTTACAGACAATAAGATTGACATCAGCAGTATGAATTCCCGAACCGCGAAGAATGGTAAGGCCACCATTAATATCAGCTTTGAAATTAAGAGTAGAGAAGAGCTGAATGATATTATCGGAAAGCTGAAGAAGATTCAGGGAATTATAGAGATAGAAAGGGCAAAGGGGTAAGATGTTTAATATACGAAGCCTGACTGTAGGCATTGTGGCAACAAACTGTTATCTGGTTTGGAATAAGGCGACAAGAGAAGGGGTTTTAATTGACCCGGGAGATGAGGCGGAGCGGATTTGCTCCGCCATTGCGGAAGAAAGAGTGAATTTAAAGGCTATTCTTTTAACCCACGGTCATTTTGACCATATCCTTGTGGCAGAAGAGTTGAAGGAAAAGTACGAGGTGCCCTTATATGCCTCAAAGGATGAAAAGGAAATGCTGGAAAATCCCCAGTGGAACCTTTCCGGCATGGATGAGGGCGTGACAATTACAGAGTATATTCCGGTACAGGACGGAGATAAGCTGGAGCTTTTGGGAAAGGAATGGCAGGTCATTTCCACCCAGGACACACCAAGGGTTCGGTATGTTACTTTTGTACCGGGGAAATTCCTTATCTTTTTAGCGGAGATACCCTTTTCTATGAATCCTACGGACGAACCGACCTTTATGGCGGTTCCGAGGCGAGATTAAGAAAAGCATTAAAGAAAAGCTATTTTGCCTGCCCGATGAAACCCTGGTTTATCCGGGACATGAAGAAGCAACTACTATTGCCAATGAGAAGCAGTATAATCCGGTGAATTTTATGAGGTAAAGAAGGCGAAGTGAAAGGCCATGGAACGCTTCCACAGGATAGGAGAAAACCGGGCACGCTCCCGCTAACCTCGCCACGTAGGGGGTACTAAGCTTTACAAGACAAAAGCTAGTACCCACGGGCTCAGATTGCCCCTGTTTTCCCCTATCCTGCGGGAAGCTACTAGGCGTTCTTTCGCTCTTTTCCCAAAATGCAATAGGCATTTTGACGAATTTATTTTTCATGAAAAATTAGTGTGGAAAATGGAGGATTTTCAAGCATTTGCCTTGCTTTTTGGAGGGGAGCGACAGGCGGAGTAAGCTGACTCCGTCAGCACTTGCGAAAAACAAATGGAATGCAGTTTTTCGCTTAGTGCTCGCTACAGGGCGAAGTTAGCGGAGCGTGCCCGGCCTGTCCCTCCACCTCTTAAAAAGCAAGCCTTACATCCCTCTTTTTCCATCTGCTTTCACCTTCAGAAAATTTGTGAAAATGCCTATTGAATATCCCTTCCTTTGTCGTATGATTGAGAGGCTTTCACAAGATATTGTGTTTTCGTGATAAGAGTGTTCTATATCGTGTTGGCTTTTTCGGACGGGATAGGAATAAGAAAAAGCTTGAAAAGTCTTGACTTTTGGGCTTTTTGCTGGAAAAGAGGAGTTATGCAACGGATGGGGTTAAGATGGACAAGGAACTTTTGATTATGACCAATGTGATTAAGAGAAATGGCAAGGAGGTCAAGTTTGACATTTATAAAATCATCCATGCCATGGAGAAGGCCAATAAAGAGGTTGCTCCTGTCTATCAGATGAATGAGTATCAGATTCAGGCTGCGGGAGACGGTGGCAAAGAAGATTCAGGCCTCCAGCCATGCTGTGAATGTGGAGGATATTCAGGACATGGTGGAAACCGCCATCATGGAAAATGAGAGCCATGAGGTAGCCCAGAAGTATGTGCGTTATCGTTATAAGAGAGAGATGGCAAGAAAAGCCAACTCCACCGATGAGGATATTCTGGCATTAATCGATCAGGCAAATGAAGAGCTGAAGCAGGAGAACTCCAATAAAAACCCTGTTATTAACAGTACTCAAAGAGACTATATGGCAGGAGAGGTTTCAAGGATTTAACCAAAAGACTTTTGCTTCCGGAGGATATTGTAAAGGCCCATGAAGAGGGCGTTATTCACTTCCATGATTCGATTACTATGCCCAGAAGGAGCATAACTGTGACTTAATCAATCTGGAGGATATGTTGCAAAACGGCACGGTGATTTCCGAAACCATGATTGAAAAGCCTCATAGCTTTTTCACTGCCTGCAATGTAACTACCCAGATTGTGGCTCAGGTGGCTTTCCAACCAGTACGGAGGACAGTCCTTACCCTTTCTCACTTAGCTCCCTTCGTGGATATTTCCAGACAGAAGATTCGGGAAGCGGTTATTGGGGAAAAGAAAAGAAACCGGCGAGCATGGATGAGGACATCATTGCGAAAATCGTGAATCGCCGTCTAAAGGAAGAAATCAAGATGCGAATCCAGACCATTCAGTATCAGTTAATTACCTTGATGACCTGTAACGGACAGGCTCCCTTTGTGACCATGTTTATGTATCTGGATGAAGTTCTGGAAAGGAAGACTCGAGAGGATTTGGCTCTCATTATCGAGGAAGTGCTTCGTCAGAGAATGCAGGGAGTAAAGAACGAAAAAGGGCGTTTGGATTACCCCGGCTTCCCAAGCTGATTTATGTTTTGGATGAGGACAATATAACAGAAGATGCGCCTCACTATCATTTGACCAAGCTGGCGGCCCAGTGTACCGCAAAGCGTATGGTTCGGACTACATTTCCGCAAAGATTATGCGAGTACAAGGGGAGATGTTTATCCCTGTATGGGCTGCACTCCTTCTTAACAGAGGATAAGGAAGGCTTAGGGGAAAATGGTGCCCACAAGTACTACGGTCGTTTTAATCAGGGTGTGGTAACCATCAATCTGGTGGATGTGGCTTGTTCCTCCCAGGGAAATATGGATAGTTTCTGGCAGATTTTAGAGGAAAGACTGGAGCTTTGTCATAAGGCTTTACGGCTTCGTCATGAGAGACTTTTGGGAACGGTTTCCGATGTGGCTCTGATTCTATGGCAGCATGGTGCCTTGGCAAGATTAAAGAAGGGCGAGAAGATTGACAAGCTGCTTTACAACAACTACAGCACCATTTCTTTGGGCTATGCAGGTCTCTTATGAGATGTGCGTACGGATGCTTGGAAAGTCTCATACCACGGAGGAGGGAAGAGAATTTTCCTTAAAGGTTATGGAAAAGTTGAATGATTCCTGCAAGAAGTGGAAGAGGCGGAAAATATCAGCTACTCCGTTTACGGAACCCCATGGAGTCCACAACCTATAAATTTGCGAAGGCTTTAAAGAAGCGTTTCGGAACCATTCCCAGTGTTACGGACAAGAACTACATTACCAATTCCTACCATGTGCATGTTTCCGAGAAGATTGATGCCTTCTCCAAGCTGGCCTTTGAGGCGGATTTCAGAAGCTTTCTCCGGGAGGAGCCATCAGCTATGTGGAAGTTCCCAATATGCAGAACAATATTCCGGCGGTTTTAAGCCTGATGCATTTTTATCTATGAAAATATCATGCATGCGAGTTAAATACCAAGTCCGATTAGCTGTGCCTGCGGCTATGACGGGGAAAATCCAGATTATTGAGGATCAGTACGGAAAGCTCCAGTGGCGTTGTCCCAACTGTGGAAACGAGAACCAGGAGCAGCTGTCTGTAGCTGTAGAAGAACCTGCGCAGCTATATCGGCACCCAGTTCTGGAATCAGGGCAGAACCCAGGAAATTAAGGACAGAGTGTTACATCTGTGAGGAAATATGCACTACGGAGAAATTAAATACTTTGACATTGCCAACGGCCCCGGCATCCGGGTGAGTCTGTCTCCGGCTGTCCCCATGCCTGTAAGGGTTGCTGAATGAGGCTGCCTGGAATCCCTCCTTTTGGAGAACTTTTTACGGAGGAAGTGGAGGAAAGGATTTTGCAAGCCCTTGATAAAAAGGAAATTCAAGGCTTAACTCTCCTTGGGGAGCCTTTGGTGCCGGAGAATCTTTCATGCGCTACTGCCGCTTCTTCGGAAAATGAAGGAGCGCCTTCCGGAGAAGGATCTTTGGTGTTTTAGCGGTTACCGCTATGAGGAGCTTATAAAGACAGGGCAGTGAGAAGGAAGAAATTTTGGAATTGTTTTCTCAGCTTTCCGTTCTGGTGGATGGCAAGTTCCATTTAGAAGAGAAGATCTTAGGGCTTTTTGTTTCAGGGGTTCCCGAAACCAGCGTTTGATTTTTCATACCGGAAACCCTGAAAAAGCGGCAAGATTTGCCTGTATGCGGAGTAGAATGACGAATCTGCCTGCAGAGCATTTTTAGAAGAATCCTAGGAAAGCTTAAAGAATTTGTTTATATTTCTTCTCTTCTTCCTGTATAGTGAGAGTAAGAAAAGCTTTTGCTTCGTTTTTGTCGCATAAGAAAAATAGCATATAGGAAACATCAAAATTGATAAGTTCCTGTCGAATGCATAGAGCTCAAGGAGGTTGAAGATGAGAAAAAGAGGATTAGTACTGGTGGCACTTTTGGCTATGGGAATATTAGCTTGCGGAAAGAAGCGTCCACTACAGAGAGTAGCGCTGCAGAACAACAGCGGAAGTAAAGACCGGCCAGGAGGGCGAAGATAAGGGAAAGTAAGGTCTGCTCGGAAGCTGCCAAGGCAAAAGGAGTCCACTACTGCTGAAACAAAGGGAAGGAAGAAGGCGGCAAGGGAAAAAGAAGGATGTAACCGTGATTACGGGAACCATCACCGATGCAGCCATGAACAGTGTAAGCATTAAGGGAAATGACGGTAAGGACTATGAGCTGAACAAGATTGATAAGTCCGACATTTTCCGGACTTTCTCAGGGCATTGAAATCGGAACCAAGGTGGAAGTAACTTTGATATGATATGAATATCCTGTCTATGGTGATCCGGGAAAATAAAGTTGTTATATTCAAAATCAACAAAATTCATACTTGCTATAGAATATAGCAATAACCAAATCTATTATTTTGCATTATCCCTTTTTGCTTTTTATGCTACAGTGTGCAGGAAAAGAAAAAAGGGATTTTATCATAGAGGAAGAAAGAGGGAAAAATTATGGCATATCATATCAGTACACGATGTCAACACTTGGAAGGACAGAATAAGGAGGAGCATTACGGGGCGATATCTACCCCATTTACCCAAGCTCCGCCTTTATTCATCAAGAGGTAGGGGGAAAGAATCCCTACGACTATTCACGTTTGCAAAATCCCCACCAGAGCCCAGCTGGAAAAGGTGGTAGCTTCTTTAGAGCATGGTACGGATTGCATTGCCTCATCCTCCAGGGATTGCGGCATTGGCCTGTATTATGGAGCTTTTTCGTCCCGGGAGACCATATTTTTAATTGATCTGACCCATATGGCGGCTCCATTCGTTATTTTCGTGAGGTAAAATGAGAAAAATGGTCTTCAGTTTTCCAGAGTATCTCTCCATGAGGATGGCTGGGAAAAGGAAGTTAAGGAGAATACCAAAGCCATTTTTTCTGGAAAGTCCCACGAATCCCTGCATGAATGTAAATGATATAGAAGCGCTGGGGAAAATTCTGTAAGGCACATAACTTACTGTTTGATTGTGGACAACACCTTCCTTTCTCCCTATTTTCAAAATCCTCTGGACTTGGGAGTAGATATCGTGCTACATAGCGGCACCAAGTTTCTATCCGGACACCCATGATGCTATTGCAGGCTTTATTGTGGTAAAGGATGAGGCTCTTCAGGAAAGACTTCGCTTCCTGTTTAAGACCACCGGAGCAGGACTGGATGCCTTTGACAGCTGGCTGATTTTACGAGGCATCAAAACCTTTAGCTATTCGTATGGAAAGGCACAGGAAAACAGTCTGAAAATTGCGGAATTTTTAGAAAAACACCCGAAAGGTCAAGAGAGTTTTATATCCGGGACTTCCCAATCATCCCGGTCATGAATTGATGAAGAAACAGGCCAGAGGATTTGGCGCAATGATTTCCTTTGATGTGGAATCCGGTGAGGGAAGCTAAAGAAATTTTTAAAGAGAATTCAGCTGATATACTTTTGCGGAATCCCCTGGGAGGAACGGAAAGTCTTTTGACCTATCCCTTGACTCAAACGTACATGCAGATGTGCCGAAGGAGATTTTTGGCGGAAAAACGGAATATACGAAACCACCCTGCGCCTGTCTGTAGGTATTGAAGATGCGGAAGATTTGATTGCGGATTTAAAGCAGGCATTGGGATAAAAATGAAATATGCAGTATGGTCTTAAAAAGAAGCTGTAAAATAATATGCAGTATAGGTCTTAAACGGGGTACGCTCCCGCTAGCCTCGCCCTGCAGGGGTTCTAAGCTTTTACAAAACAAAAGCCAAGAACCCGCGGGCTCAGACTACCCTTTTTCAGACCTATACTGCATATTCTGTTTAGAGCTTGTATTATAGTTTCTTTTTCAAGACCATACTGCATATTCTGTACAGATGAGCCTTGCCGTTTCTTTTTAAGACCTATACTGCATGTTATTTTACAGCTTCTTTATTTATCCCTCATCATGCTGAACTTGTCCATAGGGATAATTCTTCCGTTATCCAATACTTTTCTGGTATCGGCTTCGTCCAAAAGAGGCTTTGACGAGACCTCTTGATTCATTTTCCGCCTTGTGACCGGAAGGTCCGCCCACACAGCCGCCTTCACAGGCCATACCCTCGATAAAAGTCCTCCGGGAAGCTTTTCCCTGCCTTTAGAAGAGAAAGGGCGGTAACGCATTCCTTTCCCGCCGGAGCAGGCGCGAAGCTTGATATCGGTGGTGTCTTCTCCTCTTTCCCGCATGCATTCCATAACTGCGTGGCTACACGCCGCCGGAGCTGGCAAAAGTTCTTTTCCCCAAGAGATGCTTCCTGATAAGGGCTAACCTCCGCCTCAAGCTGACATCCTTGGAACGGAGCAGACTGCTGAATTCTCCAAAGGAGAGAACATAGTCCGCATTTCCTCAATGCCCATTTCCTGGAGACTCAGATTTCTTTGCCATACAGGGACCGATAAATACGGTTACGCAGTCGGGATGAATGAGCTTTTCAACAACGGGAAACTGCCGCCATAGGAGAAAAGGGGTCTCCGACATATTTTCACGGTACTGATCCGGGAAATGAATTTTCAAAAGGTTAATGAAAGCAGGGCAGCAGGAGGTGGTCATTTTCTTTCCTTCTTTTCTGGCCTCTGACCATTCCAATGCCTCGTATGCGGCAGTCATATCGCCACCCAGTCCCAACCTCCACCATATCGGTAAAGCCGAGAGCTTCTTCAAAGCCACACGGATTGCGGACATAGAGATATCCTCACCGAACTGTCCCTCTGTGGCAGAGGGGCACACATGGCGTAAACCTCTTTTCCTGCTTAATGGCGAAATTACCTGCAAGAGGTGCGTCTTTAGTGGAAATCGCCGAAGGGGCAGGGAGGTACGCACTGTCCGCAACAGATGCAACGATTATCATCAATAACGCAAAGACCGTTTTTCGTCGTAGGTAATAGCATTTACCGGACAAGGCTTTTTACGGGGACGGGTAAGCTGGGCAATGGCACTGTAGGGGCAGGCTGTTGCATACATTCCCATTCCTTACACTCATAGGATCGATGTGGGCTCTTTGGTCTGTCATGGTAATGGCACCAAAGTGACAGCTGTTCTGGCAGGCCTTACCTAAACAAAAGACGGCAGTTATCCGTAACGGAATAGGAAGAAATAGGGCACTCCTCACAGGCAGGGTCGATAACCTGAATGACATTGCTGCTTTTCTCTTCGGGCTGGCATCCTCATTACAAGCCATGAGACGAATACGCCAACGAAGAATTTCCCTTTCCTATATATACACAGCAACGGAAGGCGGCCTTCGGTCGGGATAACTCCCGATTAAGCTTTCCTTTGCTTCTTCCGTAACTTCTCCGTTCCATGCGATTCTTGCCAAGCCTTCAATTACACGGTGTTTGAGAGGATAAAACCCTTGTCGTTTTGTAACCATACTCTTTTCTCCTTACTTAGACTCTTTTTCTATCCTCGGAGAAGCGCTCATTTTCTCCGAGAAGTCAAACTCGTTAAAAAGAGTATAACATAGTTTTTCCTGTTTGGGGGATATACTTTCCTTAGTACGAAAAATAATACTGACAGACAAAAGCATTTTGCAATTCTTTTCCGTCTTACAGAACGTAGGAGTTTCCATTCCTGGATATCAAAGGGATTCATCCATAAGCTTTCTCCTTAAAAAGAAATATTCTATAAACTTCGAAATGTCCCTATGGAGCATAAAAAGGACGATAATTAAAATACAAAGTTAAAAACAAAATAGAATTGATATTTAATCAAATATTTTTAATAAAAGCTTTGTGAAATGGAAAGAAGGTAATATAATAAATAAGATATTAGTAGATTTTTCATAAAATTACCAGAGAGCCTTACTATATTTTAGAAAAATGTCGAAAGAATACCTAATTCAACTGTTTGTGATAAAGGTGGATTAGGGTATAGGAGAGGAGAGCTTATGTCACTAATGCAAATGATTTTTAAAAAGCCTGAGGAAGTTTTCGGGAAGACGGGAAGAGCCCGTTGAGAAACAACCCTTTGGACTTGTTGTCTGTAAGGGCGACAGGATAAGCACAGTGTTAGAAACAGAGAACATTGAGCTCCTCTTGGAAAAAGAACAGGGACGTATTCGCCTTGTACAGAAAAATTCCGGAGGAGAAGAGCTGAAAAACTCTGATGGAATGTCCCTATGCGGAAAAATGGATGCCCGAGAAAGAACTTGACGGACATGATGTCTGCGGTAAAGAAAGGACATCGAAGCGGCTGCTAGAAGCTGGGAAGAACTTCCATTCGCATTCCGGAAAGTAAATATGAACTTTTCATGTATATGCGGAGCGCTCATCTATCCCTATGGATATGGATAAGTTAAACCAGGAGCTTTCTTCCGGTGAAGGCAAGAAGAAAATGTGCTTTCATTCGTTCTTTCTTGGGAGAAGAATCCCAGAATCAATGTTTATGTGGGAATCTATACCCTTGGACAGGATACGGCTTACAGAATCTTGAAGCAGGAATGGCGGATGCTTCAATGTCCGTTTTATTGTTTTGGAAAATTATGAAAAGAAGCCGATTTCCTGGTCCGATCGCGGGATTCAGGAAAGCCTGAAAGGATTCTCCCAATGTGGCAGCCCATCGGTATCGGTATTAAGGAGATCGTCCCCGTTATGCCATTGAGCTCCGCACAGAGGATTTGGCTTCCTCCGTTAAGAAGGCAGCAATGCTGAGTCACCACATTTTCAATATTCGAGAGGAAAATGATTTGACTGCCCAGACTCAGGGCTTTACGCAAAGGCAATGGGCAGCTTGGAGCAAAGCAGGGGAAAGAAGTGAGGACTTTATCCGGAAAACTGTGAGGATCTGGCTTTGGAGGATGCCTGCTACAGAATTTCCGAAAGCTCTGCAAAGGAAATCGTGAAGAAGGTGCAGGAGAGAGGTTTCAATGAGGAGAGGATATCGGTCTGTTCCGTGTTCCGGTATTAGACAGACGTCTGCTCTTAAACCTTTTTAAAGAATGCGGAAAACGGCTTCCTGGTGGTGGATGATGCGGGACAGTTCCAGTATTACCAGGGATATGACCGGAAAACTGGTGATGAAATACGGCTGGGAGAAGGACGGCTGTTGGTACATCGCTCCAAAGGGGAAGGAAGAAAAGGATATCTGGAAAGAGGCCGCTATGGTTCTTCTGGAAGGAAAATATCTTGCAGGCCCTTGGGAAAGATTCTTATGGAGAATCGGAATCGCTCCGTAAGCGATGCTTACAGCAATCTGAAAAACTTCATTGTTTTCTTATGAGAAAGCTGGGAATGGGAGAGGAGAACAAATCAGAACTTTAGGCCTTGCCAGAGACTTCTTCCCCAAGGAAAATATAGAAGAAATCAAACCGTCATTGGAGAGGTGCTTTCCGAAGCTCCTCTATGACAATTTCGGATTTTAAAGATATTATAGATGTTAGTGCATTCTATATCATGTAGGTTTGGATAGGGGCACGCTCTCGCTAGCTTCATACTTAACAGTACTAACTTTCAAGCGTCGCTTTGCTCGCTTTCAGTAAAGTACTGAAGGGCTCAGACTACCCCTTTTCCAAACCTACATGGTATAGAATTAGTAATCTTATATCCATAATTTTTGAAAATGGCTAAATTGATACAAAAGTAAGAGTTTCGCCGTATTTGAAGTGCTATAGAAATTGATATATTCTCTCCATATTGCATGCGGTAAAGAGGGATACATCATTTTCTATGGCAATTTTTCTATTATAAAATTTCTCCTACATATTTAAAACAAATTAAAATATATGCTAGAGCTTAAACTGTATAGATGTACCTAGCGATTTATGTAAATACTTTTAATTTCACGCCTATGGATATTTTTATGTTTGCTAGCTTACGGACTGTTTGTTTTTCTATATTCGTCACAAATATTTTACAAAGACAAGTTTGTCCGCCCCCGGAGAATATGATTTTGTGATGAAACATAAGCTATTAACCGTACTATTGGTTATTTTTAGGTTTATTCATTCTGCTTTTGCCTGTATGCTGTGTTTTCTTATTTCAATATCCCCATAATAGCTGAATTTCCTGGAAGATAAAGCAACAGGCTCCCTCGGATAAAGCAACAGGAATACTTGCAAGAAGGAAGGATTTCTTGTAAAGTATTCCTGTTGTACAAACGAAAAATAAGGTCTAAGGCAAATCCGAAGTCCGTATGGGATAAGGCAGAGGCCTTAGATGTTCATAACGAGATGGCAAAGAGAAAATGATTATAGTGAAAAAGATAATCAGAAAAATAGAAAATGAAGGGAAGGAAAATGAAAGAAAAGAGTAACCGTATTGTTTCGCTGACTTCCATCTGCATTGTGCTTTTTTGTTTTTGGTGGCGGCATTTTGACCGATAAGGAGTCGGTGCAGAATTCTCCCTGGTCTTTGGTGCCGCTCGGTGATTGCCGTGCCCTTAGCACTGATTACCAAGGAGGTTTACAGTTCCCAGTTCTTAGGAATTTTATCCGGAGCTCTTTTGTATTCCGGCTACAATCTGGAGGGGACTTTGAACCATGTGTTTATGGACGGTATTATCCATGTGCTTTCGATACCTGGAATGTGGGAATCCTTTGTTTTTGGTGATTTTAGGCATGATGGTACAGCTTATAGAATAAAACCGGAGGCTCCAGAGCCTTTGGGAGATTGGACGAAGAAGCATATCCGAAGCAGGAAGGGCTCTATGCTGGCTACCATTGCCTTGGGTGCCTGATTTTATTGACGATTACTTTAATTGCTTGACTGTGAGGCTCTGTTATGCGTCCGGTAACGGATCAGCTCAAAATCAGTGAGGGCAAAGCTGGCATATCTTATTGATACTACGGCAGCGCCGGTATGTATCATAGCCCCGATTTCCTCTTGGGCAGCAGCGGTTTCCGGCTTCGTGGAAGGAAAATGGGATGAAGCTCTTTGTGAAGACCATTCCTTATAATTTCTATGCCCTTCTGTCCATCTGTATGCTGATTTTTGGTTTTTGCTTAACGTGGATTTTGGCCTATGAGCTTCATGCAGGAAAAATGCTGTAGAGAGGAATGATGCTTTTTACTACAGTGGAGCGTCCCTATGGGAAGCTCACCGAGGAAGAGGAAGAAAAGGACATATCCTGGATATGCTGGTGCCGATTTTTCTCTTTGATTGTTTTCTGTGTTGTGGGAATGAGTTTATTCCGGAGGATTTTTCACCTGGTGCGGACTTTGTTACTGCATTTTTCCCAGTCCGATGCTTCTAAAAGGATTGGTGTTAGGGTTCCTTTGGCGCCTTGGTAGTAACCTTATTTTATTACTTTGGCAGAAATGCCCTTTCCTTTAATGAAGGAATGGACTGCCTGCCGGAGGGCTTCAAGCAGATGGTGCGGCCATCTTGATTTTGACCACTGCATGGTCTTTGAAGGCTATGACGGATAGCTTTGGGGAGCGAAGGAATTTGTGGCAGTGATGGTAAAGAGCAGTGCAGGCTCTGCATTATCTTTCCTGCCGGTATTTATTTTCCTGATTGCCATTGGCCTTGCTTTTGCTACAGGAACCTCTGGGGAACCTTTGGAATTTTTGATTCCGATTGTGGTGGCCATTTTTCCAGGATGTGGATACCAACATGATGATTCTTTCCATGTCCGCCTGCATGGCGGGAGCGGATGCGGAGACCATTGTTTCTCCACATCGATACTACCATTATGAGCTCAGCCGGAGCCCAGGCGTTCATATTAACCATGTAAAACCCAGTTACCCTACGCCCTTTTGGTGGCCAGGGTATCCTCGATTAGTTATATTTTGCGCAGGATTTTTAAAGACGCCTTGGATTCCGCTGGGTATAGGCGTGGCACTTCTATTCGGAATTTTGCTTTGGATTAAGAAGGGACAGAAGAAAGCTTAAAGACTGATTAAAAAGGCAGATAGGAGCTTAGAAAGGCCAATGTTGCCTTGGAGAAAATGGGAGAAGATATATTGAGGTAAAAGTATGCAAAAATAGGGGCTGTACATTTTGACAGCTCCTTCTCCTATGTGGGAAGGGGCGGATGAGACATGTGTCTCCTCCGGCCCCCTTTTCATAGAGATACGACTCCGCCTTTGGCAGGAAGCTATTTTTGCCTTTTCGAAATCTCTTTTCCCCGGCAGAAGTGGTTTTTAAAACCACTTCTTGCATATTTTAAACTATATCCTAAAAATATTCTATTGACATTTTTATGATTTACAGTTATATTTGCTTTCGAAAAATTTAATTAAAAATAATTTTTAGTAAAAAGGCGAAAGGAGTTCAGTATGGATTCGAGAGATTAAAGGAAATCATTGTAGATACTTTGGCATGTGATGAGGATAAGGTTTACTAGAGGCAGATATGCAGAAGGATTTAGAGGTGGATTCTCTTTCCCCAGTGGGAGCTGCACATGAGCTTTTAGAGGATGAGCTGGGTGTTTCCATCTCCTGATGGAGAACGGAAGATGCATACCGTAAAAGATATTTTTAGACTATGCAAATAACGCAAAAGGCGTAAATTAATCAAGATAGAAAGACAGAGAAAAACAGGCGTCCTAGGGACGCTTTTTCTCAAAAGAAAGAATTGTTTCTAAAGGAAAGGTCAAGAACCATAGGAGGAAATATGAAATCACCCATTCAAAGTCTGGTAGAGCTGGTGAAAGACAGGGACTTACGGCAAAAAGCCAATAAAGATACCATGAGCGGAACTGCCCCATTAAAGGTGCCTACAACCTTTATCAGCTGTAGAAAATGCGGAAGAAGAGCACTTCATTCCCGTTGGGAAGAAAATTACTATATTTGCCCTCATTGCGGTTCTTACAGTCCTATCGAGAGCCTATTATCGCTTGAAAAATGCTTTATGATCCGAGGAACCTTTCAGGAGCTGGATCGAGGATATGGCGGTAAAGGATCCTGGACTTCCCGGAGTATAGAGAGAAGGCGGAAAGCCAGGCGAAAAACCGGTCTGAAAAAGAGGCGGTGGTTTTCTTCAAGGGAAAAATCGGAGGAATTCCTGTGGTGGTATTGGTACTGGACAGTCGCTTCTTCATGGGTTCCATGTCTCAGGCCGTGGGAGAAAAGGTAACCAGAGGAATCGAAGTGGCGGATAAGGAGCAATGCCCTTGATTATCTTCTCCGCTTCAGGAGGAGCCAGAGATGCAGGAGGTATCTCAGCGCCTGATGCAAAATGGCAAAGACCTCTGCGGCAGTGAGACTTTTCTCCGAGCACAGGGGACTTTTTATCAGCTATTTTAACTCACCCCACCACAGGAGGAGTAACTGCAAAAGCTTGCCACTTTAGGAGATATTACCTGGCAGAGCCGGGAGCGTTAATCGGATTTGCCGGCCCCAGAGTTATTGAGCAGACCATTAACAGTAAGCTCCCAAGGGCTTCCAGAAGAGTGAATATCTGGAAAGCCACGGCTTCGTAGAACAAGATTGTGGAGAGAAAAGATATGAGAGAAACCTGATTCAGCTTTTGAAATTACATCAAAAGGCTTAAGACAGTTTATGGACAAATTTTTCCCTACTGCAGGAACGAGGAAGCCTCAGTTTGGAAGAGGCTGGCTGAAAAGTTCAAAAGGGACAAAAAGTAGGATGGAAATCCTTCATGCCGGAAAAACCAGGGATTGAAAAATGACATTGTCGGAATCGAGGAATCAAGGAGGAATATAGATGATTAAGGAAGTACTGGAAAAAGACAGAAGCCTTAGAAGAGATTCAGACGCTTCTTGCGGAGAGGACCGAGGAAATCAAAGAGTATTACAAGAGGAAAGAAGAAGCTTTTAGACAGCTGTAAGGATTTGGAGCCAGGAGATCGGGTATTTTGGCAAGAACACCCCGCCGTCCCCATGTGGAGGACTTCGTTTCCGCCCTTTTACAGACTTTTTTGAGCAAAAGGGAGACCATCTTTATGATGAGGATCGCTCCATTTACGGAGGAATTGCCCGTTTTCACGGACGTCCTGTAACGAGTACTGGGTCACAGAAAGGAAGAACGGTGGAAGAAAATCTTTCCTGCAACTTCGGAATGACCTGTCCGGAAGGGCTATCGTAAGGCAAAAAGACTGATGGAGCAGGCGGAGAAGATTGACAGACCGATTATCACCTTTGTGAGATACTCCGGGAGCTTACCCCGGTTTAGAGGCGGAGCAGCACGGACAGGGTGAGGCTATTGCGAAAAACCTTGCTTTTTATGGAGTTCTCTCCATGTGCCGGTAATTGCGGTGGTAACAGGAGAAGGAAGCTCCGGCGGTGCTTTTGGGAATCTGTGTAGCCAATAAGATTTTAATGCTGGAAAATGCGATTTACTCTGTTTTAAGTCCGGAGGCTTGCAACCATTATGGAAGGATAGCTCCCGTGCGGCTGAAGCGGCAAAGGTTATGAAGCTTACCGCAAAGGATTGCAAAGGAAGCCAATGTGGCGGATGAGGTTGTGCCAGAGTCCTTGGAGGCGCCCAGGATGACCCGGAGAAGTCTTTACAAGGCGTTGGATCGAAATCTTGGAGAAGGCTTTAGCATACTACGAAGGCATGAGTCGTCATGAAATCCGTGAGGACAGACTCTCTAAGTTCAGAAAACATTTAGGGAAAAAGAGGAATGATGAAGGACTAAAGATACTTGGCCTTGGATCGGCTATCCCAAGTAAGAGGGTACACAATGATGACCTGGCGAAGCTGGTGGACACTCAGTGACAGAATGGATTTTTCCCAGAACAGGTATCCACGAAAGACGTTTTTGCGAAAAGGATGAGAGTGCGGAACCTTAGCAGTTTAGAAGCGGCTAAGGAGGCTGTGGCGGACTGCAGGACTAAAGGAGAGGATATCGGCGTGATTGTGGTGGCTACCATGTCTCCGGACTTCTCTACTCCAAGCCTTGCGGCTATCCTGGCGAGAATTGGGCACGAGAAGATGTTCCCGTATTGGATTTAGATGCGGCCTGCGACGGTTTTGTTTACGGGCTGGAGGTAGCCAGGGGCTTTCTGCTCTCCACCAATAAGGACTATGCCCTGGTGGTGGGGACGGAACAGCTTTCCCGACTACTGAAAAATAGAGGATAGAGACCACCTCCGTCATTTTCGGAGACGGAGCAGGAGCTAGCTGGTGGTAAAAAGATGCCAAGACTCTCTACGCTTCCTACCTGGGCCTCTGAGGGAGATTATTCCATTATGGCCCCCGGCATTTACACCGGAGCCTTTGACGGTTTTTATGAGGATGGCACGGAGAATCAGGAGAAGTTGGGAGAGGGAGTCAGTGCAGGAAAGCACAGCTGGACCACCTGGTAATGGATGGAAAGGGGTTTTCCTCTTTGCCATTGACATTGTTCCCATTGCATCGAGAAGGTCTTGGAAAAGACCCGGAGACAGTTTGAAACTGTGCAGCATGTGGTATGTCATCAGGCCAATTTCCAGAATCATTCGAAATGTGGTGCGACACATGAAGGCGGATCCCAAGAAGTTTTTGAAAATATGGAGTATTTCTGAAATACCTCGGAGCATCCATCCCCATGGTCTATAAAGGTATATGCAGGAAAAAGGGTCTTTACATTCCGGAGACAAGCTGGTTTTATGGTGGAAGCTGGCCTCAGGCTGACCTCATGCCTGCAGAAATTCAGTACGAAAAAGCGTAGAAAGTAAAGAAATTAAGGAGAGATTATGACCGGATTACAGGAAATTTTAGGAATTCGTTACCCCATTATTCAGGGAGGAATGGCCAATATTGCTACAGGAGCTTTTTGCGGCGGCTTGCTCCGACGCAGGAGCCCTGGGATTAGTGGTACAGGAGGCATTCGAGAGGCGGAGGGTCTTCGGAAGGAAATCACATCCTTCGGGAAAGAACCGACAAGCCCTTTGGGGTAAATCTTATGCTGATGAATCCGGAAACCGATAAGATGGTGGAAATCTGCATTGAGAAAAAGGTACCGTAGTAACCACCGGAGCCGAAATCGGCATTTACATGGAAGCCTTTTAAGGCGGCGGGAATCAAGGTGATTCCGTGGTGCCGCTCCTATTTTGGCGAAAAGACTGGAAAAGCTGGGAGCGGACGCGGTGATTGTCGGAGGGCTGAGTCCGGAGGGCCATATCGGGGAAATGACCACCATGACTTTGGTGCCTCAGACCGTGGATGCGGTTTCTATTCCCCGTGATTGCAGCAGGCGGTGTTGCGGATAATCGGCAAATGCAGGCAGTGCTTACCTTAGGAGCCTGCGGTGCCCAAATCGAGTACCGCTCTTTTGGCGGCGGAGGAATGTCCCATCCATGAAAAATTATAAGGAGGCGGTACTGAAGGCCTCCGGCTCCCGACACCATTGTGACAGGAAGAATTGCCGGTGTGCCTGTACGAGTTTTTAAAGAATCAGATGAGTAGGGAATACCTAAGTCAGGAAAAGGCAGGAGCGGATAAGATGGAACTGGAGAAGTTCACGCTGGGCTCCCTTCACAGGGCGGTTTTTGACGGAGATACAAAAACCGGATCCCTCATGGCAGGACAGACCTGCGGACAGGGTCACAAAGATTCGTCCGGTGGCGGAGATTTTAGCGGATATTTGCCGAGGGAATTCCTGGATTTCATAAGGAGGAAAGATGAAGACAGCATTTTTATATGCAGGGACAGGGAAGTCAGGTTAAGGGAATGGGAAAGGACTTATGAAGCCTTCCCCAGCCTTTCGAAAGGCCTATGACGAGGCGGAGCTGGACTTTGATGTAAAGACGCTCTCCTGAAGACCCGGAAGGGAAAAATCAATGAAACCCGTTATGCAGCCGGCTCTTGTGGCATTTGCCTGCGGTATGACTGCGTTTTACGGGAAAAGCAGAATCCTTCCGACTATGCTGGGACTTTCCTGGGAGAATACTCCACTGGAGGCGGCTTCCGTATTTTCACGCAAAAACAGCGGTGGAAATGGTAGCCTCCGTGGTAAGAAAATGGAAGAGGCCTCCAGGAATCAGATCCTCCATGGCGGCAATCCTTGGGATGTCTGAGGAAGCTTTGGACAAGGTTTGTAAGGAAGTGGGCGCTGTGAGCCTTTGTAACCTAAACTGCCCGGGGCAAATCGTTATCGGCGGAGAAAGAAGGCTGTGGAGAGCATCCAAACTGGCTTTGGAGGCAGGTGCCAAGAAAGCGATTCCTTCAAGGTTTCGGTCCTTCCATACTCTTTTATGAAAAGTGCGGGAGAAGCACTGCAGGGAGTATTTTAAAGATATTAGCTTCAAGAGGAACTTGCCCTGTAACTTCACAACTTCTTAGGAGAGAAAGACAGGAAGGAGACCCAAGCGTTCGGAGCTTTTGGTGGAACAGGGTACAAAAGCCGGTGCGTATGGAAGAGGATCTTAGAAGACTTCTGGACCTTGGGGTGAGAAATTTTGTGAAATCGGTCCGGGAAAGACTATTTCCGGTTTCTTAAAGACGATGCCAAGGATATGGGTATCGAAGATTTTGAAGTGGTAAGCTTGGAAAATAAAGAAGAGCTGGAAGCGTTTTTGGCTAGTAAGTAAAGAAAGAGCTGGGAAACATTTTAGAAAGTAAAAAGGGATAGCTGCACAAGAGCTAAAAGGAGCAAAGGACCATCTCTTTGAGATGGTCAAAAGTGTGATGATAGAAAAGGACGGAAGATGGCGGAAAGAGAGACTTGTCTGGTTACAGGCGCCAGTGGAGGCATCGGTGAGTGCGATTGCTTTGAAAATGGCTGCGAGAGGAAGAAATGTGGTGCTCACTACGCCGGAAATGAAGCGGCAGCCAGGGCTATAGAGGGAAGAAATTCACAGGCTTATCCTTCCGTGAAACCCTCCTTTTGCCAGGGTGATATTAAGAAGGAAGAGGATGTGGAAAAGAATTGTGGCGGAGGCCGTTGCCCGTTTTCGAAATTGAGGTTTTAGTGAACAATGCCAGCATCACCAGAGACAATCTTTTTCTGAAAATGTCTTCGGAAGACTTTGATGAAGTACTGGATGCAAACCTTCAGAGCATTCTTGTATTTCCAAAAAGCAGTAGGAAGCTGATGATGAAAAAGCGTTACGGCAGGGATTGATTCAGATTTTCAGCATTGTGGGGGTTCACGGAAATGTGGGACAGAGCGATTATACGGCTTCAAGGCTGGACTTATCAGCATGTCCAGATGTCTGGCCCAGGAGCTGGCAGGACGAAATGTAACGATAATATGGTTTGTCCGGCTATTGATAGCATGAAAATGACTGCCGGACTGCCGGAGGCAGTGAAGGAAGAAATGTTACAGAACATTCCTATGAAGGCTTTTCGGAACAGGGAGAAGATGTGGCAAATGCAGTAGCTGCCAAAAGAATCTCGCTATATTACAGGAGAAACCCTCTTAGTGGATGGCGGCATGGGCATGTAGGGCGAGAAATATAGAATGAAGCTATATAAAGATTCGATATAGAAAGAAACTATAGAGTGGCAGTGTGAGGCGACAATAGAGTTTGTAAAACAGAGTGCAATCTTGAGTTGAAATGGAGAATAAAGAATACTATGGAGAGAAGACGCGTTGTAATTACCGGATTAGGAACAGTGAACCCCACCGGGAATTCCGTTGCGGAAAGCTGGCAGGGAATTCAGGAGGGAAAGGTGGGCATGGCCCCATTACCGCCTTTCCGGCAGAGGACTTAGCATTCGTTTAGCATGGAAGTAAAGGATTTTCGTCAGGAACCGTTTTGATAAAAGAGTTTTAAAACATGTCCCGCTTTACCCAGTTTGCCATGTGGGCAGCAGAAGAGGCAGTAAAGGACGGCGGTATTGGAGGAACGCTTCCTGAGGAAGAAATCGTTGTATTGTTTTCGCAGCGGAATCAGCCTGCAAAACCATTGAAGCAGAGCATACTCGTGGCGCTTCCAAGGGCTTTGAACGTGTAAATCCCTTCTTTATCCCTATGTCCATTTCCAATATGGCGGCGGCGGAAATTGCCATTCGCCATCATTTAAAGGGAATGTGCATTTGCCCGGTAACTGCCTGTGCAGGCGGCTCCAATGCCATCGGGATGCTTCCATAGAATCAGAGACTGTTACAGAAACTGCTATGGTTTGCGGAGGAACCGAGGCCACCATTTCCGAACTGGGAATGGCGGATTTTTCTAGTATGAAGGTCTTTCTCCTGCTTCCGAAGTCAGCAGGCTCCATCCCTTCGATAAGGAGCGTTCCGGCTTCTGCTGATGGGAGAGGGGCAGGCATTTTGGTGCTGGAGGAAAGAGCATGCTCTAGAAGAGGGGACAGATTTACGGAAGTGCTGGGCTACAGTGCAGAGCTGTGATGCCTGCATATTACCTCCCTGCACCAAACGGAGAAGGGGAGCGGATTGCATGACTTGCGTTAAAGGATGCCAATCTTGCTCCTGAAAAGATTGATTACATCAATGCCCACGGCACCTCCACCAATTTAAATGATAAAGGGTGAAACCACCGCCATCAAGACGGTTTTTGGAGAGAGCCCTATTCTATCCCGTATCCTCCACAAGTCCAGTGACCGGACACCTTTTGGGAGGGCTGGGAGCGGTGGAGGCCATCTTCTCGTGCTGGCTTTGAAGGATGAGCTTTGTACCTGCACCATGAATTATCAGGTAAAGGATGAGGCTGGATCTGGACTATGTACCAAATCAGGGAAGAAAGCAGGAGCTGACTACAGCCTTTCCAATTCTTTAGTTGGCAGTCATAATGCCACTCTGGTTTTTCGAAAAGCAAGAGTAGTTTTCCCTACAATACAGTAAGCCAATCGTGATGACTCCATCGGCGGGAAACTGCGGTGGAATCGAGGAGGTCAATATGCCCTAAGTTAAACATTGAAGAAATCAGCCATTATTCCCCAAAGTTATCCTTTTTGCTGATTGACGAAATTCAAGACTATGAAGCGGGAGGAATTTGCGGTGGCAAAGAAATGCGTTACCATCAACGAACCCTTCTTTCAGGGTCATTTTCCCTCCTATCCTGTAATGCCCGGGGTACTGATTGTGAGCTCTAGCCCAGACCAGGCAGGTGGCGCTCTGGCTCTTCCGGAAAATAAAGGAAAAATTGCTCTCTTTGGAGGAATTAAAAATTACGAAAGTTCAAGCAGCAGAGTTCGTCCAGGGACGTGTTGGAGCTTAGCTGCGGAAGTAAACCGAAAAGGGCCGGTTGGCATACGGAGAGCGGAAGCCAAGGTGGATGGAAAGACCGTAGTGAAGGCGGAATTGACCTTTGCAGTGCAGTAGAGCTTTATGCACTATTGAGGAAAAGAGGTCGAGTGATATGGTTTCCCAGTGCCGACTGAAAAGCGGAAGCGTGCCCGAGAGGAGGCTGTATCGCATGAAATGCGTAAGCTTTAATATCCTTTAACACTACCGGAGTTCAGAAGATAACCATTAAAACCCCTTATATAAAATCATTTTATTAATAAGTTTTGAAAGTATCAGAAAAATTCATACCTATAGGCAAATACAAGATTTTCTGTTAAAGTTTAACAAGTCACAGTCTACTTATTTCAAGAGAGAGAATGCTATGTTTAGTGAATCGATTATTGAGTTGTACAAAAGTTCAAGTTTGATTTTTATATGCAGGTGTTTGCGAAATTCGAAAAGAGAGAATGCCAGTCTGACCACTGTAGAAAGCTATGCATTGAGATGTATCAAGGCTCTGGGAGAATTGATGCAGTACGAATTTGCCATTATGATGGAATTTCGCTCTAATGCCGCCTATAAGGTGAATGCCTTGCAGTGAAAGGGCTGCATCGAGAAATTCAGGATGAAAATGATCGAAGAGAGTTCCACCTTCGTCCACGAAGAAGTTTTGGGATTATTACAATGTTTCCTACAGTTATGTAAAGACTGTAGTGAAGCTCGTTGCCAGAAGCGTTTCAGCAAGGAGGATTTGGCAAAGTTTGAAGAGATGGTAAAGATTGTTACCACAGAGCTTTATGCCTGAGCTGGATGCCAGAGATTTACCAAAAACAGGATTTGAAAACCACGTCAGCATCGATGTGAAGTGGAGAGTAAAAGTAACGGAAGAATCGAAAAAGTCCCCTTGGCCGGAAGGCCTTGGGGATGTTACAGAAAAATCCATGTTCCAGGAAAGGAAATTGCCTTTTCTCTTGCGAGCAGGGTGACCTATGATAATATAAATCGGTCATATGTGCGAGTGATAGGAGTAACCAGAAAGCTTCGGAGAAAACAGGGATAAAGGGCGAAATCTGGTGAAACATTTTTCCTTTTTCCGGAGAGAAAAGCGTTCCTCAAATTCGATTGTAAAGTGAGAGATGAACAAGAAATCAAATGCAGTGCTAAGCTTATAGGAATCCTCCTGCTGCCATAGCTTTTGCGTTTTGGGATACCTGACACGCAAAAACATTAAGCTGGGATTGGACCTGAACGGTGGTGTGTCCATCACCCACCAAACCGTGGAAGAATCCTACCGCCGAGCAGATGAGTGACACGGTGTATAAAGCTCAAATGTAAGATCAGAGCTATTCCACAGAGAGCGCAGGGTATATCAGGAAGGAAAGAGACCGTATCAATATTGATATTCCCGGAGCTACCGATGCCAATGAAATTTTGGCAGAGCTTGGAGACCAGGTACCCTACTAGTTTGCGGATGAGGATGGCAATGTTCTTCTTACCGGTGATGATGTAAAAACCAGCTACTGCGGGAATGACAAACCAGAACAACAATCGTGAATATGTGATTGGAGTTACATTTTACAGAGGCAGGTGCAGCAGAAATTGTAGGAAGCCACCAAGAACAATGTGGAAAGCGTATCTTCATTATCTATAACAATGAGTCATTTTCTTCTCCAAATGTTAAAGAGGCGATTACCGGCGGACAGGCCAGCATCAGTCCCATCGAAAGCTGCGAGCAGGCGCAGAAAGATTGCTTCTACCATTCGTATCGGTGCTTTGCCGGTTAGCCTGACAGAGCTTCGTTCAATGTAATCGGTGCTACCTTGGGTGCTGCGAGCGATTTCCACCTCTTTGAAGGCTGCAGCTATCGGTATTGCATTGGTTGCTCTTTTCATGCTTTGTGTTTATCGTATCGGTCTTGCAGCATCTCTCAGCTCTTTTCATGTATGTGGGGCTGGAAATGGTGCTGATGCAGGCCTTTGAAGTTACCCTGACTTTTGCCGGGTATTGCCAGAATTATTCTATCCATCGGTATGGCGGTGGACGCCAACGTTATATATCTTCACTAGAATTAAAGAAGAAATTGGTGCCGGAAATTCTGTGGATAAGGCAATTAAGTCAGGTTTGAAAAAGGCCTTGTATCTGCAATTTTGGACAGTAACATCACTACTTTGATTGCGGCGGCAGTGCTGTATGTCCGTGGTTCAGGAACCGTAAAGGGCTTTGCAACCACCTTGGCCATCGGTATTATCATTTTCTCTGATTACTGCACTTTTTGTAACCAGAGTTATTAACTGCTCGCTTTGGGAGACGACAAACCCCAAAGCTCTACGGTATGAAGGAAAACCAAGGTAATCAACTATCGGTTTCAGAAGAATTTAGCTACAGCATTTCATCTTTAGTAATTATTGTGGATTCATTTTCCTGGCAATGAATAAGATACCGGAGATATCTTTAACTATGACCTGGACTTTAAAGGGAGGTTCCTCCTACAATTACTTTCGATAAGGATATGTCCATGAAGGAGATAGATAGTGAGTGATTCCTCTGTTTACCGCGGCTACCGGGAAATGCTTCCACCCAGGCTGCTAAGGTTGCAGGAACCAATCGAGGGTTATCATTAAGACCAGAACCATGACCACCGAGGAAAGAACCAAGCTTTTATGACAGCCTTCAGAGAAGTCTCTATTTCCGAGGATAAGATTGTTACCGAGAACATTTCCGGTGCGGTTTCACAGAAATGAAGAAGGATGCGGTTTGGGCTGCTGATTGCTATCTTCTGTATGTTGATTTATATCTGGATTCGATTCAGAGACATGAGTTTGCATCCGCTTCCGTAATGGCCTTGGCTCATGACGTATTGATACTGGTACTTTTTATGCGGTACTTCGCTGGGCAGGTGGGCTCAAACTGTTAAGCTTTGTATCCTTACCATCGTAGGATATTCCATTAACGCTACCATCGTTATCTTTGACCGTATCCGTGAGAATTTACACAACGGTACGCACGAAGAAGGGATTGGAATATGGTAAATGAGGCGATTTCGAGTACGGTAACCCGTTCAATCAACACCTCACTGACTAGCTTTTCGTATTTTGTGCTACATCTTCGGAGTAAAGCTCCATTAGAGATTTCACCCTGCCCTTGATGGTGGGTATTGTAGCGGCGCTTGGTCTTCCGATGTATCGCAGGACCGCTTTGGTTTGATTTTGTGATCTTTCCAAGAGAAAGAAGGAACAACTAGCAAGAAATAGTAAAGGAAAAGAGGGTGACTATGGCGGCTGCCAAAAGATGAAATATGAAATCAAAGGGCAGTGCGGAAGGCCAAGTCTGCCCATGGAAACCGTCCATGGCGTGATAGAAACCCGGTCTTTATGAATGTGGGTACTGTGGCAGCCATCAAGGGTGGGGTATCCACGGATGATCTTCGTCTGGTGCATACACAGGTGGAGTTGTCCAACCTATCATCTCCATGCTGCGAACCGGAGACAAGGTTATCCGGGAGCTGGGAGGCTACACAGGATGATGAATTGGGACAAGCCCATCCTTACCGATTCCGGCGGTTTTCAGGTTTACAGTCTGGCCAAAACCGGAAGAAAAATTCGGAAGAAGATGGAATTCCGCTCCCATATAGATGGAAGAAGGATTTTCGGGACCGGAGGAATCCATGCAGATTCAGTCCAACTTGGGCTCTACCATTGCCATGGCCTTTGACGAGTGTCCGCCGGCCTTGGCGGAGGCGGGGATTATTCTTCTTCCGTGGAGAGAACCACCGTTGGCTTCTTCGTTGTCAGGCGGAGATGGATCGTTTGAACAGCCTGGAAGATACCCTGAATCCTAAGCAGATTCTCTTTTGGATTAATCAGGGAGGGTTTTGAAGATATTCGTATCGACCATGCCAAGCGTATTACGGAGCTGGATTTGGAAGGCTATGCAGTTGGCGGTCTGGCCGTGGAGAAAGCCATGAGGATATGTACCGGATTTTGGATGCGGTGGTTCCTCATTTGCCCCAGCATATTTCACTTACCTTATGGGGGTAGGAACTCCGGAAAATATGATTCAGGGCTGTGGATCGGGGAATTGACTTTTTCGATTGTGTATTCCCCAGTAGAAACGGAAGACATGGTCATGTGTATCATGCCACTGGAAAGCTGAATCTTTGGAACCTGGCATCGAAAAGGATATGCGTCCCATTGAAGAGGGCTGTGATTGTCCGGCTTGCAAGGATTCGAAAAGAGGACGGAACGTATACCGGCGGTTATTCCAGAGCCTATATCAGTCATCTTTTTAAAGAGCGAAGAAATGCTGGGAATGAGCTTTGCGTTTTACACAATCTTTCCTATTACAATCGCCTGATGGTGGAAATGCGTAACGCCATTCGGGAAAATTGTTGGGAAAGCTGGAAGACGGAAGCTTTATATAAACTAAAAATACAAAAACTCCTAAGGAGAAGATTTGACAGAAAGAAAAAGGAGTGCATTATGGCAGGATTGGGAGCAGTAGGTTGGATTATTTATGCGGTAGTGATTATTGCCATGTTCTATTTTTGGGTGTTCGTCCTCAATGAGGAAAAGAAAAACTGCAGATTTGATGAGCTCCTTGCTGTGGGGATACAGTTCTTTCCAGTTCGGGATTTACGGTGTCATCATTGACCTTACCGAGGATACGGTAATCGTAGAGTTCAGCGGAAACAAGAACTGCGTATTCCGATGAAGACTAGCCATCGTTCAGATTGAGAAGGCTTCCAACTAAGGCTTTGATCGAGAGAGAAGAGCAGATTTTGTTTAAGCTTTCAAAATACTTATTCACCTGTTTGGGAAGAATAAGATGTTTTACAAAAATAGAAAGAAGGAAAAATGATGAGGAAGACCTGTTTTTACTTTTTTGGGGACAGATCTACAGAGTACATGAGGTTTTCTTGCCTGTGCTCACGATTAAGAGGGCGGTAAATCAAGAAAAGGTGCAGTGCTTTTAGCAGTATCACGAAATCCGGGGATGGATTCCGGTGGAGAAGAAGAAGCCATTGAAGACGGAAGCTGGAAGGAAAGTGCAGAGAGCCATGATTCTTCCGGACGCAAAAGCTTCGTATACTGCGGGAAAAACGAGAAAGTCACTTGGATTGATGTAGTCTTTCCGGTGCTTCATGGTAAGGACGGAGAAGACGGAACCATTCAAGGACTTTTGGAGATTGCCAGAATTCCCTATGTGGGCTGCAGGTACTTTCTCCGCGATTTCTATGGATAAGGTTTATACTAAGATGGCGGTGAAAAAGCTTGTGCAAAGATTGGCGTCTCGACAGGCTACGTATATCTCCTTTGTGCGAAAGCCAGTGGGAAAAATCGGAGAAGATTATTTCCAAGGTGGAGCTGCTCTTTCCTATCCGGTGTTTGTAAAGCCTTCCAATGCAGGCCTTCCTGCGGCGTGCAAGTAAGGCAAAGGATGAGAGGCCTTGAAAGAAGGCGGTGGAAAATGCCCTTTCTGGTGGATAGAAGAGTCTTGGTGGAAGAAAGCATTACAGGAAGAACTGGAATGTGCAGTATTCTCCGGAAAAAGAAGGGCAGGTAGAAAGCTCCTCTGTGGGAGAAATTCTTGCGGCAGAGAGTTCTACGATTATGACGCCAAATATAATAATCCGGATTCTAAGACGGAACTCCATCCGGATATCTCCGGGGAGATTGAAGAGAAAATCAGAAAGGCGGCTGAGACGGTCTTCTTAGCGGTGGACGGCTTCTCTCTCCAGAGTGGATTTCTTCTTGTCCGGGGAGAGGTGATTTTTAATGAAATCAATACTATGCCAGGGCTTCACTTCTATTTCCATGTATCCCATGCTTTTTAAGAAAAAGGGATATTCCATAGAAGAGCTGGGTAGAGAAACTTCTAGAGAGTGCTTTTTCATAGACCTTAAGAATTTCATAAATAATTATTTCGTGGACTTTAAACTTTTTGCAAGATTGTGCTATACTAAAGTCACAATCAATTTGATTTTAAATGTTTGATTTCCATTCTCCTAGGGCTCTAGTTATGCATGGGTCCCTATTATATTGTCTTTATTGTCGTAAAGAAAAGTTATGAAAAGAAAAGTTATGGAAAAAGAAAGCTGTGACTGAGGTAAGAGATTAAGATGAAGGTCAAAATGACTATGCATACCAGGCAAAAATATGACGGGGACCTGGACAGCTTCGTACTGGAGCATTCCGTGTACTGATGCAAAAGAGGAGAGCAGTTTCTTCAGCTATTTTCAAGAGGGAGCACCATGGCATGAAGATTACATCCGGCGGAAGGTCGTCTGGAAATTATACGAAATTGGAAGGAAGAGGAGAAACTTCTCTATGAAGGAGGCGTCCGTTGAAAGTGGACTATGAAACGGAGGTAGGCGTTCTGCCCTGGAATTTGATACCGGCAGAGGTGGATTTTCGAAATGTCGATTTCTTTCGGGGCAAGGAGAAATTCGTCTCTATTACACACTCTTTCAGTTTGGACAAAGGTGGCGGAGACAGAACTCTCACTGCAATTTCGCCCTATTCGAGTAAAATGTAAACGTTTCTTTGCAAAAATAAGCACAATAATTTGTAGACTCTGAAATGAGGTGTTCATAGTACTGGCAATTGCTCCACAAAAGCATTATTTCGATTTTGTTGGTAATTTTGATTTTGCTTTTCATCGTATTAATAGCTTTATATTTTATGGGAAGACGTTTGCAGGAAAAGCCAGGTCGCGCAAAGAAACTCCATGATTGAAGCCAATACCATGGAAGTTTCCATGTTGATTATTGATGTAAAGAGCTGAGCGTAAAGGCGGCTGTTGCAGCAGGCTTGCCGGAGCAGGTGGAGAAGAGCTTCCTCTATCTTCGCTTTTCAAAGCTCCCATTGTTAAGGCAGGTGGGACCGAGGTATAGCCCTTATGGTGGATCCCAATGTGAGGCTGAGGTACTTCCCCGTAAAGAAGGAAGTAAGTCGTGCAGTATCCGAATCTATTCGCTCTATCAAGTCTGTATGAGGCGGAGTGGTACCTGAGGCACCAAAAGAAAAAAGGATTTTTCGCCACTTTAAGAAAAGAAGGCGGAAGACGCAGTGAAGAAGCAACAAGCAAAGAAGTAATATTGAAAGATATTTGAACTGAAAACCAAAGCACAAAAGAATACGCACTCATGGGTTTTTGATGAAAGAAGATAATTTGAGTGTTTTTCTGGGGAGTATTTTCTGAATAGAGGTAATCTGAGCTCGCTCGGTACTTGCTGACAGCGAGGAAACGAAGCTGAAGCTTAGTACCGTCAAGGAGTGCGAAGACGGGAGCGTGCCACGATTCAAAAATCTCCAACAGAAAAACGATAAATACTTAGCTTTTTTCTATAAAGCCTTTTCTTTTTCTTTCTAAATTCCAAGGCCTATCTTCTCAAATTTCCCCTTGACAGAAAAAGGTAAAGAATGGTAACATGAAGTTTGCTTATTTGGCCGGTAGGGGGATAACTCTGCCTATTTTTCGTCCAAAGGAAGAATATAGCCAAAGAAAAAGTGAACGTATCGTCAACTAATCCATAAATTAAAGGAGTTTCGAGTTGTTTTAAGCAGATTATAATACTAAAGGCAAGTTGGGACAAGTTTTATTGTGGATTCTTAGCAAAAGAGATGAGATATATCTCCGGATATTAGGGGTGAACGGTCGATGAAAAAGCAAATGCATCCAGTGCAAAACCCGGAAAGAATCTCAGAATGACTTTCTCTCAGAGCAAAGAAAGTTCTGAAATGCCAAACCTCATTGAAATCCAAAAAGGATTCTTATGAATGGTTTTTGCATGAAGGAAAACTTGAGGGAGGCCTTTGATGATATCTCTCCCATCCAGGACTTTGCAGGACATCTTAGCTTGGAGTTTGTGAACTTCAAACTGGCTACTGAAGAGGCAAAAGTACAGCATAGAAGAGTGTAAGGAAAGAGATGCAACCTATGCATGCTCCCTTAAGGTTGAAAGTTCGCCTCTTATAATAAGGATAAGGAAGAAATCAATGAACATGAAATCTTCATGGGTGACCTTCCTTTAATGACAGAGAACGGCTCCTTCGTCATCAACGGTGCGGAAAGAGTTATCGTTTCTCAGCTGGTGCGTTCTCCGGGAATTTATTGTGGGGTAGACCATGATAAGGTAGGTAAGGAGCTTTACAGCAGTACCGTAATTCCAAATCGTGGTGCCTGGATTGAGTACGAAACAGACTCAATGACGTATTCTTCGTTCGTGTAGACAGAACCAGAAAAGGTACCGGTTACTGTCTTATTCGTGCGCTTGGGGTAGGTTCCAACAAGGATATTCTTGATTTATTCGGAGAAGATCCAAAGCTCTTAGCTTCATCGACAAAGATCCTTCTGAAAATTACCAGGAAGGTCTCTTAGAGTTATACAAAAAATTCGACCGGGGAGAACTGCTTTCCGTGGACTCCGCCCAATCCCTATTGAACTCCATGTTTTTGACCCAAGACGCTATGATTTAGCCAGGTGGGACGATACAAGTTCAACAAGAAATTACATTTTAAGAAACAGAATCAAGGGCCATGTATTGGCTGAGGCTGTTTATGCACCGGAGACCGGAGAACAGCTGGCTGGAGGCAGGTGCAACCGTTAGCCATGGGAATTGGCGGAGCAGATTCAGAATGCCGCTGTTCCTTTGTTTTGGATTGACGGACCCTACAAGAACTGGAGAAGGTGCTTTCTCCATGCAGGTGGATATTAAGGAGTGGATTCGCTTCCATCAATCCTGAGAGTGCGGCATCAATGAATTAGTATTCTATCCTGCCTTAAAGGAGCTTTTAGCTCCGTGGAAGGACAGGGAGAGACGCACTGAGAGATGGGATTCGTAAGAACATCCACAGCCTGATTCCAAAGCATATTACTAAGGAAGATATTTTTTTGCTTCCATTAACTATTTACTGAATCTGGATGAAGAAATCTGGCACAGTGGACGATATTGACCATCTGGGAAATCGTCGTATTCTGTGCTGTTGGAGAGCTTTTACAGAACCAGTATCGTATCGGATTGTCCTGTATGGAAAGAGTAGTAAGAGAGAGAATGTCCACCCAGGATATTGATGAAATTACTCTCAATCTTAATCAATATTAAGCCCGTAACGGCGATGGTAAAGGAATTCTTCGGTTCCTCTCAGCTGTCTCAGTTCATGGACCAGAACAACCTGCTTTCCGAGCTTTCACCCATAAGAGAAGACTTTTCCGCATTGGGACCCGGCGGTCTTTCCAGAGATCGTGCAGGTTTCTGAGGTGCGAGACGTACACTATACCCACTACGGAAGAATGTGTCCTATCGAGACCCTGAAGGACCGAACATCGGTTTGATTAACTCCTTGGCTTCTTATGCAAGAATTAATGAGTACGGCTTTTATCGAGGCGCCTTACTTAGTGGTAGATAAGACCGATCCGGCCAATCCGGTGGTTACCAATCAGGCGGTATATCTTGTCGCAGACGAGGAAGACCAGTTCGTGGTTGCTCAGGGCGAATGAGCTCTGGATGAGGAAGGACATTTTTAAGCATGATAACGTTTCCGGTAGATATCGGGATCAGACTTCTGCTTTCCCAAGACCAGTATTGATTTTAATGGACGTATCCCTGAAGATGGCATTCTCGGATAGCGACTGCATGATTCCTTTCCTGCAAAACGATGACGCGAACCGTGCCTGATGGGATCCAACATGCGGCTGTCAGGCAGTGCCACTTTGATTACCGAATCTGCAGTGGTGGATACTGGTATGTCCAGCAAGGCGGCGGTAGACCCGGAGCCATGCGTAGTGGCGAAGAACAGTGGAGAGGTTACTCCTTTTCTTCCCTCTGCAAGAATCTTGATTAAGAGAGATAAGGACGGAGGAATTGACGAGTATAAGCTGATGAAGTTTATGCGTAGTAACCCTCAGTAACTGTTATAACCAAAAAGCCTATTGTCAATACCCATGACAGGGTAGAGGCAGGGGATGTTATTGCAGACGGTCCTTCTACAAAGGACGAGCGAGATTGCCCTTTAGGAAAAGAACCCCTTAATCGGATTTATGACTTGGGAAGGTTACAACTACGAGGACGCGGTTTTACTTTCCGAGCGTTTGGTACAAAACGACGTTTACACCTCCGTTCATATTGAAGAGTAGTGAGTGTGAGGCCAGAGATACAAAAGTTAGGACCTGAAGAAATTACCTCCGACGTTCCCTGGTGTAGGGTGATGACGCTCTTAAAGAATCTGGACGAAAGAGGAATTATCCGTATCGGTGCGGAGGTTCGTGCCGAGAGATATTCTTGTAGGTCGTGTGACTCCTAAGGGAGAGACAGAGCTTACCGCCGAGGAGCGTTTGCTTCGTGCCATCTTCGGTGAGAAGGCAAGAGAAGTAAGAGATACCTCCCTAAAGGTACCCTCACGGTGCTTACGGAACCGTTATTAACACCATGGTTTATACCAGAGAGAATTCTGACGAGTTGGCTCCGGGAGTTTCCCAGTCCGTTCTGTATCTATATCGCCCAGAAGAGAAAAATCGGTGTGGGAGATAAGATGGCGGGACGTCACGGAAACAAAGGGGTGTAGTTCCCGGTGCTTCCTGTAGAGGATATGCCATACCTGCCAAAACGGTCGTCCCCTTGGATATCGTATTGAATCCTTTTGGGTGTACCTTCCCGTATGAATATCGGACAGGTCTTGAGTTACATCTTTCCTTAGCGGCAAGGCCCTGGGCATTGATGTTTCTACCCCTGATCTTTGACGGTGCAAACCGAGGTGGATATTCAGCAGACCCTTTACTGGCAAATGATTATGTAAATCTTTCCTGGGAAGAATTTTTCCGAGAAGCATAAGGAAGAATTGATCCGGAAGTATATAGCTACTTTGGGCGAGCATCTTGATCACCGTAAGGAATGGCAGGTGTAGCCTATCGGCATTGACGGAAAGGTACAGCTGAGAGACGAAGGAACAGAGAAATTTGACAGTCCTACTTCCATCGGCTTCATGCATTATTTGAAACTTCACCACCTGGTAGACGATAGAGATTCATGCCCGTTCTACCGGTCCGTACTCCATGGTTACTCAGCAAAGCCTCTGGGAGGTAAAGCCCAGTCTGTGGACAGCGTTTCGGAGAGATGGAGGTTTTGGGCTGAGGCTCTATGGTGCGCTGGTATACCCTGCAGGAGACTTGACCATGAAGTCCGGACGATGTGGCAGGTCGTAAAGACCTCACGAAGCCATCATCAAGGACAAAACATTCTGGCGCCGGGAGTACCCGAGTCCCTTGAGCTCTTTTTAAAGGAAATGCAGGCTCTGTGTCTGGATATGAGAGTACTGGATGAGAATCAGCAGGTGGTAGAGATTACAGAAGATCTTTAGCTGATGCAAATCAGGATATGCACAGACTCTTATCCGGCGGTGACTATCGTCAGGATAAGCAGGAAAAATCTTCGGAGCCTACGGCTATACCCAGCAGGAATTCCAGGATGAGAGCTGGTGGATGCCGAGGAAAAATGAAGAGAGCGCAGAAGAGGATGACTCTATAGAAGAGCTGGATCAGGGATGATTTTTATTCCTTAGCCTCCGACTCGGTGATGATGGTGATAACGAGTAGAGGAGGAAAAATGGCAAACTTTTCAAAGTGGAAATGAGCTGGTACAATTTGATTCCATAAAAATTGGTTTGGCTTCCCGGAAAAATTCTGGACTGGTCCTATGGAGAAGTAAAGAAGCCGGAAACCATTAACTATAGAACCCGGAGCCGGAGAAGGACGGATTATTCTGCAGAAAGACTTCGGACCGGTAAAGGACTGAGAATGTCACTGTGAAAATATAAGAAGATTCTGCTAAGGTGTGATTTGGTGATCGTTGCGTGTAGAGGTTACCAAGTCTCTCTGTACGTAGAGAGCGGATGGGTCATATCGCCTTAGCGGCTCCCTGTATCCCACATTTGGTACTTCAAGGGAATTCCTTCCCGTATGGGACTTATTTTGGATATCAGTCCCAGAATTCTGAAAGAGTTCTGTATTTTTGCCTCCTACGTGGTTCTCGGGATCCCATGGAAACGGATTAAACTATAAGGATGTGCTTTCCGAGAAGGAATACAGAGATGCTGTAGAGCAGTACGGGTTACGGCAATTTCGCGTAGGAATGGGTGCGGAAGCGTGCATATGAGCTCGCTTTTCAACATTGACCTGGAGAAGGAGTATACGGACCTTCGTGGAGAGTTGGACAGCTCTTCCGGACAGAAGAGAGCCCGTATCAAAAGCGTTTTGGAAGTGGTGGAAGCTTTCCGTTCCTCCGGAAATAAGCCGGAGTGGATGATTCTTTCCAACCTTCCTGTAATTCCTCCTGATTTACGTCCTATGGTACAGCTGGATGGCGGACGTTTTGCTACCTCCGACTTAAACGACCTGTATCGTAGATTATTAATAGAAACAACCGTCTGGCAAGACTCTTGGAGCTCGAGCACCGGAAATTATCGCGAAACTGAGAAGAGAATGTTGCAGGAGGCGGTGGATGCCCTGATCGACAACGGCAGAAGAGGACGTCCTGTAACCGGTCCCGGAAACCGTGCTTTAAAGTCCTTTCCGATATGTTAAAGGGTGAGCAGGGACGTTTCCGTCAGAACCTTTTTAGAAAGCGTGTGGACTACTCCGGACGTTCCGTAATCGTAGTAGGACCGGAATTAAAGATTTATCAGTGCGGTGTGCCTAAGGAGATGGCTATCGAGCTCTTTAAGCCCTTTGTTATGAAGGAGCTGGTAAAGAGCAACAAGTCTCATAACATTAAGAATGCCAAGAAGATGGTGGAAAGACTGGATCCATTGGTTTGGGATATCTTGAAGATGTTATTAAAGAGCACCTCGGTTATGTTAAACCGTGCCCCCTACCCTGCACCACTGTTTGGGAATTCAGGCCTTCGAGCCGATTCTGGTAGAGGGTAAGGCAATTAAGCTTCACCCGCTGGTTTGTGCGGCCTTCAACGCGGACTTCGATGGAGACCAGATGGCGATCCACCTTCCTTTAACACAGGAAGCACAGGCGGAGTGTCGTTTTATGTTACTTTCTCCCAACAACCTCTTAAAGCCCTCTGACGGTGGTGTAGTTGCTGTACCTTCTCAGGATATGGTACTGGGTGTGTACTACTTAACCCAGGAAAGAGAAGGAGACAAGGGAGAGGGAATGCTCTTCAAGTCTATCAATGAAGCTATTTTGGCTTATGAGAACCACTATGTAACCCTTCATGCGAAGATCCGTTGCAAGGTAAAGAAGGAATTCTTACAGGAAGACGGCGAAAGAAGAAGGAAGAAGAAGGTATATCGAGACTACTGTAGGAAGACTTCTCTTCAATGAGATTATTCCGCAGGATTTAGATTTATTGACCGTTCCTTACCTGAGAATCGTTTCCTTCCGGAAATCAATTTCCTGGTAAAGAAGAAGAATCTAAAGCAGATTCTGGAAAAGGTAATGGATGTGCATGGGGCTATGCAGACCGCTTTAACCTTGGATGACATTAAGTCCATCGGTTACAAGTTCTCTACAAGAGCAGCTATGACCGTATCCATCCACGATATGACCGTTCCGGAGACCAAGGAAACCCTCTTGGAAGAGGCACAGAAGACTGTAGATAAGATTGCCAAGAACTTCCGCAGAGGTTTGATTACTGAAGAAGAGCGTTACAAGGAAGTTATCGAAACCTGGAAGAACACCGATGAACAGCTTACTCATGACCTCTTAACAGGACTGGATAACTACAACAACATCTTCATGATGGCGACCCGAGCCCGTGGATCCGATAAGCAGATTAAGCAGCTTGCCGGAATGCGTGGACTCATGGCGGATACAACCGGTAAGACTATCGAACTTCCCATTAAGTCCAACTTCCGTGAAGGTCTGGATGTATTGGAGTACTTTATCTCCGCCCACGGAGCACGTAAGGGACTTTCCGATACCGCTCTTCGTACAGCGGACTCCGGATACTTAACAAGACGTTTGGTAGACGTATCTCAGGATTTGATTATCCGTGATCTGGATTGCTCCGAGGGAAGAGAGACTATTCCTTCCTTAGAGATTACAGAGCTTTCCGACGGACAGAAAAGATTGAGTCCTTACAGGAGAGAATCACCGGCCGTTATGTAGCGGAGGATATCATTGATCCGGAAACCGAAAATATGGTTATCAAGGCGAACCACATGGTAACACCGAAGAGAGCGCCACAGGTTATGGATGCTTTAAACAAGATGGGCAGAAAGTCCATTCGAATCCGTACCGTATTGACCTGTCGTTCCAAGTCCGGTATCTGTGCAAAGTGTTACGGAGCAAACCTGGCAACAGGAAAGCCGGTTGAAGTGGGAGAGGCAGTAGGAACCATCGCTGCTCAGTCCATCGGAGAACCGGAACACAGCTGACCATGAGAACCTTCCATACTGGAGGTGGCAGGTGAGATATCACCAAGGTCTTCCCGTGTAGAGGAGTTGTTCGAGGCCAGAAAGCCGAAGGGACTCGCAATTCTACGGAGATTCCGGGTGTTGCAGAAATTCGTGACACCAAGAAAAAGAGAGAGGTTATCGTAACCGACAACGAAAAAGGCTCAGTCCAAGACTTTCACCTGATTCCTTACGGATCTCGTTTAAAGGTTACAGATGGACAGGTTCTGGAAGCCGGAGATGTATATAACTGAAGGTTCCATCAATCCTCATGATCTTCTTAAGATTAAGGGCGTTACAGGCTGTACAGGAATACATGATTTCGAAGTGCAGAGAGTATACCGTTTACAGGGTGTAGAAATCAACGATAAGCATATCGAGATGATTGTGCACCAGATGATGAAGAAAGAGCGTGTCAATGAAGCAGGAGATTCTCGCTTTATCCCTGGGAACCACTGTAGATCGTTTAGACTTCGAAGATGAAAATGAGAGACTCATTGCAGAAGGAAAGGTACCTGCAGAAGGAAAGAGAACCATGTTGGGAATTACCAAGGCTTCCTTGGCTACCGATTCTTTCATGTCTGCAGCATCCTTCCAGGAGACCACTAAGGTTCTTACAGAAGCGGCTATCAACGGTAAGATTGACCACCTCATCGGTTTGAAGGAAAACGTTATTATCGGTAAGCTGATTCCTGCAGGTACAGGAATGCGTCGCTACAGAAACGTTAAGCTTTCCACCGATAAGGAGGAAGTGGTAACACCACCGACGTGCTTAGCCATGAGGTCAACGAGCCACTGAGCACAGAAGAGATTTTTGATGCGGATCCCAAGGGATTATCCGGATTATCCGCAGCCCTAAGAGCAATCAAAGAAGGCGAAAACGAATTATAAACTAAGCTTTAAGAAAGGGAGGCGAAATGCCTTCCTTTTTTTACAATTTGAAGGAGTCTTATAAAACACAACTATCATACAGTATAGGTCTGATGAGTGGGTAGTCTGAGCCCGATACTTGCAACATCCGGCGAAGTGAAGAACTGTAAAAAATCAATAAGTGAAGCGAATAATGGAGTATGGGCCTATAATAGGGGTAATCTGAGCCCGTCAGTACTTACTGAAAGCGAGCAAAGCGAAGCTTGAAGTTAGTGCTGTAAGGACAGACTTTTCATTAGAAAAGTCGTCCTGATACAGACCAACTTCCGAAGGAAGTTGCTTTGCAAAGCAAAGTGAGCAGTGGTTAACAAAAACACTGCTCAGTCAAGGCGAGGTTGAAGGGAGAGCGTGCCCACAAATCAGACCTATACTGTATGAAAGGATAAGAAATATTTTCAATAAAAATAAGAGAATATGTGACCAATTCCTTCCTTTTACCGTTTATAAGGTAGAGAAAAGAATATTGCAGTACTTTCTTGTCAACAAGATACACACTCTAGGCCGGTGATACTCGCTAAGAATGAAAAGAAAGAGCTGCAACATTAGGGCATTAGCCAAGGAGGAAATTATGAAAAAAAGGAAGGAAAAAAGAAAATTATCTGTTTTGGCAATAGGATATTGTACCGCCATTTTATCCGCAGGAGTATTGACAGCTTGTAGCGGAGCAAGGAAGGATATAAGCTACAGGGCGGATAGCTCTACCAATGACGCAGATATGGGGAGACAGAGAATAGAGATTCTGCTGAAGTAGGCTTTGCAGGGGCACAGGTTGCAAAATCCAATGCCGGAAAGGATTCCGTAGTTACTAAGGAAAATGAAGTTCCCTGGAGCTTCTCAGGGGGAAGCCGCTGAGGCTACGGTACCGGAGGTAAGCAATCCTGATTCCAATACGCCGGATTCTAATACTCCCGATGTAGCGGAAGACCCCAATGTTCAAATCTCGGAAAAAGATTCAGTACCGTGAATATGGAAATCGATACAAAGGATATTCCGGAAAAAGCAAAGGCGCTTCGAGAAAAAAGTAAAGCAATGTCCGGGCTATGTGGAATCAGAGGATTTTCAGGATAACGACAGCTATAGCGACTTTAGAAGAATGTATTTTTACCATTCGTATTCCAAAGGATAAGATGGATGAATTCCTTAGCTTCGTAGAAGGAGAGGGACAGATTAAGTCTCGCAACGAGAATCTGGAAGATGTTCGTTTACAGTACCATGATGCCCAGGCTCATAAGAATTCTTTAGAAAAGGAGCAGGAGAGGGTTCTGGCTTTAATGGACAAGGCGGAAAAATCTTGATCAGCTTCTGATTCTGGAGAACTGTTTAACAGAGATACGCTATCAGCTGGAGAACTACGGAAGCCAGATCCTGGAATATGACAACAGGATTAACTTTGCCACCTTAAACTTAACCTTGACGGAAAAGTCAAAGCCGGAGGCAAGGGAGCAGAAGGAGGAAGGTTTTGGGGATAGATTGAAGACGGGATTTAAAGAAAATCTCTATGGCATCAAATGGTTCTTTGAAGCTCTTCTTTTCGTCATCCTTGTGTACAGCCCTCAGATTATAGGGATTGCAGCTATCGCCTTGCTCCTGATTTTTCTCCATAAAAGAGAGCAGAAAGCCAGGGAAAAGAAGGAAAAAGCTATGGAGCAGGAATCGTTAAAGGAGCAGGATAAGAACATAAAGTAGCATATAGAGCGAAAATATAGTAGAATATAAAAACAAAGTCCCCGGAGAATTCTCCGGGACTTTCTTATGATCATTCTGGTTTGCTTACGGCAAGATTTTTTAATAAAACCGTTTTGTAACTGGAAGATTGCATTGGAATCGCCTGCAACAGCAGAGCGGTTCGCTTCTTCCAGCATGGGATAACTCCTCCCGTAAGATGGAGATATGTTTTGGAGCATCAATGGCAATACGAACGCCGTCAGGGCAGTTTCAATTACCGTAAGACGAATATTATCGCCGATTAATATACTTTCATTCTTTTTCTTCTTAAAAATTAACATGGTTTTCCTTCACCTCTTTCTTCCACATCCCTGTGGAAACTCCCTCCGGCTATCTTATACGGCGACCCTTTCTGCTTTGCCTGTACAGATCTCAAAGTCGCTCAGAGTGTGCTTTGTATTCGTATCCGCTTGCTTCAGTATTACTTGCATGCCCTTATGATTCTCTGGATTAATCACCAAAGGACACTTCAAATTTACGGTGTTGTCCAGGTAGTCTGCCTGTAAAAACGCAGGTCACATAGTAGCTCAATTCTTCCGCATCCTTAACGCCTAAGTAAGTAAGCTCTTCATCGGTAAGGTTTGGAGCATAGTCAGGATCCAATGAGAATGGATTGATGACAACAAAAGCCACATCGGGATTCTCAACTCCCCTGTAAAAGAAGAATGGTTGAATCTTCCTCTTCGTTTAAGCATAGGAAGATAGTGCCGCACCTCTGAAAAGCCGAAAAGCCCATCAGGAAAATGAAACAAATCCTTCTCTCATAATCGATAACGCCATAGTCCTTGGTATGCAATTGCATAATTTCTCCATAGAATAATAATGATCATGTTTGTACTTTTGAGATTTCCCTCCTTTCGGAGAGAGGAACAGAAACTGTTATCCTGTGTCGCCCTGCCGAAAGCAGGGGGCTTCTCCGGATATTAGCTTTCTAAATCTATAGATCCGCCCATAACGGGTTTTTCTGGAAAATAGATAAAATCTCCGGTATACTCAAATTTAATGTCCGGCATTTGAGTTACGATGGTCATATCCATCGCGGGAAGATAAGATAAATCTCCCTTGTGTACCCATGCATTTCAAAGGCCCCCGATCCTGAAGATAGCCGGCTGTTTTTTTCTTGTCTTATAGCTCTTTTGAGATTCTAAGATCTCCAGCGTTTTCACAAATGCCTCTTTGTTTATTGCCCTTGGATATAGAGATTTGGGGATTGGGAATCAGCTCCTGGTAAGGGTAGGAATCTGTGCCTGTCTCCGTTCTTTTGGCAGAGACAGCCTGCATGGCGGAGTAGTAAGTCAAATGGTTTTTCTACTCTTTGATATTGCCGGTTTACCTTATACTGCAAAGAGATCCTGTTTTCTGGCTCGTTGTGCTCAATGGTACTTAGACGAAGCGCCTCCTCGATGCTGGTCAATTTGATCGGAAGGACCAGCTTTCCACCACTGCTTAGGTGAATCGCTTTAAAGTCAGTCGTACTTACTTTGATGAGTTGTCCCATACTCGCCTCCCTGTTTCCAACCTGCTATAGGAAACTATAGCAATCGCCTTGCCGTGGTCAGGTTAATGGAGAGATGACCTGTTCTTTTTTATCTACCAACGAAATCAAATAAAGAAGACTGCATGATGTTGGAACCAACCTTCATTGCGGCATTGTAGCTGTATTGGTAGGAATACATCTTCACTACTGCATCATAGGGGTCCACACCCAGCTTAGAGGTATATTCCTCCTGGAGAGTATCCATCGTAATATCTAACTTACTCTGGGTAGTTTCCAGTGCGGCATACTTAATACCCAATTCTCTGTAGCTGTCGCTGACTCTTGCCTCCGCATCATCATTTTGGTTGATGAAGTCGGACATATCTTTATGAAAACGGGATTTCGCTGTAGACACATTTGTATTTGTTTTTAAGGCTTCCCGATATTGGTGGGAAGTTAAAATTGCCTTAGACATTAAGGCTACCGGGCTGTTTACCAAGGAATCTTCCTCGGCTACAACAGGACCTCCGTTAGAGGCACCCTTGATTCTCTGGATGGCATCCGCATCACTAAGACCTCTCAGAGTATCGGAGGAAAGTCCGGTGATCATGTTTAAACCGCCGGTGTAGGTGTCTAAAAGAGTACTTCTGTCTCTTAAAGAACCGTAGCCGGTACTCATTTTTCCCTGCTCTCTCATAGCGGAAAGAATCATCTTCAAGCTATCATTTTCATTGAGGGCATTCCCGTCCGCATCGGTACCGGAGAACTCATTCTTGTAGTTTGTTCCGTCATAGCTGTACTTAATGTTCAGCTCTGTGGCTTTGCTGTCTCCCGGGAATTTGTGGGTATAGGTCAGGGTAATACTTGGATTGGTACCGTTTAAATCCTCCTTTAAAGAGAAGGGAACGGTGGTCATATCGTTTCCGCCGTAAACATAGAAGTTGTCATACTGGGAATTCAGGGTGTTTACTACGGAATGAAGACGCTGGGTAAACTCTGTTTCATAGGTTCCCACAGTTCCTTCATTAGCATTCTGGCTATCGTTAGAGATAGCGAGCACCTTGGTGTTAACGGCACGCATATCTTCCTGAATGCTTAATGCACCTTTTTCCTGCTGGTACAAACGATTTTTTACGTCGTCGATTATGCCTTTCTTTGACTCGGCATCCATGTACTGATTGTCCATTCGCTTTCCGGCATAGTAAGCAATGGGGTTCTCATCAGTCGCCTTTTGTATTTTTCTTCCGGTGGAAACCTGCTCCATAGACTCGTTTAACTTGCCATGAAGATTTCCGACGGACTTTGCATAAATCCTGATAATAGGGTTCTTGCTACTCATGATTTACTCCATTCTTTCCGGATGTTTATCCTTTGCTTCTTGCATGTTCTCGGTATCCTTTCCCTGATGAAAGAAGAGCCGTTTTAGCTCTTTTTCATTACTGTATATATCGAGCTATTTTTTTCTTAAACTATAAGTATTTTTCAGAAAAACTCTTAAAAATACAGGGGAATGGCTACCGTATTTTTTTAAGAAAATGAAGGGGACTGTAAAAGTTAGACAGTACAATGATTCTGATGCACATAGGTCTAAATTAGGGTCACTTCACTCTAACCTCGCCCTCCGAAGGGAGGGACTGTTGTAATAATACGCTCTGAGTAGTATAGGTCTGTAGTCAGGGCACGCTCCCGCTAACCTCGCCTTCGCAACGGTACTAACTTCGAGCTTCGCTTTGCTCGCTTTCAGTAAGTACCGGCGGGCTCAGATTGCCCCTATTACAGACCCATACTGCTTCATCTCGCTTCGTCTTATTAATTTCTACAGTCCTTCCCTTCGCTGACGTTCAGTAAAGTACCGGCGGGCTCAGGCTACCCCTGTTTTTAGACCCTATATTGCTTAGAATCCATATATTCATTTTTATAGTTCCTTTGACATAAAAAAATACGGGAGCCATTTATAGCTCCCGTATTTTCTATCGTCCGATAGCCAATAAGGTTTCTAAGGTATCATTCAATGTGGTCATCAGTCTTGCCGCTGCATTGTAGGAAGAGGAGTAGGTCATCATGTTTGCCGCCTCTTCGTCCAAGCTGACTCCGGAAAGCTGATCTCTGGAATTGTTGATTCCCTCTAATACCGCCTTGTTGATTTCCTGTGCATTTTTATTGGCATAGGAATCGGTGGCTAAAAGTAGTGGATACATTGTTCATGTAATCCGCATAGTTGGTTTTGGTGTTGTTCATCTTCATCATAGGAGAAGTCATCTGCTCCAGCATTTCCAAAACCGTATCGGTGGTATCTCCTCGATTGGTAGCAGAAGCACCGTTTCTAAAGCCGTTGGTTCCGATATGGGTGGTTCCGTTTACCCAGCCTCTGGAAATTCCGATGTTGGTGCGGTAACATTGCTGGGATCGTTTCCACCGGCATTATCCTTGTTAATCATTAAGACATGGTTGGGGTTGGTTACGCCGGCATAGTTGGTGTTACCCTTTTTATTTACCTCGTTCATGTTCTTGGTAAAGGTCTCTGCCAGAAGGTCCAGTTTTCCCATATAGAAATCGTAGCTGTAGGAATTCATTTCATTGCTGGCCTTTTAAGTCAGCCAGGTTAATGGTTCCTCCACCTCGTACCAAAGCACGCACATCGGAGGTGGAAAGCATATCCAGGCTGGCCTGTACGGATCCGGAGGAGAAACGAACGTCCTTGGTATCTGTAGTAAAGGTATCTCTCGCTGCACTCTCTTCTGAAGCCGGTAAACTTCAACTTGGTATTCAAAGGTGCGTCAATGCTTCCTGTCGCAAGCTCTACCTCACCTACGTTGTTGTGCTTTCCGCTGGCATCCCTGAAGATCTGCATCAATAGCACCGTTAACCAGGGTGATTTTTCTTTACTTCCGTTCCGTTTCCGGCACTGCTGTCACGGTAAACAAGGTTTACTCTACATCCTCCGCCAGTCGGAACGTCCTTTACATTTCCTGCGGAATCGTAGTTATAGATACGATAACGGGTTGTGGGAGGGGTAGGAGAGCTGTATTCCTCGGAGAAATGCTCCACTTCGATAGGAACATACTTGGAAAGCTCATCCAGCTTTAAGTTTCTCTGATCCTGTAACTCTAATGCAGGGTTTCCCAAAAAGCTGATTCTTTTTGATTCGATTGTTTTAAGTCTCCGATATCGCTAACCAAAGAGTTAATCTTCTGGATTGCACCGTTTTCGGAGGTGTTGGTTCCGTCAATCTTATGGAACTCATTCTTTTTCTGCCTGGTGAATGCTCTCCCAAAGAGAGTTCATCAGAGTTGTCATAGCCTGCACTCTGGACATTAACTCGCCCTCATAAACAGGGTCCTGCACCTTGGAAGGGTCCTGCATATTGGTTAAGGAACGCTGAATGTCGTCAAAGGAGGAACGGATTCCATTTACCTTGGTCTCATCCAAAAACAGAGAAAGAGACTTCAAGGATTCTCCGATAGACTCGTTATAAGAGGATTTTCCGTTTTGGGTACGGTATTGTCCGTCCAAAAACTGGTCTCTTAACTGGCGTACTTCATCCATGGCCACACCGAAGCCTACATTTACATCATTGGAATTCATGTAAAAGGAGGTTGGGTTTTCATAGTTAATAGAGGAGGTCTTTAGCTCTTGACGAGTATAGCCCTCAGTATTCATATTGGCTAAGTTATGCCCAACTACATCTAATTTTTTCTGATTCATCCGCAGTGCGGAAAGGGCTGTATCAAAGCCGGAAAAGGTTGCTCTTACCATAGTGTCCTCCCTAAAAAGGTTGTTAAAATTTAAGACTTCTAAAAATAGGCGAAAAAAAATACGCCTTAAGGTTCATTTCCCTCCGGAAGAGAAGAGTCTTACACCCTTCTATCCCGGAAAGATACTTCAGGCTGTCCCTGAAGCTGCTGGGAAATGTCGCTGATGCGAACCTGTAATATTCTATCGGCGTTTTCTCTGGAAATGTATAAAGCGTCTCAGATTATTCTGAAGATCTGCAATTGGATTCTCCCAATCCTCCCGCAATTCTTCCGGAATCCCTGTGAGAAATTCCGTCATGGAACGAGGGGCAAATCCACATTCTTTCTGTAACTTTACTCTTTTTTGCTCTAGGCCTCGAAAACGAAGCAGAGTGGGTTGTGCTTCACTGACCAGTCGGGTTAACTCCTCCAAATCATTTTTTAGATGCGGAGACAGTTAAGGAATCCTCCAAGTCACATAAAGCAGAAACAAGAGAGAAAGCTCCGAAAAATACGGGCAGGAGCTGTTCCTACTTTTTCTCTGTTGGAAATAGTCATAATTCTTCCTCTGTACTAATCTTTATATCCTAACATCTTCTCAGCAATACGCTGTGCATTTGGACGATAGGTTCCCTGCCTGAACTTGCTGATGAAGTTCTGCTACTCTTTTGTCAGAGGCACTTACGCGAAGAGAATCATTGGTAGCTTTAGACAAAGGCTGCCGCAAAGCTTCTGTCGTCTACAACGTTTCCCTTAGAAAAGGGACAATCTGTTCACATCCGCTTTCTGTGTAGCTTCTACCTGGTCTACCGGCTTCTGTGGTAGTGCTTTGCCTGACGAGTTTGATAATCTACTCGAGTGTTAAAATCAGGTCTGATAGAAAAGTTCATTTTTGTCCTCCTGGGTTTTCCTGTTAAATGGCTCCAAGTTTCTTCCTTGCATATCAGAAACTCTTGGGGTATACTTCCCTTCACAAGAAAAATTTTATGAATGAAACCCCTTCTTCCTCTACTATATCGGCGGGTTTTTTGTCGATATAAGGAATAGTCCATTAAAATTGCAATTTTTTTGAAATCATTTTATTTTACATCCAAGGAGGGAAAATGGCAAACATTTTACAGGTAAGTTCTTCCCCGATTACCCCGGATCCATCGATTAATCAGAGAATATCGCAAGATCCTTCTATAAAGAATCCGGTTTCCCCGGGTACGGTGAATCGTGCAGACGGTCAAAATACCGGACAAACCGGTACAGCTACCGGAGAGGGAAGCTTTTCCGGCGTAGATTTTGAAGGGAACTATGCCGCCTTTTTAAAGGAGCTTTCTCAAACGGCAAATCTTCCTAAAGCATTGGAGACCGTGCTATTTGGTGACGGAGCGCTGGCTCTTTCCCAGGAAAAGGGAGAAATCGGTCAGGTAATGGAGGAGCTTTTCTCTTCTATGGAGATGGAAAGCCCTGAGGATTTGAAAGCATTTTTACAGGATCAGCAGAAGGCCCAGATCAAATTTTCCGGGAATCTCTTTAATAATTTAAGAGGAATGTTAGCAGAATATTTCTCCTTCCTTAAAGAATGCGATTTTTGAATTTCGGAAAGACCTATAACGACTTCGCGTCTTCCGGACATTTTCTGCGACAGATGGAAACCATTGCGGGAGATATTGATAAGATCGCTTCCCTCCTTTCAGGGAGAGTTTGAGGACCTGCTGTCCCAGCTTAATTTTTCAGGCTGAGCCGGGAAAGACGGAGAAAATACTTCTTAATTAATAATCAGATTATTCCTTTTCATGTCCAACTACATTTCCAGAACCCATGACTACGGGGCGGTAAGAAATGCGGTGGTGATGTTTATTTTGTATGCGGTTAAGTATGAAAACGGCTCCGAGGAGCTTTTGGCAAAGCAAAAGGATGCTTTGATGAATAATCCCGACTTCCGTCTTTTTGTTTAAGGGAAATCCGGAGGAAGCATTTAAGGAACTCGTTGATCAGGTCAAGGGGCAGGAGGACAATGCATTCCCCAAGCTCTTTACGGATTTTTTAAAGGCCGGAGCGGAAGGAAAGGCGGGAACGGAAAATATTTCCCATTTCCAGGAGGTTTTGCACGGTCTGCTGGTCAATGAAAGTGTATATATGCCCCTCAGGATTTGGTGATGCCCTTCCGTTACGATGACAAGGACGTGATGAGCGAGATGTGGGTGGAGCAGGAAGCAAAGGACGGTGCCGGCGGCAAGCTAACCAAGATGCTTTTGAAGTTCAACATTCAAAGCCTGGGCAATTTTGAAATCATTTCCGGTATTTCCGATATGCGAGTGGATTTACAGCTTTTTATGCCGGAGGAGCTTATGGATAAGCAGAAGGATGTGGAGGACGTGCTTTCCCATATCTTAAGAAGAAACGGGCTTTCAGTAGCGAATCTGGGGGTATATCAAAAGACCAGAGACTTCCGATTCAGGAAGTTTTCCCGGAGATTAAGGGAAGCGGAGAAGGGCTTAAACGTAAGGATTTAAGGCAAAGTAGAGTAAACTTCAAGGAAGGATTATCGAGCCTTATTTGTTATGAGCCGTAAATTTAAGTGTAAGGATTTTGTTAAGGAAAGGTCCTTTTCAAGGATGAAAAAACTGTCGATAGAATACTATCTTCAGGAATAAAGGAGAGAAAGTGGCAGACTTTAGTAAGATAATGGAGAAAAAGGCGGCAGCCTTAAAGTATGATAATGAGAAAAACGGCGCCCCTATGATTGTGGCGGCCGGTATGGGCCACATGGCGGAAAAAATTACGGAAACCGCAATGAAGTCAGGCGTCCCCGTCTATGAAGACGACAGTTTGGCTTCTCTTCTTACCCAAATGAAACTGGGAGCAGAAATTCCTGAGGAATTGTTTCAGGCGATAGTGGAGATCTATATCTATTTCCTCGGCTTTACCGGGGATCCGGAGAAGGATCGAGCAGAACGGGAACGAAGAAGGGAAGAACGGAAAAACAATCTCTCTTCTTAGTTTCTTAAGAAGAGGAGTAATCATGAAGGACAAATTTTTGCATTTTTTGGAAAAAGGGATAGCTCTCGTAGGACTATGCCTTTTTTTCTTGTATTTTAGCGGAGTAGTGAGCTTTGCCGCTTCTAAACCGATTAACAGTATTCATATTCAGATTTACTCAAAGCTTGAGTCCGGAGACAGTCCCGGAGAAATTTTAATCGAAAAAGGGGAAATCCAAAAGCATGAGGTAACCGTAAGGGGAAAGAGTTCTCTTTTACCATTACCGCCGCAGAATGGGGAGGGCAGAATAAGTCCAACGTAAAGGTAGGTGAGGAATTGGAACTCCTTCTTACCCTAAGCCCCACCGATGTGACCAGTAATTATTTTCTGGCTTCTTATCGGGCTAGCTCCTTTCATATTACGGGAGGATATTATGTTTCTGCGAAAAGAGAGGGCGATGATCTGGTTTTGACTTTGAAAATGAAGGCCGTGGAAGGAGCCTATGACGCTCCGGTTTCCGTGGACTGGAATGAGAAAAGTCTAGGATCCGTTCGCTGGCGACCGGGAGAAGTGGATTCCGGCATTTATTCGGTTCAACTTTTTCGAGACGGCAGCAGAATTCACGAAATAGAAAAGCTTTCCGGAAATCAGTATAATTTTTATCCCTATATGACCAAGGCCGGACGTTACATGGTGAAGGTAAAAACCTTGGTGAAGGATGCCAAGGAAAGAAAAATATGCCAGAGGCACGGATATACCGAATCCTCCGATTTAAAAATTCGAGACAGGGATGTTTCGGACGGTAAAGGAAAAAGAAGGCGAGAAGGTTCAAGCGGGAACGGAGAAAAATCGGTTGGGAGGAAACGGACGGAAGCTATATTTTCCGCCTGCCCAGCGGAGAACTCTATAAGGGCTGGGGAAAAAATTGACGGATACTGGTACTATTTCCAGCCGGACGGCAAGATGGTGAAGGGATGGCAGAAAAATCCAAGACAAAATGGTATTTCTTCCAGGAAAGCGGAGCCATGGCCGTGGGCTGGTGAAGGATCAGGACCGGTGGTATTATCTTCTTCCGGAGACGGAAGCCACCAACAGTCAAGTAGCAGGAGAGATGTTTTCCGGAGACTGGAGAGTCATTCAGGGCAGATATTATTATTTTTGAAGCAGACGGAAAGATGCACACTGGCTGGCTGTTTTGGCAGGGCAGATGGTACTACTGCAATGAACTGGACAACAGTTTGTTGGGCGTGATGTTTACCGGCTTCTTGACCAGAAACGAAAAGACCTATTATTTAAACAGCAATGGAGCCATGGAAACCGGTTGGCAGAAAATCGACGGAGACTGGCGCTATTTCCAGAATGAGAGCGGAGAAATGCTGAAAAATACCTCTGTAGGCGGTTTTTCCTTTAAATGGGGACGGCATTTTTCCTGCAGGAGAATTTGGAAGATAAAGGGATATTTTGTCAAATCATTGTTTTAGCTCATGTCATTATTTTAGCTCATATCATTTTTATGCCCCAATCAAAGGTTTTTGGGAAAAGCATATTTTGCAAAAAATGTACTTTTTGACAAATAATTAAGAAAAATAGAATTGAGTATTTTTGCGAAAAAGAAGTATTATGATAGTTAGAAAAAGTTTTTCAAGATTAGTGAAGAAATTTCAAGAATTATTGTACTTATTGAAATTTTTAAATTTATAAAATTTAAGAAAAAAACCGATAAATACAATGGAGAAAATGGAGAAGATTGGAGAAGAAAGCTTAAGGAGATAGTGATGAAGAAGAAGGATCTGATCAATTTTGAAGGAAAATGGAAGGAAAAGAAAAAGATTCTAACGGCTTTTGGGGGTAGAGAAATGCAATTTCTGGAGCTGGCGGAACGACTTATTCTCTTTTTATTACTCCTGTGGCTCTTCTTAATTCCATTTGAGAATAGGCCAGAGCGGCGGATTCCACCGTGGTGGAATCGGTCAGCATTGACTTTCAGAGTCAGTACGGAGATGCGGAAGAGATTATTCCTCCGGAAATAAACGTTTTGGAGAATTATGTGGAAATCCGTTCCATCCAGTATAGAAAAATTTTTGAATCTTGGGTACCGGCTCAGAAGGTAAGAGTGGAAGTGCTTTTTGGGAACCAAGGACAACAAGGTATTTCTTGCTGAATTTTAACAAGAGCAAAGTCAACGTTTCGGTGCCAACTTTGTGGAGGCCAGCTCCAGAGGCTCTGAGCTTTTGCTGAAGCTGGATTATATTCCCCGAATGGTTTTTGGGAAGAACCTCCCTGTGCCGGTTGGAACAAAGCCCATACCATGGCGATTTGGAAAAAGTAAGCTATGCCCCTGCCTACACGGTGGTACTGTATGGAGATGATAAGAAGATTACCGAATTTACCAACGTAAAGACCACATTTTTGGATTTATCCAAGGCAATGTCGGATTTACGAAAGACCTATTATTACGAGGTTAAGGCAACTCCCTCCACCGATGAGGAAAAGCAGTATGAAGGATGGAGAGTTTGTCACCCGCTTCCACAGAGGAATTGCAGGAACCGGAGGGGAGCAACCCGGTGAGCGCTTCGAAAATGAGAAAAAGCATCGATGATGCTTTGTTGGAAGAAACGGCGTAGCGCCCAATTCCTGGCGTTATGTGGGAAGACATTGGTACTTTATCGATGAAAACGGAAAAGTAAAAAAAGGCTGGCTGGAGCGTAACGGTGCATGGTTCTTTATGGATCAGCAGGGCGTTATGCAAACCGGAATCACCAAAACCGGCGAGGACAAATATGCCTTTTTCAAGGAAGACGGTACTATGGCGGCAAACACTTGGCTACAGGTGGATCCGGAAACCTGGTATCTCTTCGGAACAGACGGCTATATGATTTTCGGCTGGTGGCAAAACAGCCGCGGCCAGTGGTACTATATGAATAAGGATTTGCAAGGAAAAAAATGCAGATCGGCTGGCTGCTGAAGGACCGGGAATGGTACTACATGGATAAGACCGGTACTATGCAAACCGGCTTCCAGGTCATTAACGGAAAGAAATATTATTTTGACGGGCAGGGAAAAATGCTGAAGAATACCACTGTAGAAGGCGTGGTATTGGGAGCAGACGGCGCTGCCGCATAAAAGGCTTGCAGGAATTGCAAGTTCAAAAAAGCAAGGGCGAAAGCCCTTGCTTTTTCAATGGAAAAGAAGCTTTGCATGGTCAAGGAGGGATTTTCTATAATAAGAGTTAGGGAAACCCGGCAAGGGGAAGGACGACTTCTTTTCTCAGGCACGCTCCCGCTAAGCTCGGCTCATAGCGGTACTAAGCTCGAAGCACTACGTTTACTTCGAGCAAGTACCGATGGCCTCACATTGCCTTCAAAAAGAAGTGCTCCTCCCTCTGCCGGAATATCTAGAAGCGCTAATGTGACAAAGAAAAATCCTTCCGACGAAATGGAGAAGCTTGATTTTTCCAATGAAAAATCTTCAGGCTTTTGGGGAAAGGAGAAATTCTTTCAAAAAAAGGTTTAGGAAACCGGCAAGGGGAAGGACGACTTCTTTTCTCAGGCACGCTCCCGCTAAGCTCGGCTCATAGCGGTACTAAGCTCGAAGAACTACGTTTACTTCGAGCAAGTACCGATGGCCTCACATTGCCTTCAAAAAGAAGTGCTCCTCCCCTCTGCCGGAATACCTAGAAGCGCTAATGCGAAAAAGGAAATCCTTCCGTCGATACGGAGAAGCTTGATTTTCCAATGAAAAATCTTCAGGCTTCGGAGGAAGGAGGAATTTTTGCAAAAAAGGTTTAGGGAAACCGGTAAGGGGAAGGACGACTTCTTTTTCTTACCGGCATACCGACATACCGTAAAGCAAGAGCAGCACTCCTTTAAAGGAATGTGTGACGTAGATGCTTGTGAGCAAAGCCATTTAATCGTTCTTTTTTTGGGGCATACCGATATACAGTAACGCAGGAGCAGTACTCCTTTAAAGGCAATGTGAGGCCGTCGGTACTTGCACTAAGTGCTTTTCTTAGTGCTTAGTACCGCTACGAGCCGAGCTTAGCGAGAGCGTGCCTGGAAAGGAGTACTCTCTCTGCGTTACGTAGTATGTATCATCTTCCTGTAAAGGAGTATTACTCTCTGTGCTACGTAGTATGTATCATCTCCCTGAAAAAGGAGTCCTACTCCTGCTTTACGTTACATTAATTCCTTGTAAAGATTTATAAAACCCTCCCATCTTGTCGATAAAAGAAAAGATAGTGCAAATAGAACTGGAACAAATGACGTTTCACCATATATTTTACAGGAAAAGGGTAAAGATTTAGATGGCAAATGGAATTTCAATCTTAAATGGCATTCAGAATCAGAATGCTGTGCAGGCACAGTCTGCACTGAATACAAAAACACAAGGTACCACAGGAACTTCTTTCGCCTCCGTAATGCAAAATGTGCAGAAGCAAAAGTCCGTGCCTGCAGGTGCGGCTAAATATGATGCCATTTTTGAAGAAGCCAGCAGAACCTACGGGGTATCCAAATCTCTTTTTGATTGCGGTTGCCAAGGCGGAGTCAAACTTTAATCCCTAACGATGTTTCTCATGCAGGCGCTTCAGGAATTATGCACTTATGCCGGGCACTGCCAAGAGTCTGGGAGTAAAGAATGCTTTTTCGATCCCTATGAAAAATATTATGGGAGGAGCGAAGCTGTTACTGGGATAATATCAAAAGCTTCGGTTCCGTACCTTTAGCTTTGGTCGCCTACAATGCAGGCCCCGGCGCGGTAAAAAAAGTACAATGGAGTGCCTCCCTATAAAGAGACTCAGAACTATGTAAAGAAAATCATGGCTGATCTGGGGGATTCCGCGTACAATGTAAAAAGCAATTATTTCGGACAGGGCAGCAGCACAAGCAGCTACGGAAGCTCTTTCAAGCAGTGTTTCCGCTAACAGCTTGCTGTCTACAGGGGGCTTGGGAGCTTTAACTGGTTCTTCCAACAACCTCTTTTCCGGCCTGGGATTATCAGGAGGGCAAAATGTGCTTTTCTCCGGAGTGCTTCAGTCAATTCTTAGCAATGCGCTTTTTAAATTCCGGCAGAGAAGCTGCGAGCAGGGAGATGGAGCGGACAATGGCACGGTAACACTGGATAAAAAGAGCTTTCAAAGCTTAGTTTCTCTATTACAAATGCAGATGATGATGCCATCCCGTATCGGGGAAATTTCGGATTGATCAAATGCTGTTCATTTAAGGGAGTAGAATGATGGTATTACGAGATTGCAATAGAGGCATGGTTCATTGGCCGGAGGAGGATAGAAACCTTCCGGTGGATGTGGAACTACAGGAGAGAAATCTTCCTTTATTTTAAGGGCTATAAATTTCAGGATAGTCGTTTTGTTTCAGAGATAGATTTTTACGATAAGCAGCAGGGAATGATTGTTACCCTATCCGAAGTGGTAATGAAAAGAAATCCCGCCTTTCCGGACAGTCCCTACCCCTGGATGGGAGTCTGTGATGTGAAGGAAGTGCTTCGGGTAGTCCAGCGGCAAAATGATGTACGAGTATCCGTAGCTATGGAGCTTCCCTTTGTAAAAGAAGGAGAAGGGGACGAAGAGGTACATTTTTTCGGGATTATCCGAATTTAAGTGCAGGGGGAATCTTTATGGAGACCCGGGAAGCCTTGAAGGAAGATGATATTGTTCATTTCCGCTACCGCTTTGACAAGATGGATAGAGAGTTAAAGCTTGTGGTGGTTTGGGTAAAGACCAATGATAGAGGAACCTACGGCTATGGACTTCGTTTCCTCCGAATGAGCTCCGGAGAGGAGTCGGAGGTGCGAAATCATGTGTTCCGACTGATTTTTGAACATGCAAGAAAAAGAAAAAAGGATGAGTAGGGCTTTTCGAAAAGCCGCCAAGGAAGGAAAATATGATGCTCTTTAGTAGCATGATGCAGGAAAAATGAAAGGAAATCTTTGGAGCGATGCGTAAAAAGCGCCTGCTCCTTTTGTTGATGCTAAGGTTATTAAGATTTCCCAAGGAGGGGATATGAAAATTTCGCAGGCAATGATTGTAAAAAATGAGGAGAAAAACATAGAAAAGGCTCTTTCTTGGGGAAAAGGGATAGTGGCGGAACAGATTGTTGTGGATACCGGTTCAACCGATAGAACTGTGGAAATTGCAAAAGAAAATGGGGGCAAAGGTAGTTTTTCCCTGGCAGGATGATTTTGCATTGGCAAAAATTTTTGCAATCAGTCAGTGTCAATATCCTTGGATTGCTTTATTGGATGCAGATGAATATTTTTGAAGAGCAGGACGCCCAAAAACTTCCGGAGATTTTTAAAGAAAGTGGATAAGGAAAGCCGTGTGGGTGGGATACTTACCGCTTGGTTACACTTGAATAAAAAGGAACTGTGGGGGAAGGGGGCTCTATTATCCGCCTTTTTCGCAATAGAAAGGATATTCGTTATAGAAGAGCTATTCATGAGCAACTGGAGTATGAAAATGGTGATCCTTTTTTTGTGTTTGATTGCACGGATAATTTGTCTATATTTCATACCGGTTATATTGATTTAAAAAATGCTGAAAAAATGCGTTCTGACAGAAATTTGCGTTTGATTGAGAAAGAATTGTCTAAAAATCCTGAAGACTTTGAAATGATGGTGTACTTGGGAAATGAGTACCTATTGAGAAATCAATTTCGAGAAGCTAAGCAACAATATGAAAAATTTCTTTCTTATATACCGGAAAATTACTCTCTCTACCATTCCTTGATTGCGTCAGGAATGGTGAATCATTTACATGTTTTGGAAAAATTGGAGACGGAGGAGAGGAAAGACTATTTTACAGAAGCGCTTCAAGTGGTGAGGGAGGCTACAAAGCTTTTGCCGGAAGATGGGGATTTTGCCTTTACTTTGGGAAAGTATCTTTATGGAAAAGAAAAATATCAAGAGGCAATACCATATTTGCAGGAAGCTTTACAAAAGATTGAGCGATATGGGGCGGCGAATCAATCCCAATCCCTTCTGGGAGGGCTGGTTTACTGTTATAAAATTTTGGCTTTTGCTTGCTTAAAAGAAAAGGATCTGAAGGGGGCTGTCTCGATATTCCATGGTTGTTTTACAAGGGAATCCCAATGAATGGGAAAGCTTAAGAACCTTGCTGTATGCCTTATGGGAGGGAGAAACAAAACCTGAGGAAATTGTAGGATTGCTTTCTCGTTTTTATGGGCGAGATTATTCTCTTTTACAGGCCGTGGCTCAGGAAATTGGCTATGAAAGTTTGTTGCAGTATCTGGCACAATATAACGAATGAAGTAATTTCAGTAAATTGAGTTACAGCGAAATAAAATAAATGGATATAGAGCTTAACAGTTCTATAGTGGAGGGGAAGGCTTGGAATTTCAAAAGGAAATTTTTAGATGAAGTTATAGACGGATTTTTACGTTCCGGGGCTGATGAAGAGAGCCTCGAAAGCAGAACTGCAGACTTCTCTCTTTTCTGGATGAGGTTTGTAAGAAGAAAGGTATTTCTTATTTTCTGGATTATGGATCTCTTATTGGGGCTGTACGCCATAAGGGCTTTTATCCTGGGATGATGATATAGATGTTTCTATGTATCGAAAGGATTTTTAGAGTTTTGGAAGCGTGCATAGAAGAAGAACTACCGGAGGAACTAGCATTTTATTATGCAGGAAAAGACTCGAGATACAGCCAGCTCTATGGGTGCTATTGGCATGAAAGCGCCAAGCCTGGATCCAGCTAAGCAAGCTTATTTTCAACAATTTCCTTTTTATGTAGGGATTGATATCTGTATTATAGAGGATATTTTTGGGAGAAAAATGTGAAAAAGGAAAGACAGAAGATTTTTTTATCATCTTGCCTCTTTATTAAAAGTCCGTGGAAGGAGAAAAGGAAAAAGGGCTATAGCTTTCTTTATGAAAAGTGGAAAAACGAACTTCGCAGTATAACCAATGAGGTAGCAAGCTTTCTAAACTGTTACGGAGGAGAATTACCCGTAATATTCCCTAAGGATGGAAAAGAATTTCATAGGAGAAATTTACTTTGCTATGGATAGTCTATACCGATGCTTAGAAGATCAGGATACGGAGTATGTAGCCTGTGGACCGGATTATGCCCTGCATCGTAAGGGGAAAATGAAAAAGAAGCTGGTATAAGGGAGAAGATAACAAAACAGTATCATTGTACGGAAAGGAATTTACTATTCCATCAAACTGGGATGCTATTTTTGAAGGTAGAATATGGTGATTATCTCAGCGCTAAGCCAAATTTGGGAGATCATCAATATCCTTTTTATCAAAAGTCGGAAGAATTCTTTTATAAGAGTTTGGGCGAGAAAAATCCCTATCGATATTTCTTCTCGGAAGAGGATTTGAAGAAAAAGAGAGAAAAATTTACGAGCTATGATATTGGAAAAGCTTTTGATGCTTTGGAAAATCATTGGAGGCAAGCTTTAGAAGTAAGGATGGGAAAAGATGGATTAAAGTCTCTTTGCAAAAAAGCCAGGAGGAAGCTCTGGCGATAGGAAATGCTATTGAGACCAGAGGGAATTTGCCTTCAGTGGCAATTTTGGAAGATTTTTGTACCTTACTTTTTCAACTTTATGAATCGCTGGAGGATGTCACTGAAAAACAGTTCTGATGGATTTTTGTGGTGAAAAAGAAATAGAAGAACAGGAATTTAGCACGGAAGAAGAAAAGTTTTCTCGTATTCTTGAGGTGGTAAAGAATGCGAAAACACAGTTTTCTTTTAGATTGGAAACCAAGAATACTATTTTTGACTTATTCAATAGAACGTTTTTGAAAAACTTTGGCGGAAGATTTTCGTTGTCTTCAGGAAGAAAAATCAGTTGGAACTTTATCTTCTGCCGGTGCCCTATGGATTTAAAAAAATGTAAAAAGGTGAGCTTAAGGAAAGATTCTATGAAGGAGAGTTTTTTTCAAAGAAAAATATCCTATTTTGGATTATAAGAGTATAAACCTGCAAAAGCTTACAAGCGGATATTATCGTAACGCCAACAGCCTTTGATCATGTGAATCCTGTTTTTCTCTGGATCCCTTTTTATGATACAACGAATATTAAATCGTTTACTCCGAACTTAATCTATTATCCGGATTTTTCTTTAGATAGAGTAGGGAAAGGAGAGTATAAGTCTGAGTATAACCGTCGCTATTATATGCCTTTGCCGGGAATCGCTTTTTGTGATTATAGTATTTTTCGCAAAAGAAAGATGTGGTGGAAGGATATTTACAGTATTGGAAAGAAAATATTTTTCCTAAAAGAAGATGCTGAAAGCTGTGAATTGCTTTTAAGGGAAAAGATCATTTCTATAGAAAAATTTTGCATCTTTCCTTAAGGAATATGGCGGAGAAAACATTATTTCCCATTTATTTTTTTGGCGATAATAGAGATGGAAAAAAACTGTTTAGCAAGGAAAAGATAAAGGAGACATATGGAGTTTGCAAAAAGACTATTTTGAAGATGAGGTAAGAAACGGTTTTTATATTCCGGGCATTATGAAACGATGCTGGGCGGCCTCAATTGAAGTCATGGGAGAAATTGATAGGATTTGTAAAAATATAATATTTCGTATTTTTCTTGATAGTGGTACTTTTATTAGGAGCGAAGCGACATGGAGGGTTTATCCCATGGGATGATGATCTTGATATCGCTATGAATAGGGGAAGATTTTAATGTATTTCAGGAAGTAGTCAATCAGGAGCTTCCACCGGAATTGGTTTTTTATTCTGTAGAAACACAAAAAGAGTATAGTCATGTTTTTGCTATTGTAGGAACACATGATCTTAATTTAGACAAGAGTAGATTGAAAAAATACCATGAATTCCCATTTGTAGTTGTGATTGATATTGCTATTTATGATCGGGTAGCGAAAAATGCTGATGCAGAAAACTCGTAGACAAGCCAAGGTTCAAATTTTTGGCTCGATTATTGCAGATGCTTATGGAACAAGATACTAAGGGAAAGAGTTTTGAAAAAACCATTCAGATGGTGGAAAAGCAACTAAAAGTTCACTTTAATCGAAATGAAGATTTATTGTCACAAACGTACAGAGTATTAAATCGATTGTGCAAGGAGTTTGAAGGAGAAAAGGGGAGAAAGGATCTATATTCTTGGGTTCCTCAGGCTCTTCAGTCTTCTAGATTTTATTTTCCCCAAGATGAAATGTTTCCATTGTCTGAAATACAATTTGAAGGATTTATATTTTCCGTACCTAAAGATATTGACAGTTACCTCAGAACAGAGTTTGGTGACGACTACGATAAGCCCTAGAAAAGCAGGGGGATGCCATTCTTATCCTTATTTTCGCAAATATGAACAGCAATTTATTGACCTGATAGGAGGAGAGGATAAATGGTATTTTCGTTACCATTTCAAGGAAGAGGATTTGATACACGAAAAAAAGCAGAACCTTCGAGATATAGTTTTTAACATTCTTTACTCGCTGGAAAAGCAGGAAGCTTTGATGAAAAAAGGAGATGTGGAGTATAACGATTTACAGAATATTTTGGCTGATACACAGAAAACTGTGCTGACTATTGGAAACACAATAGAGCAAAGTCTTGGTGAGCATACGAAAACTGTGGATCATTTATCGCAGTATTGTGAAATTCTTTTTCATGCTTATGAAAAGGCTAAACAAGAAGAATATCCATATGAGGAAATTAATGCTTTGGGTGTAAAACGCTTGGAGTGCGAAAAAATATTGACAAAAGAATGGAAAAAAACCATGCTCATTCTATTAGATAAGGCAAAACATTTTGCCAGTATTGAAGGTATTTACAAAAAGATGCTGGAGAAGGAAGATTGGGAAGTTCTTCTGATGCCAATTCCATACTATTTTAGAAGTGGAGATGGAGGACTTTTGGAGCAAGAAATAGACGTGGAGGTGTTTCCTAAAGAATATACTTACATTAATTACAAAGGGTACGACTTTGAGAGGAATATGCCGGATTGTATTGTGATGAACAGCCCTTACGACTCCTTCAATGCGGTGCAGAGTATAGATCCTTTTTTTTATAGTAGTAATATGAAACATTACACGAAAAACTTGTTATATGTTCCCTGGTTTATAACGGAAGAAATAAAGTGGGAGAGGAAGAAGATGGGAAGGCTATTGTTAACATGGATTATTATGTTTGTCAGCCAGGTCTGGCCCATGCAGATTGTACTTTTGTCCAGTCGGAAACCATCAGAAAGACTTACATAGAGAAACTGACTGAATTCACAGGAGAAGAATTTAGAGCTATGTGGGAGAAAAAAATTGTAGCATCAGGGTCATGCTTGCAGGGAAGGATGAAGAACTGGTAAGACAAATTCTTGCTCATGTAGAATCTTAAAAGTAGGAATAGCATTCTTTGGAAATTCTATTTTCTCTGTTTAAAAAAGAAGAATCTGTTTTTTTAGAGAGTCTGTGTTTAGTTAAAGAAGCTTATGAACAAGGAATAAAATGCCGAAGAGTAAGATAACAGGAAAAGAGATGAAAAGGAGAATAAAATGGAATTTCCAAGAGATTTTTTTTATGACGAAGTAAGAAATGGATTTTATATTCCAGGAATTATAAAGAGAGCATGGGTCGCGGAACTGGAAGTATTAGCGACCATAGATAAAATCTGTAAGAAGCATAAAAATTCGCTATTATGCAGATTTTGGAACGCTTCTTGAGCTGTGCGAGAAAAATAATTTTATTGCTTGGGATGATGACGTAGACATTATGATGTTACGGGAAGATTTCGAGCGTTTTATGAAAATAGTAGATAGAGCATTACCCAAAGAATTGAAGTTTAACGCAGTGGAGACTGATAAGGGTGCCTCCAACTTTGTTGCGGCTGTAGGCATTACAGACATGAGCTTTAAGGAACATAATTTGCGAAAGTACCATGAGTTTCCCTATGCTTGCTCAGTAGATATTTTTGTAGTGGATGAGTTGGCAAAAGATCCGGATGATGAGGCATACAGAATGGAAGTTTTATCTATGCTGGGAACAATGCTGGGCGCTGTAAACAAAAAAACAAGGACAAAACCAAAGTATTTCACAAAGAGCTAAAAAGCTATAGAAGATTTACTCCAGATCAAAATTGATAGAGAAGGTTCACTGGAAGGACAATTCTATGGGCTTATGAATCAGGTTTTTAAAGAATATAATGGCGAAGGAGGTGAAATGCTAGCCTGCATGCCATTTAGAATGCTTTCTGCCGAGGCATGTTTTTCCACGATCTGCCTTTGAGGAAACTATTTGGGTTCCGTTTTGCAATACAAAGGTTCCTGTACCAAAGGGATATGATATTGTTTTAAAAGCTAAATATGGGGATTATCATAGGGTAGTGAAAGCTGGAGGGGGACACGGATATCCATTCTTCAAAAAAACATATCAATCAGCTGAAGTCTGTGTTAAAGGACAAATGGTCTTGTGAATATAATTTTTTTCAGAAGAGGATTTAAAAGCATCATAAAGAAGATAACTTTCGGGATATGGTGTTGAAAAACATGGAAGTATTTGGAGCAAAAGAATAAGAAAAATTTTTGAAAGTTTTATGACAGGAGATTTTGCAGTTTGTTTACAACTTATGGGACAGATGCAGGAAGAGGCTATTGCTTTTGGGAATGCCATTGAGGCTAAAATAGGAGAAGGTAGTGAGTCGGTATCTTGTTTAGAAAAATATTGTGAAGCTCTGTTTCACTCATACCGGGCATTAGAGCAAGCAATTCCTTTGCAAGAAGAGGCGAAAGAGAAAAAGGACCTGCAGAAGGTTTCCCAGCAACCCTGTGGAAAGATTTACAGAATATCGTAAAAAGCCAAGCTCCTTTTTGAAAAAACTTAAACTAGCTCTCGAAAAAGATTTTAAACGAGTGGTTCTCTTTTTACCTAGCCGTTTTGAACAATTACAGAGTTTTCAAGCTCTTTATGATTCTCTCTGTCAAATGGAGGATGTGGAGTGTAAGATTATGCCTATTCCGTATTTTGATCGTTTGGGAACAGGTGAATTAGGAGAGATGCATTATGAAGGTGAGAAATTTCAGAAACTTTATCCGATTTTGGATTATAAATCCTTCGATTTTGCTGCGGAACGTCCGGATTGCATAGTAATTCACTCTCCTTATGATGAAAAAAATCAGGTGTTTTCTGTGGATCCTTTTTCTACAGCAAAAATATGAAAAAATTCACTAATAAGCTGGTCTATATTCCCTCTTTTGTGACAGATGAAATTGATCCTAAGAATGAGGAAGATGGAAAGGCCTTTGGAAACATGGATTTTTATGTTACGGTTCCCGGAGTTTTCCATGCTGACTTAACTATTGTGCAATCGGAAGAGATGAGAAAGGCTTATTTAGCAAAAAAATCTCAATATTTACAGATTCTTCTGTTCGCAAACAAATGTCAAAGAAAAATTTCCGCGCAGGCTCTTGTCTTTTTGGAGATAAGGAGGATGGAGGAAGCAAATCGGTGGTTTCTGCTTTTCGGAGATTTTTTTGATGAAAAAGGAAGATGGAAATAGCTAAGGTAAAACTATAGTATATTCTAAATGGCAAGATTAGTTGCAAATCACATACGTAAGAGACAAGTGGATAAAAAGTATGGTGGATTCTTTAACCAAAAAGGATTAGAATTTGCAAAGGTGAATTTCCGAAGGGAAGCGGAAGAGAGGCAAGGATGCGAAAGAGGAAAAAGAAAAAAATATTGTCCCTTCTAGAAAGTATGAAGGAAGCATATACTGTAATACTTTAGTTTTTTTGCAGGAAAAACAGGGAAGTTTTTCTCTCCTCTATTTGTCAAGATGGTATGGAGAAATGTGGAAAGGAAGTTGAATTACAGGAAGAAAGGGGAGAGGAGTATACTGTCCTTTTTCTTTCATATTTAGAAAGAATTTTTTTCGTTGTTACGAGGCGATACAAGAAAATAATTGGAAGAGAAGCAGAGAAATTTTTGAGGAAGTCATATTGCTCCATGAAGATATTGTTCATGCTGTGAAAGAGTTAAGGGAACAGATTTTAATATTATTCTTACCTTATAAAGCTTCTATGTGGGACAGCATGGAGTCTGTATATCTGGCAGCAAAAGAAGATCCGAATTGTATTCCATTGGTTATGCCTATTTCCTATATACAAAGAGATCCGGGCAAGGAGGATGTTCTACTTAATGAAAGAGAAAATTTTCCAAAAGATATTCCTTATGTCGGAGAAGAGTTTTCACTGGAAGAGGAAAGACCGGATTGTATCTTCATTCATAATCCTTATGACGATAAAAATTATGTTACTTCCGTGCATCAAAGATATTACACGGAAAACTTAAAGCAGTACACAGATTGTTTAGTTTATATTCCCTATTTTACCAGCATGGGTATTTTAACGAATAATCCAAACTCTCTTATTGACTTTCAGCATATAGATTTTATTGTGGCACAAAATAAACTACATAGAAAAAGTTTCCCCACATCAGCTCAGGAAAAGTGTATTCTATTGGGAAGCCCAAAATTTGATCGCGTTTTTAATTTAAAGAAAAAGAAATTTGACATTCCAAAAGAATGGGAGGAGATTGTCAAAGGAAGAAAGGTCATATTTTTCAATACTAGTATTACGTTGATGCTGGAAAATACTGATGGCTTTTTGAAAAGTTTGAAGAGGTTATTAAACTGTTCCAAAAATCATGATAAGTACTGCTTATTGTGGAGACCACACCCTCTCTTGGAAAATAGTATGCGCACGATTCGCCCCAGCTTCTTAGAGCGTTTTCTTACGCTTAAGGAAGAATATATACAAGGGAAGTGGGGGATTTTTGACGATTCTGCACAGCTAGATAGAGCCATGTATTATTCAGATATGTACTTAGGGGATGATGGGAGCTCTATGGTAAACTTGTTTGCATCAGCAAAGAAAGAAATTTTTATTTTAGATAATCATTTTTTAGATGCGGAAAAGGATCCGGAGTATAGAGTCATAAAGACACTGGTAGATGCGTTGGACGGAAGCTCTGTCGCTGTTTTTGAAGGACGTTTTCTCTTGGAGGGAAGACGGAAGGAGAATATTTTCTCTATTCAAAAGCAAGAATTAAAAGATTATTTAGGAGAGGAAGAATTATCGGGAGACGGATATACCAAGGCCTTTCTCGAGGAAGAAAAGAGCGGAAAGAAGTGGATTTTACCCCCGTCAGTGGGAATAAGATTTTTTGTTTGGAAAAAGGACGTTTTCCAAAGACTGTCTTGTTAAAGACTATGGCGTATCGTCCCAATGCTTTTTCGGAATGGAAGCGAATCGGAAAAACTTTTATGGAAAGCCAGCGTTCTATGAAAATCTAGTGTCTTTCTTTAAGGGTAAGGTTGTAGAAGTTGGAAACGATTTTTCACTTATGCTGCGTTCTGAGAATGCGGGACAAATACGACCTGGTGGAATTCAATATTCAGCCCCATTCCTATTGTTTCCCCTTGAGTCAGAGAAAGGAATTCTATTTGTGGATGCGAATAGTTTTCAAAATATCTACTTCCCTATGCTAGGAGAAGAAGGGCCAGGATTTTTCAGATTTGGCTCTTGGAAAGGAAGAAAATACAGTTTGGGCATTACCTGTTTCGGGAACGGTTTTGTACAAAATTCATTTTACTAAGGGGACATGGGAGAAGTATGATCTGACATTAGAAACCGCTGATAATGTCGGAGGAAGGGAAAAATGTGCCTGAGAAGAGTAATGTGGAGAATGTTGAATCCATTGGATATGATGCCTTCCATGGAAGAAGTACAGAAGATTATTTGTATTCTTCCCTATACGAAACGAAGGATATGCTTTGGATTTCCCCACAAAATGCTAAAGACCTCCTTTGCATGGATAAAAACCGGCTGTGTGAAACATATTTCTCTTCCACCGGGCGGAATAATGAATCCATTTGTGAAGAGCGATACAGGAAATATCTCGATGGAGGAGCGAGGGGATTCAATAGCTTATGGAAAAAGCGCTCGGGGGAAAATTTTTCTTATATCAAGGAGAAAACTATTATTATGATAATAGAAATAACCGATTATATCTTATGCAGGAAAATCAGATGCTTCCACTAAAAATTCAATTTGAATTTGCCTTAGAGGAATTATCTTCCGGTTTTCTTCCTTGGGAGCGTTCTTTATACAGCATACGAGAGAGTGATTTCTACACAGTCAAAGATTTTGCAGAAGGGAAGGCAGTCAGTCTTCCTTTTTCCAAGGAGAAGCTGGAACAACAATTGCAGAGAGTGTCCTATAATATGGACGGAACTGCCGGAGAAAAGATATATCAGTTTTTGCAAAAAGAATGTAGAAAAGGGAATAGATAGTATGTTAAGAAAATTAACATAGACAGAAAGAGGAAAAGAGAAAAGGAGATAAGGATGAAGGCTTAATATTAAATTCCGGCAAAAGGAAGCTGTATGGGAGATCTGACCAAGACTCACCCCAAATGTATGACGGAAATTGCCAGCATGGAAACCATTATCAGTAGACAGCTTCGTCAGGTGGCGGAGCAGGGGATTTCCGAGGTAATCATTACCACAGGTCCCTTTGAGGAGAAGCTGATTCACTATGTGGAAAGTCTTGGGCTCCCCTTAAGCTATACCTTTGTGCGGAATCCCAATTACGAGAACACCAATTACATTTATTCCATGTATTTGGCGAGAAAAGTATCTGGAAGACACGGATATTTTTGCTTATGCACGGAGATTTGGTGGTGGAAAACGATGTGTTTTTCTCCTTTTGCGAAACCGAAGGTTCTTGGATGGCGGGAAGTAAAAAGCAAGGAGCTTCGGAAAAAGGACTTTAAGGCAGTGGTGGAGAATGACAGGATTCAAAAGATAGAATTTCCTACTTTGAACAGGCCTTGTCGCTCAGCCCTTATATAAATTTGAAAAAGAGGATTTTGGAAAATGGCTTTCCGCCATTGTGGCGTTTTGTGAATCCGGTGATGAGGAGAAGAGAAGACTATATGCAGAGGAAGCTTTAAATACTGTTTTGGAGAACATTTCCCTCAATTTCTATGATGTGGGAAATAAGCTCTGCCAGGAAGTAGATAATCCGGATGACTTAGCAGTGGTATCCAATATTTTATCGGAAATCAAAAAGCGCACCGTATACATTTGCTTTTTCCACGGACATTTTGCATAACGGACATTTGGCTCTTATCAAAAAAAGCAAAGCGTCTTGGAAGAGTAATTGTAGGCGTGCTGAAGGACGAAGTGATTGCTTCTTATAAGCGCTACCCCTTAGTGCCTTTTTCCGAGCGAAAGGCCATGTTTGAAAATATTTCCGGAGTCTATCAAGTAGTAGAACAGTCCAGCTTATCCTATAGGGAAAATCTGGAAAAATACCGGCCGGATTATGTTCTTCATGGAGATAACTGGAAGATTGGTTTCCAAAAAGCCCATTCGGGAAGAGGTTTGCAGTGTTTTTGGCAAGCTATGGAGGAAAGCTAATTGAACTTCCCTATCATAAGGAAGAAAAGTACGCAGAGCTGGAAAAAAGAACCAAAGCGGAGCTTTCCATGCCGGATGTAAGAGAGGAAGACTGAAAAAGGAGCTGGAGTTGAAGGGCTGGTTACCGCCATGGAGGCTCATGACGGACTTACCGGTTTGATTGTTGAGCAGACCAAGGTGTATAAGGAGGGGGGAGCCCATCAGTTTGATGCTATGTGGATAAGCTCACTTTGCGATTCCACCGCTAAGGGTAAGCCGGATATTGAGCTTGTGGATATGAGCTCCCGTTTCAGAACCATTGAGGATATTACCGAGGTTACTACGAAAACCCATTATTTTTGATGGAGACACCAGCGGAATCAAGGAGCACTTTGTATACTGTGCGAAGCCTGGAACGTCTTGGGGGTATCTATGGTGATTATAGAGGATAAGACGGGACTGAAGAAAAATTCTCTTCGGGACAGAGGTGGAGCAGACACAGGACAGCATTGAGGCCTTTTCCGAGAAGATTCGAGCAGGTAAGCATGCCCAAAGAACCAAGGATTTTATGATCTGTGCCAGAATTGAAAGCTTGATTTTGGAAAAAGGCATGGAGGATGCTTTGGAGAGAGCTTTTGCTTTTCGAAAGGCGGGGGCGGATGCTATAATGATTCATAGCAGAAAGAAGGATCCCTACAGAGATTTTTTTACCTTTGTGGAGCGTTTCCGGGAAAAAGAAAAGGACTGCTATATTGTTGTGGTGCCCACCAGCTTTAACAGCGTAAAGGAAGAGGAATTTAAGCGTAGAGGAGTCAATGTGGTGATTTATGCCAACCAACTGATGCGGGCTACCGTGCCGGCGATTCAGAAGGCGGCTACCTTGATTTTGGAAAAGGAGAGAGCAGAGGAATGTGATAGCATGCTGATGCCCTTCCAGGACATTATCCGTTTAATTCCGGAAGAAGAATAGAAGGATTCCGAAAGAGATGCCACAGAGAAAACTTTGGCATCTCTTTTTATAATTCTTAATGCGTATCATAGGCGTTTCCTTGGGGAATCTAGTTTTTGTGAGCCTCTGTAGGTGGCTTGTGATTTTTATATCGATGCAGTATGTAACAGCGTGAATGAGAAAGGGATGAATGAGCAATGAACAAAGCGGAAATAGAGAATCAAATTGTTTTAGGAAAGAAAAATTTAAAGGAAGAGCTGAAAAGCTTTTTCAAGAACATTCCTTCCAAAAGAATCTTTCTGGTGGCAGGAAGCTCCTTTTCCAAGCTTCCCATCGGGAAAGAATTACAGGAGCTTTTTCGAGCTTGGTATCGCTTTTTTTATCATTTTTCCGACTTCCGGGCCAATCCCCGATTGGAGGAAGTAGAAGAGGGCATTCAGGCCTTTTCCGCCTTTCGCGGAGACAGTATTTTAGCGGTTGGAGGAGGATCCGCCTTGGATACGGCAAAGTGCATTAAACTTTTTACCGGCTTATCCAAGGAAAAGCCCTACCCGGAACAGGAATTTCAAGAAAAATGGTATTCCTCTATTGGTGCATCCCACCACGGCGGGGGACCGGTTCGGAAAGTACTCCCCTTGCAGTAATTTATCAAGATGGAGAAAAATGCTCCGTGGAGCATGAGAGCATTACCCGAAGTATCGTATAGAGGATTCAAGAAGTCTAAGAAGCTTATCCCTATACCAGAAGAAGGCTACTCTTTTGGATGCCCTTAGTCATGCCATGGAAGCGATTTGGTCAAAGTATAGCAATGAAGACAGCAGAGCTTATGGGCAGAAGGCCATTTCTTTGATTTTAATGAACTATAAAGCATATCTTTCTTTGGAAAATGAAAAAGGATGCAAAAAAATTTAGGGGGCGCTGTTGCACTTTGAAGGTCCTTCGGAGCAGGTTTTGAGGACGTTGCCGAAGCGGCCAATCTTGCGGGAAAGGCTATTGCGGTGACAAAAACCACTGCCGGTCACGCCTTATCCTATAAATTGGGAAGCATCTATCAGCTTCCCCACGGTTTGGCCACCGCCATGGTCAATCGTGCACTTTATCCTTTTATGTGTAGAGAAAAAAAGTCGTATGACAGATCCGGAAAAACCTGCTGTTTTTGGCAAAATGCTTTTTCGAGCAGAAACGGAAGAAGAGGGGCAAAGCGTTACCTAGAAATTTTTGGAGGACTTGGAGATTCTTCCCAATCTTTCGGTAAAGGAGGGGACTTGGAGAATTTAGTCGCGACCCGTGAATCCGGAAAGACTTTCCAATCACCCCATTGCGCTAAGAGAAGAGGACATAGGGCTTTTTGTATAAGGAGATTTTTGGGAATCAGGTAAGAAAAGATTTTCTGGAAGCTGAGGAAAATCTATTCTTTTGCCTCAAGAAATTTCAATATTTTATGTTTCATGATGAAAAGCAATAGCCAGAAAAGCAAAGAAAGCTTATGATAGAAATATAACAATAAATGACAGCTTAGTAGAGCAAGGAGGCCCCTATGAAGGTTGAGAGATTTTTAGAGTTGTGTCCGTCGGATTTTTGCCGGAGTTCGGACTCCCAGTTAAAGGCTCTCTGTGATGAATTAATGGAAAAATACGGTACAGGAGGCAACACCACATTGTAGCCAATGAAGGCAATGCTGTAGCGCTTGCAGCAGGATATCATCTGGCTAGCGGAAAAGTACCCATGGTTTATCTTCAAAACAGCGGAGAGGGCAATGCCATGAATCCCTTAGTGTCTTTGGCTTCGGAAAGAGTCTACGGGATTCCCCTTCTCCTGTGATCGGATACAGAGGAGAACCGGGGGTGAAGGATGAACCCTCAGCATCTTTTTCAAGGAGAAATCACACTGGATTTTTTTAAAAGCTATTACAGATTCCCTACTTTGTTTTTTGGAGAAGGAGAGCAAAGAGGAAGAATTAAAAATGCTTTTAGAGGGCTTTGCCAAAAGAGTTTCAAAAAGGGCAGACAGGTCGCTATTGTGGTAAAGAAGGGGCTTTGGAGAAGGAGCACGGCTATCACTATAGCAATGCTTATAACTTTTCAGAGAAGATGCTATCCGTCGCATCGTAGACTATACCGGAGATTCTCCCATTGTTTCCACTCACCGGAAAAGCCAGCAGAGAGCTTTATGAGATTCAGGAAGAACGGGGTGAGGACCATAGCAGAGACTTTCTTACCGTAGGTTCCATGGGACATGCCAGTTCCATAGCTTTTAGAATTGCTTTGGAAAAGGAGAACGAAAAGGATTGTTTGTCTGGACGGAGACGGCGCTCTTTTGATGCATATGGGGGCTATGGCAGTTCTTGGATCATCGGGGCAAAAAAATATTTTACATATCCTTTTAAATAACGAGGCTCATGAAACCGTAGGAGGCCAGCCCACCGTTTCTCCAAACATCGATTATGGCAGTGTGGCAAAAGGCTTGCGGATACAGTAAATCCTATCAGTAGAAAACCAAAAGAACTTAGAAAAGAGTTCTTTTGGAGAGTGCCAAGGAAGAGGGACCGATATTTTTAGAAGTTCGTTGCGCCATGCATTCTCAGGAGAATCTGGGAAGGCCTAAGGAGAGTCCTAGAGAAAATAAAGAGCTGTTTATGAAGAAGCTGGAGAAGTAAGGGGATGAGAAAAATCAAAATACTTTTTTGCGCAATATAGTTCTGAATTGGGGTACGCTCCCGCTAAAACTAATTTGGAAAAGGAGGACAATATGACAAGAGAGGCGTTAAAGCAGGAAGTGGAGAGATTCTTAGAGGCTTATAGCCTATGCCCGGAGGGAAAGGCTGCAGCCCAGGCATATTTGGAGGCCTTCGGAACGGAGCATGAACAGGAAAGGCAAAGGCTTTGATTCAGGAAATCAAAGAGGATATTATCGGCATTGACGATTTAATTGCCTTTTGCAGAAAGTGAAGCCGGAAAGGCTGTTTTTGGAGAAGAGGGAGCGAAGAATACTGCCGCTGCCGCAAAGGAAGCTAAGGCAAAGGAGAGGATACCTGCATTTGCCCGGCCTGCCAAAGCGGAAAGATTCTCTTGGCCAATGAAAGAGATTATCGGATAAATGAATTTTAATGTTTAGAAAATAGAGACACGGATTTTTAAAAGATAGGTCCGTAGCAAGGGATAATCTGAGCCCATGGGTTCTTAGCTTTTGTTTTTGAAAAGCTTAGAAGCAACCCTGCCGGGCGAACTTAGCGAGAGCGTGTCCCGGCTACGGACCCTATCTTTTTAAAAAGAGGAGGAGGGCTCTATTTCTCCTCACTTTTTCATTAGGGCGAAATCAATTCTAAAGATTCCGAAAAAGCACTTGCTGAGGATGAATTTCTTGCTATATTGTGTTGGCGTGTCTATTGCGACACAAGAATTTGTGTTTTATGAGAAAATTGAAGGGGCAAGGTTTTTCCAAGAAAAAAAGTGGCTGGAAGCCTTTTTTTATGCGAAAAAAATAGAGCCGATACAGTAGTAGAGAAAGATGGGTGCTATGCAAACAATTATTAAAAGAGGCCTTTTGGAAGAGGACTATCAGGAGAGAAGATCGAAAGAGCGATGGAAAAGGCCTTTCTCTGAGGAATTTCTGTAGAGCAGGAAAAACTGCATTTTCTTTTTGGGAAAGGTAGAGGAGAGCCTGGCAGAGAAGCATAGAGTTTCCGTAGAGAAATTCAAAAATGCCGTGGAAGAAGCCCTGATGCATAACAGGGATTACAAGGTGGCCAGAGCCCTATATCCTGTATAGAGAGAAGAGAACTCTTTTAAGACATCTTCGCCAGAGAATCAAAGAGGAGATTGGAGACAATGAGATTGATGATGTACTTCGTCGTTGTCAAAAGGATTTTCCGGATTATGATTTGGCAAGACTTTCCGCAAAGTATCTGTCCTTAAGCAAGGGAGAGCAGGAGCTTAGCAAGCGTTTGGCGCTTCTTACCAGAGCGGCGGCGGAGCTTACCACCCAGGAGGAGCCCGGATGGGAGAGAATTGCGGGAAGATTACGCTCCTATCATTTTCATAAGGAATTAAAGAAGGCGGAGGAGAGCAGAAATCTCCACAGCTTTTATGATAAATTAGTTTATTTGACAGAGCAGGGACTCTATGGGGCGTATATTTTAGAGCACTATTCCAAGGAAGAGGTGGAGGAACTTGCCAAGTTTCTTGACCAGAGCAGAAATGACCTTTTCGGTTATTCCGGACTGGACCTTCTTCTGTCTCGCTACCTGATTCGAGATCATCAGCATGTGGTTCTGGAAAGTCCCCAGGAAATGTATCTGGGTATCTCCATGCATCTTGCCATGAAGGAAAAGGAGAACCGTTTACAGTATGTAAAGGAGTTCTACGATATGATGAGCCTTCATCAGGTGACCATGGCTACCCCAACCCAGTCCAATGCCAGAAAGCCATACCACCAGTTAAGCTCCTGCTTTATTGATACGGTTCCGGATTCTTTGGACGGCATCTATCAGAGCATTTCCAAGTTTGCGGATGTTTCCAAATACGGCGGCGGTATGGGAATGTATTTCGGAAAGGTACGTTCCAGAGGCGGAAAGATTCGCGGCTTCGAGGGCGCCAGTGGCGGTGTCATCCGTTGGATTCGTGTGGTAAACGATACTGCGGTGGCTGTGGACCAGTTGGGAATGCGCCAGGGCGCGGTAGCTGTATATCTGGATGCTTGGCACAAGGATTTGCCGGAATTTTTACAGTTAAAGACCAATAACGGGGACGACAGAATGAAGGCTCATGATGTTTTCCCGGCAGTTTGTTATCCTGATCTTTTCTGGAAGAAGGTGAAGGAAGATTTAAATCAGGAATGGTACTTAATGGACCCCCATGACATTTTCCTGGTAAAGGGCTACTGCTTAGAGGATTTCTACGGGGAAGAGTGGGAGAGTCGCTACGAGGACTGCGTACGGGATAACCGTATCAGCAAAAGAGTTTATGTTTTAAAGGATTTGGTGCGTTTGATTCTGAAATCTGCCGTGGAAACCGGAACTCCCTTTGCCTTCTACAGAGATACCGTGAATCGCATGAATCCCAACAAGCATAAAGGGAATTATCTATTGCTCCAACCTTTGTGCGAAATCGCCCAAAACATGAAGGAAGCGGAGATTTGTGAGCGGAAGGTAGTGACCAGGACAGAGACGAGGTGATTGTCAGCACCGTTAAGCCGGGAGACTTTTGTGGTTTGTAATCTGGCCTCCCTCTGTCTTGGCAATATTCCGGTGGAGAATCAGCCGGAGCTGGAGAGAATTACAAAAACCGTTGTCCGGGCTTTGGACAATGTTATCGACCTAAACTTCTATCCTGTGGCAGAGGCGGAGATTACCAACAAGCGATACAGAGCTATCGGTCTTGGAGTATCCGGATATCACCATATGCTGGCAAAAGCATCACATTGCCTGGGAGTCTCAGGAGCATCTGGATTTTGTAGATAAGGTTTTTGAAAATATTAACTATGCGGCGATTAAGGCCAGCAGTGAATTGGCTAAAGAAAGAGGCTCTTACAGTGCCTTTGCAGGCTCAGAATGGGAGTCCGGAGAATACTTTAGCAGAAGAAATTATAACAGTTCCCGTTGGGAGAACTTAAAAGCAGGAAGTTCATGAGGGATTCGCAATGCCTGGATTTTAGCTACCGCGCCCACCAGCTCCACCTCCATTTTGATCGGAACCTCTGCGGGCTTAGACCCCATTATGAATCGCTTCTTCTTAGAGGAGAAGAAGGGGGCAATTTTACCCAGAGTGGCACCGGAGCTTTCTATGGATACCTACTGGTACTATAAGTCTGCCCATCAGATGGATCAGACCTGGTCCGTACGGGCGGCGGGACTTCGCCAGAGACATATTGACCAGGCTCAGAGCTTTAACTTCTGGATTACCAATGAGTATAAGATGAGTGAGCTTTTGAACCTTTACACCCTGGCATGGGAATGCGGGGTGAAGACCATTTACTATGTAAGGTCTAAGGCATTGGATCCGGAGGATTGCGAGTCCTGCTCTGCATAGGATTAATCGCTTCCCTTGTATATGCCGCTTAAGGCCTGCTACGTTTCCTACTCGCCCCATGCGCCGATGCACTCGTGCTCCTTGCGAACTCGCTTCGCTCAGACACGCACCGCACTCGTTGCTAGCATGGGGCTCCTAACGGAAGCCTCGCAATGGCCTTATCGCGGCATATACATTCTGAAGCGTCAAAAAAATCTCCCTTATGCATGGAGATATTTATCTATAGAAAAATTGAACTATGGCTTTTCAAGGATAAGAAAAAGAACTGATTACTCTACTGCTTCAATGCAGTAGGAAAGGAAATAGAGTATGGAAGAGATTAAGCGTAAGCCCTTATTTAACCCGGAAGGGGATATTGATGTTCGAAATCGTAGAATGATTAATTTCAATACGACCAATATCAATGATTTTAACAACATGAGATATGAGTGGGTGTCGGATTGGTATCGTCAGGCTATGAACAATTTCTGGGTTCCTGAAGAGATTAACCTAAATCAGGACAAGAGTGATTATCCCAAGCTTTCCGAGGCGGAAAGAAGAGCCTATGATAAAATCCTGAGCTTTCTGGTGTATTTGGATTCTTTGCAATCCGCAAACCTGCCCAACATTTCCCAGTATGTTACGGCAAATGAGGTAAACCTTTGCCTTTCCATTCAGACCTTCCAGGAGTGTATCCATAGCCAAAGCTACAGCTATATGCTGGATACCATTTGTAATCCTACGGAAAGAAACGACATTCTTTACCAATGGAAGACGGATGAGCATCTTTTACGGAGAAATGAGTTTATCGGAAACCTTTACAATGAATTTGTGGAGCAGCAAAGTAAGGACAGCTTTTTAAGAGTCTGCATTGCCAACTTTATTTTGGAGGGAATCTACTTCTATTCCGGCTTCATGTTCTTCTATAACTTGGGAAGAAACGGAAAAATGCCCGGTTCCGTACAGGAAATTCGCTATATTAACCGAGATGAAAATACTCACCTTTGGCTCTTCAGAAATATGCTTTTGGAGCTAAAGAAGGAAGAACCGGAGCTTTTTGACGAGGCTCATATTGCGGAAATTACCGAGATGGTGAAGAAGGGTGTGGAGCAGGAAATCGCCTGGGGACAGTATGTAATCGGAGACTCCATTCCCGGTCTTAACGGGAAAAATGGTGGAGGACTACATCCGTTATTTAGGAAACCTTCGTTATCGCTCTCTGGGCTTGCCCAATCTTTATGAGGGTTATGAGAAGGAGCCGGAATCCATGAAGTGGGTGTCCCAGTATGCGGATGCCAACATGGTAAAGACAGACTTCTTTGAGGCTCGTTCCACAGCCTATGCCAAGAGCACAGCCATTGAAGATGATCTGTAAAAATGGGTGGAAATCGTATTTCCGCTTATCCGGAAAAAAATATGCTTTTTATTCCATAGAATAATTTAATAAGCATTATTAATTCTTTTCTGAAATCCATAGAAAATCTTATAAAAAGCGGCTACTTTGACGAAAATCAAGTAACCGCTTTTTGTGTTAGAAGGAGGCATTTTGCATTCTCCTTTGCATTAGATAGAGATAGAGGGAAAAGGCCGAAAAGGGGAAAAGTGTGTTCGGCTGATATAGAGGCAGAAAAAGGAAAGGAAGGAATGGAAGAAAAAGCTATTTGTACGAAGAGATGATATACAGATTGGCATGCGACTGGGTGAGTCGGTAAAAGACATTCGTGGAAGAGCCATGATTGAAAACGGCGTTTATCTGGATGCCTATCAGGTGCGCTATATCAAAGAAAAAAAGCTGCCGGGAATCTATATTTACCGGGTGCGAGATGATAAAGACATCAAAATTCCGGAGAAAACCAAGCAGATTATTCGCCAGCATAGAAAACCGGATCGTGCCAAAATTCAGCTTTCCGTGGAAATGAAGAAACAGCTGGAAGAAAGAATGAACCATATCTTCGACCACACGGAGGATAAGGATTTTGCCACCAACTCTTTGGATATTTTCGGAGAGCTGGAGTCAGCCATCTTCAAAAATGATGCGGTGGCGATTGATGTGAACCTCATTAAAATCAGTGATGAGTACACCTTTAAGCATAGTGTGGATGTGGCGGCCATTTCCATGATGATTGGAAGAGAATACGGCCTGCCGAAGGAAGAACTTCATCAGCTTGGAATTGCAGGCTTACTGCACGATGTGGGAAAAGCCAGAATCCCCAATGAAATCTTGAATAAGCTCGGAAAACTGACGGATGAAGAATTCAAGGTGATTCAGAATCACAGCCTATTCGGCTATGAAATCTTGAAGGAAAAGAACAGCTTTTCCCCTATTATTTTGGACGGTGTGCTGCATCATCACGAGAAGATGAACGGAATGGGCTATCCCGACAACTTGGGCAGTGACCAGATTTCCCTGTTTTCCAGAATTATTTCCGTGGCGGATGTCTTTGATGCACTGGTAACCAAGCGTCCTTATAAAGGACCGATTACCGGAAGAGAAGCCATGGAAATGGTCTTGGCTATGGGCTCTGAGTTGGACAACGCTATCATTCAAAGCTTTTATTGAAAGCGTGATTCTCTATCCGGTAGACACCATTGTGGAACTGTCCACAGGACAGATGGCCAAGGTGGTGGAAAATAACAAGCGTTATCCAACCAGACCAAAGGTGGTAGAGCTCGCAGACCGGAATGGTTTACGATTTATGTCATGACATGGAATGTAACAAAAATCATAGTTTTATAATATATAGAGGAAAAGGGATGGGAGAGTAGCTCACGTTCTTTTTCTATTTTTAATGCTTGAAAATGCGGGCACGCTCTCGCTAACCTCGCCACGTAGCGGTACTCAAGCTTCAAGCTACGCTTTCAGCAAGTACCGACGAGGCTCAGATTGCCCCTATTTCCAAGCATTAAAACAGAAATAAAGATAGGACAGTGTTTTCAACTCCTTTTCCTCTGTATATTTTAAATACTTTAAAGAGGGGAAATTTATGCTATACTAAATCGTAAAGTGCTTTTTTCAAAAAAGCGGGGTCTAGTCCTTTGCGGTAGTAAGGGAGTTACAGGAGGCTTGGATGAAGAAATATGATGTAGCGATTGTTGGTGCAGGACCGGGAGGAATTTACGCGGCTTACGAGCTGATGAAAAAAAACAGTAAGCTTTCCGTGGTGGTTTTGGAAGCGGGACATAGCCTGGAAAAGAGGCATTGTCCTATCGACGGAAAGAAGATTAAAAGCTGTATTTCCTGTAAAAGCTGTTCCATTATGAGCGGCTTTGGAGGAGCCGGAGCCTTCTCCGACGGAAAATACAATATTACCAATGACTTTGGCGGAACGCTTTACGAATACATCGGAAAAGAGGAAGCTCTTTCCCTGATGCGTTATGTAGATGAAATCAATATGGAAAATGGTGGAGAAGGAACAAGACTTTTCTCCACAGCGGGCACAAAGTTTAAGAAGCTTTGCATGCAGAATCGTTTGAAGCTTCTGGATGCTTCCGTTCGCCACCTTGGAACAGACATCAACTATGTGGTATTGGAAAATCTTTATGCCAAGCTTAAGGATCAGGTGGAATTCCATTTTGATTGTCCGGTGGAGAAGGTGGAAAAGCTGGAGAATGATGGCTTCCATCTCCATACCAAGAAAGAAGATTTCTATGCGGATAAATGCATTATCTCTGTAGGTCGTTCCGGAAGTAAGTGGATGGAAACGGTTTGCAAAGACATGAACATTCCCACCAAGTCCAATCGCGTAGATATCGGTGTTCGCGTGGGAGCTTCCTGCCGTAATCTTCTCCCATTTAACCGATGAGCTTTATGAGAGTAAGATTGTTTATCGTACCGAGCTTTTTGAGGATAATGTACGTACCTTCTGTATGAATCCTAACGGTATCGTGGTTAATGAAAATACCAACGGCATTGTTACCGTAAACGGACACAGCTACGAGGGAGAAGAGCAGCATACGGAAAATACCAACTTCGCTCTTTTGGTGGCTAAGCATTTTTCCGAGCCCTTTAAGGACAGTAACGGATACGGTGAAAGTATTGCTCGACTTTCCAACATGCTGGGAGGCGGTGTAATCGTTCAGCGTTTCGGTGATTTGGTGCGAGGAAGAAGAAGTAATCATAAGAGAATTGAAGAGGGACTAGTTCAGCCTACTCTTCAGGCGACTCCCGGAGATTTGAGCCTAGTGCTTCCGAAGAGAATCTTAGACGGTATTATGGAAATGATTTATGCCCTGGATAAGATTGCTCCCGGTACAGCCAATGAAGATACCCTTCTTTATGGAGTAGAGGTTAAGTTCTACAACATGGAAGTGGCTCTTGATGAACATTTGGAATCCTGCGTAAAGGGACTCTATGTAATTGGAGACGGTTCCGGTGTGACTCACTCCCTTTCCCACGCCTCCGCATCGGGGAATCTTCATAGCCAGAGAAATCGCAGGCTAGTTATATAAAGAAAAAAATTTCTGATCGAAAATAGAAGTATATATAGTAATAAAGGACTTAAAAAGTCTAAAAAGACCGACCATGGGCGGTTGCCTTTGGTCGGTCTTTCTTGGTTTTATCTTTGGCGTGTAAGTAATCTGTGGCTTTAATCAGAGTTTAGAGTACTGAGAAAAGTGTTCATGGGTGAAATCAAAATTATTTTTTTAAAAAGTACTGCTTGCCTAATTATAAGATGAAATTATTTTTAAATCTTTTCCGCTGTAGAAATCTTCGATGACTTCACTAATTCGCTCAGAAACCTCTGTTTGGATATAAGGAGACTTTCTGCCATCTTTAATAGCTTTAGAGAAGGCAAGCAATTGTAAGCGGATACCTTCTCCTTCTAGGGGATAGAAGTATCTTCGATTTTTCATTTGGATCCTCAAAGCGTAGCTCAAAATAATCAGTTTTTCCACCAAGGGGCTGGCACATATACATAGCCTTTAGTACCGGATATTACAAGTTCTCCCTCGGATTTTACGCCTCTTCCTACCTTAATCGAAGCAGTTGCATTTTGAAAAAGAAAGTTAATTTTTAGTGAAGTTATCATATTTTATCTTTTCGTTTTCAAACAAGGAATAAATCTGCTTCTCATAAGAAGTATTTAATAACTGAAAAATGGGAAGCATGGCAGTGGGACCCCAGGCACAAATACTGTTCCATGAGGACTCCAGATTCTTATTATTAAAATTTTGCAGACTGGTGCAAGTGGCATCGATGGACACCACTTTGCCGATTTTTCCTGTTTTAACAAGAAGAATAAGACGATTATATGCATTAGAATAGGCGGTCTTGATAGCCTCCATGAGTATTAATTGTTTTCTCGGCAAGTGCAAAAAAGCTCCTTTGTCTCTTGGCTATTTAAGGCAAGAGGCGATTCGCATAGAACATGCTTTCCTTTTTCCAGTGCATACTTAATCTCTTGATAGTGTCTTGCTGGATGGGAAAGAATGTAAACTGCATCACAATCGTTTAAAAAGCCTCATACTCCGTTAACCATGCTTCAGTATTTTTGCTGGAATTTAAGAGCGTAGTAACTGTAATACCGTTTACTAAAGGTACTTTCTTGATAATATTTATTTAAAAATAGTTTCTTCAAACCCGCCTAAAAGGCCTATATTTAGCTGTTGGTTCTCAGATCTGATTTCACTACTGGAAATCCCGGTAGTTCTCAGCAAATAAACAACAGTACAATATTCTTTAAGATAGTCAAAATAACCTTCCCAGTCAGATCCCACAGTGAAAATAGACACGTTATATTGTTGGATATCGTCTATTTTTGCCCTTCGTATTCTTCAATGATGATTTCATCAGCCAAACCAGTTTTCCTTACATTCTCAATTCTTTCTGTTAGAGGCTGTTTTGACATTGATTTTTTTCCCCTGCTACGGTCAAAAATCATCAGAGGTAACTCCTACAATAAGATAATCCCCCAAGGCCTTTGCTCTTTCCAGCAAGCGTATATGACCTTCGTGCAGTACATCATATGTGCCGTAGGTAATTACTTTTACCATGGATATTTCTTCTCCTTTTTCAAAGTCATGACTTATTTTTATGCTATAGTTTATAGTGAATTATTCTTGAATGAGTAGAATAATTCTTTCTTTAGGAGGAAGTGTTTCTGTCTAATTTAACCAAGGCCTCCATGAATTGCTCCATATATTTTTCTCCGATTGTGACTCGAAGACAATCTCCCAGTTTACCGATGGAGGGGTAGGATTTAATCAGAATACCGAATTCTTCCTTCATTTTTGGACAATTTCTTTGGCATCTCCTTTAGGTTTGATAAACAAGAAGTTTCCTGCCTCCCCTGGTATAGGTAGTTTTGCTCTTCCAGAGCCTGGAGAAGATAGCCTCTACCCTCTTTGAACTTTGAAATCAAATTAGAAAGAATATCTGGACTTTCAAGGATCTCCTCAGCGAATTTCATAGCAAAAAGCATTGGTGTTATGAGGGAGTACAGTATTTCTGCACGTATTGAACATCCTCAGGATGTCCCACAACATATCCCAATCTACAACCTGCCATGGAAAACAACTTAGAAAAGGTTCGCGTTACAAATATCCTTCGTTCTGTTAAGGCATAGTGAATAAAAGTTTTTGGATAGAAATAATGATAAGCTTCATCAATTAAAAGAGTAATTTCCTTTTCTTTACAGACTTCCAAAATTTTCTCAAATTCTTCCTCTGAATAAATATTTCCCATAGGGTTGTTAGGGTTTAAGAGAATCAAAAGTTCTGTTTCCTTAGTGAGATGTTCCAAGATATGGGAAATAGGCATGTCCAAATCCTTGGTATAAGGGACAGGTACAAAATTTCTGCCGTACATTTCTGCATAAATTTGGAACATAAAATAAGATGGAACGACACCGACAATTCTTCCATTTACTGAGGTAAAAGCCTGAATAATATAGCGAATGCCCTCAGAGGAACCATTAACCAAACAAAGGTGTTGGATATCGGTATCCAGATGTTTTGCCAATATCTCTGTAAAATGTAGGGTTTCCGGATATTGTGAAACAAATTGAGGATCCACATCATCAAGAACTTTCTTAATAAATTCTTCCGGAAGCCCGCCCGGATTCTCATTTAAATCCAGTCGTAGATAGTTTTTTCTCTCGTTTTGATCGAAAATGCGATGTAATTCCTGAATATTTTGATCTAAATAGTACATAGTATGCTCCTTCTTAATGTATCCCAAATCCTATGAGACCCAAACTTTTCTTTGTTTTCATCCTTATCATATAAGGGACTTCCCAGGGGGAGAAGTTTCTTTTCCCAATATTTTGCAAATTCAACTCCACTTTTCTTGGATAAGAATTTCTTGATACAGTCTTGCAATTCCTTTAGATTGCAGAATTACATAATCAGAATGTACAAGTGCAGGCATGACTATATAATTTTCTGCATTTACAATGGCTTTTCCATCCTCTTTATCGGTTAAATTAATTTCGGAAGTGACAAACCAGGGGATATAAATCAGCGACTTTGTGTATTGTTTTAGGTTTTTACTAAAAATGTCGGATCCACCATAAAACTTAAATTATATTCATCATAGGGCTCGTTGATGAATATAACATCGAGGGAAAAAGCTGGTTTAATTCTAAATTTCTAAAATCAAAAAGACAAGGATTATCTTTTCCGAGCTCAGCTTCAAAAAGAGCGTAATCCCATTGAGCGGGAGAACATCCCCCAGACCATCTTTTATAATAATAGGGGAGAGGAGGAGGAAACAATCGATAGAGTCATCCCTGCTCGCTTCTATAAATAGACCCTTCATGGATTCCCAGTGTGAGTAAAGACTTGGCATAAACAATAGGCAAGGCTTTTTTAATTGGAGATTATTTCTTATGATAGCATCGGATAAAGCAATCTCCCTGGGGCTTAAATCATTCCGGTTGATAGTGTATTGGTAGAATAATTTTCCGCCAATGCCTTTTATATAATCGGACTCCATTTTTCGGTACATTGGATAATCATGATCACCGCCACCTTTTTTATTACTTCATAATTGTAATATTTTTATCGATGATTTTTCATGTATTCCTTAGGTGCCGGAAGAAAAGAAATTCAAAGTTTAAAAAGTTCCTTCATTGTACCACTGTTTCTGAAAAATACCGACACCTTGAGATTTGTATAGAATTAAATCCATCAAACAGCTAATCTTAGTGCCTCCATCATTATTGAATTTTTTGCTGTACTCATCCAGAAGCTTAAGTATAGCCTTTCGATAATTTGAAGAATGGAGAAGATTAACCTTACATGCTTTTTCAATCTTTCTTGCTTCTGTCTCTAAAATGACTTTATTCTCTCCGCTAATAGAAGGGAAGGATGCCCAAAAATAAACAAGGTTTAAGCACTTCCATCCGTTCTTTTTTCTTTTTCTGGGTCTTCCGAAAGATAGTCATAAGGGAAAATATCAACACCGGCTCCATAAAGATAGTTGTGGTATTTCCCGATGACATCGGTGGAAATCAGCATTTCCTTATGTTGGACGGAGCTAATTAACTCGCCGTTACTATTATCTTCCTTTAAAGAGCGGAAAACCAATTCTTTAGGAAGCTCTTTAGTAGCCACTTTTGCGAAAAATTTCGTAATCCTTTCATGACATCATAATGTCAATGTCATCATCCCAGGGAATAAAGCCTTTGTGGCGGATGGCACCCAATAGATTCCCATAATCAATAAAATAACGAAGCTTATACTTTTTCGCAAATTCTATCAATTTCAACTAAGATTTCCAACTCCGTTTGCCCAAGCCCGTTTCATCATGGCGGGAATAAAAAAACCTTCTCTAACCTCGTCCAAAAAGAATTCTCTTGGAAATTCCATCTTGTGTACTCCTTTTCCGTAATTGTATGTCCATTATATACTTCGGTAAAAAGAAATCTATCATTATATAAGCAGGGGAAAAAGTAAACTACAAAATGTGGAAGATAACTGGCATATCTTGTATCTTAAAAAAATATAAAAATCTTTTTCAAAAATAAATCTACAATTTTTGTTGACAAGCTTAAGTTCAAGTGTTAATATACACAAGCTGTCGCAAAAAAACAAGATAGCAAAAAGCAGAAAGAAAGCAAGGAAAATCAAGGCTTCAGCCGAGGTGAACCGGAAAACTTTTTGCGAAACTGAACCTTGAAAATCAAAGATCGAATAATACACAGACCCTGAAGATTCTTGAAAAGAAGTTCTTCTAAGAAGAACGAAAAGCCGGAGTTCCGGCAGAGAAAATTCAGAAGCACAGAAATGTGCAGCGAAAACAAACTTTAACAGTAAAAAGGAAAAACAAGCTAAGCGCGTTTTGACTTGGACTGAACTTAAACCGCTCGGAAGAGCGGATAATGCTTTTTGCAAGAAAAGCACTTTTTATGAGAGTTCGATCCTGGCTCAGGATGAACGCTGGCGGCGTGCCTAACACATGCAAGTCGAACGGGATGCGTATTGGAAAGCTTCGGCCGGAAGATACGTTATCTAGTGGCGGACGGGTGAGTAACACGTGGGTAACCTGCCTTATGGAGGGGATAACAGAGAGAAATCACTGCTAATACCGCATAAGCACACAGTACCGCATGGTACAGGGTGAAAAAGATTTATCGCCATAAGATGGACCCGCGTCTGATTAGCCAGTTGGCAGGGGTAAAAAGCCTACCAAAGCAACGATCAGTAGCCGATCTGAGAGGATGACCGGCCACATTGGGACTGAGACACGGCCCAAACTCCTACAGGGAGGCGGCAGTGGGGAATATTGCACAATGGGGAAACCCTGATGCTGCGACGCCGCGTGAGTGAAGAAAGTATTTCGGTATGTAAAAGCTCTATCAGCAGGAAGATAATGACAGTACCTGACTAGAAGCCCCGGCTAACTACGTGCCAGCAGACCGCGGTAATACGTAGGGGCAAGCGTTATCCGGATTTACTGGGTGTAAAGGGAGCGTAGACGGAATGGCAAGTCTGAAGTGAAATACCCGGGCTCAACCTGGGAACTGCTTTGGAAACTGTTGTTCTAGAGTGTTGGAGAGGTAAGTGGAATTCCTGGTGTAGCGGTGAAATGCGTAGATATCAGGAAGAACACCGGAGGCGAAGGCGGCTTACTGGACAATAACTGACGTTGAGGCTCGAAAGCGTGGGGATCAAACAGGATTAGATACCCTGGTAGTCCACGCTGTAAACGATGAATACTAGGTGTCGGGGTGCAAAGCATCTCGGTGCCGTCGCTAACGCAATAAGTATTCCACCTGGGGAGTACGTTCGCAAGAATGAAACTCAAAGGAATTGACGGGGACCCGCACAAGCGGTGGAGCATGTGGTTTAATTCGAAGCAACGCGAAGAACCTTACCAAGTCTTGAGATCCCATTGACAGAGTATGTAATGTACTTTCCCTTCGGGGCAATGGTGACAGGTGGTGCATGGTTGTCGTCAGCTCGTGTCGTGAGATGTTGGGTTAAGTCCCGCAACGAGCGCAACCCCTATAGTTAGTAGCCAGCAGTAAGATGGGCACTCTAACTAGACTGCCAGGGATAACCTGGAGGAAGGCGGGGATGACGTCAAATCATCATGCCCCTTATGACTTGGGCTACACACGTGCTACAATGGCGTAAACAAAGGGAAGCAAGAGGGTGACCTTAAGCAAATCTCAAAAATAACGTCTCAGTTCGGACTGTAGTCTGCAACCCGACTACACGAAGCTGGAATCGCTAGTAATCGCAGATCAGCATCTTTGCGGTGAATACGTTCCCGGGTCTTGTACACACCGCCCGTCACACCATGGGAGTTGGTAATGCCCGAAGTCAGTGTCCCAAGAAAGGAGGCGCCGAAGGCAGGACTGATGACTGGGGTGAAGTCGTAACAAGGTAGCCGTATCGGAAGGTGCGGCTGGATCACCCTCCTTTCTAAGGATAAAGTAGGGGTTTGTGTTATTCGATTTTTTTGATGAATAGAGGGGCGACGGAAGTCGCAGCTTTTAGAAGAATCTATAGAAGAGATTTAATGTCGAAACAGTTCGATGTTGAGGAAGTTCTATGTAGAAGAAGCTAGAAGAATTAAATAGTTAAACTTTGTCCGGTGTTGATGCGTTTAGGGGAAACACCCGTTCCCATCCCGAACACGACGGTTAAGACTTAAGCGGCCGAAAATACTTTGCTGGTAACGGCACGGGAAGATAGGTGGATGCCGGACATTTTTTAAAAATAAATACAATGTGTTAAGAACACATCGGGCTCATGACCCGACATTGTACTGCTTACGAAAGTAAGCATCGTACCTTGAAAACTACATATCAAGAAATGATTATTCTAGTAAATAGAGTAAGACATCCGAGGGTACAAGGTAAAACTTGTACAAAACGAGGCAAGTAGGTATGCAAATACTGTACTTGCAAATCAGAAAAAAAGAGATACACGCTAGTATCTCGAACACTTGAGCGATCAAGTGGAGAATTGGTTAAGCAATAAGAGCATAGGGTGAATGCCTAGGGCACTGAGAGCCGAAGAAAGACGTGATAAGTGCGAAAAGCTGCGGGGATTGGCAAATACGATTTGATCCGCAGATATCTGAATGGGGAAACCCACTAGAGAAAAGCTCTAGTACTGTACAGCCAATACATAACTGTACAGAGGGAACCCGCTGAACTGAAACATCTAAGTAGGCGGAGGAAGAGAAAACAACAGTGATTCCGAAAGTAGTGGCGAGCGAAATCGGAAGAGCCCAAACCAAGGTGCGTGCACCTTGGGGTTCAGACCGCATTTGAGTTCCGTAAGTGAGTGGAAGACGATGGAAAGCGTTGCCATAGAGGGTGAAAAGCCCCTTACACGAAGCGTAAAGGAATGAGCGGAATCCAGAGTACTGTCAGACACGTGGAACCTGGCAGGAATACGGGGGACCACCCCTAAGGGCTAAATACTACTCAGTGACCGATAGCGATTAGTACTGTGAAGGAAAGGTGAAAAGGACCCCGGGAGGGGAGTGAAAGAGAACCTGAAACCCTGTGTTTACAAACTGTGGAACAGCGCAAGCTGAACCGCGTACTTTTTGTAGAACGGTCCGGCGAGTTATAGTTACTGGCAAGGTTAAGGACTTAAGGTCCGGAGCCGAAGCGAGAGCGAGTCTGAATAGGGCGCAAAGTCAGTAGATATAGACCCGAAACCGGGTGACCTATCCATGTCCAGGATGAAGCTAAAGTAAAAATTTGGTGGAGGTCGAACGCACATCCGTTGAAAAGGGTGGCGATGAGGTGTGGATAGCGGAGAAATTCCAATCGAACCCGGAGATAGCTGGTTCTCCTCGAAATAGCTTTAGGGCTAGCCTCATGGAGAGTCTAACGCAGGTAGAGCACTGAATTCTTGAGGGGGCGTCAAAGTCTACCAATAGATATCAAACTCCGAATGGCGTATAGATATACATGGGAGTCAGACTGCGGGATATAAATTCCGTAGTCAAAAGGGAAACAGCCCAGATCTACAGCTAAGGTCCCAAAGTACATGTTAAGTGGTAAAGGATGTGGGATTTCATAGACAACTAGGATGTTGGCTTAGAAGCGCCACACATTCAAAAGAGTGCGTAATAGCTCACTAGTCGAGAGGTCCTGCGCCGAAAATTAACGGGGCTAAAACATGACACCGAAGCTTAGGGATGTAGTAATACATCGGTAGAGGAGCATTGAAAACACGTAGAAGCGGTACCGGAAGGAGCCGTGGAGAGTTTTGAAGAGAGAATGCCGGAATGAGTAGCGAGATGGAGGTGAGAATCCTCCAGGCCGAATATCTAAGGTTTCCAGGGTAAAAGCTGATCTGCCCTGGGTAAGTCAGGGGCCTAAGGCGAGGCTGAGAAGCGTAGTCGATGGACAACTGGTGTAGATTCCAGTACCTTACTAAATCAGAAATGTGGGGACACATGGAGAAAGAGAGAGCCGGGAATGAGAAGACCGGTGCAAGGGAGGTAGGAGATAGTAGGAAAAACCGCTTATCAATCTGAAGACCTGATGCGGATCGAAAAAGAAAGTAGAAGCTCTTGGACTCTGTGGCGAGAAAAAGCCGCTATAGTGTTTAGTAAGCCCGTACCGCAAACCGACACAGGTAGATGAGGAGAGAATCCTAAGGCCGGCGGGAGAAGCATTGTTAGGAACTCGGCAAAATGACCCCGTAACTTCGGGAGAAGGGTGCCCAGGCAACTGGGCCGCAGAGAAAAAGGCTCAAGCAACTGTTTAGCAAAAAAACACAGGTCTATGCGAAACCGTAAGGTAAAGTATATGGGCTGACGCCTGCCCGGTGCTGGAAGGTTAAGAGGAGAGGTTAGAGCAATCGAAGCTTTGAATTGAAGCCCCAGTAAACGGCGGCCGTAACTATAACGGTCCTAAGGTAGCGAAATTCCTTGTCGGGTAAGTTCCGACCCGCACGAAAGGCGTAATGATTTGAGCGCTGTCTCAACAATGCACCCGGTGAAATTGAAGTGCCAGTGAAGATGCTGGTTACCCGCGCCAGGACGGAAAGACCCCATGGAGCTTTACTCCAGCTTGATACTGGGATTCGGTAATGTATGCACAGGATAGGTGGGAGACGAAGAAGATAGAACTTCGGTTTTATCAGAGTCGCTGTTGGGATACCACCCTTATGTTATTGGATTTCTAACCTTAGGCCGTAAGCCGGTCAAGGGACAATGTCAGGTGGGGAGTTTGACTGGGGCGGTCGCCTCCGAAAGTGTATCGGAGGCGCTCAAAGGTTCCCTCAGGATGGTTGGAAACCATCCAAAGAGTGTAAAGGCATAAGGGAGCTTGACTGCGAGGGCGACGGTCCGAGCAGAGTAGAAATACGGACTTAGTGATCCGGTGGTATGAAAGTGGGATTGCCATCGCTCAACGGATAAAAGCTACCCTGGGGATAACAGGCTGATCTCCCCCAAGAGTTCACATCGACGGGGAGGTTTGGCACCTCGATGTCGGCTCATCGCATCCTGGGGCTGAAGTCGGTCCCAAGGGTTGGGCTGTTCGCCCATTAAAGCGGTACGCGAGCTGGGTTCAGAACGTCGTGAGACAGTTCGGTCCCTATCCGGCGCGGGCGTAGGATATTTGAGAGGATCTGTCCTTAGTACGAGAGGACCGGGATGGACTGACCTCTGCTGTACCTGTTGGGAATCAATCCCATAGCAGGGTAGGCAAGTTGGGAATGGATAAACGCTGAAGGCATCTAAGCGTGAAGCCAACCTCAAGATGAGATATCCCATCGCAAGAGTAAGACCCCTTGAAGAGAACGAGGTAGATAGGACTGAGGTGTAAGTGTAGCAATACATTCAGCTGACAGTTACTAATAGGTCGAGGGCTTATCCAATGCGTCTGGTTTTTTGTCTAAAGTCTAGGAAGAATAATTAAGAGATATGTGGTTTACAGGTATGCCGATATAGCTCAGTTGGTAGAGCAACTGATTTGTAATCAGTAGGTCTTCGGTTCGAGTCCGAATATCGGCTTTAGCCTAAGCGTAGCTTAGGCTTTTTCTATCTAATAAGATAATAATGAATAGTTTGTGTTTCATTTAGCGAGTATGCACTTTTTACTGTTTATAGATTTCTTAACAACTTGCTAAAAAGGATAGATTTACTTATAATCGTTTACGGAACCGTAGCTCAGTTGGTTAGAGCACTCGGCTCATAACCGATCGGTCCAGGGTTCGAGTCCCTGCGGTTCCATGAAGAACAATGTGATGCATTGTTCTTTTTTTTATAATCCGGTTTTTTATAGTTTAAACTCTTTCCTTTTATAGTTCTTAAATGGATATAGAAATAAGCCTCTAAAAGTATGAAGAAAGAATTATTAGCACTTATACTTGATGAGTGCTAATAATTGTATTATACTTTTTCCTGTTTGGTGCTCCATAGGAGCTATGAGGTAGCTATGGTAGCTATGGTAGCTATGGTAGCTATGGTAGCTATGGTAGCTATGGTAGCTATAGTAGCTATAGGAGAGATAGGGTTTAAGCTATCAAATTTTTATATAGTAGAAAAGAGGTATTTTTATGGAAAAAGGATCTTTATCAATTCATAGTGAGAATATTTTTCCCATTATCAAGAAATGGATGTATAGCGATCAGGGACATTTTTGTTCGTGAGCAGATTTCCAATGCTACCGATGCGGTAACTAAGTTGGAAAAAGCTTGCCTTAATTTCTGAATGGGAGAAGCCGGCAGACTATAAAGGCCGAGTAAGCGTTATTGTGAATCCTGATGCAAAAACCATTTGCTTTAAAGATAACGGTATCGGTATGACGGAGGAAGAAGTAGAAAAGTATATTACGCAGATTGCTTTTTCCGGTGCAGCTGATTTTATTGAAAAATACAAGGATAAAGCCAATAGTGATCAGATTATCGGCCATTTCGGTCTTGGATTTTACTCTGCTTTCATGGTTGCCGATCGGGTAGAAATCGAAACCCTTTCTTATAAAAATGACGCAAAGCCGGTGCATTGGTCCTGTGATGACGGAACGGATTACAGCATGACGGAAGGCAGTAAGTCTTCTCACGGTACGGAGATTACCCTTCATTTGAACAATGATTGCTTAAAGTATGCCAATGAATGGGAAATGCGTTCCATTATTGAAAAGTATTGTTCTTTTATGCCGGTTGAAATTTATCTGGAGAAGCTTCCTAAGGACAGCCAGGAAATTTTGGCCTCTGAAAAGCTTCCCGGAGATGTTGTTTTGGAAGAGATTCCGGAGAAGGTAGAAAAAGACGAGAAGGGCGAGGAGAAAAAAACGGAGGCAAGGCTGAAGATTGAAAAGCGCCCCGTACTCCTGAATGAAATCCATCCGCTTTGGGGAGAGTCTCCTTCGTCTGTGACAAAAGAGCAGTATCTGGACTTTTATCGTAAGACTTTCCATGACTATAAGGAGCCTTTGTTCTGGATTCATTTGAATATGGATTATCCATATCATTTGAAGGAATTCTGTATTTTCCGAAGATTTATTCGGAGTATGAATCCATCGAGGGAACTATCAAGCTTTTATAACAATCAAGTCTTTTATTGCGGATAACATTAAAGAGGTCATTCCCGAGTATCTGCTTCTTTTAAAGGGTGTGATTGATTGTCCGGATCTTCCTTTGAACGTTTCTCGTTCTCAGCTTCAGAATGACGGTTTTGTCAAGAAGATTTCCGATTACATTACCAAAAAGGTGGCAGAGAAGCTTTCCGGTTTATGCAAGACGGATCGAGAGAATTATGAGAAGTATTGGGACGACATTTCTCCCTTTATCAAGTACGGTATTCTTAGAGATGAGAAGTTTGCGGAGAAAATGAAGGACTATATCCTGTTTAAGGATCTGGAGGATAAGTATCTGACCTTACCGGAGCTTAAGGAGAAAAAGGACGATTCAGAGAATGTTTCCGAAAATACCGGGGATACGAGTTCTGAAGAGAGTCAGCAGAATGAGAAGCAGGCTTCCGATGATAATACAAATGAAAGCGGTACCGTGGAGCAGTCCGGCGATGCGGGAAAAGCAGGAGGAAAAGGTCCAAAGAGTTTACTATGTTTCCGATGCCTTAGCCCAGAGTCAGTATATTCGCATTTTTAAAGAGCATAAGAAGGAAGCGGTTTATCTTACGGAAAGAATCGATTCCGCCTTTATTACTGAATTAGAGGCGAAAAATGAAGGGCTCCGTTTCCAAAGAATCGATGCGGACTTCCAGGAGGCTATGCAGGAGAAGCTTTCGAGGAGGAACAGAAAAATCTTCAAAGCCTTTCAGAAAAACTGGAAAAGAGTTTCCAAAAGAATCTTGCAAAGGATAAGCTGAAGATTAAACTGGAAAGGCTGCTGTCAAATACTCCGGCTGCACTACTGTCTATTTCCGAGGAATCCAGAAGAATGCAGGAGATGATGAAAATGTATGCCATTTCCGGTATGCCCATGGGAGAGCTTCCATTGGAGGAGAGTCTGGTATTAAATGAAAAGCATCCTTTAGTGGATTATCTTCTGAAGCATGAGAGTCTTTTTGGAAACAGAGGAAGGAAAGCTTCTTGAAGAGCAGATTTATGACCTTGCCCGTATTCAAAAATTCCAGCCTGAAACGGAGAAGAGATGAAGCAATTCGTAGATCGCTCCGAAAAGCTTCTTTTACAGTTTGTAGAGGAGAAAAAGGCGTAAAAGAAGTATATCCTTGCCCATGCATTGCAAATTTGTAAAAATGATAGAAACTCGCGGAAAATACTTATTTTTTTCCGCGAGTTTTTTTGCTAATAGTCAAAATAAGAAGATTTATGTTATAAATATAACGATGCAGGAGTTGGAGTTTTTTTAGGAGTAGAGGAGTAGCATGAAGAACGAGAAATTTTTTTATCTTACTTGGTGATTTTCGCCGGTATTCTCTGTGCTGTGATTTTTAGGGATTCGTTCTTGGAATACAGAACAGGCGAGAAAAGGTGGACGCTCCGGATACGGCAAAGACACAGAAGGTTACTGTAGCCGGTTTCGGAGGAGACATGACATTGGAGGTTACCGCAGATGCGGATAAACTCTATGGGGTAAATGTCTTAAGCAATTCTGAAACCCAGGGTATCGGAAGTAAAGCAGTGGAAGCTCTTCCGGCTTTGATGGTGGAACAGCAAAGCTTTTAACGTGGACGGTATTGCCGGGGCAACCGTATCCAGCACGGCTCTCCGTACCGGTGTAGAGCAGGCTATTAGGAAATGGGTTTTTCAACAGATAAGTTTAGTACTCCCAGCGGCGGAAGCAGTAAAGCAGAGCCGGAGAAGGATCAGAATCTGGAAGCGGATGTGGTAGTCATCGGTGCCGGCGGGGCAGGAATGATTTCCGCCATTACCGCAGCGGATTTGGGAAAATCCGTTGTGATTTTGGAAAGCCAGGCCATGGTGGGAGGAAACTCTATCCGTGCAACGGGAGGTATGAATGCGGCAGCGACCAAGTGGCAGAATGAGAATGCCTTTGAAGAAGGAGCAGGAGTAGAGAAAAACTCTGGCAACAGCCGCGGAAAAGTACAGTGACAATGAAACCATTACCGCGTTAGCTGCCAAGGTAAAGGAACAATATGCCGCTTATCAGGCCAATCCGGAAGGATATTTTGATTCCGCAGAGTTGATGGAATTGGATACTATGGTGGGAGGAAAGGGCAAGAACAATCCTACTTTGGTCAAGGTATTGGCCGAACAGTCCGGTCCGGCTATTGATTATCTGGAAAAAAATTAGGAATGACCATTCATAATGTAGGCTCCTTCGGAGGCGCTTCCGTAAAGAGAATTCATCGTCCTGTGGATGAAAACGGAAAGGTTATTGCGGTCGGTGCTTACATGATTCCTATTTTAGAGGAGAATCTGAAAAAAACGGGATAAGATTACCTTACTGACTTCCGTAACCGCAGAGGAAATTACCAAGTCCGAGGATGGAAAAGATTTCCGGCGTAAAGGCCAAAAGGGCAGCTCCGGCAATTCCGTAGAGGTTAAAGCTCCTGTGGTTATTGTAGCTACCGGCGGTTTCTGCAGCCAATAAGGAGATGGTGGAAAAAGTACCAGCCAAGCTAAAGGGCTATATGTCCACAAATGCACCCGGTGCTTTGGGACAGGGAATTGCCATGGCGGAGGCCTTGGGAGCAGACACTGTAGATATGGATCAGATTCAGATTCACCCCACAGTAACCACAAACGATGCTCATCTCATTACAGAGGGCTTGCGAGGAGACGGTGCTATTCTGGTAAACCAGGAAGGTCTTCGTTTTACCGACGAGGTAGGAACCAGAGATGCGGTATCCAAGGCGGAGATTGAACAGACTAATTCTCAGGTATACCTGGTGCTTGATAATAAGATGGTGGAGAAATCCGCTGTTATTCAGGGCTATATTAAATCCGGCTATACCGTGACCGGTGAAGATGCCAAGAGCCTTGCCAAGGCTATGGGGGTTCCTGAGGATGCCTTAGAAAAGACCATTACTGAGTGGAACGAAAGTGTAGCAAAGAAAGAAGATACTGCCTTTGGCAGAACCAGCTTTGCGGACCCACTGGATACGGCACCTTTCTATGCTATTAAGGTGACTCCCGGCGTGCATCACACCATGGGAGGACTTCGCATCAATGAAGTCACCGAGGTTTTGGACAAGAACGGCAATGCGATTCCCGGACTTTTTGCGGCAGGAGAAGTTACCGGAGGAGTACACGGGTCTAACTGTTTAGGCGGAAATGCTGTTGCAGACTTTACTGTCTTTGGAAAAATTGCAGGAGAATCCGCAGCAAAATTCCAGGGCTAATAGAAAATTTCCCTAATGCATCGATACTTTCCGGAAAATACATTGATGCAGGGATAGGAAAAAGAGGCTAAAGAACTTATTCTTTGGCCTTTTTTTGTCGTCATATTGTGTAGGAAATCATGGGGACTGTAAAAAGAAAGTAAGGAAAGCGGACTTGCGAAATCGATAAAAATGAGATAGAATAAGGCAAGTTTTGAGAGGGACGTGTTTTTATGAATAATGAGATGAACCATACCCAGATTATTAAACCGGTGCAGAACAGTTTGGCGGCATCAGAGGTATTAAAGGAAGTTTATACAGCGTTGACAGAGAAGGGCTATAACCCTATTAACCAGATAGTGGGGTACATTATGTCCGGAGATCCTACCTATATTACCAGCTATAAGGGGGCCAGAAGCCTGATTAATAAGGTAGAGCGGGATGAACTCCTGGAAGAGTTGATGCGGAATTATGTAGAGAGTAAATTAAAAAAGTCATAAGCTTTTTTGGTCTGTCTGGAGTTCCGGAGAGACCTTTTCTTCAGTTTCAGTAGGAGTAGTATGCGGATTTTAGCATTAGATTACGGATCCAAAACAGTGGGGCTCGCCATCACTGATCCTTTGGGTATCATTGTTCAGCCTCTTAAAACCATTTGGCGGGAAAGAGAAGGAAAATTACGAAAGACCGTAGAAGAAATTCAGGAAACTTGCAAGGAATATCAGGTGGAAGAGTTGGTTCTGGGTTATCCCTGCCACATGGACGGTAGTGAAGGAGAAAGGGTAGAACGGGTTCTGGCCTTTCAGGAAATGTTGCAGAAAAAAATAGAGCTTCCCATACATCTGTATGATGAAAGGCTCAGTACCATGGAAGCGGAAGAAATTTTGCGGGAAAACGGAGTTCCCAAGGATAGACAAAAGGAAGTTTTAGATCAGGTAGCTGCTCAGGTAATTTTAGAGGATTACCTTCGAAACAGAGAGGAAGGGTAAAATGGAAGGCGGAAGAATTCGTTTACGTTCAGAAGAAGATGATTTAGAGTTGGAGATTTTGGAGGAGACTGTGGTACAGGGGGTGACCTATATTTTGGTTACCGATGCCAAAGAAGGGGAAGACGGCGTTTGCTATGTGATGAAGGACACATCCGCACCTGAGGACGAAGAAGCGGACTTCAGTTTTGCGGAGGGAGAAGAGGCGGAACGCATTATGGATATTTTCGCAGAGTTACTTTCCGGAGAAGATATTACTATAGAAAGATAGAGTCGGACTTAGAAAAGTTCTCTTTAAGCTAAGAAAAGCCTGAGAGGTAGGGGACAAGAAAATATTAAAAACACGAATTTAAAGATACATATGTAAATACAAATGAATATAGACTAAGAAAGGAATAGAATGAAAGAAGGAAATAACGGAAACAGCAACAACAGTGAAAAGAAGAAGGTAGAAGGGGCTCATCGTATCGTAAACGTCCATAAGAGTCAGATTGGAAAATCGAAAAGTACCGACGGGAAAGAGAAACTACAGAACAGCCAATGCCAGAGCAACAGCGAAAGCAGGAAAGCAGGATGATGAACGTGCCAACCCCAAGAAAAAATCCCTTAAGACCCAAGAGGCAGGGAGGAGGATAAACCGGTTTACAGCCAAGAGCATTTTCCCTTGCTTACCGGAACCATGGAGGTATCGGAAAGTAAGACAAAGGGAAGAAAGCCGAAGCACAGCTTTCAGGGCTCTGTTAAGGTCATTCCTTTGGGGGGACTGGATCAAATCGGTATGAACATCACTGCCATTGAGACAGAGGATACCATGATTATCGTGGACTGCGGATTGGCCTTCCCTACAGATGATATGTTGGGAATTGATCTGGTTATTCCGGATATCAGCTACATTAAGTCCAAGATTCATAAGATGAAGGGCTTTGTAATCACCCATGGCCATGAGGATCATATCGGTGCGCTGCCCTATGTTTTACAGCAGATCAATGTACCGATTTATGCTACGAAGCTCACTCTGGCTTTGATTCAGAGAAAGCTTGTAGAAAACGGCCTGGATAAGCTGGTCAAGATGAAGACCATGAAGTTCGGTCAGTCCGTGAACTTCGGGGATTTAAAGGTGGAATTCGTAAAGACCAACCACTCTATTCAGGATGCGGCTGCCTTGGCGATTACCACGCCTGCCGGTGTGATTATCCATACCGGAGACTTTAAGGTGGATTACACTCCTGTTTTCGGGGACCAGATAGATTTACAGCGTTTTGCGGAACTGGGAAAGAACGGCGTTCTGGCTATGCTTTCCGATTCCACCAATGCCCAAAAGCCGGGCTTTACCATGTCTGAAAAGACAGTGGGAAGAACCTTTGATTTGATTTTTGCAGAGCATCAGAACAATAGAATCATTGTGGCTACCTTCGCCTCCAATGTGGACCGTGTGCAGCAGATTATCGATACTGCCGCAAAGTACAAGAGAAAGGTAGTGGTAGAGGGACGTTCCATGGTGAACGTTATCTCTGTGGCCTCCGAGTTGGAGTATATTCATATTCCGGAGGGAACGCTCATTGACATTGAAAATTTAAAGGATTATCCCGATGAGCAGACGGTTCTGATTACCACCGGTTCTCAGGGAGAGTCCATGGCGGCTCTGTCTCGTATGGCCAGCGGCATGCATAGGAAGGTCAGCATTGGCCCCAATGATGTGGTGGTTATGTCTTCTCATCCCCATCCCCGGAAATGAGCGGGCGGTAGATAGAGTAGTCAATGAACTATGTAAGCTCCATGCCAAGGTGATTATGCAGGATACCCATGTTTCCGGCCACGCCTGTGCAGAGGACTTAAAGCTTTTATATTCCTTGGTTAAGCCCAAGTATGCAGTGCCTTTCCACGGAGAGTTCCATCACAGAAGATCTGCAGCAATGCTGGCGGAATCTGTCGGTGTGGATAAGGATAAGTGCCTGATGCTGGACAACGGTGATGTACTGGAGTTCACGGCGAATGGAGAAGAAGTCAGCTACAGCATCAAAGAAAAGGTACAGGCCGGCGGTGTTTATGTGGACGGACTGGGCATCGGAGATGTAGGAAATATTGTGCTGAGAGACCGTCAGAACCTGGCACAGAACGGAATCATTGTGGTGGTTCTTACCCTGGAAAAATATTCCGGACATCTGATGGCAGGACCGGATTTGATTTCACGAGGCTTCGTCTACGTGAGGGAGTCTGAGGATTTAATGGAAGAAGCCAGAGTGGCGGTGCAGGATGTGGTGGATGACTGTCTTTGCACCCACGTCAGCGACTGGGGTAAGATTAAGACCCAGATTAAGGATGGATTGTCCGACTTCCTTTGGAAGAAGATTAAGAGAAATCCTGTGATTTTACCGGTAATTATGGAGGTATAAACGGAAAATGGAGAAAAGAAGCTTCTTAAGGGCATTTACCCAAATCTTGATGAGTGTATCTGTACGCTTTCTTTTTCTCGTATTTCTTTTGTTTTTGATTTTGCAGGGGGTACAAGTTGCCTATCGTTATGGCCATGGTCTTATGTATGACCATGCCATGGAAGCCTCACCGGGAAGGGAAATCACCTTGGATATTCAGGAGGGAGAGTCCTGGAAGGAAGTGGGAGAAAACGCCAAGTCTTTGGGACTTATTCAAAACGCCCAGGCCTTTGCCCTGAAAGCAAAGCTATACCACAGTAAGTTACTTCCGGGAAAATACACTCTGAGTACAGCCATGACCCAGGTGGAAATGCTGGACAGTATTACAGAGGAGGGAAAGAAGAATCAGGAATTAAGCGACAAGAACTTAGTTACTGAGACGGAAGACCAGAGCACCGAGGAAAGCCGAGAGGATCAGGAAATCGGTGGCGGAAATGAAAATGAATAGGAAGTACTTTGGATAAAAAAGACAGAATCAGCCAATTTATACAATCCTTCCTCCCGGAAAGAACCGCTTTCCTGGAGGAGATTCGCAAGGAAGCGCTATCGGAGGCCGTCCCCATTTTACGGGAGGAAACCGCAGCGCTTCTTCGTGTTTGTCTGAAGACGAAAAACAAGCCTAAAATTTTGGAACTGGGAACCGCTGTAGGCTATTCCGCTCTGGTGATGATGGATGCTTTAGAGGGAGACGGGGAGATTGTAACGGTGGAGAATTTTCCGCCCAGAATCGAAAAGGCGAAAAAGAACTTTGCGGCAAGTCCCTATCAGAATAAAAATCACCCTGCTGGAAGGAGACGGCAGCAGGATTTTGGAGGAGCTTCTGGAAAAGAAAGAGCAGTTTTCCTTTGTGTTTTTGGATGCGGCCAAGGCTCAATATCCTCTTTGGCTTCCTTCTATTTTGAAACTCTTGTCTCCCGGTGGTATACTCTTTTGTGACAATATTCTACAGGGAGAATTATTGTTGGAGAGTCGCTTTTATTTGGAAAGAAGACAGAGAACGATTCACAAGCGGATGCGGGAGTTCCTGAGACTTCTGCAAAGGGAGGAAAGTCTGGAGACCTCCATTTTACCTATTGGAGACGGAGTAAGTCTTTCCGTCAAGAAATCATAGAGTGAAGCAGTAGGAAGATTGGTGCATTGAGTTCATTGGTGCAAAGAGAAAATCAGCACAAAGAGAGAATCAGTACAAAGAGAGAATCAGTACAAAGAGAGAATCAGTACAAAGAGAGAATCAGTACAAAGAGAGAATCAGTACAAAGAATTCATAAATACAGTGAGTTCATAAATGCAATGAGTTCATCAGTACATAGAGTAGAAAGTAGGATTATGAATAGAAAAGTTGAGTTGTTAATTCCGGCGGGGTCCATGGAGGGCTTGAAAACCGCCATTCACTATGGGGCGGATGCCATCTATATGGGAGGGGAGGCATTTTCCCTCCGGGCCAACGCCAAGAACTTCAGCTTGGAGAAGATGAAGGAAGCGGTGGACTATGCCCATGAAAGAGGGGTAAAGGTCTATGTCACCGCCAATATTTTGGCCCACAATGCGGATTTACTGCCTATGCGAGAGTACTTTTCCGAATTAAAGGAAGTGGGGATGGATGCGGTATTGATTGCGGATCCGGGAGCCTTCCTTTTGGCAAAGGAAATGATGCCGGGAGTGGAGATTCATATTTCCACTCAGGCCAACAATACCAACTATGAAACCTTTCCGTTTCTGGCATCAGCTGGGCGTAAAGAGAGTGGTTTGTGCGAGAGAGCTAAGCTTGGCAGAGATTAAGGAAATCAGAGACCATATCCCGGAGGATATGGAGATCGAGGCCTTTGTGCATGGAGCAATGTGTATGTCCTATTCCGGCCGGTGTCTGCTTTCCAGCTTTTTCACCGGAAGGGATGCTAACCAGGGAGCCTGTACCCATCCCTGTCGCTGGAAGTATTCTTTGATGGAAGAAAAGCGCCCGGGAGAGTATTATCCGGTGTTTGAAAATGATAGGGGAACCTACATTTTTAATTCCAAAGATCTGAATATGATTAGCCATATTCCCGACCTGATTGAGGCGGGAGTGGATTCTTTAAAGATTGAAGGGCGAATGAAGACGGAGCTATATGTGGCTACCGTGGCCAGAACCTACAAGGTGGCTATTCAGGATTACCTGGAGGATCCGAAAAAGTATGAGGAAAAGCTTCCGATTTATGAGGAAGAAATCCGGAAATGTACCTTTAGAGACTATAGCACCGGCTTCTACTATGGCAGACCGGATGAAGAGGATCAGATTTATGGCAACAACAGCTATAGTGCAGGAGCTATTTATCTGGGAACAGTGGAGAAAGGTGGAGGGAGAGTTTGCCTTTCCTGCAGCAGAAAAAAATAAGTTTTCTGTGGGAGAGTATTTCCATTATGAAAGCCAAACGGGATAATCTGGATACAGAAGTACTTTTTGCATGGAGGATGCGGATACCGAAGAAAGTACTGGAGTCCTGTCCCCATTCCAAGCAGAACTTAAAGATTCGTTTTTTCCGTACTTCCGGAAGCCCAGGATGTATTAAGAAGAATCGAAGACAAATAGAAAAACTCTATTAGAGGAGAAACTCCATTAAAAGAGAACAGTCTACAAAAAGAGAATAGTCTATTAAAGAGAACAGTCTCATTAAAGAGAAAAGGCTTCTAAAGGGAGAAAGAATTTTTCAGGAGAAAAGTCAGGGAAAAGGAGAAGATATGGGAATTATATTTTTAATATTAGCCTTAGGATGTTTTTTTACTTTGGCTTTTTATGGACCACTGCTTCCTATCTTTCCTTTCCTTTGGATTTGGATTCTTTTGGGAGCTATCCATCTCCTGATGGCCTTTGTCTATAAGGCACCGGAGCGTTTACGAAAAAAACCCTTGTTTTTTCGCTTTAGAATTTTTTGCTTAAGCAGTTACTGCATTTTTTTCCTGCTTTTCAGTTATCTTATCGGTTATTTAAGCCAATATCACTACGGGCAGTGGAAGAATCCCCTTTCTTATATTTTGGTGGTGGGTTCCGAATTGGAAAACAATAAGATTACGCCACTCCTTCAAAATCGCCTGGAAAGAGCGGATTTATGCTATCAGGAGAATCCTTCCGCAACCATTGTACTTTCCGGCGGTAAGGGAAGGAACAGTGCCAGTGCGGAAGCCAGCGTGATGTACCAAAGTATGTTGAGGATGGGGATTCCCGCCGATGCTATGCTGATGGAGTTTTACTCTAAAAACTACGGAGCAAAAAGCTTTCCTACGGAATAGAAAGCATTTTCCAAGGGAGCAGAATCAGGAAGGCTCCGAGATACAAGAGGATCTTCGTCAAAAGCGTCGGGAAGCAGTCCGGAAAAGACTGGCGGCCCAGGAAAATCAGGTTGTGGACTATGAAGAGGACTTGGATTCGGATGAGATTTTTGATTCGGCGGAAGAGCTTAAAACAGAGGCATCCGAAGGACCGGAAATCAAAGGACGATTCAGCCGAGAAAGAGATCGGAATCGGCATTGTGAGTTCCCAGTATCAGATGTTCAGAGCCTGCCATTTTGCGGAACAGGCTCTAAAGAAGCAGAGAGAAGAAGGAAAGTGGATGCTTTACAGAAAGTCAGCATTGTGGGCTTTCCTTCGGTAGAGGACCCTGCGCTTAGGCCGCATCTTTACTTTCGGGAGGCACTGTTCCTCTTCGGAGAAAGGCTCTGCCATAAGCTGTAGAGAGGCTTTGCCATAAGCTGTAGAAAGGCTTTGCCATAACTGTTAGAAAGGCTTTACCGTAAGCTGTAGACAGATCAGGGAAGAATTCGGTAGTTTAGAAAGGAATAGATATTTTGATGAAGGCATATCAGTTTATAGAAGAAAAAGAGATTAAAGAGCTGGGAACCATGGCACGTGTATATGAGCATAAGAAGACCGGTGCAAAGGTTTTATGCTTGGAGAATAAGGATGACAATAAGGTCTTTAGTATTGCCTTTCGTACCCCTGCGGAGGATTCCACGGGAGTAGCCCACATTACAGAGCATTCCGTGCTTTGCGGTTCTAAGAAGTTCCCCTTAAAGGATCCCTTTGTGGAGCTGGTAAAGGGCTCTTTAAAGACCTTTTTAAATGCCATGACCTATCCGGACAAAACCGTTTATCCGGTGGCTTCTCAGAATGATAAGGACTTCCAAAATCTTATGGACGTATATTTGGATGCGGTTTTTCATCCAAACTGCCTGGATAACTACCGGACCTTTTTGCAGGAGGGCTGGCACTATACCCTGAATAAGGAGGGAAAGCTATGCTATAGCGGTGTAGTCTATAACGAGATGCGGGGCGCATTTTCCGACCCGGAGTCCGTACTGGAACGCTATACCTTCCATTCCCTTTTCCCGGATACCACCTACGGCAATGAGTCAGGGGGAGACCCGGAGGACATTCCGAAATTAACGTATGATGCCTTTAAGGCCTTCCATCAGCGCTTTTTATCATCCCTCCAATTCCTTCATTATCCTTTACGGAGATATGAATATGGAGGAGAAAGTTGAACTGGATTGATGAGGCCTATTTGCAAGAATTTGAACAGATTTCTCCCCAAACTCCGAAATCGCACGGGCAGCAGCCCTTCGGGAAAAATGGTGGAGGGAAAGCCACTACTATCCTATTTCCGAGAAGGATAGTAGTGAAAATAAAGCTTATCTTTCTTACAACTTTGTTTTGGATGCAGGGCAGGATGCGAAGAAGTCCATGGCATTTTCTTATCTGGATCATGCCTTACTTTCCGGTCCCGGAGCGGTATTAAAGCAAAAAGCTTTCTGGAAGCAGGCCTGGGAGAGGATGTTTTCGGAGGCTATTCCGACGGTATTTTACAGCACTATTTTTTTCCGTTATTAGTAAGAATGTTTCTGAAGAGAGAGCCGGAGAGTTTCTACAGCTGATTCAGGATTGCTTTTTTTGGATGCCGCGGAAAATGGTTTAGACCATAAGACCATCTTTGGCGGCTATTCACCATGATGCCTTTCCAGTACAAGGAGGCGGATTACGGGCAGTACCCCTAAGGGACTGGTTTACAGCTTAAATGCTTTGGATTCCTGGCTCTACGGAGGAAAGCCCTGGCTTTATCTGGAAGCGGAGGCTCTTTATAAGGAGCTGATGGAAGAGGTGGAAAAGGGCTATTTTGAAAAGCTCTTAAAGGAAAATTTCCTGAACAATCCCCATTCCTCCCTCCTCCGCTTATTACCCAAGAAGGGGATGACAGAGCAGAAGGAAAAGAAGCTTTCAGAGGAGCTTCAGGCCAGATGGCAGGCATTTTCTCCGGAAGAAAAAGAACAGATCAAAAAAGTAAAAGAGGAGCTTACCCATACCAGCAGACAGGAAATACAGAGGAAGCTTTAAAGACTCTGCCGGTACTCTCCAGAAAGGATATCAAGAGGGAAGCGGAGTCCTACCCCTATCAGGAGGAAAGTCTTAGCGGCAGAAAATTGATTTTGGTGCCCGGAGACTCTAAGGGGGTTCTGTACCTTCGCCTGCAATTCCACACTGACGGCCTTAGTGAGGAGGAACTGTCCTACCTTTCCTTCTTAAGAACCTGTCTTGCCTATATGGATACGGAAAATTACCGTTTTCAGGATTTTAATTCTGAGATTTACCTCCATACAGGAGGCTTTAGCGTGGATTTAACGGCTTACCCGGATTTTGTGGAGAAGGATCGGTACACCGGTGTCTTGGCTCTGGACTTCAAGCTTTTACAGGGAGAATTAAAAAAATGCGGTAGAGTATCTGGAGGAAATGCTGTTTCGAACGGTTTATCAGGAGGAAAAGCGCCTTTCCGAGATTCTTCTGGAAGCAAAGTCCAGAGAAAGAATGCGTCTGGAGGGCTCCGGTCACAGCTATGCTGTGACTCGTGCCATGTCCGGCTTCTCCCCAAGCTCTCATTTTCAGGAGCAGATTAAGGGAATTGCCTACCTGCATTTCTTAGAGAGGCTGGAAGAGGATTTTTCGTAAGAATCCCAAGGCTTTAGGAGAAAAACTTACAGCCCTATCCAAGAAAATTTTTAGCGGAGAAAGATTGCTCCTTGCAGCAGGGGGAGATATCGGCATTTTTCGAGAAGGAAAAGAAAGAGCTTACAGATTTCTTGGAAAGACGTTTTTCCGGAAAAAGGAAGACTGAGAGAAACAAAAGTTTGCAGGAGAAAAAAAGAGCGCAGGGAAGCCTTCAGTACCACTTCCCAGGTGAACTATGTGGCGTCCGCAGGCTCCTTCCAAGGGGAAGCTTACCCCTATACCGGAAGCCTTAAGGTCTTAAAGGTAATTTTGTCCTACGATTTCCTCTGGAAGAATATTCGAGAGCAGGGAAATGCCTATGGGGCTATGTGCGGCTTTTGGACGAAACGGAGAAAGCTTTATGGTTTCCTACAGGGATCCCCAATGTGCAGAGAACCCTGGAACAATATCGTAAGGTGGCAGAGTATCTGGAAAACTTTAAGGCTACGGAATTGGAGTTAAACAAATATGTCATCGGAGCCATTTCCGAACTGGATATGCCAAAGTCCGCCTATACCAAGTTCCTTTTGGGCTTGAGCTGTTATCTTTCCAAGCTTACACAGGAAGACTTGCAGCGAGAAAGGGATGAACTTTTGGATGTGGAGGAGAAGGATATCCGAAATCTTTCGGCTTATATCAAGAGAGCCTTCCAAGAAAAGTCTCTATGTGCTATAGGCAATAAGGGCGAGCTGGAAAAGGCAAAGGCTGCTTTTGAAAGTCTGGAAGAGATTTAATAGACGGGAATAAAAAACATAAGGCATTTAGTCTGAAAGGGAAGGGAGTAAAGCGATGGGATCTGTAATTGATGATTTTTTTGCCAAGGAAAGAGGCGAAGAAGTAAAAGTAGAGGAAGGACCGGTGAAATCCGGCTTTGTTTCCATTGTAGGGCTTCCCAATGCGGGAAAGTCCACTCTTCTCAATGCCTTAATTGGTCAGAAGGTGGCCATAACTTCGAAAAAGCCCCAAACCACCAGAAATCAAATTATGGCGGTGTATGATGAGGAGAGGGGACAAATTGTTTTCCATGATACTCCCGGAATCCACAAGGCGAAAAATCAACTGTCCGTTTACATGGAATCCGTGGCGGAAAAGGCTTTGGGAAATGGAGACCTGGTTCTTTATATTGTGGATGCCACCGAACAAAAGGGAGAAAAGGAAGAGCAGATACTTTCTCTTCTAAAGCATAGCAAGCGAAAGATTATTCTGGTTTTAAACAAACTGGACCTCTTAGGGGGCGAAGATGCCTTCCTGAAAAAGAAGGAAGACTACGAAAAGGAGCTGGACTTTGCCGCAATCGTAGGAATTTCCGCCTATAAGAGTCAGGGCTTGGAAGAGTTAAAGGACATTCTCTTTGACTTGCTTCCCTATGGCCCTCGCTACTACGACGAGGAAACCATCACGGATCAGCCGGTGCGGGAGATTGCGGCGGAGCTGATTCGAGAGCAGGCACTCTATAAGCTGGATAAGGAAATTCCCCATGGTATTGCAGTGCTGATGGACAGTATGCGAGAGAGAAAAAACGGAATCTGGGATGTGAAGGCCACCATTGTCTGTGAAAAGGACAGCCACAAGGGCATCATTATCGGAAAGGGCGGTGCCATGCTGAAAAATATCGGTACCGGTGCCAGAATTCAGATGGAATCCCTTTTGGAGGCCAAGGTAAATCTGCAGCTTTTCGTAAAGGTCCGGAAGGATTGGCGGGAGAATCCGGCTTATCTACGGGAGTACGGTTATAGGGAGCAGAAGTAAAAGGCATTTTTGGGATAGAAAAATCTGAGAGATTGCGTTTTCAAGGATAAGCTTAGTTAAGAAAAGGCAGTTTTAGAGAAAGCAGTTTTAGGAGAGTGGAAAGTATTTTTAGGAAAGTAGAAGGGGTCAGTGAAAGAGGAAATTGTTCTCCGGGGGGTGGTGCTGTCAGAGCACAGCTTACGGGAGTTTGATAAGCGATTACAGCTTCTTACCATGGAGAGGGGGAAAATGACGGTTTGGGCCAGTGGGGCAAAACGTCCCAATTCTCCTCTTTTGGCAGGGAGCCGTAGCTTTGTCTTCGGAAAATTTCATTTACGGGAAGGAAAGGCAGGGTATACCCTTCGTTCTGTAGAGGTGGATGCCTATTTTGAAGAGATAGCCAAGGATTTGGAGAAGGCCTGCTATGCCGCCTATTTTTTAGAGCTGGCGGAGCTGGTGGCACAGGAAAATCTGGAGGCGCCCCAAATGGTGGAGCTTCTTTATCTTTCCCTCAAAGCACTCTTACATAAGGGCTTGAAAAATGACTTGGTAAGAAGGATTTTTGAGCTTCGGATGCTGATGCTGGAGGGAGAATATACGGAGGAACCGCCATTGCTCCGGGGAGAAAGTCGGTGCAGGATGCCTGGCATCATGTTCTATCCGTACCCTTGGGAAGACTCTATACCTTTACCTTGGAGGAGGGAACCCTTCTATCCTTTTTCTCAAAATGTGGATTATCTTTGTAAAGAAAGTTTCCCAAACAATTTCAAAGCCTTCGAATCTTAAAAAGTCTAGGCGCTTGATTTCTAATAGGGACTGTAAAAATTCAATATCATCCGGGAATATTTGCTACGACAGGTCTGAAAATTGAGGAATTATTCCTCGATTTCAGGCCTGTTTTATAGTTTAAAAAAAGCCAGTATTTATAGGCTATTTAAATAAGTTTCCTCAGGTATGGAATGTGGATATTCCAAAGACCTCAGGCTTGATGTATAATAACAGATAATTTTACAAGGAATAAGGAGAAGAGTCTTTGTAGGATGGAAGAAGTAAAAGGAAACGTTGGGGAAATCAGAATTAGACTGGAGAGAGAAAAATGCCAAAAAATTATACCATGGACACCATTGTGTCATTAGCAAAAACCAGAGGATTTGTATATCCGGGATCCGAAATTTATGGTGGACTTGCAAATACCTGGGACTATGGAAATTTAGGGGTAGAGTTAAAGAACAATATCAAAAAGGCTTGGTGGAAGAAGTTTGTGCAGGAATCCAAGTACAATGTAGGCATTGACTGTGCCATTCTGATGAATCCGGAAACTTGGGTAGCATCCGGACATTTGGCAGGCTTTTCCGATCCTTTAATGGATTGTAAAGAGTGTCGTGAGCGTTTTCGTGCGGACAAGGTAATTGAAGACTTCTGCGAAAGTCACAATATTCCTTTGGAGGGCTCCGTGGATGCCTGGTCCAAGGAAGAGATGGAGAACTTCATTACCTCCCATGAAGTCCCCTGTCCCAGCTGCGGAAAGCACAATTTCACCCCTATCCGTCAGTTCAACCTGATGTTTAAGACTTTCCAGGGTGTTACGGAGGATGCGAAGAATACAGTTTACCTTCGTCCGGAAACCGCACAGGGAATCTTTGTAAACTTTAAAAATGTGCAGAGAAGCTCTCGAAAGAAGCTACCTTTCGGAATTGCTCAGATCGGAAAGTCCTTCCGAAATGAGATCACCCCCGGAAACTTTACCTTCCGTACCAGAGAGTTTGAACAGATGGAGCTGGAGTTCTTCTGTAAACCGGACACAGACTTGGAATGGTTCGAGTATTGGAAGGATTATTGCCAGAAATGGCTTCTGAATTTAGGCATGAAGCCGGATATGCTTCGGGCAAGAGACCATGAGGCGGCAGAGCTTTCCTTCTACTCCAAGGCTACCACAGACTTTAGAGTTTCCTCTTTCCCCTTCGGTTGGGGCGAGCTGTGGGGAATTGCGGATCGAACCAATTATGACTTTATCCCGTCATGAAGAGGTATCCGGTCAGGATATGAAGTATTTTGATGACGAGACCAATGAGCACTATCTTCCTTATGTTGTAGAGCCTTCTCTGGGAGCGGATCGTGTAACCTTGGCTTTCCTCTGTGCGGCTTATGATGTGGAGGAATTGGAAGGAGGAGATGAAAGAACTGTCCTTCGTTTCCATCCGGCTTTGGCTCCGATTAAGATTGGGGTTCTTCCCCTTGCCAAGAAGCTGGGAGAAGGGGCAGAGAAGATTCATGAGGAATTGTCCAAGTATTGGATGTGCGAGTACGATGACCGTGGAAATATCGGAAAGCGTTATAGAAGACAGGATGAAATCGGAACTCCCTTATTGCGTAACCTATGATTTCCAGTCCGAAGAGGATCATGCGGTTACCGTAAGAGAAAGAGACAGCATGGAGCAGGTGCGTATTCCTATCAGTGAATTGCAGGCTTACTTTGCTGAGAAATTAGCCTATTAAAGTAAGGTCTTGCATAAATAAAAAAACAGGAAAAAATATTTTTATTTGCTACAATAAAATTGCTGAAAAAAACATCATTTCTTTTTGCTATACACAAGAAAGAAGTTTTCGATTTTGTGTACTGTGAACATAAATGCTGTTTTATAGATGAATTTTACTGTAAATTCTGCTACACTAATTAGAAAGAACAGGTCTACGAAACGTGTTTTTCGTAGGAAAGAAACATGGAGGAGAGCATGTACAAGATCACAAGAGTTGAGCATCTCGTTGACAAGGACTGGCTCATGGACGTGGAGGCGCCCTATGTAGCAAGAAAGGCGGAGCCCGGCCAGTTTATGATTGCAAAGCTGGGAGAGTTGGGAGAAAGAATTCCCCTCACCATTGCAGACTACGATAAGGAAAAGGAACCATTACCATTGTGTTCCAGGTTGTAGGAGCTTCTACAGAGAAGTTTAGTCATCTGAAAGTAGGAGACTACTTCACAGATATTGTAGGGACCCTTAGGCAGACCTTCCGAGCTGGTGGAATTAAGTCCCGGAAGAGTTAAAAAGGAAAATCTGATTTTTCATTGCCGGTGGAGTGGGAGCTGCTCCGGTATATCCTCAGGTAAAGTGGTTACACGAAAGAGGCATTGAGGCGGATGTTATTCTTGGAGCCAGAAATAAGGATCTTCTGATTATGGAAGAGGAGCTTCGTTCCGTAGCTAAGAATGTTTATGTTACTACGGATGACGGTTCTTATGGAGCCAAGGGAGTGGTTACCGATGTGTTAAAGAAGTTGGTAAATGAAGAGGGAAGAAGTATACCCGTTGTATTGCCATCGGACCGGTAATCATGATGAAGTTTGCGCTCTTACCACGAAAAAGAATTAGGGAATTCCACCATTGTTTCCATGAACCCCATTATGATTGACGGAACAGGAATGTGTGGTGCTTGTCGCTTGGTTGTTGGAGACCAGGTAAAGTTTGCTTGTGTGGACGGACCGGAGTTTGACGGACACTTTGGTAGATTTTAATCTGGCGATGAAGAGACAGCAGACCTATAAGGCCGAAGAAGGTAAAGCATTACTGGAACTTTTGGAAGCAGAAAAGTCCCATGGCGGATGTGGAAACTGCAACTAAGGGAGGGAAATTATGGCAAATATGATGAAGAGGGTTCCTGTGGCAGAACAGGAGCCGAAGGTACGTGCAAAGAAACTTTGAAGAGGTATGCTTGGGATACAACGATGCAGAGGCTAAGGAAGAGGCAGACCGTTGTTTGAAACTGTAAGAATCCGAAAAGTGTAGTAGGGATGTCCCTGTTTCTATTCAGATTAATGATTTTATTACTCAGATTAAAGAAGGCAATATTGAGAAGGCTGCAGACATTATTGCAGAATCCTCCGCATTGCCGGCAGTTTGCGGTAGAGTTTGTCCTCAGGAAACCCAGTGTGAGGGCGTTTGTATCCGCGGTATTAAGGGAGAGCCTGTATCTATCGGAAAGCTGGAGCGTTATGTAGCGGACTGGGCAAGAGAGCACAACTATGTGGCAGCAAAGGCCGGAGCTCCCAACGGTAAGAAAGTAGCTGTTATCGGTGCAGGACCCTCCGGTTTAACCTGTGCGGGAGATTTGGCAAAATTAGGTTATGATGTAACCATTTTCGAAGCCTTCCACGAGCCGGGAGGAGTTTTACAGTACGGTATTCCGGAGTTCCGTCTTCCCAAGACCAGAGTAGTTGGTCCTGAAATTGAGAATGTACGGAAGCTGGGGGTAAAGATTCTCACCAATGTTTTTCGTAGGACGTTCCATTACCGTGGATGAGCTTTTTAGAGGAAGAGGGATTTGACGCAGTGTTCCTAGGAACAGGTGCAGGACTTCCGAAGTTTATGAATATTCCCGGAGAAACAGCTAACGGCGTTTACTCCGCTAACGAGTTCTTAACCAGAAACAACCTGATGAAGGCTTACAGAGAGGATTCAGATACTCCGATGAAGGCCGGAAAGAAGGTTGTGGTTGTAGGTGGCGGTAACGTTGCTATGGATGCGGCCAGAACAGCTCTTCGATTAGGAGCAGAGGTTCATGTAGTATATCGTCGTTCCGAGGCTGAGCTTCCTGCCAGAGTGGAGGAAGTACACCATGCCAAGGAAGAGGGAATTATCTTCGACCTTTTACAGAACCCGGTAGAAATCCTTGTGGATGAAAATGACTGGGTAACGGGAATCCGTGTCATTAAGATGGAACTTGGAGAGCCGGATTCTTCCGGAAGAAGAAGACCGGTTGAGGTTCCCGGTTCCGAATATGTGATTGATTGTGATACGGTAATCATGTCCTGAGAACATCTCCCAATCCGCTGATTAGCGAGACTACCAAGGGATTGGATACCAACAGAAGAGGATGTATTATCGCTAAGGAAGAAAACGGAGAAACCACCAAGCAGGCGGTTTATGCCGGAGGTGATGCGGTAACCGGTGCTGCAACCGTTATTCTGGCAATGGGTGCAGGAAAAGCGGCGGCAAAGGGAATTCACGAGTACTTGTCTAATAAGTAAGCAATACAAAAGACTGTAAAATCAAAATGGTTTTCTTAACAATATGGGTCTGTAACTGGGGCACGCTCCCGCTAACTTCGCTCGACTGAGCAGTGGTTTCTGTTAACCACTGCTCACTTTGCTTCGCAAAGCAAATTCCTTCGGAAGTTGGTCTGTAACAGGACGACTTTTCTGATGAAAAAGTCTGTCCCTATGGATACTAAGCGAAAAACTTCGTTTCTCTTGTTTTTCGCAAGTACCGGCAGGGCTCAGACTACCCCATGTACAGACCTATATTGACGAAAAATCTATTTATTTTGATTTTTATGGTCCCTTTTCCTGTAAATGTAACAAGCGGTATAAGTACTGATATTTTTAGGCATAATTTGCGGCTTATACCAAAAAGTGTTCAGATTATTTGCATCTGAACACTTTTTTCTTTTTTGAGGACTCTATATTACAGTCTCTTCATTTTTAATATAGAATTATAGATTAGATTGCTCTGGTGTACTTCTTTAAGAATTCCTTCTCGTCTTCCTTAAGCAGTGGAGCAATGGTCTCATAAACTCTTGCATGGTAGTCGTTTAAGAGCTTCTTATCCTCAGCATTTAACATATCCGGATTGATGGCATCCAGGTCGAAAGGAATCAGAGAGATGGTTTCAAAATACATGAACTGTCCATACTCGTTCTTCTCTCCCTTTCTGGCGAGAAGTTCATTTTCCAGACGGATACCGTGGGAGCCTTCAACATAGAATCCCGGCTCATCGGTAATCACCATACCCTCTTGAAGTACTTCGGTTTCTCCGGCACGGAACTTCCAACGGAAGCCTGCAGGGACCCTTCATGAATGTTCAGAAGATATCCTACGCCGTGACCTGTACCATGATTGAAAGTTCAAGTTTCTATCCCAGAATGGCTGACGGGAAAGGATATCCAATACCAGACCGGTACATCCCTCCAAGAACTTTGCATTGGCAAGGTGGAGGTTACTGATAGCAACCAAAGTAAAATCATCCTTCATCTGCTGAGGAACCTCTCCCAAAGCAAAGGTTCTGGTAATGTCTGTGGAACCCTCATAGAAGCCTGCTCCGGTATCACTTAAGTAAAGTGTTCCGGTATGGAATTCCACATCGGTTTCAGGAGAAGAGGTGTAGTGCACAATGGCGGAATGAGGACCAAAGGAAGAAATGGGCTCGAAGCTTGGACGAATAAAGTTGCCCATTTCGGCACGGAACTCATCCAGCTTTGCTGCGGCAGACATCTCTGTAATCTTAATCTTACCGATATTTTCCTTCAGCCACTTCATAAAGCGAAGGTGTGCAACGCTATCTTTAATCTGGGCTTTACGAATATTTCTCAATCTCAACAGGATTCTTGATAGCCTTCATTAAGATGGCAGGATTTCTCTTTTCTACGGTCTTTACAGACTTGGGAATATTGTTGAAGAGAGCATAGTTTAGCTTGCTCGGGTCAATCATGACAATATCCTTGTCGGAAAGCTTTTTTACATCCTCATAAATGGCATTGTAGGGATGGAGTACCACACCGTCCTTAGCCAGCTTCTCCTGCAAAGCCTTGTCCAGCTTTCTTTCATCAATGTATAAGTCGAAACGATCCATGCGAATGATGGCATAGCTGAGAACAAGAGGGAAGAACTCGATATCATTACCGCGGATATTCAGAGTCCAGCAGGTATCATCCAGGGTGGAAACGATATGGGTATTGCATCCCGCATCTTCCATTTCCTTACGAATACGAGCCATCTTACTGCTTACGCTTTCTCCGGCATATTTTTCATCTAGATCAAAGGCGGGCTCTTCGGAAAGTGCCGGACGATCCTTCCAAACCGGATCCACAAAGTCCTCATCATAGAGAATCTTAGCTTTCTTTTTCTCGGCAATACGAGCGTATTCCTGTCCTTCTCCTACGGATACGGCACGACCGTCAAAGGCAAGGGTATCGCCCTCCTTCAAATGCTCCTCCAAGAAGGCCTCCAGACTGGGTACTCCCGGCTCGAACATCTTCATCAGCTCAACGGTGGTTCCTTCCAACTGCTTAGCAGCCTGGATAAAATAACGACCGTCAGTCCAAAGTCTTGCTTCCTCTAAACCGATAAGAGCAGTTCCGGCAGAACCGGTAAAATCCGGTGATAAACATTCTCTCTTTAAAATGCTCTCCAACATATTCGCTTTGATGGAAATCCGCAGTGGGGACAATCAGCATAGTAATGCCTTTTTTTCCTTCATAATCTTTGCGAAGTGCGGAAAGTCTCTCAGGTACTGTCATGTTCTACCTCCATAATTCTTCAAGTGTAAAAACCAAATGCTGTAGTGTATTATAGCACGATTTGCTCAAAAAAGGCTAAAGAATAGGGGAGAAACTTTGATTTTTAGGAAAAAAATGTTCTAAAAATGAAAAGAAATAGAAAAGTCGGAGATTTATATCTGGGATAAAGGAAAAAGGCTAAAAGTATTCTAAAAAAGATTCTATAAAATAGATTTAGCTGGCTTTAGAAAAACGTCCCATGCTATACTGCCATCAGTTTTGCATGAGAAAGGAAGAGCTATGTTAAAGTGTGAAAGAACATCCGTAATGAATATAGAAAATGCCATGAGAGGTGCCAGAAATCCTATGAATTCCTGGGATAGGGCGGACTCTTATTATGATGAAGAAGGAAATTATCAACTTGGACCCAATGACATGAATCTGGCAAGGCGTTTACGACTGGCCGGTTCCGATCATAGAAAGTTTATCCGCCAAATCTTTGTCTCCGTGGACATCACGGCTCCTCTTTATTGGTGGAAGGAGTATGACACATATAAGGTGGCAACTGTAGCCAATTCCACCTCTACCATGCACAAAATTCATTCCAAGGAATTTAGTATTGAGGACTTTTCCCATGACCATCTCACCGAGGAAGGGCTGGAGAGTTTGAAAAAGAACTGTGGAGGATCTGGAACGTATTCGTCTTCGTTTTCTGGAGGAGAAAAACAAGGAGGATTGGTACACCATTATCCAGTTGCTTCCCAGCTCTTATCAGCAAATGCGGACCTGTACCATGAATTACGAAAGTCTTATCAATATGTATTTTTCCAGAAAGAGCCATAAGTTAGAAGAATGGCATACCTTCTGCGATTGGATTAAAGACGCTACCCTATGCCAAAGAGTTGATTTTGGCAGAGAAGGAATCGGAAGCATAGCCTTTTTCTGTTTTTTTAAAAATTTTTTTATGAAATATTCTTCCTTATAAATTCTTTATGCGAAGAGAATTTATAAGGAAGAATATAGTATACTAAAGTTCATAGTCTTCTTCTTTAGTTTTTATTAAGATTCTATTCTTCTTGTTTTTATCTGTTCTTTTTATTCATCCATTTTCAGATATTTTTATTTTTTTATCTATCCATTTGTTTTCACGTTTTCTTATTTTCATCTATCCATTTTCTTTTTTATGTATTCTAATTTTCACATGATTCTCATTTTCAGTATTCTGATTTTCACCTATCATTTATTTATTAGTTCATTTTCAAGTATTCTGCCATTTATTCATTTTTTTCAATCATCCTGTCATTAGTTCACTTTTTCAAGTATTCTGCTATCTATTTCATTTTTTTCAGAAAAGGAGCTTCTTATGCCCAATTTATGTCTGTCTTCCTTGAAACGGGGAAAAGATTATTTTATTGCTTCTGATGATTATGCTTCTGGGCTTTTTATTTTTTTGATGAATCAGGAACAGGGAAAGAAAGGATTATCTATAAGGGGGCTGCGGGGGAAGAGAAAGAAGCGTTTCTGGCTGGGGCGCTTATGAAAGCTTAGAGGCAAAAGAGAAATGAAAAGTTGCCGGATAGACCAGAGACAAAACTGCAGAAGGAAAAGCAAGAGGGACGAGAAAATCGAAAAAAATAGAAGATTCGGTAGAAGTGGAAAGCCAAGAAAAGCAGGGAAAACCTAGAAGGGAGTAAAAAGGCGAAAAAAAGAAGAGAATCCGGAGATTAGTAAAGAAGAAAGTCAAGAAGAAAGCAAAGCAAGAAGTAAAGCAGAAAGTAAAGCGGAAATTGGAGAGGATGGTGAAAAGAAAGACGGTATAGAAGATGGTCGAGGAGGAAATTCAACAAAATCAGAAGGAAAAGAAAATCAATATTAATACCGCTACAGAGCAGGAGCTGGAAAGCTTAAAAGGATTGGTCCCGCCACGGCAAAAAAATATCATCCGTTACCGGGAGGAATACGGCGGATTTTTCCAGCATTGAAGAAATTAAGAATGTAAAAGAGAATCGGAGATAAAATATTTGAAAAATCAAGGCGGATATCTGTGATGTAACAAAAGGCCGGCGAATAGTTGACATGATTTTTGTAAGCTTTATCCCTTGTGCTTTTTCTGCTTTTGCCCTTTATGATGAAAAATGTTTTTCCCGTATTCCGAAATTATGAAGAGAGAAATAGGAAAGAGGATTGGGATTCAAGTGAAATAGTAAAATTTTTTTAACAGGAAGGGATGGACTTTTCTTTTAAAAAGTTAAAATATTAGAGGAAGAAGTAATCAGGGAAAGATGAGAAAAAGAATGGGAATCAAAAAAAGCTTGTGCTCTATGGTTTTGTTATTATCCATAGTACAGAGTACATTGATTTATGCAGAGGAAAGAGTTTACGGAATTTCAGACTACGGTCCGGTTTCCGTTAATGGAAGCGGTGTAGGAAGAGGCAAGGATCCCACCTACCAGTATATTGAAGACCTTCTTTATAATAATCAGGGGAATAATGGGAGCGGAAACAGTGGATCTGCAAATTCCGGCGGAAGCAACCCGGCAGCCAATCCGGGTGGCGCATCCTCTCAAAATCCGACGAAGAGTAGCGGTCAAAATACTGCTGTTACCCAGGAAAGAAAGTGGAATTTGGCGAAGCTTTCGGGAAATGGGCAAACCAAGTCTATCGGCTCAGAGGTGAATGCCAATTATGCGGTAGTTTTTGATTTGAATCAGGGCACAATCTTAGGTGAGAAGAATAGCTCTGCAAGCATGAATCCGGCCTCTATGACAAAGGTGATGACTTTACTTGTGGCGGTTGAGAATCTTCCGGATTTAGAAAAAGAAGATTACCATTACCCAGGATATTGTGGACTATGTAAAGGCAAGAGGAGCCAGCAACTGCGGTTTTGTGGCAGGGGAGCAGGTTCGGGTAAAGGATTTACTCTATGGGGTAATTCTACCTTCCGGAGCGGATGCGGTATTGGCCCTGGCGAAGGAAATTGCCGGTTCTGAAGCAGGATTTGTAGCTTTAATGAATAAAAAAGCTCAGGACTTGGGGCTATCTTCAGACTGTAAATTCCAGAATGCTACAGGGCTTTATCACAGTACCCATCATATGAATGTGAAGGATATTGGGGAAATTATGGCGACAGCTATGCGAAATTCCTTGGCCAGAGAGGTTCTTTCCACGGAGAACTATCAGATTCCTGCCACCAATAAGCACGAGAACGGTATTAAGCTGACGAACCTGTTTGTACAAAGAATAAAAGGGCAGGATACCGGAGGCGCCAGTGTGACTATGGCGAAAACAGGCTTTGTTCGTCAATCCATGTTTTGCGCTGTCAGTAGCGGAAAAGGAGCAAATGGAAAAAAATCTTTTTGGTGGTAACCGGCTACAGCTCCAGCACCTGGCAGTGCATTAAGGATCATGCCACCTTGTATAAGCGTTTCGGATAGAAGAAAAGGGGGGAAGCTATGCCAATTAAAGTACAGAACCATTTGCCTGCAAAGGACATATTAGAGAAGGAAAATATTTTCGTTATGGATGAACAGAGGGCGGTATCTCAGAATATTCGACCTCTGCATATTGCCATTCTCAACCTGATGCCTTTAAAGGAAGATACGGAGCTGGATTTACTTAGGGTGCTTTCCAACTTCCCGATTCAGACGGAAATCACACTGATGAAGATGGAATCCCATGTTTCTACCCATACCAGCTCCGTTCATTTAAATACCTTTTATGTGAATTTCTCTTCTGTACAGAACGAGTATTTTGACGGCCTAATCATAACCGGAGCTCCGGTGGAAAAGATGCCTTTTGAAGAGGTTGGATACTGGAAAGAACTTACGGAGGTTATGGAGTGGTCAAAAACCCATGTGTTTTCCACCTTCCATATCTGTTGGGGAGCCCAGGCGGGGCTGTACTATCATTATGGAATTCAGAAAGTGCCTTTGGAGAAGAAATTAAGCGGAATCTATTCCCATAGGGTTCTTCATAGGAAGAAGATGTTAATGAGGGGGATGGATGATGAGTTTTATGTTCCCCAATCCCGTTATACCGGACTGGATGAAGAGGCGGTAAAGAAAAATAAAGAGCTTTATGTGGTGGCGGACAGTGAAGAGGCGGGAAGCTACTTGATTTTGGCCTGCTCTTCCCGCCAAATCTTTGTTACAGGGCATTCCGAGTATGACCGTTATGACTTGGATAAGGAGTATAAAAGAGATCTGGCGAAGGGAATAAATCCGGAGGTTCCGGTGAATTATTATCCTGATGACAATCCGGAGAATACCCCTGATTTTTATCCTGGCGTTCCAGCTCCAACTGCACCTATAGTAACTGGTTAAATTTTGTGTATCAGGAGACGCCCTATCGTTTGGAGGAAATGCGGCCGGTTTCAGAGGACAGTTATCTTCGGGATGACCATAGAAGTGAAAGAGACAGTACCGTAAAGTCTACCGATTAAGGAAACAATTAGTGACTGAAGCAATGAGTACAAGTAAAGGAGAAAGTTATGGATGCAGTAGAACGTTTGATTCGCTACCTAAAAGATTGATACGGAATCCGTACCGGATCAGGAAAAGATTCCTTCCAGCGAGAAGCAGTTTGATCTGGCAAGAGTTCTGGAAGCGGATTTAAAGGAGCTGGGGGTAAAGGACGTACAGTGTACCGACCATGCCTATGTTTACGGGAAAATCCCTTCCAATTTATCGAAGGAAGAGCAGGAAAAGACTCCTGCTTTAGGATTTATTGCCCATATGGATACTTCTCCCTCTGCAAGAGGTAAGAATGTGGAGCCCAGAATTGTAAGTAATTATGATGGAAAAGATATTGCTTTAAACGAAACCGAAGTTCTTTCTCCGAAGGTATTTCCAAAGCTTTTAGAAGCGGTTGGAAAGGATTTAATGGTTACCAACGGAAAAACCTTATTGGGAGCGGATGATAAGGCGGGCGTTGCGGAAATCATGGCTATGGTGGAATATATTCAGACCCATCCGGAGTTTCGTCATGGAGATATTTGCATAGGTTTTACACCGGATGAAGAGGTTGGGGCAGGAGCAGACCTCTTTGATGTTCCTCTTTTCGGTGCAGAGGTGGCTTATACCGTGGACGGCGGCACTCTGGGAGAGGTGGAATATGAGAATTTCAATGCTGCCAGCGGAAAGGTGAAGATTCATGGTGTGAATGTCCATCCCGGTTCTGCAAAGGATAAGATGATGAATGCCAGTCTTTTGGCGATGGAGTTTAATACTTTACTGCCAAACTGCACGCCTGCCAACACGGAAGGGTATGAAGGCTTCTTCACCTATGTTCCTTTGTGGGAGAGGAAAGTCTGGCTACTTTGGACTACATTATCCGAGACCATGATTGGGAGAAATTCCAAGAAAAGAAGAGAATTTTCCAGGAGGCGGGAGAGAAGCTGAATCAGAAATACGGAGAAAAGGGGGCACAGTTTTCCGTAGAAGTAAAAGACAGCTACTATAATATGGTGGAAAAGGTTCGCCCTCATATGTATTTGATTGATGTGGCAAAAACAGCCTTTGAAAAAGAAGGAGTTACCCCGAAGGTTTGTCCTATTCGTGGAGGTACAGACGGTGCGAAGCTTTCTTTCATGGGCTTACCCTGCCCCAACCTGTCTACAGGAGGAGAGAACTACCATGGTATTTACGAATATTTGAATCTGAATTCTTTCAAAAAGATGATTCCGGTGCTTTTGAAGATCTGTCAGGAAATGATAGGAAAAAAACAATAAATTCCGGGCGATAAGGCAAGACGGGCTCATAGATAGGACGGGCTTATAGAATGGGACGGACTTCTAGAACAAGACGTATTGAATGAAACCCTACAGGACATTATAGAAACAAGAGAAAGGACCTTCGAGTATACATTCGAAGATCCTTTCTTTTATATGAATAGACTGCTTTTTCGTCCATCACTGGCATCCCTTTTATGAAGGGACTTTTTTTCAAGCCTAGTAGCTTTATTCTACTTTTCTTGTTTCTTATTCTATATTCTTTTTGTATGCTAAGCGACTCACTTATCACTTAGCCATATTTTTAAAAAGCAATCCTCTTGCTTTTTCTTACGATTAATTCCTCCTCTATACCAATGCCCCTTCTCTGAAACATTCGTATCGAATTCCCCTTTCCTCTTATCTCGGAGAAGAGAGCTCATCGTCATTGTTTTTTTATCATGGATGCTATACATCCGAAAGCATTCCTCGGGAAACATCGGGTTTCATCTTCAGGAAATGCTTAATATTCAATTGTCTTATTTAGCCATTGGTTTGTACCACCTTTTTTTCCGAATCGCTTCTCTATAATTTCAAAAATGGAATTTCACCATGATTTTTATATATTTAAAGCGTTTATGATGGGAAACCGATTCTATTGGAAACCCTGCTCTTTTCAGAAAAATTAAGAAGAAAGTCTTCTGCAAACCGATAGCATAATTCCCGCTATACAAGAGTTAGGTTTTTCTCTACTCAGTTAAGTCTCCAGTAGAAGTACTGTTCTTCGTCCATTGGATTGTACCTCTCTTTCTTGATTATAGTTCGCAAACCTTCCGTTTGCACTTTGCAAATCTCTAACTCTTTCTCTTCGAGCTAAAGATTTTTTTGCTGTTTTTTCTTTCTTGTGCCTATAGGATAGCACAAAAAAATTCTTTTGTAAATAGAAATTAAATAAATATTATTTTTTTATTTTTTGCGAAAAAAAGGGAGTTAAAAAGAACTTTTTCTCTTTAAAAATGGAATTTATATATACAATAAAATTTATTTTCAAAAATCTGAAATCCGACTCATTTTGCTCAAAAATTAATCCTATGGGAAGGGGAAACTATGGACGGGAGGCTTTGTTTTGCCGTAGAATAACAGACGAGAAAATAGAGTTAGTTAATACTTCGTATGGAGAGTAATAAAGCTATGTTTCGTTATGACGAAATCAAAAAAATCGGAATAGTATAGGAAAATGTCCTTATGCCCCATTCGGATCATATTGCCTACCGTAATGCTATAGAAGAAAAGCTGGGAAAGAGTTCCCTGCGAAAAAGTTTGAATGGCTTATGGAAGTTTCATTATGCAAGAAGAATAGAGGACAGTATTCCGCATTTTGAGAGCCCGGAGTATTCCTGTAAGGATTGGGAGGATATTGTGGTGCCTACCCATATCCAGCTGGAGGGCTCTTTAAAGGAGGGAGAAAATAAGCTGGAGGTTCAGGTTTACAAATGGTCCGCAGCCTCCTGGTGCGAGGATCAGGACTTCTTCCGCTTTTCCGGAATTTTCCGGGATGTTTATCTCTATACCCCTGCCGAAGCTGCATTTGGCGGATCTGCAGCTTCAGACAGAGTTGAGCCGGGATTTTAAAGAAGGAAAGCTTTATTTTATGGAAGAAGAATCACTGCGGGGAGAAATTTTTAGCCTATGGAGGAGATTTTTCCGACAGACCTCCGGATTTTCAATTCAGTGCCAACGGCATTGTTTTTGAGGGGGATAGAAATCCAAAGCCCCAGATGCAGGAAGTGAAGTATCTCTATCAAAATATCTTCTGCACTTTGGAAGAGGCGGAGATTTTGATTCGGAATCGAAATCTATTCCAATCCACTTCGGAACTGGATTGCAAGCTTTCTTTGTACCGATACGGAGGAAAAGAGTATTTGGAGGCAATGCCAAGACCAAACTTCTGGCGTGCTCCCACCGACAATGACACGGGAAATCTGATGGCTTTTCGCTATGCCCAGTGGAAAACCGCAAGTCAGTATTTAAGTACAAAGGAGTCCGGAGGCAAGCCTGATGTTGGAAAAACCCCCAAGAGGTGCTAATGAAGATGGAAAAGGATTGCTTCCATATTCGTTACAGTTATCATTTGTCCACCAATCCGAGAAGCAGCTGTCAAATGCAGTACAGCGTTTTTCCCGGATGGAAAAATCAGTGTGACTCTGGACTATAGTCTGCCAAAGGAGGGAGATTCTGTCCTTTTGAAACAACTGCCTGAACTTCCGGAATTTGAGGCTCTCTTTACGCTAAATGCGGATTTGGAAAAACTTTTTCCTGGTACGGCTTGGGAGAAGAGGACTGTTATGCCGACAGAAAGCATGGGGAAAACTGGGTATTTATCATAGGAAGGTAAAGTATAATCTTGCTCCCTATGTCTTCCCTCAGGAGGCAGGAAACAAGGTGGAGGTACGACTGGCGAGCCTCACTGATGAAAGGGTAGGGGCTTAATCTTCTTAGCGGAAAATGAAGAGGGGCAAATGAATGTTTCCGCCCTGCCCTGGACTCCCCATGAAATTGAAAATGCCTGTCACGGCTATGAACTTCCTCCGATTCATCACAGTATCCTGCGTCTTTCCAAGGCCCAGATGGGAGTGGGAGGAGACGACAGTTGGGGTTCCCATACCCATGAGGAGTTCTTGGTGAAGGTAAAAGATAGGATTCATTTCAGCTTTTCCTTTAGGGGGATTTGCTAAAGCGGAGTTACGATCCTTTTGACAAATATAGGGAGATACCTTCTCTTAAGGCTTTGCATTATGCCATTTTTAGAACGGCTTTCAAAAATTTAGAAATAATCTACAAGGATATAGAGAAAATACTCTATATCCTTATTTTTTAAGAGAAAATGACGAAATATTCTGTATAGAAATGTTTCTCCCTGTATAAGGGCGTTTTTCATTTGCTTATTTTTGGAAATACTTTAGTTTTTTTCAAAAATAGGCTGTAGTAAAGGAGGTAATATGCTGGAAAATGTGCGTGCTGTAGGAAAGGAATCCTACCAAAACAAGATTTTAGCCAAGGCTGAGAGCGGAAAAGTCAAGGAAAGCCAAACACCGGATGAGCAAGCCTCCGGCAAGGAAGCGGAGCTTGCAAAAGGCTACAGGAGGGAAAGAAGTTGTAGTACAAAGAGACAGCTTGGAGCTATCCGGTAGAGCGAAGGAAGTGGCAGCCAAGGGGACACAGGCGACTAAGGCGGAAAAGACGAAAGCACTGAGTGCCGAGGAGGGACTTTCTGACAAGGCGAAAACCTACTTAAAGAATCTGCGCCGTTCTCGAAATTTTGTAGATTTTCGTATTGCGGAAAAGGGAAAAGAGAATGATGCCTTAGCAGGAAAGAGCAATAAGGAATTTACCGTTGTTCTAAGCAATGAAGAAATTGAAAAAATGGCAACGGATAAGAAATTTGAAAGAGAGCAATTAAATACATTGGATCAGACTGTAAAGTCTATGCTTATGGCACAGACAGGGATAGGGAATGATAACAGGGCCAAATCAAGACCAATGTGGAGGACATCAAGAGTATTGCGGCAAAAAACCCAAGAGGACGGCACCACCATGCTGATTGCCAGCTTGGAGAAGAGCACAAGCTCTGCCAGAAAGATTGCGGAAGAGCAGGATAAAAAAGCGGGAAGCGAAGAAACTGGAAGAAAAGCAGGATGCTAAGAGAGCGGCGGAAAAAGGAAGCAGCTTAAGGGGGATAAAAAGTCCGAGAAGGCACAAAAAGTCAGGGAAATCCGGAAAGGTAGAGAAGACGGATTCGAGGATAAACTTTCCGATAAAGAAAAAGCGATAAAGGGAAACAGAGGACCTTGAAGCTGCGGAAAAAAACAGCTGTAAAACGTGTGGAAGTAAAGGGAAGAACCATAGAAGAGCTTATGGAAAACATGAAAAAGCTGGATTGGACTAAGGTTCCGGTGACAGAATAAAGGGATAGCTCTCTTATTTTATAGTAAAATGAAATAGGGCAGGCAATTTATTATTTGCTTATATAAATTTTTATTTTTGTTTATAATTAAAAAGATTCATGCTATACTTCCTCCTTGTAAGGGTTGAACTATCTTTAGGAGGAAGCATGGCATTTTTCATTTTTGGATCAGAAAAGAAAAAGGATGCACTTAGGAGCTTGCAAAGGAAAGAAAGAGAGGAATTCCTGCAGAACGGCTGGAAAAGGCCAACGGGGAAATCCATCTTCGGCTTTTGCAATCTCCTTTTTTTCTGGAAGCGGAAAGGATCTTCTCCTATGTGAGTATGGAAGGGGAGGTGGACACCAGAATTATTTTGGAAACGGCATTACAAATGGGGAAAAGAGTATGTGTTCTCCCGATGTATTCCGGGAAAAAGAGCATCTGATGGAGGCGGTAGAGATTCATAGTATGGAGGAACTGATTCCCCAGACCTATGGAATTTTAGAACCAAGGAAAGAACTCCCTTCTTCTACGGACTGGTGCTTTGACTTGTCTTTGATTCCCTGTGTAATGGCGGATCAAAGGGGGGGAAGACTGGGGCATGGAGCAGGCTACTACGATCGATTCTTGGAAAAGAGCAGGGGAAAAAAAGCTATGTTTATGCTTTTTCCTGGTTACTTTACGATAAGATTCCCATGGAGAAAAACGGATATCGCATGGATGCACTATTAACAGAGGAAGGCTACTGCATTTCATTAAGAATCTTTCACAAAATACGAAAAATTTCTGTAAGAAATGCCAAGTTGTAATCTGTTAAAAAAATAGCTAGTATTAGTGAAGTCAAAAATTAATTTGTTCCCAAAAAATTTTTGGTCAGGAGGGGCGAAAATGGGTGTAGAACAAAACAAAATGGAAGAGTTGTTTAAATGGGATGGAAAGCCTGATGTGGCACCTACCATTTCTTTGGCGCTACAGCACTTGGTGGCTATGATTATCGGTTGTGTAACACCGGCGATTATCATCTCTAATGTAGCAGGATTGGAAATTGGACAAAGAATTATCTTGATTCAGGCATCCTTAACCATGTCTGCAGTCTGTACCTTCTTACAGCTCTTTTCCCTTAAAGAAGGGCGTTTTCGGTGCCGGACTTCCTATGATTTTAGGAATCAGCTTTGCTTATCTTCCCAGTATGCAGGCCATTGCCAAAGATGGCGGTGGAGTAAGTGCTATCGTTGGAGCAATGATGGTTGGTGGAATCGTTGCTGTTGTAGTAGGAATATTTGTTAAGAGCATTCGTAAATTTTTCCCACCACTGATTACCGGAACAGTAGTATTTACCATTGGTTTATCCTTGTATCCAACAGCGGTAAACTATATGGCTAGGCGGAGTAGCAAACAGAATGCAGACTCTTGCTGAAAAAAAGGGATTACCATTAATCCTGCACTGTACTACGGATCTTGGCAGAACTGGTTGGTAGCATTTATTACCTTAATTGCTGTAATGTGCTTTAGTATCTTTGGTAAGGGCATTTTCAAGTTAGCGTCTATCCTTTTAGGTATGCTTGTAGGATATCTTGTGGCTCTTGGTTTTGGGATGATTTCTTTGACAAAATTGGAACCGCTTCTTGGTTTGCGCTTCTCACTTCCTGCCATTCGGTGTTTCTTTCAATGCACCTGCTTGTATTTCCATTGGATTGCTTTTTGCCATTAACTCCATTCAGGCTATCGGTGATTTTACAGCAACTACTATGGGTGGATTTAACAGAGAGCCCAGTGATGACGAGTTGCGCGGCGGAATTATTGCCTACGGTGCTACTAACTTCCTTACAGCATTCTTTGGAGGTCTTCCCACAGCAACCTATTCTCAAAATGTGGGTATCGTAATTTCCAATAAGGTAGTAGCAAGAAGGGTATTTGCAACTACAGGTGTATTTATTTTGATTTGTGGACTGTGCCCTAAGTTCTCTGCATTACTTACCACTATTCCTCAGTGTGTTTTGGGAGGAGCTACCATTACTGTATTCTCTACCATTGCGATGACCGGAATTAAGTTGATTACACAGGAACCATTAACTGCTCGTTCTACTACAGTAGTAGGTCTTGCGGCTGCTATCGGAGTGGGTATTGCGCAGGCTCCTGCATCCTTGGAATTGTTCCCGACATCTTTTACTATGATTTTCGGAAAGTCTCCTGTAGTTTTGGCAACCATCATTGCAGTATTCTTGAATATTGTATTGCCAAAGGAAGAGAAAAAAGCTTAATTGCATACAATCAATAGGGGCTGTCTAAGGCCCAAAGAAAAAGTGCTCAGACATATTCTGAGCACTTTTTTGGCTATTGTAGGAGCAGGGATAGATCTGGAGGCAGTTCCCGTTTAAAAAACATTTTTTCTTTCCCAATCGGATGGGTAAAGGAAATGGAGTAGGAGTGGAGTGCCTGACGGGACAAGCCTATATTTTGTGAAACAATACTTTCTTCATTGCCGTAAAGACTATCCCCCAGTAAGGGACAGGAGAGGTAAGAAAGATGGACACGAATCTGATGGGTCCGGCCGGTGACCAGCTGAAGCTGCAGAAGAGAATAGTTGTTATTGGGAAAATAGTTTAAGACGTTAAAATAACTTAGGGCTTCCTGTCCTTTTTGAAAATCCACGGTTCTCAGCATTTTTTCTTCTTCTACTCTGGCGATAGGCGCAGATATGGCAAAGGAATAATCAAATTCTTCTTTTTTGCTCTCATGAACACGTCTGAATCCAGGAACAGAACCTAGAGAAAATTCAGGATTTCCCTGACAAAAGGCCAGATAGCTTCTTTGTATACGTCCCTCCTTCATGTCCTTTGTTTAGAATCGATGCAGCCAAACGATTCTTCGCCAGAAGAATCAAACCGCTGGTGTCCAAAGTCCAACCTGTGGATAAAGTGGCAAACAAAAAGAAGATGCAGAAGTATTCTGCATCTGATAAAAACTACGGCACCAGCTAAAGTTTTTTCAAAATGTCCGGGAGAGGGATGACAGGGAAGTCCTGCAGGCTTATTTAGCAGGAGGATATCCGGTCTTCATAAACAATGTCCAATGGGAAATCATAGGGGCGGAGCACTGTCTCTTCCTCCGTGGGAAGGTAGACAGACAGGCAATCGCCCTCTGACAAATGATCCACGGTAAAAGCCCATTGACCATTTTTTTCAATCCCGAAATGCTCACTTTCCGCCTCAAAAATGAACTCTCTTTAAAGCGGAAAGAAGGTTTTTTGTATAGCCCTGTTCCAGAAGAAAAAGCTTCAATCGTCTTATCTGCAAAAGTCTTTTTCGGAACGGTATAGGTAAATAGAGTAGGAATACTCATGCTTTAAAAGGAAAAAGGTTTCTGCCAAAAGGAAGCCAGAGCTCATCCTTTTCGGAGAGAAGAAGGGGACTGCCGTCTTCCATAGTGTAGCCGTCTTTTTCGCATTTCCGGCATAAGTACCCTTTAACTCCGGCCACTGAATGCCGATGCTTGGATCATTCCATGCCAGACCGCCTTCGTCTCCGGGGTGATAGAAGTCTGTTACCTTATAGGCAAAATTCCGCGGTATCGGAAAGTACAGGAAGCCATGGGCAAAAGCCCTCCGGAATATAGAACATCTTTTTATTTTTCTTCACTGAGGGTAATACCGAAATGCTTGCCGTAAGTTTTGCTGTTCTTTCTTAAATCTACAGCCACATCATACACTCTTCCCTTTTAATACGCGAACAAGTTTTCCCTAGGGATATTGCTTTTGAAAATGCAGTCCCTGTAATACACCCTTTACAGATATACTCTGATTATCTTGTACAAAACGAAGGTTAAGTCCCTGCTCCTGAAAAATCTTTTTCATTGTAGCTTTCCATAAAATAGCCTCTGCTGTCCTGATGGATGGTGGGAGTGATAATACATAATCCCTCAATGTCCGTTCTTTCTACCTGAATCTGTCCCATGAAATTTATCCTTTCTCCATTGTTGCAAAATTATAGAAATAAAGCGTTTTCTTATTTCCCGAAAAATAAAGTAAGAAATACCATCGATATTTTAGCATAAAAATTTTTTTCCACATAATACTTATTTTTTAATATTCTCCTCCGATATATATCTTGTAACAAAAATAAAACCAAAAAACTTGTTACAAAACATCTCTTCCTTAGGAAGAGGACATTGGTCTTCGGACCGTAACAGCCAAAAGGCAAAAAAATCAGTCGAAAGACAAAAAAGGCAAAGAAAATTCTTCTTTTCTGGCGCCGGGAAAGAAGATTTGCATAGGACAGGGAGGTTCTGGCGTGCCGAAATCAGGAGGATATTACTATGGTTATTCAACACAATATTGCAGCAAACAACGCTTACAGAAACCTTTCTCTAACTCCGCTAACGGACAGAAGAACTTAGAGAAGCTGTCTTCCGGTTATAGAATCAACCGTTCTGCAGATGATGCAGCAGGTCTTGCTATTTCCGAGCAGATGCGTTCCAAGATTAACGGTCTTGATCAGGCTACTTCCAACGCAAACGATGCAATCGGTTTAATCCAGACAGCTGAAGGTGCTTTAACAGAGACTCACTCTATGTTACAGCGTATGGTAACTCTGGCTACTCAGTCTGCTAACGGAACCTACAACAGTACCGCTCGTGCAGCTATCGGAGAAGAGGTAACTGCTTTACAGGCGGAATTAAACAGAATTGCTTCTACCACAGATTACAATGGTGTAAAGCCTTTAGCTTCTACTTCAAAAAGTTACTGTGCAGATTGGACCAACAGCTACAGAGGTTTTTGAAAAATTGATTCAGCAAAGATGGGAGCTTCTGCATTAGGGTGTCGACTGCAATTAGTGGTCAACTGTATCAAAGGCAAACTCTGCAATTACCACAATTAACAAGGCTATCAACACTGTATCTACACACAGAGCAAAGCTTGGAGCATCTCAGAACCGTCTTGAGCACACCATCAACAACCTTAAGACCACAAACGAGAACATGACTGCAGCTGAGTCCAGAATCCGTGATACGGATATGGCTAAGGAAATGGCAGCTTTCACTAAGAATAACATTCTTAACCAGGCTGCACAGTCTATGCTTTCTCAGGCTAACCAGCAGCCACAGGGAGTTCTTTCTCTCCTTAGGTAAGCTTTATAGTATTTTTAAGACCATCGGAGCTGAAAGAAAAAAGAAGAGGCAAGGTTCATCAGCTGATTCTTTTCTTCCGGTGAGTCCCACTTAAAAAAATAGAATGGATTATTATGTCTATAGAAAGAAGTTATCATAGTTTAACTATGGTGACTTCTTTTTGCACGATCCTCTAGCAATCTTTTTCCCTGGGAAATCAAAGGGTAAAGGAGCGATTTCAGTTAGATGGAACTAACTTTCAGTATTTTTTTAAAAAAACAAAAATTTTCAAAAATCCGTTGACAAGGACAAAAAGAGATTATAGTATGCCATGTTGATAGTAATTATCAATTTTGTTTTTTTGAAAAGCCTCAGGAACTTTTGAAAGACAAAGCAATAAAAGAAAGGACGGCCGATGAATTATTCACGACAGCGTGCAGAGGTACTGGATCAGATTAGGAGCATGAAGACCATCCTACTGCAGATGTAATATTTGCAGAACTACGCCAAAAGGATCCCAGCATCAGTTTGGCAACGGTATATCGGAACTTAAAGTTACTTTTCGGATTTAGGAGAAATTCGGAAAACTTAGCTTCGTATCAGGAGCGGATCGTTTTCGATCCTACCGTAAAACCCCATTATCACTTTGTATGTGAGATGCGGGAAGGTTTATGACATTCCTATGAAGGTTGTGGAAGCACTGGATTCGGAGGCGGAAATGTATATTCCGGGAGCCATTACAGGTCATGATTTGGTGTTCCGAGGAATATGTGATGAATGTGGAGCTTTGGAGGGCTTCAAGGATTCACAAAAATAAGTTGAGTTTGAGCATTTGCCTTAAAAAGGCGGAAAAGGAGAGAAGTTATGAAGACTTGGGTTTGTTCAGTATGTGGTTATGTGTATGAGGGAGAGACTGCTCCTGAAAAGTGTCCTGTATGTAAGGCTAGCAGCGACAAGTTCGTTGAGCAGAGCGGAGAGCTTACATGGGCAGCAGAGCATGTAATCGGAGTAGCTAAGGATGTTTCCGAGGATATCAAGAAGGATTTAAGAGCTAACTTCGAGGGAGAGTGCTGTGAGGTTGGTATGTACCTTGCTATGAGTAGAGCAGCTTACAGAGAGGGATACCCTGAGGTAGGTGATTACTACAGACAGGCTGCTTTCGAAGAGGCAGATCACGCATCTCGTTTCGCAGAGCTCTTAGGAGAGGTTGTATCTCCTTCCACAAAAGAGAACCTTATCGCTCGTGTAAAGGCTGAGAACGGTGCTACTGCAGGTAAGGTTGACCTTGCAAAGAGAGCTAAGGCTCAGGATTTGGATGCTATCCATGATACTGTTCATGAGATGGCTCGTGACGAGGCTAGACACGGTAAGGCATTCCAGGGTCTGTTGAAGAGATACTTCAGCTAAGCACAACAGTTGGTAAGAGTGTAGTGCCTGTCCTGGTAACACTTGGGGCAAGTACAGCAGATTGTACAAAGGAAAAACTTGTTTTTTCTTGTGGCTATTATAAAATGTTTTTGTAATAGCGCAGGTTGAGTCTTGAAACAGAGGAGGAGCGCTCCTCTGTTTCAATTCTAGACAGGCGATAATGCTTGTCGGGAAAGGAGAGTAGCATGGCAAATTATAAGGGAACAGAAACAGAGAAGAATTTATGGACTGCCTTTGCAGGAGAGTCTCAGGCAAGAAACAAGTACAGCTATTTTGCTTCTCAGGCAAAGAAGGACGGTTATCAGCAGATCGCAGCAATCTTAGAGGAGACTGCAGCCAATGAGGAATACCACGGAAAGATGTGGTTTAAGGAGCTGGCAGGACTTGGCGGAGGAATCGGAAACACCCAAGAGAACTTAAAGGCGGCAGCTGCCGGTGAGCATTATGAGTGGACCGATATGTATAAGAGCTTTGCAGAAGTTGCAGCAAAGGAAGGATTCCAGGAGCTTGCAGCAAAGTTCCGTCTTGTTGCTCAGGTGGAGAAGACTCACGAAGAGCGTTTCTTACAGCTTTTACAGGGAATCTTGGATGATACCACCTTTAAGGCTGAGCAGCCTACTCTGTGGCACTGCAGAAACTGCGGTTTCATCTATGAAGGAGAAGAAGCGCCTGAGACTTGCCCATGCTGCAATCATCCTAAGGCTTACTTTTGAGCGTAAGGCTGACAACTATTAAAAAGTACTTCAGCTGATAGGAAAAAGTACAGAAATTCTATTCAGTAAAAGTAAGCATCAGTTTTATAAATCCACAGTCTTTTCCGGACAAAGAGGAAGAGACTTGTGGATTTTTTATGAGTGAAATACTCCTTTCTTATATGGACAGAAAGGAATTGTATGAAACTAGAAAAATTAATATTTTTTTCATTGCTGGAGGGCAGAATCCGTGAAAGCATGCATTGACGGAAGGAAAAGTTTAGGCTAGACTCTAAGCTTAGGATGAATCCTTAAGACCGCTGTTTTTCCAAGCAAAATGAAAGAAAAAGGAAGATGGCAAAGAACATTTTGTATAGAGAAAAGTAGAAATAGAGAAAGAGGCGTTGCAATGAAAAAAAGTACAGTTTTGTTAATTCTGGACGGCTACGGAGATCGGAAGAGTAAAGAGGGAAATGTTATTGCTTTTGGCGAATACGCCGGTGATGGATCATTTGAAAAAGGACTATCCCCTATGTGGAAGGACAGGCTTCCGGCCTGGCTGTAGGACTTCCTGACGGACAGATGGGAAATTCTGAGGTTGGACACATGAACATGGGAGCGGGCAGAATTGTTTATCAGGAATTGACCCGTATTTCCAAGGCTATTCAGGATGGAGATTTTTTTGAAAATGCTGCCTTAAAGGGCGCTGTGGAGCATTGCAAGAAAAAGGACTCCGCCTTACATTTTATGGGACTTTTGTCTGACGGGGGTGTGCATTCCCACATTGAACATATTTATGGACTTTTAGAGCTGGCAAAGCGTGCCGGTCTGAAGAAGGTTTATCTTCATGCCTTTTTGGATGGAAGAGATACTCTCCCGATTCCGGAAAGCATTTCCTTATGCAGATTGAAAAGAAAATGCAGGAAATCGGTGTGGGAGAAGTAGCCAGCATTGCCGGAAGATACTACGCTATGGATAGAGACAAAAACTACGACAGAGTGGAAAAGGCTTACCTGGCGATGACTCAAGGAATCGGTGAGAAGGCGTCTTCCGTAGAGGAGGCTATCAGTGCGTCCTACGCCAAGGAAGTTTTTGATGAATTCGTATTACCTACGGTTATCGAGAAAAATGGAGCGACTCATCTTATTTCTGACGGAGATGCTTGCATTTTCTTTAACTTCCGTCCGGATAGAGCAAGAGAGATCTGTCATTGCTTCTGTGATGATGACTTTTAGCTTCTTTAACCGAGAGCCAGAAAAAGAGGTATATTTTGTCTGCTTTACCGACTATGACCCCACTATTCCCAATAAGGAAGTGGCTTTCCATAAGGAAGATATTTCCAATACCTACGGAGAGTATCTGTCCTCCCTGGGAAAGACTCAGCTTCGTATTGCGGAAACGGAGAAATATGCTCATGTTACCTTCTTCTTTAATGGAGGAAAGGAAGAGCCCTTTAGCGGTGAAGATCGTATCCTGGTTCCCTCTCCCAAGGATGTGGCAACCTATGATTTAAAGCCGGAGATGAGCTGTTACACGGTAACGGAGAAGCTTACAGAGGCGATTCGTTCCGGAAAATATGATGCTATTGTGGCAAACTTTTGCCAATCCGGATATGGTAGGACATACCGGTGTTCTTCCTGCAGCCATTAAAGCTATTGAAGTTGTGGATGAGTGTGTGGGAAAGGTTGTGGAAGCTGTGCAGGAAGTGGGAGGTAATCTCTTCATTCTGGCCGATCACGGAAATGCGGATATGATGGTGGACGAGAAGACGGAGAGCCCTATACCGCCCATACTACCAATCCGGTACCTTTTCATCCTTGTGGCAGCGGACAAGTCGTTAAAGCTGAAGGAAGGGGATGCCTTGCGGATGTAACTCCAACCCTTTTGGATTTGATGGGTATTCTCAGCCGAAGGAAATGACAGGAAAGAGCCTGCTGGAGAAGTAAAGAAGTATAACGTAGAGTGGCAGCATAGCCAAGGATGGAAGTATAGACAAGGCCGGAAGTGTAGCCAAGGCTGGAAGTGTAGTCAAGGACGGAAGTATGGAGAAGCTTAGAAGTAAGGACGCTAGAGTACCTGGAAGGAGTTATTCATGAAAATAGGAATCTGTACAGATTCCGGATCGGGAATACGGAAAGAAGAAAGTGAGATATTCGGGATTACTGTAGTTCCCATGCCCTTTCGAATGGGAGATCAGGAGTACTTTGAAGGAATCAATATGAGTCGGGAGCTTTTCTTTGAAAAGCTGGCAGAGGGGGAGGAAGTGTCCACTTCCCAGCCCTCTATGGAAAGTCTGATGAAGGCCTGGGATGCCCTGCTTTTGGAAAATGATGAAATTGTTCATGTTCCTTTAAGCTCCGGGCTTTCCGGTTCCACCCAGACGGCTCTGATGCTTTCACAGGAAGAACCCTATTTGGACAGAGTATTTGTTTCGGATAGTAGAGGGGTTTCGGTTACCCAGAGAATGCACTGCCTCTTCGCCAAGGAATTGGCGGAGAAGGGATACACCGGGAAGGCTATACAGCATCTTTTGAATTCCATTGCGGGAGATAACGGCATTTATATCGGCGTAAGTACCTTGAAATATCTTAAGCGGGGAGGCAGAATAACTCCGGTAGCCGCAGCCATCGGTAGTCTCTTGCAGATTAAACCGGTTCTATCCATCAATAAGGGAGGAAAGTTGGACTCCTTTAAGAAGGTAAGGACGGAAAGACAGGTTCGGGAAGCCATTATTGAGGGCTTAAAGGACAGTCTGGAACGACTGGGAGATCCGGAGGCAAGAAAGTCCTATATTGCCGTAGCCTATACGGACAATCTGGCTCAGGCGGAAGAGTTTCGTGCACAGCTTATGGAGACCTTCCCGAATCGTTATGAGGAAGAGATAGTGATTTCTCCTCTGTCCTTACTGATATCCTGTCATATTGGAGAGAATGGTCTTGGCGCTGCTGTGATTAAGCGTCCGGATGCTTTGGAAAATACTTAAGCTTGGGGAGCAGTGATTTCAAACTGCTCTCCATTTGTTTTGATGAGAATTTCTCCCAGCTTTGCGGTTTCCAAAGGAAAGAGACGATACTTTGACAGTTTTTCCACAGTGTTTTTTTGTGAGGATGTCCAGTAGCGATTCTTCTTTCCATAGGGAAAATAAGGCAAAATTTTGCCTGGGTTTCGACAGAAAAACTTGGGCAGGAGGAGGTCTTGGAGCCGTGATGAGCGAGCTTCAAAACATCGACTATGGGAGATGCTTCCGCTTCCCTGCAATTTTCCAATAGAGCTTCTTCGGCTTCCTTGGGCATATCGCCGGTAAAAAGCATACGAAAATGCCCATAGGTCAAAAGGCAGCCTATGGAGTGAGCGTTGGCTTCTTCGATGTAGGAAGAATCATTGGGATAAAAACAACGAATATGAAGCTGATGACCTTTAGTATCAGACATCTTTTTTGCTTGTAGAGGATTTTTCTGCCCAAGCAGTCGCAGGGAAAGACAGATTCCCTGTTCGGAAAAGACCAGTTCATCTCCCTTTTGCCAATAAGAAACATCCGCTCCGTGATTGTAAGCCAAACGCTTTAACAAGTCATAACGATGATCCTGCAAGGCGGAGGCAGGAAGAATTAAATGGGATAAACTTATTGAGGATTCTTTTTCCAAGAGAGCCTGTATACCGCTTATATGATCCTCGGTCACAGTGGGTGAGCAGAGCATAATCGATATGCTGAATTCTTTTTAGCCTTACAATAGGGAAGAAAGATCTGTTCCGGAAATAAGTTCTTGCTGGTGGAACCGTTGTCGATGGTAAAGACCAGAGCTCCTTTTTCGAAGGACAAAAGCCGTCACCCTGCCCCACATCAAGGGCGGCAATTTCCAGTTCCTTAGGGGGCTTTGGGCAGGTAGAGAGGAAGGAAAGTAAAAAGCCCAGGGAGAGCAAAGGACAAGCTTTTTTGCTTTTGGGGAAAGAAAAAGAGAAGGTAGAGAAAAAGAAAATACAACATCACGAGAGTACTTGCATTTTCCCAAGGAGAATCTGAGAAAAGGGAGAGCAAGGCTTTTTCCATGAAAAGGTGAAAAATTTGAAACAGAAGGTTTAGCAGAAATCAGGGAGGAAAAAGCTAAAGAAAGACGAAGAAGTAGAAAATCCTGCTCCGGCAGATAGGAAAGAAGGATAGAAATTGCTCCAAGAAGAAAGAAAAAAAGGGAAGGAGCGGGAGTAGAAGCAGGTTTAATAAAGGGGCATATAGGGGAAAAAGAGAACTGGGTTAAGGAAAAAGAGGAGCAGAGCCAGATAAAAAAAGGAAGCTGCCTTTGTAAAGCGATGGGGTAGAGTAGAAAGTAAGCAGGGAATCAGCTTGGAAAGATAAGCAGGAAATTTCAAAAGAAGAGAGGGATGCTTGGAAAAGCCAAGCGCAAGTTTTTTACAAATTTTAGAAAGGGCTTTTTCTTTCTTTTTTCGAACTGCTTTTCCGGGTCTTTCTTCTAAAAGAAAGAAAACAAAGAGGGTGAAAAAGGAGCACTGCATGCCGATGGAATAGAGGGAGAGGATTCAGCCAAAGTAAAAAAACAGTAAAAGCGAAGGAAAGCTGAGAAAGCAGATCCTTTCCTTTGCCAAGCTGTATGGCGGCAAAACGGAGAAAAAGCATGAAAAGCGCCCGAAAGGCGGAGTGGGAAGAACCGGTAAAAAGAAAATAGGAGAAAAGAAAGAAGGAAGTGATAAGAGAGGAAAGTAGGGAAGATAACTTTGTTTTCCGAAGGAACCGGTAGAAAAAGCCTCCCAGAAGAGAAAGATGCAGGCCGGATATGGCCAGAATATGGGAGATACCGGCACTTTGATAGAGGCTTTTTTCCGATAAGGTGATTCCTGAGCGTTCTCCCAAGAATAGACTTTTTAAAAAGCCTGTCTCTTCAGGGAAAAGTGCATCTATTCTGTTTCAAGGCTTTGCTTCAGAGTGAACAACTCTTTGGCAAAGGGGGAGGACTCTCCCCGGACTAGCTCTATAGTCTTGGCTTGAAATACACCGGAAATTCCCTCTCCCTTATAATAGCGGGTAAGAGAAAACTCTCCTTCGTTTGTGGCAGGGTTAAGCTCTGAAAAATGACTTTTACAGAGCAAATCTGTCCCGGGAGCAGAAGGGGCGTAGAGTCATCTCCGGCGGATTCCTTCGGGAGATATAGTATCAGTTTTTGAAAGTGAAGGTCATTTCTTTTTTGATATTTTTCTTTCTTCTGCAAAGGAGAATTCTTTTTTTCAAAAGCAGTGTACGCGATACAGGAGCCAAGAATGATCTTCCATTTCTTTTCCTGCTCCTCGATATACAGTACCTTGCCTCTCAGGACAGTCTGTAAGGGAAGGATATAGCCGATGTTTTCCCTTTCCGCTCCATAGCGATGATTTACGGAATAGAAGTTTAGCATAAACAGGGTAAGGCATAGGAGGAGCAAAAATAACAGTCGGTTTTTCTTTTTGCTGTAAGAGAAAGAGGATAGAAAAACTAGGAAAAAGAGGAGAAGAAAGCGGTAGGAAAAAGGAATTTCAGGGGTAAGAATTAATTCTCCCAAAAGGGCAAAGAGAGCCAAAAAGAATAGGGGACGGGAAAGAAACATAGTGTGCTCCTTGGATAGAGGAAGTTAAGGAAAATATCATGGATAGTGAACAAGCTGTGAATGTAAAAAGAATGCAAAATGAATGTAAAAAGAATGCAAAATGAATGTAAAAAGAATGCGATAAAAGAAAAAGTTAGGCGTGAAAGCTGTAAAGAAAAATATTGAAAATAAAAAGATATTTTTCCCTATCCTAGTCCCAAAGCCGGAAAAAAGCAATAAAAAAACTCCCCCAAAATAGGGGAGCCTTTTTGTGCAGTTTACTGCATCTTGTTTACAGCTGTGTAAATCTGAGAAATCTTACGAGAAGCGTTGTTAGCCTTGTAGATGCCCTTGCTACGTGCCATTGCAATCTTCTTCTGTGCCTTAACCAGCATGGTCTCGGCAGTTGCCTTGTCACCAGCCTCTACAGCAGTGAAAACCTTCTTCATGTAAGTCTTTACTTCGGAACGGATTGCCTTGTTTCTTTCATTTCTCTGTGCCGCTACCTGAATTCTCTTTTTTGCAGATTTGATATTTGCCATGATTAAAACCCTTTCTTCCATAAGACTTTCCTGCCGCGGAAAACAAAATCCTATGGGAACAAAATAGAATGTATTCTTGTATTCTCTCTTGTTTTCAAATATCTGGACACGGACAGTTTGAAAAACATACGCAACTAATAATAGCGAAAACAGCTAGAACTGTCAAGGCGTGTATGCAGAAAAAAATAAAGAAATACAGAGATAAAAATGTAGTATAAATACAGTAGGGAAATACAGCAATAGCATTTTGTGGAAAAATCTTCCTTCTTATGGTATAGTTCCGAATGATTCTATTGCATGAAAGATGAGTTTTATGGGGGATATGCCTTAGATTTAGGAAAGGAACCCCCTATTCCTTCTTTATAGGAGACAGAATGGAAAAAATTAAGCAAGAGCGAATTCGCAATTTTTGTATTATCGCCCATATCGATCACGGAAAATCCACTTTGGCGGATCGTATCATTGAAATGACGGGCACCTTGACGGAAAGAGAGATGCAGTCTCAGGTTCTGGACAATATGGACATTGAGCGGGAACGAGGAATCACCATCAAATCCCAGACCGTTCGTATTGTGTATAAGGCGGAGGATGGGGAAGAATACATCTTCAATCTTATCGATACTCCCGGACACGTGGACTTTAACTATGAGGTAAGCCGTGCATTGGCGGCCTGTGACGGTGCTATTTTGGTGGTGGATGCCACACAGGGAATTCAAGCCCAGACTTTGGCCAATACCTATTTGGCTTTAGATCATAATCTGGAAATTATTCCTGTCATCAATAAAGTAGACCTGCCCTCTGCGGATCCGGATCTGGTAGCCCATGAAATTGAGGACGTTATCGGGATTGAAGCCCTGGATGCTCCCCGGATTTCCGCGAAAACCGGTTTAAATGTGAAAGAGGTATTGGAAGCGGTGGTAAAGCGTCTTCCTCCTCCCGGCGGTTCTATTGAGAATCCCTTGCAGGCCCTGGTTTTTGACTCCTTATACGACAGCTATAAGGGGGTTATCATTTTCTGCAGAATTAAGGAAGGTAGCGTTAAAAAGGGCAGCAATATTCGTTTCATGGCCACCGGTGCGGAATTTACCGTAACAGAGGTGGGAACCTTTGCGCCGGGACAGTTTATCCCCGGGGAGGAATTGACTCCCGGTATGGTAGGCTATATTACCGCATCCATTAAAAATATCCGGGATGCCAGGGTGGGTGATACGGTCACCACTGTGGATAAGCCTGCGAAGGAAGCCCTTCCCGGTTATAAGAAGGTGCAGTCCATGGTATACTGCGGAATCTATCCCTCCGACAGCCAGAAATATCCGGATCTTCGGGATGCTTTGGAAAAGCTGCAATTAAATGACGCGGCACTGAATTATGAGGCGGAAACCTCTGCGGCTTTGGGCTTCGGCTTTCGCTGCGGATTTTTAGGCTTACTGCATCTGGATGTGGTACAGGAAAGATTGGAAAGAGAGTACGATTTGGATCTGGTAACCACGGCGCCCTCCGTTATTTACCATGTGTATAAGACGGACGGCTCCATGATGGAGCTGACCAATCCTTCCAATCTTCCGGATCCGGCGGAGATTGCCCATATGGAAGAACCCATTGTGGAGGCGGAAATTATGGTGACCTCGGAATTTGTGGGAGCCATTATGACTCTTTGTCAGGAGCGAAGAGGCATCTATAAGAGTACGGAATACATTGATCAAACCAGAGCGGTTTTGAAGTATGATTTACCCTTAAACGAGATTATCTATGACTTCTTTGATGCCCTAAAATCCAGGAGCCGGGGCTATGCAAGCTTCGACTATGAATTAAAGGGCTATCAGGAAGGTAAGATGGTGAAGCTGGATATTTTGGTGAACAAGCAGCAGATTGATGCCCTTTCCTTCATTGTCCACGCAGGCTCTGCCTACGAAAGAGGAAAGAAAATGTGTGAGAAGCTGAAGAATGAAATTCCCAGACAGCTTTTTGAAATTCCCATTCAGGCGGCAATCGGCGGTCATGTGGTGGCAAGAGAAACTGTGAAAGCCCTTCGAAAGGACGTTCTGGCTAAGTGCTACGGCGGAGATATTTCCCGAAAGAAGAAGCTTTTGGAGAAGCAGAAGGAAGGAAAGAAGCGTATGCGACAGTTCGGTAACGTGGAAATTCCCCAAAGCGCTTTCATGTCCGTGCTAAAGCTGGATGAGGACTAGACGGCATTTTTTCCATTCATTTTGAAACAATATTAATAATAGTAAGAAAAGTAGACGAGAATAATAGGAGGAGTAAGAAGATGGCAAAGAACTTGGATTACGCAAACATTGGGTTCGCATATCATAAAAACCGATAAGCGTTACATTTCCTATTGGAAGGAGGGGCTTGGGATGCAGGCTGTCTTAGTGAAGACAGTAATGTGGTGCTCAATGAGTCCGCAGGAATTCTGCAGTATTGCCAGCAGGTGTTTGAAGGCTTAAAGGCCTATCGCTGGAAGGATGGCTCCATCGTCTGCTTCCGTCCGGATATGAATGCGGAAAGAATGTTTCATTCCGCTGAATTTCTGGAGATGCCGGGATTTCCCGGATCGTTTCTTAGAGTACTGGATGAAACCGTAAAAGCCAACGCGGACTGGGTTCCTCCCTTTGGATCCGGAGCGACTCTGTATATCCGTCCCTATGAATTTGCCTCCGGCATCGTCATCGGGGTAAAGCCTGCGGATGAATATACCTTCCGTATTTTTACCACCCCTGTTGGCCCTTATTTTAAGGGAGGGCGGTACCCATCGCGCTGATGATTTCCGATTTTGACCGGGCGGCTCCCCATGGAACCGGAGCCATTAAGGCAGGATTAAACTATGCTATGAGTTTACATTCCCATGAAATTGCGGTGGAAAAGGGATTTACGGAAAATCTTTATCTGGATGCGGGAAAGCGGGAGTTTGTGGAAGAAACCGGTGGTGCCAATGTGCTTTTCGTAGATGAAAAGGATCGTTTGGTGGTACCGAAGTCCGATTCTATTCTACCTTCCATTACCAGAAAATCTTTAATCTACGTAGCAGAGCATATTCTTCACATTCCGGTGGAGGAGAGAGCTGTCCGTTTGGAGGAACTGAAAAGCTTTAAGGAGTGCGGACTTTGCGGTACCGCAGCAGTGATTTCTCCGGTAGGTAAAATTCAGAATCATGAGGAAGAAATTTGCTTCCCCAGCGGTATGGAGAAGCCCGGAAAAATTATGGATGAGTTATATAGAACCCTTATTGCGATACAGGATGGAGAAATGGAAGCCCCGGAGGGTTGGATTCGCCATATTCAGTAAGTAAAAGCCCTGCACAGGGAAGTGCCGGGGAAAGGACATTGTCCGAAAAATCAGGAAAGTACAGGAGCTTATTCTGCCCTTTCTACAGAGAAAAAAACTAAAGGAAGAAGATGAATAAAAAGAAGAAGAAAAAGGGAATAGGCTCAGTTGCGTTTTTAATTGTGATAGCTTCTACACAGGCTATTCTGTTTTTGTTTTTGCTTTTTGGTCTATATCCGGACCTCTTACCGGAGATCCATGGTGGGAATCACCCTGGATCAGAAAAAGGCATATATCCAGCAAACTGTAGATAATTTGGTGCAGGATTTGGATGATCTGCATGATGCTTTGCCGAAAGAACAGGCGGAAAAGCTTTTCCGACAAAGTATTGACCAGCATTATTATGGGGAAAACAGTTATATCTGGGTGAAAAAGGTTTTGAACTATGAAGGGGGAGACAACTATGCAGTTACTCTCATGCACCCCAGAGACAAGAGCATGGAGGGGAAATACCTTTCCACCAACGAGAAGCTTTCCGGAATTTTTCATAATAAGGAAGAATTAGATGGAATTCTACGGGATGGACAGGTTTTTACCAAGATCGTTTTCCGTAATGAGGCGGGAGAAGAGGTGGATGAAAAAATCATCTACTCTAAGCTTTATAAGCCCTATGACTGGGTTATTTCCATGGATTTGGATGTGGAGGATATTAAGAAGGATGTCCATTTCATGGATAAAACCATACAGAAGATTAACTATCGAATTCTGTTCTTTTTAGGCGGTATTTTCACCTTTGTGATTGTGTCTTTGAATCTGGTGCTGTTTTACCGTTCCAGACGGAAGTATGTTTCCAGAATTCAGGAGCTTTCAGAGGAAAATGCCATGGATGAGCTTACCGGGGCAAAAAGCCGAAAGGCCGGAAAGCGTATCTTGGAGCATAGTTATAACCGTTATAAAACCATAGGAGTCAATGCCAAGATTTTGATGATGGATGTGGATTATTTCAAGAGCTATAATGACCGCTATGGCCACAGCTTTGGAGACCAATGTCTACAGCACTTGGTGAAGGTGATTCAGGAGACGGTGCGTTCCTCCGACGATGTGATTCGATGGGGAGGAGATGAGTTCCTTTGTGTACTGTATGATTTAAATGATCTTTATGCGGAAAAGGTTTGCAACAAAATTTGTGAAGCGGTGGCAAGCCACCCGATTAAGCATGGAGAGGAAGAGCTGAATATGACCGTTTTCCATAGGCTATTCCGGCTTTCATGAAAGCGATGAGGATGCGGAAGAGGTGGTAAAACGGGCAGATCGGGCTCTGTATGACGCAAAGTATCATGGCAGAAATCAGGCCATGATGTATGATGAAGAAAATGATATCTACCGGGATCGTTAGATGTCATAATGTCTCCGTAAGCCCTGCGATTTTTGCAGCCAGCCTCCGGAAAGTTTTTAAAGTAAAAATTCCGCCAGCAAAACATTGAAAGATTCATGCCCACTTCGGTAAAACGATAGTGGGCATTGTCATGGAGCAGATAGCCTTCCTTACATTGCTTTTTCCAGCACAGCACCGAAAAATCTTATGCATATCCACGGAAAAGCGTTTCACAAAGTCGATTTCGGAAACGCCGGCGGTTCTTCGCATACCAAGGTAGAAGAACTCTTCCATTTCTCTTCTTTCGTTAAGACTTGCACATCTTCACAAAGCTGTTCCTCGATGGAGGGATGGCTTTTTTGCTTTTGCAAACTTAGAAAAGTAGAAGAGGAAAAAGTCTCGTCAAGGCTTTTTTCAACAGGCCTTTGCCCCGACTGGACAGCGGAAGAATCTCCTTTTTCGAAAAAGGGTAAAGAGAGGTATAGGGGGAGCTTATTTGTATTTTTCCATCGTTTATGTTGAAAATAGGAAGAGGCATGAATGCCAAAACCCAGGTAGGGAACATTGGACCAGTAACCGTAGTTATGCACGGAAAAAGCCCTCCTTGGCATAATTACTGACCTCGTAGGGAGACATCCCCATTTTACCGGTCCATTCCTTCGTAAGGGCATCCATTTCCAAAAGCTCCTCCTCGGAGGGGATTGGCAGCTTTCCTTCCTTAGCCAAGGCATAGAAGCGGGTTCCTTTTTCGATGATTAAGTTGTAAATGGAAAGGTGCTCCCGGCTTTAAAAAGACTGATATTTTTTTCAAGGTCTTTTTATAGCTTTCCGGAGTCTGCAAAGGGAATCCCGTTCATTAAATCAATGCTGATATTTTTAAAGCCCAGCTTTACTCTCCTGATAGGCGGTAAGGAAGGTGGAAAAATTGATGCTCCCTTCCCAGAAAACGAAGCTCCTCCTCCCGGGTGCTTTGTAAGCCAAAGGACAGACGGTTAATGCCGGAGCGCTGATACGCTTCCAAAGCCTCTTTACTTGCGGATTCCGGGTTGCACTCAATGCTGGCTTCCCAATCGGAATAGATGGGGTAGCAGTTTCGGATCACTTCCATGGTTTTTTCAATTTCTTCGTATGGTACGGCACTGGGAGTGCCTCCGCCGATAAAGAGGGAGAGGACCTCATACTGTCCCTTTTGAAAATCCCTGCTTCGCCATTCCAATTCCTCTCGGAGCTTTGCCATGTAGGCGATTTTTTGCTCCTCCCCGGAAGGAAAGGAGAGAAAATCGCAGTAGGCACATTTTCTTGCACAGAAGGGGATATGTAGATATAATGCAAGAGGTTTTTTCCCTCGTTTTTCAAATGATTCCAGCAGAGTACGGTACTTTTCCATGGAGATTCCTTTCAATGTTTTCTCCACTTTAGCACAGAGCATTTTTTTCGGCAAGGAGGACAGTTTGGGATATAAAAAAGGAGAAAGAGAAGAGTTTCTGGAGGCCCAGAAGAGGATTCAGGAACAGCTGAACGAGAAGAGTTTTCTGCCTCTTTATCTTCTTTATGGGGAGGAGGATTATTTGCTGTCCTATTATAAGAAAGCCTTCTTCCAAGCCTTTTCGGAAAATGAAGGCATCAACTGCATGGTTGTGGAGGAGCTTCCCCCTACGGATGAACTGATTTCCGCGGTGGAAACCCTGCCCTTCTTCGCCCCATACCGACTTATGGTTTTTCAGGGGAAAAGTAGCGGCAGAAAAAAACTTTCGGAAGATTTTATACAGTATTTGAAAAACAGCCCCAAGGAAACGGTGCTGCTCTTTATTGAAGAAAAAGTAGACAAACGAAGCAGCCTCTATAAGGTGGTGAAGGAGAGAGGACTCTGTCTTGCCTGTATGGAGCAGGATCAGGCCTTTCTCCAGCGTTTTGCCCTGCAACAGTTGAAAAAGGAAGGAAAGAAGATTCGGGAAAATGTCCTTGGACTCCTCCTATCCAGAAGCGGCAGCAGTCTGTATCGAATTGTAAATGCCTGTAAGAACTGCGTGGATTATATTGGAGATGGAGAAGAAATCACCCAAGAGGCGGTGGAGGCCGTGGTGGAGAAGCTGCCGGAGGACAGGGTTTTTGATTTGATTGAAGCTTTAGGCCGGGGAGATCAGGAAAAGGTCTTTCAATATTACGGAGACCTTTTACGTTTAGAGGAAAAACCGGCGAAAATTCAGAATCTGATTCGGAAAAATGTGGAAAAGCTTCTTATCGTCAGAGAATATTTGACAGAGGGACTTCGGGAGAGAGAGATGGAAACGCGGCTTTCCATGGATTCCTGGAGGGTACGAAAAATATATTGCCCAGGCCAGAACCTATACTCAGTCCGGCTTGCAAAATCTCTTCCATAGTTTACTTCGTTTAGAAGAAGAGAACAGAAAGGGAAGAATCTCTGATAGCTTGGCTTTAGAGCTTCTATTGGCGAATCAGGCGGAGAATCTTTTGCCTTAAGAGCTTTTTCATGCTCTGCCCCCCGGAAGAAATACTCTTTTTAGTGTTTTTTTCTATGGGGAAAGAAGTAGGATTTTTAGAGAAAATCACCAGAAATTCATAAAAACGGATTTTTGTGATTTTTGTAAGATAAATGAAAAGAAAAACAGAATTCCTCTGTGCTAGAATGCAGAAAGCAAGGAGGATTTTTATGCTTAAACAAATCAAAAAGGAATCGTTTTTCCTTGAGTAGCCTGATGTTACTTTCTTCCTTTTCCATTGTGGGAAGGGCGGAAGAAGTGGGAGCACCCTCTGTAGCCAAAGAAGATGTTATTGAATTTACCGATATCCCTGAAGGGCTTGCCAATGAAATCAGTCAGGAACAGCAGAAAGTGCAAACTATACAAAGGGTGCATCCCTTGGAAAGTTCCAGCTGGTAGGATACAGCGGAGACGGAATGACCTATTCCGGAGCAAAGACCCAAGCGAAGCATACCATTGCGGCAGACTTAACGGTACTGCCACTGGGAACCAAGATTTTTTTATCGGTGATACCGTATATACCGTGGAAGACATTGGTTCCGGTGTAAAGGGAAAGATGGTGGATATTTACTTTGACACCATGGCGGAAGCCAGAGCCCTTACCCAGAAGGGAAGAGTTTACGAGGAAGTATTCGTGGCGGTTCCCAAGCAGTAAGATTTGAAGGAAAAAGACAAGGCTTGCCTTGTCTTTTTTATGGAAATTTGTAAACAATCTACACCGTGATTATTCCGTATGGGTCTAAAATTGGGCACGCTCGCTAGCTTATTTAAGAAAGTAAATTAAGAATAGATTGAAGCCACTTCTTCAATAGCCTATAATTCTTAATATAAAAGACGGCAGTGCATTGGGAAAGGAGCAGGCAGGTATTCATGGAATTTACCCGGGAGCAAAGACAGGCAATAGAGACAGGGGCGGAGAAGGCCCTGGTGGTGGCAGGGCCGGGTTCCGGGAAAACCACCGTGCTTACGGAGACGTCTTTGCACCCTTTTGAAAGGGGAGTTCCGGCGGAAAAATCCTGCTTCTTTCCTTTTACCAGAGCTTCCAGTAAGGAGATGGAGGAACGCTTTTTCGAAAAAAATGGGGATTAGGGCGGGAAGACCGAGATTTTTCCACCATTCATGCCCTTTGCTTTTTCCTTACTTCGAGAGGATCTGGGCTACAAAAAGAAGATCTTGTGAACCTTTATGAGAAGATGGATTGGCTTTCTCAATACTATCTGGAAAAGGGAATTCTTCGGGAGGAGGTGCAGGAGCTGCTTCCCGGCCTGATTGCCCGGATTTCCTATTTTAAATCCATAGGGGAAAGGGAAAGAATTGCCTACCTGCAAAAAGGAGAAGCAGGAGGATTTTTCTTGCCCTCTATCATTTTTTATGAAGAGAGCAGGAAGAAGAGAGGAAAGCTGGATTTTGAGGATCTGCTTTTAGAGGTACTTCGTATCCTAATGGAAAAAGGAGACTTGGCAAAGGCCTGGCAGAGTCGTTTTTCCCACATCCTTGTGGATGAGTTCCAAGACCTTTCTTTGGTGCAGTATGAAATTATCAAGGCTTTGGCGAAGTCTCCCAATGCCCTCTTTGTGGTGGGGGATGAGGATCAAAGCATTTACGGCTTTCGGGGAGCCAGTCCCGGCATTCTTCTATCCTTTACCAAGGACTATCCGAACTGCGAAAAGGATTTTTAAGTGATAATTTCCGTTCCTATAGGGAAATTGTGGACTAAGTAAGAGGCTTATCGGAAAGAATAAGGAACGTTTTCAAAAGAAGCTACAGGGCAGGCAGGGAAGCGGTGGGAAGGCCAAGTACTATGCCTTGGCCACCGGAAAGGAAGAAGCAAGACTTTTACTCCGGCATATTGAAGAAGCGAAGGAAGAGGGCTGTCCTTTGGAAGAGATGGCTATTCTATGCAGAAGCAGAAAGCAAATCCCCGCCCTACTGCCTCTCTTTATGGAGCGAGGTATTCCCTACAGCCTTACGGAAGAGGTGCAAAATGTCTTTCAACATTTTGTGGGAAAGGATATTCTGACCTATCTTCGCCTGAGCATGAATATTGAAAGCAGGGGAGAGCTTTCTGCAAATCCTGAATAAACCCTATCGGGGTTTGCTTCGGGAGAAAATCCAAAGGGAAGAAAGGCCCTTTTCAGATTTGAAAAAGGCCTATAGAGGAAGAAAAGAGGAAAGAGCCCTGCTTCTTTTGGAAGCTCAGCTTCAGAAAATGCAGGAGCTTCCGGTACAGGAAAGAATCCTTTTTATCCGAAAAGATATGGGCTATGAGCAGTATCTGGAAAGCTTTGCCAAGAAGAAAAATCGGGACTTTGAGGAATTGCAAAGTCTTTTGGAGGAGCTTACGGCCATGGCGGAGCAGACGGAGGGGTGGAAGCCTTTTTCCGATTTGTGGAGAAATTCAATGCGGACTGCCTGCAAAGGCAAAAGGAAGAAAGCGGGGAAGGGGTTCGGATCATGACCTACCACGGGGCAAAGGGATTGGAGTTTGATGAGGTCTTTTTGCCGGACTGCATCGAGGGAATTATTCCGGACGGAAGAGCCAAAACCCAAGAAGAACTGGAAGAAGAAAGAAGAAGCTTTTATGTGGCATTGACCAGAGCCAGAAAGAAAATTCACATCTATGTCACAAAAGAACGATACAGTAAAAAGGTAAAACCCTCCCGCTTTATTCCGGAGCTTTTAGGAGGGTAGGAAGGGGCGAAATGGAAAAGATTAAGATTTTTAGTGGTGGATGATGAAGAAAGAATGCAGAAATTGCTGAAGGACTTTCTGAAAATGAAGGACTACGAAAGTGCTTTTTGGCCGGAAACGGAGAGGAAGCCATTGATTTATTTTTTTCAAGGAGAAAAGCATTGCCCTGATTATTTTTAGACGTGATGATGCCTAAGATGGACGGCTGGACCGCCTTGAAGACCATTCGAGAGCATTCTAAAGTTCCCTGTGATTATGCTTACCGCCCGTTCCGAGGAAAATGATGAGTTAAAGGGCTTTGACTACAGGGGCGGATGAATACATTTCCAAGCCCTTCTCCCCGAAGATTTTGGTGGCGAGAGTGGAAGCTTTTACTTCGCCGTTCCGGGGTGCAGAAGGAAGAGCTTTTTGGAGGTGGGAGGCATCGTGATTGATGAGGCAGCCACAGCGTTACTGGTGGACGGAAAGCCTATAGAGCTTAGCTTTAAGGAATATGAGCTTTTGCAGTATTTTTGTGGAAAATAAGGTATTGCCTTTGTCCAGAGAAAAAAATTCTTAACAACGTTTGGAACTACGATTACTTTGGAGATGCCAGAACCATCGATACCCATGTGAAAAAGCTTCGTGCCAAGTTAATGGACAAGGAGAGTATATCAAGACGGTTTGGGGCATGGGCTATAAATTCGAGGTGGAATAGGAGGGTATCTTGGCTGAAAAATGTCGAAAACGAAACAGTTTGCAAAGGCGCTTTACCCTGCTTTTTGCCTTTGTATTTTCCATGCTTTTGATTCTGCTTCTGGTGGGAAACAGCTTTTTCTGGAAAGCCTTTTATGAAAAACGAAAGGTGCATGTGCTGGAGAAGGCTTATATGGAGCTGGATCGGATATTGCAGCAGGGAGAGGGCTTTTTCCAAGGACTTTCCCACGGAAGCGGAAAGTCAGGAAGGAAGGAAACCGCCGCCAGCAAATATGTTCGCTTTTTTAACGGAGAAGGAAAATATCTCCATTATCGTGATGGATGACAGTAGCGACGGGGTGTATACCTCCTCTGCCAATCCCCAGTCTTTGATTCGCAGGCTCTACTCCTATATTTTCGGAAAGGCGGATGGAGATACGAGGAAGATTTTTAAGCAAGGAGATAATTTTCCATTTGAAAACCAAGGGAGAGAATAAGGAGACAGGGTACCTTGAGGCCTGGGGATATTTTTTCCAATAACAGTACCTCCTTTATGATGTCCATGCCCTAGCCAGCTTAAGGAAGCGGTATCCTTCTTTAACTATCTTCTTATTTTTAGAGGCAGTATTTTGCTCTTCGGTACCTTGGCGGTGTATTTTACCGGACGAAGAGTGACAAGACCTTTAAAGGAGCTGGCAAAAGCTTTTCCCAAAAGATGAGCCAACTGGATTTCACCGCCCGTTTTCAGGGGAGCAATCTGGAGGAAATCGAGGTTTTGGGAGAGTCCATGAACAGCCTTTCTCAAAGGCTGGAGGATACCATAGGAGATTTAAAAAAAGCCAACAATGAACTGCAAAGCGATATAGAAAATAAAAATCTGATTGATCAGAAACGACAGGAATTTGTGACTAATGTTTCCCTATGAGCTAAAGACCCCTATTGCCCTGATTATGGGCTATGCGGAGGGATTGGGAGAGGGACTTTGTGAAGATGAAGAAAGCAGAGCCTATTATTCCTCCGTGATTGTGGATGAGGCGAAGCGAATGAACCACATGGTAAAGGAATTGATGAGTCTTTCCGCCATGGAGCAGGGAAAGGATTTACCGGATTTCAGTCTTCTGGATATGGCCAAGCTTACCAAGGGGGTACTCAGCACCATGGAGATTCTTTTGAAACAGGAAGGGATTTCCGTGGAGGTGGATATTCCGGAGGGGCTTTTCCTTTGGGGGATGAGTTCAAGGTGGAAGAAGTCTTGATGAATTATCTGCAAAACGCCATTCACCATGTGGGAGAGCCGAAGCAAATCAGTGTTTATACGGAAAATCGTGGACAAAAGACGGTGGAAATCCATGTACGAAACACCGGAAATCCCATTCCCGAAGAGGATTTACCCAGAGTATTTGAGAAATTTTACAAGGTGGATAAGGCCATTCCCGTTCCTATGGCGGTTCCGGTCTGGGACTTAGCATTGTAAAAGTACATTATGGACAGCCATCATCAGGAATGTGGCTGTAAAAATACTTTAACCGGAGTGGACTTTTGGTTTTACTTTTGGAAAAGGGAGAGATGGGAAAAACTTAATTTCTTTTGAAAATTTTGATGCAAAATAGTATTTCTATGCTATACTGTAGAAGATTCTGAAAGGAGGACTTCATGGAAAATATGAACAACATGAACAATTATGAAAATGATAATATGCAGAACTGGCAGCAGCAGGAAATTCCTTCCTACCAGCGTGAGATTTCCAGAAGGCAGTATAATGTACTGATTGGTGCGCATCTGCTTTATGGTCTGGCCTTGACAGCCTTTTTATGTTTGAAGCTACCGTATATTTTCCCGCAGGTTTATTCCGTACATCCGGTGGTATTTAGCTTAGGATTTTTAGCTACCTGCCTTGTGGGAGGATGGATTGCCAGAAAGGAAAACTACCTTCTATCTATCCTTGGCTACACGATGAATGTTCTGTGCTTTGGTGCTCTTCTTTCTTTGACCACTATGTTTTATCCGGCTCATCTGATTTTTATTGCGGCTGTATTGACCTTCGTAGTGGTTTTAACCATGACGGTTGCTGCAGTTTTCATGCCAAATGCGTTTCTCTCTATGGGAAAGGCACTTTTCATTGCTTTAATCGGCTTGGTAGTGGCTGAAGCGGTAACTTTCTTTATGGGAATTTTTTATCCCGATATTTTCTTACTAATCGGCATTTTTATCTTCTCCTTGTATGTGGGATATGATTGGGCTAGGGGACAGCAGTATCCTCTCACTCCCAGCTATGCTTGCTACACCGCATTACAGTTGTATATGGATATCATAATCCTCTTTATGCGTATCCTTCTTGATGGGTAGAAGAAGATAATATGGCGAAGCGGAAGACTGTAAGCAAGCGGCATTACAGACGGCTACGCAGATAGAAGTGATGAATGAGGAAAAAGGTTATAACGAGGAAAAAGGAAGACAGGATGTTGGTCTTCCTTTTTTCTCGCTAAAAGAAAGTATTGTGTTTTTGAAAAATAGGCACAGCAAACGAAAAGAGAATTAAATGAAAGAAGATGCGTTGCAAAGTGAAGAATCTGCGAAGAGAAGACTCAAAAGAAGGAAATCTCCGAAGAGAGGACACGCAGATAGAGAGTCTGCAAATAGAAGAGCTGCAAAAGGAACTTAGGTTTTGATGCAGGAGATGCTGTTAAAAGCACCAGGAATCAGATGCGGAAATCTTTCGGATTTGGTGGGAGGAGGAAGGACGAGGAGGACGTTATTTTTCCTCCAAAGAAGAATTGAGGAACTGGAAGAAGCGGAATGGAAGAAGAGAATTCTTCCCTATGCCTATGAAGAGGAAGTGTTTCATGAAGTGTAAGCATTGTCAAAAGGAAATCGAAGACTCGGCTACAGTATGCCCCTATTGCAAGACTCCCTGTCATTCGTATTACGCCGAAAAAGGTCTGCGGATATTGCTATACGGAGCTAAAAGAAAGGGGATAAAGACCTGCAAAGGCTGTGGCAGGAAGATTCCGGAGGAGCTGTTAAAGCTTTGGGCGAAAGAGGCAAAGTCTTCGCAAAAATTCTCAAGAGCAGGAGGAAAATAGAGTATAGGGAAGATTCTCTGACAAGCAGAATCCTTCGAAAAAGAGAAATTCTTCTTTTCCAAAAGGGAGGAGGAAAAACCAAGTGCTCCGGATCAGAATTTTTATGCCTGATGTTACATTTGTCCGCCTTTGGCGGTAATCTTTCGCCTTCTCTTTTCTTCCACAGGATTTCTACCCTGGCAGATAACGATTCTTTTTCGTCTACTGTCTTTCTTCCATGCTTTGGCGTATTTTTTGGAAGGAAACATTGCCAAGCGTTGGAAAGAGGAGAAGGGGAAGACGCTGGGAGAAGGATACAGGAGCTTGTTTTATCTTTGCCCTCCGGCGACCATTTACTTCCTTCTGAAGGAAAATGAGAAGAACCAATTTTCCTTCTTCCTGGTTTTACATTTTGCTTTATTATTACTCTGCTTTTTGCCCTTTTTATTGATTTTTCGGAAAATGAAGGTGGATAGAAAGGAAGAAAAGCTTTCTGAATAATTGAAGAAACAATGAAAGAAGAAAAGCTTCTGAATAATCGAAGGAGTTATGAAAGAAAAAAAGTTTTTGAATAATTGAAGGAACTATGAAAGGAGAACAACTTGATCTATTCCTTTTTTGCCCTGCTTTCCCGAATGAAATATATTGACCGCTGGGCTTTGATGCGAAATGCCAGGGAAGAGAATCTTTCCGAGCATTGTCTGGAGGTGGCGATTTTAAGCCATGCCTTGGCGACCATAGGAAAATATTCGCCTTGAAAAGAAGCTTTCTCCGGAAAAATTTACTGTGAGAGCCTTATATCATGATGCCTCCGAAATCCTCACCGGAGATATGCCTACTCCCGTAAAATATGGAAAGGAAGCTCTTCGCGCCGCCTATAAAGAAGTGGAAAAGGAGGCGGAGGAGCGATTGCTTCTACTTGCTGGAGGATATGCAGGGGCGTACAGAGAACTGTTCTTCCCGGCTGAGGAGGAGAATACCGCCTATGAAAATAGGCTCTTTAAAGGCGGCGGATAAGCTTTCCGCCTTGATTAAGTGTAGGGAGGAAATCAGAGCCGGTAATCAGGAATTCTCCACAGCTTTTGCAATCCACGGAAAAGACCATAGAAAAGCTGGCGAAGGAGCTCTGAGCTGGATTTTTCTGGAGGAGTTTTTACCTACCTACGGAAAGACGCTGGATGAACTTACGGAATCTATTTTTGCAAAATAAAAAGCAACAGCAAAAGTCAGCTGTATTTTTGAATTGACAATGATAGAATACTCTATAGAATAATGATAATAATTATTATTTTTAAACTTTCTGTTACCCATAAGGGTAACAGCTTATAGAAAAAAAGGAGGTACTATGTCATTATTAAACAAGGAAGTGGAGGATTTTTCCGTTAACGCTTACCACAAGGACAGCTTCTGCACCGTGGAGAAGAAGGATATTTTTAGGAAAGTGGTCCGTATTCTTTTTCTATCCTGCAGATTTTAGTTTTGTTTGTCCTACAGAGCTGGAAGATTTGCAGAATAAGTATGCGGAGTTTCAGAAGATTGGCTGTGAAATCTATTCCGTATCTACCGATACCCATTTCGTGCATAAGGCTTGGCACGATGCATCTTCCAAGATTGGAAAATTAAAGCTTTCCGATGCTCTCCGATCCAGCCATAGCCTTTCCAAGGCCTTTTGAAGTATTTCCGGAGAACGAAGCCTTGCAGAAAGAGAAGTTTCATCGTGAATCGGAAGGAAAGATTGTAACCTATGAAGTAAGTGCCGGAAATATCGGAAGAAATGCGGATGAGCTTCTTCGTAAGGTTCAGGCCTGCCAGTTTGTAGCTGAGCATGGCAATGAAGTTTGCCCTGCAAGATGGACACCGGGAGAAAAGACCTTAAAGCCCGGAATTGACTTAGTTGGAAAAGATTTAATAAAGAATTGAATCAGAGATTTTCCCATTCGCAATTCTGTGTTAGAATTCTGCGAATGGGATTTTTGATTCTTAACGAGTATCCTACGGGTAGCGTGCAATCTCTCCTTTGCTATGAACTTCTTCATGTAGGGGAAGATTGTAAAATGTAGGGTGAGATTATAAATCTTCTGAAATAGAGTATTGAAATATAGGGGAATAAGGGGAAAGTATGGGATTTCTCTTTGAAGAGAAAGAAGATAGGAATGGAAAATATGCGGAAATCACCGGATATGAGGGACGTATCCGTCATTTGCTGATTCCGAAAATGGTGGAAAACGAAGCGGGACTCATCCTTCCGGTGCGGGTGATTGGCAGCCATGCCTTTGACGGCAGGGAGGATTTATGTTCGGTGGAGCTTCCGGAGACGGTGCACACCCTAAGAAGTTTTTCCTTTTTTAACTGTGTTCACCTTTCTCATATTCGCCTCTTTGACAGCATTGAAGATTATTATGACGGCAGCTTTCGACAGTGCAGAAGTCTGCAAGAAATTGATGTACGGTTGCTTAGAGAGGGACGTTTTCAGATTCTTCGAGATATCTTAGGGGACAGTGACAGGCAGATTCTTCTGCATTTGACTATGGAGAAGGGGGAGTGTGCCCTGCTTTTTCCCGGCTATGTGGATAAGGTTCGGGAAAATACCATGGCCAGGCAGATTCACGATACGATAGAAGGGCTGCGGCTACAGCTACAGGCAAACAGTAGGTCGTTCTCAAATAGATTTTCGTCTTTATGATAAGCATTTCCAAAGGGCTACCTATGATACCAAAGAGGCGGCAGTGTTGATTGCCCTTTGCAGACTCCGATATCCTATGGAATTACTGGACTGGGCGAAGGAAGAGTATCTTCATTTTTTAAAAGAAGGAGAATTCTCCATTTCCTTTCTCTTGGAAGAGGGGAAGAGGAGTGGATTCGTTATTATTTGTCTTTCGAAATTTTTGTCTAGGAGGCCTGTGAGAAGGCTCTTCTCTTGTGGAAAGCAGGAGCGTCCGGAGCTTACAGCCCTGTTTTTAGCTTATCAGGAAAAAGCATTTTTCCCAAGAAAAAGGAGGAGATGTTCTTTGATATTTCGGAGTTGTAAGAGGAAAAGTTTAGGAAAAATGATTTGGAAGTAATGATGCGGGATAATGTTCACTAATCGACTGAAATTTCTCGTGGATATAGTAATCTTGTGAAAATTGTGTATGGAAAGGAAGGAAAATGAAGGGAAAAGGAAGAAAGACGTCCCACCGCCCAGGGAAGTTTAAAATGACCTTAGCAGGATTTTAAATCAATCTCGTTATGAACTAAGCCTTTCCATGCGGCACTTAGCTAGGGCTTTGGATAGGCTTCCCATGAGATGGATTTTAATACCCAAAGGATGGGGAACAGAGGGGAGAGGATTCATTTTCATCCCGAGTTCATCTTCCAGCTTTTTATGGAAAGTCCACAGAAGTTAAATCGTCTTTATATGCATAGCCTGCTCCATTGCCTTTTCCGGCACATGTTTAAAAATGAAGATAAGAAAGAAGAACTTTGGAACATGGCCTGTGATATTCATGTGGAATATGTGCTGGATTCTTTGGATGTGGATTTACTGAAAAGACCTGCGGGGGAATATCGGGAGAATACCTTCCAAAGTTTGGAAGAGAAAATCAAAACCTTAAGTGCGGAGCGAATTTATCAGTATTTGGAAGAGGCGGATTTGGATTATGATGCCTGGGAACGCTTAGAACGGGAGTTTTACAAGGACGACCATGTATTTTGGAAGGTCATAGACAGAAAGGATGCTCCCGGACAGGAAGGAGAGGGGATAGTGACAGGGCGCCCTTCCTCTGCCGGAGGATTTTACGCCCAATGACAACTCCTGCCGGGAAGAGAATGAGGGGAGAAAAAGGACAGTGGTGATAATACTTCGGCTGAAAATTCCGAAGATGAGGATAAAGTCTCCTCGAGAGGCAAGTCATCAGAAGATGCTTCCCCGCAAAGTGGAACGCCCTCTAATGGAGAAGGCAAAGAAGAGAAGAATCAGAAGCTGGGAATCAAGAACCCGAAAACCGGGGAAGCGAAGGCGAAGGAAACACGGGAGAGGGAAACTCGGGAGAAGACAGCCAAGGGGAAGCCAAGCAAGAGGATAGTCAAAGTGGGAATTCTTCCGGAAAAAGCAGGAAGAAAGAAAAAAGCGGGAAAAACCGGAAGCCCACAGGACAGGAGCAAAAGAGAAGAGCGGGAAGCTAAGAAAAGAGGGATGATCTCTCTAAGGAATGGGAAGATATTAGCAAACGGACGGAGCAGGAAATCGAACATTCCTCAAAAAGAAAAACAAGAAGAACAGGGGAGTCTGACTTGGTTTTTGCGTTTGGAACAGAAGAAATATACGGATTTTTCGAGATTTTCTCCGAGGCTGTCCGTGGATAGGGAAGAGATGGAAAGTGAGACTTGGATTCCTTTTGACTACGGTTATTATTACTACGGCTTGGAACAGTATGGAAATATGCTCTAATCGAGGAAAAACGAGTATAGAGAAGGCAGAAAGTTGCAGGAGCTGGTCATTGCCATTGATACCTCTCATTCCACCAAGGGGGAGATGGTTAAGGGCTTTTTGGAGGAAACTGCCGGCATTTTAAAGCAAAAGGACGCCTTTTTCCAAAAGGTGAAGGTGCACATTCTGGAATGTGATGATGAATTACGGAAAGACATTTGTCTGGAAAATGTAGAGGATTTAGAACAATACAGCAAAAATTTTTGCGGTAAAAGGGAGGCTACGGAACGGACTTCCGCCCGGTTTTCCGCTATGTTTCAGATTTACAGAAACGGGGAGAACTGAAGAATTTGAAGGGGCTGATGTATTTTACCGATGGGAAGGGGCGTTATCCCAAGGAGGCACCGCCCTATGTTACCGCCTTTGTCTTCCCTAAGGGAGAGGATATCGATGATGACAATGTTCCATTCTGGGCGATGAAGCTGTACCAAAGGGAGAAGGATTAGTAAAAAGCGAAGAGACTATAAGAGAACTTTATGAATATAGAAGAAGCAAAAGAAGAAATCAAAAGGACGAGTGAGGCCTATCATCAAAAGGATGCCTCGGTTGCTATAAAATTCCGGTGGAACGGCAAAGACCTTTGTTCTTGATGGGACCTCCGGGAATCGGAAAAACCGCTATCGTGGAGCAGGTGGCAGAGGAGCTGGGAATCAATCTGATTTCCTATACCATTACCCACCATACCAGACAGTCTGCCATCGGACTGCCTTATATTTCCAAGAAAATGTATGGAGACAGAGGGTTTCCATTACGGAATATACCATGTCGGAGATTGTGACCTCGTTTATGAACAGATTGAAAAAGACCGGCATTTCCGAAGGAATCCTCTTTCTGGATGAAATCAATGCGGTGTCGGAGACATTGGCGCCTACCATGCTGCAATTTCTTCAGTATAAGACCTTCGGTATGCATCAGGTTCCGGAGGGCTTTGTGCTGGTGACTGCAGGAAACCCTACGGAGTACAACAAATCCGTTCGGGACTTTGACATTGTAACCTTGGACAGACTGCGAAAAATCGAGATTCAGGAGGATTTTTCCAGCTTTAAAAACTATGCCTATAATGCAGGGCTTCATTCCGCCATCCTTTCCTACCTGGAAATCAAGAAGGAAAAATTTCTGCTTTGTGAAAGCAGGATTTAGACGGAAAAACGCTTTGTTACCGCCAGAGCCTGGGAGGATTTGTCCAAAATTATGCAGGTCTACGAGGAGCTTCATTATCCTTTGGAAGAAAAGCTGATGGCGGAATATCTTGCAGATGAAGAGGTGGCTAAGGACTTTGCCCTTTATTATGACCTGTATTGCAAATACAGAGAAATCTATCATGTACCGGATATTTTTGGCAGGAAAAGAAATCAAGGATGTCAGTCTCTTTGTACAGGCTCCCTTTGACGAAAAATCAGCTTACTATCCCTTTTGGTGGAGGCTTTTGCAGAATGGATTTTATCGTTACAAGCAGGAACAAAAAGAACAGGAGCATATCTTCGGTCTCTTAAAGAAGGCGAAGGAGAAAATGCAGGAGCTTCCCTTGGAGCAGGTACTGGGGCAGGAAGAAAGGACTTTGGAGCAACAGAGAAAACGGGCTAAGGAAGCAAAAATGCTTTCCAAAGATCAGGAAAAAGCGCTATGCCCATCTGCTTACCACCCTGTCAGAGTGCCCTAAAGCTTTTACAGGAACAAAGCCAAGCCTCAGAGGAGGAAAAAGTTCGGGCTTCTGAAGTTTGCTTTTCAAGAGAAAGAAGAGGCAAGAAAGAAGGATGTGGAAGAAACCGGGGAAGATGCTCAGCAACGCCCTTCACTTCTTAGGAGAAGTCTTTTGGAGAGGACAGGAGTTGCTGCTCTTCTTATCAGAGCTTAGTAAGAGTAAGCATGCCTTGACCTTTCTTGTCCGAGGTGGGAAATGAAACCTATTCACAGTATAACCAGTATCTTTTTATTGCAGGATCAGAAGAAGTCCTTGCAGGAAGAGCTTAGGGCGCAAATGGAGCTGTAAGAAGAAAAATATTTCCGGATTTTTATCATTAGCTTTAATAGCTCTCCCGGAATTTAGGGAGATAGTATAAGAATATTCGATAAATGTACTGCATAAAATTATAAACATAATTTTTGCTTTTTCCTAGCCTTTTTTCTTGCTTTTGTCTTAATATAAAGAAGATAAACCAAGCTGTTTAGATGCAGTTTTATATACATTTTTGTTGAGAAAGAGTAGGGCGCTATGGGAAAGAGACCAAGAATCAAATTAACGGTTACCGACAGAAGAGGCAAGATGGGCTGTCATAGAGGACACCATATAGGACAGACCTTTGATTTTGATACGGAGCGGGGAGAGATTTGCCCTATGGCCATGCACTGTGCCTTTCCTTATATTGATATATTACGTTACGGCGGAAAGATTCCCGGACAAGAAGAAGGAACAGCAGAGTTTTGCTGTTCCGATGCAGATCTCATTATAGTATTTAAGGCAGAAATTGTAGAAGACGAGGAGTAAGCTTTGAAGATAAAAGCCATATTTATGGAGAAGCTTCTGCCATTTCACAATCCTCTCCGGTGTAGAAGGAGATTTGCAGAGCGCCTTCCCCTTTTTCCCGGTTATGATTGATGCCGAGATTTTCGGATGCTGACCATATTGGAAGCCAGAATGGTGGAAATAATGGAAATGGCGCCCGGATGATCCTGCACATGAAGAGAAATTGCATATTCGCTATGAATCAGTCCCTGGGCGGAGCTGTCCATAGAATTCCGGTATTCCCCGGATTCCCGGAAGAGCTCTGCAATGCCCTGGGGCTCTTCTTTTTCTATGGAAGCTTTGATTTCTCCAGTAAAATCTGGTAATGGGCAATCATTTGCAGAATCGGTTCCTTATTACTGAGGCAGATTTGCTGCCACATAATGGGAGAAGAGGAGGCGATACGGCTAATGTCTTTAAAAAGCCTCCGGCGACCCAGCTTTTTCATGGTCCCTTCTCATCCTCTTCCTTCAAAGAAGCTTTACAAGACTTTGCGGCAATCAGGTGGGGAGGTGACTCACAGGCCACGGACTTTATCATGCTCTTCCGGACTCATCACAAAGGGAATGCTGCCAATAGAGGAGAAAACTTTTCATTTTCTCGATAGACTCTGTAGGAAAGCCCTGCCCGGAGTCAGGAGATAATAAGCATTTTCCAAAGAAGATGAGTCGGAGGCTTGGTATCCGAAGACTCCGAGCCTGCCATAGGGTGTCCACCGCAAAATCGGGCAGAAAGTCCTAAAGCTTCCGCTTCTTCCATAATAGATTGTTTGGTGGAACCCACGTCAGTCAGCAGGGTATGGAGAGGAAAGCTTAGTGTCAGTTCTCGTAAGAATATTCAGATTACATTCCACTGGGGTACAAAAGAAAGAGAGCTCCGTATTCGTATCTATTTCGTCAATACTTTGCAGTCCTTTTCCATGACTCCTTCCGAAATAGCCATCTCTACGGAATGTTGATCCTTCTCCAGTACAGAAATCTTTAGCTTTGGGGATAGGTACTTTTTGATGGCTGTCAAATAGAGCCCCAGATTAAACCCAAGCCAATCAATGTAAAATTCTTCCATTCCATAGCGAAAATCCCCATTAGTACATACAGTATTTCCAAATTATACAGGAAAATGCCCGGAGAAGGAAAGAGGGAAAGGTAAGATGATGAAGCCTTCGATAGATAAAAACAATAATTTCTACGACCTATTTAAGACTTCAATCCTAGAAAAACTGAAAGCGTGATAAGATAAGAAATAAGATTAAATCTATCGAAAAGGTGTCTTAATGCGGAAATTCAGAAAAATCGGCACAAGGAAGGATTGTGTTACCATTATTCCTTCTACTTCTTACTTCCTTTTTAGCCTTCAGGGAAGTCTGCTATCCTATGCTAAAAATGGAGTAGAAAAAGAAAGGTCAGTCCTTCCGTTTTGGAAGAGGATGAAGCCCCGTGGGATAGTGGAGACTTTTGTATGGGGAAATTGAAAAGAAAATCATTTTCCAAGAACAGCTACTACGGCATTACCGGATTGTCTGCATCAGGAAAAAAAGAAATTGCAGAATAATAAACATCTTGTGCTTCCTGCTTATCAGAAAAGAAGGCGGAAGAGAAGGCTGTGGAAGGCGTGGGAAGAAAGCCTTTTCAGGGACTTGAAACTACAGGTCTTAAAAATTCAACTGGCCGAAGGGGTAAAGGAATATATTATTGATGACGGAGCATTTTTCGGAAAATGAAATTTCTGAATTGGAACTTCCTGAGGGTGTTAAATATATAGAGGCCTTTGCTTTTAAGGGACAATCAAATCAGCAGTTTAGAGTTGCCTAAGACTTTGGTGAAATGCGGAAATAGAAAGTTTTGCCAAGAATAAGATTCATAGCCTGACAATATCTCCCAAAGGTAAAGCTGTTACAGTTGGACTCTTTGGCTTTGCCTATAACGAAATCACGGAATTAAAAAGCGCACTTATAGCGTGTTTAAGCTTTTTGCAAAATGTTTTCTATAAACAAAATATCGAGGGAAAAAGAAAGTGCAGATCAGCTCAGAAATCCTAAAGCATTTGCAGCTTCCACCTATATTGCGGCAAGAGTGATTTTCATGAAATTCATTTGGAAGCAGGAAAGTGAAGCTTTGCTTCCGTTAAATGATTACTGCAAAAGGCCTATGCTGTAAAAGAAGATGAGGCTGACTAAAGGTTGGGAAGCTTTACAGGAAGCTATAGAAAAAGCAGAGACATTGTTGCAGGAGGAAGCTCGGAAAAAATGCGATTCAAGCGACGCTTGAAAGCTAGGGAAGAAACCTGGCAGAGTTGGAGCAGAATCCTTATTCTGTAAAAGCGTTGGAAGAAAAAAACTGAGAGCAAGACTAAAGAAGCAGGAAAGATATGAGGAAAATTCTTTTCGTGTCTTTCTGAGGAAAGAAATAAAGGCAGAAGAGCTTCTTCAGAAAATTAAGAGATTCAGTAAGGACTCTTCGGAAGAGGAAGAGAGAGAAGAAAGAAGCAGAAGCGGAGATTCAGGGCTGTCTGCAAAAAGCTGGAAACATCAAGTCTTTCTTTGAAGAAAAATCCTGAAGCCCTATATCAGCAGGAAGATTTCTTGTATGGAAGGAAGGAAATTTTAGGATTTTCCGAATCAGGAAAAAGAAAAGTCGGAATACAAACTAAAGACTTGGTTCTTCCTACTGAAAACCCTGCAGGAGAAAGCGATAACGGAAATTGGGGATAAGGCTTTTCTTTACACGGAAAGGATTACATTTTAAAAACAGATATGGATATTCCCCCAATGGACTTCGGAGTGTTGTGATTCCTGATACCGTGACAAAATCGGAAATAACGTTTTTCAAAACAATGCCCCTTTCTCATGTTAAGCTACCCTCTCAATTAGAATATATCGGGGATTTGGCCCTTTAATGGAAATGTTCTGGAGGAAGCTATTTTACCGGATTCTTTGCTTAGTTTTGGGGTGGGAACATTTTTCCCTAGAATCGTATACGGAAGGTTCGTTTTCCGGAAAAATTGGAAGTGGTTCTAAAGGGATTTTTCCAGAAATATTCAGCTTGAAGAGGTGGAACTTCCGAAAACAGTAAAAATCATTGAGGACTCAGCTTTTGTAGGATGTCCCATTCAAGAAATCACTCTGCCGGAGGGCTTGGAGGAAATCGCTCAAAAAGCATTTCTGTCCCATAGAATCAGAAACCTGTGGATTCCTGCTTCTGTAAAGAAGATCGGAAGTCAGGCCTTTGCCAACAATAAAAAATTCGTACACTTCGACAGATTTATCTGGAAGAAGGGTAGAAAAATTAAAACAATGCCTTTAAAGAGTGCTTTGGTAGAAGAACTTTATATTCCTAAGAGCCTGAAAAGTTAGACCAGACTGGCTTTTAACGACAATATGAATGAGGAGAAAAAGAACTCGTCAAGACAAAAGATTTATACTGCTTTAGAGGAACAAAGTCAGGCCTTCCAAGGAAAAGCAAGAACTGATTCTCTTAAATGAGGAAGACTGGGAAAAGGGAAGAGAAGGAGTTAAGGGAAAGACTGGAAAAAGAGCGGAATAGCAAAGGGAAAAAGCAGGAAAGAAGAATAAAGAGAGAGAGAAAAGGAGGATCAAGGAAACAAGGATAAAGGCAAAGGGAGAAGCAAGAAGCAAAACAAGGAGGAAAGAAGGAAAATCAAGGGACAAGCAGAGGAAAAACAAGAAGAAAAGAAAAATGGAAAGTCTCCGAAAACACAGGAGAAGAATAGCCAAGGATCGGCAGCAAAGCAGAATTCCCACTCAAATCAAAGTATCAGTTCTGTGAGAGGTACAGAAGAAATTCCGGTGCAGAAACAGGAAAGCTAAAAGAAAGGTGCCGTACTGGGTGAGCAAAGATACATGACTTCTCTACGAGACAATCATATCTGGCAGAAGAGATGGAGAATCTTGGTATTTTATTCCTCTTGGGAAGAGGCTTTGAGAGGATGACTGAGGCGAAGATTGATGGTCGCTGGTATCATTTTTCCAAAACCGGAGAGATGGAAAAAGGATGGATCTTGGATCAAGGAAGATCTTATTATTTTGCCGGAGACGGAGATGCTTTCTTGGCAGTGAGCTTCTGGATCAGGAAAGTGGTACTTCCTGGGGAGAAGACAGTGGTATGCTGGCAAATCAATAGCTTTTGAGGGAGGAAAAGTGGTATTTTTCTCAATTCGGATGGAAGCTATAATACAAACAGACGGTGCATAAAGATATTAAAGTGATACAATACTCTTGAAAAGAAAAGAAAGAGCTATGCTTTTATTTTATAAATGATTTTGCATTGTTTGGAGGAAGTATGGATTTGACAGATATTATAGGTTTCAGATTCTGATAGGATGCTTATTTCCCAGCATGCAAAAATAGAGATGTTCGAGGAGGTATAAATCTTGAGATATACTGTCCGTGTTTGGCAGAATGTGATATTATAGCAAAGTATGAGGATGATAAACCCTTTCCAAGGTTGTTTGGTATTAGAGCGAGGATAAACATGGGAAGGCAATACATATTGTAATTAGTAAAAATGAGGGATATATCTATCTTATAACAGCTATATCAAATGACGAGTTTGGAAAAGAAGGTTATAGGAAAAGAGGTAAGATATGAGATGCGGTTCTTGTGGCGGCGCCATGTTAGAAGGACTTACTACAGATGTAACCGACTTGGGTGATATAGTTATCATTATTCAGAATGTTCCATGCTTTAAATGTGCTGAGTGTAATGATATTTTTATACAGCCACGGTACTAAAAGCGATTAGAAGAAATTATAGAGGAGGCAAAGCGCTATGTACAAGAAAATTGCATAGTGATTTCAGTGAGGTGGCATAAGTTTCTTTAGTCAAGACTAAAGAGGATGCAAGATAAAATAGAGATTTGAGATACAGTATGGGTCTGAATGAGGGCAATCTGAGCCCGCGGGTTCCTAAGCTTTTATCTTATAAAAAGCTTAGAACCCCTACGTGCAACGAAGCTAGCAAAGCGATGCTAAATTCGAACCTATGATAGAAAATATTTGGATTTTTACATCCTCTTTATCCACCCTAATTCCTGATTGTGCCACCCTTCGATAAACTGTTTTTGGAAGGAAGAAAAATCAAAAATGACGAGATCACCGCCATCACCGCTCCTGCCATCTGCATGGGATACTGAGTGGTGCTGCCCCTACAAGGTGGAGAGGCAGGCCCCAGAGTCATGTTTTTGGAGGGTGTTTACAATGAGGGGCCACATAAAAGTCATTCAAGAAACAAATTTAAAGGTGAAAATGGTAACGTCACCAGCCCCGGTTTCACCAGGGTAACATGATTTTCCCGAAAATCTGATGGCAGTTTGCAACCGTCAATAGTAGCGCTTCTTCCAGTTCCTCCGGTAGAGAGGAAAAAGGTGCCGCATCAAGAAGGTTCCGAAGGCGCTGAAAAGGTTCGGAATAAAGAGGGCGGGATACTATCCAGCCCCATTTTCTGAATAATCAGATGCTGAGGAATCGGAAAAATCTGTCCCGGCACCATAAGGACGGAAAGTAGCAGAATAAAGATGAGATTTTTCAAAGGGGAACTTTATTCTGGCAGCAAGAGCATAACCGCCATGGCGCAGAGAGAAGCTGTGCCACTACCGTAATCACTGTAGATAAAAATCGTATTAAAAGTGAAATCCTTGCAAAGACAGGGAACTTACAATTTGGGTATAAGCCACAGTAATAATTTCTTTGGGAAAAATGGTAGGTGGTATTTGCATGGCTACCGCTGGTCTTAAAGGAGGTCAGCACCATCCGAAAGGAAGATGGTTGCCTGAGACCGAGCAAATAAAACCAAATGAACAAGGAGCTTTTTCCAAGAGAATTTCTGATTCATCATGTTCCTCCTTTCTAATAATTTACCCACTTCTTTTGTACAGAGAGAACTGTATCAAGGGTAATCAGTAATTACAGCAAAAATCAAGATGGAAATGGCCGCCGCATAGCCCTTATAGCCGTAATCAAAGGCCTGTCGGTGAAGAGCATCACCACAGTCTGGGTGGATTCATAGGCGAGGGTTTGATTTCAATACCATCATACTACACTACATCAAAAGACCTGAAAGGCGCTGATAATGGAGTAATCATGACAAAGAAAATGGTGGGGGTCAGTAAGGGGATGGTAATCTTAAAACTGAGTCAGGAGCCGCTCCGTCAATAGTCTGCCGCGCCTCACTAATAGGTTTGGAGATTCCCTGCATACCGGCTAGAAGAATAATCATGTTATAACCTACAGTCATCAAAAGTCCCTACCAGTATAATGACGAAAATAGCGGTTTTGGAATTGGTTAGCCAGCCGATTCGAGGGGCCTCGGAAGATAATTACAGCATTCAAAATACCCATTTTTCTCGTTAAAAACCCATTTTCAAACCATGGCAGCAGCCGCCGCCATGGTGACGGAGGAAGAAGTATAGGGTGCGGTAAATGAGACTTTTCCTTTTATCTTGGCATTTCAGTAAGGCCACAATTACCAGAGAAAGAAAGAGACCTACCAGGCGGTCACCACCACATATTTCAGGGTATTTCCAAAAGCTGAAAAACCTCTTTGTCAGAAAGCATCTGGCGATAGTTATCCAAGCCGATAAAAATGGGTCACATTGAACTATTGACATCGTTAAAAGCTGAGACCAAAAGTTTTTGGATGAAGGGCCAAATATAAAGACCATAAGTCCTATGGTGACCAGGGCAATAAAAATATAGTACGCAATCAGTCCTTCACTTTCCCAGGATAGTCCAGCCTTTTTCCTTGTAATTTCTCTGCTGATTTCATGTTACTCCTTTACCCTAAAGAAAATATCGGAGACTTTTCTCCCGGGATAGTAAAGCAATTGATTCTTGGCAAGGGAATGCATCAGCTTCCGTCTTTAAAATACACAAGCCTCTGCAAGAACCTCTCCTCCGCTATAGGCCTTTTGTAGAAACCTTAGATTCCATATCGTGAGGCTGTGCCGCATTTTTACACATACAGGAAGGGGATATGCCTTGTCTGTGTGGGCGGTATATACTGCTAAAAAGCATACTTGTCGCTGGACGGCAAGAGCTCCTGAGATTCATTTCTTGCGGAAATAACCACCAGTATTTCCTTAGATGTCCATCAGCTTCGCTACTGCTGAGGCCAGATGGCAAAAATCTGTAACCCTTCCTATTCTTGCCCTCGTAAAACCATAGAGCCCAAAACCGTTGATACAGTTTGTCTACTCCCATTAAAGCTGGAAGCTACACAATCAATCTTATCCTGATATTGTCGTTGGAAGTATACTCAGGAACCATATAAGATCCGGCAAAAGGTCAGTGCCAGCTGTCCCCTTCAAACATGGCATCTGCAGAGTCTCGGAAGAAATTTTGCGCAGAGCTGGGGGAGAATTCATATCAATCATATCAATCCAGCACTGAATTCCGCCCTGGGTCTTGGGATCCTCATAGCCGGAACTTTTCTTGTCTTCGCTGAGAATCAACCGCGATTAGCAAAAACGGTCCTGATAGTGCCAGGTTTGGAAGTCTACAGGGCGAGGCAAAAGGGATAAACACCCTCATCCAGACCTGCCTGCTTCAATTCCTCAGCCTTAGCCACCAAGTCTTCATGCTCATGTCGTTTGTCAGGTAGCTTACCAGCTTCATCAAAAAGATTTCCTTATTGTACCAAAAGGCAGTGGTATCAAAATCCTTAGGAACGGCGTAGTTCTTTCCGTCACGAACATAGTTGTTTACCAAAAGACTCAGGGAAATTATCTTTTAATATCGGACTTGGCGATAGCATCGCTAAGATCTGCCAGAATTCCCCCATCCATAGCTGTCAGGTATGGAGTACATTTAGCAGAATACATCGGATCCTTTCACGCCTGCTGGCGACCTCCAGCGGTCAGTATTCTCCGCCCTTATAGGGGTGAGCTGAACTTCAATGCTGACATTCGGATGAGCCTTGGTATAAGCTTCTGCTAAAGACTCAGTCGTGGCTCTTTGCTTTTTCATCCCAGATTGCCATGGAAAGAGCTACTTTTCCTTCGGACTTTGCTTCTCCGGAAAGCACTTTCTCCGCTGCCCTGCCTTATTACCGCAGGAAGCCAATGCAGTAGTTCCCATGGCCAATAGGGGTAGCCAATGCCAAGAGTTTTCTGTTCTGCATAATTTTCTCCCTTTGCTCTTGCTATTCTTTTACAAGTCTTGCAAGTTGTTTGCAAGCGCACGATAAAACTAATTTTTCTGAAGCGAACTCACAGTTTATGAAGGGATTATATGCTATGAAGGGCATATACTTTATAAAAAGGAATGTACTATGTGAGCGAGATACATTTTTCTGGAGCGAAATCGAGGCGTCAAAAGCTTCTTTCCTAGCAGGAATAGTTCAGCTTAGTTTTTGGAAATGCTATAACTGCCTGTCTGTAAATCCACCTCTACAGCATATCCGTTTGCAAATGTGGATCTTTGCCGATATCCTCTTATCATCAGCATTTCATGTTTCCACAAGCTCCGCATCTCCACATTTTGTAAATCCTCTAATACCTACATTCAAATGTTTTCTCCCAAGGCATTTCCTCTTCCAAAGTAAAAGGCTCCGTCAATGCCCAGATGAGCAGGATCTCCGAATAAGATAAGGGCACCGCCGTTTAGCAGGGCATAAAAGCGTGAGTCCTCCTCCGGAAGCTTTTCCATCATCCAGGGAATTACCAGACAGTCATGGTAAACTAGATTAAAACATGGGGATGGGAATTTCATGTAGAACTTCAGGCTCCCGAGCATAAAGTCATAGGGGGCGTAGTGGCAGAAGACCAGCCACGCCAATCATGTTACCTCTTCAGAGCTTGGTAAAATGTCTTTGCTCAGAAGATAACGGAGCACTGGCATCGGTATTCATAGGAATCTTTCCGGCGCATTCTATGCCTGGGATTATCACATTCATCTCCCTCGTTACAGGTAAAGACATCCAGATAAGCTCCATCTAGATTTGATTCCCTCATCAAGGAGTCTTTCAAAGTTTCTTCCAAACATGTGAGAACCTGACTGGGTACAGAGGTAGGCTTGGGACCTCCTGCCCAGCAGGGCGTGGGTGAAATCTTGCCATCAGGACTTTTGCAAGCCAGATCATCATGCAGTAAGCTTTCCGCCTTTTATGAAATCTCTGTACTGGTCATGGATACCGAAGAGGCCAGTTCTTTCATAGTATCGGACATTTCCCGCATACCTTCCAACCACCAGCTTCTTTGAGGCAGGCCCCACATCAGGTGCTATTATCATAACCCGCATCTCCCCAGCCATCAAATGGAGTAGAGACTTCTCTATACCACATCCGCCTTTAGGAGCTCTCATTTCCTCTGCCCTCTTTCGGAAAGTAGTGAGGTGGTTATTTTATCGGAGCATCCTTGCTCGAAGAACTCCGAGATCGGCTGGACAGGTCTTTATCCCCTTGTGCACAAAGGAGCGCCCCAAAAAGCTTTCTTACGGAAGGTTAGCCACTTCCTTTTCCTTTAGTGTCTTTAGTTTGCCTTCCTCCCTTGCCAGCTTCCGATACGTCTTTAAAGACTGTTGTAGTCGCAATCCGATAGGAAGAGATAGCGTATAATCCAGCGATATTCCATTTGCCCCAGACTTAGCTCAATGCGAAACTCTTGCTGGTTCCATGCTTCCTACTTCATGCACCGCCTCATAGCCCATATTCAAGGGGTGAGGCTTTCTGCAGATAGCCCTCTCCATCCTTGACTTGTCCAGAAAATGGGAGGTAGGCGCTGGCTGTGCCACCAAGCGTCCTGGAAGCCATCCTGATGAAACACATCCCAGGTGTGGAATCAAGATGCCCTGCTCCTTAGGGATAATGCTGGCCAGGAAGAACTTTTCTTCCTGAAAAAGCAAAAAGGACCCGGAAGAGGATTTTTATCAAAAGTACAATCTATAGGAGCTTCTGTTGAGAGATCCATTCAAAATATACCTGTTTTGTACTGTACTCAATCAGTATACTAGGTTTCAAAGGAAGGAGAAAGCTCTTCCTTCTTATTACTATAGGACGAGGGAAGAATGAAATCTTTGAAAATCTTTGAATTCCTTCACCTACGCCGGTACGAATCAGCTCATGGCTTTTTGATTTTGGCATCTTTAAAGTGAGAGTAGGGCTTTTATTGTTTCGTTTTCCTCTTTCTCTTTTTCTGCCTTGTCTATCTTGCTATCTTGCCTTTCTCCGTTAGATAAATTGTCCTTTTTCCTGCAAAACAATATAAGGAGAAAAATCTGCCTAGTTTCCCATTTGGTTTTTCGGTGCTTATGGAATATCGAGAGGTTATCAGGATCAAATTCTAATAAATATCTTCAAAAGAAAGCAGTATTTTTGATGGATTCATATTCTTTGTGCTCTAAAAAGTAATTTCTATGGAAATATTTTTGCTATATTATATCCTGATTTTATTTGTTGGAAATATACTGTAAAAATAGCTTTTTGTATAAAATACTACATTGAAATGTGCAAATGAGAGCAGAAGAAGAAAATGAAATGAAAATAAAGAAAAAAAGAAAGCTTTAAAAAAGCTTCTTCGATGGTTTTTCATAAATATAATTTTTAATTTTCCAATAAAAATCAGGTGACAAGATTCGAACTTACGACCCCCTGGTCCCCAAACCAGGTGCTCTACCAAACTGAGCCACACCTCGAGTTCCTTCAGTAGAGAAAGAACGTCGTTATATTACCCTAAAAGTGAATATTTTGTCAATAGAATTTTTAAATTTTTGATCATAAAAATTTTTGAAATTGTTTAGAAAATGGAGGTAGAAAGGCTGAGTTCTACCTCCTGCATTTCTATTACAATTATTCCTCCCGGAATAGCCTTTCGAACAGCTTCACAAGCATTTCTACTGCAAAAGTGCATCACTGCATCATCTATCATCTACAGTATCTCTGTTCTTTCCCGTTAAAGCAGGCATAGAACTTCTTCTTACATTGTCCCAGAAGACAGAATTGCTTCGGAAAAAGTATCATTATCCTCTACCTTGAGATCTTCTTTGCCTTGCTATCCCAGGTGACCTTTACCTTTACGGTGTAGTTATAGTGGACAATTTTGCTTTCTCCATAGAAGGTTTTGATATAGCTGGGTTCTGTGTCTTCCTTAGACTTCTCTACGGATTGCTTTCTCCTCCTTCTTAGGATCTTCAGGGAGTGGTATTTTTCCGTATCCTCCTCATATTTTCCAAATGAAGGTCAAGTCATTTTTCCCCCACTGAGGATGAGATTCTTAAGGGTTTACTATAAGGCTGGATTTTTATCAGGGATTCCAGCGACATGATTCTGGGAAGCTCCTTGCCCTTTTGGTTTTTAACTGCTACGCTGTAATCGCTGGTGAAATTTCTCTTCTTTTTGCCCGGAATAGAAACATCATATGTTAAACGTCCCTTGCGAGCTTGAATCTGCTCTTTGAAATGTCTTTTCCACAAGTTTTTCTCCGTGCCAAAAACTTCTGCATGGCTGGAAGAAAGATCATCTACTGAGCTTTCATCTCCTGTGGAAGGTTTAGTTTCCGTCGGATCCTCTTCATAGCTCCAGACATAGTCTATCCGCATGGGAGTCCATTCAGGATATCTCTTTTTCAATTCGATGTGAATTCTAGCATGACTTTTTCGAATAAGGAGTATCCAGTTTTTGTATAAGGAAGGTCTTCCCCTTTGCTGTTTTTATTACAACGGTAAGAGTCTTCCTTTGTTATGTCCTTTCATTTTTGCGGAACCTTTATACCTTTGAAAATGAGCTGTCCTCTATGTTTTTACTTCATCCAAATTATAGTTATCATCTACTACTTTTTCACTGTGCCAGTAAAGCCTCTACATGGGCGGGAAGAAGAGCGTCATTAGCTTCTGTGTCGGAGGGAGTCGGCTACTCAATGGTGGAAGAGGAAGTTTTATCGTCGCTTTTTCGGTGTCTCCTCTTTGGGATTCTCCAGCTTTGTATCAGGGTTTTTGAGTGTCCGGCTACTTTGGTGTCTCATTTTCTTCCTTTTTCAACCGGCGCATTTTTCGTCAAACTGGAAGCTTAAGGAGAAGATTCCTGTTCCTACAAAGTTACCGGAGCTGTGGTTCAGGGAATTCTATACGGAACATAATTCCCCTGCGAGTACTCTCTGTTGTTAACTCTTCACCGTCCTTATTATAGGCCTTTGCCATAAACTCCTTGGCATTCCATGCTTCTTGGAACTTCTTTGGAATAGACTGCTTAAAACGCTTAATTCCTCCGCTACTTTGTTTCCCATTCTTCCTGTAATAGCTGTAGCGCTTTACCAGTTCTCCCCTGTGGTGCGAATCTCCACTTTGGCAGGAACCTGATTTGCCAGATCCTTTACGTTTACGGTAAAGCTTTGGGACAAATCTGTGTCGCCCTTGTGGTAACGAATGGTAACAGTATTATCGCCTACGGTATTTAAGCTTGTGTTATTTTCCGGAGTAGAGCTAAAGCCAGCAGCCTTTGCCAGCTCCCAGTTTTGATACAGTTTATTGTTACCCTGCTTGATTTTACAGCTTCTACGATTAAATCGTCAATCTGAGCATCTCCCACATGGTATTCTTTCTTTGCCAAACGAGAATCCAGCTTAAAAAGGAAGCGATGGGAGTTGTCCTTGCTAGTGTCCACCTTAACTGTATCACAGCTCATAGCCCCAGGAGCTGAAGCCCTCGTGAGGAACATTCTTTAAGGAGAAGCTCCACTGGTTGGCGGCGGCATCATACTGAGATCTTGCCACTTCTTATCCCCGTCCATTAAGTGCATGTGGTCAATCTTTCCCTTTCAGCAGGGAATAGTATACCGGAAGTTCTCTTTATCAAGCGTAATGGTAGAGCTGTCTCCCATTTGCATAATGTACATGGATTTCGGTGGGATATTTCTTGAATCTCTGCTCTCAGTACGATGGCGCTGACTAAGTCGATATCCATATCCTTTTTGCAGAAAAATGTACCAAAAATCTCATGGTTCCTTCTTTAATGGGAGAACCCTGTGCAGGACTGGTGCTGATACCGTACTGCGCAAATTCCTCAGGCTTATGACTTTCGTTTCTCCGCTTGGAAAATGCAAAGCTTTAGTGGTATCGCTTAAATCCAAAGTCTTACCGCTCTGACTGGAGGTTAGGACGGTTTACAAATTCCATATAGTTAAAGGGAAAGCCTTCCGGCCTTTCTTGCTTTTTCGCTTGATTTAAAAGCATTTTTCCAGGGCTGAAGTATGGGAACGAAGAGTTCTGGTGGCTCCTGCCAACCCGTCATAATACTTTCCGCTCTTACTGTTGACGGATTTTTCACTTCGTCAACAGAGTCCAAGCCTGACTCTTTCCAGAAGCCGGTCTCTGAACTTGGCAAAAAGTCCGGTTGTGTGTCATCGGTAAAAACCACACTTTCTGCAAACAATCTTTCCGTTTTCAATCCGAACCTTTACGATATTCGCTCCCTTTTCCTGAAAATGGATGCCTTCCTTGGAGGTTCGCATAGTAAATCCCATCGGTCAGCTGATTCTCCTCCTTAGGTTTTTCGGGATTTGGTGTTTCCGGATTTACTTTCTCGTTTTCATCCTTTTCTTCCGGGGCATTTTCTTCAAACTTTAAAGCTCAGACTCAGCATAGCATTCTGATAGAAAGCTACATCATGGGTATAATTCAGGGAATTGCACGCGAATAGAATTCCTCGTTTGTTTACTTCCACCTTCAATTCGTTGCCATCCTTATTGAAAGCTTTTGCGGTAAATTCCTTGTTGTTCCATGCTGTTTCAAACTTCTTGGGAACAGGAACCTGCACATAGGAAAAGCATACCCTGTTTTTCTTCCCATGTGAGCTTCGGTGAAAAGCTGGCGCTACCAGTTCTCCCCTGTAGTGAGAATCTCCACTTTGGCAGGAATCTGATTTGCCAGATCCTTTACGTTTACAGTAAAGCTTTGGGACAAATCTGTGTCGCCCTTGTGGTAACGAATGGTAACAGTATTATCGCCTACGGTATTTAAGCATGTGTTATTTTTCCGGAGTGAGAGCTAAAGCCAGCGGCCTTTGCCAGCTCCCAGTTTTGATACAGTTTATTGTTACCCTGCTCGGTAACAGCTTCCACGATCAGTCGTCAATCTTTAGAGCATCTCCCACATGGTATTCTTTCTTTGCCAAAACGAGAATCCAGCTTAAAGAGCGATGGGGAAGTATCTGACTGGTATCTACCTTTACGGTATAAAGCTCATAGCCCCAGGAGCTGAAGCCTTCATGAGAACATTCTTTAGGAGAAAGCTCCACTGGTTGGCGTGACATCATACAGGATCTAACCACTTCCTTATCCCCGTCCATTAAGTGCATGTGGTCAATCTTTCCCTTAGCGGGAATGGTATACCGGAAGTTCTCTTTATCAGAGTAATGGTAGAGCTGTCTCCATTTGCATAATGTACGTGGTTTCGGTGGGATATTTCTTGCGAATCTCTGCTCTCGGTACGATGGCGCTGACTAAGTCGATATCCATATCTTCTGCAGGAAAATGCACCAAATTTCCTTGGTTCCTTCTTTAATAGGAGAACCCTGTGCAGGGCTGGTGCTGATACCGTACTGCGCAAATTCCTCGGGACTTCGACTTTCGTTTCTCCGCTTGGAAAATGTAGCTTTGAGGCGGGTATCACACAAATCCAAAGTCTTACCGCTCTGGCTGGGGTTAGGGACGGCTTTCAAATTCCATAGCTAAAGGGGAATTCCTTGTTGCCTTCCTTCTTTTTCGCCTGATTTAAAGGCATTTTTCCAGGAGGCAGGTATGGGAACGAAGGGTTCTGGTGGCGCCTGCCAATCCGTCATAATACTTTCCGCTCTTACTGTTAACGGATTTTCACTTCATCAACAGAGTCCAGACCCTTTGACTCTTTCGAAGTTGGTCTCTGTACTTGCAAAAAAGTCCGGTTGTGTGTCATCGGTAAAAACCACGCTTTCTGCAGAGACGATTTTTCCATTTTTCAATTCGAACCTTAACAATATTTGGACCTTTTTCTTGGAAGTGGATCCCTCCTTGAAGTTCCGAAATAAACACCGTCCATAAGACTTTTGCTTTTTCCTCTTCCTAGGAGTCTCCGGCTCGTATCCTCCTTAGAACTTCAGGTTTCTTATCTTCCTTGGGACTTTCAGGTTTTTATCTTCCTTAGGCTGTTCGGGCTTTGCCTCCTCCTTTGGGGGTTGAATCTGGCTATCGAGACTGCTTCTACAGGAACGGCTTCTATAAGAGGAATCGCTAGAAACGGAGGGGAGTGTTCTGCTGACACCGGCAACGCTGACCGCTTTCCGTGCCGGGAAGTCCTTTTCGGCTTCATACACTGCTGCCATTGGAAGGTAGCGTCCGTTTTCGTCTACCGTGTATCCATCCTTGGTTAAGCCGGATACTTTCTAACTCTCCCAGAGTTTTCGGATCCTCTGCCTCAAAAGAAAGTAGCAGTAACCGTCAATCCATTGCCAGCCGGTAAGTAATTTTTCCGAGATTGTCCATTGTGCAAAGTATTGAGAAATATTTCTTCCGTCTAAACAGCAACCGGACTGAAGCTCTCCCGAATCCTTTTGGAGATGAAACCAGTCACCATCGGAGACAATCCATTCCTTTTCGTAAGTTTTCTTCGTCTTTTCCATAATACCATTTTCCGGAACGGATTAAACCATTGTCCGGCGGGTAGCTTGCCGGCTAGCAAAAGCTGATACCGGGAAGCAACATTGCTGTGGCTATGGAAAGGACAGCGCATGAAAATGCTTTCCTTTTTCATAAGGAACTCCTTTCTACCTCTACAAGAGATAGTGCGTGTGATGATATAGTTAGAAATAAAGAAAATGATTGTCTGAAATGTTTGACTAACCACAATCTTCCAAAAGTCCATATATGCGATAATGGAGTTAGTCATTTCTAACCAATAAGAAACGAGATTACCTTAGCATAGTGAAAAAGGCTAGTCAATATCAATGATATTTAAAATAATTAATTGATAATATTTGGAATAATTATAAGAAGTATACAATGTCAAAAGATAAAGAAACCGAATTTATGAAATATGCAGAAGATGAAGTAAAATAATATACAAAAAGCAACAAAAATATAAAAGGGTTATGGAAGATGTGAAAGGGAGATAGGATACAAAAATAGGAGAACAAGGAAGCGGAAGTGAAGGAGAAAGAGGAGGAGAAAACGGAAGGGAAAGAGATATCAGGGTTTACTATATATGGAACTAGGATTTTTCCTTGAAAAAAGCCGTGATTTTTCTTGACTTTTCTTTATCCCAAGCTTATATTTGTTGAGCGTGAGTTTTTTCTGCGCCTTTTCTTCATACATGCCTTTCGCAAAGGTGGTCACATAAAGGGAGCAAAACTATTATGAAAGGAGACCAAAATACCAACATTTAACCAGCTCGTTAGAAAGGGTAGAGAGACCAGTAGAAAAAGTCCTGCCCTCCTCTTCAGAAAGGGTTCAACTCTTTACAGAAGAGAGCAACTACGAACAACGCTCCACAAAAGAGAGGTGTTTGTACAGCCGTAAAGACTGCAACACCGAAGAAGCCGAACTCTGCTCTTCAGTAAGATCAGCCAGATGCATCTTTCCAACGGAATCGAAGTAACATCTACATTCCCGGAGAAAGGACACAACCTTCAGGAGCACTCTGTTGTTATGATTCGTGGTGGCCGTGTTAAGGATCTTCCGGTACACGTTATCACATCATTCGTGGTACTTTGGATACTGCAGGCGTTGCAAATCGTATGCAGGCTCGTTCCAAGTACAGCGCAAAAGAGACCTAAAGGCAAGAAGGCTAAGCCGAAATCGTAGTTTCATTTAGACATGGTTATGACGGAAAATTTGGTCACAAAGATAGATAAGCCTGTGTCCATTTCCGCATGAACTCAAAGAAGATGGGAAAAACATTTTCCTAAGAGAGTACCGTTGATCTAAATCCCAGTATTTAAGGAGGGAAGTAACGTGCACGTAAAGGACATACGCTACACGAGATGTACTAGCAGACCCAATTTACAATTCCAAGATTGTAACTAAACGTAAACTCCATCATGTTAGATGGTAAGAAGGTGTACAGAAGATCGTTTATGGAGCATTCGAGAAGGTTGCCGCTAAGGCGAGAAGGATGCTGTAGAAGTTTTTGAAGAAGCAATGAACAACATCATGCCTGTACTCGAGGTAAAGGCAAAGAGAGTTGAGTGGTGCCACATACCAGGTACCAATGGAGTAAAGCCTGAGAGACGCCAGACTTTGGCATTAAGATGGCTTACAGAGTTTTTCCAGAAAGCGTTCTGAGAAGACTCAGGCAGAAAGATTAGCAATGAAATTATGGATGCGACCAACAACACAGGTCTTTGCAGTAAAGCGTAAAGAGAGATGCATAGAATGGCTGAGGCCAATCAGGCATTGCTCATTACAGATTCTAATAGGAGGAAAGACATTGGCTGAAAGACAGTATTCCTTGAGCACACAAAAAAATATTGGTATCATGGCGCATATTGACGCCGGTAAAAACAACACTTTCCGAGCGTATCCTCTATTACACCGGTGTAAACCACAAGATTGGAGAAACCCACGAAGGTAGTGCTACCATGGACTGGATGGAGCAGGAGCAGAGAGAGAGTATCACCATTACTTCCCGTCGCAACCACTTGCCACTGGATTCCTGAAAAAGGAGCACAAGAGAGATTAAAAGGGGCACCGGAATATAGAATCAACCTTATTGACACCCCGGGACACGTAGACTTTACCGTAGGGTTGAGCGTTCTCTTCGTGTTTTGGACGGCGCAGTAGGTGTATTTGACGCAAAAGAGCGGTGTAGAGCCTCAGTCTGAGAACGTGTGGCGTCAGGCAGATACCTACAATGTACCTCGTATGGCGTTCATCAACAAGATGGACGTTGTGGGAGCAGATTTCTTCCACTCTGTTCAGACTATCGTAGATCGTTTGGGTAAGAACTGTATCATTACCCAGGTTCCGATGGGAAGAGAAGACACCTTTAAAGGAGTAATCGATCTCTTCGAGATGAGAGCTTACTTCTACAAGGATGACAAGGGTGAAGATATCGAGATCACAGATGTTCCTGAAGAGTTCAAGGACTTGGCTGAGGAATATCGTGAGGAGTTAGTGAGAGCAGATTTCGAGTTGGATGATGACCTATGGAGAAATACCTTGAGGGAGAAATTCCAAGCGAGCAGGAATTAAAGGCGACCCTTCGTAAGGGTACCATTGCAGGACAGGCTATTCCTTGTCTTTGTGGTACTGCTTACCGTAACAAAGGGTGTACAGCTTTTTGGATGCGGTTATTGATTTCTACCTGCACCGACAGACGTTCCCGATATTCAGGAACCGATATGGATGGAGAGCCTGACAGCGAGACCTTCTTCCGACAGTGCACCTTTCGCGCTCTGGCTTTCAAGATTATGACTGACCCCTTCGTTGGTAAGTTGGCATATTTCCGTGTGTATTCCGGAACATTAAAGACCGGTTCTTATGTTCTGAACTCCACAAAGGAAAAGAAGGAAAAGAGTTGGACGTTTGCTGCAGATGCACGCAAACAAGAGAAACGAGTTGGATGAGGTATTCTCCGGAGATATCATGCGGCAGTAGGATTTAAAGCTTACTTCCACAGGAATACCATCTGTGATGAGCGACACCCCATCATCCTCGAGTCCATGGAATTCCCGGAGCCTGTTATCTCTGTGGCTATCGAGGCCTAAGACTAAGGCTTCTCAGGGTAAGATGGGTGAGGCTTTGGCAAAGCTTGCCGAAGAAGATCCTACCTTCCGTGTTAGAACCAACGAGAAACAGGACAGACCATCATCTCCGGAATGGGAGAGTTGCACCTTGAGATTATCGTAGACCGTCTCCTTCGTGAGTTTAAGGTAGAGGCAAACGTTGGTGCTCCCGAGGTTGCTTACAAAGAGACTTTCACAAAAGCCTGTTGATGTGGAAGAAAGCACATTCACCAGTCCAGTGGTTCCGGTATGTACGGACACTGTAAGGTTGAAGTTCGAGCCTATGGATCCAAACGGAGAAGAGCTCTTCAAGTTTCCAGTCTACCGTTGTGGGTGGATCTATTCCTAAGGAATACATCCCTGCAATCGAGAAGGGTATTCGTAGTTTGCTAATTCCGGTATTCTTGCAGGATTCCCTGTACTGGGTGTTAATGCAAATGTTTACGACGGATCTTACCACGAGGTTGACTCTAACGAGCGTGCCTTCGAGTTTGCAGGATCCATGCCTTCAAGAACGCTATGCAGAAGGCAGATCCAATCCTTTTAGAGCCTATCATGAAGGTGGAATTACTACACCGGAAGAGTATATGGGTAACGTAATCGGAGACGTAAACTCTCGTCGTGGTAGAATCGAGAGCATGGAAGACATCCCTTCCGGAAAGCAGGTTAATGCCTACGTTCCACTGGCAGAGATGTTCGGATATGCAACAGACCTTCGTTCCAAGACACAGGGTGAGAGCAAACTACTCCATGTTCTTCGAGAAATATGAGAAGTGTCCTAAGAACGTTCAGGAAAAGGTTCTTTTCCAACGTAAAAGTAATAGAACTACGTAGGAAAAAGAACATATTTATTCCATAGAAAAACTTAACTATGGGATAGAAAAAAGAAGATTTAACAGGCCTTTTCTGTGGGCCTTAGGACTGCAGAAAAAGGCTTGCTTTCAAGGAAAACTAATGATAAAATCATGGTCACTGGGTTCTTTTTCGGACGAACTTGGGATGTACTGCAATTCGCATGCTATGCATGCGTTGGTGCTTGGCATGATTTTTGTTGTATTACATTTATTAGGAGGGTATTGAAATGGCAAAAGGCGCATTTTGAGCGAACCAAACCACACTGTAACATCGGAACTATCGGACACGTAGACCACGGTAAGACAACTCTTACAGCTGCTATTACCAAGGTTTTAGCAGACCGTGTAGCTGGTAACACAGCAACAGACTTCGCTAACATCGATAAGGCTCCGGAAGAGAGAGAAAGAGGAATCACCATCAACACCTCTCACGTTGAGTACGAGACAGAGAAGAGACACTATGCTCACGTTGACTGCCCGGGACACGCCGACTATGTTAAGAACATGATCACCGGTCTTTGCTCAGATGGATGGAGCTATCCTCGTAGTAGCTGCTACTGACGGTGTTATGGCACGAGACAAGAGAGCACATCCTTCTTGCACGTCAGGTAGGTGTTCCTGCTATCGTTGTATTCCTGAACAAGTGTGACATGGTTGACGATCCAGAAAGCTTCTTGAGCTTGTAGAGATGGAAGTTGAGAGCTTCTTTCGAGTATGAGTTCCCTGGAGATGACATCCCTGTAATCAAGGGTTCCGCATTAAAAGGCTCTTGAAGATCCTAAGTCCGAGTGGGGCGATAAGATCATGGAACTTATGGATGCTGTAGATAGCTATGTCCCAGAGCCAGCTCGTGAGACTGATAAGCCTTTCCTTATGCCTGTTGAGGATATCTTCACCATCACAGGACGTGGAACTGTTGCTACCGGTAGAGTAGAGAGCGTGGAGTTCTTCACGTATCTGATGAAGTTGAAATCGTTGGAATCAACGAGGAGACTCAGAGTCCGTTATCACCGGTATCGAGATGTTCCGTAAGCGAGCTTGATGAGGCTATGGCAGGAGATAACGTTGGTCTTCTTCTTCGTGGTATCAACCGTGACCAGATCGAAAGAGGACAGGTTATTTGTAAGCCGGGTTCTGTAAAGTGCCACAAGTTTACCGCTCAGGTTTACGTATTAACAAAGGATGAAGGTGGACGTCATACTCCTTTCTTCACCAACTACCGTCCACAGTTCTATTTCAGAACAACTGACGTAACCGGTATCTGCATCGCTGCCAGACGGCGTAGAGATGGTTATGCCCGGTGATAACACTGAGATGGAAGTAGATCTTATTCACCCAATCGCTATGGAAGAGGACTTCGTTTCGCTATCCGTGAGGGTGGAAGAACTGTAGGATCCGGAAGAGTTGTTAAGATTCTTGAGTAATTAGAAAAGTCCCTAAACGAATCTTTAAGAAAAGCGTGTTTCGTAAGGAACACGCTTTTTTGCTGTATTTTTTACCTAAAGTGCGTTATGATAGAAAAGTTAAACTGAACAAAGATAGGGACAAAAATATGGGAAAAATCTTGATACTTTAGATGATGTAAAGAAAATGTTGTCGAGTCGAGAAAAGATTATTTTTAAAGAAAAGAAATCAACGACAGAGAAAACTGCATAAGATTCAGAAAAAGAGAAAGGGATTTCCATGAGCAATCCTTTTTCTGATACCGATTATTGTCTTGGTTTTTGATTGTTCTGATTAAAATATTGGAAGCTTTTGAGCTTCGGCGCATCACCCTATCAGGAGAAAGCAAAGCTGAAGGCCAGCACTTCTACCATTGTCAGTTCTTCAGATGTGGAAGAGGATACAGATCAGACTTTAGCAGAATACAATGATGATGTGTTGGTAAAATTTTTCCAGGGTATTTTTCAAGCAAAAGCTTGCTTTGCGGATGTGGATACGCTTTATCGCCTTAGCGGTGTGGAAAAATCAAAGCAAGGAGCAAAGAAAGGTTACAAAAAGCAGACTGAAAAAGCCAAGCTGGATACATTGAAGCCTATGACAATATAAAAACCTACGCGGTTCCGGGTATAGGAGAGAATGAAAAAGCTTATTTTCTTGCAGTATCAGGTACATTTTCGAGGCGAAAACTCGCACCGGCACTTTGATGTACTACTATATGCGGTAAATGATCAGAATTCCTTTGAGTTGGTGGAAAATAAAACTCCGGAGCAAACAAAAATTTATCCATGCCTATATTGCCACCCATGCCAATGTGCAGGATTTAATCAACGCGGTGGATTCTCAGCTTTTTAGAGGCTCTGTCTTCAGATTCTCGACTGGCTGTTCTTTATGATGCCTTCAGACCGGAAGAATCTATACCCAGGATCAGGCCTCCATTGATTCCGAGGTATCTCTTTTAGAGGTAAAAGATGATGGGCCAGGCTGCAGTTACAGAATCCGATGGCAGTGTTTCCCTGTCTCCCGGTGGGAAGCCAAGTTCTTCAGCTTCGAAAACCCTGTCATCGGCGGAAAAATGCCGGTGGAGACACTTTAGCAGATGCCGGTACAGAAACAACAGCTACGACAAGCTCAGAAGGAGCTACAGAAAGTACGACTGCCGGTAACGGATAGATGACCTGGCAGATATAGTCTTTATCAAAGAAATAGTACATAAAGTATTATCATCCGGTAACGGATGGGAGATAGAGTTACAGAAGGGAATTCCGCGAATACCAAGGACTTTTATTATGATTTACCGGAGGGATTGATTGCGCAGGACCCCCTGCTGAATCGCTCCTCCTCCCGACTGTCTTTTAAATAAGGAAACAGGAGAAATCGAGAACTAGCATTTTTATGATATCCTGGACTATTTGCATCCAGGAGACTGTCTGGTTTTAAATGAAACCAAGGTAATTCCGGCAAGGTTATACGGTGTGAAGGAAGATGCGGGCACAGGTTGAAGTGCTGTGCATCGGAAAGATAAGGAGCACTGGGAGTGTCTGGTGAAGGCGGAAAGAGCTAAAGCCCGGCGCAGAGATTTCCTTTTGGGGGATGGAAGACTGAAAGCGGAGATAGTAGATATTTTAGAGGAGGAAACCGGCTGATTCGCTGAATTCAGCGGAATTTTTGAAGGTATTGGACCAACTGGGAGAGATGCCTCTTCCCCTATATATACCCATAAATTAGAGGATAGAACCCGTTATAATACCGTCTGATGCTAAGAGAGGGACTCTGCAGCGGCCCTACAGCAGGACTGCATTGGACAAAAGAATTACTGGAGCAGTGTGAGGCTAAGGGGTTGAGATTCTTCGCATCACCCTTCATGTGGGCACTTGGTACCTTCCGGCCGGTGAAAAATGGAGGAAGTGGAGAAGCATCACATGCATTCCGAGTATTATTCCGTTTCCCAAGAGGTGGCGGAGAAGATAGAAGCCGAGTAAGAAAGAGGAGGAGGTCATCTGTGCCCGAACGACTTCCTGCAGAGCACTGGAGTCCGCCGCAGAGAAAGCGGAAAAATAGAAGCCAAGTCCAGCTGGACTGACATTTTCATTTATCCAGGGATTTTCTTTTAAGGTGATGGATGCCTTGATTACCAACTTCCATTTGCGAGTCCACCCTTCTTATGCTGGTTTCCGCATTGTCCAGCAGGGAGAAAATCTTGCATGCCTATGAAGAGAGGCGGTTAAGGAAAAAGTATCGTTTCTTCAGTTTTGGGGATGCCATGTTTATTCATTAGAAATAAAGAAGGATGCGTATCAATAAATGGCTCAGTGCCATGGGAATTTGTTCAGAAGAGAGCGGACCGTTATATTTCCGAAGGCAAGCTTTTGGTAAACGGAGAAAAGCCAGCCTTGGCATGGAAATTCTGGGAAAAGGGAGATTCTCTTAGATGGGAAGCTTATTTCCGGAAAAAGGGCATAAGAAGAAAAAGCCCAAGCCTGTACTGCTGAAATATTATAAGCCAAGAGGCATTATCTGTACCACAGGAGAGAAGGATAGAGGAAAAATGTCATCGAGGCCATCGGCTATAAAGAGAAAGAATCTGCAATCGGTCGTCTGGATAAGGACTCTGAAGGCTGTTGCTTTTTGACCAATCAGGGAGATTTGGTAAATCAAATCAATAAAAGCCAGCTATAAGGGAAAAAGAATATATTGTTTCGGTGGACAAGCCGGTGACCAAGGAATTTTTACAGGAAATGTCCTCAGGTGTTTACCTTCGAACTGGAAGAACTACCAGACAGGGCAGTGCTTTGGCAGGACCAGACTAGCGCCAAGGAGATTCAGCGGAGGCAGTTTCATTGTCTTAACTGGAGGCTTAAATCGCTCGAGATTCGATAGAATGTGCGAAGCCCTTGGCTATGAGTGACTCGCATAAGCGGATTCGGGTGATGAATATAGAGACTGGGAAAAATGAAACCGGAGAATATTTCGAGATCAAAGAAGAGTTGAGCGAGGATAGTCGAGCGCATAATGATAACGAAAGTAGAGGATAATAGTAGGAGCCAAAGAAAATAGCAAAATAGAAGAAAATAGCGGATTGCAAGAAGTCGATAAGCGAGAGTATTGCCCGAATGAAGGAGTTGATTTCCTTTTAAATAGGGTCATAGGCCCTACTATCAGGAGAAGATTGTCTCCAACTTAGAGTACGACAAGCCTATGATACTTTTGCTGGAGTCTGGAAAAGGAGGCAGCGTGGTACTTTCCGAAGCCCCAGCCAAAATAGTGGCTAGTGCGGTAGCTACCGCTCTACAGCCATGAAACTCAGATGCTTTCGTTGGATACAAACCAAGTCTGTAGAGTTTGCAAAAGCTTTTGCAGGGGCAGGAGGAATTCTTTCCTGGAAATTGGACGGATTAACCATCGTTTTGCATTATCAGGAGGGAAAGCTTTTAAAAGAGGCAGGCGGTGACCAGAGGAAACGGTATCGTAGAGAGGTGGTTTGACGAAGAAAAACATCAAGACCTTCCAAAATTTGCCATACGTACGAGATTCCTTTAAGGACGTCTTGTGGTGCGTGAGATCTTTTATTTCACCTATTCCGATTTTTGAAAGAATCAATGAAGAAGCTTTCGGAGTGAGGGCCGCTACATACCCAGAAATCTTTGTCTGGTTCCGTTCTGTCAGCTATGGATCCAGAAGGTGACGAAGAGAAAGAAGGTGCAGATTTCGTCGTTGGCCTGGTGCTTTGCGGAGGAGCGGAAGCTCCGGATTTTCATAACCAGCATGAGGAAGAGTTCCGCTTTCTGGAAAAGCGAGGGATTTGTGCGTACTATAGAAAATGGTGAACGCTGAAAATATCCAGAGGCGGTGGCGGAGTTTGCACAAGCGATGCCGAAAACATGCTTCTCCGACGACTGGTGCTTTTACATAACGATATCGCTCTATGGAGAAAGTTTGGGAAGAACCATGAAATTCGGGAATGCCATTGCCTTTGAGAAGTGGCAGGATGAGGGAGGAGACGGCAAAGCTTCTTTCCGATGGAATGGTCTCCCAGCAGAACAGGCTTAAGCCATCTAGTGGCGATTTTACGCCGGAGTGGAGCTGGAAGCACAGTGGTCAGCAGAGCCAGTCTTCACACTGTCACCTATTGCGAGGATTTGGCTCTTGGTATCGGAGATGAAATCCACGGTCTATCAGGCAATATGATTGCGATTGAGTAAAACAAGAGTCAGGGAATTTGGAGATTCCCAAAGCACTGTCCCGCCTGTCAGGAGAGAAAACCAAGTACTGTTACGACAAAAGAAACCAAGATGCTCTATGCTGTCACACCCCACATTGTCCGGCACGTGATTAAGCAGTTTGCTCTATTTGTCAGCCGAGATGCCCTGAACATCGAGTGGACTTTCTCGAGATGACCATGGAAAACATGGCTGGGCAGAGGGTATTATCCAGGGGTTTCCGGATCTACTTTCCCTTGGAAGAGGCATAGGAAGAAAATTAGTCGGTATGGAGGGCTTCAGTCTCAGAGATCCTTTCGAGAAAATTCAGGAGAAAATATCGAAAAGGCTAAAACTCCAATCTGGGTGAACTTCTTTAATAGTCTGAATAGAAGAATCGGTGTTAACAACGGTAGGGCCAACGAGAGCCTTTTCTCAGATAGCAATACGTAACTG